>OKDP01000003.1_pt1 | contig 503093 bp, 439 predicted proteins | sample 1611631 | NCBI WGS metagenome assembly OKDP01 (sample SAMN04436757, study PRJEB24849) | human gut metagenome | biome: human gut; feature: NICU; material: stool | host: Homo sapiens | place: USA: Saint Louis, MO | collected 2011-02-21
GAAGCCACTGGAGCACCTCAAAAACACCATCATACACTAAATCAGTAAGTTGGCAGCATCACCCAAAATCTAGCCCCTTTATAAGGGGCTGGATTAAGTCTATTTTAAATCGGTAATACACATTGTTTAATGTAAGTATTACAGTTCAAAGTTTATGTTCAGGTAAGGAATTCCGATGGGGCTGAGTCATTTTTTAATGACGTGGAAAGCGGGGGATTTTGCTGATGCGAAGAATCATAAGGTGAAAAACAGGAATATTACAGGTGGAGTAGATGGTGGAAACACCCGACTGACAAGGGGAGTTGATAACGCTGAGTTCTTCCCCCTTGCCTGAAGAGGAGTCTCCCCGGTCTTCCCCCGGGGGTAATGGAAGGTAATTTGTTGTTAAATAAAGTAAATTATGAAATCCCCCATTTCCCCCGTATTCTCTGCTTCATTATGAATAATCTTAGAGAAAGGAACCGTAGAGGACCGTAGAAAGACCGTAGCAGTGGGGTAAGGAAGAGACACATCAGAGGGTGTTGAGGTGTGTAAAAGTAACGAACATCTGCGAAAATGGCGAGAAATCCAGCAAACAAATAACGTGTTGCAACGACCAGAAATCTACCGTAGCTAAGAAAGGAAAAAGCCCCGCTTTGCAGCGAGGCCTTATGAATAGTGGTGCCCGGACTCGGAATCGAACCAAGGACACGGGGATTTTCAATCCCCTGCTCTACCGACTGAGCTATCCGGGCAACGGAGCGCATTAAACCGCAATCGCGCGCGATCGTCAACATTATTTCGGGAAAAGCTGTTCAACTGCTTAAGTTTGCGGCAATCTGTCCGTTTGTGCCCTGGAATTGCACAAATCTTCCAGACAGTTCAGGCAAGATGTGACAATGCTGACGGTAAGAGGAGGGCAGTATGGCAAACGACTGGCTTGAGCTGCGTCAGCATGCAGAAACAGGTATTGAGACAATTAAGGCGCATTTCGAAGGACATGCCTTTGATCCCCACTGGCATGATAGCTATCTGGTCGGAATAACTCTTTCCGGCACGCAGCAGTTCCACTGTCGCCGTGAACGCCACCGTAGCCAGCCGGGCGATGCTTTTTTACTTGAGCCCGGGGAGATCCATGATGGTGATGCACCGGTAGAGGGGGGCTTTACTTATCTGACCTTTTATCTGGATGAACACTGGCTCACCCGTACGCTTCAAGGGCTGTACGACTCTACTCCCGGGAGCTACACCCTCCACTTTGCCCAAACGCTGACGCGAGAGCCTCAGTTGGTGCGCGCTATCGGTGATACATTTGCCTCGTTGCATAACGATGAGATGAAGATCGTCCAACAGAGCACAATGGATAACCTGCTCTCTCAGATCACTGCCCACTGCCACTGGCGTAAGAAACTCCCGTTGCAGTTACAAAGCTCCGCCGTGGCGCATCGTGCCCGCGACTATCTCTATGCGCATATCGGCGAGAACGTGGGGCTGTCAGACCTTGCCCGTGAGACGGGTACGGACCGCTTTACGCTCACCCGCTGTTTTAAGCGCGAATTTCACCTGGCACCGCACGCCTGGCTTATCCAGCTGCGCCTGGCAAAGGCCCGACAGATGCTGGCGTGTGGGGAACTGCCTGTTGATGTTGCGGCGGCAGTGGGTTTTGCCGATCAAAGCCATCTTGGTCGCTGGTTCCAGCGGGCATACCGTATTTCTCCGGCACACTACCGTCGGTTGTGCACAAACCTTCCAGACGTTTCCAGAAAATAACGGCACATTCGTGGCTCTAATAAAAAAGGAGTCACCTGTGAATTTATTACCCTTCCTGTTGTTTGCATTTGTCGCCTCGATTACGCCGGGGCCAACCAATATTCTGGTACTGGCTAACAGTCAGCACTTTGGCGTAAAAAATACGTTTCCTGCGATCCTGGGCGGGTGTATTGCCGCCAGCGCTATTGTTCTGGTTTCAGGTGCTGGGGCAGGAGAAGTGTTACGCCAGTATCCGCTGATACGTCAGGTAATGAGCTGGGCGGGCGTGCTGTGGCTTTCCTGGATGAGCTGGCAGCTGTTTAGCGCCCCGGCCGCGAATCTCTCCTTCAGACGCCATGTCCGGTTTACCGCGCGGGCGGCGGCGTTATTACAGGTTGTAAACCCAAAAACGTGGATGATGGCGCTGGCAGTTGTCAGCTTGTTTGCTCCGGCAAGCGACCATGCATTTCGGGATGTTGCGCTGATGGCGCTATGGTTTCTGGCGATCTCCGTGGCTTGTTTGTTGTGCTGGGCGTGGCTGGGGAAGGCGGTGAACCGGATTTTCCGCACCACCGTGGCGATGGTGCGATTTCAGCGCGCGATGGCGCTGTGCTTGTTTATTTCCGCCTGGACGGGAATGCTGGCTTAGGTCAGAGCACCACCCATACGACACTGCGCGAACCGCAAAATATCTTCCGCCAGACGGTGCGCCGTATCCACATCCGCCTGGCTACGGTTCACCAGCATGCGGCTCAGGCAACCTTCCAGCACCAGCTCCATCTGCTTCGCGACCATTGCCGGATCATCCACTTCAAGTGTGGTCAGCAGCTCGTGTGTGAACTCGTGCGCGGCACGTTTTTGCTGATCTGCCAGTTGATGGATGGGGTGTCCGGGATCCGGATAGTAGGTGCAGGCGGCGATAAACAGACAGCCTGGGTAACGGTTGTTGGTTACACACTCCGTCAGTGCGGTATAGCGCGCCAGCAGCTTTTGCTCGGTGGTCAGCTCTTCATTCAGCATCAGCTGCCTGCGCCAGATATCCACCTGCTGGCTGAGATAGCGCAGGGCATCATACAGCAGCGCCTCTTTATCCGGCCAGAAGCGCTTAAGTTCATCCAGAGGGTAATCGATACGGTCGGCGACCATCTCAAGCGTGGTGCTGGCGATCCCTTGAATCTCAAGCAATTGCAGGGCTTGTCCCAGTACGTCTTCGCGTTGCACGGTTATCTCCTCCGCTATTCCCAACGGTTTGTCCCGTCTAAAGTGTTGTTTACGGTTGGCGATTGCGCAAATGCGCGTTGAATGCCGTCGCGTCCATAAACCCGGTTACACGCTGCGTCAGCTGTTCTTCCCCCTGTTCATTGAAGAACAGGATGGTAGGCAGCCCGAGCACATTAAGTTGCTTCAGTAGAGCCTTATCCTGCGCGCTGTTGGCGGTAACGTTCGCCTGGAGCAGAACGGTATCGCTCAGCGCATGTTGTACCTGCGGATCGCTGAAGGTGTATTTTTCAAACTCTTTGCAGGCCACGCACCAGTCGGCGTAGAGATCGAGCATGACCGGTTTGCCTTTCGCCTGCGCCAGGGCGCGGTTAAGGTCATCCACGTTCTTAATCTGTATAAAATTCAGATGAGCCTGCGTTTGACCTGCCGGGGTGCCAAACGCCCAGTCCTGTAGTGGACGGACGCTCACCAGCGCGGCCGCCAGCAGAAGGATCTGTAGCAGGCGCATCCACGGTTTCTTCGCCCCCAGACTCACGATAAACGCCCAACTGAAGAAGGCCACGCCGAGCATCGCCCACAGACGTGTACCCCACACATCACCAATGATGCGCTCCAGCAGAAATACCGGTAGCGCCAGAATGACAAAACCAAACGTGGTTTTCACCGTCTCCATCCACGGTCCGCTCTTCGGCAGCAGACGATTGCCAAACACCGTCACCAGGATCAGCGGCAGGCCCATGCCGAGCGCGTAGAGGTACAGCGTGCCGCCGCCGAGCCACAGGTTGCCGCTCTGAGCAATGTATAACAGGATGGCGCTCAACGGCGCAGTGGTGCAGGGGGAGCAAATCAGCCCGGCGATGGCACCCATGGCGAACACGCCGCCCGCAGAGCCACCCTGCTGACGGTTGCTCATTAGCGTCAGACGGGTTTGCAGGGAAGAGGGCAGTTGCAGGGTGAACAGGCCAAACATCGACAGCGCCAGCAGAATAAACACCGCTGACAGTCCGATAAGCACATAAGGGTGCTGAAGGGCGGCCTGGAACTGCAACCCGGCAGCGGCGACCACAAGGCCGAGCGCCGTATAGGTTAACGCCATGCCCTGCACATAGATAAAGGCCAGCAACAGCGCGCGGGCGGTGGAAAGGCGTTGTTTACCGCCCAGCACGATGCCAGAGATAAGCGGGTACATGGGCAGCACGCAGGGCGTAAAGGCGATGCCGATACCAATCAATAACGCCCAAAGCGCTGAGAACGGAAGGTCTGAAGCGGCTTTGCCTTCACCCCTCACACTGGCCATTTCCCCTGAGGGGTGAGGGGAGGCCGCCGCTTTCACTTCGCTAAGCGGAACGACCTTTGTTTCAGGGGGATAGCAGAAGCCCGCATCGGCGCAGCCCTGATACGTCACCGTCAGGGTAGCGCCTTTATCCGCCTGATTCACCGTGACGGGCACGCTTAAGCGCTGACGATAAATTTCACTCTTACCGTAGAACTCGTCCTCGTGCCACTCGCCAGCGGGCATCTGCAATGCGCCGACGTTCGCCTTTGCCGGCGTGATGCTGACCTGCTTGCGATAGAGGTAGTAACCCTCTTTCACCTGCCAGGTGAGACTGAGATCGTGCTGGTTTTGCTGAAAGTCGAAAACGAACGCCTGGTCGGCAGGAATAAAGTTCGAACGGCCGGGTGCGTCAAACAATCCGGCAAAAGCTGACGTGCTGCACAGCAGCAGGATCAGCGTAATGAAGCGTTGAGCCATGAGAGATAATCGTTATCGCCGTGGACCACTGGCAGAACCAGCAGCTCCGGGGTTTGGTATGGATGATGAGACTTGAGGCAGTCGAGGAGCGCCTGCTGGTTTGTCAGGTTGGTTTTGAGCAACATCTGGACTTCGTACTCTTGCTCCAGCTTACCTTCCCAGTAATAAAGGGAGGTGGCGCCGGGAAGAAGTGTGACACAGGCAGCCAGTTTTTCGGCCAACACTTTGGCGGCCAGATCCTGGGCAGAAGCTTCATCAGGGGCGGTGCACAGTACAACAACAGCATCAGGCGTGTTCACAAGTCGACCTCCTCATCACGAAAGTCTTCACTATATCACGCAAGGCGGTTGGTCATTAATGAAACGGGCCGCAGAGCGGCCCGATTTTAACTATTTTTACAACGGCTAATCGTTTACAGCACAATGCCGCCGATGATAAAGCCGAGGATCACGCAGAGCGTAATCGCCACCACGCCCGGGATCAGGAACGCGTGGTTAAACACGTATTTACCAATACGGGTTGAGCCGGTGTCATCCATCTCAACCGCGGCCAGCAGGGTTGGGTAGGTGGGCAGAACGAACAGGGCGGAAACCGCTGCAAAAGAGGCAATCGCCGTCAGCGGCGTCACGCCCAGCATTAGTGCCGCAGGCATCAGCGCTTTGGTGGTCGCAGCCTGGGAGTACAGCAACGTCGCGGCAAAGAACAGCACTACCGCCAGCAGCCACGGATAGTTGTGCAGCAGGTCGCCTGCAACGGTCTGGATATCGCTGATGTGCGCTTTCACAAAGGTATCACCGAGCCACGCCACGCCCAGCACGCACACGCAGGCGCTCATGCCGGATTTGAAGGTGCTGGCGTTCAGCACTTCGCTGGTGTCGATTTTACAGGTGATGCTGATCAGCGTCGCGATGGTCAGCATAAATACCACAATGGCTTCGTTACGCGGCAGAACCGGGTTCTGGATCAGACCTACCGTATCGCTGATGGCGGTCGCGTAGAACATCACGGCGACGATACCAATCAGGAACAGCAGCACGGAGCGTTTTGCATGCGGCTTCAGCTCGAAGACCTGGCTACCGCGCAGGCTCACTTCACCTTTTGCCAGACGCTCCTGGTAAACCGGATCGTCTTTCAGCTCGGCACCGAGGAAGTTACACAGTACGGCAGTGATCATTACCGCGATCAGCGTGACCGGAATACAGATTGCCAGCAGCGTCAGGTAACTTACGCCCATCGGCTCAAGGATACCCGCGAAGAAGACCACCGCCGCGGAAATAGGCGAGGCGGTAATCGCAATCTGGGAGGCGACCACGGCAATAGAAAGAGGGCGAGACGGGCGAATACCCTGCTCTTTCGCCACTTCGGTGATTACCGGCAGCGTGGAGAAAGCGGTATGGCCGGTACCGGCGAGAATGGTCATAAACCAGGTCACCAGTGGGGCAAGGAAGGTGATGTATTTCGGATGGCGACGCAGCATTCGCTCCGCCAGGCTCACCAGGTAGTCCATACCGCCTGCGACCTGCATAGCCGCGATAGCAGCAATAACCGCCATGATGATTTCGATAACGTCAAAAGGGATTGCGCCGGGTTTAATCTGAAAGATCAGGGTAAGTACAAGCACCCCGAGACCGCCGGCAAAACCGATGCCGATACCCCCGAGTCGTGCGCCCAAATAAATCGCCAACAGGACGATGACGAGTTCTGCTCCAAACATAAAGACCTGCCTTGCTCATTAACAAGTTGATATTGAATTGTTGTGTTTTGGTAACGCCCATAAAGAAAAAAGGCACGTCACAAGTGACGTGCCTTTCGGAAGCTTAGCCTGAACGGTTACTGTTCGCTTTCATCGGTATATCGTTTCGCTTTATATGCCGGGTGCATCAGGTTCTGGGCGGAGAAGATATCGTCCAGTTCGGCTTCGGTCAACAATCCTCGCTCGAGAACCACCTCACGCACGCTCTTACCGGTTTCGGCACAAATCTTCCCGACGATATCGCCGTTGTGGTGGCCGATGAACGGGTTGAGGTAGGTGACGATGCCGATGGAGTTATAGACGTAGCCTTCACACACTTCTTTATTCGCGGTGATGCCGTTGATGCATTTTTCCAGCAGGTTGTAGCAGGCGTTGGTCAGAATATGGATAGATTCAAACATTGCCTGGCCAATCACCGGCTCCATCACGTTCAGCTGGAGCTGACCGGCTTCGGATGCCATGGTGACGGTCGTATCGTTACCAATAACCTTGAAGCACACCTGGTTCACCACTTCTGGCACCACCGGGTTCACTTTAGCTGGCATGATGGATGAACCCGCCTGCAACTCTGGCAGGTTGATTTCATTCAGGCCAGCGCGCGGACCGGAGGAGAGCAGGCGCAGGTCGTTACAGATTTTGGACAGTTTCACCGCCAGACGTTTCAGTGCGCTGTGCACCATCACGTAGGCGCCGCAGTCTGAGGTAGCTTCAATCAGGTCTTCCGCAGGCACAACCGGCAAGTTGGACACTTCAGCCAGCTTCTGTACCGCCAGCTGCTGATAGCCATCTGGCGTGTTCAGGCGTGTACCGATGGCGGTTGCGCCCAGGTTCACTTCCAGCAGCAGTTCGGACGTGCGCAGCAGGTTTTTGGTCTCTTCATTCAGCAGCACGTTAAACGCGTGGAATTCCTGTCCGAGGGTCATTGGCACCGCGTCCTGCAACTGGGTACGGCCCATTTTCAGGATGTCCTGGAACTCAACGGCTTTACGCTGGAAGCCATCGCCCAGCTGATTAATCGCGTCGACCAGTTTGACGATAGAGGCATACACCGCGATGCGGAAGCCGGTTGGGTAGGCGTCGTTGGTGGACTGACATTTGTTAACGTGGTCGTTCGGGTTCAGGTACTGGTATTCACCTTTCTGATGACCCATCAGCTCCAGGCCGATGTTTGCCAGCACTTCGTTGGTGTTCATGTTGACGGAGGTGCCCGCGCCGCCCTGATAGACGTCGACCGGGAACTGATCCATGCATTTGCCGTTGTTCAGCACCTCATCGCACGCGGCGATAATCGCATTTGCAGCGCTTTTAGGAATGGTTTGCAGCTCTTTGTTCGCCAGAGCCGCGGCTTTTTTTACCATCACCATGCCACGCACAAATTCAGGGATGTCGCTGATTTTGCTGTTGCTGATGTAGAAGTTTTCAATCGCTCTCAGAGTGTGAACACCATAGTAGGCATCCGCTGGAACTTCCCTGGTACCCAACAAATCTTCTTCGATACGAATGTTGTTTAACATGTGAACCTTCTTTTCAAGCTGCCGATGGATTGTACTAAACACACAGTATATATGTGGTTTTGAATATTTTATGACCGACGATTATTCCCTCAATCGGCCAGATGTTCGAGATCATATGCTGATGATAGCGAATTGCCGTAAGCTGGATCACTTATTATCGACCCGATTTCATGATAATTATTAATCTGTGAAATATGTCACCGCTTTAATATTTCCAGAAAAAATATCCGTGCAAACCGATTGAATTTTGGCTAACCGTCACCATCTCTTATCTACGCGCTTCGCGAACACATTCAGTCAGGGGCCAGAAGGCACCTGCCACACAGGAGATGCCAGTGCGCTGGATACCATTTATTGCTTTCTTTCTTTATGTTTACATTGAGATTTCGATTTTCATCCAGGTTGCCCATGTGCTGGGCGTCCTGCTGACGCTGATTCTGGTGATCTTCACCTCCGTCATCGGCATGTCGCTGGTGCGCAATCAGGGTTTCAAAAATTTCCTGTTAATGCAGCAGAAGATGGCCGCAGGCGAAAGCCCGGCCGCCGAGATGATCAAAAGCGTGTCGCTGATTATTGCTGGTTTGCTGCTGATCCTGCCTGGTTTCTTCACCGACTTCCTCGGCCTGCTGTTGCTGTTGCCGCCGGTGCAGAAGCATCTGACCATGAAGCTGCTGCCGCACCTGCGTTTCAGCCGTATGCCAGGCGGTGGTTTCAGCACCGGCCCGGGGGATACCTTTGAAGGGGAATATCAGCGTAAGGATGAGCAACGCGACCGGTTAGATCATAAAGACGATCGGTGAGTTTGTGGCCCGGTGGCGCTCGCTCACCGGGCCTGCGGCTTTTGCCGCTTCGGTAAAAACACCCACAGCCCCGCCAGCATAACGATGGCGTACACACTCTTCCATCCCACCATCGCCAGCAGCATCAGGCACAGGACACACCCGACAGCCGCCAGCGCCTTAAAGCGTCCTTTCAGTAGCCGACAGCCCGCCAGCATGCACAGCAGGTAGATCATGATGAAAATACCGTTGGCGTAGACAATCAGCGCGTCAAGGTTGATGTCGAGGAGATAAATGGCCAGGGAACTCACCACGCAGCAGCCCAGTACGCTATTCAGCGCATTCACCGGAAGCTGACGCTTTGACAGGCGTGAGAGGGGGCTATCCGGTTTATAAAGTGCCTGAGACCACACCAGCCGGGCGAAGCTCTGAATATAGATGTTGAGGCTGGCAAAGCAGGCGAGATAGCCAATCACGCAGGCTACCCACAGGGCCTTAACGCCAAACAGCTGCACCACGATGCCCGGCAGCGACGCGGCGGCGGCTTTCTCTTCACCGAACGCGTTGAAGTGCAGCACCAGTACGGTACAGGCCCAGTACACGGTACCCGCCAGCAGCAGGCCAATCATCAGGGCGCGGGGGAAATCACGCTCGGGCTGTTTAAACTCGGATGCCAGATGAGCGAACGCCTCCAGACCGACGAAACACCAGAACATAACGGATAGTGCAGCGAAAAGCTGTGCGTGGTCGATGTCGTTAATCGCGGGGAAAGGAATATCCGCCACGGTAATGTCACCCGCAAACCAGATGGCGACGATCAGCGCGACAATTAACACGGCGACCAGCGTTTGCAGATTGGCGCTGGAGCTGGCCCCGCGTGAGCCTACCCACCAGACAATCGCCAGCGTACCGAGTTCAGCCAGCAGCAGCTGTTCATCGTGCCAGCCAAACAGCGCCTGTCCGAAGCCGGTTGCGATATGCAGGGCTGCCGGAAGGCCAACGGGTATCACCGACAAAAATAGCCAGCCGGTGACGCGCTCCATCCGCGGCCCAAACGCCATGCCGACAAAATGCGCTACGCCGCCTGCGCTCGGGAAGTGCCGCCCGAGTATGGCAAAGACAATCGCCACCGGAAACACCAGCACGATCAGCACCGGCCATGCCCAAAGACTGTTATTGCCGGCAACCAACGCCGCCAGCGCGGGAACCGCAAATACCCCCGTGCCTAATAAAGACGTTGAGAGTAAGCCAATGCCCTGCGCCAGCCCCAACTCCTGCCTGAGTCCACTCATTTACCTCGTCCCGCCACCATCAAAAGAGAGTGGATGGTAACACTTTCGCAAATTTTTTTTCGATTACCCCTTGAAGGGGTAAAAAGCTATCCCCATCTCTCAGGGCACTAGCCGGAAAACCGCATGCGGACCGGCGTCATCCATAACTGATAATGACTTTCTCAAAGGAGAGCTATCAATGAGTATTCGTCCGTTACATGATCGTGTGATCGTCAAACGTAAAGAAGTTGAAACCAAGTCTGCTGGCGGCATCGTTCTGACCGGTTCAGCAGCAGCAAAATCAACGCGTGGCGAAATCATCGCTGTCGGTAAGGGCCGCATCCTGGAAAACGGAACTGTGCAGCCACTGGACGTTAAAGTTGGTGACATCGTCATTTTCAACGATGGCTACGGCGTGAAATCCGAGAAGATCGACAATGAAGAAGTGTTGATCATGTCCGAGAGCGACATTCTGGCAATTGTTGAAGCGTAATTAACGCACGAAACTGTACGAATTTGAGGAAATAAGAACATGGCAGCTAAAGACGTAAAATTCGGTAACGACGCTCGTGTAAAAATGCTCCGCGGCGTAAACGTACTGGCAGACGCAGTGAAAGTCACTCTGGGCCCGAAAGGCCGTAACGTAGTGCTGGACAAATCCTTCGGCGCGCCAACCATCACCAAAGATGGTGTTTCTGTTGCACGTGAAATCGAGCTGGAAGACAAGTTCGAAAACATGGGCGCACAGATGGTGAAAGAAGTTGCCTCTAAAGCGAACGACGCTGCCGGTGACGGCACCACCACCGCGACCGTACTGGCGCAGGCGATCATCACCGAAGGCCTGAAAGCCGTTGCTGCGGGCATGAACCCAATGGATCTGAAACGTGGTATCGACAAAGCTGTCGCCTCTGCTGTTGAAGAACTGAAAGCGCTGTCCGTACCGTGCTCTGACTCTAAAGCCATTGCTCAGGTTGGTACTATCTCCGCTAACTCCGACGAAACCGTAGGTAAACTGATCGCTGAAGCGATGGATAAAGTCGGTAAAGAAGGCGTGATCACCGTTGAAGACGGTACTGGTCTGGAAGACGAACTGGACGTGGTTGAAGGTATGCAGTTCGATCGCGGTTACCTGTCTCCATACTTCATCAACAAGCCAGAAACTGGCGCTGTTGAGCTGGAAAGCCCGTTCATCCTGCTGGCTGACAAGAAAATCTCCAACATCCGCGAAATGCTGCCAGTGCTGGAAGCCGTTGCGAAAGCAGGCAAGCCGCTGGTAATCATTGCTGAAGACGTTGAAGGCGAAGCGCTGGCGACTCTGGTGGTTAACACCATGCGTGGCATCGTGAAAGTGGCAGCGGTTAAAGCACCTGGCTTCGGCGATCGTCGTAAAGCGATGCTTCAGGATATCGCTACCCTGACTGGCGGTACCGTGATCTCCGAAGAGATCGGTATGGAGCTGGAAAAAGCGACCCTGGAAGACCTGGGCCAGGCGAAACGCGTTGTGATCAACAAAGACACCACCACCATCATCGACGGTGTGGGTGAAGAAGCTGCTATTCAGGGCCGTGTTGGTCAGATCCGTAAGCAGATCGAAGAAGCAACTTCCGATTACGACCGTGAAAAACTCCAGGAGCGCGTAGCGAAACTGGCAGGCGGCGTAGCGGTAATCAAAGTCGGTGCGGCTACCGAAGTTGAAATGAAAGAGAAGAAAGCACGCGTTGACGATGCCCTGCACGCGACCCGTGCTGCGGTAGAAGAAGGCGTGGTTGCTGGTGGTGGTGTCGCGCTGGTGCGTGTAGCCGCTAAACTGGCTGGCCTGACTGCTCAGAACGAAGACCAGAACGTGGGTATCAAAGTTGCGCTGCGCGCGATGGAAGCTCCTCTGCGTCAGATCGTGTCCAACGCCGGTGAAGAGCCGTCTGTGGTTGCGAACAACGTGAAAGCGGGTGAAGGTAACTACGGTTACAACGCGGCAACTGAAGAATACGGCAACATGATCGACTTCGGTATCCTGGATCCAACTAAAGTGACCCGTTCTGCTCTGCAATACGCGGCATCTGTAGCGGGTCTGATGATCACGACCGAGTGCATGGTGACCGACCTGCCTAAAGGCGACGCGCCTGACTTAGGTGCTGCTGGTGGTATGGGCGGCATGGGTGGCATGGGCGGCATGATGTAATCATGTTGTTCTGAACCTCTCAGAACGAACCCCGGGCAGCAATGCCCGGGGTTTTTTATTGTCTTCTACTCAAACGTGCCTTTCACGCACACAACGCCTCCACTCACCATCTGGCGGCCTTTCGCCCAGACCTCGCGGATCTTCAGATCATCGGTCAGCACCAGGACGTCGGCATCGCATCCGGGCGCGATCCGCCCTTTATACTCCAGGCCGAGAAACTCCGCCACGTTACGCGTAAACGGCAGAAGCGCCTCCTCCAGCGGCAGGTGATACCGGCCGACCAGCTGCTGTAGCGTCTCAAGCAGGGACTCAAATCCCGCCACGCCAATGCCAACAAGATTACCATTTGCATCAAAATTCGGCTGGCTGCCGTTGCCATCCGAGCTGAGCGTGAGCCGGTTAAACGGCACCTGTGCTTCACGGGCCGTCGCGATAGCGGTGGCGGCATCAACAGGCTCGCTGATGCTGGTGGTGATGTCGATGTACCCCCCTTCGCGGGCATAGTCCAGTGCGGCGTGGAACAGTGCCTGGGCGCGGTTGACGTGAGTTGGTAGCAGCTTCGTACGGGGCACGTCGGCGTTATTCAGGATGTTAAGCAGCGGCTCCAGCAGTTTCGGGCTGTTGCCGAGGTGAAACACGGATATCCCCGCTTTGGCACCCAGCAGCCCGCCGACGCGTGACTGGGCGGCTATATTCGCGAGCTGGTCATCTGCCGGAGCGGAAGAGCGATGGTCGGAAATCGCGCATTTCACGCCAATGATTTTATCAATCAGCGCCACATCCTTTTCGATACTGCCGGTAATCGTCGGAGAAGGCAGGCCATACGCGCCTGTCAGCATCCACGTGCTGATCCCTTCATGCTCAAGCGCCCGCGTTTTCGCCAGCAGCGACTCGGGATGGCGGGTCACGCCGTCGGTGCCCAGCAGGCCAACAACGGAGGTGATGCCAGCCGCCACCAGCGCAGACAATCGCACCTCTGGCGTCCGGGTGTGGGGACCGGCTTCACCGCCGCCGCCAATCAGGTGTACATGCTGATCGATAAACCCCGGACAAACCACCGCTCCGGCGAGATCGCTTTCAGGACAGTCTGGCCTCGTTGTGGCGTGGCCCGCTTTTTCGACTGCGACGATTTTTCCTCCGGCAATCAGCAGATCGCAATGCCCAAGATCCTCGGGAGCGTAAAGCTGCGCATTGCGGAAAAGGTGCGGTTCCAGCACTGAAAAATCCATTTTTATCTCCTCAGAAGAGTAGCTGCATCACCCACATTGAGAGCAGGGCGTTAATGACGCAGACAGCGATGATGTGCGGATAATATTTCGGATTGACGCCTGCGGTGCCCAGGCAACGGCCCGTGTTTTGCACCGGATTACCCATCAGATAGATGGCAGGCAGCAGGATGGTGGCATCGTGACCGTTGAGCGTGCCGGCAGCGACCAGACTGGCGCAGACCCCCACACCGCCGCCCATGCTCATTACCGAGGCCAGAAGAACCGTTGCCGCCGCACCCGGAAGCCCCCACAGGGCCATGATGGGCTCGCATACCCTGCCGATAATATCCAGCAGGCCGGTTACCTTGAGCGCCTGAATGATGACAAACGCCATGACCACGTTCGGCAGCAGGCTGGTGGTGGCGATGGTAAAGCCGCGGCGGGCGCCATCGATAAACAGGTCCATGATATTTTTACGCGGCTGGGCGATCATTTTTCCTCCTGAACGCGGCGAACTTCCATGTGGGCGATCCACAGTCGCAGGAAGTTCGCGCCAACAAATTTGAACACCAGAATGACGGCAAGCGGCGTGATCACCGGGACGGTAATAAAGGTAAAGAGTGCGGCACCAGAAGAAAAATAGTTGGTAATAATGGCGCTACCGCTGGTCTGGAAGGTGGCAAAAATGGCGCGTTCATGGTCAGTAATCGCCCCTTCGTCAGTCAACTCTTTGGTCATCCCTGCGGCTGCATCGGTATTTTGCAGGTTGGCGATAAGCGCCAGAGAGCAGATGCCCGGCACGCCGAGCAGCGGACGCAGAATGGGCGTCATGAGCTGTTGTGCGGCGCGCAGCCCGCCCAGCCCCTCGGTAACGGCAATGATCCCGAGCGATAAAATGACCGAGGGCGCCAGTTCAAGGGCAAATAAAAAACCGTCTTTCGCTCCTGTGCCGCCCTCACCGCGAAACGTTAGCGCGCCGTTCACCGGACCAAAGCTGCCGTTTAAGACGGTAAAATCCAGCACACGCCACCATTCGGTACTTTTAGCGAAAAAGCCCGAGAAAAATACGATGGTAAGGACAAACGCCAGATAGCCCACCCATGACACTTTTTCCTCTCCTGAGGATGATGCACTCATGAAACCCCCTTTTTTAGTCGCGTACAAAAGATGTACGTTGCACCACTAAAAACGATCGGGGGCTAAAACACGATATCCCAAAGGGCATTATCAGAATTCATTTAAGATGTCGGAGGAGTACCATGCGGAATCTGGCTCGCAGAAATGCGCGGGGGTTTTTCTTTTAGTCATCTTTTAGGTATAAGATTCACACACGGACAACTACTGTCCAGCTTATTGAAAACGAGGAATAACATGCGCGTAAAAGTCTGTGCAGGGATCGTAGGAGCGGCATTGCTGCTGGCGGGGTGTAGCTCCAGCAATGAACTGTCGGCAGCGGGCCAGGGCGTTCGCTTTGTGGAAGATAAGCCAGGCAGCGAATGCCAGCTGTTAGGCACGGCCACCGGTGAACAAAGCAACTGGATGTCGGGTCAGCACGGTGAGGAAGGCGGCTCTATGCGCGGCGCGGCGAATGCCCTGCGTAACCAGGCTGCTGCAATGGGTGGAAACGTGATTTATGGCGTGAGCAGCCCGACGCAAGGGATGCTTTCCAGCTTCGTGCCAACGGCCAGCCAGATGAGTGGCCAGGTCTACAAGTGCCCGAACTGAGTTAATTTGCTGATGGCGCTGCGCCCGGACCCGTAGGGCAGTTAAGCGTAGCGCCACCTGCCTTTCTACTGCTGCCGCAGCTGTAAATCCAGCGGCGTTTTACTCGGCTCTCCGCCAATCTCGCGTGCCAGCTTCGGCACCATATACCCTGAGACCAGCGTTAACAGCTCGCGCATAATCTGTCGGGCCTCGTCATCCGTCACCATAAAGTGCGCCGCTCCCTGCACGCGATCCAGAACGTGCAGGTAATAGGGCATCACGCCCGCATCAAACAAGGCGTTGCTAAGGTCTGCCAGCACGCGAGCGCTATCGTTCACGCCGCGCAGCAGCACGCTCTGGTTCAGCAGCGTCACGCCCGCCTTACGCAGACGTGCCATCGCCGCGCGAAATTCATCGTCAATTTCGTTTGCGTGGTTGATATGGTTCACCAGCAGCACCTGCAGACGGGACTGCTCAAGGCGTGATACCAGCCCGTCGGTAATACGTGCCGGAATGACAATCGGTAAACGGCTGTGAATGCGCAGACGCTTGATGTGCGGGATGGCTTCCAGCTGCGTCAGCAGCCAGTCCAGCTCATGATCTTTTGCCATCAGCGGGTCGCCGCCGGAAAAAATAATCTCATCCAGCTCTGAATGGTCGGCGATATAGTTCAGCGCGACCTGCCAGTTACGTTTGTTTCCCTGGTTTTCGGCATACGGGAAGTGCCGACGGAAGCAATAACGACAATTTACCGCGCAGCCGCCTTTAACCAGCAGCAGGGCGCGGTTGAGATATTTGTGCAGTAAGCCGGGCACCACGCTGTTCTGCTCTTCCAGCGGATCGGTGCTGTAACCCGGCGCGGTGATAAACTCATCCTGCGACGTAAGCGTTTGTTTTAATAGAGGATCGTCGGGATTGCCTTTTTCCATCCGCGCCACAAACGCGCGGGGAACACGCAGGGCGAAAAGGCGCTTTGCCTCGCGGCCTGCAAGCAACTCTGGGTGCTGATCGAGGTCTAAAAGACGCAGCAATTCATCAGGACTGGTGATTACATCGGCAAGTTGCGATAACCAATCTTCTCTGGACGGGGTGTTTAGGGTTACAATATGCGCCATTTTGTGGCTTAGCTACCAGTTAACAAATTTAGAGGGCCTTATGGCAACGTACTATAGCAACGATTTTCGTGCTGGTCTTAAAATCATGATGGACGGCGAACCGTACGCGGTTGAAGCCAGCGAATTCGTTAAACCAGGTAAAGGCCAGGCATTCGCACGCGTTAAGCTGCGCCGCCTGCTGACCGGTACCCGTGTTGAGAAAACCTTCAAATCTACTGACTCCGCTGAAGGCGCTGATGTTGTCGATATGAACCTGACTTACCTGTACAACGACGGTGAGTTCTGGCACTTCATGAACAACGAAACGTTCGAGCAGCTGTCTGCTGACGCGAAAGCGATTGGCGATAACGCGAAGTGGCTGCTGGATCAGGCTGAGTGCATCGTGACCCTGTGGAACGGTCAGCCTATCGCGGTTACGCCTCCGAACTTCGTTGAGCTGGAAATCGTTGAAACCGATCCAGGTCTGAAAGGTGATACCGCAGGTACTGGCGGCAAGCCTGCCACCCTGTCTACCGGCGCGGTGGTTAAAGTGCCACTGTTCGTACAGATCGGTGAAGTGATCAAAGTGGATACCCGCTCCGGCGAATACGTATCCCGCGTGAAGTAATTTACGTCATGATTAAAGGCGCAGCGCCCGCTGCGCCTGATTTTGCAGGCAGGGAAGATGAAACGTACCGTTAAAATTCTGCTTCTGTTAGCGTTCTCCAGCGCAATTCTCTCCGGTTGCAACACCGCGCGTGGCGTGGGCGAAGATATTCAGGATCTCGGCCATATCATTTCCCATGCGGCCAGCTAATTCCGTCTAATTTTCCTAAAAATTCTTCCTTTTCCGTCAAACGACAAGATCTTGTCTATTCTTAAGTTGCTATACACAAAATAACTTTGGCTATAAAAGGAAGATATTATGGTTAAGAAAACAATTGCAGCGATCTTTTCTGTTCTGGTGCTTTCTTCGGTACTGACTGCATGTAACACCACCCGTGGCGTAGGGGAAGATATCTCCGACGGTGGTAACGCGATTTCTGGCGCAGCAACTAAAGCTCAGAACTAATGAAAGCGACGGTACGGCAGCTAACTTCACCGTACCGTCAATTCTCCACTTCCTGTAGCGATAAAAACGGGGAGTAACGCGTATCCATATGAAGCTTCATGCGGATATTGCGTTTGTACGTATACACCGTTTTTCCGTTAATGCGCAGATTGCTGGCAATTTTCTGGTTGCTCGCACCATCCATCCACAGGGTCAATACTCTCTCTTCCTGACGCGTCAGTAACGGTGCCGCCATTTCCGGAAGCTCCGCGCTTACGCATGTCGTTAGCGCGTCGTTTATCACCGCCGCCAGTTTTTCCAGATCGGTATTTTTGGAAAGTGAAGACCATATCGGGAACTGCGCCAGATAATCTGTCATCTCCTGCTCCTGCCCCGATTGCAGCATAATAAAAGGCAATGTTTCGCTGGCAATAAGCAGGGAAGATAGCTGCTGAAAATGGTGTAAATCCTGCCGGAAGCCCGATAAATCAGCGATGACCAGCGCAGGTTTCCATTGCAGAATATGCTCTCTGGCGAGGAAAAGATTATTTACCCCGGTTACGACGAAATGACCCGAAAACAGGTCTGAATGATTGAGCCAGGCTTCAAATCCCGTGCGGGTGAAGTGACAACGGTCAATCAAAAGAATTTTGAACATATAATTTTCGCAGTCGGCTAGTGGTTTGGCTTCCTGCCATCAGAAAGCCTATCATCATAGAGAAGTCGGATGAGTCATAAATGCCTGAACTCCGTGCCTTACTGAGGCTATTTCTTGCCTTAACGTGTTCAGCAGAAAAAGTTTGAAAAAAAATTCCATGCTAACCAAAATATAAGGCGCAACCTCAGCCTTGCGGGACGACCCGTAAGCGCTTCATTCATCGGGGACGGCCCCAACTTGTCGTTAAGTTAAGGAGCCTGATATGTCCTGGATCGTTCTTGTTATTGCCGGTTTGCTCGAAGTGGTATGGGCAATTGGCCTGAAATATACCCACGGTTTTACCCGCCTGACGCCCAGCGTCATCACTATCGCCGCAATGATTGTCAGTATCGTCATGCTGTCATGGGCGATGCGAACCTTGCCAGTCGGAACGGCTTACGCTGTCTGGACTGGAATTGGCGCGGTAGGAGCTGCCATTACCGGCATTCTGCTGCTGGGGGAGTCTGCGAGTCTGGCGCGTATCGCCAGCCTCGCGTTAATCGTCGCGGGTATCATCGGGTTAAAACTCAGTACGCACTAATGCAGCTGTTTTACCCAGATTAATTTCGTCACGTCAAACCCTTGCCGGGTCGCTATGTCCAGCATCTGCTGTTTCATTTCCGTCGAGATCGTTGGCGTGCGGGAGAGGAGCCATAGATAGTTGCGATCCGGCCCACACACCAGCGCATGGCGGTACTCTCTGTCCAGCGCAATGACGTTATACCCGCCGTAGAATGGGCCGATGAAAGAGACTTTCATGGCCGCGCGGTTAGACGCGCCGGTGAAATAGGCCTGACCAACTGACTGCTGCCACATCTGGCGATCCGGGTTATAACCGCGGTTAATGACCCGGATCCCGCCGTCATCCATCGCGCTGTAGCTGACCGTGACTTTTTCTAAGCCCCGTTCGAACTGATGGTCCATTCGGGCGATTTCATACCAGGTGCCGAGGAAGCGCTGTGCGTCGAAATTACTGACTACCGTGACGCCAGGCGGAGGAGTAGGGGAACTGCAAGCAACCACTAAAAACGCGGCTGTTACTGCGGCAATAACAGGCAGAATGCGCATAGGAGTTTCCTTACTGTTTTTTGTTAAGTGTAGATGACAGCAAGGAAAATGCGGGAGATTGTGCAGGGTGTTTTGCCGGGTGACGGCTTCGCCTTACCCGGCCTACAAAGTTCACGCATTGTGTAGGCCGGGTAAGCGCAGCGCCACCCGGCAATGTTTTACTGTAGCGCCTCGAGGATATGGTATGCCGCCTCAACACGTGCCGGGTTCGGATAGCTTGTATTCGCGAGCATCACAATACCGATCTGCTTTTCAGGAATAAAGGCCACGTAGCTGCCAAACCCGCCAGTAGAGCCCGTTTTATGGACCCAGGACGCTTTGACCGGGGGAGCCGGTGGATTCACTTCTACCACGGGCAACGGCGCCAGCGCTACCTTACTGTCGCTGCCCTCGACCACCGTGTTGGCCTCCACGGGCCAGTTGAGCATCTCCCAGCCCAGACCCTGATACATTGACCCGATACGCCAGTAGCGCGACTGCGCCAGCGCGATGCCCTGCTTAAGTGAGGCATCAGCAACGTTCTCCGGCGCCATGTTTGCCATGACCCAGTTCGCCATATCCTGCACGTTGGTTTTCACGCCATAGGCTTGTGCATCCAGCATACCCGGCGAAACGCGCACCGCTTTACCGTCACGATAGCCCCAGGCGTAATGCGCCTCTTCCGCTTTCGGCACGTTAATCCAGGTATGGTCCAGCTTGAGCGGCTTAAGGACCCGCGTCGTCATGGCCTGCTCATAGGGCATGCCAGAAGGTTTGACCGCCAGCGCACCAAAAAGACCGATGCTGGCGTTGGCGTAAAGACGCGTTGTGCCAGACTTCCACTGCGGCTGCCAGTTTTGATAAAAGCGCAGCAGGGAGGCGTTATCCGTGACCTCATCCGGTACCTGTAGCGGCAGGCCGCCAGCGGTGTAGGTGGCGAGATCCAGCATACGAATACCCTGCCACTGCTTGCCCGTCAGCTGTGGCCAGTATCTGGTCACCGGATCGTCCAGCGAAATTTCACCGCGAGCAATGGCATCCCCACCTAAAACGCCGGTGAAGGTTTTACTTATAGAACCCAGCTCGAACAGGGTCTGAGGCGTAACGGGTTTATTCGCCGCGATATCGGCCTTGCCAAACGTGTAATAGTGCGGTTTTCCCTGATAAATAACGGCCACCGCCATGCCTGGAACAGACTGGGCTTTCATCAGCGGGGTAACCGTATTCGCGACCACCTCCGCCAGCTGTTTTTCTGACACTGGCGTGGCGAGAGCAGAGCAAGAAATGCCGAGCAGCAGGGCGCAGCAAAGGGATTTTTTCATCATCAGTAATCTTCCGTAATAGCGAGTCAAGGGGATGTCCGGGCCCGTCAGACAGGCGTAGTCTGTTGGATTTGACAGTGCCTGACAAACGGTTAAATTTAGCATTAGCTGTTAATTTTTCTAACGGAAGCGACCATGACGCGAAGCTATCTACCCCTCAATTCGCTTCGGGCTTTTGAGGCTGCCGCAAGGCATCTCAGCTTTACGCATGCGGCCATTGAACTGAACGTGACGCATTCGGCTATTAGCCAGCATGTGAAAACGCTGGAGCAGCACCTGAACTGTCAGCTGTTCGTTCGCGTGTCGCGCGGGCTGATGTTGACTACCGAGGGCGAAAATTTACTGCCGGTGCTGAATGATTCGTTCGATCGTATAGCCGGAATGCTGGATCGCTTCGCTAACCATCGTGCGCAGGAGAAGCTGAAAATCGGCGTGGTGGGTACGTTTGCCACCGGGGTCTTATTCTCGCAGCTGGAGGATTTTCGCCGTGGCTATCCACATATCGATCTTCAGCTTTCCACCCATAACAACCGCGTTGATCCGGCTGCCGAAGGGCTTGACTATACGATCCGCTACGGTGGCGGGGCGTGGCACGGTACCGAGGCTGAATTTCTTTGTCATGCGCCGCTCGCGCCGCTATGTACACCTGATATCGCCGCCAGTCTGCACAGTCCGGCCGACATCCTCAGGTTTACGCTGCTGCGCTCCTACCGACGCGACGAGTGGACCGCGTGGATGCAGGCGGCCGGCGAGCATCCCCCTTCGCCAACGCACCGCGTGATGGTATTTGATTCGTCCGTGACCATGCTGGAGGCCGCTCAGGCAGGGGTGGGCATTGCTATTGCGCCTGTCGATATGTTTACCCATCTGTTAGCCAGCGAGCGCATTGTGCAGCCCTTTGCGACGCAGATTGAGCTCGGCAGTTACTGGCTGACCCGATTGCAGTCCCGGGCAGAAACGCCAGCCATGCGCGAATTTTCCCGGTGGCTGGTGGAGAAGATGAAAAAGTAAAAAGCCCGCCGGATGGCGGGCCTGTTCAGTCAGATGGTGACCACGGCAATCAACGTGACGACCGTCAGAATGGTCGCCAGACCGTAGAAGACCCATTTACCGCTTGGCACATGGATTTTCAGATCGTGCATCGCATGGTGGATACGGTGCAGACCACACCACAGCGGCAGGACGATCATCAGGAAGATGAACACGCGGCCAATAAAGCTGCTCGCAAAGGCCAGTACGCGCTCATAGCTCAGCGCATCGCCCGGGAACAGCCCCAGCGGCAGCATGATCCCGACCAGCAGGATAATGACCGGGGCAATAATGGCGCTCCACATGCCGCCTGCGCCAAACAGCCCCCAGAAGACCGGCTCGTCTGAACGTTTTGGACTTGGATTGATCACAGTAGTCTCCTTACCAGAACAGTGCGACAAACAGAATGACCACAGAGACAACTGCCGTCACTGCCCAGAGCCCTTTAATGACCGGCTCTGGCCCCATTTTTTCGCCTTTTACAATGATGTTCGCTGCTTTTGGCGCCAGTTCAAACCAGGTTTTGGTATGAAGCAGCGCGGCGGCGAGCACAATCAGGTTCAGCACAACGATGATTGGGTTTTGCAGGAAGCCCACAAAACTGGCCCAGGCTTCCGGGCCGTGCTTGAGGGCATAAACCCCGTACAGCAGTTCGAGGCTGAACCAGACCGCGGGAACAGCCGTGCCTTCACGCAGCATATAGAAGCGATAAAACGGCAGTTTTTTCCACCAGGTGGACGGCATTGGTCGCACGTAGGCTTTGCGTTTAGTCGTCATCATGCACTCCTTAGCGTGGTTTCAGGGTAGCGATAAGAAAGTCTTTTGAGCTTTCCACCTTTCCCTGCTGAATGGCGGCGGCCGGGTCGACATGCTTCGGACAGACTTCGGAGCAGTAACCGACAAACGTGCAGGTCCAGACCCCGTTCTGGCTGTTCAGCTGGGCCATACGTTCTTTTTTGCCGTGGTCGCGGCTGTCTTCGTTATAGCGGTGCGCCAGGGTAATGGCGGCCGGGCCGATAAACTCAGGATTCAGGCCAAACTGTGGACAGGCGGCATAGCACAGGCCGCAGTTGATGCAGCCGGAGAACTGATGGTATTTCGCCATCTGCGCGGGCGTCTGGGTGTTTGGCCCCTGATCCGGCGTGCGCGGGTTGCCGATGATGTACGGCTTAATCGCTTCGAGGCTTTCGATAAAGTGGGTCATGTCGACCACCAGATCGCGCTCAATCGGGAAGTTGCCCAGCGCTTCAACCTTGATACCTTTGGTGTAATCACGCAGGAAGGTTTTACACGCCAGCTTTGGCACCTTGTTGACCATCATGCCGCAGGAGCCGCAAATTGCCATGCGGCAGGACCAGCGGTAGCTCAGGTCTGGGGCCAGGTTATCTTTGATATAGCCGAGCGCATCCAGCAGGGAGGTTTGCTCGTCGTAAGGGACTTCATAGAAAGCGCTGTGCGGCGCGGCGTCCACTTCCGGATTGTAGCGCACCACTTCAATTTTCAGTTTTTGCATCTCAGCCATTCGCCTTCTCCTTCTTATCGGCGGCTTCTGCTTCTGCACCGTACACGCGTTTCGCCGGTGGCAGCGTGGTGATTTTCACGTCGCTGTAGTCCAGTCGCGTAGTGCCATCCGCATCGCGCCAGGCGAGAGTGTGTTTAAGGAAATTGACGTCGTCACGTTCGGTGCAGCCCTCATCCAGGCGCTGGTGCGCGCCGCGGGACTCTTTACGCGCCAGGGCGGAATGGGCCATACATTCTGCGACGTTCAGGCCGTGGCCCAGTTCAATGGTATAAAGCAGATCGGTATTGAAGACGCTGGAGGTGTCGGTGATGCGCACGCGTTTGAAGCGCTCCTGCAACTCGGCCAGCTTGTCGACGGTTTTCTGCATCAGCTCTGGCGTACGGTAGATCCCGCAGCCTTCTTCCATCGACAGCCCCATTTCGTCGCGGATCTTCGACCAGTTTTCGTTACCTTCCTGGTTCACCAGGTCTTTCAGGCGTTTTTCGACGTCTGCAACCTGCGCATCCAGCGCCGCGCTGTTAGCTTCACCTGCCGTTGCGGCACGCTCCATAGCACGTTCGCCCGCCATGCGACCAAAGACCACCAGCTCAGCCAGCGAGTTCGAGCCCAGACGGTTTGCGCCGTGCAGACCGACGGAGGAACACTCGCCCACCGCAAACAGCCCTTTGATGCGGGTTTCGCACTGCTGGTCGGTTTCGATACCGCCCATGGTGTAGTGCGCGGTTGGACGCACCGGGATCGGCTCTTTCACCGGATCGACGCCCACATAGGCTTTCGCCAGCTCGCAGATAAACGGCAGACGCTCCAGCAGTTTCTTCTCGCCGAGATGACGCAGGTCGAGATGCACCACGTCGCCGCGCGGCGTTGAGATGGTGTTGCCTTTGCGCCACTCGTGCCAGAAAGCCTGAGAAACTTTGTCGCGTGGGCCGAGTTCCATGTATTTGTTTTTCGGCTCGCCAAGCGGGGTTTCCGGACCCATGCCGTAATCCTGCAAATAGCGATAGCCGTTTTTGTTGACCAGAATACCGCCTTCACCGCGGCAGCCTTCCGTCATCAGTATGCCGGAGCCCGGCAGGCCGGTTGGGTGATACTGGACGAACTCCATATCACGCAGCGGGACGCCGTGGCTGAGCGCCATGCCCATACCGTCACCGGTGACGATGCCGCCGTTGGTGTTGTAGCGGTATACGCGACCCGCACCGCCCGTTGCCATCACCACCGCCTTAGCGCGGATCTGGACAAGCGTGCCTTCCATCATGTTCATCGCCACCAGTCCGCGCGCATGACCGTCGTCGACCAGAATGTCGAGAACGAAATGTTCGTCAAAGCGCTGGATTTGTGGGAACTGGAGGGAGGTCTGGAACAGGGTGTGCAGCATGTGGAAGCCGGTCTTATCGGCGGCAAACCAGGTGCGTTCGATCTTCATGCCACCGAAGCGGCGGACGTTGACGCTCCCGTCCGGACGGCGGCTCCACGGGCATCCCCACTGTTCCAGCTGGGTCATTTCCGTTGGGCAATGGTGCACGAAGTAATCAACGACATCCTGTTCGCAAAGCCAGTCGCCCCCTGCAACCGTGTCGTGGAAATGGTATTCGAAGCTGTCATGATCCTGCGCGACGGCGGCGGATCCTCCTTCTGCGGCTACCGTGTGGCTGCGCATCGGATAGACTTTTGAAATCAATGCGATTTTAGCGTTCGGATTGGCTTGTGCCGCAGCAATTGCAGCGCGTAATCCAGCCCCGCCAGCGCCTATTACGGCAAGATCGGCTTGAAAAGTTTGCACGACATTCCTCCAGATTTTTGTTTTCCCGCAACGGGATGAACTAAAGGACGTTCACCTGCCCGAACGGGCGATTGCGGAAGCGATTCCACTGCTCCTTTATGGGTAAAACAGTATAACCGCGTAGAAGCGAGGGAAATTTGACGTGTTCGATTTTTTTGCTGTTCTGTGCGGTGATTTATCATCGTGATTAATGAATGGCGTCACAGTATTTCTCTGTGCAATGAAAAAGGACTTTTACTGTGCAAAATTTGTCTCTGCCCCGGCTTACGAGTAGACTTCGTGCCCTTGTCTGAAAACGGAGAAATAACTCATGAGCGAAACGGCCACCTGGCAGCCGAGCGCATCCATTCCAAACCTGCTAAAGCGCGCAGCAATTATGGCGGAGATCCGCCGTTTCTTTGCCGATCGCGGCGTCCTGGAGGTGGAAACGCCGTGCATGAGTCAGGCGACGGTCACGGATATTCATCTGGTCCCGTTTGAAACCCGTTTTGTTGGCCCAGGCCACTCTCAGGGCATGAATCTGTATCTGATGACCAGCCCGGAATACCATATGAAGCGTCTGCTGGCGGCCGGGTGTGGTCCGGTCTATCAGCTGTGCCGTAGCTTCCGTAATGAAGAGATGGGCCGACACCATAATCCGGAATTCACCATGCTGGAGTGGTACCGCCCGCACTACGACATGTATCGTCTGATGAACGAAGTTGACGATCTGCTGCAACAGGTGCTGGATTGCGCGGAAGCTGAAACGCTCTCCTATCAGCAGGCCTTCCAGCGCCATCTGGAAATCGATCCGCTGTCGGCTGATAAAACACAGCTGCGTGAAGTGGCGGCAAAACTGGATCTGAGCAACGTGGCGGATAACGAAGAGGATCGCGACACGCTGCTGCAACTGCTGTTCACCTTTGGTGTTGAACCGCAGATTGGCAAAGATCGTCCGACGTTTGTCTATCACTTCCCGGCCAGCCAGGCCTCACTGGCGCAGATCAGCACCGAAGATCACCGCGTGGCGGAGCGTTTTGAGGTGTATTTCAAAGGCATCGAGCTGGCGAACGGTTTCCACGAGCTGACCGACGCGCGCGAACAGCAGCAGCGTTTCGAGCAGGATAACCGCAAGCGCAACGCGCGCGGTCTGCCGCAGCAGCCGATTGATACTCATCTGCTGGAAGCGCTTAAAGCCGGTCTGCCGGACTGCTCCGGCGTGGCGCTGGGTGTGGATCGCCTGGTCATGCTGGCGCTGGGTGCCGAGCACCTGGGCGATGTGATTGCCTTTACGGTCGATCGCGCCTGAAAAAATGCCGGGTGGCGCTGCGCTTACCCGGCCTGCTCGGTCATTTAACTCTGCCACATTAAAAACTGCTCATTTCTCTCTATACGGGTCTTTTTCTTAATTTGACTCGGATAGCCACATTGTTTGTCTGGTCATCTGCTACCATCCGCGCAGTTTAATTCCGTTTCGGATGGTTATATGTCTCACTCACTCAAAAAAATGACCCTTACCGGGCTCATTCTGATGATTTTTACGTCAGTCTTTGGCTTTGCCAATAGCCCGTCCGCGTTTTATCTGATGGGCTACAGCGCGACGCCGTTTTATATCGTTTCCGCTCTGTTCTTCTTTATCCCGTTTGCGCTGATGATGGCGGAGATGGGCTCGGCGTACCGGAAAGAAGAGGGCGGCATCTATTCGTGGATGAACAACAGCGTCGGTCCGCGTTACGCGTTTATCGGTACGTTCATGTGGTTTTCATCCTACGTCGTCTGGATGGTCAGCACGGCGGCCAAGGTTTGGGTGCCGTTCTCAACGTTTCTCTTCGGTGCGGATAAAACGCAGGTCTGGTCTCTGGCGGGGCTGAGCTCCACGCAGGTGGTCGGTATTCTGGCAGTGTGCTGGATGGTGATGGTCACCCTGGTGGCCTCGAAAGGCATCAACAAAATTGCCCGTATCACTGCCGTTGGCGGCATTTCCGTGATGTGCCTGAACCTGGTGCTGCTGCTGGTCAGCATCGCCATTCTGTGCCTTAACGGCGGGCATTTCGCACAGGAAGTCAACTTCGTTTCATCGCCTAATCCGGGTTACCAGTCCGGGCTGGCCATGCTCTCCTTCGTGGTGTTTGCCATCTTTGCTTACGGTGGAATTGAAGCCGTGGGCGGGCTGGTCGACAAAACCGAAAATCCGGAAAAGAACTTCGCTAAAGGCATTATCTTTGCCGCCATCGTCATTTCCATTGGCTACTCACTGGCGATTTTCCTCTGGGGCGTCAGCACCAACTGGCAGCAGATGTTAAGTAATAACACCACCAACCTCGGCAACATTACCTACGTGCTGATGAAAAGCCTGGGGGTGACGCTGGGCAACGCCATGGATCTCGCGCCGGAAACGTCGGCCACCCTGGGGATCTGGTTTGCGCGGATTACCGGTTTGTCGATGTTCCTCGCCTATACTGGCGCATTCTTCACGCTGATCTACTCGCCGCTGAAAGCGATTATTCAGGGGACGCCAAAGGCGCTGTGGCCCGCACGTATGACGCAGCTGAACGCTGCCGGTATGCCTGCCAACGCGATGTGGATGCAGTGCCTGCTGGTGTGCGTGTTCATTCTGCTGGTGTCCTTCGGCGGTGATACCGCGTCGGCGTTCTATAACAAGCTGACCCTGATGGCGAACGTATCGATGACGCTTCCGTATCTGTTCCTGACCCTGGCGTTCCCGTTCTTTAAGGCGAAGCGGGATCTGGAGCGACCGTTTGTGATCTTCAAAACCCGCGCGGCGACGCTGCTGGCGACCACTGTTGTGGTGCTGGTCGTCGCGTTCGCCAACATCTTTACCGTCATTCAGCCCGTGGTTGAGGCAAATGACTGGAACAGCACGCTGTGGATGGTTGGCGGACCGATCTTCTTCTCGCTGCTGGCAATGGGGATTTATGAGCATTACCGTCGTCGCTCGACGGCCTGTGTAGCAGAAGTGGCGTAAAGGATTGACCCCCTCCCGACGGGGAGGGGGAAAGGATTACAAACTTCCCGCCGGGCGCGTACGCGCCGCTGACGTCAACGTTCTTCCCGTCTTACGTCCGTCCAGCGTTTCCAGACGCATCTGGAACGGTGGGAACGGCATATCAATACCGTGCTCGCGGAAGCCAGCCAGAATCAACTGGTGGATCTCATGGCGCAGCGGCATACGGTGTCCCATCTCGGCGGCGTAGATACGCAGCTCGAAAATCTGGATCCCCTGCTGCAAATCAACCAGGAACACTTCCGGCGGCGGGTTGTCGATTACCAGCGAACAGCGTTCAGCAGCCGTATAGAGGATCTGCGTCACCTCTTCGCTGTTGGCATCCGACGGAGCGGGTACGGTCAGCACCACACGCGTGACGGAGTCGGACAGCGACCAGTTGATAAACTGCTCGGTGATAAACGCCTTGTTCGGGACGATGATCTCTTTACGGTCCCAGTCGCTGATGGTGGTGGCGCGGGTGTTGATCCTGGTGACGCTGCCGGTGAGATCGCGGATGGTCACCGTATCGCCAATTCGAATCGGCTTTTCAAACAGAATGATCAGACCAGAAACGAAGTTGGCAAAAATCTCCTGTAAACCAAAACCCAGGCCTACGGTCAGGGCGGCAACGAGCCATTGCAGTTTTGACCATTCGATACCAATCATCGAGAAGCCAACCAGCCCACCAAACAGCATGATTAAATACTTGGTGATGGTGGTGATCGCATAGCCCGTGCCGGGGGTTAAATCCAGATGCTGCAACAGCGCCAGCTCCAGCAGGGCAGGGAAGTTACGGATCAGCTGCGTGGTGATGATCAGCACCAGAATCGCAATCAGCACGGCCCCTAAGGTGATGGGCTCCAGACTTTCGACCCCCTGCACCGTGGACGTCACATCCCATAAAGAGATGTTCTCCAGGAAGCCAAACGCGGAGTGGATTTCCGACCACAGGAAGATCACCGACAGCAGGGCAACCAGCATCAGAATTGAGCGTACCAGCCGCAGGGACTGGGTACTGATCGCATCCAGATCCAGTTCGACGTCATCGGCGTCTGTGGTCCCTTCGGTGCTGTTGACGTGGTTCGGCTCTTCTTCACCCCGCGCGCGCTGGGCCAGAATTTCTGCGCGACGGTGTTTGGCACGGTCAAACGCCAGACGACGACGCTGGATCAGCATGCCGCGGCGAATAACATGGTAGACCACCAGCAGCAGGAACCAGATAGCCACCGACGTTTCCAGTCGGGCGAGCAGCGCCTGCGACGTGGCGAGATAACCGACCGCTGCCGCCAGCATCGCCGCCAGCGGCGCGCTGAGCAGCAGGTTCCACAGCAGACGGTTAAACATGTTATCGCCACTGCCGGTCTTGTCGAGATAGAGCGGGATCCCGGCGCGTTTCAGGCTGAGCGTCACTACCGCTAACGCCCCGCAGATCAGCATAAAGCACAGCCGTCCCAGCGAGCCGGAGAACTCCCGGTCATTGAGATTATCGAACATGATCAACGCCATAATCAGCGGCACAATCAGCCCGATACTCATCAGGTAGTAACGCATCGCCCGCGCAACGCGATTACGCGGCCAGCCAAAGTGAGCGATGAACAGACCATTTGGCCGCGCAAACGTGGCGCAAATCATCACCACCCACAGCAGCGGAACGGTGGCGGTCACGCCATCGCCAATCGCGACGGCAAGCGGGTAGGGCCAGGCTTCACGCAGGCCGTATCCGAGCGTCATCCACAGCACCGGCAGCGGAGACGCGACCAGAATTGACCAGAACACCGTACGCAACGTCAGCCAGAAGTGATCCTGGGTTACTTTTCCCACTCGGGCGCTGGAGCGCTCAAGGAAACGGGTAAAGTGACGACGGGAATAAATACTGAAGCCCACCAGAATCAGCGCCCCCAGCAGCGGGAAGATGGTCTCCTTGCTGGTTATCATCATTACGCTGGCGAGGCCCAGCTGGCTGAAGGTGTCCAATGAAATGAGGCGGCGCAGATCCTGCACAATCTCAATCGGCCAGGCGAAGGTCATCGGCCGCACGTCGGACGTCCAGAAAAGGTAACGGTGCGTGGCTTCGTTGACCTCTTTCAGCGCATCCTCCAGCTGGCTATTCGAGACTTTCAGCTTAGTCAGCTCAAGGATCAGCGTATCGCCTCCCTGCAACAGGGAATTGAGCAGTTCGCGTTGGGTGCGCAGCTGCGCTTCCAGAATACGACTTTGCTCGCCGGTGAGCGGCTGTCCGTCAGCCTGACGGATCTGGCGGATTTGCGGCTGCTTGTTGAGGAGATCCTCATAATGAAGACGCTGAACGCGCAACTGCGCCATCTCCGTATCAAGCTGCTGCGGTTTTGGCATCTCTGGCAGACGAGCCACCTGCGCGCGTAACGCTTCGCCCAACAGGTTAGACGAGCCAAGCCACTGGGACTGTTCACGCAGCGTGTTGAGCGCCTGACGAACCTGGAGGGTTTGATTGGTGGCCTGACGCTGCTGCGAGGCCACCAAATCCATGCGCTGCGCCTGCTGATTCAGCGCGGCAGAAAGCTCGCGGTTAACCTTAAACTGGGCGACGATGCTGTCGGGCAGGTTAGCACTGTTTTCGGCCAGTAACTCGGTGCTTTCCAGCGCACGTTCAGCTTCACGCTGACGCTGGCTGTTGAGTTGATTTCTCAGCGCCTGGAGATATGCATCCAGCTGCTGGCTCTGCTTCTGCGCCAGCTCGGAACGCATCCGCGACAGCTCCTGGCGGTTGTTAGCGGAAAGCTGCGCCAGCTCCAGTTCATCAACCAGCGCTTTTAGTCTGGCGGATTCCGCCTGTAACCCAAGATTTTGCGCCTGATTCTGCGGTGTGCTGCCTGTCTGCGTCCCGATGCGACGTTCCACCTCATTTAACTGACGGCGGGCATCGGTTTGCTGCTGTGGAAGCTGGCTGAGGGAATCGGCAATTTCACGCGCCCGTTCCTGCTCCTGCTGCGCCAGACGGCTTTTTTCCAGCAGCTGGCTGCTGACTTGCAGGATCTCCTGATTCAGCGCCTCGGACGTCATCCCCGCGGGGACCTGGCGTGGTTCATCGCGCAGGTTGTTTAGCTGCGAGCGCAGGGTCTGAGAGAGTTTGGGGAAGTTGTCGATAACCTGCTGATACTGCTGCGCGCGCTCAAGGGAACCCTTTCGTTCCTCAAGCGCGTTCAGTGCAGACTGGAGTGACTCAACGGTCTCCGGCTGAGCGGGCTTCGCCGCTTTTGCCTGCTCCAGCTCCTGGGTTATCTGTTTGGCGTCGGGGGCCGTCGCTGCGTACGCCCCCATGCTGAGGCACCAGGCCATCAGTAATACGATAATCGGGCGCACGTCAGCGATCCTTCTGTTGTTAGCCTTCGTCTTTTTTGTCGTCAACCAGCGGGCTGGCGTCGTGCTCGGCTTTGATCTCTTCTTCCGGCAACGGGGCAGGCGCAACCTCTGGCGTCACAAAGACCTCCGTCGATACTGCCAGAGGCTGGCCGAGTTTGGTCACGGACAGGCTTTCCAGCTCGTCGACCAGGTTAACTTTGCCCGGTGCGAACAGGTTGATGACCGTTGAGCCCAGCTTGAAGCGGCCCATTTCCTGACCTTTCAGCAGGGCCACAGAACCTTCTTCTTCGCCGGCAGGCCAGGTCCAGCGCTTGATCACGCCTTCGCGCGGCGGCGTAATGGTGCCCGCCCAGACGGTTTCGATGCTGCCTACAATGGTAGCACCCACCAGAATCTGCGCCATTGGGCCAAATTCAGTATCAAACAGGCAGATGACGCGCTCGTTACGGGCAAACAGGTTAGGAACGTTTTGCGCCGTCAGGTGGTTTACGGAGAACAGATCCCCCGGCACGTAGATCATCTCGCGCAGAATACCATTACACGGCATATGCACGCGGTGGTAGTCGCGTGGGGAGAGATAGGTGGTCGCGAAAGTCCCGTTCCGGAACAGATCGGCCATTATGTAGTTACCGGCCAGCAGCGCTTCCAGGCTGTAGTTATGGCCTTTCGCCTGCAAAATTTTGTCGTCTTCAATTTTACCCAGCTGGCTGATCACGCCGTCCGCTGGCATCACCAGCACGTTCGGGTCGGTATTCAGCGGGCGCACTTCGTCGCGCAGCGGACGCACAAAAAATTCGTTGAAGGTGCGGTAGCTTGCCGTATCCGGCTTCTGCGCTTCTTTCATGTCGACCTTGTAGTATTTCACGAACAGGTCGATGACCAGTTTGGTCAGCCAGCCCGCTCGTTTGCTCGCGCCCCAGCCCGCCAGGCGAGTGAGCCACAGTTTCGGCAGAATGTATTGAAGCGAAAGTTTAAATGAGTTTAACAAGGTAGCCTCCAGGCCATTGTTTTGTCGTTCCTGATCCGGCATTACGCTGCCGGAACCTGAAAAAAGGGGACGATTTTAGCGACGCTTAGCTTAGTTGTCAGTTATCAGAATCAGAAAAGTTTTTACGCGTTTTTACCTGGTCCATGCTTTCGAGAATACGGTGGTAATTTTCGAAACGGGTTTCCGCAATTTCTCCGTTCTCTACCGCTTCGCGGATAGCGCAGCCCGGATCGTTGTCATGTTTACAGTCGCGGTATTTGCAAGCGCCTAAATAGTCATGGAATTCGACAAATCCGTTAAAGATTTGTTCCGGCTCGAGGTGCCAGAGACCAAATTCACGCACGCCCGGGGAGTCAATCACATCGCCACCGTGCGGGAAGTGATAGAGACGTGAGGCAGTGGTGGTGTGCTGGCCCAGGCCCGAGACGTCAGACACATCGTTGGTCAGGATCTCCTGCTGAAGGCCGAGCAGGTTGTTAAGTAGGCTCGATTTACCTACGCCGGACTGCCCCGCAAAGATGCTGATGCGGTCGGTCAGCGCATCTTCTAACGGCTTCAGGCCATCTTTGGTGCGGCTGGAAACCATCAACACGCGATAGCCAATGTTGCGGTAAATATCCATCTGCTCATTTACAAAGGCCATGGCCTCGTCATCCAGCAGATCGATTTTATTCAGCACGATGAGCGGCTCAACCTGTAGCGTTTCGCAGGCCACCAGATAACGGTCAATAATATTGAGCGAAAGCTCAGGCAAAATCGCTGAAACGATCACTATCTGGTTGATGTTGGCGGCAATGGGCTTCACGCCGTCGTAGAAATCTGGACGGGTCAAAACCGACGTGCGTTCATGCACGGCTTCAACGATACCTTTAACCGTTACCCCTTCCGCCGCCTCTTTGCCTGGACGCCAGACCACGCGGTCACCGGTCACCAGGGAACGGATGGTGCGACGGATATTGCAACGGTGGATATCCCCGTCGGCGGATTCGACATCGGCGTGCATGCCGAAGCGGCTAATCACAACGCCTTCTGTCGCTTCGCCAAACAGGTTGTCGTCGTAATCGGGCTTCTCCGTAGTGGTTTTAAGACGGCGCTGGTGATTTGCATTCACGCGGCGCTGCTGCCCTTTGGAGAGTTTATTTTTACTCAATCGCGCTGGCTCCTGGTCGCCCGTAGCGGGCAAAACCTCTATGATACACTCTAATTAATACTAGTTAACCTGCTACTGCCGGTTATGCGAGAAGGGTGGAAAATAACATGAGCGCGGACGAAAACAACCTGATTTGGATCGATCTGGAGATGACCGGCCTGGATCCCGAGCGCGATCGCATTATTGAGATCGCCACACTGGTCACCGATGCCAATCTCAATATTCTGGCGGAAGGCCCAACGATTGCCGTGCACCAGTCCGATGACCAGCTTGCGCTGATGGATGAGTGGAACGTGCGTACCCATACCGGCAGCGGGCTGGTGGAACGCGTGAAGGCCAGCACCCTGGGCGACCGCGAAGCGGAGCTGGCGACGCTTGAATTTCTGAAGCAGTGGGTGCCGGCAGGAAAATCGCCTATCTGTGGCAACAGCATTGGTCAGGATCGTCGTTTCCTGTTTAAGTACATGCCGGAGCTGGAGTCCTACTTCCACTACCGCTATCTGGATGTGAGCACCCTGAAAGAGCTGGCCCGCCGCTGGAAACCGGAAATTCTCGACGGCTTTACAAAGCAGGGGACGCACCAGGCGATGGACGACATCCGTGAGTCTGTTGCGGAGCTGGCGTACTATCGCGAAAACTTTATTAAGCTCTGATTTTGCGATCCGGCGCCTTGCGTGGCCGGGTTTTTGTCGCTAAATTGTTCAGCTTGCCGATTAAATAAGCACTTGAACTGAATTTCAAAAAAATCGCTTTGAGGGGGGTTGCAGCTAAACGGATTTCTCGTATAATGCGCCTCCCGTAACGACAGAGAATTACACGTTACGACAGCAACAAAAGCAGTACAGATTTGCGGGAATAGCTCAGTTGGTAGAGCACGACCTTGCCAAGGTCGGGGTCGCGAGTTCGAGTCTCGTTTCCCGCTCCAAAATTTGAAAAGTATCGCAAGATACGCCAGCACCAGAACACCCAAGCGGGAATAGCTCAGTTGGTAGAGCACGACCTTGCCAAGGTCGGGGTCGCGAGTTCGAGTCTCGTTTCCCGCTCCAAAATTTGAAAAGTATCGCAAGATACGCCAGCACCAGAACACCCAAGCGGGAATAGCTCAGTTGGTAGAGCACGACCTTGCCAAGGTCGGGGTCGCGAGTTCGAGTCTCGTTTCCCGCTCCAAATTCTTCTTCATCTCCATATTATCCACAGCGAAGTGCTTCGTTGGGGACGTTTTCTATTATGTCTGAAATACTCTTGTGAACAGAGTTATCCACAGAAACCGTGATAAAACCAGTCTGTACGAAATGTTAGCAGGGTGAATAATATCTTCGTAATTCCTTGTAATTTATGAAGAAAATTTGATTTCAAAATGTTATTTAGATCACTTGACCTGTTTGCCAGAGCTGATGGCGCCTGAATTCTTATTTTTATTCACAGCCTGTGAATATATCACACATCCCGCGGCAGCCCTTTTTCAATCACCCTGACCAGGCGCTGTTTCTTCGGTAACTGCACTTCAACCACGCCGGCATTTCGCTTCTCAATTTGCTGCGCAATCGCCCATTCTATGTGCTCATCAAGAAGTGGGTGCTCACCTCTGCGGCTTTCGAGCGCCTGAAGATTTGCCTCATCCCACGGGGCATTCCCCAGCGCAACGGCCACATTACGCAGCCAGCGCAGGTGGCCGATACGACGTATGGCGGAACCTTCCGTCACCTTCAGGAACCAGGCTTCGCTCCAGGCGAACAGTTCGATCAACTGCGGGGCATGTAACGCCTTGCGCGGACTGAAGTCTTCTTCGTCCGTCAACTGTGAATAACGGTTCCACGGACAAATCAGCTGACAGTCATCACAGCCGTAGATGCGGTTGCCGATAAGCGGACGAAATTCCTCTGGAATGGCGCCTTCCAGCTCGATAGTGAGATAAGAGATACAGCGGCGCGCATCAACGGTATACGGTTCGACAATAGCGCCCGTTGGGCAGATGGTCATACAGGCCACACAGCGACCACAGCCTTCTTCCACCGGACCGTCTACCGGCAGGGGTAAATCAATCAGCAGTTCACCCAGGAAAAAGAATGAGCCCGCGTCGCGGCTTAAGATAAGTGAGTGCTTACCTGTCCAGCCGAGCCCGGCTTTTTCGGCGATCGGGCGCTCAAGAATAGGCGCAGAATCGACAAAGGGTCTAAAATTCAGCGAAACACAGTGCTGCTGAATGGTTTCCCCGAGCTTTTTTAGACGGTTGCGCAGAAGTTTATGGTAGTCACGTCCCAGAGCGTATCGGCTGACGTAACCCAGCGAAGGATTTTTTAGCGTGCGCGCAAAGGCCGCGTTAGCAGGCAGATAGTTCATGCGTACGCTAATAACGCGCAGCGTACCCGGCAACAGCTCGTGGGGGCGGGCACGCATCATACCGTGACGCGCCATCCACTCCATCTCGCCGTGGTATTGTTTATCCAGCCATGCCTGGAGCTTAGGCTCGCTGGCAGAGAGGTCGGTGTCAGTAATACCGACCTTCTGGAAGCCCAGTTCAGCACCCCACTGTTTTATTTTTTGCGCTAATTCATTGAGATCGAGGGGCTGTGACATGACGGACCATACTGTGAAGAAAAACCCCGCAAGTATACCACATTCCATCTGGCATGCGGATGACCTCCGTCGGGCCGAGAAAGAGGCCGCAGATAGCCTGGGCATTACCCTTTACGAACTGATGCAGCGCGCGGGCGAGGCGGCGTTTAACGTGGCGCGTACGGCTTATCCGGAGGCTTCGCACTATCTGATCCTGTGCGGACACGGCAATAACGGTGGCGATGGTTATGTGGTGGCTCGTCTTGCGGTGGCGGCGGGGCTGCGCGTCACCCTGCTGGCGCTGGAGAGCGACAAGCCGTTACCGGAAGAAGCGGGCATGGCGAGAGAGGCTTGGCTGAATGCGGGGGGCATTATTCATGCGCCTGATATCGTCTGGCCCGAGGATGTCGACGTGATTGTTGACGGTCTGCTGGGGACGGGACTGATGCGCGCGCCTCGCGATGACGTCGCCGCGCTGATTACGCGCGCTAATGCGCACCCCGCCCCGGTGGTAGCGCTGGATATTCCCTCCGGCCTGATGGCACAAACCGGCGTGACGCCGGGCGTGTCGATTGAGGCGGCGCGCACCGTGACTTTTATCGCCCTGAAGCCGGGTTTGCTTACCGGTAAAGCGCGGGATGTCGTGGGCACGTTACACCACAACGCCCTGGGGCTGGAAAACTGGCTGGCCGGACAGGATACCCACATCACCCGCTTTGATGCCTCCCTGCTTGCACAGTGGCTGCCGCCGCGCCGTCCCACGTCCCATAAGGGCGACCATGGCCGACTGCTGATTATCGGCGGCGATCGCGGCACGGCAGGTGCGATTCGTATGACCGGAGAGGCCGCGTTGCGCAGCGGCGCCGGATTAATACGCGTGCTGACCCGCAGCGGAAACATCCCGCCCATTATTACCGCGCGGCCGGAGCTGATGGTCCACGAGCTTACCCCGCAGGCGATTGAAGAGGGTCTTGAGTGGGCGGACGTGGTGGTCATTGGTCCGGGCCTGGGTCAGCAGGAGTGGGGTAAACAGGCCCTGCAAAAGGCCGAGAATTTTCGTAAACCGATGCTCTGGGATGCCGACGCGCTTAACCTTCTGGCAATAAACCCGGATAAGCGTCACAATCGCATTCTAACGCCGCACCCCGGCGAAGCCGCACGGCTGCTTAACTGTAGCGTGGCAGAAATTGAAAGCGATCGCTTACTTTCAGCCCAACGTCTGGTAAAACGTTACGGAGGTGTTGCCGTTTTGAAAGGGGCGGGGACCGTTATCGCCAGCGATGGTGCGATGGGCATCGTTGATGCCGGTAATGCAGGCATGGCGAGCGGCGGCATGGGCGATGTGCTCTCTGGCATCATTGGCGCATTGCTCGGACAGAAACTTCCCCTTTATGATGCAGCCTGTGCGGGCTGCGTGGCCCACGGTGTGGCGGCTGACAGGCTGGCTGCTTGTTACGGAACGCGCGGTATGCTGGCCACCGATCTTTTTTGCACGCTGCGGCGTGTTGTTAACCCGGATGTGATTGACGTAGAAAATGACTAATCGAGCGATTCCTTTACCTGATGAACAAGCCACTTTAGATCTCGGCAAGCGCGTGGCGCAGGCCTGTCAGGGGGCGACCGTCATTTATCTGTATGGTGATTTAGGCGCGGGTAAAACAACCTTCAGCCGTGGCTTTTTGCAGGCGTTAGGCCATAACGGGAACGTAAAAAGCCCGACCTATACGCTGGTAGAACCGTACACGCTTGAAAATATCATGGTGTACCACTTTGATTTATATCGTCTTGCGGATCCTGAGGAGCTGGAATTTATGGGGATCCGCGATTATTTTGCCAACGACGCCATCTGCCTGGTGGAGTGGCCGCAACAAGGTGCGGGTGTGCTGCCTGACCCGGATGTCGAAATTCACTTAGATTACCAGGCACAAGGGCGTGAGGCGCGCATCAGTGCGGTTTCCTCATCAGGCTGTTCCTTACTGGCGCGTTTAGCCAGTTGAGCGTAGGGATAACGGGATGATTAATCGCGTTAAAGGTTGGGTGCTGGCTGCCACGGTCCTGCTGTGCGCGCAGGCCGGGGCGGCCAGCCTCTCGGATATTCAGGTGTCGAATGGCGATAGCCAGGCCCGTATTACGTTCAGCTTTATGGGCGATCCTGAATATGCTTTCTCACAAATCGACAGCCGCAGCGTGGCGCTCGATATTAAACAGACCGGGGTGATCCAGGGGCTGCCGCTCCAGTTCAGCGGCAACAATCTGGTGAAAAGCATCCGTTCGGGGACGCCGAAGGATGCGCAGTCTCTGCGTCTGGTGGTCGATCTCACCGAAAAGGGCAAGACGAAGGCGGTTAAGCAGCAAAACGGCGCCAATTATACGGTGGTCTTTACCATTAATGCTGATGTTCCGCCCCCGCCACCGCCTGCACCTGTTGTAGCAAAACGCGTGGAGGCGCCGGTTTATACCCCAAGGCCGTCTGAGCCAGCCCGTAATCCGTTTAAATCACAAAATGACCGACTTACCGCCGTGACCAGCAGCAACACGGTGACGCGTCCGGCGGTCAGCGCGCGGCGTACGCCGGTCAGTGGCGACAAAGTGATTATCGCCATCGACGCCGGACACGGCGGGCAAGATCCTGGCGCGATTGGCCCGGGCGGCACGCGGGAGAAAAACGTCACTATCGCCATTGCCCGTAAGCTGCGTGCGCTTCTGAATGACGATCCGATGTTTAAAGGGGTCATGACCCGCGACGGAGATTACTTTATTTCAGTGATGGGACGCTCGGATGTGGCGCGTAAGCAAAACGCCAACTTCCTGGTGTCGATTCACGCGGATGCTGCGCCGAACCGTAACGCCACCGGCGCGTCGGTATGGGTGCTGTCGAACCGTCGCGCCAACAGTGAAATGGCGAACTGGCTTGAAGAGCACGAGAAGCAGTCTGAACTGTTAGGCGGGGCAGGCGATGTGCTGGCAAACAGCCAGGCCGATCCGTATCTCAGCCAGGCGGTGCTGGATTTACAGTTCGGTCATTCTCAGCGCGTCGGGTATGATGTCGCCACTAACGTACTGAGTCAGCTGCAAAGCATTGGATCGCTGCATAAGCGTCGCCCTGAGCATGCAAGCCTCGGTGTCCTGCGTTCGCCGGATATTCCGTCGATTCTGGTAGAGACGGGCTTTATCAGTAACAACGGCGAAGAGCGCCTGTTGGGCAGCGACAGCTATCAGCAGCAAATTGCCGAAGCGATTTATAACGGTCTGCGTAAATACTTTGACGCGCATCCGCTTCAGTCTGCGCCGCAGGGCGGGGCCGCCCAGACGGCAAGCGCCGCGCTGCCGGGTGAGATGACCGCGACTAATTAAGGAGAGTTCATGCCGATTCAGGTTCTACCGCCGCAGCTCGCGAACCAAATCGCCGCCGGTGAGGTGGTGGAACGCCCTGCGTCGGTGGTGAAGGAACTGGTGGAAAACAGCCTCGATGCAGGGGCGACCCGCATTGATATTGATATCGAACGCGGGGGCGCAAAGCTTATCCGCATTCGTGATAACGGCTGTGGCATCAAAAAAAACGAGCTGGCGCTGGCGCTGGCGCGTCATGCCACCAGTAAAATTGCCTCACTTGACGATCTGGAAGCGATTATCAGCCTGGGTTTTCGCGGCGAAGCGCTGGCCAGTATCAGCTCCGTTTCCCGCTTAACGTTGACCTCCCGCACGGCCGACCAGCAGGAAGCCTGGCAGGCCTACGCCGAAGGGCGTGATATGGACGTCACGGTTAAACCTGCGGCGCACCCGGTAGGCACCACGCTTGAAGTGCTGGATCTCTTCTATAACACGCCCGCCCGGCGCAAGTTTATGCGAACCGAGAAGACCGAATTCGGACATATCGACGAGATCATCCGCCGCATCGCGCTGGCGCGCTTTGATGTCACCATCAACCTCAGCCATAACGGTAAGGTGATGCGCCAGTACCGCGCGGTGGCGGAGGGTGCACAAAAGGAGCGTCGGTTGGGCGCCATCTGCGGCACACCGTTTCTGGAAAAAGCGCTGTCCATTGAGTGGCAGCATGGCGATCTGGCCCTGTGCGGCTGGGTTGCCGATCCGAACGCCAGCAGCGCCGCGTTCGCAGAAATTCAGTATTGCTACGTCAACGGCCGCATGATGCGCGACCGCCTGATTAACCACGCTATTCGACAGGCCTGCGAAGATAAGCTCGGCGCCGATCAACAGCCCGCCTTTGTGCTTTATCTGGAGATCGACCCGCACCAGGTTGACGTTAACGTGCACCCCGCCAAGCACGAGGTGCGTTTCCACCAGTCGCGCCTGGTGCATGATTTCATCTACCAGGGCGTTGCCGCTGTATTGCAGCAGCAGGCAGAGCCAGAGTTGCCGCTGGCAAAAGAAGAGCCCGCGCCGCGCCCACTGCCGGAAAACCGCGTGGCGGCCGGGCGTAACCATTTTGCCGAACCGGCGGTCGCGCGCGAGCCTGCTGCTCCACGTTTATCCCCGGCGGGCAACGCGCCGCGACCAACCGGTGCCAACTATCCCAACGCTCAGCCGGGCTACCACAAACAGCAGGGGGCGCTGTACCGCAAACTGCTGGATACGCCGGCGGTGGAGCATAAAGAGCACATCACGGTTTCAACCCCCTCTCTGGATGGGCATAGCCAGAGTTTTGGTCGGGTATTGACCATTATTGCTCCCGACATGGCGTTGCTTGAACGCGAAGGTAAACTGCTGTTGCTGGCGCTTTCCGTGGCGGAGCGCTGGCTCAAACAGGCGCAGTTAACCCCGGGGGTGAATGCCGCCTGCGCGCAGCCGCTGTTGATCCCCGTTCGCCTGAAAATATCCTCTGAAGAAACAGGGGTTTTGCGGCGCGTGCAGACGCAACTGGCCGAAATGGGGATTGAAATCGTACTGGACGCGCAGCATGTGACAATTCGCGCAGTGCCTTTACCCTTACGCCAACAAAATTTACAAAACTTGATTCCTGAACTGATAGGCTACCTGGCGCAGCAAACGACGTTTGATGCCGCCGATACCGCGCAGTGGATCGCCCGCCATCTGGCCAGCGAGCATGCACCGTGGAGTATGGCGCAGGCGATTACCGTTCTGGCGGAGGTGGAGCGCCTCTGTCCACAGCTGGTGAAAGCGCCTCCAGGTGGTTTGTTACAACCTGTTGATTTACAAACGGCGATGACCGCCCTGAAACATGACTGATGTAAGTAAGGCGAGCCTGCCAAAGGCGATTTTTTTAATGGGGCCAACGGCCTCCGGTAAAACGGCGTTAGCCATTGAGTTACGTAAAGTTTTGCCAGTAGAGTTGATTAGCGTTGATTCAGCCCTCATCTACCGAGGGATGGACATCGGCACGGCGAAGCCCAACGCAGACGAACTGCGTGCGGCACCGCACCGTTTACTGGATATTCTCGACCCGGCACAGGCTTACTCCGCGGCAGATTTTCGCCGCGACGCCTTAGCCGAGATGGCCGAGATTACCGCCGCGGGACGCATACCGCTGTTAGTTGGCGGCACGATGCTCTACTTTAAGGCGCTGCTGGAGGGGTTATCGCCTCTGCCATCGGCCGATCCGGAAGTGAGAGTGAAGATTGAGCGGCAGGCGGCAGAGCAGGGGTGGGACGCTTTGCACAGGCAACTGGAAGAGATTGACCCGGTTGCCGCAGCGCGGATCCACCCAAACGATCCGCAAAGGCTTTCCCGGGCACTGGAAGTTTTTTTCATTTCGGGTAAAACTTTAACGGAACTGACGCAAACGTCAGGAGACGCTCTGCCGTATCAGGTGCATCAGTTCGCCATCGCCCCGGCGAGCCGTGAACTGCTCCATCAACGAATTGAGCAGCGTTTTCATCAGATGTTGGCTTCAGATTTTGAAGCAGAAGTGCGGGCGCTTTTTGCCCGTGGAGATTTGCATACGGACATGCCTTCCATTCGTTGTGTGGGATACCGCCAGATGTGGTCGTATCTTGAAGGTGAGATTTCATACGATGAAATGGTTTATCGAGGTGTTTGCGCCACGAGACAGTTAGCGAAGCGCCAGATCACCTGGTTACGCGGTTGGGAGGGTGTTCACTGGTTAGACAGTGAAAAACCACAACAGGCGTTAAACGAAGTGATTGAGGTTATTGGTGATATCGCTGACTGAATGTGTACAATTAAGCCGTATCGTGCGCAATTTTTCAGAATCGCAAGGTTCTAAGTACAAAACAAGCATATAAGGAAAAGATAGAATGGCTAAGGGGCAATCTTTACAAGATCCGTTCCTGAACGCATTGCGTCGGGAGCGTGTTCCAGTTTCTATTTATTTGGTGAATGGTATTAAGCTGCAAGGTCAGATTGAGTCTTTCGATCAGTTCGTGATCCTGTTGAAAAACACGGTCAGCCAGATGGTCTATAAGCACGCGATTTCTACTGTTGTTCCGTCCCGTCCGGTATCTCATCACAGCAATAACGCTGGCGGCGGCACTGGCAGTAACTACCATCACGGCAGCAACGCGCAGGGTTCTTCAACACCAGCGCAGGACAGCGAAGAAACCGAATAAGGTTTTGGGCTGTTATCCACACGGGGAGCCAGGGATCCTGCGTTCCCCGCTGATCTTTTTAGAGAGGTTTACGCTTGTTTGACCGTTATGACGCCGGTGAGCAGGCGGTGCTGGTACACATCTATTTTTCGCAAGACAAAGATATGGAAGACCTCCAGGAGTTTGAATCTCTGGTCTCTTCCGCCGGTGTCGAAGCAATGCAGGTGATTACCGGTAGCCGTAAAGCGCCGCACCCGAAGTACTTTGTTGGTGAAGGTAAAGCAGTTGAAATTGCGGATGCCGTAAAAGCAACCGGCGCATCCGTTGTGCTGTTTGATCATGCGCTGTCTCCGGCTCAGGAACGTAACCTGGAAGCTCTCTGCGAATGCCGTGTAATCGATCGCACGGGGTTGATCTTAGATATTTTTGCTCAGCGTGCGCGTACCCACGAGGGTAAGTTGCAGGTTGAGCTGGCGCAGTTGCGCCATCTGGCGACGCGTCTGGTGCGTGGCTGGACACACCTTGAAAGACAAAAAGGCGGGATTGGTTTGCGCGGCCCGGGTGAAACCCAGCTCGAAACCGACCGCCGTTTGCTGCGTGGGCGTATAACCCAGATCCTTTCACGTCTGGAACGTGTAGAGAAACAGCGCGAACAGGGGCGTCGGGCGCGAACGAAAGCCGATATCCCAACGGTGTCGCTGGTGGGTTATACCAACGCCGGTAAATCCACCCTGTTTAACCAGATAACCGAGGCCCAGGTGTATGCCGCAGACCAGCTGTTTGCGACCCTGGACCCAACCCTGCGCCGTATTGACGTCGCAGACGTGGGTGAAACGGTGCTGGCGGATACCGTAGGGTTTATCCGCCATCTGCCGCACGATCTGGTCGCGGCGTTTAAAGCGACGTTGCAGGAGACGCGTCAGGCGACCCTGCTGCTGCACGTCATTGATGCGGCGGACGTACGCGTGCAGGAGAACATCGACGCGGTGAACGTGGTGCTCGAAGAGATCGACGCCCACGAAATTCCCACCCTGTTGGTGATGAACAAGATCGATATGCTGGACGATTTCGAACCGCGTATTGACCGAGACGAAGAGAACAAACCGATTCGGGTCTGGCTGTCTGCTCAGGCCGGGATTGGTGTGCCACTGCTTTTCCAGGCTTTGACAGAACGTCTTTCCGGTGAGGTAGCTCAGCACACGCTGCGACTGCCGCCACAGGAAGGCAGGCTGCGCAGCCGGTTTTATCAGCTTCAGGCGATAGAAAAAGAGTGGATGGAGGATGACGGCAGCGTGGGGATGCAGGTGCGTATGCCGATCGTTGACTGGCGTCGCCTCTGTAAACAAGAACCTGCGCTGGCGGACTATATCGTCTGATCAGAAAGGGGAAGCCTGAAAAATTCGCCCTTGCATAACAAATATGGAGCATATACATGGCGTGGAATCAGCCCGGTAATAACGGACAAGACCGCGACCCGTGGGGAAGCAGCAATAATCAAGGCGGCAACTCTGGGGGAAATGGCAACAAAGGTGGTCGCGAGCAGGGGCCGCCGGATCTGGATGATATCTTCCGCAAACTGAGCAAAAAGCTTGGTGGCCTTGGCGGAGGAAAAGGTTCTGGCTCGGGTGGCAATTCCACTCAGAGTCCGCGCCCGCCAATGGGTGGCCGCGTGGTGGGCATTGTCGCCGCTGCGGTGGTAATCATCTGGGCAGCCAGCGGGTTCTACACCATTAAAGAAGCAGAACGCGGCGTGGTCACCCGTTTCGGTAAGTTCAGCCATCTGGTTGAGCCGGGCCTGAACTGGAAGCCGACCTTCATCGATGACGTGACCGCGGTCAACGTAGAGTCCGTCCGTGAACTGGCGGCCTCTGGCGTGATGCTGACCTCTGACGAGAACGTGGTGCGCGTTGAGATGAACGTGCAGTACCGCGTGACCGATCCTGAACGTTATCTGTTTAGCGTGACCAGCGCCGATGACAGCCTGCGTCAGGCGACCGACAGCGCCCTGCGTGGCGTGATCGGTAAATACACCATGGACCGTATCCTGACCGAAGGTCGTACCGTTATTCGTAGCGATACCCAGCGTGAGCTGGAAGAGACCATCCGTCCGTACAACATGGGTATCACCCTGCTGGACGTCAACTTCCAGGCTGCACGTCCGCCGGAAGAGGTGAAAGCGGCGTTTGACGATGCGATTGCCGCGCGTGAAAACGAACAGCAGTACATCCGTGAAGCGGAAGCGTACACCAACGAAGTTCAGCCGCGTGCAAACGGTCAGGCGCAGCGTATTCTGGAAGAAGCGCGTGCGTATAAGACCCAGACCATCCTGGAAGCACAGGGTGAAGTGGCTCGCTTCGCGAAGATCCTGCCGGAATATAAAGCCGCGCCGGAAATTACCCGTGAGCGTCTCTATATCGAGACCATGGAAAAAGTGCTGAGCCATACGCGTAAAGTGCTGGTTAACGACAACAAAGGCGGAAACCTGATGGTCCTGCCGCTGGATCAGATGCTGAAAGGCGGTTCTGCACCGGCAGCAAAAGACAACAGCGGTGCGAACAACCTGCTGCGTCTGCCACCGGCCTCGTCTGGCAGCGCCAGCGCGAACACAACGCCTTCTTCGAACGATGGTGACATTATGGACCAACGCCGTGCTAACGCGCAGCGTAACGACTACCAGCGTCAGGGGGAATAAGGATGCGTAAGTCAGTTATTGCGATCATCATCATCGTACTGGTCGTGCTCTACACCTCCATCTTTGTGGTGAAAGAGGGCGAACGTGGGATCAAGTTCCAGTTCAGCAGCGTCGTGCGTGACGGCGACAAGCGTCCGGTGATTTATGAGCCGGGTCTGCACTTCAAGATCCCGTTCATTCAGTCAGTGAAAACGCTCGATGCGCGTATCCAGACCATGGATAACCAGGCCGATCGTTTCGTGACCAAAGAGAAGAAAGACCTGATCGTTGATTCCTATATCAAATGGCGCATCAGCGATTTCAGCCGCTACTTCCTGGCAACCGGGGGTGGCGACGTTTCTCAGGCAGAAGTGCTGCTGAAACGTAAGTTCTCTGACCGTCTGCGTTCTGAAATTGGTCGTCTGGATGTGAAAGACATCGTGACCGACTCCCGTGGCCGTCTGACGCTGGAAGTGCGTGATGCGCTGAACTCCGGCTCTGCGGGCACCGAGGATGAAGTTGAAACCCCGGCGGCAGACGATGCGATTGCCAAAGCGGCTGAACGTGTTCAGGCTGAAACCAACGGTAAAGTGCCGGTGATCAACCCGAACAGCATGGCGGCGCTGGGCATCGAAGTGGTTGATGTGCGCATCAAGCAGATCAACCTGCCAGCGGAAGTGTCCGAGGCGATCTACAACCGTATGCGCGCCGAGCGTGAAGCGGTAGCCCGTCGTCACCGTTCACAGGGTCAGGAAGAAGCGGAAAAACTGCGCGCCGCAGCGGACTATGAAGTCACCAAGACGCTGGCGGAATCTGAGCGCCAGGGTCGTATCCTGCGCGGTGAAGGTGATGCCGAAGCGGCGAAACTGTTTGCTGATGCATTCAGCCAGGATCCAGACTTCTACGCCTTCATCCGTAGTCTTCGCGCTTACGAGAATAGCTTCAAGAGCAACCAGGATGTGATGGTGCTCAGCCCGGACAGCGATTTCTTCCGTTATATGAAGACGCCGACCAACGCAACGCGATAAACTCAGGCTCGTTTGAGTATTCAAACCACCGCTCTTCACGGAGCGGTGGTTTTCTTTTATAAGGATGAAAAATGAACTCCACGATCTGGCTCGCACTGGCCCTGGTTTTGGTGCTGGAAGGCCTCGGCCCGATGCTCTATCCGCGCGCATGGCGCCGGATGATCGCGACAATGAGCCAACTCCCGGACAATATTTTGCGTCGTTTTGGCGGTGGTCTTGTGGTTGCCGGTATCGTTATCTACTACATGTTGAGGAAAACGATTGGCTGATCAAAAACTAACCGCAATTGGCATATTTTAGGGTCAAAAAGTGCTGTATATCTGAAAAAGCGATGGTAGAATCCATTTTTAAGCAAACGGTGATTTTGAAAAAATGGGTAACAACGTCGTCGTACTGGGCACCCAATGGGGTGACGAAGGTAAAGGGAAGATTGTTGATCTTCTGACTGAACGGGCTAAATATGTTGTACGCTACCAGGGCGGTCACAACGCAGGCCATACTCTCGTAATCAACGGTGAAAAAACCGTCCTCCATCTTATTCCATCAGGCATTCTTCGCGAAAACGTCACCAGCATCATCGGTAACGGCGTTGTGCTGTCTCCCGCTGCGCTGATGAAAGAGATGAAAGGTCTGGAAGACCGTGGTATCCCTGTTCGTGAGCGTCTGCTGCTCTCCGAAGCCTGCCCGCTGATCCTGGATTATCATGTGGCGCTGGACGTGGCGCGTGAAAAAGCGCGTGGCGCGAAAGCGATCGGCACCACCGGTCGTGGTATCGGCCCGGCTTACGAAGATAAAGTGGCTCGTCGCGGTCTGCGCGTGGGTGACCTCTTCGACAAAGCGACCTTCGCTGAAAAACTGAAAGAAGTGATGGAATATCACAACTTCCAGCTGGTGAACTTCTACAAAGCCGAAGCCGTTGACTACCAGAAAGTGCTGGATGACGTCATGGCGATTGCTGATATTCTGACCGGTATGGTTGTTGATGTGTCCGATCTGCTGGACCAGGCGCGCAAGCGTGGCGATTTCGTCATGTTTGAAGGTGCGCAGGGTACGCTGCTGGACATCGACCACGGTACCTATCCGTACGTAACGTCCTCTAACACCACCGCGGGTGGCGTGGCAACCGGCTCCGGTCTGGGCCCGCGTTATGTCGATTACGTTCTGGGCATCATTAAAGCGTACTCCACTCGCGTGGGTGCGGGTCCATTCCCGACCGAACTGTTTGATGAGACCGGCGAGTTCCTCTGCAAGCAGGGTAACGAGTTTGGAGCGACCACCGGTCGTCGTCGTCGTACCGGCTGGCTGGACGCCGTTGCCGTACGTCGCGCAGTGCAGATCAACTCCCTGTCTGGCTTCTGCCTGACTAAGCTGGACGTACTGGACGGCCTGAAAGAAGTGAAAATCTGCGTAGGCTACCGTATGCCTGATGGCCGCGAAGTGACCACCACTCCGCTGGCTGCTGACGACTGGGAAGGCATTGAGCCAATCTACGAAACCATGCCGGGCTGGTCTGAGACTACCTTTGGTGTGAAAGAGCGTAGTGGCCTGCCTAAAGCCGCGCTGGACTACATCAAGCGCATTGAAGAACTGACCGAAGTGCCGATCGATATTATTTCTACCGGCCCGGATCGTACTGAAACGATGATCCTGCGCGACCCGTTCGACGCATAATCTTCGTGACTGCTGGCCTGCGGGGAAACCCGTAGGCCGGATAAGCGCAGCGCCATCCGGCGACCGCTCCTGGATCTCCGCTTTTTCGCCCCGTCTGTCAAATAAATTAGCCGCTAACTATCTGGCTGGTTTATCATCATTAATGAATATCTCTGCGGTTTGACCGCGTTTTCCCTTTTTCCTGAGGTTGATGTGCAGTTAACAAGTTTCACCGATTACGGCTTACGCGCGCTGATTTACATGGCGTCGTTACCCGATGGGAAGATGACCAGCATCTCTGAAGTCACAGAGGTGTACGGTGTGTCCCGTAATCATATGGTCAAAATAATCAATCAACTTAGTCGTGCCGGATACGTTGCTGCCGTCCGCGGGAAGAATGGAGGGATCCGTCTCGGTAAACCGGCGCAGAGTATCCGTATTGGCGATGTGGTACGTGAACTGGAGCCGCTCTCTCTGGTGAACTGTAGCAGCGCGTTCTGCCACATTACGCCCGCTTGCCGCCTGAAACAGGCGCTTTCAAAGGCCGTGCAAAGTTTTCTCAAGGAACTGGATAACTACACGCTGGCCGATTTGGTTGAAGAGAATCAACCGCTTTATAAATTATTGCTGGTGGAATGAAGAAAATTTCCACCGGAGCTGACAACGGAGGAACCGACATGTCACAAGATCCTTTCCAGGAACGCGAAGCCGAAAAATACGCGAATCCTATCCCCAGCCGCGAGTTCATCATTGAACACTTAACAAAACGCGAAAAACCCGCCAATCGTGAAGAACTTGCCGTTGAACTGAACATTGAAGGTGAAGAGCAAATTGAAGCCCTTCGCCGCCGCCTGCGCGCCATGGAACGTGACGGGCAACTTGTCTTTACTCGTCGCCAGTGCTACGCGCTGCCAGAACGCCTCGACCTGCTGAAAGGCACCGTTATTGGTCATCGCGATGGCTTCGGCTTCCTGCGCGTGGAAGGCCGTAAAGACGACCTGTACCTCTCATCCGAACAGATGAAGATGTGTATTCACGGCGACCAGATCCTGGCGCAGCCGCTGGGTGCAGACCGTAAAGGCCGCCGCGAAGCGCGCGTGGTCCGCGTGCTGGTGCCGAAAACCAGCCAGATTGTAGGCCGTTACTTTACCGATGCGGGCGTAGGCTTTGTGGTGCCGGACGACAGCCGTCTGAGCTTCGACATTCTCATCCCGCCTGAAGAGGTGATGGGCGCACGCATGGGCTTTGTGGTGGTGGTGGAACTCACCCAGCGCCCAACCCGTCGCACCAAAGCGGTGGGTAAAATCGTCGAAGTGCTGGGCGATAACATGGGCACCGGCATGGCCGTCGATATGGCGCTGCGTACCCATGAAATTCCGTATGTCTGGCCGAAAGCGGTTGAAGATCAGATTGAAAACCTGCGTGAAGAAGTGCCGGAAGAGTCCAAAGCAGGCCGCGTGGATCTGCGCGATCTGCCGCTGGTCACCATTGATGGTGAAGACGCCCGTGACTTCGATGATGCCGTATATTGCGAGAAAAAACGCGGTGGCGGCTGGCGTCTGTGGGTGGCTATCGCGGATGTGAGCTATTACGTGCGTCCGCACACGCCGCTGGATAACGAAGCGCGCAGCCGCGGTACGTCGGTCTACTTCCCGTCGCAGGTTGTACCGATGCTGCCAGAAGTGCTCTCCAACGGCCTGTGTTCCCTCAACCCGCAGGTGGACCGCCTGTGTATGGTCTGCGAAATGACCATCTCCAGCAAGGGACGTCTGACGGGCTATAAGTTCTACGAAGCGGTGATGAGTTCTCATGCGCGCCTGACCTATACCAAGGTCTGGCATATGTTGCAGGGCGATCAGGATCTTCGCGAACAGTACGCGCCGCTGGTCAAACACATCGAAGAGCTGCACAACCTCTACAAAACGCTGGATCAGGCGCGCGAAGAGCGCGGTGGGATCTCGTTTGAGAGTGAAGAGGCGAAGTTTATCTTTAACGCTGAGCGTCGTATCGAGCGTATCGAACAGACTCAGCGTAACGATGCGCACAAGCTGATTGAAGAGTGTATGATCCTGGCGAACATCTCGGCGGCACGTTTCGTTGAGAAAGCCAAAGAGCCTGCGCTGTTCCGTATTCACGACAAGCCAACCACGGAGGCCGTAACCTCGTTCCGCTCCGTGCTGGCTGAACTCGGTCTGGAGCTGCCTGGCGGTAATAAGCCTGAGCCACGCGATTACGCCGAGCTGCTGGAATCCATCAGCGATCGTCCTGACGCGGAAATGCTGCAAACCATGCTGCTGCGCTCCATGAAGCAGGCGATTTACGATCCTGAAAACCGGGGCCACTTTGGTCTGGCGTTACAGTCGTACGCGCACTTTACCTCGCCGATCCGCCGTTATCCGGATCTGTCCCTGCACCGTGCGATCAAGTATCTGCTGGCGCACGAGCAGGGTCATAAAGGCAACACGACCGAAACCGGAGGGTATCACTACTCCATGGAAGAGATGCTGCAACTGGGCCAGCATTGTTCCATGACCGAGCGTCGTGCGGATGAAGCGACGCGCGACGTGGCGGACTGGCTGAAGTGTGACTTTATGCTGGATCAGGTGGGTAACGTCTTTAAAGGCGTGATTGCCAGCGTCACCGGCTTTGGCTTCTTCGTGCGTCTGGATGAGCTGTTTATCGACGGTCTGGTGCACGTTTCCAGCCTCGATAACGATTACTACCGCTTCGACCAGGTCGGACAACGTCTGATCGGCGAATCCGGTGGTCAGACCTACCGTCTTGGCGATCGGGTGGAAGTGAAGGTTGAAGCCGTGAATATGGACGACCGTAAAATCGACTTCAGCCTCATCTCCAGCGAGCGTGCTCCGCGTAACGTCGGGAAAACCGAGCGTGAGAAAGCGAAAAAAGGCGGTAACGGTAAAGCGGGCGGTAAGCGACGTCAGGCAGGTAAAAGAGTAAACTTTGAGCCAGACAGCGCTTTCCGTGGTGAGAAGAAACAGAAGCCCAAGGCGGCGAAAAAAGACGCTCGTAAAGCGAAAAAACCGTCGACCAAGACCCAAAAAATAGCGGCCGCGACCAAAGCGAAGCGCGCGGCGAAGAAACAGCAGGCGGAGTAATTTCCCCTCACCCTGACCCTCTCCCCAACGGGAGAGGGAAAATATTTATTACGAGAACCATCAATGAGTGAAATGATTTACGGCATCCACGCGGTGCAGGCCCTGCTGGAGCGCGCGCCGGAGCGTTTTCAGGAAGTTTTTATTCTGAAAGGGCGTGAAGATAAACGTCTGATGCCGCTGATCCACGCGCTGGAAGCGCAGGGCGTAGTGATCCAGCTGGCGAACCGCCAGTATCTGGATGAAAAAAGCGAAGGTGCTGTACACCAGGGTATTATCGCGCGCGTGAAGCCAGGCCGTCAGTATCAGGAGAACGATCTGCCGGATCTGATCGCCGGGCTGGAGAACCCGTTCTTCCTGATCCTCGATGGCGTAACCGACCCACATAACCTGGGCGCGTGCCTGCGTAGCGCCGATGCAGCAGGCGTGCATGCGGTGATTGTGCCAAAAGATCGCTCCGCGCAGCTTAACGCTACCGCTAAAAAAGTCGCCTGCGGCGCGGCGGAAAACGTCCCGTTAATCCGCGTGACTAACCTGGCGCGCACCATGCGTCTGTTGCAGGAAGAAAATATCTGGATCGTAGGAACAGCCGGTGAAGCGGATCACACCCTGTACCAGAGCAAAATGACCGGCCGTATGGCGCTGGTGATGGGAGCGGAAGGCGAAGGTATGCGTCGTCTGACGCGCGAGCACTGCGATGAGCTGATCAGCATCCCAATGGCGGGCAGCGTATCGTCCCTGAACGTTTCCGTTGCGACGGGTATCTGCCTGTTTGAAGCGGTGCGTCAGCGCGGGTAGCCTGTTGTGCCGGGTGGCGGCTTCGCCTTACCCGGCCTACAAAAGCATGGTACCGTAGGCCCGGTAAGCGTAGCGCCACCGGGCAACAATCTCACTCCTCTAACGACCGTAAATGGTCATCCTTTCTCAGCGTCATCAGCGCGAAAATACTCACCACCGCCGTTGCCATCACGTAGTACGCCGGAATATCCAGATTGCCCGTCTCTTTAATCAGCCCGGTAATGATCAGCCCCGCACAGCCCGAGAAGATCGCATTCGACAGAGAATAGGCCAGCCCCAGCCCGGTATAACGCACGCGCGTCGGGAACATCTCAGACAGCATTGCCGGCCCCGGCCCTGCCAGCATCCCAACCAGACCCCCCGCAATCAGCACCACAATCGCTTTGACTGCCAGCGTACTGGATTCCGCCTGCAAAATTTTCAGCAGCGGCAGGGCGAGGATCAGCAGGAGCACGGTGGCGATAATCATCACCGTGCGCCGCCCGATCCTGTCGCTCAGCATGCCCGACGGAATGATCGTGAGCGCAAACCCAATGTTAGAAATCACCGCAATCAGTAACGCCTGGTTAAAACCGGTGTGCAGCGCAGATTGCAGATAGGTCGGCATAATCACCAGATAGGTATAACCCGCCGCAGACCAGACCATCACGCGGCCAATGCCCATCAGGATGGTTTTGAACGTGGCGGCGGTGCTGGCCTGAGTAACAACCGGTTTTTCCCGTTGCTGCACAAAGCTCGGCGTCTCTTCCATGCTCACCCGCAGCCATAGCGCGACCGCACCCATCGGCAGCGCCAGGAAGAACGGAATGCGCCAGCCCCAGTCGTGCAAGGCTTCAGGGGAGAGCAGGGCAGAGAGCAACGCGACAATGCCTGCGCCCGCTAACAGCCCGAGCGCCACGGTAAAGGACTGCCATGCCCCGTAAAGACCGCGCTTGCCGCGCGGGGCGAACTCCGTCATCAATGAGACCGCACCGCCATACTCACCGCCCGCGAACAGTCCTTGCAGAATACGCAGGAGCGTAACGATCAGCGGCGCGGCAATCCCGATACTGGCGTAGACCGGCACAATACCGATGGCAGCGGTGGCGAGCGTCATCAATACCAGCACTATAATCAGCGTCGGTTTGCGGCCAATCCTGTCGCCAATGCGGCCAAAGACCACCGCACCCAGCGGACGGAAGAAGAAAGCGATGGCGAACGAGGCCCAGGTGAGGATCAGGCTGGTGAGCTCCGCTTCCCCCTCAAGCTGGAAGAAGTTTCTGGCAATCACCGTTGCCAGAAAACCGTAGACCGCAAATTCATACCACTCGATGAAATTACCGATGGAGCCTGCAATTAATGCACGCTTGTGCGCATCCTGTTGCATAACGATCCTCACATAAACGGGGTAAGAATAAATTATTCAGCATTGGTGAAGTAATGAAATAGTTTATTCTTATGTTCTGTGAGCTATTTCACGAATGATATCAACACGATCGTCATCGTGTGACCCCCCTCCCATGCAGCGTGCATGCCCTCTGTCCATACTTACCTTTATTGCCAATGAAAGGAGGGAGACAGCATGCACTGGCAGACACATACCGTTTTTAATCAACCTGCACCGCTATCGAACAGCAACCTTTTTCTCTCTGATTGCGCCCTGCGCGATGCGGTAGCGCGCGAAGGGGCTGAGTGGGATGTGGATCTTCTTGCCAGCATCGGACAGCAGTTGGGTACGGCGGAGTCGCTGGAGCTGGGCAGGCTGGCGAACGTTAATCCGCCGGAACTGCTGCGTTATGACGCCACGGGAGCGAGGCTGGATGACGTCCGCTTTCATCCGGCATGGCATCTTCTGATGCAGGGGCTTTGCGCCAACCGGGTGCACAACCTGGCGTGGGAGGAGGAGGCGCGGAAAGGATCGTTCGTCGCCCGGGCCGCGCGTTTTGTGCTTCATGCACAGGTGGAGGCGGGAACGCTATGCCCGGTGACCATGACCTTCGCCGCCACGCCGCTGTTGCTACAGTCGCTGCCCAAACCGTTTCACGACTGGTTAACGCCGCTGATGAGCGATCGCTACGATCCCCATCTCGCACCGGGGGCGCAAAAGCGCGGCCTGCTGATCGGCATGGGGATGACGGAAAAGCAGGGCGGTTCGGACGTACTCAGTAATACCACCAAAGCAGAGAAATGCAGTGATGGCAGTTACCGGCTGGTGGGGCACAAATGGTTTTTCTCCGTGCCGCAGAGCGATGCGCATCTGGTGCTGGCGCAGGCGAAGGGCGGGCTTTCCTGCTTTTTTGTTCCGCGTTTTTTACCCGACGGGCAACGTAATGCCGTGCGCCTTGAGCGTCTGAAGGACAAGCTCGGTAACCGTTCAAATGCCAGCAGTGAGGCTGAGTTCCTTGATGCTTACGGCTGGCTGCTGGGCGAAGAGGGTGAAGGTGTCCGGCAAATTCTGAAGATGGGCGGGCTGACGCGCTTTGACTGTGCGCTTGGCAGCCACGGATTGATGCGCCGTGCGCTCTCGGTGGCGCTTTATCATGCCCATCAGCGGCAGACCTTCGGCAAAAATCTGATCGACCAGCCGTTAATGCGCGACGTGCTAAGCCGTATGGCGCTGGTGCTGGAGGGACACACGGCACTGCTGTTCCGACTCGCCCGGGCGTGGGACAACCGCACCGACCCGCAGGAGGTCGCATGGGCGCGGCTTTTCACTCCGGCGGCAAAATACAGCGTCTGCAAAGCGGGCATACCGTTTGTGGCAGAGGCAATGGAGGTGCTGGGCGGCGCAGGCTATTGCGAAGAGAGTGAGCTTCCACGGTTGTACCGTGAAATGCCCGTCAACAGCATCTGGGAAGGCTCTGGCAATATTATGTGCCTGGATGTACTGCGCGTGCTGGCGAAGCAGTCGGGTATTCTCGACCTGCTCGCCGATGATTTCGCGCAGGTCAAAGGCCAGGACAGGCATTTCGATCGCAGCTGGCGGCAGCTACAGCAGAAGCTGCGTAAACCGCAGGAAGCGCAGGGCAGGGAGATCGCGCGGCAGCTCTTTTTACTCGGGGCCGGAAGTCAGATGCTGCGGCACGCATCGCCGCCCGTGGCGCAGGCGTGGTGCCGCATGATGCTGGATACCCGAGGCGGCACGCTGATGAGCGAACAAGTGCAAACCGACCTGCTGCTGCGTGCCACGGGCCGGGTCGGTTAAGCTTTCAGCTGGAACAGGCTCACCAGCCGGGTGAGATGTGAACCCTTCTCGCGCAGCGTCTGTGCCGTCTGCTCGCTGCGTGAGATGCGATCGGCATTGATGTGCGATGCCTCACCGATGTGCGTCATCGCCAGATTCACCTGACCAATCCCCGCAGACTGCTCGCGGGAGGCGTGGTTGATCTCGGTGACAAGCTGGCTGATGTTATCGATATGAACAATGATGGCATCCATCGCCAGACGCGTCTGCTCAGACAGCGCATGGCCTTCGCTCACCTTGTTCAGCGTGTCGCCAATCAACTGTTCAATCTCTTTTACCGCATTGGCGCTGCGTGCGGCCAGGGCGCGCACCTCTTGCGCCACCACTGCGAAACCTTTCCCGTGCTCGCCCGCCCGCGCCGCTTCAACCGCCGCATTGAGCGCCAGGATATTGGTCTGGAAAGCGATGGACTCAATCACGCGGGTGATGTCTTCAATGCGTTTCGATGCATCACGAATATCATCCATGGTGGAGACTGCGTGGGTCACCGTCTCTCCACCCTGATGCACCGCGCGCGAGGTTTCACCCACCAGCTGCTGCGTTTGCTCCATGTTGGCGGCATTTTGCTGCACGGTGGCGGCTAATTGCTCCATGCTGGCGGAGGTCTCCTCAACGCTGCTGGCCTGCTTGTTGATCTGTTCAGAGATCTCGCCGGTATCTGAAGCCAGCGCGTTAGTCCCCAGATGGATTTCGCTTGCGGCCTCGCGGACCTGCAACACAATTTTTTGCAGGCCGCCCCCGATCCCGTTGATGGCATCAATCAGCTGGCCGACCTCATCCTGGCGGGTTACCGGCAGGCTGGCGCGCAGATCGCCTGCGGCATACTGCCGTGCAAGCGCGATCACTGCGCGCAGTGGGCGGGTTAGCATCCGGCGAATGAGGATAACGAACAGGCCCGCGAAGAGCGCGGATAGCACCACGCCCGCGATCAGGAAGCGATCGCGCAGCGTGGTGACGCTTGAAAGCAGTACGGCTTTATCCACTTCACCCACGATGGTCCAGTTCCAGCCCGGCAGCGGCGTGTAGGCAACTTTGAGCGTACGGCCATCTGCGCTCACGCGCTCCAGCGTGCCGGCTTTATCACTCAGAAGCTGCTGCTGTGTCGCCGTGTCCCAGTTGGGCAGTTTGCCCTCATCGCTGGCATGGAACAGATACTGTCCGCGCGTTTTGCCGCTGCTGCGATCCAGTACAAAGAAGTGGCCGCTCTCGCCCAGACGACGGTTAAGGATTTTCTCGCGCATGACGTTCCACGAATGGGTGATGTCCACGCCGACAAAGATAATCCCGATAACCTGGCCTTCCGCATTTTTAACAGGCTGGTACTGCGTGATATAGCGCTTGCCGAACAGCAGCGCGAGGCCACGATAGACCTCCCCTTTGGTGACAGCCGCAAATGCCGGGCTGGTGGTATCAAGAACGGTTCCGATGGCGCGGTCGCCATTCTCTTTGCGCAGCGACGTGGCCACGCGGATAAAATCGTTACCGCTGCGGACAAACAGCGTCGAGATGGCGCCCGTTCGGCTCAGGAAGTCATCAGAAAGCGTATTGTTTTCATGCAACTCCGTTTCGCCGCCTTTCAGCAGAGGAACGGTAAGCCCGTTTATGGTCCGGCTCTGGCTGCTGTCGCTGTTCAGCGGCTGTGGCAAAAAGGTGGTGAACAGACGGGTATAGCTTTCAACCTCTTCGCTCAGGCTGGTGTTGAACATCTCTACCATATCCACCATGCCGGTGGACTGGTTATGCAGGTCTTCAACCGCAAGATCTTCAAGCTGCTGGCTGGCGTTGTGGCTCAACAGAAAAGTGAACAGCAAAAAAAGCGTGGCGACACTTGCACCTGTTAGCAGCGATAGCTTCGTGCCCAGACCTGCCCGGCGGAAAAAGGTGATCATAAATTGCTCATTATTGAAAAGTGATGGCTGTTCAACGGCAGAGCGAAGAGAACGTTTATCTGTTTAATGTAACTGAATGTTACCTATTTGTTTTTATTAAGTTTCGGGAGGGATAAAAAATTTGCAAAAGTGAAAAGCCACTAAAATTAAGTGGCTTTTATCGGAAGGGATTATGCATAAAGAATGGCCTGCACGCGCCAGTGATTAACATGGTTATCTTCCTGCATCTGGACGATGCGATACCAGGATGCGCCCTGTTCATCGGCCTTCAGGGCGACGACACGTTCAACGTCTTGCGGACTTCCCGTGATATTATTGACGGAGATCTGACCAATCTCGTTCAGGCCCGTGACGCAATCCGCGCTGGCAAATTCGGCCGACTGCGCCGTGGTGCTCAGCAGGCCCGCTGAAAGCAATAGCGTCGTTAAAGCAAGGGTTCGTTTCATCGTCAGCTCCTTTTCACGTGTCTCCGGTATCCGCCGGGCAATCCTTCGCGAATAAACTCATTTCCATTGTTGCTGGCATGGAGTTTATTGTGGACAGGAAAATGTCTACGGACGCAAAGCAGTGTAAAAGTCGTTCAAATGATGATGCTTACTTACGGTACAAAATTCCCTGGGCGTACCACTGTCCCGTAATAATGGTTTCATCAATCATCGTGATGACGTAATAATCTGCTTTTGCGGCAACTGCCTGTGCTTCAATTGCGTCTTCTGCATCATCCGGGGAACCACGAACCATCGCGGATACGGTACCCAGGCGTTGTAATCCTTCCGTCTGATTACGACGAATTTCCTGAGGATGATCGGTAACCGGCGGCGCCGGTTCTGGCGTACCCTGCAATATGGAACATCCGCTGAGCAGTGAGACCAGCAATAAAGCCGTAAGCCTGCGCATAAACCTGTCTCTTTTCCTGATAGCCATAGTGTAGTTGTCTGCGAATTTAGTTTTGGGGGAATGTTCCCGAAGTGTTATCTGGGACGTAGATTTCGAATGAAAATATCGTGAAACCGTAATCCAGCTCTCAACATTATGAATCATTCATCAGCACAGGATCGACAATGATTGAAATTGAAACTCGCCAGCTGAGTGGGCATGAAATCATCCATGCTTTTTCGGCTGGTAAAGGTGAACAGCCGCTGCCGACGGTAGTTTTCTATCATGGCTTTCTCTCCTCGAAGCTGGTCTACAGCTATTTTGCCGTCGCGCTGGCGCAGGCCGGTTTCCGGGTGGTCATGCCTGATGCGCCGAATCATGGGGCACGCTTTACGGGCGATGAGCAGGCGCGGCTGGGGCTGTTCTGGCAAACGCTGCACGGCAATCTGACCGAGTTCGCCGGGCTGCGTGACGCGCTCTTGCAGGCCGGGCTGGTGGAGGGGAAACGGCTGGCGGTCGCAGGCGCATCAATGGGCGGAATGACGGCGCTGGGGATCATGGCCAGGCATCCGGAGGTGACGTCCGTGGCTTGCCTGATGGGATCGGGCTACTTTACGTCACTGGCAAAGACGCTGTTCCCGCCGCAGGCCCCTCAGGAGATTGAGGCCCTGTTGTCTGAATGGGACGTCAGCCATGCGCTTTCGCAGCTGGCCGATCGTCCGCTGCTTCTGTGGCATGGGGACGCCGATGACGTCGTACCGCCCGGTGAAACGTTCCGCCTGCAACAGGCGCTACAGCGTGAAGGGCTGGACAGCAATCTGACCTGCCTGTGGGGAGCAGGTGTCCGGCACCGTATTACCCCGGCCGCGCTGGAGTCAACCGTGGAATTCTTCCGTCAGCACCTTTAAACGCGCAGCACTGTGACACCCTGATCCTCCAGCTTGCTGAGGATCTCGGGGTTGGCGTTTTTGCCGGTGATCACCATGCTGATTTGCTCGGCGCGGCTGAAAAGCATGCCGGCGCGTTCACCGACCTTGCTGCTGTCGACCAGCACCACCAGTTTGCCCACTACGTTAAGCATGTTCTGTTCTGCCATTGCGGTGAGCATATCGGTTTTATACAGGCCATCCGCCGTCAGACCTTTGCCGCTGGTAAACATCCAGTGCCCGGCGTAGAGGCTGTTTTCACTGTCCTGCGGGCTAAGGGTGATGGACTGGCTCTTGTTATACTGGCCGCCCATGATCACCACGCTTTCATGTTCCTGGTCAATGAGATAGTTGGCCAGCGGCAAATAGTTGGTGATGATTTGCACCGGCTTGCCGCACATCTCACGGCCCAGCAGAAACGCCGTCGAACCGCAGTTGATCACCACGCTTTCTCCAGGATTTACCAGCTGTGATGCCGCTCTGGCAATCCGCACCTTTTCATCGTGATTCTGCGCCTGGTGGATGTTCATCGGCGTCCAGCGTGGACGCTGCTGGCTGATGGCCTCTGCACCGTTGCGGACTTTTTTCAGCTTGCCGCTCTCATCCAGCTTGTTAATGTCCCGCCGCGCGGTAGCGGGGGAGATCCCTAAACGTTCGATCACTTTCTCGACGGTGATAAACCCTGTTTGCGCCAGGAGTTCCAGTAAAATTTGATGCCGTTGCGCTTCCGTCATGAGCTATTCCGATAAGAATTGATTTGAAAAGATGATATTTGAAATAGCGTGAAATTACTAAGATAAATATGACATCGCCAGACGCAAGGTCTGGCGATTGGGCCTCAGAATCAGAGGAAGGATTTGAACGGCAGATCGGGTTCAATCGTAAAGCAATCATCGAAACCACGCGGGTAGTGGTACTCAAGATTGTCTTTATCCAGCGGCCAGGTGAACTTGCCGCCAACCTGCCAGATGAACGGCTTGAAGCCATACTTGAGGCGGTCTTTTTTCATCTCCCACAGGACGCGGATCTCTTGCGGATCGGCCTGGAAGTTTGACCAGATATCGTGGTGGAACGGGATCACCACTTTGGTGTTCAGCGCTTCGGCCATACGCAGCATGTCTGCGCTGGTCATTTTGTCGGTGATCCCGCGCGGGTTTTCACCGTAAGAGCCAAGCGCCACGTCAATCTGATGCTCGTTACCGTGCTTCGCGTAATAGTTGGAGTAGTGGGAGTCACCGCTGTGATACAGGGAACCGCCGGGCGTTTTGAACAGGTAGTTCACCGCGCGCTCATCCATCCCGTCTGGCAGTACGCCTGCGGCTTTCTGGTCGGCAGGCAGGGTGATCAGCGCGGTACGGTCAAAGGCATCCAGCGCGTGAATTTCAATGTCTTTGATTTTCACTACGTCGCCCGGCTTCATCACGATGCAGCGCTCTTTTGGCACGCCCCAGCCAATCCACAAATCCACGCAGGTCTGCGGCCCAATAAACGGTACGTCGTCCGCGCAGTTTTGCATTACCGCTGCCGCCACGTTCACGTCGATATGATCGTTGTGATCGTGGGTAGAGAGTACGGCGTCGATCTGACGAATGGCAAAAGGATCCAGCACGAAAGGCGTGGTGCGCAGGTTCGGCTGGAGCTTTTCAACGCCGGCCATACGCTGCATCTGGTGGCCTTTTTTCATCAGTGGATTGCCGTGGCTCTGTTTGCCGGTGCCGCACCAGAAATCAACACAAATGTTGGCGCCGCCTTCTGATTTCAGCCAGATCCCGGTGCAGCCCAGCCACCACATCGCAAATGTGCCAGGAGCAACCTGTTCCTGCTCGATCTCTTCGTTCAGCCAGCTACCCCACTCCGGAAAGGTACTCAGAATCCATGATTCACGGGTGATGGTTTTCACTTTACTCATCGTTTGACTCCTGGTTTTAATCAAAAGTAATCACTATATGACTTGTTGTGATTAATGCTGGCACTGTTTTAATCGATTTGCAATGGCTGATTTGCGGAAAATTCCCCTCGCCACCTCACAGAAAAAACTTCATGACGTTGTTAAGATAACCATTATAAATGATTAATATATTGAAATTTAAGAATTTATTTATTTGTTTGGATTGGTAGTGAAAATCATTACTAATACCATGGAAATAAATTGCGTGATCCGTCACAAATAATCAAATGCAATCTTGTGATGATTATTTGTGATTAATAGAGTGATGACACCAACCACACAGGGATTGCCCCTCGTGTTCTCATTTTCTGGAGAGAGTTATGGAGATCCTCTACAACGTCTTTACCGTGTTCTTTAATCAGGTAATGACCAACGCCCCGCTGTTGCTGGGTATCGTGACGTGCCTGGGGTACATCCTGCTGCGCAAAAGCGTCAGCGTGATTATCAAAGGCACCATCAAAACCATCATTGGTTTTATGCTGTTGCAGGCGGGGTCTGGCATTCTGACCAGCACGTTTAAGCCGGTTGTTGCCAAAATGTCAGAGGTGTACGGCATTAACGGCGCCATCTCTGACACTTACGCGTCCATGATGGCCACCATCGATCGTATGGGGGATGCGTACAGCTGGGTTGGGTATGCGGTACTGCTCGCGCTGGCGCTGAACATCATTTACGTGCTCCTGCGCCGCATCACCGGTATTCGCACCATCATGCTCACCGGGCACATCATGTTCCAGCAGGCGGGGCTGATTGCGGTTTCTCTCTATATCTTCGGCTACCCAATGTGGACCACCGTCATCTGCACGGCAATACTGGTCTCGCTTTACTGGGGCATCACCTCCAACATGATGTATAAGCCAACGCAGGACGTTACGGACGGCTGCGGCTTCTCCATCGGTCACCAGCAGCAGTTCGCCTCCTGGATTGCTTACAAAGTTGCGCCGTACCTGGGCAAAAAAGAGGAGAGTGTTGAAGACCTCAAATTGCCTGGCTGGCTGAATATCTTCCACGACAACATCGTCTCCACGGCAATTGTGATGACCATCTTCTTCGGTGCCATCCTGCTCTCCTTTGGCATTGACGTGGTGCAGGCGATGGCGGGTAAAACCCACTGGACGGTCTATATCCTGCAAACCGGTTTCTCCTTCGCGGTGGCCATTTTCATCATCACCCAGGGCGTGCGTATGTTCGTCGCCGAACTGTCGGAAGCGTTTAACGGCATCTCCCAGCGCCTGATCCCTGGCGCGGTGCTGGCGATTGACTGTGCGGCTATCTATAGCTTTGCGCCAAACGCCGTCGTCTGGGGCTTTATGTGGGGCACCATCGGCCAGCTGATTGCGGTCGGCATCCTGGTGGGCTGTGGCTCCTCAATCCTGATTATTCCTGGCTTTATCCCGATGTTCTTCTCCAACGCCACTATCGGCGTGTTTGCTAACCACTTCGGCGGATGGCGCGCAGCGCTCAAGATCTGCCTGGTGATGGGCATGGTTGAAATCTTCGGGTGCGTGTGGGCGGTCAAGCTCACCGGCATGAGCGCCTGGATGGGCATGGCGGACTGGTCAATTCTGGCGCCGCCGATGATGCAGGGCTTTGCGTCCGTCGGGCTGGTCTTTATGGCCGTCATCATCCTGATTGCCCTGGCTTATATGTTCTTCGCTGGCCGTTCGCTGCGGGCTGAAGAAGATGCAGAAAAACAAACAGCAGAAGTGTCTGCTCATTAAGGAGTTTCGATTATGACCGTACGTATCCTGGCTGTGTGTGGCAATGGGCAAGGTAGCTCCATGATCATGAAGATGAAAGTGGACCAGTTTTTAACCCAGTCAAACATTGACCACACGGTGAACAGCTGCGCAGTGGGTGAATACAAAAGTGAACTGAACGGCGCGGACATCATCATCGCCTCAACGCACATTGCCGGCGAGATTAGCGTGTCGGGCAACAAATACGTGGTAGGCGTACGCAACATGCTGTCGCCTGCGGATTTCGGGCCAAAGCTGCTGGAAGTGATCAAAGAACACTTCCCACAAGACGTGAAGTAAGGATGCCACATGAAACTACGTGATTCGCTGGCAGAGAATAACTCCATCCTTTTACAGGCCGAAGCCAGCACCTGGCAGGAAGCGGTGAAGCTGGGCGTGGACCTGCTGGTTAAGGCGGACGTTGTCGAGCCGCATTATTACCAGGCCATTCTGGATGGCGTGGCGCAGTTTGGACCCTATTTTGTGATTGCCCCGGGGCTGGCAATGCCGCATGGCCGTCCCGAAGAGGGCGTCAAGAAAACCGGTTTTGCGCTGGTGACGTTGAAAAAACCACTGGTGTTCAACCACGAAGATAACGACCCGGTCGACATTCTGATCACCATGGCGGCTGTCGATGCCAACACCCACCAGGAGGTGGGGATCATGCAGATCGTCAATCTGTTTGATGATGAAGCTAATTTTGACCGTTTACGCGCCTGTCGTACCGCGCAGGACGTGCTGGATTTAATTGATAACGCCACTGCGGCGGCCGTTTAAGAGGAATTGAAAATGTCATTACCAATGTTGCAGGTCGCGCTGGATAACCAGACTCTGTCTCACGCTTACGAAACCACCCGTCTGATTGCGGAAGAAGTGGACATCATCGAAGTCGGCACCATTCTGTGCGTGGGCGAAGGCGTTCGTGCGGTTCGTGACCTGAAGGCGCTCTATCCGCATAAAATCGTGCTGGCGGATGCCAAAATCGCCGACGCGGGCAAAATCCTCTCTCGCATGTGCTTTGAAGCCAATGCCGACTGGGTCACCGTGATCTGCTGTGCGGATATCAACACCGCGAAAGGCGCGCTGGACGTGGCGAAAGAGTTCAACGGCGACGTGCAGATTGAACTGACTGGTTTCTGGACCTGGGAGCAGGCGCAGGAGTGGCGCGAAGCGGGTATCCAGCAGGTGGTTTATCACCGTAGCCGTGATGCGCAGGCCGCAGGCGTGGCGTGGGGCGAAGCCGATATCAGCGCGATCAAACGTCTGGCCGATATGGGCTTCAAAGTGACCGTCACCGGTGGCCTGGCGCTGGAGGATCTGCCGCTGTTCCAGGGTATCCCGATTCACGTCTTTATTGCCGGTCGTAGCATTCGTGATGCTGCGTCTCCGGTGGAAGCGGCGCGTCAGTTCAAACGCTCAATCGCTCAGCTTTGGGGTTAAGGAGCGGGTATGTTGTCAAAACAGGTCCCGCTTGGCATCTATGAAAAGGCACTCCCTGCGGGGGAGTGCTGGCTGGTGCGGTTGCAGCTGGCGAAGCAGCTGGGTTTCGATTTTGTCGAAATGTCTGTGGATGAGACGGACGAGCGTCTTTCTCGCCTGGACTGGCGCCGCGACCAGCGTCTGGCGCTGGTGAGCGCCATTGCCGAAACCGGCGTGCGCGTGCCATCCATGTGCCTGAGCGCTCATCGTCGTTTTCCGCTTGGCAGCGAAGATGATGCTGTACGCGCCGAAGGGCTGGAGATCATGCGTAAAGCCATTCGCTTTGCACAGGATGTCGGCATCCGCGTGATCCAACTGGCGGGTTACGATGTTTACTATCAGGAAGCCAACGATGAAACGCGCCGTCGTTTCCGGGAGGGCCTGAAAGAGAGCGTTGAGATGGCAAGCCGTGCGCAGGTGACGCTGGCGATGGAGATCATGGATTATCCGTTGATGAACTCCATCAGCAAGGCGCTGGGCTATGCGCACTATCTGAACAACCCATGGTTCCAGCTTTATCCGGATATCGGAAACCTGTCGGCATGGGATAACGACGTACAGATGGAGCTTCAGGCGGGCATCGGGCATATCGTGGCGGTGCACGTTAAAGATACCCGTCCTGGCGTGTTTAAAAACGTACCGTTCGGCACCGGGGTGGTGGATTTCGAACGGTGCTTCCAGACGCTCAAACAGACAGGTTATTGCGGGCCTTACCTGATTGAGATGTGGAGCGAAACCGCGGACGACCCGGCGGCAGAAGTGGCGAAAGCCCGGGACTGGGTGCGCGAGCGCATGGCGCGGGCAGGGCTGATGGAGGCGGAACATGCTTAAGCTGAAACAGCAGGTCTTTGAAGCCAATATGGATCTCCCGCGCTATGGACTGGTGACGTTTACCTGGGGCAACGTAAGCGCCATCGATCGCGAGCAGGGGCTGGTGGTGATTAAGCCGAGCGGCGTGGCCTATGACGCCATGAAAGCGGACGATATGGTGGTGGTTGACCTGGAAGGACACGTCGTTGAAGGCAAATGGCGCCCTTCTTCAGATACGGCAACCCACCTGGCGCTGTATCAGCGTTACCCGTCTCTGGGGGGGGTTGTGCATACCCATTCCACGCACGCCACCGCCTGGGCACAGGCCGGGCTGGCGATCCATGCTTTGGGTACGACGCACGCAGATTACTTCTTCGGCGATATTCCCTGCACGCGAGCGTTAACGCAGGCTGAGGTCGAAGGCGAGTACGAACTTAACACCGGCAGGGTCATTATCGAAACGCTGGGTGAGACGGAACCACTGCATACGCCGGGTATTGTGGTGTACCAGCATGGTCCGTTCTCCTGGGGTAAAGATGCGCATGACGCCGTGCATAACGCGGTGGTGATGGAAGAGGTGGCCAGAATGGCGTGGATTGCGCGCGGCATTAACCCACAGCTTCAGGGCATTGATGATTACCTGATGAACAAGCATTTCATGCGTAAGCACGGCCCGAATGCTTATTACGGGCAGAAGTGAATAAGTGCTCTGGAATACCGAAACAGTTGTAACCGGTGGTATTCCGGAGCCATTCATAAAAAAAGCCCCCGGGCAGGGGGCAAATTATATATGGCTTTGATTTTCGTTGGCTTTCCTGGTGCTAGCGATAAAGCGTTACTGATAAATATCTGCACTGGCGTGCATATTACCGTTGCTGCCGGGCTCACGTGTCAGCATGACGTGATAGTATTTTGCGCCCTGCGCATCGGTTTCTTCATTAAGCGCCTGATCTGCTTCACTTTCAGTGGCGAAGTTATGATTGATGTAAATAACGCCTAAGCTCTGCACATCATCCATGTTTCTGGCCTGTTGGCTGTCTATTCTGATGGCTGCCATCGCGTTTGCACTGAGCAAAAGTGCAGCCAAAATGGCGATTGCGATTCTTTTCATGATATGCGCTCCACGACTGCGTGCTGTGATACGGGGTAATGTTCTCCTTCTCTGTTCAGTGTCTCTGATTAAAGTGTAATCGCTACCCGGGTTGCGATGGGTGACCATTTCTGATGGTGTTGTTCAAAAAAACAGCGCTTCTGATGAGTGCGATTTTAAATCACCCACTTAGAACAGCTTTACCCTTTGTGCGAATTATTTGTGCAATCAGCTTGAGTTTCCTGGGGGGCGCAAGTATTATGACGCGTCAATTTTTCAGCCGACCTTTAACACGTTCCTTGCCTCCCCGGGCCTCGGCTGACCCAGACAGGAGGCTGAATAATCCGTAAGGAGCAATTCGATGCGTCATTACGAAATCGTTTTTATGGTCCACCCTGACCAGAGCGAACAGGTTCCGGGCATGATCGAGCGTTACTCTGCTGCCATCACTGGTGCAGAAGGCACGATCCACCGTCTGGAAGACTGGGGCCGCCGTCAGCTGGCTTACCCGATCAACAAACTGCACAAAGCACACTACGTTCTGATGAACGTTGAAGCTCCGCAGGAAGTGATCGATGAGCTGGAAACTACCTTCCGCTTCAACGATGCCGTTATCCGCAGCATGGTTATGCGTACCAAACACGCAGTGACCGAAGCATCTCCGATGGTTAAAGCGAAAGACGAGCGCCGTGAGCGTCGCGATGATTTCGCAAACGAAACCGCAGATGATTCTGATGCTGGGGATTCTGAAGAGTAATTTCTGATGACCAACCGTCTGGTGTTGTCCGGCACCGTGTGCAGGACCCCCCTTCGAAAGGTCAGCCCATCAGGAATTCCGCATTGCCAGTTCGTGCTTGAGCATCGTTCTGTGCAAGAGGAAGCCGGGTTTCACCGGCAGGCGTGGTGCCAAATGCCCGTAATTATTAGCGGACACGAAAACCAGGCCATTACTCACAGTTTAACGGTCGGTAGTGCAGTAATCGTTCAGGGGTTCATTTCTTGCCACAAGGCAAAGAACGGCCTGAGCAAAATGGTTCTGCATGCCGAGCAGATTGATTTGATAGATTCTGGAGACTAGCCATATGGCACGTTATTTCCGTCGTCGCAAGTTCTGCCGTTTCACCGCGGAAGGCGTTCAAGAGATCGACTATAAAGATATCGCAACGCTGAAAAACTACATCACCGAAAGCGGTAAGATTGTCCCAAGCCGTATCACCGGTACTCGTGCAAAATATCAGCGTCAGCTGGCTCGCGCTATCAAACGCGCTCGCTACCTGTCTCTGCTGCCGTACACTGATCGTCATCAGTAATCGGGCACGGTCCATTAATACGACTTTAAGAGGATAAGGTAATGCAAGTTATTCTGCTTGATAAAGTAGCAAACCTGGGCAGCCTGGGTGATCAGGTAAACGTTAAAGCGGGTTACGCTCGTAACTTCCTGGTTCCACAGGGTAAAGCTGTTCCAGCTACTAAGAAAAACGTAGAGTTTTTCGAAGCACGTCGTGCTGAACTGGAAGCCAAACTGGCTGACGTTCTGGCGGCTGCTAACGCTCGCGCTGAAGCAATCAACGCACTGGGCACCGTTACTATCGCGTCTAAAGCTGGCGACGAAGGTAAACTGTTCGGTTCCATCGGTACCCGCGATATCGCTGATGCAGTAACTGCGGCAGGCGTTAAAGTGGCTAAGAGCGAAGTTCGTATGCCGAACGGCGTTCTGCGTACCACTGGTGAGCACGAAGTTGACTTCCAGGTTCACAGCGAAGTGTTCGCTAAACTGGTTGTTAACGTAGTAGCTGAGTAATTTTTTACTCTGCTCGCGTCGAAGCGCCGGCCTTGTGCCGGCGTTTTGCTTTTTAGCGTGACCCTGCGTCATCTTTTGCTCTTGTAAGGTCGCTATTCCTGACGCATTCTCTGATAATAAATTGAAACGCAATTTTATTTATGAGATTTGTCATGGATACTGCTCTGCCCACGCCCGTCTTTGCCCGTCGCAATGTGGCCTATGCCTGCGCCACGCTCTGCTGTCTGCTTTGGGGAAGCTCGTACCCGGCCATTAAAAGTGGCTACGAACTCTTTCAGATCGCGACCGATGATATCCCCTCCAAAGTCGTCTTTGCCGGATACCGTTTTCTGTTTGCCGGCGCGTTGCTGCTGCTTTTTGCCCTGGCCCAGCGAAAACCGATTGGCAGGCTCACGCCCACGCAGTTTGGCCAGCTCACGATCCTCGGACTGACCCAGACCTCCCTCCAGTACACCTTCTTTTATATCGGCCTGGCCTACACGACCGGGGTGAACGGCTCCATCATGAATGCCACCGGGACCTTCTTCAGCGTGCTGCTGGCGCACTTTATCTACCACAACGACAAACTCAGCTATAACAAAACGCTGGGGTGTGTTCTGGGCTTTGCCGGGGTGATGCTGGTGAACTTCCACAGCGGGTTAAGTGAGTTCCAGTTTGTCTGGAAAGGTGACGGATTTGTGGTGCTGGCCGCCTTTATTCTCTCTGCGGCCACGCTTTACGGGAAACGCATTTCCCAGACCGTTGACCCGACGGTGATGACTGGCTGGCAGCTGGGGATAGGCGGGGCGGCACTGGTTGCGGGAGGCTATGCCACGGGCGGGACGCTGGAGGTGCACAGCATGAAAGCCGTCGCCGTGCTGGGGTATCTGACGCTGCTCTCATCCGTGGCGTTCGCCCTGTGGAGCGCGCTGCTGAAAGTAAACCGCGTGAGTATGATTGCCCCGTTCAACTTTGTCATACCTGTAGCAGGGACGGTGCTCTCCGCCATCTTCCTCGGCGAAAACATTCTGGACATCAAATACGCGATTGCGCTGGTGCTGGTCTGCTCGGGGATCTGGTGGGTGAATAAACGGCGTGCCTGAGAACAAAAGTGCCGGGTGGCGGCATCGCCTTACCCGGCCTGGGCCATTAACGTGCTCTGATGAAACTGCCGTCCGGCTGACGGGTAAACAGTACCTGCTGCCCGTTTCCGGTATCGATCGTTAACCCGGTCACCACCCCGCTGGCATTCTGGCGGATCTGCACCATCTGACCATTTTGCAGGTTGCTGAGCGGTTTGCCTGCCCCCTCGACTTGCGCCATGGCATACACATCCGTTGCTGGCAGATTGTGGTCGCGGAACAGCTGGGCAAGAGTTTTCCCAGGCTCTACGCGATACGAACGCCACTGCTGCTCAATGCCGGTGGGCTGTTGCGCCTGTGGCTCTGAAGGGGCGGCGGCCTGCTCCTGATCTTCCTGAACCGGTTCAGGTTCAACCGGCGCAACCTGGCCCGGATCGTTAGACGGTGTGACCAGCTGCGTCTGCATCGGCTGTGAATCAGGCTGCGGCTGGCTTTGCGACTGGATATCCAGCTCAGCATTCCGGCTGACCGGCGCGGTATCAACGTTGTCACTGCCGGAAGGAAGCAGGAAGCCGATGACGATCAGCAACGCGCCGATAATAATGCCTCTGCGGTGCAAAGGCGGCAGCGGGTCCATGATGCGAAAGTTATCCGGCGCATGCCAGATTTTCGCCAGGGTAGGTTTCAGTTCAAATCGCCCGGGCATGGCTCTCCTCCTGCTCCGCGTCTTTTTATCCTGTCCTGAGAAGTGTAGTTTGCTAACTGCCTGATGGGCGTAACAAAGCCAGCTTTCGTGACATATATTAGGGAAAATCCTGACGGCTACTATTGTTTCCGTTTCGTCGCAGTTTGTCACCTTTACTTAAGACAAAGTTTTACCCATAAGGGCATGGCTGATATGCTGCCCGCTACTTTAAATGTGATGGAAGGAAAACCCATGACCACCCCGACTTTTGACACTATCGAAGCGCAGGCAAGCTACGGCATCGGCTTGCAGGTAGGACAGCAGCTGAGCGAATCCGGCCTGGAAGGTCTGTTACCGGAAGCGCTGGTGGCGGGTATCGCTGACGCGCTGGAAGGCAAGCAGCCCGCTGTGCCGGTTGACGTTGTGCACCGTGCGCTGCGTGAAATCCACGAACGTGCTGACGCCGTACGTCGCGCGCGTTTCGAAGAGATGGCGGCAGAAGGCGTGAAATATCTGGAAGAGAACCGTGAGCGTGAAGGCGTGAACAGCACCGAGTCCGGCTTGCAGTTCCGCGTAATTAATCAGGGTGATGGCGCAATCCCGGCGCGTACCGACCACGTTCGCGTACACTACACCGGTAAGCTGATCGACGGTACCGTCTTCGACAGCTCCGTCGCGCGTGGCGAACCGGCTGAATTCCCGGTTAACGGCGTTATCGCAGGCTGGATCGAAGCCCTGACCCTGATGCCAGTAGGTTCCAAATGGGAACTCACTATCCCGCACAACCTGGCTTACGGCGAGCGTGGCGCTGGCGCGTCCATTCCGCCATTCAGCACCCTGGTGTTTGAAGTCGAGCTGCTGGAAATCCTGTAATCGGTTTTTCTTATTTTCCTCTCTCCGATCGGGGAGAGGAAAATAGCGATAAAACCCGGAGTTACGACGAAATCAACATTTTGTATTGCAAACGAAACTGTTACGTGTATTTTTGTGAGCTGTTTCGCGCTGTATGAGTGATATGACACTCACTTTCAACATATTATTAACATAATATTCAAATCATAGTATTCATCCCGCCGATTCTTACCTACTATCGATTAGTCCTTACACAGGGTCCGTCATTTATTTGGCGTATATAAAGGCCAGAAGAGCCTTAACAACACAGACAGGCATAAACAGGAAAATATCACATGGTAGATCAGGTCAAAGTCGCCGCCGCAGAAGAGGCGACGTCTGAACAGTCGCTACGGCGAAATCTCACGAACCGTCACATTCAGCTTATTGCCATTGGTGGAGCCATCGGCACCGGGCTGTTTATGGGCTCGGGCAAAACCATCAGTCTTGCCGGCCCGTCGATCATCTTCGTTTATATGATCATCGGTTTTATGCTCTTTTTCGTGATGCGTGCAATGGGTGAATTGCTGCTCTCGAATCTCGAATACAAATCCTTCAGCGACTTCGCGTCAGACCTGCTCGGCCCGTGGGCGGGCTATTTTACCGGCTGGACCTACTGGTTCTGCTGGGTGGTTACCGGCATGGCGGATGTTGTCGCTATTACGGCCTACGCCCAATTCTGGTTCCCCGGCCTGTCGGACTGGGTGGCTTCGCTGGCGGTGATTGTTCTGCTGCTGAGCCTGAACCTCGCCACCGTTAAAATGTTCGGTGAGATGGAGTTCTGGTTCGCGATGATCAAAATCGTCGCCATCATCGCGCTGATTGTCGTCGGGCTGGTGATGGTGCTGACGCACTTCCAGTCGCCAACCGGCGTACAGGCCTCGTTTGCCCATCTGTGGAATGACGGCGGCTGGTTCCCGAAAGGTATCAGCGGCTTCTTTGCCGGCTTCCAGATTGCGGTGTTTGCGTTTGTCGGGATTGAGCTGGTCGGTACCACGGCGGCGGAAACCAAAGATCCGGAGAAATCCCTGCCGCGCGCGATCAACTCCATTCCGCTGCGTATCATCATGTTCTACGTGTTCGCGCTGATCGTCATTATGTCCGTGACGCCATGGAGCTCGGTGGTGCCAACCAAGAGCCCGTTCGTCGAGCTGTTCGTGCTGGTGGGGCTGCCTGCTGCCGCGAGCCTGATTAACTTCGTGGTGCTGACCTCTGCGGCCTCTTCCGCGAACAGCGGCGTCTTCTCCACCAGCCGTATGCTGTTCGGCCTGGCGCAGGAGGGCGTTGCTCCGAGCGCGTTTGCCAAACTGTCTAAACGCGCGGTACCGGCGAAAGGGCTGACCTTCTCCTGCATCTGTCTGCTGGGTGGTGTGGTGATGCTCTACGTCAACCCGAGCGTAATCGGCGCGTTCACCATGATCACCACGGTGTCGGCGATCCTGTTTATGTTCGTCTGGACCATCATCCTCTGCTCGTACCTGGTGTACCGCAAGCAGCGTCCACACCTGCACGAGAAGTCGATCTACAAGATGCCGCTGGGCAAGCTGATGTGCTGGGTGTGCATGGCGTTCTTTGTCTTCGTGCTGGTGCTGCTGACGCTGGAAGAAGATACCCGACAGGCGCTGATGGTCACGCCGCTGTGGTTTATCGCGCTGGGGCTTGGCTGGCTGTTTATCGGTAAGAAACGTATGGCGGGCATGCGCTAAGCATGTTGCCGGGTGGCGCTGACGCTTACCCGGCCTACGTTCGCGGATGTTGTAGGCCCGGTAGGCGCTAGCGCCACCGGGCTTTTTTATTTACCCGATAATGCACGCGGGAACAGAACGTTATTCTCAAGACTAATGTGTTCCATCAGATCGTCGATCATCTCGTTAATGCCGTTGTACATGGCTTTCCAGGTGGTGCACGCTTCTGGCGGCGGTGTGACGTTGTTGGTGGTGTGTTTGATCACTTCCAGCAGTTCGCCGGCGTCATCATGTTCGCTTTCCATCACGCTGATGGGCCCCATAGCCTGGCTGCCCATGCCCTGTTTGATCATCGGGAAGAGGATCTGCTCCTCTTTCATCATGTGGCTGGAAAGTTCTTCGTGCAGCATGGTCAGATATTTCGCCAGGCCGCGCGGTACGGAAGGTTTATCGGCATGAACGCGTTCAACTTTGGTCGCCTGTAAAATCAGCTCCGGCAGCTGCTCGCGGTGACGATCGTGGTAACGCACAATGATGTGGTCGATGATTTCAGCCAGCGGCGCGGTGCGCCAGTCTTTGTCGACAGGCTGTTCAGCCAGCTGAGCCAGCTCCGCTTCGATAGCCTCCACATCCAGCTCTTTACGCGACGCTGCGCGCGCCAGCGTTTGCTTACCACCGCAGCAGTAATCCATATCGTATTTACGGAACAGCGCAGAAGCGCGAGGGATAGAGAGCGCCAGCTCGCCTAAGGGTTGGTCGCGGAAGGCCATAGCAGTTACCTCATCATCAGGAATATAAGATGCATTTTAAATGCATCTTTAAGTGGATACTATAACCCTTTAGAGGCAAGGGTGAAATGAGAAGGGGATCACAAAAAAAAGCGTGCTTTTAACTTGCTGATTGAATGCAGAAAAGGGCTTTCGAAAGTTTTTAAAGGTGGAGAAACAGTAAACAACCTGCCGCGCGTGCCGATAGATACAGGTCAGACAATACCTGTATATAAAAAAGGCAACGCATGTTTAAACGTATAAAAGTCATTACTCTTTTGATTTCGGTGCTGCTTGTGCTCGGCATCATGCAGCTGATCTCCGCTGGCATTTTCATTAACGCACTCAATAACGATAAAGAGAACTTCACCGTTTCTCAGCTTTCCAGCCAGAACGTCGCGGAGTTTACCGACGCCTGGATCAGCCTGAACCAGGCGCGCGTCACTCTCAACCGCGGTATGCTGCGCCTGCAAAGCAGCATGGCGTCGCAGATTAACGGCGGGCAGCTGAACGAGCTGGTCAATACCGCGAAAAACCTGCTGGCCGATGCCCAGACCCATTACGATAAATACTACGCGCTGCCGGAAACGCCGGGTATGGACGAGCACCTGGCCGATCGTCTGGAAGAGCAATACCGCGTCTACTCCGCCACGCTGACGCAAATGAACGTTCTGCTGGGGCAGGGCAATCTGGAAGATATGTTCAAACAAAATGCCGAACAGAAGCAGACCGCGATGCAAAAGGTTTATCGCGAGTGGCGTGAGGCGCAGGCCGCGCTGACCGCCAAAGGGATCCGGGACAATGAAAGCGACTACAAACGCATTCTGTGGATCCTTTCTGCGGTGATGCTGCTGGTGATCGCGGTGATTATTTCCAGCTGGATTGCGATGCGCCGCGTGCTGCTGCTGCCGCTGGAAGAGGTGATCAACCATATCCGCGCCATTGCCGCAGGGGATTTAACCCAGCCGATTCAGGCTGAGGGTAAAAATGAAATGGCGATCCTGGCGCGCAACGTTCAGGAGATGCAGACTGCGCTGGCCAACACGGTGGGCGTGGTGCGTGAAGGCGCAGATACCATCTACACCGGCGCGGGTGAAATCTCGGCGGGCAGCAACGATCTCTCCTCTCGTACCGAGCAACAGGCCGCTTCTCTGGAAGAGACGGCAGCCAGCATGGAACAGTTAACCGCCACCGTGAAGCAAAACGCCGATAACGCGCGTCAGGCGTCGCGTCTGGCGCTGGACGCCTCCTCCACCGCGAAGAAGGGCGGTAACGTGGTCGAGGGCGTTGTGCGCACCATGGACGAAATCGCCACCAGTTCCAGCAAAATCGCGCAAATTACTAACGTGATCGACGGCATTGCTTTCCAGACCAATATTCTGGCGCTGAACGCGGCGGTAGAAGCGGCGCGCGCGGGCGAGCAGGGACGTGGCTTCGCGGTTGTCGCGGGCGAGGTGCGTACCCTTGCCCAGCGCAGCGCGCAGGCGGCGAAAGAGATCAAAGCGCTGATCGATGATTCCGGCGAACGCGTCAACGCGGGTTCTCAGCTGGTAAATGAAGCGGGCGCGACGATGGCGGAGATCGTCAATGCGGTTACGCGCGTGACGGACATCATGGGTGAGATTGCGTCGGCCTCCGACGAACAGAGCCGCGGTATCGACCAGGTGGGTCAGGCGGTGGCGGAGATGGATCGCGTCACCCAGCAGAACGCCTCGCTGGTGGAAGAGTCTGCGGCGGCAGCTGCGGCGCTGGAAGATCAGGCTGCACGCCTGAACGATGCGGTGGCGGTGTTTAAGATCACCCGCAACCAGGCGGTGAAAGCCGCGCCGGTAAAGACCTATGCCCCTAAAGCGCAGCCCGTCGCGGCGGCGTCTGAAGCGAACTGGGAAACGTTCTAAAGGCTTGCCCGGTGGCGGCTACGCCTTACCGGGCCTACGAGGCGTTATTTTGTAGGCCGGGTAAGCGTCAGCGCCACCCGGCAAAAATCACCCCTCCGACGCCGGAACGACCATCGGTTTTTCCGGCTTCGCTCTCACCGCAATCACCACCCCAACGACCAGCAGCGCGATCCCGCAGGCCGTTAGCAGCGGCGGCACGCTCTGACGCATCAGGAAGGTATAGAGCAGCCCTGCCAGTGTCTCAAAGACAATCAGCGGCCCCAGTATCACCGTCGGCAGCTTCTGGCTGGCAATGTTCCAGCACAGCGCGCCCACCCACGAACAGAGCACGGCAATGGCGACCATTAACCCGACGAATATCCACGGGCGCGGTCCGAAGGGCAGGGTAAATGCCGGTTGCTGGCTACCCAGCCAGACACACGCGCCCACATAACCCAGCAACGAGACAGGGAGGGTGACCAGCGCCTGCGTCGTCGCCCACATCATCGGATGTTTATCCGGGTTTTCCCGCAGCCAGCGTGCATTGCGCAGGGCATACCATGCCCAACAGACAACCGAAATAAACGCCAGAAAGATCCCTGAGCCGTAACGCCATAAGCTGAAGTTTTCAAGGCCGTGGCGAAGCTCGGCAATATTCACGCACACCAGCCCCACGGCGATGCAGACCAGAGCGGGCGCCATTTTTGACCACGCCAGTTTGCCGTCACGCTGGCTGTAAAGCAGGTTCGCGAAAACCGGGATGACCACCGGCAGCGTGCCGATAATCATGGTCGACACCGGCGCACCGGTGCGCTGAATGGCGCTCGCCAGACAGACGTAGTAGATCAGATTACCCATCATGGTCAGCGCCAGCGCGGTGAGCCAGTCCTGGCGGCCCAGCTGACGCAGACGCGCGCGCCCCAGCCATGCCAGCGGCACGGCAATCAGCCCCAGCGCCAGGTAACGTCCGGTCGACTGCAATATTGCCGGGTACTCCGGCACAATCAGCGGGCCGACAAAAATCAGCCCCCACATCAAACCCGCAAGCAGGGCATACAACACGCCGCTAATCATTTTTCCATCCATCTTGATTCACTTTGCGATCAGTGTAGGAGGGCAAAACGCGCGCGTATTGTATGAGGTTGCGCATTAGCGCGGCATAACCTGTTTCTGGTAGCGCACGGGCGTGATGCCGTAGCGACGGGTGAAGGCGCGGGTTAAATGCGACTGATCGGTCAGCCCGGTCGCGGCGGCCACCTCGGCGGCAGGCATGCCGTGGGTGAGGAATGCTTTTGCGCGCCACAGCCGGATGGCCATCAGCATCTGGTGGGGCGTAACGTGGAAATGGGCTTTGAACTGGCGCTGAAAATGGTACGGGCTGAGCGAGACAACGTTAGCCAGCTCGTCCAGGGTCAGCGAGCGCATATAGTTGTCGTGCAGATAGTCGCGAACGCGTTCGAAGCGGTGCGCGGCCTCCTGCACCACCGGCGCATGATGGGCCAGTGGCTGAAAAGTCTGAATCAAATCCAGTAGCAGCCCCTTCTGCGCCAGCGGATCGTTGGTGTGCCACAGGCCGTAAATTAACCGGCCAATCTGCTGCGAGCGCAAAGGGTCGTGGCGCGTGACGTCATTAAACCACCAGTGACGCAGGCCGGTGACCTCTTCCAGCAGGTCGGGTTCGATGTAGACCATTCGGTAGCGCCAGCCGCCTTCGGTGGCGGATTCCCCGGTGTGGATCTCGTCCGGGTTCATGGTCACGACGGATTTTTCCGCGGCAAGATGCTGGGTACCGCGATAGCGGAAGCGTTCGGCACCGGTTTCGATGGTGCCGATACCGAAGGCTTCATGAGTGTGAGGCTCAAAGGCGTAGTCAGAGATATGGGCGTGATAAAGCTCCAGGCCCGGCAACTGCGCCAGATGGCGAAAGCGCGCGCTGTCTCTCTCATCAGTGAACTGTTCCGGTACGCCTTGCACGGTAAGCCTCCTTGTGGGTCATCGCTTCATTATCAGAGATGACCCGAGGGGATGCCACAAAAAATAACCAATTTTTAACAACTACAGGATGGCTTTGACACTTTCCGCCAGTGATGTGGTTGGGCGGCCGATCAGTTTGCTCAGGGTACGGCTGTCGTCGAATAGGCCGCCTTTGGACGCGCCGGTGTCGGAGTCCGCCAGCATCTCCGCCAGCCCGGCAGGCAGACCAACGCCTTTCAGCGCAGCGGCGAAATCGGCTTCGCTGAGGTTCTGATACGTTACCGGCTTACCGCTCTGCTTGCTCAGTTCCGCAGCCAGTTCGCTCAGCGTCCAGGCATTATCACCCGCCAGTTCATACACCTTGCCGGCATGACCCTCTTCAGAAATCACTTTCGCTGCCGCCGCCGCGTAATCCGCACGGGTCGCAGAGGCAATTTTGCCTTCGCCTGCGGCACCCATAAATACGCCGTGTTCCAGCGCTGGCGGCGCGCTTGCCAGATAGTTTTCGGTGTACCAGCCGTTGCGCAGCAGAGCGTAAGGCACGCCAGAGGCCGCCAGGGCATTTTCGGTTTCGACGTGCTCAACGTGCAGACCCAGCGGAGATTTGTCAGCATGCAGCAGGCTGGTATAGGCGATGAATTTCACCCCGGCGGCTTTGGCGGCGTTTATCACGTTCTGGTGCTGTACGGCACGCTGGCCCACTTCGCTGGAGGAGATGAGCAGCAGTTTATCCACGCCGTTCAGCGCGGTGGTAAATGCGGCTTCATCGGTGTAATCCGCCTGACGCACAACGACCCCTTGCTGACGCAACGCTTCGGCTTTCGCCGGGTTACGCACAATAGCCACGATCTGGCTGGCCGGAACGGTTTTCAGCAGTTCTTCAATAACGTGTTGGCCAAGCTGGCCGGTTGCGCCGGTAATCGCGATCATGATGAATCTCCTTCGTGTTTGTCTGGTGTTGTGGCACACTATCACCATAACTAACTTTTAGTAAGTACGTACAAAAAGGTAAGTATGAAAACAACAATACCAACGCTCAGCGAGCAAATGCGCGATGGCAACCTCTTTGCGGAACAGTGCCCGTCACGGGAGGTGCTCAAACACGTAACCAGCCGTTGGGGCGTGCTGATCCTGGTGGCGTTACGTCAGGGGACGCATCGCTTCAGCGATCTGCGCCGCAAGATGGGCGGCGTCAGCGAGAAGATGCTGGCTCAGTCTTTACAGGCGCTGGAGCATGACGGGTTTGTCGATCGCGTGTCGTATCCGGTCGTGCCGCCGCATGTGGAGTATAGCCTGACGCCGATGGGGCAGGAGGTAAGCGAGAAGGTGGCCGCGCTGGCCGACTGGATTGAGGTCAATACGCCGCAGGTGATGGCGAATAGGGACGAGCGTGCGGCGTGAAATGCCGGGTGGCGCTTGCGCTTACCCGGCCTACGGGATCGAGGATTGCGGGTAGGCCGGGTAAGGCGAAGCCGCCACCCGGCACAATCATCGCTACCTGCTCAAATCCACCTGATAAATCGCGAACCCAATATCATCCGTCGCGACCTTTTGCATCGGATACTGCGCCTTATCCTTGATAAACGCGGCTGCTTTATCGGACGGAGATGTCTCAAAGCGAATATCCAGCTTAGTGTCGCTGTGGATCGGCGCAAGTCGCCAGTTGTTATCCACCGCCGGATGAATTTCACCCGTCTTTTTCGACTCCGCGCTGATCCACGCCGCCAGCACCGAACGGTTCTCATCCGGCGAGGCAAAGGCGATGTGGCTGTCACCCGTACCGGCAAACTTACCGCCATAGGCGCGGTAGTTGTTGGTCACCACCAGGAAAGTGGCATTCGGATCAATCGCTTTGCCGTTGAAGGTCAGGTTTTTGATGCGTTCTGCCTGCGGATTAATGGCCTGACATTCGCCGTCATATTTCGCGGGCTGGGTAACGTCAATCTGATATTCCACGCCGTCGATCACGTCGAAGTTGTAGGTGCGGAAACCGTCCCAGTTAATCAGCGACTGCGGTTTGCTGCTGTGCGGAACGATCTGGTTGAACTGCCCGGCAGAGCACTCCAGCCACTCCTTCACCTCTTTCCCGGTGGCTTTCACCACCACGAGGGTGTTGGGATAGAGGTAGAGATCGGCGGCATTACGGAAGGTCAGCTGGCCTTTTTCCACCTCAACGTAGCTGGCCGGATCGTTCTTCCGCCCGCCCACTTTGAATGGCGCCGCGGCAGACAGTACCGGCAGATTTGCCAGATCCGGATCGCCCTGAATATAGTGCTCCGCATAGGCTTTCTGCGCCATGTTGACGACCTGCACGGTCGGGTCATCCTGTACCAGCGCGAGGAAGCTGTACATGTTATCAGCCGATTTACCGATCGGCTTGCTGACAAATTCACGCGTCGCGTCGTGGTCATGCTTCAGGATGTCGACCAGCTTTTTATCTTCCCCTGCCAGAGATTTTTTGGCCGCTGCGTCGTAGATCGGACGCGCTTCCGCTTTCGACTGCGTGACTTTCCAGCTTCCGCTGTCGTTATTCAGCACCAGATCCACCACGCCAAGGTGGTCGCCCCACATGCCCGGCATTACCGATGGCACACCGTTGAGCGTCCCTTTTTCGATGTCCGCGCCTTTGATATCAGCGAAATCTTTACCCGGGAAGACGGCGTGGGCGTGACCGAACAGGATCGCATCCACGCCCGGCACCTGGCTGAGATAGTACACGGAGTTCTCAGCCATCACCTGATACGGGTCGGCCGAGAGGCCAGAGTGCGCCACGACGACGACCACATCCGCCCCTTTCGCACGCATCTCCGGCACGTATTTGCGCGCGGTTTCGGTAATGTCGTTGACGGTCACTTTCCCGTCGAGGTTGGCTTTATCCCACGTCATGATCTGCGGCGGCACAAAACCGATATAGCCGATTTTCAGCGTCTGTTTTTTACCGTCCTGGTCGACAACCTCGGTCTCTTTAATCAGATAAGGGGTGAAGAGCGGCTTCTTCGTCTTAACGTCGATGATATTGGCGTTAACGTACGGGAATTTTGCACCTGCCAGCGCGTCGTGCAGGTATTTCAGGCCGTAGTTAAATTCGTGGTTGCCCAGGTTGCCGACGGTATAGTCCAGCGTATTCATTGCCTTATAAACAGGATGGATCTCGCCTTTTTTCAGCCCCTTCGCCGCCATGTAGTCTCCGAGCGGGCTGCCCTGAATTAAGTCCCCGTTATCGACCAGCACGCTGTTTTTCACTTCACCGCGGGCGGCGTTGATCAAACTTGCCGTGCGTACCAGTCCGAATTTTTCCGTAGGGGTATCTTTGTAGTAATCGAAGTCCATCATATTGCTGTGCAGATCGGTGGTTTCCAGAATACGGAGATCCACCGTCGCTGCCTGAACGCTTGCCGCAATCAGCGTTGCCAGGAGCGTTGCGCTAAACTTAATCATCTGAGGAGTCCTTTTTTCGATCCAAGCCACAAAAGAATATGTATGTAGTATTTGTTGCTTACAGAAGTGTGAATGCTGCCAGAAAAAAGGGCGCTGAAACCAGAATTGCTTCACAGATAGCGGAATTGTTCACATTACGATATAACTAAAACAATAAGTTATGCCCACTGCGTTAACGAAGAGGTGGAGAATGTTAGATAAAATTTGTCAGCTCGCACGGGATGCGGGTGATGCCATTATGCAGGTGTACGACGGTGCGAAACCGATGGATGTTGTCAGCAAAGCGGATGACTCCCCGGTGACGGCGGCGGATATCGCGGCGCATGCGGTGATCCTGAAAGGTTTGCAGGCCCTGACGCCGGATATTCCGGTCCTTTCTGAAGAAGCGCCCCAGAGCTGGGATGAACGTCAGCACTGGCAGCGTTACTGGCTTGTCGACCCGCTGGATGGCACGAAAGAGTTTATCAAGCGTAACGGTGAATTCACCGTCAACATCGCCCTGATTGAAAAAGGAAAAGCGGTGCTTGGCGTGGTTTACGCCCCGGTGATGAAAGTAATGTACAGCGCGGCGGAAGGTAAAGCCTGGAAGGAAGAGTGCGGCGTGCGTAAGCAGATCCAGGTGCGTGATGCCCGTCCTCCGCTGGTGGTGATCAGCCGCTCGCACAGTGACAGCGAGCTGGAGGAGTATCTGCAACAGCTGGGTGAACACCAGACGACGTCGATTGGCTCGTCGCTGAAGTTCTGTCTGGTGGCGGAAGGGCAGGCGCAGCTGTACCCCCGTTTCGGGCCGACGAACGTCTGGGATACGGCGGCAGGGCATGCGGTGGCGGCGGCCGCTGGCGCGCATGTGCATGACTGGCAGGGTAAGCCACTGGACTACACCCCGCGCGAGTCATTCCTGAATCCGGGCTTCCGGGTATCACTTTACTGAGTCAGTAGCTTATGCAGCAGGGCAACCACCTGCTGCACCTCATCCTGCGTCAGCGCGCCGTCTTTAACCCACTGTACGCGACCGTTTTTGTCCAGCACGACAATCGCTGAACTCTCTTCTTCCAGCTGCCACGCCTTACGCGTCACGCCGTTGCTGTCGACAATAAACTGCGACCAGGGATAGAGCTTCTTATTGCTCTCGAGGCTTGAGCGCACAAACATCCCGGAGCCGGGAATCGCGTCGTCGGTGTTCACGATGGTGGTGGTCTGGTAGCGATCGTGCGGGAGTTTTGCGGCTTTGATCGCTTCCACGAGGGTGGCATTTTTCTCTTTAGCGGATGTACGTCCGGCAATATGTTGTACAACTCTCACTTTGCCCGCAAGCTGCGCGCTATTCCAGGCTTTATAGCTAAACTTATCATTGTCGAGAATCAATTCTCCCCGGTCAGCAATCCCGACCGGCGGGACACGTTGTCCTTTTTCAATGTTGTGTGCGGAAGCCATCAGCGGCAGCAACAGGCAAGCTGCTGCCAGGAGGTTACGTAGGGTCATGGTGTTTCCTTATTGTTAGCAGGTGATCCGACCACTTGGTCATGCGCTTTTAATCATAAGTGCGATCAATAGGCTTTTCCCGCAATCCCGATGCCAGTTTGCGGGCGAACGCACATATCCATGCAAAAACGACGGCATATACTGCGCTGTATCACGCTTTGCAAAGATTATTCTGAATAATTGTAATCAAACGGTAAATAAACTTATGCACACTGGGTAAGTACGAGGTTCTGGTCTATAGTCATTGGGCATCAAAATTTGCGCTCAGGACAGTCGGGCCGATTGTGGCACCGCAAGAGCGTATGATTCGCAGGAGATACAAGAATGAAAATTTTCCAACGCTACAACCCGCTTCAGGTGGCGAAGTACGTGAAGATCCTGTTCCGTGGACGGTTGTACATCAAGGATGTTGGCGCTTTTGAGTTCGATAAGGGCAAAATCCTTATCCCAAAAGTGAAGGACAAACAGCACTTGTCTGTGATGTCCGAAGTCAACCGTCAGGTTATGCGTCTGCAAACTGAGATGGCTTAACCAACGTGCTATGCAGTAGTAGTTAAAAAGACGGCTCCCGATGGGAGCCGTTGATGTTTGTGGGGCACACAAAGGATTACGCCGACACCTTCTCTTCCGCATCCGGCAGTTTCGGCACCAGCACGGTCGGTTTGCTATCAATACGCGTTACCAGCAGCTGGTCGATGCGGTAGTTATCAATATCCACCACTTCAAACTTGAAGCCGGAGAACTTCACCGAGTCGGTACGTTTCGGGATTTTACGCAGCATAAACATCATAAAGCCGCCGATGGTCTCGTAGTTGCCGGACTGCGGGAACTCGTCAATGTCGAGTACGCGCATGACGTCTTCAATCGGCGTACCGCCATCGATGAGCCATGAATTTTCGTCACGCTGAACAATCTGCTCTTCCAGCCCCTGGCCGACCAGGTCGCCCATCAGGGTCGTCATAACGTCGTTGAGGGTGATAATGCCCACCACCAGCGCGTATTCGTTCATGATCACCGCGAAGTCTTCCCCGGCGGTTTTGAAACTTTCCAGCGCTTCGGAGAGCGTCAGGGTGTCCGGCACTATCAGGGTGTTGCGGATCTGCACGCCGCTGTTCAGCGCCAGGCTCTGGTTTGCCAGCACGCGGTTCAGCAGGTCTTTGGAGTCCACATAGCCGATGATATGGTCGATATCTTCGTTACAGACCAGGAACTTGGAGTGCGGGTGCTGCGCCACTTTGGTCTTCAGGCTCTGCTCGTCTTCATGCAGATCGAACCAGATGATGTTTTCACGGCCGGTCATGGAGGACGGCACGGTACGGGATTCCAGTTCGAAAACGTTCTCAATCAGCTCGTGCTCCTGCTTACGCAGCACGCCTGCCAGCGCCCCGGCTTCCACCACCGCATAAATATCGTCGGAGGTGATGTCGTCTTTACGCACCATCGGCAGCTTGAAGATGCGGAAAATGACGTTCGCCAGGCCGTTAAAGAACCACACCAGCGGACGGAAGACATACAGGCAGAAGCGCATCGGGTTGATGATACGCAAAGCCACAGCTTCTGGCGCAATCATACCGATGCGTTTCGGGGTCAGGTCCGCGAATAAAATGAACAAGCCGGTGACCAGGGAGAAGGAGAGGATGAAGCTCAACTGCTCGGCCAGCTCTACGGACATGTACTTAACAAAGAGGCTATAAAACGCCGGAGAAAACGCTGCATCGCCCACGATACCGCCAAGGATGGCGACCGCGTTCAGGCCAATCTGCACCACGGTAAAGAACATGCCGGGGTTTTCCTGCATTTTCAGAATGCGTGATGCGTTGATGTTGCCCTCGTCGGCAAGCAGCTTCAGTTTGATTTTACGGGAGGCAGCCAGCGAGATCTCCGATATCGAGAAAAATGCACTGACGGCAATAAGACAAAGTATTACTAAAATACTGTTTAACATAGTTTATCCGGCTTCTCGCCAGATCCTCAGAAGGGGAGTTGATACCATTCGTGTGAAGACACATTGAACTCAGCTCGTAGCGTTGAGCCGATTATTTCAGCGGTAGTATAGCGTAAAGACGTGTAAACCTGCCAGAGGTCACGTTTTCGGCAAAAAAAGCCGGACCGGCATGGGGCCGATCCGGCGAGAAGGGCTATTTCACGGTGGATAAGTTTTCGCCCACAGCCAGGCGTGTGGCATCGCCGCCCCAGACCTGATCGTACTCATAGCCTGTCAGCTGTTTGATGACCACGCGGGTGCTGGCGTCGCAGTCGCGATAGTCGCCACCGAGCTTCCGACGCGCGATCTCCTTGAGCAGCACCTTATGCGTCTCGCGGGTCAGCTTAAATTTGTAGGTCGCGAAGAAGCTCACTGCCAGCAGCGCGGCGGTGGCAAAAATCATCAGGCCAATTATTGCTCCCAGCGCGCTTTCAGGCTGTGCGCCACTGCCTTTCACAAAACCGGACTCCTGCAACACCAGGCCGATAATCATAATCGCAATGGCGACGGTGCTTTTGCGGGTCAACACCATTACGCCAGCGAAAATGCCTTCCCGGCGTTGCTGCGTGACGATCTCGTCGATATCCGGAATAAAGCTATAAATATTCCACGGAATGTAATAGAGGCCGGAACGGGCTGCACCCAGCAGGATGAAGACGGCGGAGAACAGCAGCGTTGGCACCTCTGTTTTGGTGAGATAAACCGTAAACAGGAATGCCAGCACTAGGAAAATGCAGCTATACGAAAGGCGCAGTGCGGCGGAAGGGGTCATGTTCAGCCTGTTGAGTAACAGCATAAATCCGTACGTGCCCGGCACGGAGGCAAACGCCGCAATACTTAGCCAGCCGGACACTGCTGCCGCATCCTGACTCAGGCAATACACCACGTAATAGGTAAAGACTGAACCAAATACGTCCATCGCGGTGAAGGAGAAAATATAAATAAGAATATGCAGGCGGAAAGCGCGAATACGAAAAGAAGAGAAGAGATCCAGCACCAGATATTTGAGGTGATTAATTACTCCGCTGCTGCGCTGGGTATCAACTTTGAAGTCATACTCCTGATGCACATCTTTTGCTTCCCAGGTGCTGTACCAGGTAATAAATACCGCGATGCAAAAGACGCAGGAAAATATCAGTCCGGTTAGCGTGTAGGTAAAGGAATTATCTTTGCCGGTAAATTGCATAATCACGCCCGGAACCGACACCGCAAGAAAACCGCCCAATTGCGAGCAGATCATCCGTACGCCCGACAGGCGGCTGCGCTCTTCATAGCGGTTGGTCATCTCCGCGGCGAGGGTTTCCCACGGCACCAGCACCATCGCTGAAAGCAGTTCGATGGAAAGATAGGTGCCCAGGTAATACCAGTAACCCATGTCCGTCAGCCACAGCAGAGCATAGAGGAACATTAAGGGAGAGCTGAGTAATAAGAAGAAACGGCGACGGCCAAATTTACGCCCAAGCCAGGTGTCGCCGAAATTGTCGGTGATGTAACCCATTATCGGGCTTAATACCGCGTCAATGACGCGGGCAATAGCAAATATAGAGCCGGCTTCCACGACGGATAATCCGCAATAGGTGGTGTAAAAAAATAACAGCCAGGTGCCGATAATGGCGAAAGCGCCTCCGCCAAAGAGGTCGGTTATGCCGTAGCCAAGCGCCACGCCATAACCCACTCTGCGTTCAGTTGGTTTAACCATAATAATATCCAGTGTAGGGTAGATGTAGAGGTTGTATTTTTATTGCACTGCTGGACTACACGTGACGTTCTAATTATTAATATCTATCCATTGTCTTAACTGAGATGACCGATAAAAAGCCTCCACAATCTTGAGTGATTTTCCGGCGGTACAAATATCGGTAAAATCCGTACTCTCCGGGTGATGAATAGCGTGATAAAAACGGCGGATCGCCTGCTGGTGTCCTAATCCCCAGTAACTTTTTGCGGTGCCATCGGGAGAGGCATCGCTTTCCAGGCGAAATCGTTCGCCGGGCGTTATGCGCCAGAGCGTGTTGTCGTTGAGCAGCAGTGAGCCGCGCTCACAGTGGATCTCCAGACAGAGGGGGGAATCCGTGGTGTGGCAGTTGCTGGCATAAAACAGACCGCGCGCACCGTTGGTAAAGTGAAGCGTGGCCATCGCGCTGTCTTCCCCTTGCGTGACGTCAGCCAGTTCCCCGCTGTCGACTACCCCCTTCAGCCGCGTGACGCCACCCGCAAACCACTGCATCAGATCGAGGGTATGGATCGCCTGGTTGATTAGCAGGCTTCCACCTTCCGTTGCCAGCTGCCCGCGCCACGGGCTTTCCGTGTAATACGCCCCCGAGCGGGACCAGGTCAGCACAGCTTTGATACTTAACATCTTTCCCAGTACGCCTTCCGCCAGCTCCTTGCGAATGCGCAGGCTGGTCGGATTGAGCCGGTTCTGGTAGCAGACGCCGAGCCTGCCGGGTGCCTGAGCGGCGGCAGAGGCAATGTCGGCAAGCTCGCTGCTGTTCATGCCCACCGGTTTTTCGCAAAAGACATGTTTCCCGGCGGCCAGCGCCGCCAGAATCATGTTTTTGTGCTCGAAGTGGGGCGTGCAGATATGCACCACGTCGATGCTGTCATCCAGCAGCATTTCCCGGTAATCCTGATAAAAGCGGCACTGATAGTTCATCGCCAGCTTCAGTCCTTTGACGCTGTCGATATCGACCAGCGCGCGCAGCGCGACATTGGGGATTTGCCTCAGGGCATTCACATGGCAACTGTGAATAGCCCCGGCACCGATAATCGCCGTGTTCAGGATGTTCATGTCGTCCCCTTAGTCAGCTGCGTTTGCGAGCATTTGTGCTTTCACGCACAGTTCGGCAGCTTTGAAAGCATGCGCCTGAGTCATGGCATTTTCGGTGCGGTGCAGGCAGTCGAGGATCAGTTCGCCAAAGTACGGGAACCCAACCTGCCCGGCCACAGGATAGCGGAACTCGCCCTCGTTATTGACGAGGTAGACGACATCCTGCTCACCCCGGGTGAGATCGACATATTTACGGATCTCGATATACCCGTCGGTACCGAGCAGCGTCAGGCGACCATCGCCCCAGGTGGAGAGCCCGTCAGGAGTGAACCAGTCACAACGGAAATAGCCGCTGGCGCCGTTTTCTCCTTTGAGCATGGCGTCGCCAAAATCTTCGAATGCGGGATACTGCGGGTGGTTAACGTTGCGCACCTGGCTGGCGACCACGGTGGCGTCGCGGTTGCCGGTATAAAACAGGAACTGCTCGATCTGGTGGCTGCCGATGTCGCAAAGGATGCCGCCGAAATAGCGACGATCGTAGAACCAGTCCGGGCGGCCAGTCCCTTCCCGGTGCGGCCCCATGCCCAGGGTTTGCACCACGCGACCAATGGCGCCTTGCTGTACCAGCTGCCCGGCAAAGACCGCGCTTTCCACGTGCAGACGCTCGCTGTAGTAGACCGCGTATTTTTTCCCGGTTTTCTCCACCATCGCTTTGGCGTCTGCCAGCTGTTCAAGGGTGGTGAGCGGCGCTTTGTCCGTGAAGTAGTCTTTGCCAGCCGTCATCGCCTTCAGCCCCAGCGCACAGCGTTCGGAGGGGATGGCCGCCCCGGCCACCAGGCGCACGTCGTCATCGGCGAGAATAACGTCCAGGGAATCAGCCACCTTCACCTGCGGGTACTGCTGAACAAACGTGTCCACTTTCGCCGGATCGGGATCGTAAACCCACTTCAGCGTGGCACCTGCTTCAATCAGGCCATTACACATTCCGTAGATATGGCCGTGGTCGAGCGCGGCGGCGGCAAATACAAATTCACCCGCCTGCACCACCGGCTGCGGTTTGCCCACCGGCGCGTAGTTCATTCCGTCATTCTTGTTCATGGTTACAGTCCTCGATCCAGATCTTTACCCAGAGGGATAGCGCCCACTTCGCTGAAGTTGGCGACGCTTGCGGATTTTTCATAAAAACGGGGGGCGAGGGCGTTCGTCCCGCCGGTACGGTAAAACGGATCATCGCGGCCAACAGGCAGGGAAACGACACTGCGGGTAATGGCTGATTTATACATCGCAGTAATCAGCTCCAGCGAGCGCTTACCCTGCACGCCGTCCACCAGCGGGGCCGTACCGCGCTCAATGCTCTGAAGCAGGTCGTTAATCTGCCCGGTGTGCAGAGTCCATTCGAGCCTGGGCGTCGCCTGGAAAACGGCATCAAGCAGGGCTTCTCGCTCAATATCGTTGGTCTCCTGCGGGAAGCCGTTGTCAGCACTCACGCTGGCATAAGCCTGCCATGGGGCGGAGATGCGCGCTTTATCACCCTGGATAATGATCTTCTGATCTTCCCCGTGGTGTACTACCGAGGCGGTAAGCTGGGTGAGTGCGCCGCTGGGGTATTTGAATATCGCGGCGCTAAGGTCTTCCACTTCGGCGTTGTCATGGGCCACGTTAGTCATCATCGCCACCACCTCAGACGGGAAGCCGAGCATCCACTGAATGGCGTCAATATGGTGCACCGCGTGGTTCAGCGTGCAGCCGCCCCCTTCCTTTTCCCACGTGCCGCGCCACCACAGGTCGTAGTAGCAATGTCCGCGCCACCAGAAGGAATCCACCTGCGCATGGCATATTTTTCCGGCGAGGCCGGAATCCAGCGCCGCTTTTAAGCGCCAGAAGGCATCGGTAAAGCGATTCTGGGCAATAATGGAGAGCGTTTTTCCGCTGGCCTGCTGGGCGGCGATCATCGCATCACACTCCTCCAGCGAGGCGGCCATCGGTTTTTCACACAGCACATGGCAGCCGGCATGAAGCGCATCAATGCTGATCTCCGCATGGACATAGGGAGGGGTGCAGACGTCAACGATATCGATGGGAAGCGCATCCTCCAGCAACTGCCGGTGGCTGGCGTACACGCGGGCGTCCGTCAGGCCGTAACGCGCTTTTTTCTCTTCCGCTTTCTCCGGATAGATATCAACCAGCGCAACGATCCGGCAGCGCTGTCCAAACTGCAAATAACCCTGAATATGGTTATGGGAGATATTTCCTGTTCCCACAATGGCGACATTTAACATCGATTTTCTCCGGTGTTACCAGGTACCCGCGGCATCCAGCGTGATGCTGGTGGCCTCTTTATCTACAGAGGTGCTGATGCGCTGCTGAAGCAGGCGCAGGTATTGCTTTTCGTTTAGCGGTAGCTCAACCCAGTCGTCCGTCCAGGTGGAGAGGTGCATGGCGTTAGAGAGGGTTAAACCGCGAATGCCGTCCAGACCCGGTGCAATCAACGGCTCGCCGCGCAGCACGGCGGCGCAGAAGTTGGCGGTGATGACGTGGTGCTCGCTGTATTCCGGGGCAACAGGGACAGAAACCTCCCAGCATTCCGGCTCACCGAAGCCATTCTGCCAGCGAGCGTTAAACTCGGTTTCCGATTCGCGCAGCCGCCAGTAGCGCAGTTTGCCCTCGTCGACGACCACTTTGCCGCGATCGCCGACAATCTCCAGGCGGTTGGTACCTGGTGTTTCCGCGACGGTGGTGATGAACACGCCGGTCGCGCCACTGGCATATTCGGCGTAGGCTGTCACCTCGTCTTCCACTTCGATATCGCGATGCTTACCGAACTGGCAAAACGCGCGCAGACGAACCGGCATGCCCACCAGCCACTGCCAGAGATCGAGCTGGTGCGGGTCCTGGTTGAGCAGCACGCCGCCGCCTTCCCCTTTCCTGGTGGCGCGCCAGCCGCCGGAGTTGTAGTAACTCTGCGAGCGATACCAGTTGGTGATGATCCAGTTGGAGCGGCGGATCTCGCCCAGCTCGCCGCTGTCGATCAGATCTTTCACTTTCTGATACAGCGGGTTGGGCCGCTGGTTATACATGATGCCGAACACCACGTCGCACTCCCGGGCGCAGGCGTTCATCTCCTGGACCTGCGCGGTGTAGACGCCTGCTGGCTTCTCACACAGGGTATGAATGCCGTGGCGCATCGCCAGCATCGACAGGTGCGGGTGATCGTAATGCGGCGTGGCGACAATGACCGCATCGATAAGCCCGCTCTGGAGCATTTCCTGCGCATCACTGAACAGCGGAATGCCGCCAACCAGCTGCCGAATGGCCGGATGCTTTTCCGGCGCGTTATCGCACACCGCCGTAAGGCAGGCGTCGCTGACGGTTCCGGCCAGTAAATAGCGTGCGTGGGCCGTACCGATATTACCTATACCAATAATGCCAAAACGTACCTTCTCCATGTCTCACCTTAATTTCAGCCAAAAAGCGTGATGACCGAAAAATAGGAAAGGCGAGACGTAGCGACAATGTGTTTTTGTGAGAATACTCGCAAGGTGAATAAGTAAACTCCAACCATTTTGAAATTTGGTTTTAAAATCAAAGCGCTGTTTCTGCAAATATTTGCAAAAACTGATTGAGAGCGAGGTCACACTATGCCGGGCAAGTTAAAAATGGAGGAGATCGCATCCCTGACGGGATATTCCGTGAGCACGGTTTCCAGGGTGTTGAGCGGCAAGTCTTATACCAGCGATAAGGCCCGGGAAGCCATTGTCCGCATCGCACGGGAGCTTGGCGTGCTGGAGTCGATGGCGAGCGGACGGCTTTTAATTAACGGAATCGCTGTATTTGCGCCTGAAAGAACGTTTCAGGGGCGTGGGGATATTTTTTATCTGGAAGTGACCAAAGGCATTGCGGAAGCCAGCGCGCCACATAATGTCTGGATCAGTTATTGCGGATTAGAGGAACAAAATGCGGACGTGAAATTATTTATGGAAAAGGCAAGCCATAAAAATATTAACGCAATAATTATCATTGGTACGGATGATTCCACCATATTTAAGCTGGCCAGCACGCTGAATAAACCCTGTGTATTAATTAATTCCGTCGACCGGGACCGGGTGCTGGATTCGGTTTCGCCCGATCATCGCGCAATCGGCTTTACCACGATGCAATATCTTTTCGAGCAGGGGCATCGCCGGGTGCTGACCATCACCTGTTTACGCCGGGACACGCTCTATGCCCGGCTGGATGGAATTAAAGAAGCGTACCGGCATTTTCATGTGGCGTTTGAGCCGCAGCGGGATTTACTGGTCACGGAGTGGTTTACCGCTGAAGAGGCTGAGCGCGAGCTGGATGCGTGGCTGTTACGTCACGACAGAGCGCAGTGGCCTGAGGTCATTTTTCCCAACAGCACCAGCATGACCGAGGGTGTGCTGAAGGCGTTACAGCGGCATGGGCTGCGCGTGCCGGAAGACATCTCCATCATCACCACCGATTTTGCGTGGAATTTAGCAAACCGGCTTGAAAAGCCCATTACGGGGATCACGGTGCCCTGTCGGGATTTGGGCATAGAAGCGGTGCATTTGCTGCAAACGCGGCTCAACCGACCACAGGCGCCAGTGTTTAACCTGCTGTTGCAGGGGAAAGTCATTGATTACGGCTCGGTGAGTAATGCCACGCGCCACGCGGCTCGCGTGGCGCTGATGCAGTAATCAGGCCTGCTGTGGAGGCAGGCAAACGCCGATGCCGCCAATGCCGCAGTAGCCATACGGATTTTTATGCAGGTACTGCTGGTGGTCGTCTTCGGCATAGTAGAACGGTTTCGCGGTAGCGATTTCCGTCGTGACCTGACGTTTATCACCGGCCGCCTGCATCGCTTCCTGGAAACGCGTCAGGCTGGCGTGGGCGGCGGCCTCCTGCTCTGGGGTGAGCGGGTAGATGGCCGAACGGTATTGGGTGCCGTGATCGTTACCCTGACGCATGCCCTGCGCCGGGTCATGGTTTTCCCAGAACACCTGGAGCAGCTGTTCATAGCTAATGACGCTCGGGTCATACACCACACGCACCGCTTCAGCATGACCGGTTTCACCGGAACAGACTTCGCGGTAGGTTGGGTTAGGCGTATATCCTCCGGTGTAGCCCGCAGCGGTGCTGTACACGCCCGGCAGTTGCCAGAACAGGCGTTCTACGCCCCAGAAGCAGCCCATGGCAAACAGGGCGATCTCCATTCCATCAGGAACGTTTGTCATTGAATGGTTGTTTACGGCGTGTAATGTTGCCACTGGCATAGGGGTGTTGCGTCCCGGTAACGCATCGGCTTGTGATACCAGATGCTTTTTATCGAATAAACTCACGGTGGGGCCTCCCGGGTAGCGTTGTTTCGGTTAAGGTTGTCACGAAGCGTTTAATTGAACACAATAAATGCGATGAATGAGTCTAGATTTAATCATAAGAAATATTTGGGTGTTACACCCTTTTTCAACCCGTAATTTGGGTTTTTGGCTTTCAGGCCGTATTTTGCCGCGGAGCGGCACTGCATTTGCTTCCAGGGTGGAAACAGGGATATTCAGGAGAAAACGTGACAAAGATCCGCCAGTTATGTTTAGTCAGTTTAATGCTGACCAGCGGGATTGCCAGCGCGGCGAATGTCCGTTTGCAGGTTGAGGGGTTATCCGGGGCGCTGGAAAAAAACGTGCGTGCGCAGCTTTCTACCATCCAGAGCGATGAGGTCACGCCGGATCGGCGTTTTCGCGCGCGCGTGGATGACGCCATCCGCGAAGGCTTAAAGGCGTTGGGGTACTACGAACCCACCATCGATTTCGATTTACGCCCGCCGCCGGCGAAAGGACGCCAGGTGTTGATTGCCCGCGTCTCGCCGGGCGAACCCGTCCTGATTGGCGGCACGAACGTGGTGCTGCGCGGCGGTGCGCGCACCGATCGGGACTACCTGGATCTGCTCAGCACCCGTCCGAAAGTGGGCACCGTGCTCAATCACGGGGATTACGATCGTTTTAAAAAATCCTTAACCAGCGTTTCGCTGCGCAAAGGCTACTTCGACAGCCGGTTCAACAAAAGCCAGCTGGGCGTTGCGCTTGAGCGACGTCAGGCATTCTGGGATATCGATTACGACAGCGGCGAGCGCTACCGGTTTGGCGATGTGACCTTCGAAGGATCGCAAATCCGTGACGAGTATCTGCAAAATCTGGTGCCGTTTAAAAAGGGCGACTACTACCAGTCCAGCGACCTGGGCGAGCTGAACCGTCGTTTGTCCGCGACGGGCTGGTTTAACTCCGTGGTGGTAGCGCCGGAATTTGATAAATCCCGTAAAACGAAAGTGTTACCGCTGCATGGCGTGGTCTCTCCGCGCACCGAGAACACCATTGAGACCGGTGTCGGCTACTCCACGGACGTCGGCCCGCGCGTGAAAGCCTCATGGAAAAAACCGTGGATGAACTCCTACGGCCACAGCCTGACCACCAGCGTCAGCCTGTCTGCGCCTGAACAGCAGCTGGACTTCAGCTATAAAATGCCGCTGCTGAAAAATCCGCTTGAGCAATACTACCTCGTGCAGGGCGGCTTTAAGCGTACCGATTTGAACGATACCGAGCAGGACTCGACGACGCTTGCGGTATCACGCTTCTGGGATCTCTCCAGCGGCTGGCAGCGCGCCATTAACCTGCGCTGGAGCCTCGACCACTTTACCCAGGCAAACGTCACCAACACCACCATGCTGCTTTATCCGGGCGTAATGATCAGCCGTACCCGCTCGCGCGGTGGCCTGATGCCGACCTGGGGCGATTCTCAGCGCTACTCCATCGATTACTCCAACACCGCCTGGGGCTCCGACGTAGACTTCTCCGTCTTTCAGGCGCAAAACGTCTGGATCCGCACGCTGTACGACAAACACCGCTTTGTGATGCGCGGTAATCTCGGCTGGATCGAAACCGGTGATTTCGAACGCGTCCCGCCGGATCTGCGCTTCTTCGCCGGGGGCGACCGCAGCATTCGCGGGTATAAGTACAAATCGATCTCACCTGAAAACGACAAAGGCCAGTTGACCGGGGCGTCAAAACTGGCGACTGGCTCGCTGGAGTACCAGTACAACGTCAGCGGCAAGTGGTGGGGAGCGATGTTCGTTGACGGCGGTGAAGCGGTGAACGATATCCGCCGCAGCGATTTCAAAACCGGCGCGGGCGTAGGCGTGCGCTGGCAGTCACCGGTCGGGCCCATCAAGCTCGATTTCGCCGTTCCGGTGGGCGACAAAGACGAACACGGTTTACAGTTTTACATCGGTCTGGGGCCTGAATTATGAGTTTATGGAAGAAGATAAGCCTCGGGGTGCTGATTTTTATCGTATTACTGCTCGGTACGGTGGCGTTTCTGGTGGGCACCACCACGGGCCTGCATTTGCTGTTTAACGCCGCGAACCGCTGGGTGCCGGGGCTGGAAATCGGCCAGGTAACGGGCGGCTGGCGCGATCTGCGCCTGAAAAATATCCGTTATGAACAGCCCGGTGTGGCGGTGAATGCGGGCGAGTTTCATCTGGCGGTCAAGCTCGGCTGCCTGCGGGACAGCCAGCTGTGCGTAAACGATCTGTCGCTAAAAGACGTTAACGTGGCGATAGATTCCAAAAAAATGCCGAAGTCCGAGCCTGTCGAAGAAGAGGACAGCGGCCCGCTGAACCTCTCCACGCCGTACCCGATTGCGCTTTACCGGGTCGCACTGGATAACGTGAATATCAAAATCGACGACACGACGGTATCCGTGATGGATTTCACCTCTGGTCTGCGCTGGCAGGAGAAAAACCTCACTCTGACCCCAACCTCCCTGCAAGGGCTGCTGATTGCGCTACCGAAGGTGGCCGACGTGGCGCAGGAAGAGATCGTCGAGCCGAAGATCCAGAACCCGCAGCCGGAAGAAAAACCGCTGGGCGAAACGCTGAAAGATCTCTTCTCGAAACCGGTTCTGCCGGAGATGACCGACGTGCATCTGCCGCTGAACCTCAATATCGAAGAGTTTAAGGGCGAGCAGTTGCGTCTGACCGGCGATACCGATCTGACGGTCTTCAACATGCTGCTTAAAGTCAGCAGTATCGACGGCAACATGAAGCTCGACGCGCTGGATATTGATACTAACCAGGGGTCGGTCAACGCCTCAGGCAATGCGCTACTGCGTGACAACTGGCCGGTAGATATTACGCTGAACAGCGCCCTGAACATCGATCCGCTGAAAGGCGAAAAGGTGAAGGTGAAAGTCGGCGGCGCGCTGCGCGAGAAGCTGGAGTTCGGCGTGAACCTCTCCGGACCGGTGGATATGGTGCTGCGCGGGCAAACCCAGCTGGCAGAGGCCGGTTTACCGCTCAACCTTGAGGTTGTCAGCAAGCAGCTTTACTGGCCGTTCACCGGCGAAAAACAGTTCCAGGCTGACGATCTGAAGCTGAAGCTGAGTGGCAAAATGACCGACTACACGCTGTCGTTCCGCACGGCAGTGAAGGGGCAGGGGGTACCGCCCGCCGATATCACCCTGGATGCGAAGGGTAACGAGTTGCAGGTTAACCTCGACAAGCTGACCGTGGCGGCGCTGGAAGGAAAAACCGAGCTGACCGCGCTGCTCGACTGGCAGCAGGCGATCAGCTGGCGCGGCGAGCTGAAGCTGACCGGGATCAACACCGCTAAAGAGGTCCCGGACTGGCCGTCAAAACTGGATGGCCTGATCAAAACCCGCGGTAGCCTGTACGGTGGCACCTGGCAGATGGACGTGCCGGAACTCAAGCTCACCGGCAACGTGAAGCAGAACAAAGTCAACGTAGAGGGCTCGCTTAAGGGCAACAGCTATCTCCAGTGGGTGATCCCGGGCCTGCACGTGGCGCTGGGTCGCAACACGGCGGATATCAAAGGCGAGCTGGGCGTGAAAGACCTCAATCTGGATGCCACCATCGACGCGCCAAATCTCGATAACGCCCTGCCGGGTCTTGGCGGCACGGCGAAGGGGTTAGTGAAGGTTCGCGGTACGGTGGAGGCGCCGCAGCTGCTGGCGGACATCACCGCCAATAACCTGCGCTGGCAGGAACTTTCTATTGCCCGCGTGCGTGTCGAGGGAGACGTGAAATCCACCGATCAGATCGGCGGAAACCTGGATCTGCGCGTGGAGCGTATCTCTCAGCCGGACGTGAACATCAGTCTGGTCACGCTGGCGGCAAAAGGTAACGAAAAGCAGCACGATCTCCAGCTACGCGTGCAGGGCGAGCCGGTCTCCGGGCAGCTGCACCTGACGGGCAGTTTTGACCGCCAGGCGACGCGCTGGAAAGGCGTGCTGGATAACACCCGCTTCAGCACGCCGGTCGGCCCGCTGGTGCTGTCGCGGTCTGTCGCGCTGGATTACCGCAACGCGGAGCAAAAGATCAGCATTGGGCCACACTGCTGGACCAACCCGAATGCTGAGCTGTGCGTGCCGCAGACCATTGATGCGGGCGCGGAAGGACATGCGCAGATCAACCTCAACCGTTTCGACCTGGCGATGCTGAAACCGTTTATGCCGGAAACCACCCAGGCCAGCGGGGTCTTCAGCGGCAAAGCGGACGTCGCGTGGGACACCACCAAAGAGGGACTGCCGCAGGGCAGCGTTACCCTCTCCGGGCGTAACGTGAAGGTGACGCAGGAGGTCAATGACGCGCCGCTGCCGGTGGCGTTCGACACCCTGAATGTGAACGCTGACCTGCGTAACAATCGTGCGGAACTGGGATGGCTGATCCGCCTGACCAACAACGGTCAGTTTGACGGACAGGTGCAAATTACCGATCCGCAAGGGCGGCGCAATCTCGGCGGCAACGTCAATATTCGCAACTTCAACCTGGCGATGGTGAATCCGATCTTCTCGCGGGGAGAAAAGGCGGCGGGGATGCTCAGCGCCAACCTGCGTCTGGCGGGGGATGCGCAAAGCCCACAGCTGTTTGGCCAGATGCGGTTAAACGGCGTGGACATTGACGGTAACTTTATGCCGTTCGATATGCAGCCAAGCCAGCTGACGATGAACTTTAACGGCCAAAGCTCAACCCTCAGTGGCTCAGTGCTGACGCAGCAGGGACAAATCAACCTGAGCGGTGACGCAGACTGGAGCCAGCTCGACAACTGGCGCGCCCGTATTGCGGCCAAGGGCAGCAGGGTGCGTATCACGGTACCGCCGATGGTGCGCCTGGACGTGTCGCCAGACGTGGTCTTTGAGGCAACGCCGAGTCTCTTCACCCTGGACGGCCGTGTTGACGTACCGTGGGCGCGCATCGTGGTTCACGAGGTGCCGGAAAGCGCGGTTGGCGTCTCCAGTGACGAAGTTATGCTCAATGAAAATCTGAAACCTGTTGAACAGAAGAGCGCTGGCATACCGATCAATAGTAATCTTATCGTGCACGTGGGGAATAACGTGCGTTTGGACGCGTTTGGGCTGAAGGCGAGACTCACGGGTGACCTGAAAGTGGCGCAGGATCAACAGGGACTTGGCCTCAATGGACAAATCAATATTCCTGAAGGGCGCTTCCATGCCTACGGGCAGGATTTGATTGTGCGTAAAGGCGAGCTGCTGTTCTCCGGTCCACCGGATCAGCCGGTACTCAATATCGAAGCGATCCGTAACCCGGAAGCCACCGAAGATGATGTGATTGCAGGCGTGCGCGTGACGGGCTCCGCCGATGAACCTAAGGCAGAGATCTTCTCTGACCCGGCCATGTCGCAACAGGAAGCGCTCTCTTACCTCCTTCGCGGCCAGGGTCTGGATAGCCAACAGGGCGATGGTGCGGCAATGACATCAATGTTAGTCGGTCTGGGGGTTGCACAAAGTGGTCAGGTTGTGGGTAAAATCGGCGAGACGTTTGGCGTAAGCAATCTGGCGCTGGACACTCAGGGCGTGGGTGACTCTTCGCAGGTAGTGGTCAGCGGCTATGTACTGCCGGGTCTACAGGTAAAATATGGCGTGGGGATCTTTGACTCACTGGCTACACTCACGTTACGTTATCGCCTGATGCCTAAGCTATATCTGGAAGCAGTGTCCGGCGTAGACCAGGCACTTGATCTGCTCTATCAGTTTGAGTTTTAGCAATGCGAATATTTGTTTACGGCAGTTTACGAACCAGGCAAGGCAACAGCCACTGGATGACCAACGCCCAGTTGCTGGGAAATTACACAATCGAAAACTACCAGTTGTACAGTCTGGGCCACTATCCAGGCGCGGTTCCGGGGAACGGAACGGTACAGGGTGAGGTTTATCGTATTGATAATGCCACGCTGGCCGAACTTGATGCCTTGCGCACCAGGGGCGGTGAATACGCTCGCCAGTTGATCCAGACGCCTTACGGCAGTGCATGGATGTACGTGTACCAACGTTCGGTCGACGGGTTAACGTTGATTGAAAGCGGTAACTGGTTAGACAGAGACCAGTTCTGAAAAACGACAACGCCACCGTAAGGTGGCGTTGTCGTTTTGCGCCGTAGGCCCGTGCAAGCGTAGCGCCGCCGGGCGATACTCCCCAATCGCACGGGTTACCTGGAGCGACAGGCACAAAAAAGCCCCGACGCGCGGGGCTTAGTCTCAGCAGTAAGAATTACTTCTTAGCAGCACGTTCGAAAGAGGCGATGATTTCTGCTTTCGCCGCTTCTGCGTTATCCCAGCCTTCAACTTTAACCCATTTGCCTTTTTCGAGATCTTTGTAGTGCTCGAAGAAGTGGGCGATCTGCGCTTTCAGCAGCTCTGGCAGGTCGTTCACATCTTTAATGTGATCGTACTCTTTGCTCAGCTTGGTGTGCGGTACGGCAACCAGTTTCGCATCTTCACCCGCTTCGTCAGTCATTTTCAGCACGCCAACAGGACGGCAGCGAATGACGGAGCCTGGCTGCAATGGATATGGCGTTGGGACCAGTACGTCAACCGGGTCACCGTCCAGAGACAGAGTGTGGTTGATGTAGCCGTAGTTGCACGGATAGAACATGGCGGTAGACATGAAACGGTCAACGAACAGCGCACCGGTGTCTTTGTCGATTTCGTATTTGATTGGATCTGCGTTGGCCGGGATTTCGATCACAACGTAGATGTCTTCTGGCAGTTCTTTACCCGCAGGGACGTTGAGTAAGCTCATGTCGGTGTCCTTTAAAATGGATGGTAAACAAGTGGCAGGTATTATAGCCAACTGGCGCTGAAAGTCTCCGCCTGTTTTCGTCTTCTCTCCCTCGCGCCTTCACTTTTCGGACCGTTTCCATGACAGGATAATCCATAAACTCAGCCGCATTTTAAATGTTGAAATGAAAGCGATTACAAACTTGTGATTAACGTTTTATTCACTTTTCTGAAGTGTGATGTAACGCAATCCGTAACATATTCCATTGGCTATAGTTCATCCGCGGAACATCTTTTAACCAACAATAACCTACCCTACGAGGACGTTCATATGTGGAAGCGCTTACTTCTTGTTACAGCAGTTTCGGCAGCCATGTCGTCTATGGCGATGGCCGCACCCTTAACCGTTGGATTTTCGCAGGTCGGATCTGAATCCGGCTGGCGCGCCGCTGAAACGAATGTGGCGAAAAGTGAGGCCGAAAAGCGCGGTATTACGCTGAAAATCGCCGATGGTCAGCAAAAGCAAGAGAACCAGATTAAAGCGGTGCGCTCGTTTATCGCTCAGGGCGTGGATGCCATCTTTATTGCCCCGGTTGTCGCCACGGGCTGGGAGCCGGTGCTGAAGGAAGCCAAAGATGCTGAAATTCCGGTCTTCCTGCTCGACCGTTCCATCGACGTAAAAGACAAATCTCTCTATATGACCACCGTCACCGCCGATAACGTGCTGGAAGGCAAACTGATTGGTGACTGGCTGGTGAAGCAGGTAGATGGCAAGCCGTGTAACGTGGTTGAGTTACAGGGCACCGTCGGGGCGAGCGTGGCTATCGACCGTAAGAAAGGTTTCGCGGAGGCCATCGCCAAAGCACCAAACATCAAGATCATCCGTTCTCAGTCCGGCGACTTCACCCGCAGCAAGGGTAAAGAGGTCATGGAAAGCTTCATCAAGGCAGAAAATAACGGCAAAAATATCTGCATGGTTTACGCCCACAACGACGACATGGCGATCGGCGCCATCCAGGCCATCAAAGAAGCGGGCCTGAAGCCGGGCAAAGATATCCTCACCGGCTCGATCGACGGCGTACCGGATATCTACAAAGCGATGATTGACGGCGAAGCGAACGCCAGCGTGGAGCTGACGCCAAATATGGCGGGCCCGGCATTCGATGCGCTGGAGAAATTCAAGAAAGACGGCACCCAGCCTGAGAAGTTGACCATCACCAAATCCACGCTCTACCTGCCGGACACGGCGAAAGAAGAGTTAGAGAAGAAGAAAAATATGGGCTACTGATCCAGTGAAATTGCCGGGTGGCGCTGCGCTTACCCGGCCTACGATACGCTCTTTTGTAGGCCGGATAAGCGTAGCGTCATCCGGCCTGATGCAGGGGGAACCATGACCACCGAACAACACCAGGAAATCCTCCGCACAGAGGGCCTGAGTAAATTTTTCCCTGGCGTTAAGGCGCTGGATAACGTTGATTTCAGCCTGCGGCGGGGGGAGATCATGGCGTTGCTCGGCGAAAACGGGGCGGGGAAGTCGACGCTGATTAAAACCCTGACCGGGGTCTATCACGCCGATCGCGGCGCTATCTGGCTGGAAGGTAACGCCATTTCGCCCAAAAACACCGCGCATGCCCAGCAACTGGGGATCGGCACGGTCTACCAGGAAGTGAACCTGCTGCCAAACATGTCGGTAGCGGATAACCTGTTTATTGGCCGCGAACCCAGACGTTTTGGCCTGCTGCGCCGCAAAGAGATGGAAGCGCGCGCCGCGAAGCTGATGGAATCGTATGGCTTCTCTCTCGACGTGCGCGAACCGCTGAACCGTTTTTCCGTAGCGATGCAGCAAATCGTCGCGATCTGTCGCGCTATCGATCTCTCGGCGAAAGTGCTGATCCTCGATGAACCCACCGCCAGCCTCGATACCCAGGAAGTGGAGATGCTTTTTACCCTGATGCGCCAGCTGCGTAATCAGGGCGTCAGCCTGATTTTCGTGACGCATTTCCTCGATCAGGTTTACGAGGTGAGCGACCGTATAACGGTGCTGCGCAACGGCAGCTTTGTCGGCTGCCGGGAAACCCGCGAGCTGCCGCAGATAGAGCTGGTCAAAATGATGCTGGGCCGCGAACTCGAGACCAACGCGCTTCAGCGCGCGGGCCGTACGCTGCTGAGCGAAAAACCGATCGCCGCGTTTCACGATTACGGCAGAAAAGGGACCATCGCGCCGTTTAACCTCGAGGTACGCCCCGGTGAAATTGTGGGTCTGGCGGGGCTGTTAGGCTCCGGGCGCACCGAAACCGCCGAAGTCATCTTCGGGATCAAACCTGCCGACAGCGGAACGGCGCTGATCAAAGGCAAACCACAAACGCTACGTTCACCGCATCAGGCGTCGTGCCTCGGCGTGGGCTTCTGTCCGGAGGACAGGAAAACGGACGGGATTATTGCCGCCGCCTCGGTGCGGGAAAACATCATTCTGGCGCTACAGGCCCAGCGCGGCTGGCTGCGTCCGATCCCTAAGCGCGAGCAGAACGCGATTGCCGAGCGCTTCATCCGCCAGCTCGGTATACGTACCCCGAGCGCGGAACAGCCCATCGAGTTCCTCTCGGGCGGTAACCAGCAGAAGGTTCTCCTCTCGCGCTGGCTGCTCACCAAGCCGCAATTCCTGATCCTCGACGAGCCCACGCGCGGTATCGACGTGGGCGCGCACGCCGAAATCATCCGGCTTATCGAAACGCTCTGCGCCGACGGTCTGGCGCTGCTGGTGATCTCGTCCGAGCTGGAGGAGCTGGTCGGCTATGCCGATCGCGTCATCATCATGCGCGATCGCAGGCAGGTGGCAGAGATCCCGCTGGATAAACTGTCGGTACCGGCGATCATGAATGCCATCGCGGCGTAAGGAGTCAAATGTGATGTCCCGTTCTCTTTCGCAAACTGGCGAAGCGAAGCGCCGCTTCACCTGGCCGACCGGCACGCCGCAAATCGTGGCGCTGCTGCTGGTGCTGCTGGTGGATAGCCTGGTGGCTCCGCATTTCTTTCAGATCGTCGTGCAGGATGGCCGCCTGTTTGGTAGCCCGATCGACATCTTAAACCGTGCCGCGCCCGTGGCGCTGCTGGCGATTGGTATGACGCTGGTCATTGCCACCGGCGGGATCGACCTCTCCGTCGGTGCGGTAATGGCGATTGCGGGCGCCACCGCCGCCTCGATGACCGTCGCCGGGCACAGCCTGCCGGTGGTCCTGCTGGCCGCGCTGGGTTCCGGCGTGCTTGCCGGGCTGTGGAACGGCATTCTGGTTGCGGTGCTCAAGATCCAGCCGTTTGTCGCGACGTTGATTTTGATGGTGGCCGGGCGCGGTGTGGCGCAGCTTATCACCTCCGGTCAAATCGTCACCTTTAACTCCCCGAGCCTGGCGTGGATCGGCAGCGGTAATTTTCTGTTCTTCCCGACGCCGGTGATCGTCGCGCTGGTGACGCTGGTGGTGTTCTGGCTTTTCACCCGCAAAACGGCGCTCGGGATGTTCATCGAAGCGGTGGGGATTAACATTCGGGCCGCGAAAAACGCCGGGGTAAATACGCGGCTGATGGTGATGCTGACTTACGTGCTGAGCGGCGTCTGTGCTGCGATTGCCGGGGTGATCGTGGCCGCCGATATTCGCGGAGCGGATGCCAATAACGCCGGACTCTGGCTCGAGCTGGATGCGATCCTCGCGGTGGTTATCGGCGGTGGATCGCTGATGGGCGGACGTTTTAATTTGCTGCTCTCGGTGGTGGGGGCGTTGATTATTCAGGGTATGAATACCGGTATTTTGCTCTCCGGGTTCCAGCCGGAGCTGAATCAGGTCGTCAAAGCGGTCGTGGTACTTATCGTACTTATCGTGCAGTCGCCGCGCTTTATCACTCTCATTAAGGGGAACCGCGGTCATGATAAAACGTAATTTGCCGTTAATGATCACGCTGGGCGTGTTCGTTCTGGGGTACCTCTATTGCCTTACCCAGTTCCCGGGCTTCGCCTCCACGCGGGTGATTTGCAACATCCTGACCGACAATGCCTTTTTAGGCATTATCGCCGTCGGCATGACGTTTGTGATCCTCTCCGGCGGGATCGACCTCTCCGTTGGGTCGGTGATCGCCTTTACCGGCGTGTTCCTTGCCAAGGCGATTGGCTTTTGGGGGATTTCGCCGCTGCTGGCTTTTCCGCTGGTGCTGGTCATGGGCTGCGCGTTCGGCGCCTTTATGGGGCTTTTGATCGATGCGCTGAAAATCCCGGCCTTTATCATCACCCTCGCCGGGATGTTCTTCCTGCGCGGCGTGAGCTATCTGGTGTCGGAGGAGTCAATTCCAATTAACCATCCGATCTACGACACGCTCTCCAGTCTGGCGTGGAAAATTCCCGGCGGGGGGCGCCTGAGCGCAATGGGGCTGCTGATGCTGGGCGTGGTGGTGATCGGGATCTTCCTCGCCCACCGTACCCGATTTGGTAACCAGGTTTATGCCATTGGCGGCAGCGCCACGTCCGCGAACCTGATGGGAATTTCCACGCGCAGCACGACTATTCGCATCTACATGCTTTCGACCGGGCTGGCCACCCTCGCGGGGATTGTATTCTCGGTTTATACCCAGGCAGGCTATGCCCTAGCGGGGGTGGGCGTTGAGCTGGACGCCATTGCCTCGGTAGTGATTGGCGGTACGCTGCTCAGCGGCGGAGTGGGGACAGTCCTCGGCACGCTGTTTGGCGTGGCGATCCAGGGGCTGATTCAGACCTATATCAACTTCGACGGCACGCTCAGCTCCTGGTGGACCAAAATCGCTATCGGCATTCTGCTGTTTATTTTTATCGCGCTCCAGCGCGGCCTGACGGTGCTGTGGGAGAACCGCCAGAGCTCGCCTGTTACCCGGGTGAATACATCTTTAACAGAGCGATAACATGCTGAAATTGCTTAAACTCTAAACATTTTCCGGTAGCGGCCGATATTCTTTTTTTATGCCCAGAAATATCTCGCTACCGGAAATAACATCATGCTTAAAACGCTATCGATTCGTACCGGCTTGCTCTCTTTACTGGCCGTTATGACCCTTCTGCTGCTGATTGTCAGCGGCATCGGCATTTATGCCCTTACACAAAGTTCCGCTTCTCTCCAGCGCATCAATCATCTTCAGGGTGAACAGATGGTGCAGCTGAATGCCGGCTATACGCTGATCCTGCGCGCGCGTAACGAAGCGGGGCAGGCCGTTCGCATGATGGAGGTCGGCCTGCTGGACGATGCGGCCAGGGCGGTCAAAACCATTAACCAGGAAGTGGCGCTGGCACAGAAAACGCTGAAGGATGTGATCGGCAGCGGCGTGGCGGATGAGCAGGGGCAAAAGCTGCTGGATAACGTTGCCGCGAGTCTGGCGGTGTACAACCAGCAGGGTATCAGCCCGATGCTGAAAGCCCTGAACGAGCAAAGCGCGGACAGCTATTACGATCTGCTGGAAAACAAGCTGGTCCCGGTGGCGAAGCAGTTTGATAACGATATGCAGGCGTTCCAGGCATGGAGCGAGGCGCGCGGTAAAGCGGAGGTGAGCGCCGTGCAGGCGAGTAAAACCCGCGTGCTGATCCTGATTATCGTCGCGGCGCTGCTGACGGCTGGCATTATCGTGCTGGCCTGGCTGGTGCTGCGCCATATGCTGCTCAAGCCGCTTTCAGCCTCGATTGCCCAGCTGGAACATGTGGCGGCCGGGGATTTAACCCATACCCTGAACGCGCCGGCGAGCCAGGAATTTAATCGCCTTAACGCGGCGATCGAAGGGATGCGCCAGTCGCTGATGGACTCGGTTCTGCGGGTGCGTGACGCCAGCTCGCAGATTGATACCGGCAGCCGCGAGCTGACGGCCGGGAATATGAACCTGGCCCAGCGCACGGAATCCACCGCCACCTCGCTGGAGCAGACGGCCGCCAGCATGGAAGAGATCACCGCCACGGTGAAACTTAACGCCGATAACGCCGAGCAGGCGCACCAGCTGGCGAAGTCGGTCTCCGATACCGCCGATCACGGCAGTGAAATGGTCTGCTATGTCATTGAGAAGATGCGCGACATCTCCGGCAGTTCGGCGCGCATCGCCGATATCCTGAGCGTCATCGACGGCATTGCCTTCCAGACCAATATTCTGGCGCTGAACGCCTCCGTTGAAGCGGCGCGTGCGGGTGAGCAGGGGCGAGGTTTTGCGGTCGTGGCGGGTGAGGTGCGTAATCTCGCCAGCCGCAGTGCTGATGCGGCGAAAGAGATCCGCTCGCTTATCAGCGATTCGCAAACCCACGTGAACGAGGGCAGCGAGCTGGCGCAGCAGGCCGGTGAGACGATGGACGAGATCGCCACCGAAGTACTGCGTATGACCAAACTGATGCGTGAAATTGCGACGGCGTCCCTGGAGCAGAGCCGCGGTATTGAGCAGGTGAATATCGCCGTCAATCAGATGGATGAAACGGCGCAGCAAAATGCGGCGCTGGTCCAGCAATCATCTGCGGCAACTCGTTCCCTGGAGGAACAGTCGCGCGAGCTGATGGAAGCGATGGCCTCCTTCAAACTGACGACGCAAACGGCCTGAAAAAAAGGGGAGCCTGACGGGCTCCCCTTTCTACGCGTTACGCGTCCGGGAATTCGCGGATCATGCGTTCAACGTCATCCACCATATGGCGGTTGCCGACGAAGAACGAACGGCGCTGGTGCAGGCTTTCCGGCACGATATCCAGAATACGCTCTTTACCGTCGCTCGCCTTGCCGCCTGCCTGTTCGGCCAGGAACGCCATCGGGTTGCACTCGTACAGCAGACGCAGTTTTCCGTCCGGGTGGCTGGCGGTGCTTGGGTAGAGGTAAATACCGCCCTTCAGCAGGTTACGGTGGAAATCCGCCACCAGCGAGCCGATGTAGCGCGAGGTGTATGGGCGCTGGGTGGCTTTATCCTCTTCCTGGCAGAATTTGATGTACTTCTTCACGCCGTTCGGGAACTTGATGTAGTTGCCTTCGTTGATGGAGTAGGTGTTGCCCTTCTCCGGGAAGCGCATACGCTCCTGGCACAGGCAGAACACGCCCAGGGACGGATCGTAGGTAAAGGCGTGTACGCCGCAGCCGGTGGTGTACACCAGCATGGTGGACGAGCCATACACCACATAACCGGCAGCAACCTGTTTACTGCCCGGTTGCAGGAAGTCTTCTTCCGTCACCGGTGTGCCAACCGGCGTGACGCGACGGTAGATGGAGAAAATGGTACCGACAGAAACGTTAACGTCGATGTTGGAGGAGCCGTCCAGCGGATCCATCAGAACAACGTATTTCGCGTGTTCACACCCTTCGAATACGACGATCTCATCTTCTTCTTCAGAGGCGATACCCGCAACGATGTCGCGCGCGCGCAGTGCAGCTTTCAGTTTTTCATTGGCGAACAGGTCGAGTTTCTGCTGAACCTCACCCTGAACGTTCTCGGCACCGCTGGCACCCAGGATATCGACCAGACCGGCCTTGTTGATATCGCGGTGGATGATCTTAGCGCCCAGCTTTATTGCCGACAGCAAAGCAGTGAGCTCACCCGTAGCATGAGAGAACTCGTGCTGCTTCTCGACAATAAATTCACCTAACGTTTTCATAACACTTTCCCTGCATCTTATGTTGAGTAAAGCGGTTGATGTCCAACAATCTTAACAAACATTCAAATATTAGCGCAGAGGTGAATCGCGCCAGCAAAATACGGATTTACCTGAAATGCGTTTCACAGCCGCTGACATGTGAGTAAAATGTGCGCCACATTGAAGAAGGATAGTGACGTATGCGCATTCATATATTGGGGATTTGTGGCACTTTCATGGGCGGACTGGCAATGCTGGCGCGCTCGCTGGGCCATGAAGTGACAGGTTCGGACGCCAATGTGTATCCGCCGATGAGCACGCTGCTCGAGAAGCAGGGAATTTCTCTGATTCAGGGATATGACGCCAGCCAGCTGGAGCCGCAGCCGGATCTGGTGATCGTGGGTAACGCCATGACCCGTGGGAATCCATGCGTTGAAGCGGTGCTGGAACGCAATATCCCGTACATGTCTGGCCCGCAGTGGCTGCATGATTTTGTCCTGCGCGACCGCTGGGTTGTCGCCGTTGCCGGGACGCACGGCAAAACCACCACCGCCGGTATGGCGACCTGGATCCTCGAAGCCTGCGGCTACAAGCCGGGCTTCGTGATCGGCGGCGTACCGGGGAATTTCGACGTCTCCGCGCGTCTGGGCGACAGCCCGTTCTTTGTGATTGAAGCGGATGAATACGACTGCGCGTTCTTCGACAAGCGCTCCAAGTTCGTGCATTACTGCCCACGCACGCTGATCCTCAACAACCTTGAGTTCGATCACGCGGATATCTTTGACGACCTGAAAGCGATTCAGAAACAGTTCCACCATCTGGTGCGCATTGTTCCGGGTCAGGGCCGCATTATCCTGCCGGAGAACGACATCAACCTGAAGCAGACTATGGCGATGGGGTGCTGGAGCGAGCAGGAGCTGGTTGGCGAGCAGGGGCACTGGCAGGCGAAAAAGCTCAACGCGGATGCCTCCGAATGGGAAGTGCTGCTCGACGGTGAGAAAGTGGGCGAGGTGAAGTGGGGCCTAGTGGGCGAGCACAACATGCACAACGGCCTGATGGCGATCGCCGCGGCGCGTCACGTGGGCGTACTGCCTGCGGATGCCGCCAATGCGCTGGGCTCGTTTATCAACGCCCGTCGCCGTCTGGAGCTGCGCGGTGAAGCCCACGGCGTTACCGTGTATGACGATTTCGCGCACCACCCAACGGCCATTCTGGCGACGCTTGCCGCATTGCGTGGCAAAGTTGGCGGCACCGCGCGCATTCTGGCCGTGCTGGAACCGCGTTCGAACACCATGAAAATGGGCATCTGCAAAGACGATCTTGCGCCGTCCTTAGGACGTGCCGACGAAGTCTTCCTGCTGCAACCGCAGCATATTCCGTGGCAGGTGGCGGAAGTGGCAGACGCCTGCATTCAGCCGGCGCACTGGAGTGCGGACGTGGATGTCTTAGCGGATATGGTGGTGAAAGCCGCACAGCCTGGCGATCACATTCTGGTGATGAGCAACGGTGGGTTTGGTGGGATCCATCAGAAGCTGCTGGACGGTCTGGCGAAGAAAGCCGCGGCCGCAGAGTAAAAAAAGCCCGGTGGCGTTAGCGCTTACCGGGCCTACATTTTTTCGCACGACCTTGTAGGCCGGATAAGGCGTTTACGCCGCCATCCGGCGCAAACCCGCACAGATTACTCTTCGTTCTCAGACAGCTCGCGCAGATACTGGAAAATCAGGCGCGCAGACTTCGGCGGCTTATTCCCTTCTTTCTCTTTCTTCGCGTTGCGGATAAGCGATCGCAGCTGCTGGCGGTCGGCATTCGGCCACAGATTCAGCACTTCAGGTACTGCGTCATCACCCTGCTCGATCAAACGATCGCGGATCTGCTCCAGCTTATGGAACAGCGCAACCTGCTGATTGTGGCGGTTTTTCAGTTTGTCCAGCGCCTGACGGATCGGCTCCACGTCGCGCTGACGCAGCAGTTTACCGATAAGCTGAAGCTGGCGGCGACGCCCTTCTTTCTTGATTTTCTGTGCCAGTTCAATGGCATCACGCAGATCCTGGTCGAGCGGGATCTTATCCAGCGCGTTTTTACCCAGTTCTACCATTTCTGCGCCAAGCTGTTTTAACTCTTCGGCGTCACGTTTAATTTCACTTTTACTGACCCAGATGATCTCATCATCTTCGTCTTCGATGTCATCACCGGGAACGTCGTCGAGCCAGTCTTCGGGCTGCTTAGTCATGTCAGGCTCCTTAAAAAAAGAGGCTAATGTTACCAGTTAAGACGCGCACTGAAAAACGGTTCTCTGTTAGACTTCACTTAACTCTCTCTTACAGTATGGCATTTGCGATGAAAGTAACCTCACAAGTTGAAGCGCAGCGTAAGATCCTGGAAGAAGCCGTCTCCACCGCGCTGACGCTCGCTTCAGGTAAATCAGATGGCGCCGAAGTGGCGGTCAGCAAAACCACCGGCATTAGCGTGAGCACCCGCTATGGCGAAGTGGAGAATGTAGAATTTAACAGCGATGGCGCGCTGGGGATCACGGTGTATCACCAGAATCGTAAAGGCAGCGCGTCGTCTACCGATCTGAGCCCGGATGCCATCGCCCGTACGGTGCAGGCGGCGCTGGATATCGCGCGTTACACCTCCCCGGACCCTTACGCTGGCGTGGCCGATAAAGAGCTGCTGGCGTTTGACGCGCCGGATCTCGATCTGTTCCATCCCGCGGAAGTGACGCCGGATGAAGCCATTGAGCTGGCCGCGCGAGCCGAGCAGGCCTCTTTGCAGGCTGACAAACGCATCACCAATACCGAAGGCGGCAGCTTTAACAGCCACTACGGCATTAAAGTGTTTGGTAACTCCCATGGCATGTTGCAGGGGTACTGCTCAACCCGCCACTCGCTTTCCAGCTGCGTCATCGCCGAAGAAAACGGCGATATGGAGCGTGATTACGCGTATACCATTGGCCGCGCGCTAGGAGATTTGCAGTCTCCAGAGTGGGTGGGAAAAGCGTGCGCCGAACGCACGCTGTCACGCCTTTCGCCGCGTAAACTCTCCACCATGAAAGCGCCGGTAATTTTTGCCAACGAAGTGGCAACCGGCCTGTTTGGTCATCTGGTGGGAGCGATTGCGGGCGGTTCGGTGTACCGTAAATCGACCTTCCTGCTCGACTCGCTGGGCAAGCAGATCCTGCCGGAATGGCTGACCATCGAAGAGCACCCACACCTGCTGAAAGGGCTGGCCTCTACGCCGTTTGACAGCGAAGGCGTGCGCACGGAACGTCGTGATATCGTGAAAGACGGCATTCTGACCCAGTGGCTGCTGACCAACTACTCCGCGCGTAAGCTGGGGCTGAAAAGCACCGGGCACGCGGGCGGCATTCATAACTGGCGCATTGCCGGACAGGGCCTGAATTTTGAACAGATGCTGAAAGAGATGGGCACCGGCCTGGTGGTCACCGAGCTGATGGGGCAGGGCGTGAGCGGTATTACCGGCGACTACTCTCGCGGTGCAGCGGGCTTCTGGGTCGAAAACGGTGAAATTCAGTATCCGGTGAGCGAAATCACCATCGCCGGCAACCTGAAGGACATGTGGCGCAATATTGTTACGGTCGGTAACGATATTGAAACACGCAGCAATATTCAGTGTGGTTCTGTATTACTGCCGGAGATGAAAATCGCCGGGCAATAATCCCCGTAAAAGATTGATTAATAATAAAAAAAGGAAGTGAGCAATGCGTAAACACCTGTTAGCGATCGTCGCGGCTTCAACGCTGGTTCTTGGCTCGTCTGCGTTTGCTGCCGATCTCGAAGACAACATGGACATCCTCAGTGAAAACCTGAAGGTGGTGCAGAAAACGGACAATGCGGCGGACATGAAAGACGCATTGACTAAAATGCGTGAAGCCGCGCTGGATGCGCAAAAAGCGACGCCGCCGAAGCTGGAAAGCAAAGCGGCAGACAGCGCCGAGATGAAAGACTACCGCCACGGTTTTGACGTGCTGGTCGGCCAGATTGACGGCGCGCTGAAGCTGGCGAACGAAGGCAAAGTGAAAGAAGCCCAGGCGGCAGCCGATCAGTTTGTCGCGACCCGCAACACGTACCACAAAAAGTATCGTTAATTGGGTGCCTGAGCTGTACGTCCTCTCCCCGTATGCGGAGGCGCATTATGCGCCCCCGCATCGTTGCTCCCTACTTGCCGGAGCGACAATCCATCCGCGCTGTCACTTCAAGCGAGCCGTTACGAAAACGGATCTCGCACAGTGTTTTCCTCGTCACCAGCGTTAAGATGATTATTGTCAAAGAAATAATCATCAAAACCCCGATACTTGGGTTTCTGCGTTTCATGGATGCCTCCTTGCTTTAAAGCGGGCGAGGTAGCGAACTCCACGGTGTGACGTGTCGTTTCGAGCCCCCGCCCTGATTTTTTATCAGGCGGGGCTTTCCACTTTCCGTCCCATGCCTGAGACGGTCAGTCTCAAGCACCCGCCGCCACTCTAGCGGATCCCCATAAGAAAACCTTATCCACGTCACATTTCTACGAGCCTGCTCGTAATCTTTTCCACTCCGCTTACCAGTCTAATGCCGCGTAATAGCGTGATATTCATCACGTAAATCCAGCGATTTATACAGATTCACCGCATTTATGTGGCACAGATCACTGCCGCTGCTCGCCTTTCCACTTCGAAGTGGAAAACAACTCGCTACAAACAATTCCCCCTCGACGTTAGTTTTATTCCAGAGCCATTAACGGGGTAAGACGAGTGATTAACGGAGCGGTAATGAACGACGTTGGGGAACAGGCGGTGCAAACAGAACAGCTCGCGAACACCATGCTTCAGCAGGTCTACGCCCTGCTGGCCCGGCACAACATCATTCCCAACGCGGTACAGGAGCAGATGCTGACCTCCCACGTTCGCGCAATGGCGCACCGGTCCGTGACCGGCGAGCCGCTGCCAGAGGTTGAAGCAGAGCTGTTTGACGAAATTTCACCAGATTCAATGCAACTCGCCCGTGAAGTGGTAGCGCAGTTCGGCAACCTTCCTGATGAAGAGGCCTGGCTGCTCTCCGTTCACTTCGAAGTCGCGAAAGACAACCTTTAAGGAGCAACACATGGAACAGATTACAGTCGTGATTGGCGATCGCCTGGGTAAAGGTCAGAAAGTGGCTGCGGGTGTGGAAAAAGCCGGCGGACGCGCGGTTGTCGTACCGGGCATGGCAGCGGATATGAAGCTCGGTGACGTGATGAAAGCAGAAAACGCCACCTTCGGGATCTCCTTCTGCGGCAGCGGCGGCGCGGGCGCCATCACCGCTCAGACCAAATATGGCTACAAGGCCAAATACGGCATGCGCTCCGTGGATGAGGGGGTGACCGCCATCAACGAAGGCTGCAACGTGCTGGGCTTTGGCTTTATGGATAAAGAAGAGCTGGGCGAGCGTCTGGTACAGGCGTGGCAGAAGAAATACGGCGCGTAAGCATGAAAGAACAGTTCACAACCACGGTGAGAGTGAAGGGGAAGGGCGACGCCAAAGCGCGCGCCTTTGCCGACGCCCTCAACCACGTTCAGGCTGCGGTGATGAAAGCCTCACCGCATATCTTACTGCGTATTGAGCCACAGGATGTGCAGGTTGTTCAGGCGCAAGAAGCGGTGCGAAAAGAAGCGTTTCTGTTCTTCTTTTTGCGCCGGGAAAGACGCACCTACAGCGTGGAGCTGGATGTGACCGTCAACGTGACCGCCATCAATCTCGACCAGGTGGATTTCGTCACGCAACGCTGATTATTCATAAAAGGGCAGACTGATGTTCTTAATTATATTAATAAAATCGCTCATCATTGGCGGCCTGGTTGGCGTCGGTGTTGGCGCCGGGGCTGCACGCATGTTTCATGCGCCTACCACTCAGGGTATGGGCGCGTTTCGTACGTTGGGGGAACTGAACTCCTGCGAAGGGGATCCGGCGTCCCACTTCTCCTTTGGGTTAGGTTTCTTCTTTAACGCCTGGGCCTCTTCCGTGGCCGCAGGTGCCTTCACACAGGACGTTGACCACCGCATCATCCCGAACTGGGGTGCTGCTGCACTGATGATTAAAAACCGTAACGTCGGTGAAACGCTGCATGACCCGCGCAAAATGGCGATTGCCTGCGGCATCATCGGCATGATTGTCGTGACCTTCCTTAACCTGACCGCCTCCTCCGTTCCGGCAGCGCTTCAGGTGACCGCCGTGAAGGTGCTGGTACCGGCGGCGAACCTGCTAGTCAACACCGTGATGCCGGTGATCTTCTGGCTGGCGGCCATCGACGCGGGTAAAAAATCGGGCTTCTGGGCCACCATCTTTGGCGGCGCGGCACAGCTGATCATGGGTAACGCCGTACCGGGTCTGGTACTGGGTATTCTGATTGGTAAAGGTGTTGAAGAGAGTGGCTGGAACCACGTCACCAAAGTGATGATGGCGGCGATCGTCCTGCTCTTCGTGCTGAGCGGCTTCTTCCGCGGTTTCGACATGAAGATGATCGAATCCTTCCATCTGACCGTGCCGAACTGGCTCGACATGATCCACAACTCGCTCAGCGGTAAATAACAGGAGCCTCTAAATGGAACAGAATAAAGGTTTTTGGTATGCCGACTGGTCGTTCCCGATCTTCGTTGGCCTGCTCTCCTCCGGCGTCTTCGCCGGGACGCACATGTACTACCTCTACGGCATCGGCGCGTTTAACGAAGTTGCCTTCGTGGCGATGCTGAAAGCGGGAATCGATACCGGCGTCTACGGCGCGGTGGCGGCGTTCGGTGCTAGCTTCCTGTTCGCCCGTATTATCGAAGGCTCGCTGGTGGGTATTCTCGATATCGGCGGTGCGATCCAGACCGGCGTGGGCCTCGGCGTTCCGGCGCTGCTGCTGGGCGCGGGGATCATGTTCCCGGTGACCAACTTCATTGCCGCGCTGATTACCGGCCTGGTGATTGGCCTGGCGATTGGCTACGTCATCATCCTGGCGCGGAAGTTCACCATCAATCAGAGCAACTCCACCTACGGCGCAGACGTGATGATGGGCGCGGGTAACGCCTCCGGCCGCTTCCTCGGGCCGTTGATTATCCTCAGCGCCATGACCGCCTCCATTCCAATCGGCGTCGGTTCCCTGGTAGGCGCACTGCTGTTCTACATCTGGCAGAAGCCGATTACCGGTGGCGCCATCCTCGGCGCAATGATTTTGGGCTGGCTGTTCCCGGTCGCCCTTTAATACCCGCGGGCGCTTCGGTGCCCGCTTTATCAGGAGATCCTCATGTTTGATTTACTCCTGCGCCGTGCGCGCCTCGCCGACGATACCCTGACCGATATCGCCATCCAGGACGGGAAGATTGCCGCGACAGGCGACATTGACGCTCCCGCCCGCAAAACGGTTGAGCTGAACGGCGACGTGTTCGTCAGCGCGGGCTGGATTGACTCCCACGTCCACTGCTACCCGAACTCCCCGATTTACCACGACGAGCCGGACAGCGTGGGCATTGCCACCGGCGTCACCACCGTGGTGGACGCGGGCAGTACCGGAGCCGACGACGTGGACGATTTTTACGCCATCACTCGCAAAGCCTCCACCGAGGTGTTTGCCCTGCTGAACATCTCCCGCGTGGGGCTGATCGCCCAGAACGAGCTGGCCAACATGGCGAACATTGACGCCGATGCGGTGAAGCAGGCGGTGACGCGCCACCCGGATTTTATCGTTGGCCTGAAGGCGCGCATGAGCAGCAGCGTGGTCGGTGAAAACGGCATCACCCCGCTGGAGCGCGCGAAAGCGATTCAGAAAGAGAACGGCGACCTGCCGCTGATGGTGCACATCGGCAACAACCCGCCGAACCTCGATGAGATTGCCGAACTGCTGAGCTCCGGCGACATCATCACCCACTGCTACAACGGCAAGCCTAACCGCATTCTGACGCCCTCCGGCGAGCTACGCGCCTCCATTACGTCTGCGCTGAAGCGCGGCGTGCGCCTGGACGTCGGTCACGGCACGGCGAGCTTCAGCTTTGAAGTGGCGAAGCGCGCCATTGCGATGGGCATTCTGCCGCATACCATCAGCTCGGATATTTACTGCCGCAACCGCATCAACGGCCCGGTCGGCTCGCTGGCGAGCGTGATGTCGAAATTCCTCGCCATCGGCATGTCATTGCCGCAGGTGATTGACTGTGTCACGGCCAACGCCGCCGACGGCCTGCGCCTGACGCGCAAAGGCCGCATTCAGCCTGGCCTAGACGCCGATCTGACGCTGTTTACGCTCAAGCGCCAGCCGACGGTGCTGACGGATGCCGAAAACGACAGCCTACAGGCTGAACACATTCTGATGCCGCTTGCCGCGATCCGCGCGGGCAAGGGCTACATGACCGAACAAGGGAGCACGGAACATGCCTTCGATTTATGAGAAGTACAACTTAAAGCAGGTTATCAACACCTCTGGCCGCATGACGGCGCTGGGTGTCTCCACGCCGCGCCCGGAAGTGGTGCAGGCGGCGATGGACGGCATGAATCACTATTTCGAGATGAAGGATCTGGTCAATAAAACCGGGGAATACATCGCGAAGCTGCTGGAGGTGGAAGGGGCGACGGTGGTCTCCTGCGCGTCGGCGGGCATTGCCCAGTCCGTGGCGGCGGTGCTGGTGAAAGACAGCGACTGGCTGCTGGAAAACCTGCACGTCACACCGATTGAAAACAACGAAATCGTCCTGCCGAAAGGCCACAACGTGAACTTTGGCGCGCCGGTGGGCACCATGGTGGCGCTGGGCGGCGGCAAGCTGGTGGAGGCGGGCTACGCCAACGAATGCTCTGCCGATCAGCTGGCGGCGGCGATCACTCCGCGCACGGCGGCGATCCTCTACATCAAATCGCACCACTGCGTGCAGAAAAGCATGCTCAGCGTCGAGCAGGCGGCGGTCGTGGCGCGCAAGCACGATCTCCCGCTGATCGTCGATGCGGCGGCGGAAGAAGATCTGCACGCCTACTACCGCTCCGGTGCCGATCTGGTGATCTACAGCGGCGCGAAGGCGATCGAAGGGCCAACCAGCGGGCTGGTGATCGGCAAAACCCAGTACGTTGAGTGGGTGAAGCGCCAGACGGCGGGCATTGGTCGCGCGATGAAAGTGGGCAAAGAGGGTATCCTGGGCCTGACCTGCGCCATCGAACACTACCTGACGGCGACCAAAGAGAGCGGGGCCGAGATGGTGGCGAAGATGACGCCGTTTATCGACGCGTTGAACACCCTGAACGGCGTGACCGCGCGCGTGGTCTGGGACAGCGCCGGTCGCGATATCGCCCGTACCGAGATTAAGTTCGACGAAGCCGCTACGGGCGTCGGCACGGGCGATCTGGTGGCGAAGCTGAAACAGGGCGAATACGCCATTTACTTCCGTGGCTATAAGGCCAACGAAGGGATTATCGAGGCGGACGTGCGCAGCGTGAATGCTGACCAGCTGAACATCGTGTACCGCCGCATTAGCGAAGTATTAGGACAGGAGAAAAAAGCATGAAACTGACCCCCAACTTTTACCGTGACCGCGTCTGCCTGAACGTGCTGGCAGGCTCAAAGGCCAACGCCAGCGCCATTTACGAGGCGGCGGAAGGTCATGTGCTGGTGGGCGTGCTCTCCAAAAATTACCCGGACGTAGCGAGCGCGGTTGCGGACATGCGCGAATACGCAGCCCTGATTGATAACGCGCTCTCCGTGGGGCTGGGCGCGGGCGACCCGAACCAGTCGGCGATGGTGAGTGAAATCTCCCGCCAGGTGCAGCCGCAGCACGTTAACCAGGTCTTTACCGGCGTGGCCACCAGCCGCGCGCTGCTGGGGCAGAATGAGTCGGTGGTCAACGGTCTGGTCTCCCCGACCGGCACCGTCGGGATGGTGAAAATCTCCACCGGCCCGCTGAGCAGCAAAGCGCCGGACGGCATAGTGCCGGTTGAAACCGCTATCGCCCTGCTGAAAGATTTCGGCGGCAGCTCCATCAAGTACTTCCCGATGGGCGGCCTGAAATGCCGTGACGAATACCAGGCGGTGGCGGAAGCCTGCGCCCGTCACGACTTCTGGCTGGAGCCGACCGGGGGAATCGATCTGGAGAACTTCGAGGCGATCTTGCAGATCGCCCTGGATGCGGGCGTGAGCAAAATCATCCCGCATATCTACAGCTCGATTATCGATAAAGCCAGCGGTGATACGCGTCCGGAAGATGTGCGTACGCTGCTGGCGATGACGAAGAAGCTGGTTAAGTAGAACCTGCCCCTCACCCTAACCCTAACCCTCTCCCACCGGGAGAGGGAACCTTTACCCCCTCTCCCTTTGGGAGAGGGCTGGGGTGAGGGGAAACAAACCGCACACACCCGAAGGAGCCACCATGCACACCCGTACCCTGCTTGTCGCTTCACTCTCTTTACTTGCTACCTCTGCAATCGCTCAAACCCAGTACGCCTGGGTGGGTACCTATAATCCGAACGGTGAAGGGCTGTACCGCTTTACCGTCGATCCGCAAACCGGTGCGCTGAACGATAAAACACTGGTGAGCAAACTGCCGAACGCCGCGCAGTTAACCGTCTCACACGACGGCAAAACGCTGTATCTGGCAAGCGAAGTGGAGCAGGGCGTGGTGCAGGCGCTGCGCATCGGTGATAACGGCGCGCTGAGCGAGCTGAATCAGGTGTCCTCCGGCGGCGCGGGGCCGGTGTATCTTTCCCTGACGCCGAACGGCAAACATCTGCTGGTGGCAAACTACGTCAGCGGAACTGTCGCGGTGCTGCCCGTTAACGCAGACGGCAGCCTGGGCGATGCTACGGACACCCATCAGGACAAAGGCGAACCGGGCGCGGCGAAGCCGGAAGCTGCCGTCGAGGGCAGTTTCGCCATCAGCGATCATAACGGCCCACATGCGCACATGATCGCCGCCGATCCGGACGGGAAATACGTTTTTTCCACCGATCTGGGGCTGGATCGCATCTATCAGTACCGTTTTGACGATCAAACCGGGAAGCTGACTCCTAACGATCCGCCATTTATCAGCGCCTCCTCAAAAGGGGCCGGGCCGCGCCACTTCGTCTTTACGCCGAAAGGCGATGCCCTGTGGCTGATTAACGAAGAGGCGTCTACGCTCACCCATTATGCGCTGGACAGTAATGGCAGGCTGAAAGAGGGTAAAACGGTTTCAGCCCTGCCGGACGGTTATAAAGGCACCAGTTTTGCTGCCGGGCTGGCGCTAAGCGCCGACGGGAAACAGCTGTATGTCGCTAACCGTTTGCATAACAGCATCGGGCACTTTACCGTAACGGCGGAGGGTACGCTGACGCATCAGGATGATGTCTGGACGCGCGGCGACTATCCGCGCACCCTGACGCTCGATAAGCAGGGTCGCTGGCTGTACGTCATGAACCAGCGCAGCGACAACATTACCCGTTTCCGCGTGGCGCCGGACGGCAAGCTGAGCGCCGAGCCAGACTATACCCCGGTCGGCAGCCCATCCCAGATGGTCATTTCACCCTGAGCAGTAAGAGGACAACGACGTGCGATTTCCGAACCAACGTTTAGCGCAACTTTTCGATCTGTTGCAAAACGAGACGCTGCCACAGGACGAGCTGGCGCAGCGGCTGTCGGTCTCCACGCGAACCGTCCGGGCGGATATCACCGCCCTGAACGCGCTGCTGGCCAGCCACGGCGCGCAGTTCATTTTGAGCCGGGGCAACGGCTATCAGCTCAAAATTAATGATGTGGTGCGCTATCAACAATTGCAGGCGTCCCACCCGCGCGCGCTGCGTATTCCGCGAACCGGACCGGAGCGCGTGCACTATCTGGTGGTGCGTTTTCTGACGTCAGCCTTTTCCCTCAAGCTGGAGGATCTGGCCGATGAGTGGTTCGTCAGCCGGGCCACGTTGCAGAGCGACATGGTGGAAGTGCGCGAGTGGTTTCATCGTTATAACCTGACGCTGGAAACCCGCCCGCGCCACGGGATGAAGCTGTTTGGCAGCGAGATGGCGATCCGCGCCTGCCTGACCGACCTTCTGTGGGAGCTGGCGCAGCAGGACAGCCTGAACCCGCTGGTGACCGACGTGGCGCTGAATGCGGGGGTGGCGGAAAAGATGGTGCCGGTGCTGCACGATGCGCTGACGCGCCATCACATTCGCCTGACCGATGAAGGCGAGCTGTTCCTGCGCCTGTACTGCGCGGTGTCGGTGCGGCGCATCAGCGAGGGGTATCCGCTGCCGGAATTCCACGCGGAAGACGTGGAAGAGAACGTGCGTGAGGCGGCGAAAGATATCGCCGTCACCATTCAGCAACTGGCGGGCAAAGCGCTGTCGCCGTCAGAAGAGAGCTGGCTGTGCGTGCACATTGCGGCGCGGCAGATCCAGGAGATCGCCCCCAGTGCCATTAACGCCGACGACGACGAAGCCCTGGTCAACTACATTCTGCGCTACATCAACACCCACTATAACTACAACCTGCTGAGCGATGAGCAACTGCATGCAGATCTGCTCACGCACATCAAAACCATGATTACCCGCGTGCGGTATCAAATCATGATCCCCAATCCGCTGCTGGATAACATCAAGCAGCACTACCCGATGGCGTGGGATATGACCCTCGCGGCGGTGTCGAGCTGGGGCAAATACACCCCGTATGTGATCAGCGAAAACGAAATTGGTTTTCTGGTGCTGCATATCGGCGTCGGGCTGGAGCGCCATTACAATATCGGCTACCAGCGCCAGCCGCGGGTGCTGCTGGTGTGCGACGCCGGTAACGCGATGGTGCGCATGATCGAGGCGGTACTTCAGCGTAAATATCCGCAGATTGAGGTGACGCGCACGCTCACCCTTCGTGAGTACGAGCTTGCCGATGCCATTGGCGAAGACTTCGTGATCTCCACCGCCCGCGTGAGCGAAAAATCCAAACCGGTGGTGATGATCGCCCCGTTCCCGACCGATTATCAGTTAGAGCAGATCGGCAAGCTGGTGCTGGTGGATCGCACCCGCCCGTGGATGCTGGAAAAATACTTCGACGCGGCCCATTTCCGCATTCTCGACAAGCCTGTCGACCAGCAAACGCTGTTCCGCGAACTGTGCGGGCAGCTTGAAGGGGAAGGTTTTGTCGGCGCGGAGTTTCTGGAATCGGTTATCGAGCGTGAAGCCATCGTCAGCACCATGCTCGGCGACGGCATCGCGCTGCCGCACTCCCTCGGGCTGCTGGCGCAAAAAACGGTGGTCTACACCGTGCTGGCGCCGCAGGGCATTCAGTGGGGAGATGAAACCGCTCATGTCATCTTCCTGCTCGCCATCAGCAAAAGCGAGTACGAAGAGGCAATGGCGATTTACGACATCTTTGTCACCTTCCTGCGTGAACGCGCGATGGCGCGCCTGTGCCAGTGCGAGAATTTTGCGGCGTTTAAGGCTGAGGCGATGGAGAGTTTGAGTCGGTTTTGACGTTCAGGCGGACAGAGGATATCCGCCTTCATTCAACGCAGATGATGCACAACCTGGTTGCTGCTGCCGCGCCAGATAAGCATAGGATCTTTTAGATCCTGCACGAACTTGCCGTCGACCAGGACGTTAATCAGATCCACCACTTCCATCTGCTGCGCATTCAGTTCATCCAGCTTATAGCCCGTCCAGACCCAGACGTCTTTTCCCGCGCACTCGCGGCGGATGCGTTTTACCAGCTTCAGGATCGCCGGCACGTTTTGCGGATGGAGCGGGTCGCCGCCGGAGAGCGAGATCCCCTGGCGTTTGATGCGCGTGTCGTTTAGGTCGTTGATGATGCGGTCTTCCATCTCAGCGGTAAACGGCATACCCGAGTTCAGGCGCCAGGTGCTTTTGTTGTAGCAGCCGGGGCACTCGTGAACGCAGCCTGATACAAACAGGGTACAGCGGGTGCCGGGGCCGTTGACGATGTCGACGGGGTAGTACTGGTGATAGTTCATCGCGAATAACCACGCCGGGTGGCGCTGCGCTTACCCGGCCTACAAAAGAGAGCGGTCCGTAGGCCCGGTAAGCGCAGCGCCACCGGGCATTAACGTGGCAGCGGATTACCCGATCTGCCCATTCCCCAGATGTTTCACCCTGCGCTTCACCTCTTCCTGCTTACCGGCGTTAAACGGACGGGCATCCGGGCTGCCGAGGTAGCCGCACACGCGGCGGGTCACGGAGACGCGGGCTGCGTCGTGGTTACCGCATTTCGGGCAGGTGAAGCCTTTGCTGGTGCATTCGAACTCACCGGTAAAGCCGCACTCGTAGCACTCGTCAATTGGCGTGTTGGTTCCGTAGTACGGCACGTGCTGATAGCTGTAATCCCACACGTCTTCCAGCGCCTTCAGGTTGTGCTGAATGTTCGGGTACTCGCCGTAGCAGATAAAACCGCCGTTCGCGATGGGCGGATAGGCCGCTTCAAAGTCGATCTTGTCGTACGGGTTCACCTTCTTCTCCACATCGAGGTGGAAGCTGTTGGTGTAGTAACCTTTGTCGGTCACGCCTTCCACGATGCCGAACTCAGCGGTGTCCAGACGGCAGAAGCGATCGCAGAGGTTTTCGCTCGGCGTGCTGTACAGGCTGAAACCGTAGCCAGTTTCCTCTTTCCACTGGTCTACCGCATCGCGCAGGCGCTGCACAATCGCGATACCTTTCTCACGCAGGGCGTCGTTGTCATAGATGTGCTTGTCGCCAAACAGCGCGTTAATCGTTTCGTGAATGCCGATATAGCCAAGAGAGATCGATGCGCGACCGTTTTTGAAGATCTCCGACACATCATCGTCCGCCTTCAGGCGCACGCCGCAGGCTCCTTCCATATAGAGAATTGGCGCGACGCGGGCTTTCACCCCTTCAAGACGGGCGATGCGGGTCATCAGCGCCTTACGTGCCAGCTGTAAACGTTCATCCAGCAGCGTCCAGAAGGCCGCTTCATTCCCTTTAGCTTCCAGCGCGATGCGCGGCAGGTTCAGGCTGATGACGCCCAGGTTGTTGCGCCCGTCGTGGATCTGCTCGCCGTTCTCATCCTCGTACACGCCGAGGAAGCTGCGGCAGCCCATTGGCGTTTTAAACGAACCGGTGACTTTCACCACCTGATCGTAGTTGAGGATGTCCGGGTACATACGCTTGCTCGCGCACTCCAGCGCCAGCTGCTTGATGTCATAGTTCGGATCGCCAAACTTGTGGTTCAGGCCGTCGCGAATGGCGAACACCAGTTTCGGGAACACCGCCGTTTTACGGTTTTTACCGAGGCCGGAGATGCGGTTGCGCAGAATAGACTGCTGGATCAGGCGTGATTCCCAGCTGGTGCCGAGGCCAAACCCGAAGGTCACAAACGGCGTCTGGCCGTTGGCGGTGTGCAGCGTGTTTACCTCATATTCCAGCGACTGGAACGCGTCGTAGCACTCTTTCTCGGTGCGGGAACGGGCGTAACCGTCGGCATCCGGGATCTGCCACTCTTCCGCCGTTTTACGGTGTTTGTTGAAGCTCTCGGCCACGAACGGGGCCAGCACTTCATCGATGCGGTTAATGGTGGTGCCGCCATAGATGTGGCTCGCCACCTGGGCGATGATCTGCGCCGTGACCGCCGTCGCGGTGGAGATGGATTTCGGCGGCTCAATCTCGGCGTTACCCATTTTAAAACCGTGGGTCAGCATGCCTTTCAGGTCGATCAGCATGCAGTTAAACATCGGGAAGAACGGCGAGTAGTCGAGATCGTGATAGTGGATCTCACCGCGCTCGTGCGCAGACACCACGTCGCGCGGCAGCAGGTGCTGGCGGGCATAGTGCTTGGCGACGATACCGGCCAGCAGGTCGCGCTGGGTTGGGATCACTTTGCTGTCTTTGTTGGCATTTTCATTGAGCAGCGACGAGTTGGTTTGCTCCACCAGGCCGCGGATCTCCTGGTTCAGGCGACCGCGTTTCTCACGCTGGACGTCACGGTCGTGACGATACTCAATGTAGGCGCGCGCCAGCTGCTTGTACGGACCAGACATCAACTGGTTTTCAACCGCGGTCTGGATCTCGTTGATATCCACCTGGCTGCGTTCATGCATCTGGCTGCTAACGACTTCTGCGACGGTGGCGCAGTAATCTGCGTCATCGACTCCCGCTGCTTTAGCTGCACGCAGAATGGCTTCTTTGATGCGCTCTGATTTAAACGGCACTTTACAGCCATCACGTTTCATCACATGCGGTGTCATGATCACTCCATTTTAAAAACAGGTTATCCACAAAGGTGGAGAAGTATTCACCGGACGTATTCCTCGCCGCGGCAAAGACTTCCCGCGTGCCCAGCTCGTGTTATCCACAATTCCGGCCAGCGTTCGCGCCGTCTTGTTGTTGGAATAGTAGACGATAAATACAAGATGTTGGGTCGGCGTGCATTTTAAGTGCTACATATAGTGATTTGCATCAAACAAGTTTGCGATTTTTTTGATGCAGAACAAAGTAAAAAGACGAGAGTACAAACGGCGGGCGCTGGGGCAATTGTAAAGACTCGAAGGAAAAATCTGATTAATTATTCAACAAAAACAAGCGCTCAGCAGAGCCTGTGCTGAGCGCTGCTCGATTAACTCACCCCGCAGGCCCAGCTCAACCCTGCCTGCAAAAAGGCTACGGTAACGATGCAGCCCAGTACCAACGGGATGAGAAGAGAGCTTTCGGGGGCATCGTCCTGTTTTTGAGAACCTTCATTACTCAGCGCAGACATCGCCTCTTCCCGCGTACGCGCCGCCAGCAATTGCTCACGCACCCGCTCATCCGTGAGTCTGCTGGTCAGCGTCGTCAGCAGGTGCATATGCGTACTGCCTGCTTCCGCTGGCGGAATGGCGAGCAGGAAAACCATCCTCACCTCTTCATCACCCTCCAGCCCCGGCCAGCATATCGGATCGTCAAAGAGCGCCAGACAAAATGCCGCCTGTTGCACCGCCTCGGTTTTACCGTGCGGGACGGCGAGCGCTTCACCCAGCGCGGTAGGGCCTTCACTTTCGCGTTGTAAAACGCTTTCGATAAATGCCTCTCGATCGTTAATGACATTCCGCCTGGCGAGCGGCTCGGTGAGCCAGCGGATCACTGCTTCCGGCGTGCGTTGGGGCGGGTTGATAAACACCAGTTCGGGATGCGTCAATGCAAGCAAGTTCATATTAAACCTCAATTAAAAAATCGCAGGTTGCGGAGGGGAGGATCGCCGTTACCGGCTGCACGGACTCTTCCAGATAGTTAATCTGACGAAGCCCCGCCAGGCTTTCCGGGACGGGAACGGGCTCCGTGCCGGCGTTAAACATGCGGACGACCGTACCTTGCGACTGCTGCGCATGGGGCAGAGCGGAAAGGATGAGCGGCTCCGGCAGGGTCAATAACGAGAATTGTGCCGGAAGCCTGCGTTCGGGCAGACGCAACGAAAAGCGCTCAAGACGGTGATCGAGCGTGTGTAGCGTTTGCCGTTGGTAGGTGAAAGGCTGTCCAGCCGCCTGATTTTCCAGCTGGCGCAGCGTGAGGTGGTCGGCGTTGTCGGCCAGCGCGACGGTGAATGAAAAGCGCAACGGTTTCAGCAACTGGGCATCAGGAGTTTCAACCACCGTATTATTGATGCCGGAGGCCCGACCCGGCCGCCATTCGAGCTCGCTGCGTCCGAGCACGCCCGTCGATTTAAACATCGTCAGGGCAATCGCTGCTGGTTCGCTGCCGATAATCTGAAATTCTTTCATGCCACGGCTAGTCACAACCAGCGCTTTACCCGGTTCCGCGACAGCGATAATGCCCTCGCTGGTTTCGATATCCACCGGCATCTCGCGATAGCGTTCTTGCCAGTGTTCACCGTCATATCCCGTTTCGCGCTGGATGATTGCGAAGGGCTGTGAGGCGATAGCGTGACGGGTGTGAATATCGCAGCCGATCAATAAACGTAGCCGGTGATCGCAATGGCTGTTTTCCAGCGAAGCCTCAACATACAGGTTCGGATCGTCATGGCGTAATTCGCAGACCAGACGAATGGATAACGGCGTTCGGGTATTTTCCTGACGGCCAGCGAGATCCGGCGGAAGAAGCAGGGTGGCTTCTACGATCAGCTTTTCGACAAGCGGCGTTTTTACACCGTCGACGAGCGTAAAATGCGAACAGCGCGTCGGCGCGTCGCCCGCAAGCGGTGAGAAATCGTAGCTGTCGCCCGCGTCCACGCAGTCTTCAAAGGTAAAGAAAGAGGGGATACGTCTGCCGCTGCGTTTGTCATGCAGGGTAAGCGTTCCGGCATCCAGCGACAGTCGATAATGCGCATTCTCAATCTCGCTGCCCTTTATCTTTTCAGACGCCAGGAAAGGCGCAGGGTCTTCTTCAACGTTAACGGTGAGATAGCCGATCGGCGGCAGAACCGGTGTCTTTACCGCAACGTGCCAGCGGTAATAAGGGAGAAGGGGCGTCTCGCACTCGCCCTCGGCGGTAAGGGAGATCGCCGTTCCGCCGGGCAGAATGTCTCTTTCCAGGACGTCGAATGGGATGGGCTGCCCCTGATGCGTCAGGGCGATATTATCCGCCCGGCTATACAGGGTGGTTATCACCACGTGCTGCGTTGGGGTAGCTAGCGGGTTAAAGATCAGCAGGTCGCCATCCTGAACGCAGGCGGCGGCCAGGGTTTTCACCACCAGATTCCACAGGCTATGGCACAGCTGTTCGGTTTGTTCCATACGATGCAGAATGTCGCGGTTGGTGGCATCGCTATTACAGCCGCCAATGGAATCGTGGGCATGGTTTCGCAACAGCTTTTTCCAGAGGGTGTCGACTACCGCGAGGTTGACCGGAATCCCCTGGTGACGCGCCATTGCGATTGTCGGCTCCAGCTGTCGCAGGATGAACTGTTCAACCTCATCGTTTTTCTTTTTGATGTCGTAGCGCACGGAGCCGATCGTTTTATGGATGCGGGTTAGCGCGGCGATTTCAGCTCCCCTTCCAGGAGCTCAAACTGTTCACGCTGCGCGTGAAGGGTTTCTACATAACGCTCCAGAGAACTGATGAAGTAACGGTCCTGATCCGGGGACTGTGCGCTGGCGACCTCCAGGATTTTCGGCAGCGCCGGGTCGATGCTGACCTGATCGCCGCCGCAGGGCAGGAGCAGGTCGTTTAGACCGGCCCGTGAACGCAAAAGTGTGGTCATCGGGTAGATTTTTCCCCGGAGATGGGAGGCTTCCGAACGCATGTTTTTAGCCGCGCCATAACCGAGCGCCATCGCACAGGCGATGACGGTCGCACCTGACGGTGCGCGCCAGAGGAACTGGCTGCTTTTGGCGTGCCTGTCGTGATCGATACCGCGCCAGAAGACGATATTGTCGATATTGCAGCCCTGCAAGATCGTGGGCATTTGCGCATTGTGGCCAAAGGTATCCGGAAGATACCCAACCTGCATCGCATGCCCCAGCGTCCGGGCAGAAAAAATGCCGTACTTCAGGTTGCGGATAATCGATTCGCCATGCACGTTGTAGGTGTCCGTCTGGGTATACCATGGCCCTACGAAGATCCTTTTTTCTCTGACCAGCTTTTCCAGCCTGGCGCGATAATCAGGATTGATGGCGAGAAAGTCCTCCACTACCGCCATCTGTCCGTCAAGGTGATAGCAGGTGTAAGCGGAGTCCTGCTCCAGCGTGTTGATGACGTCCGCAAAATTATATGACGCCAGCACCATGCTGTCCTGACGGGTGAAATACCACTCCTGATCCCAGTGCGTATGGGCAATGACGTGGATCTGATTCATGACGTTCCCCTTATCTGGCGTTCTTTGGGCTGACATAGAGCACGCCCAGGGCGCAAATCAGTGCGCCAATAAAGACGCTCGCCAGGTAGCCCGCCACGTTGGTTGCCAGCGGCCAGCCCCAGACGGCTGGCAGAGGCAGCGTCTGCTTCACGCCAAGGGTAATGGCGACCAGCGCGCCGGCGACGGCACCGGTCATGAACACCGGGATCAGACGTGGGTTTTTCAGGATGAACGGGATCGCGCCTTCGGAGATCCCAATCACGCCCAGCAACAACGAGGTGCTACCGACGGTTTTCTCTTCCTGGCTAAAGACATCCGGTAATCCAAAGCGGCCGTTGAGGAACGCAGCAAAGCCGACGCCAATGGAGGGGATCACGATGGAGAGTTCGCGGGCGGTTAAATCAAACGTCTCGCTCATGCCATTCAGGCCGAGCGCGACCGAGCCTGCCGCCTTGTTGACCGGACCGCCCAGGTCGAACGCGGTGCCCGCGGCAATCATCGCGGAATAGAACCCGCGCCCGGTGTCACCTGCCGAGGTAAAAAAGACCACCATCAGCTGGTTAAGCGAGCCAAAAATCGGGTTAATCAAATATTCCATGACCATCACCAGCGTAATGCCGGTGATCAGCGGGACGAGCAGCATGGTTTTAATGGTGGTGAGCTGCTGGCGGACGTGAATCGAATCATTGAGCCAGCGCACCAGATAGCCCACAAAAAAGCCGATACCAATGGCGCCGAAAAAGCCGGATGGCATAAAGCCTTCGATATCAAAGAAGCGCTTATAGACTTCGTCTGACATGATGCCGCCAATAAGACCGGGGATGAGTGCCGGTTTACCGGCAATGGAAAACGCCAGATACATCGCAAAAACGGGATACATGAACTTAATGGTCATAAAGCCCACTTTATCCAGCACGCTGAACGGCGAATGTTCGATGTTAATAAACTGCCCGGTTATTTTGGCCGTCGCCATCATCAGCCCGCCCATCACCACCACCGGCAGCATATAGCTGATGGCCGCCATAATATGGCCAATAAAAATCTGGTAAGCCGAACGCTGAAGATCGTCTTCTTGTGCGACAGTGGTGACGTTTTTTTCCTTTGCCAGCGCCTGACGCAGATAGCGATCGGTATGTTTGATCAGCTCTTGTGTGCGGGTTTGAAGGTGAGGAATGTTTTCAAAACGCTCGGCATCATGAATGGGAACGTCGGTTGCCAGAATAATGGCCGTGGCGGAGGCGATATCCTGTTTTGTTAAACGGTTTTTAACGCCGTCGCTGCCCTGCGTTTCGACCTTTACCTCGATATTGTGCTCGTTAGCCCATGCAATAATTTTATTCGCCGCCATAAAGGTGTGTGCGATACCTGTCGGGCAGGCCGTTACCGCGACAACTTTTTGTTTCGTCATTGTCATAATTCCCTGGATGTGAAAACAGGGGAAGTATAAAGAGAACCTAAAACAGTTTTTAATGTTTGCTAATACTAATTACGTATCGTGATACGCGTAAATGCAATGTGTGAAGCGCCTTCCAGAGACTATTTCTCTGTTGTGTTAATATCATCTCGGGATTAAACGGGGCGTAATAGATGAATTCATTCCAGGGAAGTGAACGTTTGATATTTGAATACATTCAGCATCATGCGTGTAATATTTCTAATATATCGGCAAAAGAGATTGCCCGCGATACATTTACCACGACAACATCCGTTAATCGTGTATGTAAAAAAATGGGCTATAAAAGCTATACCGAGCTTCGGTACCGTTTTTTACGCGACCATTTTACACCTGCACCTGCTGCCCCCGACGTGGGGCCGCAGGCGGATGATATTGTGACAGACGTGTCCAGGTTGCTTACGCATTCCAGCCATATCTATCTTTACGCACGGGGAGCCTCGCTCACCAGCCTCAACTACCTGTCGCGCTTTTTGTCGCTGGCGAGCCTGCCGCACCTTATTTTGAATGACATGCACCAGTTGACACGCGTATCGAAGGGGACGCTGGTGTTGATCAGTAAATCCGGGGAGACGCAGTCGCTGATTGAAATGGCGCGTAACGCGCTGCGCAAAGGGTTGAAGATTATTGCGATTACCCGTCAGGGGTCGACACTGGCGTCGATCTCAACGCTATGCTGGCCGTTACCAATCGACATTAACGCGGTTTCGCTGTATCAGCGGGAAGGGCAGCTTGAACTGTTAAGCGCCGTGGACCGTATCGGCTGTAGGCTGCTACAGCACGATACGGTGTAGTCAGGCCGTCAGAGCTGCTTCACTATTCCCAGACGTACGGCATAATCATTTTCATGGTTGCCGTCATTATTGATGTACGTTTTATCCAGTGAAACCAGTTCGACGTATGGCGTCCAGCCATCGTCGAGCTTGTAGTTGAACGCGACGGTATGCTCCCAGTAGGTGTCATCCCCGGTTCCCTGATCGACGTTATCCTGCCAGCGGAAGCGCGGGTTATAGGACATACCGAATTTGCCGATGTTATACGCGAACCAAATGTCGAACTGGTGTGACTGGCGGCGAGTATAACCGCTGCCGTCGAGTTCTTTATCGCTGTGCGCGTCATTGACGGTGTTATAGCGGTAACGGGCGGAGAGATTCAGACCGTTATCGAAGGCTTTCCAGCCCTGAATGAAGGGGCGGTAATGCGTATTGCTGGCGGTGAAAACCGTCACCATGCCAGGCGCAACGGCGAAACCATTTCCCAGATCGAAACGCCAGCGCGTTTCGATTTCCTGTGCCGCTTCCGTTAACCCCTTGTCGTCGGGATTATATCTGTCGGTATCACCAAAAAACGTATCATTATGGTTTTGTGCGGCTTCAACGGAGAAGTAAAAACCGTTATTCGCCTGATGCATGACCTTAATGCGTGAATCATTTACGTCTGAGCGCGTATTATGACCAAAGCGAAGGTCGACGGACGTATTCCCGCACCATCCCTGTGTGCTCAATAATAATGCGCTAATACACGTTGCTTTAATAATTATCTTTTTCATAATATCCTGCCGAGGTTATTTAATTGGCAGGCTATTTTTATTTTGAGTGCGCCATATTGTAAAAGTTATCGTCGTACATTTAGCGTATCGCTAAACATAAAAAAAGAGATACAGCATGCTGTATCTCCTGAGGTTTATTCCTGCACCCACCAGATAGCTTCAAACGGGCGCAATAGCAACGTATCGGGTCGGAAGGGAACCTCTTCATAGTTGCTGAGTGCCACCCGCCATGCTCCCTCTACGGAGGCGGGCTGCCACTGCTGGCGCGCGTGGCTCAGGTTCGCCACCACCATCAGCGTTTGTCCCTGCCACTGGCGGCGGTAGCACCACAGGGAAGGGTGGTCAGGCAGGAGATCCTCATAATCCCCCCACGTCAGTACCGACAGGGTTTTGCGCAGGCGAATCAGCGACTGATAGGTGTAAAACACCGAATCGGGGTCGTCCAGCGCCGCGCGGGCGTTCACGGTTTCGTAGTTGTCGCAGACGCCAATCCACGGCTCGGCCTCGGTAAAGCCCGCATTATGCGAGGCGTCCCACTGCATCGGCGTGCGGCCATTATCGCGTGACTTACTCGCCATAATCGCCAGTAGTTCATCCGTATCGCGACCGTTAGCCCGCTGTTCGGCGAACATGTTCAGGCTTTCCACGTCGCGGTAGTCGGTGATACGGCTGAAATGCGGGTTGGTCATACCCAGCTCTTCACCCTGGTAGATATACGGTGTGCCCTGCATCCCGTGCAGCACCATGCCGAGCATTTTCGCCGCCGCCACGCGGTGTTCCCCTTCGTCACCAAAGCGCGACACGATGCGCGGCTGGTCATGGTTACACCAGAACAGCGCGTTCCAGGCTTTGTTGTGCATCCCCTGCTGCCAGTGGCGGAAAAGGTTTTTTAGCGCCACGAAGTCCGGCTTCGCCTTCGTCCATTTTTCGCCGCCGGGGTAGTCTACCTTGAGGTGGTGGAAGTTAAAGGTCATCGACAGCTCGCGGCCGTCAAGAGACGCGTACTGTTGGCAGTTCTCCAGCGAGGTGGAGGACATCTCGCCCACCGTCATCAGATTACGCGGCGTAAAGACGTCGCGGCTCATCTCCTGGAGATATTCGTGGATGCGCGGCCCGTCAGTGTAGAAGCGGCGACCGTCGCCGAGGGTATCGTCCGGGAAATCCTGATCTTTTGAAATCAGGTTGATGACGTCCAGACGCAAGCCGTCCACGCCGCGATCGGCCCAAAACTCGCACACTTTTTTCAGCTCGGCGCGCACCGCCGGGTTTTCCCAGTTGAGATCCGCCTGCTCCGGCGCGAACAGGTGCAGATAATACTGCTCGCTTTCGGCGTGCCAGCGCCAGGCGTTGCCGCCAAACTTGGAGCGCCAGTTGTTGGGAAGCGTATCCGGCGTACCATCGCGCCAGATATAGAACTGGCGGTACGGACTCGCTTTATCCAGCGACTCACGGAACCAGGCGTGCTGCGTGGACGTGTGGTTAAAGACCATATCCAGCACGATGCGGATGCCGTATTCATGCGCCCGGGCAACCAGTTCGTCAAAGTCGTCCAGCGTGCCGTAGGTCGGGTCGATGGCAGTGTAGTTCGCCACGTCGTAACCGTTATCCACCTGCGGGGAGATATAAAACGGCGTCAGCCAGATGGCGTCAATGCCGAGGGTTTTCAGGTAGTCCAGGCGCTGCGTCACGCCGCGCAGATCGCCCGTGCCGCTGCCGGTGGTGTCCTGGAAACTCTTTGGGTAAATCTGATAGATGACGCCGTTCTGCCACCAGTGAGGAAGGGTATTCATAGTACGTTCCTGCAAATGCGAAGGGGCGCAACTGCGCCCCGAAAGAGAGAATTAAACAATCTGCAACGTGCCCTGACGGAACTTACGCTGGTAAACCACAGTAGTCAGCGCCATTGGGATGATAATCGCCACCGCCATCGCCAGCGCAAATACCTGCCAGAACGCGGGCTGAATGGAGAGGATACCCGGCAGGCCGCCGACGCCAATCCCGTTCGCCATCACGCTGTTCAGGCCGCACAGCAAGCCCGCCAGACCGGAGCCGATCATCGCGCAGAGCATCGGGAAGCGGTATTTCAGGTTGATACCGTACATCGCCGGTTCAGTGACGCCGAGGTAAGCGGAGATGGCAGCCGGAACGGAGATCTCTCGCTCGTTGTGCTTACGGCTGACGATGATGATGCCGGTTACCGCCGAGGCCTGCGCAATGTTAGACAGGGCGATGATCGGCCAGACAGGCGTACCGCCGAGGCTCTGGATCATCTGCATATCAATCGCCAGCGTGGTCTGGTGCACGCCGGTGATCACCAGCGGAGCGTAGAGGAAGCCAAACAGCGCGGCACCGATTGGCGCGAAGCTGCCGGTCATCAGGTGACGGACCGCGAAGGCCACGCCGTCGCCAATCATGCGGCCAAACGGACCGATAAAGGCGTGCGCCAGGAACACCGCCAGGATCAGCGAGCAGACCGGGACCACCACCAGATAGAGGTAATCCGGCACGATGCGCTTCAGGCGCGTCTCAATGAAGCCCAGCGCCAGGCCCGCCAGCAATGCCGGGATCACCTGCGCCTGATAGCCCACTTTGGCGATGGTAAACAGGCCAAAGTTCCACACCTCTGGCGTTTGCTGACCAAGTAAGTAAGCGTTCATTAACTGCGGAGAGACCAGCGTCACGCCGAGCACGATACCGAGAATTGGCGTGCCGCCCATCTTGCGCACCGCGGACCAGCAGATCCCGACCGGCAGATAGAAGAAGATCGCTTCGCCAATCAACCACAGGAAGTCATAGATGCTTTGCAGCGCCGGGTACATCTGCGCCAGGGTTTTGCCGTCGCTCATTGGCACATCGCCGATGACGTTACGGAAGCCCAGAATTAAGCCCCCGCTGATCAGCGCTGGCAGCAGCGGGAAGAAGATCTCCGCAAAATGGGAAATCAGCTGCTCATGCCATTTCATATTCTGGCGCGCGGCCTTCTTCGCCTGCTCTTTATCGGCGGAAGAGTGCCCGGTAGTCGCCAGCAGAGCCTGATAGTAATCGCCCACTTCGGTACCAATCACCACCTGAAACTGCCCGGCGTTGGTGAAGCAGCCTTTAACCATGGAAAGCTCTTCAATGGCCTTCGGGTTGGCTTTGGCCGGATCGTTCAGCACGAAGCGCAGGCGGGTAATGCAATGGCTGACGGTGGCGATGTTATCGCGTCCGCCGACCAGGACGATCAGCTGATCGATATCTGTTTGTTTGACTTTACTCATCATGAAACCTCATGACAGATGGTGATAGGGGTTATGACCTGTGCGCAAGCCTACTCCTTCAACGTGATGGCGAAAATGGGAACGTTCCCGAAATCGGGCGAAGATCACAATAATCTATTCAAAAGAATTATGAGAGATGGGCAGGAATAACGATCTGACGGGGTTCGGTACGCCCGGTAATCTGCTCGATCAGCTGCGCGGCCGCCTGTCGCCCAGACTCGGCATAACCCGGATCAACGCTGATAATCTCCGGGTGTAAGAACTTCATCAGCGGCGTGCTTCCCACGCTCGCTAATTGCAGCTCCCCGATGCGCTGCTCCTGCAAATATTTGCTCGCACCTAATGCCAGAGTATCCGTGGCGCACACCAGGGCGGTGGTTTGTGGCGTCAGCACGCTGGCGACCTGTTCATATCCCTGTTTCATACCCAGACCTGGCAGCGCGGCCACGGCGGGGAGATTGTGTTTTTTACAAAACGCCAGGTACGCTTCATGGCGACGCTTGCCGGTGGTGATGTCGGCATGGGGCACGCCGAGATAGCTGATATGCCGATGGCCCTGTTCATACAGGCGCTGCATCAGGATCACGATCGCCCCTTCGTCATCGTAACAGACAGAGGCAAACCCGCTGGCGTCGCGCGCCAGCAGCACCAGTGACGGCTGCCAGGGTTTGAGCACGTCCTCCTTAAGGCCAGTAAATCCAAACAGCACCACGCCATCAATATTACGGCGCTGAAGCATGCCGAGATGCTCCTCCACCATTTGCGCGGAGAACTTGCTCTCCATCATGATCGGATCGTAGCCCTGCTCGTAGAACGCGGGCAGCATAGTCTGTACGGCGAGGTTTTCGGAGAGGGAATCCAGACGCGAGACAATAATGGCGACCACTTTATCGCTCTGCCCGCGCATGGCGCGCGCGGAGCGGGAAGGGGAAAAACCGTGCTGATTCATCACCGCCTCGACGCGCTCGCGTGTGCGCTCGCTGACACCGCTTTCGTTGTTCAGCACGCGTGAGACAGTCGATTTCCCCACGCCGCTTAAACGCGCGATATCTTTAATCGTAAGGCGGTTCTGCATGCTGTATTCCCTGTAACAACGATAAAATAATCAATTGAGCCTAATGCTATCCTGCGAATTCGCTATGGGCAAAGTCTGGTTTACGTTCGGTTTATTTGCAGGGCGTTATAATACCGCCCGATTAGTCACAAACGGTATGGATAAATCACTATACTGCGTGCCGATACCCAACTTTTTACTTACCGGAGGCCACATGGATCCCGATCCCACACCTCTCCTGACCAGGAGAAAACCTTCTTTCCGGTAAGCCAGCCTTTTGCTGTCTCACCGGCGTGAGGCAGCAACGTTCATACGTTCCTGCTTGATAAATTAAGTGCCTGACAGGTACGGCTTTGCCACGCCTGCGGGAAAACTGCGTCCGCCTTTGCGGATGCGGGGGAATGACTATGCTGAAGAATATCACCCGGCAGCTGCAAGCGCTGCTGAGCCGTCACCTGCCACATCGCCTGATTGCGCGCGATCCGCTGCCAAATGCCAACACCATGGCGGGAGCGGCAATCCCCGCTTCCCTGACCGAGCGCTGCCTGAACGTGGCGGCGATGGATGAAAACGAAGTCTGGCGCGCCTTTGGCGGCCACCCGGAAGGGCTGAACGCGCAAGAAGTGTCAAAAATCCGCGCGGAACATGGCGATAACCAGATCCCGGCGCAGAAACCCTCTCCCTGGTGGGTCCACCTGTGGCTCTGCTACCGCAATCCGTTCAACCTGCTGTTGACGGTGCTCGGGATTATCTCTTACGCCACTGAAGATCTGTTTGCCGCAGGCGTGATTGCCCTGATGGTGGGGATCTCCACGCTGCTGAACTTTATTCAGGAAGCGCGCTCCACCAAAGCGGCGGACGCCCTGAAAGCGATGGTCAGCAACACCGCCACCGTGTCGCGCGTGATTAACGACCTCGGCGAAAACGCCTGGATTGAGCTTCCCATTGACCAGCTGGTGCCGGGCGATCTGGTGAAGCTGGCGGCGGGGGACATGATCCCGGCGGATTTACGCGTCATCCAGGCGCGGGATCTGTTCGTCGCGCAGGCGTCACTCACCGGTGAGTCCCTGCCCGTAGAGAAGGTAGCGCGGACCCGCGATCCGCAGCAGATGAACCCGCTGGAGTGCGACACCCTGTGCTTTATGGGCACCACGGTGGTTAGCGGCACCGCGCAGGCGATTGTCACCGCCACCGGCGGCAATACCTGGTTTGGACAGCTTGCCGGACGCGTCAGCGAGCAGGAGAGCGAGCCGAATGCGTTCCAGAAAGGCATTGGCCGCGTCAGCATGCTGCTGATCCGCTTTATGATGGTCATGACGCCGATTGTCCTGCTGATCAACGGCTACACCAAAGGCGACTGGTGGGAAGCGGCGCTGTTCGCGCTCTCCGTGGCCGTTGGCTTAACGCCGGAAATGCTGCCGATGATTGTCACGTCCACGCTGGCGCGCGGGGCGGTCAAACTCTCTAAACAAAAGGTGATCGTTAAACACCTCGACGCCATCCAGAACTTTGGCGCGATGGACATCCTTTGCACCGATAAAACCGGCACCCTGACGCAGGACAAAATCGTGCTGGAGAACCACACCGACATCGCCGGAAAAACCAGCGAGCGCGTGCTCCACAGCGCCTGGCTGAACAGCCACTATCAGACCGGACTGAAAAACCTGCTCGACGTGGCGGTGCTGGAAGGGGTGGACGAGGAGTCTGCCCGCACGCTCTCCGGTCGCTGGCAGAAGGTGGACGAAATCCCGTTCGACTTCGAGCGCCGCCGCATGTCGGTGGTGGTCAGCGAGCAGGCGGACGTACATCAGCTGATCTGCAAAGGGGCATTGCAGGAGATCCTGAATGTTTCCACGCAGGTGCGCCATAACGGCGAGATCGTGCCGCTGGATGAGACCATGCTGCGCCGCATCAAACGCGTCACCGATAACCTGAACCGTCAGGGGCTGCGCGTGGTGGCAGTAGCCAGCAAGTTCCTGCCTGCGCGGGAAGGTGACTACCAGCGTATCGATGAATCCGATTTGATCCTCGAAGGTTACATCGCATTCCTCGATCCGCCGAAAGAGACCACCGCGCCGGCGCTAAAAGCGCTGAAAGCGAGCGGTATCACCGTCAAAATCCTCACCGGCGACAGCGAGCTGGTGGCGGCCAAAGTGTGCCACGAAGTCGGCCTGGACGCGGGCGACGTCGTCGTGGGGAGCGACATTGAGCACCTGTCCGACGATGAGCTGGCCGAGCTTGCCCAACGCACCACGCTGTTTGCCCGCCTGACGCCGATGCATAAAGAGCGCATCGTCACTCTGCTGCGTCGCGAAGGGCACGTAGTGGGCTTTATGGGCGACGGCATCAATGATGCGCCAGCCCTGCGTGCGGCGGATATCGGTATCTCCGTGGACGGCGCGGTGGATATTGCCCGCGAAGCGGCGGATATCATTCTGCTGGAAAAGAGCCTGATGGTGCTGGAGGAGGGCGTCATCGAAGGGCGTCGCACCTTCGCCAATATGCTCAAATACATCAAAATGACCGCCAGCTCCAACTTCGGCAACGTCTTCAGCGTGCTGGTGGCGATCCCGTTTGATAACGTGGACGACGAGCAGATCCAGAAGCCGCAGCGCTGGAACCCCGCCGATCTGGGGCGCTTTATGCTGTTCTTTGGGCCGATCAGCTCCATCTTTGACATTCTGACCTTCTGCCTGATGTGGTTTGTGTTCCACGCCAACACGCCGGAACACCAGACGCTGTTCCAGTCCGGCTGGTTCGTGGTGGGACTGCTGTCGCAGACGCTGATTGTGCACATGATCCGCACCCGCCGCATTCCGTTTATCCAGAGCCGTGCCGCGTGGCCGCTGATTGTGATGACGGGCATTGTGATGGCGCTCGGGATCGCGCTGCCGTTCTCGCCGCTGGCAAGTTACCTGCAACTTCAGGCGCTGCCGCTGAGCTACTTCCCGTGGCTGGTGGCGATCCTCGCGGGTTACATGGTGCTGACGCAGATGGTGAAAGGGTTCTATAGCCGTCGGTATGGGTGGCAGTAAATTATGTTTGCCGGGTGGCGGCTTCGCCTTACCCGGCCTACTCCCGAAACGTAGGCCCGGTAAGCGCAGCGCCACCGGGCAATAGCTTTCCTCCCAAATTCAACAACCTGTGATCTCTGTCGGCGCATTCGCTTGACGACAATTTGAGCGCATGTTAACAGAATGTTTTGCCTGTATTTGGCCCGTCAGATAAGGAACATTCATGTTACGGTACAGCCTCTTAACCGCCGGGCTCATGCTCGGCGCCTCCGCCTTTGCCGCCCCGGCAGGTGACCTTCCCTTAATGCCCTGGCCTGCGAAGGTTGAACGTCCGACCACTCAGGGCGCGCTGGTGCTTAACAATCAACTCTCTGTGAGCGTCAGCGGCGACGATCTGGGGGATGCGGTCAACCGCCTGCGCCAGCGCATTGCGCTGCAAACCGGCTGGACGCTACAGCCGCAGGCCGAAAAACCTGACAAGCCGACCATCCGCATCGCCATCGCCAAAAAGGTGAAGCCGCAGCCGCTGCCGGACAGCGATGAGAGCTATAAACTCACGGTGGACGCCAACGGCGTAAATATCTCTGCCAACACCCGCTTCGGCGCGCTGCGCGCCATGGAAACCTTGCTTCAGCTGATGCAGAACGGCGCCGAAAACACCTCGATCCCGTGGGTGACCATTGAAGATTCGCCGCGCTTCCCGTGGCGCGGGCTGCTGCTCGATTCGGCGCGCCACTTCCTCCCGATTCCGGATATTAAACGCCAGATCGACGGCATGGCCGCGGCCAAACTCAACGTCCTGCACTGGCATTTGACGGACGATCAGGGCTGGCGCTTTACCTCGAAACGTTATCCAAAATTAACCCAGCTTGCCAGCGATGGGCTGTTCTACACCCCGGAGCAGATGCGCGAGATTGTGCGTTACGCTGCCGAGCGCGGCATACGCGTGGTGCCGGAAATTGATATGCCGGGCCACGCCTCGGCGATTGCCGTCGCCTACCCGGAGCTGATGAGCGCGCCGGGGCCGTACGCCATGGAGCGCCACTGGGGCGTGCTGAAGCCGGTGCTGGATCCAACCAAAGAGGCAACTTATACCTTTGCCGACGCGATGGTCAGCGAACTGGCGGCGATCTTCCCGGATCCGTATCTGCATATTGGCGGCGATGAGGTTGACGACAGCCAGTGGAAAGCGAACGCTACGATCCAGACGTTTATGCGCGACAACAAACTGGCGGACAGCCACGCGTTGCAGGCGTATTTCAACCGCAAGCTGGAGACGATCCTTGAGAAGCACCACCGGCAGATGGTTGGCTGGGATGAGATCTACCATCCCGATCTGCCGAAAAGCATTCTGATCCAGTCCTGGCAGGGACAGGACGCGCTGGGGCAGGTGGCGCAGAACGGCTATAAGGGTATTCTCTCAACCGGTTTCTACCTCGATCAGCCTCAATCCACCGCCTACCACTACCGCAATGAAATTGTGCCGCAGGGGCTGAACGGCGTGGATGTGATAGCGGACACCGACAGCGTCCAGAGCTGGGCTTTCTCCATGCCGCGTCTGAAAGGCAAGCCGGTGGAAGGCAGCTTTACGCTGGTGAAAGGCGATGCCGGGTGGCGTGGATTTATTGATTTTGCCGGGAAATCGCGTCGGGCGGTGGAGAACATTCAGTGGCGGGACGACAACCAGGTAACGTTTACCGTTGATACCTGGATGGGTGAAACGCGTCCGGTCGTTTCCGTTGAGAACGATAAGCTCAGCGGTTATTTCCTGGTGGGTAACGCCCGCTACCCGATCGACGGCACACGTCTGGACGCGGTGCCAAAAGGCATACCGCCGGTGGTGCCGGACCCGGCGAACGAGGCCAATCTGCTCGGCGGCGAAGCCGCGCTGTGGGCGGAAAACGTGGTCGCGCCGGTGCTTGATATCCGTCTGTGGCCGCGCGCCTTTGCGGTGGCGGAGCGGCTATGGTCGGCGAAGGACGTCAACGACATCGACAACATGTATACCCGGCTCCAGGCGATGGACAGCTGGTCGACGGTGTCGGCTGGACTACAGCAGCATACCCAGCAGCAGGTGCAGTTCACGCGCCTCGCCAACAATGCGGATACCCTGCCGCTGCAAATTCTCGCCCAGGCGCTTGAACCGGCGCAGTATTACACCCGCCAGCATCTTAAGTTCCAGGCCGGAAACTATCATCAGTTTGAGCCGCTCAACCGGCTCGCTGACGCGCTAAACGCGGAAAGCGCCACCGTGCGTCAGATGAATAAATGGGCGGACCGTCTGGTGAGCGACGCGGAGGACACGGAAAGCGCCGACGCGCTGCGCCACGTCTTTAACCGCTGGCAGAACAACACCAGCGATGCGCTGGCGCTAAGCGAAAACAGCTATCAGCTGAAGGCGATCAAGCCGGTGATTCAGGAGGTGGATAAGCTGGCCTCGATTGGCCTGAGGCTGACGGATCTGGTGGCGCGCCAGGGCACGCTGGACGACAACGAGATCGCGTCGATCCAGAGCGAACTGGATAACGCGGCGACGATCCAGGACGAGGTGGTGATTGCGGCGGTGTACCCGTTGGAGACGCTGCTTAGGGCGACGCGGAATCAGTAACAAATATCCCCTCACCCCAACCCCTCTCCCCATAGGGGCGAGGGGCTCGATCGGTTCCCTCTCCCTGTGGGAGAGGGTTAGGGTGAGGGAATCAGACCACTCAGTTCTTCAGCACCCACGCCTCTTTCCAGTGCGCGCCCACGCCCGGCTCAAACTGGTTTGCGGTTGGACTGTACTGCACGCAGTAGCCGCTATACGGGAACGGTTTACACTCGTAGGTCTTACCGTTTTTAGGCTGTAACACCACGGTGCCCGCTTTGTAGGAGGCAATGCTGTCCGGGAAGATAAAGTCATGCGGGCCGCTGCTGTCCGCCGCGTCGCTTTCCAGCATCAGGTGTAGCACGTCCTGCGCGAACAGGGTGCCGTCTTTGTTGGTGGCGTAGTATTTCAGCATATGGTGGCCCGCCGTGACGTCAGTCAGCGTCATGGTCACGTTTTGATTGACGTTATTCATATCCTGCTTCAGGTAACCTTTTTCGGCACCGTGGTGGTTCATCACGTGCGCTTCAAAATTAACGTCACCCTGCGTGTTCACATGGAAGGTCACAATCACATTGCCATGTTCGATTTTGCTGTATTGCAGATCGGAAACGGCGATGGTCTCGCTCACCTGCGCTTTTTGCTCTTCATAAGAGATGGCAACGGATTTCAGCGTGCTGCCGTCTTTCACGAATACGCTGTTGGCGCCGTGAACCGGACTAATTTCACCGGCTTCATCTTTCACACCGACGCGGACATCGCTATGAGCGGTGTTGATCTTCTGCGCCAGATCGTAGGACCACTGGTTAGCGTCGCCTTGTTCTGAAGAGCCGATGGTCATTTCAGTACGCAGGGCGGCAACTTCCCCGTTGGCGTCGAAGAAGCGTGCAATCACTTTATCGCCCACGTTCAGGTTATTCCCGGCAATCTGTCCGCTCAGGGTTTTACTCCACTGGGATATTACCGCTGGGGTATCGTCCGGCGTGACGTTGCCGCCGTTACCGAAATCAACGTCAATGGCCTGATAGAAACTGTTTGTGGTATCCGCAATTTCCCACACGCCATAAATAACCTGGTAGCCCGTACGTTCCGGGACATTACAGGTCATGGATTTTGTCATGGACGGTGCCTGACCATTCCCGTTAATAGTACAGAACGGCGTTAATTCGAACTGGTCACGGGTCAGCGGTTTATTGGGGTCCCAGTTTTGTTTGGTAATGTAATAACGCCAGTTGGTGGTTTTATGCGGCGCGGTATGGTGCCAGACAAATTCATGCGGGCCTGCCGTCATGGGGCTTTTAGTCCAGGCGTTCAGGCTCTGCTTATCAAGCTGGGAGTAGCTGGCAATACCGGCGCTGGCAAGCTGGCCGTCAGGCGGCATTGCGCCCGTCGGGAAGCCGGAGGTCCTTTCTACGCTCTGCGGTTCATATTGTACAGAGCCACAGTCAATATTCTGGCCGAGCTTACACATATAAGCGCGGCTGGCGGGGGATTCTATATATCCGTGTGCAAGTGCGGAAGACGCAACCGTTAATGTGGTAACCGCCAGCGCGATCTTAGAGAGTTTCATTCTTCATCCATTAATTAGAATATAACAAGGCAGCGTCAGTCTATTAATGGAGTGGGGGATGCGTCATTGCCTGGAGAGAGTAAAAATGGTCGCAATAAAAAAAGGCAGCCTGAGCTGCCTTCTCTTTATTGAAATAAATTAGCGACGTACGGCAATCGCTTCAATTTCAATTTTTACGTCTTTTGGCAGACGCGCCACTTCCACACAGGAGCGCGCCGGGAAGGTGGCGTTGTGCTCGGTGAAGAACGCTTCATAAGTGGCGTTAACGGTGGCGAAATCGTTCAGATCTTTCACGAACACGGTGGTTTTGACGATATCGCCCACTTTCAGGCCGGCAGATTCGACGATCGCCTGCACGTTTTCCAGCGACTGACGCGCCTGCGCCGCTACGTCGGCTGGCACTTCACCGGTTTTTGGGTTCACCGGGATCTGACCAGAAGTGATGATCATGCTGCCCAGATCAACGCCCTGAACGTATGGGCCGATAGCCGCTGGTGCATTTTCCGTCGCGAGTACTTTGCTCATTTTTTCTCCAGAATTACAGCGTTAAGAATGTTCCCGGCCATTATAACAGCCGGGATTTCATTACCAACCTCAATTAGTTGGCCAGCACCACATAATGAGAAAACTCTTTTTCGCAGTATTTGCATTTGAGTGCAATGTCATTGGCGCGTTTTTTCACTGAGAAACTGGAGGAAACCGGCTCAGCATGACTGATGCAGTTGCTGTTCGGGCAGACCAGCACGCTTTCGATGCGATCCGGCAGGCTTGGGCGGGATTTGCCCACCACGTCGTAATCGTCGATGCGGTTAACCGTGGCGTCCGGCGCGTACAGAGACAGCTGGTTGACCTGCTCGTCGGTCAGGAAAGTGTTCTCGATCTTGATCAGGTCTTTACGGCCCATTTCGCCCGACGGCAGGTTCAGGCCGATGGTGATGCGCTGGTCGGTTTCAGTCAGTTTGAACAGCGTCAGCAGCTTAAAGCCCACCTGCGCAGGGATGTGGTCAATCACGGTGCCACGCTTGATGGCTTCAACCTGGAGTTTGTTATCGTGTGTCATGGTCGTCTCCCCTTACAGAGCTAATTCGCGATTCAGAACCAGTGCCAGTAACGCCTGGCGGGCGAAGATGCCGTTTCCGGCCTGCTGGAAGTACCAGGCGTGCGGCGTTTTATCCACGTCTGTGGTGATCTCATCGATGCGCGGCAGCGGGTGCAGCACCTTCATGTTGTCGCGCGCGCCCTCGAGGTCGCTGGCGCGCAGCACGAACTGCGCCTTCACGTTGGCGTACTCGGATGGGTCAAGACGCTCTTTCTGCACGCGGGTCATGTAGAGAATATCCACGTTGCCCATCACCTCTTCGATGCTGGCGTGCAGGCTCCACGCGATGCCTTTTTCGTCCAGCATATCGAGAATGTACTGCGGCATCGCCAGCGCGTCCGGGGCGATGAAGAAGAAGCGGTTGCCGTTAAATTTCGCCAGCGCCTGGGTCAGCGAGTGGACGGTGCGGCCATATTTCAGGTCGCCGACCATGGCGATGTTCAGGTTCTCAAGCGTGCCCTGCGTCTCCTGAATGGTGAACAGATCCAGCAGGGTCTGCGTCGGATGCTGGTTAGCGCCGTCACCGGCATTCAGTACCGGAATGCCGCCGGAAAATTCGGTCGCCAGACGCGCCGCGCCCTCCTGCGGGTGGCGCATCACAATCGCGTCAACGTAGGTGCTAATCACTGAAATGGTATCCGCCAGGGTCTCGCCTTTTTTGCCCAGCGACGTGTTGCTGCTGTCCGAGAAGCCCACCACGCTCGCGCCCAGGCGGTGCATGGAGGTTTCGAAGGAGAGACGCGTGCGGGTCGAGGCTTCGAAGAAGCAGCTCGCAATCACCTTGTGCTTCAGCAGCTCCGGTTGCGGATTGGCCTTCAGTTTTGCCGCGGTTTCCAGAACCAGTTCCAGCTCTTCGCGGCTGAGGTCGTTTATGGAAATGATGTGTTTTTGATAAAGCGGATTCATGTTTATCTCCTGACGCCGGGCAAAAAAAAGCCCCTCAAATGAGGGGCTCTGGGAATAGGTTTAGCAACGGGAAGAAAAACGGCAGGCCAGCGTCTGATTTCAGACGCGGTAAGACGATATGTCGTACACGCTTGACCATGCTTCCTCCCGGCAAATTGTCGGGCATTATACGCAGCTCGCTTTTGGGATCAAGCGATTTAATGCACGCTTTACTCAATGCAAACGGTTCTTTATGAATATTAATGCGTTCTGAGTAAATAATTAATTTGCTTATGCACCAGTGCGGTGCGCTTCACCACGCGGGGGGCGACCCAGACGATACTGCTTCCGGCCACCACGCCTAAAATTTCCGGTAACTGGTGATAATCCAGAATACGCGCCACCGCGCGGCCATATCCGGCGACGGTATGGATAAGGATAAATTCGCTGTTGTGCTCCACGCTCACCACCATTTCAGAGACGGTACGTGCCGCGTCGGGGGCCGGGCGCAGCTGGGGATTCAGCGAATAAATCTTTAGCCCTTTGGCATTGCGAATTTTTATGACACCGAGCAACTTGAGCAGACGTGAAACGGTGGACTGGCTGATGGTCTCAAAACCCCGCTCCTGTAAGTCGCGGCGGATCTCCTCCTGGGAGAGATAGCTCTTTTCCGCGATCAGACGCTGGCAGACCGTTAGCTGTAGTTGCTCTTTGGGAGAGTACTCTTCGTAATCCATCATAGTTCCCATATCAGTTCCCGAAATAACCGGTGGCACTGCACCGATCCGTAGGCCGGATAAGCGCAGCGCCATCCGGCAAATTACAACAGGGCGCCCAGGCTTAACGCCACCATAATCACCACCGTTAAAATCCCCAGCAGCGGCGCGACCCATTTCAGATAGCGCACGTAGGGCACGCGGGCGATAGCCAGCCCGCCCATCACGACGGCAGAGGTGGGAGTGATCAGGTTAACGATGCCGGACGCCGACTGGTAAGCCGTAACCACCAGGTCGCGGTTGACGTTAGCGAAATCGGCAAGGGGCGCCATGATCGGCATCGTCAGAACGGCCAGGCCGGACGAAGAAGGCACAAGAAACGACAGCACCACTTCCAGCCAGTACATCACGTTGATGAACGCCACCGTCGACAATCCGGTGACCATTCCCTCGGCGCTGTGCAAAATGGTGTGGGTAATCATGCCCTTATCCATGATCACTACGATACCGCGCGCGATGCCGATAATCAGCGCGACGCCCAGCAAATCTCGCGCGCCGTTGATAAAGGTTGAGGTCAGCTCCTCTTCGCTCATGCGGGCGATCAGCCCGACGATAATCGCGCTGGCGAGGAACACCGCCGAGATCTCCGCCATCCACCAGCCCAGCACCGCCACGCCGTAGATCATCACCGCGAAGGCGAGGGCGAAGATCACCAGGATGAGTTTGCGCACCGGGGTAAACTCCAGCGACTGCTCGCCCTTGTTGCCGAGGAAGTGGGCGCGGTTCTCTTCCTGCTTATCCGCCACGATCGACAGCGACGGATCCTTGCGCACCTTGCGGGCATAGCGCATTACCCACGCCACGCAGATGATCCAGCCGATCACCAGCAGCGCGATGCGCAACATGATGCCGTTGGTGAAGGGGATCCCGGCGGCGTTGGCGGCGATCACCGTGGCGAACGGGTTGATGGTGGAGCCGAGGGTGCCGATCCCCGCGCCGAGCAGCACGGTGGACGCAGCAACCACCGGATCGAACCGCGCCGCCAGCATCACCGGCACCAGTAAGGTATAGAAGGGCAGCGACTCTTCTGCCATGCCGTAAATCGTGCCGCCTGCGGCAAACAGCGCCATCAGGATCGGGATCATCCACTCTTCGCGGCCGCGTAGTCGGGTGGTGACGCGCTCGATCCCGGCGTCTATCGCCCCGGTTTTAGTGACGATCCCGAGGAATCCCCCGATGATCAGAATAAACAGCGCCACGTCGATGGCCCCGGCCTGGCCGGACTCCGGATCGTACAGCCCGGCAATCGGCGCCATCAGCACCGAAACCAGCCCCTGCGGGTGCGCTGCCACGTGCGCGTAGGTGCCAGCAACCGGCACTTCTTTACCGAGCGCCTCGTTCATTGCCATATGGTACTGCCCGGCCGGAACAATCCACGTCAGCACGGCAACCACGGCAATCAGAAAAAAGAGAATGGTGTAAGCGGAGGGAAACTTGAACTTGCCCATGATGTTCTCCTGAACCCGGCGCACCCCGCGGCGCGCCGGGCGGTGATTAGTCGCCGAGTGTCGCCACCATGACCGCTTTAATGGTGTGCATGCGGTTCTCTGCTTCGTCGAAGACGATGGAGTTCGGTGATTCGAAGACCTCTTCCGTCACTTCCAGCCCCTTCAGGCCGTACGCCATTTCGATTTCGCGGCCCACTTTGGTGTGCTCGTTGTGGAACGCTGGCAGGCAGTGCATGAACTTGACGTTCGGGTTACCGGTGGCCTTCATCACGTCCGCGTTAATCTGATAAGGCTTCATCAGGCTGACGCGCTCGGCCCAGGCTTCCTTCGGCTCGCCCATGGAGACCCACACGTCGGTGTAGAGGAAATCGGTGCCCTGCACGCCTTCCTCCACGTCGTCGGTGAGGGTGATGCGTGCGCCAGTCTCTTTGGCGATGGCACGGCACTGCTCAACCAGGCCCGCCTCCGGCCAGAAGGATTTCGGCGCGACGAGGCGGATATCCATCCCCATTTTGGCCGCACCGACCATCAGCGAATTGCCCATGTTGTTCCGCGCGTCGCCGAGATAAGCAAAGCTCAGCTCCGGCAGGGTTTTGCCCGGAGAGTGCTCCAGCATGGTCATCAGATCCGCCAGAATTTGGGTGGGGTGGAACTCGTCGGTCAGGCCGTTCCACACCGGCACGCCCGCGTACTCGCCCAGCTCTTCAACGATGGCCTGGCCGTAGCCGCGATACTCGATGCCGTCATACATGCGGCCCAGCACGCGCGCGGTGTCCTTCATCGACTCTTTGTGGCCAATCTGCGAACCGCTTGGGCCGAGGTAGGTGACCTGCGCGCCCTGGTCGAACGCACCCACTTCGAAGGCGCAGCGGGTGCGGGTGGAGGTTTTTTCAAAGATCAGGGCGATGTTTTTCCCGACCAGGGTTTGTTTTTCGCGTCCGGCTTTTTTGGCGGCCTTCAGCTCGATGGCGAGATCGATCAGGTACTGGATCTCCGCCGGGGTGTAGTCCAGCAGTTTCAGGAAGTTGCGGTTTTTCAGGTTAATGGTCATGGGGAAATCCTTTTTAAAATTTGTGCTGTCTGATGCCCTCACCCCGGCCCTCTCCCGCTGGGAGAGGGGGCGTACATTCCCTCTCCCTTTGGGAGAGGGTTAGGGTGAGGGGAAAACGACTCAGTTACGAATCAACGTGCCTTTCTCGCCCGCCAGGATCTCCGCGCCGTCATTCAGCGCGCCGATCCCGGCAATGCCGTTGCAGGCCTCAACAAACTCGCGGCAGGCGGCCACTTTCGGCCCCATCGATCCGGCGTCGAACTGCATGCCTCTGAGCAGCTCCGGCGTCACCTGCGCCAGCGGGCGCTGGGTTGGCTTGCCCCAGTCGAGGTACACCGCGTCGGCATCGGTGAGGATCAGCAGGGCATCGGCCTCGATCTGGCGCGCCAGCAGGGCGGCGGAGAGGTCTTTGTCGATCACCGCCTCGATCCCGCGATAGCCGTTGGCGTTTTCCACTACCGGCACGCCACCGCCGCCGTTGCAGATCACCAGGTGGTCGCGCTGAATCAGCCCCGTGATGGCGTCACTCTCGACGATGCGCTTCGGCTGCGGCGACGGCACCACACGGCGGAAGTAGCTGCCGTCGGCCTTAAACACCCAGCCTTTTTCCGCGGCCAGCGCTTTAGCCTGGGCTTCGCTGTAGACCGGGCCGATGTACTTGGTCGGGTTGCTGAACGCCGGGTCGGCGGCGTCCACTTCCACCTGCGTGAGCAGGACGCTGACCTCGCGCTGGGGCAGATTGTTTTTCAGCGCCTGCTGGAGCATGTAGCCGATCATTCCCTGGCTTTCGGCGCCAAGAACGTCCAGCGGGTAGGGAGTGACTTTGTCGTAGGCGCTGTTTTGCAGCGCCAGCAGTCCGACCTGCGGGCCGTTGCCGTGCACCAGCACCACGCGCCACTGTTCCGTTAAGCCGGCGATGGTGCGGGCGGCCTGCTCAATGTTCTGGCGCTGGATGTCCGCTTCAAGCGGCTCGCCGCGCTTGAGCAGCGCGTTGCCGCCAAGGGCCACAACCAGAGTGGGTTTTCGTTCCATGATGGCTCCTTTAAATTCCGTCGCGTTCCAGTGGGCAGCTCATGCAGCGCGCGCCGCCGCGACCGCGTCCCAGCTCGTCGCCCGGGATCGGCAGCACGGTGATGCCCGCTTTGTCGTACTTCTCGTTGGTCCAGACGTTGCGCTCGTAGCCGATCACCACGCCCGGGCGGATGGTCAGGACGTTGTTAGCGTCGTTCCACTGCTCGCGTTCGGCTTCAAAGGCGTCGCCGCCGGTGGTGATCAGGCGGACGTGGTTAATGCCGAGGGCTTTCTCGATGGCGTGCAGCAGGTCGGTTTCCTGGGTGCGCAGCAGGCCGCCGCGTCCGTCCGGGGTGAGCGTCCAGCACTGGGCGTCCTTGCGCACCACTTCCGGGTAAACGGAGAAGGTGTCCACGTCGATGTGGGTCATCACGGTGTCGAGGTGCATGCAGGAGCGGTGTTTCGGCAGCTCAACGGCAATCACGCGCTCGGCCTGGCGATGTTTAAACAGGCTGTTGGCGAGGAACTCCACGCCCTGCGGCGTCGTGCGCTCGGACATGCCGATCAATACCGCCCCGCGACCAATCACTAATACGTCGCCGCCTTCTAATGTGGCGTGGTCGTAATTAATATTCTCGTCGCCGAAATACTTAATAAACTCGCCGTCGGCAAATGCGGGGTGCCAGCGATATATTGCCCGCAGGTTATTGGTTTCACGCTGGCGGGCGGGTTTCGCCATCGGATTAATGGAGACGCCGTTATATATCCAGCAGGAGGTATCGCGGGTAAATAAGTGGTTCGGCAGCGGCTTCATAATAAAATCATTCGCCGTGTGGGTATCGACCACCATATTTTTAATGGCCGCCGGAATTTCACCGTAGGTTAATCCGCCGCTTAATCTGCGCGCCAGTTCGCGGTGCGGCATATCCGCCAGCCAGCCGCGCACGTCGGCGGCAAAGGTTGGCCCCAGGCGATAGTCGGAGATTTGTGTTTCAAGAAGCCAGGCTTTTGCTTCCGCAATATCAAGCGTTTGCGTAAGAAGGTCGGTCAACAGCAGGACTTCCACACCCTGCTCGCGCAGCGTGTTTGCGAAGATGTCATGCTCTTCACCCGCCCGTTCAACCGAGAGCACGTCATCAAATAACAGCTCCTGACAGTTTGAGGGGGTTAACCGTTTCAGACTTAAATTAGGACGGTGCAGCATAACGCTACGCAATTGACCAATTTCAGAACCGACGTAATGCTTTTCCATAATTATTCCTTTAACTTTTTTTCAGAATAAAAAGGGCATGCGCCATGTGAGATGTTTAATTTCATGGCGGCTAAGCTCAATTGATTTCGTCATTTATAGTAGGCGCTTAAATAATGGTTATTGTGACATTGCTCACGCGAAAACCGATATTGATGAGTTTGTTTTCAATTGCATGATTCGTATCAGATAATGATTAATTTCATATTATTAAGGGATGAATACCTAAGCAGGAACGGGTGGCAATATTTGAATTTGTTATTATTTTGTAGAATCACATGTTTTGAAATATTTGGTTATACTGTTGATTTTAAACAATAAAATTCAATCTCGGGAATAGCTATGCAATAATGACAATTAACTATTTTTCACTTAAGAGAAATCAATAAATAATTATGGATTTTTAAAGGAAATAACCGAAGTGATAAAGTGTGATATGCCAACAGGTTTTGTGAGTTACGTTGTAAATTCAGTGAGTTAGATCCTATGTGCAAAGCGCATGAAATGAGGTTATGCATAACCACTGCATAAATGCCTGTGTGCAATTAACAATGGATTAACACATTTTCCGATAAACATGCGCTGACGCAAATCTTGTCTAAAAAGGGCTGGTATGGAAGAGGCAATTCTCGTATAAAACATGAAAATGAAACAATGTTTTAATATGAGGGTTGTATCATGATTATTGGCAATATTCATCATCTCCAGTCCTGGTTGCCAGAAGAGCTGCGCCAGGCCATTGAGCACGTTAAGGCCCACGTCACCGACGCAACGCCGACCGGTAAGCACGACATCGATGGCAACAGCCTGTTTTATCTGGTTTCGGAGGACATGACCCAGCCGTTCGCCGAGCGTCGCGCTGAATACCATGCACGCTATCTGGATATTCAGATTGTGCTAAAAGGTCAGGAAGGGATGACCTTCAGTACCCTGCCGCACGGTACGCCGGACACCGACTGGCTGGCGGACAAAGACATCGCGTTCCTGCCGGAAGGCGAGCAGGAGAAAACCGTGGTGCTGAGCGAAGGGGATTTTGTGGTGTTCTGGCCGGGCGAAGTGCATAAGCCGCTGTGCGCGGCGGGAGCGCCGGCGCAGGTGCGTAAGGTTGTGGTGAAGATGCTGGTAGAGTAACCCCTCACCCCGGCCCTCTCCCAAGGGGAGAGGGTGTAAAAGTTCCCTCTCCCCTTGGGAGAGGGTTAGGGTGAGGGCACCAGACCGCACCCACGCATAATGTGATCCAGCTTAAACTTCCCGCACTCCCTCATCCCTTCCCATTTACCTGCGCTTTTTCTGCGTCATAGTATTATCGTTAAATTAATGAACGCCGTTCTATAATGTAGAACAAAATGTTTCAACAAGGAGATCTCATGCCGCAGTCCGCGTTGTTCACGGGTATCATTCCCCCTGTCTCCACCATTTTTACCGCCGATGGCCAGCTCGATAAACCGGGTACCGCCGCGCTGATCGACGATCTGATTGCTGCGGGCGTCGACGGCCTGTTTTTCCTGGGCAGCGGCGGCGAGTTCTCCCAGCTCAGCGCCGAAGAGCGTAAAACCATTGCCCGGTTTGCGATCGATCATGTCGATCGTCGTGTGCCGGTCCTGATCGGCACCGGCGGCACCAACGCCCGGGAAACCATTGAGCTCAGCCAGCACGCGCAGCAGGCGGGCGCGGACGGCATCGTGGTGATCAACCCTTACTACTGGAAAGTGTCGGAAGCGAACCTGATCCGCTATTTCGAGCAGGTGGCCGACAGCGTCACGCTGCCGGTGATGCTCTATAACTTCCCGGCGCTGACCGGGCAGGATCTGACCCCGGCGCTGGTGAAAACCCTCGCCGACTCGCGCAGTAACATCGTCGGCATCAAAGACACCATCGACTCCGTCGCTCACCTGCGCAGCATGATCCACACCGTTAAAGGCGCCCATCCTCATTTCACGGTGCTGTGCGGCTACGACGATCATCTGTTTAATACCCTGCTGCTCGGCGGCGACGGGGCGATTTCGGCCAGTGGCAACTTTGCACCGCAGGTGTCGGTGAATCTTCTGAAAGCCTGGCGGGATAAAGACGTGGCGAAAGCGGCTGAGTATCATCAGACCCTGCTGCAAATCCCGCAGATGTATCAGCTGGATACGCCGTTTGTGAACGTCATTAAAGAGGCGATCGTGCTCTGCGGTCGTCCGATTTCTACGCACGTCCTGCCGCCAGCCTCGCCGCTGGACGAGCCGCGCAAGGCGCAGCTGAAAACCCTGTTACAACAGCTCAAACTCTGCTGAGCCGGACGATAACGATGACCATTGAGAAAATTTTCACCCCACAGGACGATGCGTTTTATGCGGTGATCACCCACGCGGCGGGGCCGCAGGGCACGCTGCCGCTGACCCCGCAGATGCTGATGGAATCCCCCAGCGGCAACCTGTTCGGTATGACGCAGAACGCCGGGATGGGCTGGGATGCCAACAAGCTCACCGGCAAAGAGGTGCTGATCATCGGCACCCAGGGCGGCATCCGCGCCGGAGACGGACGCCCGGTCGCGCTGGGCTACCACACCGGGCACTGGGAGATCGGCATGCAGATGCAGGCGGCGGCGAAGGAGATCACCCGCAACGGCGGGATCCCTTTCGCCGCCTTCGTCAGCGATCCGTGCGACGGTCGCTCGCAGGGCACGCACGGCATGTTCGACTCCCTGCCGTACCGCAACGACGCGGCGATCGTGTTTCGCCGTCTGATTCGTTCCCTGCCGACGCGTCGGGCGGTGATCGGCGTGGCGACCTGCGATAAAGGGCTGCCCGCCACCATGATTGCGCTGGCTTCCATGCACGATCTGCCGACCATTCTGGTGCCGGGCGGGGCGACGCTGCCGCCCACCGTGGGGGAAGACGCGGGCAAGGTGCAGACCATCGGCGCGCGCTTCGCCAACCATGAGCTCTCCTTGCAGGAGGCCGCCGAGCTGGGCTGTCGCGCCTGCGCCTCGCCGGGCGGCGGGTGTCAGTTCCTCGGCACGGCGGGCACCTCGCAGGTGGTGGCGGAAGCGCTGGGTCTGGCGCTGCCGCACTCCGCGCTGGCGCCGTCCGGGCAGGCGGTGTGGCTGGAGATCGCCCGCCAGTCGGCGCGCGCGGTCAGTGAACTGGATAACCGCGGCATCACCACGCGCGATATCCTCACCGACAAAGCCATCGAAAACGCGATGGTGATCCACGCGGCGTTCGGCGGCTCCACTAATTTACTGCTGCACATTCCGGCCATCGCCCACGCGGCGGGCTGCACGATCCCGGACGTTGAACACTGGACGCGCGTCAACCGCAGGGTGCCTCGCCTGGTAAGCGTGCTGCCCAACGGCCCGGACTATCACCCGACCGTGCGCGCCTTCCTCGCGGGCGGCGTGCCGGAGGTGATGCTCCACCTGCGCGATCTCGGCCTGCTGCATCTGGACGCCATGACCGTCACCGGCCAGACGGTGGGCGAGAACCTCGACTGGTGGCAGACGTCCGAGCGCCGTAAGCGCTTCCGCCAGTGCCTGCGCGAGCAGGACGGCGTGGAGCCGGATGACGTGATCCTGCCGCCGGAGAAGGCAAAAGCGAAAGGGCTGACCTCGACGGTCTGCTTCCCGACGGGCAACATCGCGCCGGAAGGATCGGTGATCAAGGCCACGGCGATCGACCCGTCGGTGGTGGGCGAAGATGGCGTTTACCGCCACACTGGCCGGGTACGGGTGTTTGTCTCGGAAGCGCAGGCCATCAAGGCCATAAAGCGGGAAGAGATTGCGCAGGGCGATATCATGGTGGTGATCGGCGGCGGGCCGTCCGGCACCGGTATGGAAGAGACCTACCAGCTTACCTCCGCGCTGAAGCATATCTCGTGGGGCAAGACGGTGTCGTTAATCACCGATGCGCGCTTCTCGGGCGTGTCGACGGGGGCCTGCTTCGGCCACGTATCGCCGGAGGCGCTGGCGGGAGGGCCGATTGGTAAGCTGCGCGATAACGACATCATTGAGATTGCCGTGGACCGCCTGACTCTGACCGGTAGCGTGAACTTCATCGGTACCGCGGACAACCCACTTACGCCGGAAGAGGGGGCGCGCGAGCTGGCGCGGCGGCAGACGCACCCGGACCTGCACGCTCACGACTTTTTGCCGGACGATACCCGGCTGTGGGCGGCATTACAGTCCGTGAGCGGCGGCGCCTGGAAAGGCTGTATTTATGACACCGATAAAATCATTGAGGTAATTAACGCCGGTAAAAAAGCACTCGGCCTTTAATTTTTTTTTGAGAGAAAGTCGTCTGCGGAAAATATTCCGCGGACGTTTTCTGCTTGTCTTTAATTTTCTAATTTAAACAATGACTTGTGATATATCGTTGGCGTCACAAAAGCGAAATAACGTAATTCAGAAATAAGATATGACCATTGCTGGTTAATTGAGCAGCTCATTACACTCCAGTAACACAATGTTGTAATTCAGCACACTACATAAGGGTGTAATTCTGATGACGCAATTAACCATGAAAGACAAAATTGGCTACGGGCTGGGTGATACCGCCTGCGGCTTCGTCTGGCAGGCCACGATGTTCCTGCTGGCCTATTTCTACACCGACGTGTTCGGTCTCTCCGCGGGCATAATGGGGACGCTGTTTTTAGTTTCCCGCGTGCTCGACGCCGTGACCGATCCGCTGATGGGGCTGCTGGTAGACCGCACCCGCACCCGCTACGGCCAGTTCCGCCCGTTCCTGCTGTGGGGCGCCATCCCGTTCGGCATCGTCTGCATGCTGACCTTCTACACGCCGGACTTCTCCGCGCAGGGCAAAATCATCTATGCCTGCGTGACCTATATTCTGCTGACTCTGGTCTACACCTTCGTTAACGTCCCTTACTGCGCCATGCCGGGGGTGATCACCGCCGACCCGAAAGAGCGTCATGCCCTTCAGTCCTGGCGTTTCTTCCTCGCCGCCGCGGGGTCGCTCGCCATCAGCGGCATCGCGTTGCCGCTGGTCAGCATCATCGGCAAAGGGAACGAGCAGGTGGGCTATTTCGGCGCCATGTGCGTGCTGGGTCTGAGCGGCGTGGTCCTGCTTTATGTCTGCTTCTTCACCACCAAAGAGCGCTACACCTTTGAGGTGCAGCCGGGCTCGTCGGTGGCGAAAGATCTTAAGCTGCTGCTGGGCAACAGCCAGTGGCGGATCATGTGCGCGTTCAAGATGATGGCGACCTGCTCCAACGTGGTGCGCGGCGGGGCGACGCTCTACTTCGTGAAATACGTGATGGATCACCCGGAGATGGCGACGCAGTTTTTACTCTACGGCAGCCTCGCCACCATGTTCGGCTCGCTCTGCTCGTCTCGTCTGCTGGGCCGCTTCGACCGCGTCACCGCCTTTAAATGGATCATCGTCGCCTACTCGCTGATCAGCCTGCTGATTTTCGTCACCCCGGCGGAGCACATCGCGCTCATTTTTGCCCTCAACATCCTGTTCCTGTTCGTCTTTAACACTACCACGCCGCTACAGTGGCTGATGGCCTCTGACGTGGTGGATTACGAGGAGAGCCGCAGCGGTCGCCGCCTCGACGGGCTGGTGTTCTCCACCTACCTGTTCAGCCTGAAGATTGGCCTGGCGATTGGCGGGGCGGTGGTGGGCTGGATCCTGGCGTACGTGAACTACTCCGCCAGCAGCAGCGTGCAGCCGGTCGAGGTGCTCACCACCATCAAAATTCTGTTCTGCGTGGTGCCCGTGGTGCTCTATGCGGGCATGTTCATCATGCTGTCGTTTTATAAGCTCACCGACGCCCACGTGGAGGCCATCAGCCAGCAGCTGATCAAGCACCGCGCGGCGCAGGGCGAGGCCATTCCCGACGCCGCGACAGCCGCATCCCATTAACCGGAGGCAACATGGAAATCACTAACCCGATACTCACCGGCTTCAACCCGGACCCGTCCCTGTGCCGCCAGGGCGAGGACTACTACATCGCCACCTCGACCTTCGAGTGGTTCCCGGGCGTGCGCATCTATCACTCCCGCGACCTGAAAAACTGGTCGCTGGTCAGCACGCCGCTGGACCGTGTGTCGATGCTGGACATGAAGGGCAACCCGGACTCCGGCGGTATCTGGGCGCCGTGCCTGAGCTACGCCGACGGCAAATTCTGGCTGCTCTATACCGACGTGAAGATTGTCGATTCGCCGTGGAAAAATGGCCGCAACTTCCTCGTCACCGCGCCGTCCATTGAGGGGCCATGGAGCGAGCCGATCCCGATGGGCAACGGCGGGTTCGATCCGTCCCTGTTCCACGACGACGATGGCCGCAAATACTACCTCTACCGCCCGTGGGGGCCGCGCCATCACAGCAACCCGCACAACACCATCGTGATGCAGGAGTTTGACCCGCAGACCGGCACCCTCTCGCCCGAGCGCAAAACGCTGTTTACCGGCACGCCGCTCTGCTACACCGAAGGGGCGCATCTTTATCGGCACGCGGGATGGTACTACCTGATGGTTGCCGAAGGCGGCACCAGCTACGAGCACGCCGTCGTGGTGCTGCGTGCAAAAACCATCGACGGGCCGTACGAGCTTCACCCGGACGTGACGATGATGACCAGCTGGCACCTGCCGGAGAACCCGCTGCAAAAGAGCGGCCACGGCTCGCTGCTGCAAACCCACACCGGGGAGTGGTATATGGCCTACCTTACCAGCCGCCCGCTGCGCCTGCCCGGCGTGCCGCTGCTGGCCTCCGGCGGACGCGGCTACTGTCCGCTGGGTCGCGAGACCGGCGTCGCCCGCATTGAATGGCGCGATGGCTGGCCGTACGTGGAGGGCGGTAAGCACGCGCAGCTGACCGTGAAAGGCCCGCAGGTGGCGGAGCAGCCTGGCGCCGCTCAGGGTAGCTGGCGGGATGATTTCGACGGCAGCACGCTTGACCCTGAATTGCAGACTCTGCGCATTCCGTTCGACGACACCCTCGGCTCGCTCACCGCGCGCCCCGGCTATTTACGGTTGTACGGCAACGACTCGCTCAACTCGACCTTTACCCAGTCGACCGTGGCGCGCCGCTGGCAGCACTTCATCTTCCGGGCCGAGACGCGGATGCAGTTCTCGCCGGTTCACTTCCAGCAGAGCGCGGGGCTGACCTGCTACTACAACAGCAAAAACTGGAGCTACTGCTTTGTGGACTACGAGGAGGGGCAGGGCAGAACGATTAAGGTTATTCAGCTCGACCACAACGTGCCGTCGTGGCCGCTGCACGAGCAGCCCATTCCCGTGCCGGAGAGTGCGGAGAGCGTCTGGCTAAGGGTGGATGTGGATGCGCTGGTCTACCGCTACAGCTACTCGTTCGACGGCGAGACGTGGCACACCGTGCCGGTGACGTATGAGGCGTGGAAGCTGTCGGACGACTATATCGGCGGGCGCGGCTTCTTCACCGGCGCGTTTGTGGGACTGCACTGCGAGGACATCAGCGGCGACGGCTGCCACGCTGACTTCGACTACTTCACCTACGAGCCGGTCTGACGGCTCAGGCCGGGTAGCCCAGCGCGCGTGAGAGCTGGAGCCCGGCCTGCTGAAGCTGCTCGCGGAAATCAGCCAGCTCGGCGTCGTCCACGCGCGAGGTCAAGGTCGACAGGCTCAGGGCGGCAATCACGCGGGATTCGTGATTCCACACCGGCACCGCCACGCAGCGCACGCCCTGCTCGTTCTCTTCGCTATCCAGGGCATAGCCCTGCTCGCGGGTCTGCGCCAGGGCACTCATTAGTGCTTCACGAGAGGCGAGGGTGGAAGGCGTAAAGGTAGTGTACTGATAGCCCTCCAGCAGGGCGTTCAGCTCGGGCTCGCCCAGCCAGGCAATCAACACCTTGCCGATGGCGGTGGCGTGAACCGGCAGGCGGCGGCCGATGCGCGAATAGGCGATGGCGGCCAGCTTGCCTTCAATCTTCTCGATATAGACCCCTTCACGCCCGTCCAGGATCCCCAGATGGGTGGTCTGCCCGGTTCGCCGGGACAGCTCCGTCAGCCAGCCTTTCGCCTTCTGCCGAATATCCATCGAGCCCACGACAAAATGACCGCGCTCGACCAGCTTCATGCCGAGGCGATACTTACCGTTCTCCGGGTTCTGATCGATATAGCCGTGAAGCTGGAGGGTTTTCAGCAGCGAGTGGAGGGTACTCTTGCTCAGCCCCATCAGTTTGCTGATGTCGGTGATCTTAAGCTCGGTGGCCTGCTCGTTGAACAGGTCGAGGATCTGCAACGCACGTTCAACAGACTGAATAATCGGCATAATGCTGGTATGTCCACGCTGGAATTAAGGCGAAAACGTACCTTTTTCGGGGTGAAAAATCAATGAAATGGAGCCGGTTTGCCCGGCGGCGCTTCGCTTGCACGGGCCTACGGGACTTGTAGGCCGGGTAAGCGCAGCGCCACCCGGCAACAAAGGCGGCTACATTATTGTTAGCGGGGGACATCAATTATTATCCCGAGCGGCGACAGACTGGATTTTCCAGATCCCATCTTCTTTCACCATGCAATCAATGACGGTGTGCTGGGTCTTTTTGCCAAACGTGATATTCACGTTTACACAGACCGGGTCTGAATCATACGAATCAATAGCCACATTCTCAGCCCAGTCCTCGCCGATATACTGCGATTTCATAAAAAAATCCGCCTCGTAAAATTCAGCGTCGGCATAACGGGGATCGTCTGCATGACGTAATTTTTTCATGGTGCTGGCCGTAACGAACTTATCGATTTCATTTCCCTGTTGGATGGGATAACGATCGTTGTTCACTTGTTTAATGTACCAGCGATTGAATTCAAGAGCGCGCTGCATCGGTATCTGAAAATCTTCGGCCCCCAATGCTGCTGTGCTGAATAACACGATTAAGATGAGCTTATTCATATTAATAATGCCTGTATAAGGTTATTGCTGGCTGAAGTTGGCGATAGGTTGGCCCCTTCGATTTTAAGCCCTCCGGCTCGAATGGCGGCGGCGATTGCTCGAGCGCAATAGTGTCCAGTATGGGTTAGTGCGTGGCTACGGGCGTATGACACAGCTTCATGTTTATTCCATGACATAAAAAATCCTTATTAATGAAATGCAGCAATAAGGAAATATTATGCCGATAATATACGGTGTTTTGTAATTGATAATGACCTGATATTAACCATTATCTACTCAGTAAATAATGGTTAATAAAATCATAAATACCTATTATGGTTAATGCGTATCTGAGAAAGCGTCAGTAAAATGAATTTTTCTGCCTGACGATAACGCTGTTGTCGTTTTTAGGTTTTTCTCCCTCTCCCCGTGGGAGAGGGCCGGGGTGAGGGCACCAGCGCTCAGAGGACCCAATCACTCCCCAAGCGTCGCCACCATCACCGCCTTAATCGTATGCATCCGGTTTTCCGCCTGGTCAAACACGATGCTCGCCGCCGACTCAAACACCTCGTCCGTTACCTCCATCCCGCCGTGCAGATCGAACTCCTTCGCCATCTGCTTGCCGAGCGTGGTCTGGTCGTCGTGGAACGCCGGCAAACAGTGCAGGAGCTTCACGTCCGGGTTGCCGGTCAGCGCCATCATCTGCGCGTTTACCTGATACCCACGCAGCAGCGCAATTCGCTCCGCCCACTTCTCTTTGGCTTCGCCCATCGACACCCACACGTCGGTATAGATAAAGTCCGCGCCCTTCACGCCCGCCGCCACGTCTTCCGTCAGGGTGATCTTGCCGCCGTGCTTCTGGGCCAGCGCGCTGCACTCTGCCACCAGGCTCTCTTCCGGCCAGCAGGCTTTCGGGGCCACCAGACGCAGATCCAGCCCGGTCAGCGCCGCCGCTTCCAGCATCGAGTTGCCCATGTTATTGCGCGCGTCGCCCGCGTAAACCAGCGTCATCTCATTAAACGCCTTGCCCGGCAGGTGCTCCTGCATGGTCAGCAGGTCCGCCAGCAGCTGCGTCGGGTGGAACTCGTTGGTCAGCCCGTTCCACACCGGCACGCCAGCATACTGCGCCAGCGTCTCGACGACTTCCTGGCCGTGGCCGCGGTACTGAATGCCGTCGTACATCCGCCCGAGCACCCGTGCGGTATCCTTAATTGACTCTTTATGCCCAATCTGGCTGCCGCTCGGCCCTAAATAGGTAACGCGCGCGCCCTGGTCAAATGCGGCAACTTCGAAAGAGCAACGTGTACGGGTCGAGTCTTTTTCGAAGATGAGCGCGATGTTTTTGCCAGTAAGCTTTTGTACTTCCTTGCCCTTTTTTTTATCGGCTTTGAGCTGTGCGGCAAGGGTCAGCAGAGAAGTGAACTGTGCAGGGGTAAAGTCGAGCAATTTCAGAAAGTGTTTCTTGTACAGATCAGACATTTTATCCTCACATGGCGAACGCCACTTATTGAATTAAAATTCACTTTATATGTGTAATTATTCATTTGCAACCCCGTTTCACAAATCTTTCCAACAAAGGTGGAGGCAAACCCGTCCGTGTGTGAAAATAGAAGTATCTGCCGCACTTTAAAGAGGATTGAGCCATGGCAAACCCGGAATTACTGGAAGAGCAACGCGAAGAGACGCGTCTGATTATTGAAGAACTGCTGGAAGACGGTAGCGATCCGGACGCGCTGTACACCATCGAGCACCATTTCTCTGCGGACGACTTTGAAGCGCTGGAAAAAATGGCCGTGGAAGCCTTCAAGCTGGGTTACGAAGTGACCGAGCCGGAAGAGCTGGAAGTGGAAGAGGGCGACACCGTCATCTGCTGCGACATCCTGAGCGAAGGCGCGCTGAAGGCGGAGCTGATCGACGCGCAGGTAGAACAGCTGATGAACCTGGCCGAGAAGTTTGAAGTGGAATACGACGGCTGGGGAACCTACTTCGAAGATCCGAACGGTGAAGACGGCGAAGAAGGCGACGACGAAGATTACGTCGACGAAGACGACGACGGCGTGCGTCACTAAGCGTTTCAGGCGGTGGCGCGTGCCACCGCTTTTTCAAGGCAGAACCATGGATTACCCGCAGATACTCGCCCCCGTACTTAACTTCCTCCAGTGCCCGACCCCGCAAGCATGGATTGATAAAGCCCGCGACCCGGCGAACCTGCCGCTGCTGCTCACCGACCACATGGTGTGCGAGCTCAAGGCCGCCCAGACCGCGCTGCTGCTGGTGCGTAAATACGTCGCCGACGAAAGTGGTGCCGACGCGCTGCTCGACTGGCTCAAACCTTACGAACAGTTCACCTTTCGCGACGGCCCGGAGCCGGACTTCATCGCCCTGCACAAGCAGATTGGCAAAAGCGTGATGCCCAAAACCGACGACCCGTGGGGCCAGGCGCTCATCGACAGCATGGTGCTGCTGATTAAAGAGGAGCTGCACCATTTCTGGCAGGTGCGTGAGGCGATGCTGGCCCGTGATATTCCGTATGTCAAAATCACCGCCAGCCGCTACGCCAAAGGGATGCTGAAGGAAGTGCGCACCCACGAACCGCTGACGCTGATCGACAAGCTCATCTGCGGCGCCTACATCGAAGCCCGTTCCTGCGAACGCTTCGCCGCGCTGGCCCCGTTCCTCGACGATGACTTACAGAAGTTCTATCTCTCGCTGCTGCGCTCGGAAGCGCGCCATTATCAGGACTACCTGACGCTTGCCCGGCAGGTGAGCGACGACGATATCTCACCGCGCATACAGCTTTTTGGCGAAATTGAAGCCACACTTATCTCGACACCGGACCACGAGTTTCGCTTCCATAGCGGCGTGCCGGTGTAAACCGGCACAACTCAAGGATAAGGATGCGAGATGAAAAAAACGTGGATCAGTACGGTCGTTGTTATTGTCGCGGTCGCCGCCGTGGCGTTCTGGGTGTTCTTTGACAGGCAACGCGCTCCGGAAGCGCAGATTGATACCACCCTCAACGCGATGCCTGCCTGGCAGGTGATTAAGGAGCAGGAGCCCGCGCTGCATCAGCGCATCCTCGACCAGATGGCAGCCCTGCAAAAAGCGGGCGAGCCGGAGCAGCAGATTATCGACACCATCCAGCCGCAGATCCTGCACTTGCAGATGTCGCGCCTGCAAAACGCCCCGGACGCCAACGTGGTGAACTACATGACCATCAACATGGAGCAGACCGCCGCCATCCAGAAGGTGAGCGACGACGCCTGCTTCCGCTTCCTCTACCCGACGGTGAAGGGAGGCGTGAATCCGATGCGCATGCTGGATAAAGACCTGATGACGCGGCGCATGCAGGCCGACGCCGACATGATGCGTGCGGCCTACGGCAAAAAACGCCACACCGTGACGCAGGCCGAACGTGAGGCGGCTGTCGAGGATGTCCGGCCGGTTATGAAGGCGCTTGCCGATAAGTACGGCGAGGACATCCAGCTGTTGCAGATGCCGGAGAAGGCGGTGGGCAAGGAGAAGCTCTCCTGCGATATGGTGCAGGAAATGTGGGCGAAGGTGCTGGCGCTGCCGGAGCAGAAGGCGGCGGGGGTGATTCGTCTTGCAGTGTCTGAGCTGGAGTAACCAGGGCGCTGGTTTTTTGGGCACTTAGCGCGGGTTTAGCGCGTCGTCGCTTGCATGGCGGCGCGCGACAGGTATAATCCACAACGTTTCCGCATCCCCTTCAGTGCCGAAGTGGCGAAATCGGTAGACGCAGTTGATTCAAAATCAACCGTAGAAATACGTGCCGGTTCGAGTCCGGCCTTCGGCACCATACAAAGCTTTTTTCAAGTCTACTAACGTCTACTTTAGTCCATAAAAACAGTAAGTTAAGCAGGTTTCTGGCTTTTCTTAGTCTGTCCACGTCTACTCAATTCCTTGAACATATACCAACTGATGATGGTATAACTGATGGTATTCCCGGTTCGATTGATTTTGGTACCAACACTGGAGGTATCAACTGATGGCTCTCACCGATATCAAAGTTAGGACTACCAAGCCCTCCGACAAACCCTTCAAACTCACCGATGGGCAGGGTATGCACCTGCTAATCAATCCCAATGGTTCAAAATACTGGCGACTCCAATACCGTTTCGATGGCAAACAGAAAGTTTTAGCATTGGGTGTTTATCCAATGGTCTCTCTTGGTGAAGCTCGCAGGAAGCGAGATGAAGCCAAAAAGTTGGTATCTGATGGTATCGATCCTTCCGAGAAGAAAAAAGCAGACAAAATCGAGCAGAGCGAAGCCCTGACATTCGAAGCTGTTGCAAGAGATTGGCATACTGCCTGTAAAAGGAAATGGTCAGAATCTCATAGTGAAAGGGTTTTAAAGAGCCTTGAAGATAACCTTTTCTCTTCCATAGGAAAGAGAAAAATAGCCGAGCTTAAAACCAAAGATCTTCTCGTTCCAGTCAAAATTGTTGAGACTTCTGGACGACTAGAAGTAGCTGCTCGTTTGCAACAACGAACCACAGCAATAATGCGATATGCTGTCCAGAACGGGCTGATAGATTACAACCCTGCCCAGGAGATGGCAGGAGCTATTGCTGTAGCTAAAAGAGTCCACAGGCCAGCCTTGCCATTCGAACGATTCTCAGAACTTTTAGAACGAATTGATAGTTTCAAGGGTAGAAAACTCACGAAGTTAGCCGTAAAGCTGACATTGCTCATTTTCATTCGTTCCAGTGAACTCAGATTTGCAAGATGGTCGGAAATCGATTTCGAGAATGCTATGTGGACTATTCCCGCTGAACGAGAACCATTACCAGGAGTGAAACATTCGCACCGTGGTTCGAAAATGCGAACTCCACACCTTGTTCCTTTGAGTTGTCAGGCATTGGCTGTGTTGACGGAAATTAAAGAGATCAGCGGTGATCATGAACTCGTGTTCATTGGCGACCATAATTTCAGAAAGCCTATGAGTGAAAATACGGTAAACAAGGCTTTGAGGTCTATGGGCTATGACACAACCGTGGAGGTCTGTGGACATGGATTCAGGGCTATGGCTTGTAGTGCCTTGATTGAATCCGGCTTGTGGTCGAAAGATGCTGTTGAACGGCAAATGAGCCATCAGGAGCGGAACTCAGTTCGTGCTGCCTACATACATAAAGCAGAGCACCTTGATGAGAGAAAGCTTATGTTGCAGTGGTGGGCCGATTACCTTGACCTCCTTAGAATACGACAAGTTTCACCATTTGATTTTAAAAAGACTTAACTATGAATAAGTAGTTAATTAATCGTTCTCCCTTATCAACCTTGTTAAGGGAGAAGTAATTCAAATAAGCAGTGTTAACTCATTCAAGCTTTGAATACAGTGGAGGGATTAATGAAAGTAGTAAGCCCTTATGAAGAATTAAAAAGCTGGTTTAGTCTCGAAAACTATGAGCAGTTAAAATCACTTACAATCAAAGAACTGCATACAGAGCTTGCCTTTAGAGAAGCGATTTTCGACAGTGTAAATTTTGGTTGGGAAGATGATAATCAAAATTTAAGGTCTATCCTTGAAGGTAATCCTATTTTAAGCATACAAGATAATAATCATGGTCATTTTGGCAAGGGCCAAAGACATGTTGCGCAGGTTAGCTTTGGTGATATAAAAAAATTAGAGAACAAGTTAATAATGTTTAGCATGGATTTTTTTGAAGAAAATGGCGATTTCAAAAAAGAGTTGAAAAAGAAACCAATAACAAAAACTATGAGAGACTTTTTTCTTAACCAAAATAGCAGCAAAATATATGTTTCATTTGATTTAGGAATGTCCAGCGATGAAGAAATTATAACAGCCTTACAAACGATGCTACCCATTCTCAGGAAAGAATATGAAATTGAGCCAGTAAAAACAGAAAAAATTGGACTGGCAAAGATAAGAAAACTTGTCGATTACAATATTATCCCAATGATGGATCTATTGATTTGGGCAAAATTTAAAAAAGTAAAAATCTCAAATATGGTCTTGTCTCGTGTCTTGTATCCCGACTTTACAAGTGAGATCAGAGGAGAAGATCACATTAAAGATACAGACAGGCCTGTTGCAGAGAAGTCATTGAATGGAGAAACAACCCGTAGTCTCGAATACTTTATCAGCAAAAACAGCCATCTCCTCAACATACCGATTTCTGAACTCGGCTCTTTCTAGTTGTAAATCATCATGTTAATTGTCAAGGGGAGGGCGTAAATATTTTCCTTCCCCGGAATTTCCTTTCATTCTTCCCTCATCTAACTTTTCAGTTATCAGCATTCCCTTCATAGATACAAATCTGTGTGGCTAATATCTTCGTAACGGAAGCGGAGGAGACAGCCAAATGACTACAACTAATCAAAGCTTAATTCGTTTACCAGAAGTCTTGAAACGAACTGGTTTCGGCAAAGCCTGGATCTATCGTCTGATCAAAGATGGTAAGTTTCCTGCCCCTGTCAAAATTGGAACTCGTGCCGTAGCTTTCGTCGAAAGTGAGATAGATGCCTGGATTCAGTCTGTTATCGAAACAAGTCGAAATAATGTTGCTTAATTGATTTGGGGAGACATTTTATGAATATCGAAGAATTTGTGAATGAAGATAACCATATGTGCAATTTATGCGGAGATCTTTTTTACAAGATCTTTGACCCAGAAGTGATTTACGACTTACCCAATAACGAGTTTAATAAACAAATCATTTACTGGCTCAGTCAGTACCTTGTAGGAAATTTGAGAGAACCCTTAGACTCGATCTCTGAGCTTAATGCTTCCAAACAGATATATGTTTACGAGACTTGGTTCTCGCTAATTAAATGTCCTGATGAAACGAAACTCCTAGCGAAGCAGATAATTTTATATCTATTGGACTAAGAGCTTTTTATGAAAATGTAAAGTTTGGCTCCATATTTTGGCTTAAAACCTTACAGAATAACTTACATTATTTTTATGACCGTTTATTTGTAAGGCAGTGAGATAGTTTTCGAAGTATTAGGTGTACATAATAATAACTAGATCTACCAGATGATAATTTGACAGGAATAATCGTCTATCTCACTGTTTTAATTTAACTAAATGGCTTAATTGATTCAAATAAATTTGTAAATCTACGAAATGCTTATTATTAATATATTGGAATTATACTTTTTGTAAAGTTTAGGAGGAAAATATGCGTAGTATTTGTGTGGATTCTTTTATGTTCGAAAATGGTGAGAGATATTGTCATATTGTAAATAAAAATACTGGTGAACCATTGTATTATCCTAACTTGTATATAACAACACAGGTCAGGAATCGGTCAGAGTCTATATCAACAATGAAGGTTATTGCCGGTAGCATTTCATTGTTATATCGATTCTTTATGAGGAAAGAGATCAATATTGATGAAAGAATTCAGAAAAATATATTTCTGGCTCCTCATGAAATTGAAGATTTGATTGAATTCACTTCATTCAATTTCCGAGATGGCGAGGATGATAACTTTAGGAGTTCAAATGTCAAAAAACCAACTAAGTACTTTCGGATTACAACCATAGCTAACTATCTGGAATGGCTGTGCAAAATACATCTTTCTCATACAGGACAGAAGGATACTCTCAAATATATTTTAGATTTCATTAACAACATAAAAAGAAAGAAACCGAGAAACAATGATAAATATAATATGGATATAGAAAAAAGCTTAGATAAAGAACAATTGGATTCTTTGTTTAGCACTCTTGCACCGGGTAGTAAATTAAATCCTTTTTCAGAAAAAGTGCAAAAAAGAAACAATCTAATATTCTTGCTATTATACTGCTTTGGCCTGAGAGCAGGTGAACTTTTGAATCTGCGAATTGGTGATATAGATTTTGCAGAATCGACAATTGCAATAAGAAGAAGAGCAAATGATAAAACAGATCCGCGAGTGTATCAGCCATTAGTTAAAACTTGTGAGAGGAAATTAATTGCTGATACAAAGCTCATGTTTGAAATTTTAGATTATATTATGAATGATCGAAGAAAGATAAAAAATTCTAACAAACATGACTTCCTGTTTATTACTTATAAGGAAGGAAAAACTCAAGGGCAACCTATTTCATTTTCTTCATATCACAAAGTGGTGAGTGTTGTTCGTCAATCCTCCTCACTTCTAGGGGGATTGACAGGCCACAAACTCAGACATACATGGAATTATGAGTTTTCGAAAGCAATAGACAAGAATCAGGACATATCCGATGAAAAAGAGCAACAAATCCGTTCTTATCTCATGGGATGGCGACCGGGTTCAGAAACTTCAATAATTTATAATCGCAGGCATATTTTTGAGCTATCGAAAAAAACTGCACTTGAGCAACAAGAGCAACTATTCAAAGGAGAATTTGATGAATAATTTAATTAAATACAACTCGGATAAAATGTCTTTGCATGAACATAAAATCGTCAGTTCGATTGAAAATAACGGAATCAATCTTACAAACTTAATATTTGCTATGAACGAAAATTTGGTTTGTGGGTTTGTATATACAGTACAATATTATTTTAATAGCAACAGCTATTTGTATGTGAAAAATATTGTTAGAAATATGGAGAGTCTTATCCGTAAACTATCTCCTACTCATATTGATGATAAGGTTCTAATTGAATATCAAAATAAGAAATTATCAAAAGCCCCAGCATCATTTCGCGTTTTACGACCATTTTTGATTAAATGGTTTGAGTTAGGATATCCGGGAATAGATGAAAGTGCTGTAGAACTGTTAAAGCATTTGGACCTAAAAATAAAAAAATCTGGTCAGTCTGTGCTTCAAGATGATCCAACAGAGGGACCATTAAATAAAGAAGAACATACTTCTTTGATTAAGGCTATGAATCATGCATATAGAAAAGGTGAACTGTCACTGCCACATTATGCAATATCACTATTGATCAGTCTTACAGGTAGAAGACCTCAGCAGTTAGTTATGTTGAAATATAAAGACCTTCTTCAAAAGAACTTAGATAATGGCAAAGTAGAATATGTAATTTCAGTGCCACGAGTAAAACAACGGGGTAAAGAACTACGATATCGAGAACTTGCAATAATATCAGAGGTTGCATCAATTGTTCAATTGCAAGCTAATCAATCAGTGAAACTCGTTGAGCAAGCTCTTGGAAAAACTCTTGATGATTATTCTAAACGAGAAGTTCCTATTTTCTTAAATGAGGAAAAACTCTCAGATTTATCCATAACAGGTTCAATTCTTCTGGAATATAATAAATTATATGCGAAGCCTATAATTGCTAATGTAGCATTGAAAGGTATTGTTAATAATGGGAATATAATATCCAACCGTACCGGTTCGATACTAAATATTACGCCTCGTAGGCTTCGTTATACAATAGCAACTATGCTGGCTAAGAATGGGCATAATGTTAATACTATAGCTGAGTTATTGGATCATTCCTCTACTTCAAGTGCGGGTATTTATATTAAAAATCATGCTGACAGTGTTGAAAGGATTGATTCCGCTGTTTCAGAACAATTGTCATTTGTCGCTGATATTTTTATGAACGGAATCAAATCGAAAAAGAGTTGTCATTTCAAATTTTTTTCTTCAAGTAGATGCCAGAGTCAGAATTCAGGATTCCCTTGCAATCAATGTATATTTTTTATTCCGATTGATCGCAGTGAGGTGAATCAACTATGAATAATATTATTTTGTTCAAATCAAAAAAACATATTCTTGTAGAAGAAAATTATAATGAGTTCATAAAATTTTGTCGCTATCAACTGTCCGGACTAACCCAAACTCAGGATTGGGAGCAGTATGCCTGGAAAGGATATGTCACATTTAGAAAAATAGGGATTGGAAATAAAATCTTTGATTCCATTGATGCAATGCACGAAGATTATATCAATTTTGCGAAAGCATATATCAGATATCAACACACATTGAAACCATTAAAAAATTATGGGGTTATTATGATGGCCTTGCGATGTCTCGAACAGGCCCTTTTGCAGGTTCAGAACACTGGTCTCATTTATAATGTTACAGCCGTTGTTTTCGATGAGGCAATGCAGATCGGGAGTAAATATTTTGAAGGTAACGTTTTGGCTAAATGTGGAATACAGCTTGAAAAAATATCAAAGTTTCTGTGTGAACATAATCTTGTGAAGTCAGGATATATCTCATGGAAAAACCATGTAAAACAGAAAGTCAAAAACAATTATCTTCCTGAGATTGAGGATTATCACCGAAGCGATAAGTTACCAGATGAAGAAGCATTGCTCGCTATTGCTGATATTTTTTCTCAAAATGATGAGTTACTGAGTCCAAGGGATAAGTTCACCAGTTCAGTATTTGCACTTCTACTTTGTTGTCCGAGCAGAATTTCTGAAATTTTAGCCTTACCTGCTGATTGTGAGATTACACAAATAGATGGCAAGGGTATCGAAAGATATGGTTTGAGATTTTATTCGGTAAAAGGGTATGGCCCTAATATCAAATGGATTCCACGGGTTATGATACCAGTTGCAAAGAAAGCGATTAGAAGATTACTTTCCTTATCACAAAATGCAAGAGCACTTGCTCACTGGTGCGAAAAGTACCCGGATAAATTTTACCGACATGAGCTTTGCCCAACAGTTGATGAAAAAGCTAAATTGACCGTTGTACAAGTTTGCCATGCACTGGGGTATAATTTATTTGATCATAAATCATGTGTTTTAAAAATTAAAAGAACGAGTTTGGATGGTGGGAAAAGTTTCTTAAACCACAATGATTACAACTATTCGTTGAGTAATTTGTGGGAAATTATTAGTTCTAATTTTAGCAGGGATTTTCCATGGTATGATAAAGAAAAATCCATAAAATTTAGTAATGCTTTATGCTTGCTCAATACTGATCAATTTTCTTTATCAAGAATGACTTCAATTTTCACATTTTACAAACCTACTAAAAGTTTCTTTTTCAGTGACATACAAAGAAAAAAAAGCTATGAGATGAATTATAAAAATATATTTTCCCGATATGGGTATTATGATGATGAAGGTAAACCACTACTTATTCGCTCACACCAGCCACGGCACCTTTTAAACACAATAGCCCATTATGGTGAAATGTCTGAACTGGATATAGCTAAATGGTCTGGTCGTATCAATGCGAATCAGAACAGAGTTTATAACCATGTGTCAGAAGAAGATATGTTAGATAAAATCAAAGCTATTAAATTGAATAGGAGTAATTACTGTCAAAGGGAGTCAATACCCACAAATGAATTGACAATTGATTTTGATAACCTTAATCAAGGTGCAATACACTTAACTGAATTTGGTTACTGTGTACATAACTATTTAATCAAGCCTTGTACAAAAATTAATCATCTTATTGAATGTGATAATGAAACACCGGACATTAACTCAGTAGATAGAATTAGACTGCAATCTGTCCGAGAGAAAGTAATGCAATTAAAGAGAATAACTCAGATCGCTTATGAAAATGGTGATTATGGTGCAGACAAATGGTTGCAACACCATGAAAAAAATTTGGAAAGAATTAATAAGCTTTTGAATAATTAAAACAGGAGATACTTATGGCAAAACATTTGAACAGGAGTGAAATAAAAGCAATTAAACACATTATACTGACTTGGGACGGTAAAATCACATGGAGTGATTTATGTGAATCAGTGTATAAGAATCTAAACAGAACTATCACAAGGCAATCTTTAAGTGCTCATGATGAAGTTGTTGAAGCATATAGAATAAAGAAAAGTTTGTCCAATTTGAAAAAATCTGGTCTAAAGAAACCAGCTAACTTAACTATTGCGGCACAACAAATAATAAACCTTAAAGCCGAAAACGAAATGTTGAAAAAACAGAACAATAGATACAAAGAGCAATTTAGCTATTGGCAGTATAATGCTTACAGACATGGTCTCACTATGGAACAATTGAATAGACCATTTAATAAAAAATAATAGTTGATAGGTTACACCTATTGACAAGTTAAATAAATGAGATAAATATAAACATATGGTCAGGAAGACTATTTCATTATGCAAGGATGCATTTTATGGACAAAAACATCATCAATCCAGAGTTTACTCTAGAAGAGCAACTTATCATTATTGTCGATAAGTATATCTCAAAAAGATACCAGCCAGGCGATAAAAGTTTCTCATACCAGCTATATCTGCTTTTTGTTGGCTATCATTTAAAGTATTTCTACCCAAGACAGCTATACATTCGCTCTAATCGTAACATAGACAACATTATGACGATGTTCAGTTCTGTATACAAATGCCTTACAAGTACTTTGTTGCAGCGATTGAACAATAAGGAGGCTGTTATCAGAGAGCTAAACTCTCTCGTGAACTATATTGACAACAATCAAGAAAAAGCAGAAGAAATCTATACAATTTTTAAAGCTCAGTATGAAATGAGAGTTATAGAGAAAGAAATTACTCACGAAGTTGTAAAAGTTAGAAATTTGCGGCTTTAATTATTATAAATATAAATCTGTAATTTATTTGAATATTATCTTTTTTCGCGCTAAATAAAAGAAAACGATAATATTTTTGCAGGATTAATTATGATAAGAACAGAATGGTTAGAGTTAGAGCCAGAGGTTTTACCACTTTCTACACATAGGGGGATGCTTGACCAGACTCTTTTATTTGAAGCTACAAGCGTTGATGAAGTGAACTGGTTGATTAAAAATGGTGTTGATATCAACCACCGAAATTTCGTTGGTAAAACCGCACTGTGGAAATCGGGTTATTATGATTATGAAATTGAAATAATAGATCGATTGTTTGAAGCAGGTATTAATCCAGATCTTTTAAATTTTGAAGGTGAGCATGTTTTATCGGGAATGGGTTATTTTGGACATCCTGAAATATTTATGAAGCACAGGGGCAAAATAAAGTCTACTGACATTCATATCAGGGATATACATTTATCCCACATTGATAAAATGAAACGAGGTATTGAAATACTTCTGGGAAATGGCTTTCAGGTGCATTATCCCCGCTATATGAATATTGAGGACATTACTCTCTGGGATGAAGAGCAGGCATGGTATCGAACAGAGCAAGAGAATATTAACATGAAAATATACTATATGAAAAAACGAAATGATTACATCAAATTTTTAGAGTATCTGGACAAACAAAAAAGAGCTATAAGATTAGTTAGTGTCAGAGCGAATAGCAAGGACATTACTCTCTTTGATATTAAGGAAATGATTGAAAGACTTCGATTAATGAAACCAGAATTGTATATTGTTAAGTAATCTAATTTTTGTTTGATTTTCCCAACGGATAGCATCATACTTATAGCTCATTTGGTTTATAAGAGAACAACCTCATGGCTTATGGAAAAAATCCCTTCTCAAAATCACCACTCCCAACAGGTGATTTTAAAACCTCTCAAAAAAGACTTACCGCAGAGATAAAAGAAGTCGAAGGTAAAAAAGTCATTTTTATCTACTATGAAGGGACTAATGATGTTTATGATGGTCCAGAAGCGACTCAATACACTACACTTGAAGATGCACAAGGTTTCTGTAACAATTATAATAAACAGCTAAATATTTAATGAATATTCAAATAAAAGCCCCTACTATTAGGGGCTTTAAAGCAATATGGCTTTCTATTGTTGTATTTCTTTCCAGATACCATCAGCTTTCACAAGCTTAACAGGCTTTGTCTGTTTCATATTGCTAATCGAGGCATCGACAATGCAGTTATAAACATTGTTTGCTTCTTCTGTGCAACTTACTTTCTTCACATAATCGATTCTTAAAAGATCTTTTTCGGGAATACTTGAGTTCAGAGCTTTCATACTTGCATTTGACCTGTCTACAACACTTTTAAAAACATTAAATATATCTTTTTCAGAAGGTTCTGAATTACAGGCTGTTAATAGAAAAGTAGAAAGGATAACTGCGAGAATTGAGTATGTTTTCATTTTCTTGTCCAGGAAACGATTAATTAAGAATGCCAGATTTTGTATTGTTATTATCAGTAGAGAATGTCCATTTGCTTACGGTTTCTCCATTGAAGTCGATTTCGAGAGTTTTAGACTGAGTCTGGGAACCGCCAGTTAGCAAACCAACAACAGGGATAAAAGTCGAGGCATTGAACTGATTGTTATACATGAAATATCTCCATTGCTCGTTGCCATCGTCAAGAGTCGTTCTGGTATCAGGCTCACCAAGTTGAGCAACTAGCTCTGCCTTAGTTGTTTTGTTTTTAATTATTTTTGATTGTAGACTCTGTGCCGTTTCATTTTTGATTTTTTGGTTGCCGGATGTAGAACAGCCAGAAATTGAAAATATTGCAATAAAAAATGATGTAACAATAAATTTATTCATTTTATCTTCCTTATTATATTTGGACAGGGTTAGCTTTTATGTGTGAAAACGGCTCTGTGTGCAAATTTCTTACGTAAAAAAAATCTTAAAGAAATTGCTGACGCAAAATAGATAACGACAGTTAATATAAAATTTTGACTGATAGCGAATATAAGAAAAGCAATCGCTAACAGCACAATTCCTATTAGTAAAGCTAACCAGGCTGAAAGGGCTCCATATCTAATAGTTGAATGACAGCCAGTGCAGACACGGACACCAAACGGACTCTCCTGAAAGCAGAACGGGCACTTAATTGTTTCGTTTTTCATAGCAACCCCAGGGTGGAAGATTTACTGCTGTTTGTAGGGATTCTCGATGACCGACTCGCTTTAGTAAAATTGCTTGTACCGATCGATGATTGTTACTTGATAGTTATTGTCTATCATAGCTAGATTATCGATCTGTAATAACGATCAATATTTTCTTGACTAAACACAAATTTATTACTAAGCAATTGAGTTAGGTTACGAAAGGTGTTTACAACTAGCTGTCTATAAACGAATTTTTCTTGTAGGTTTCAGATGATGTGTTGAATAGACTTCTGAGAAGTTTGTAGGAACCTTGTGGAGGATGCTCTTTCCATATTTTCTGAGAAGCTCTATGAGCCGTTGTAAAAAGGGAATCCAGCCGGTGAGCCTGAGATGCTTTTGCTGTTTGGCTGCATTCTTTTGAAGGATCTTTTCTACGATTTCGTTCCGTTTGTCTTCTCTGAGCCGTAGTTCCAGTTCTGCAATTTTTTTACCGATACTTTCCTTTCTCTCAGCGGTTTTCAAAACTATAGCAGGAGCAGGAGCAGGAGCAGGAGCAGGGATAGCCTTCTTGGTCGCTCGTATAGCTTCTAAGTGGTCAGGATTGTAGTTAAGTTGCTTTTGAAGATTAGCCCAAGAGTAACCCTTACCTAACTGCGAAGCCTTGAAAGCTATATCGCGGTAAGAGAATGAGAACCCGTTCATTTTCCCGGTTGAAGCGACATTCGCCGTCCAGCCGACTTCTGCTTCTTCCAGTCGTTTTGTGAAAGTTAGAAGGTCCGGCTTATCAGATAAACTTTTATCAAGTATCTGTTGGAGAGCTTCTTTGGGGGAGGGAAGGCCAGTCCGTTCTGAAAGCATCTGTTCATTGCGGGAAACCTTTCTTCGCTTCGGTTGCTTTGGTGCTGTCATGGTCACTGTCAGGTTATGAGTGATTTCAAGTTCACTGATGATCCGCGTGCTTATAAGATTTTCGTTCCTACCTAAGTAGAGCTTCCCACTGGCTATGTCGATTCTGCTGGCGATAATGTGTATATGCTGGCCCTCGTCGTCATGTAAGACATAGCAACGGAGATGGGTATCACTGAATCCCATTCGTTTCATATAGTCATCTGCGATACTAGACCACTGTTCATTCGTTAGTGATTCACCGTTGGGTAAGCGAAGCGAGTTGTGCCAAACTGATTTTGCGACATCCTGGCGAAGATGCTTGGTGCTATCGAATTCAGCGATCAGTTCAAGGGCTGAATCACCTAACATGTTCCCGCCAATGATGATGGGATCACTTTTATGATGTGCTCCCGGTTTCAATGCATATTGAACGACACCAGCGAAGCTCTTACCCCTTTTGATCTTCTGCATACCCTTCATCGGATTTGCTCCATATGTCAGCATTTAGCAGGTGCTGGCGAAGCTCTACAATTTGTCTTCTGACTGCAAACAATTCTGTATTCGTAAGCTTGCTGTCTTTGCTCTTACCATCGATATGGATCGCAATTCGATTTAGCTTTTGCGATATGTCTGACAACATTTTCCAAGCTTCAACATTTACTAACGGGATGTCGGTTGGGGTGTGATTTAAAAAGGTTAATCTTAACCACTCCCCTTTTTTATGCTTGCCCCTTCTGTTGTTTAAAAGCTCTAGCTCTGCCTGATTCAAACGGACACTGATACAATAATGGCGTAACAACCTTAGATTTTTATCTTTCCTAAATCGATCACGATGCTGATCGTCATGTTTAGATTTTTCCATAGCATTTCCTTATGCAAAAAATGGTGAATCTGGTTAACTTATTGATTATGATGATAAAATACATCTACCAAATGAATTGTGTTTGTCAATCTGAACTTTATAATATGTATTGAGTTCGATGAAATTTAGCACTAAAGCTGATCGCTATGACCACGGACTTCATGTATACTGGTTTTTTATACAGTTATGGTGGGTGGTGTATGCTTAATGGATTTGCTCGCTATGCTTTGACTGCTAGTTCGGTTGCCCCAGTTTGCCTGACATTGGCATTCTTAGCTTATATTAATGATAATTATAAGATTCTTGTTTCCTCAATTCTTTTGGCTGTCGTAAGTGTGGTTTTTTGTGTCTTTATAATCAAGCAAGCACAAAAATATAATCCGGTCACATTGAAAAACTTAGAATCGGCATCTCCGGCAGATAAGGAAATAACCAACTATTTCTTGACTTACTTATTTCCACTTATATCTGGGCCGACCACTTTTATGGATTGGCGATTAGCCCTGTTTTTTTATTTAAGTCTTTTCTTCTACATAAAGCACTCGTCTTCGTATAGTTTCAATCCAATTTTGTCTATCATATTTGGATTCAAGTTTTATGAAGCCGAAGATGACACTGGGGTGAGTTTTGTTCTTTTGTCAACAAAACCTCTTACCAATGCGAAGATCAAAGGTTTGAGGGTAAAGAAGCTTACTGAACATACCTATATGATTGTATAAGGATATTATATGGAACTTTTTGCGATTACAGACAGCGAAATACCGACTAGAATAATTAAGATTGACATAGATGCTCCCGCACAAACGGTAGTAGAAAATCTATTTAGAACTCAGAGGAGTGAGTTTATAAATGAAGATATCGAAGAAATAGAGTTTTGTGCATCTTATAATGTTCAGGATGGTGAGATATTTTCCATCAATCCATTTGATGACGAAATAGGCATTATTAATGCAATCGAACGGCCTGATGCTGTTCCAGTTTGGGACCCCGATGATGTGTCAGTTCATTATTTCAAAGCGTTATTTACGGGTGAGCCAGCTTCGAATGGTAATCCTACTCAAGTTTGGCTTCAATGTTTCGATAGACGACAAATAATTAATAATGAAAAATCCTTTTTCCAAGTAGTAACTCAGCCTGGAAATAGATTCTCAGTGTCCACTCGTCCTGGTTTTTCGCTTAGTGATCGATTAACTGCTATTCTTGTGGGTGATAAATTATTGTTCAAGAGTTTCTTTATGCTCCGGCGATTTTTTAACATGGAAGAGTATTTTAATGAAGCTACTAGAGAGGATTTAGATAACTTTATCGGTAATGATATATTTCATGTGGAAAATGCTGAAGATTTTATGATGTTTGCAGATTCTGCAATTAAAAAGAAAGTATCTTTGATAATAAGTTCTGGAATACTCAACGATCAGCCTATTGAAAATCTAATTGAGTGTGCCCAGAAGATTGGATATCAATTAGGTATTACTAATGTGAATGGTGATAATAAAATCACTATGCCAAACTCTAAAAGAGAAGTGAAGCAACTATTATATTTCCTTGATCAGGGCTACTTCAATTCAATAATCACAAATGAGTTAATGTTGACGAATTCGAAGCGACCAATAAGAATTTGAGATTTTGCTTCCCTTTACTAATCGAAGAGCAAGTAAAGCAAGACTACTCAGCTTCGCTGAGTTAGCTCTTGCTTTTATAAGTATATTGAATTGACAATCCATAATTTAGTGTATATGTATATCTATATGGTTAAAATATATAAGGAAACAAAATGGATAAAGTTAATTTAAACTCAGATGATTATTTTTTTTCAATGGGTAAAGTTATTAGCATTAAATCAGAATTAAAAATCAGAAGCTTAAATGGAAATGTGATGAGTTTTTCTTATGGAAAAAATTTATATGCATATATAGTCGATATTGGAGTAGGAGAAGATGTTTGTTTTTGGTATGAAGAAAAGGAGGGATGCACTAAGGTGATTAAAGAAATCACCAGAGCACAGAACCTACACGGATAACTTTTTAATAATATTAGGCTTTTCTATACTTTTAGAGAGTATATCTCGTTCTATTCTAAGTGGTAGATAATTTTTTAAAAGTAGTAAGTTTTTTTCATCGATATTAGAATGTGACACAATCCCAATATCCTCAATTTTATTATCTATAAATTTAATCTCAACTTTGCTCAGATATACCCATTTACCGGTATATTCAATAGCGATAATGCTTTTTATGGAGAGTTTTTTTGGTATAAATTTGGATTTAGTAGACACTACTTTTGGAAATATTTTTGTAGGGGATTTGTCTAAATGCAAATTACAGAAATTTTGAGCCTCGTCAAATGATAGAAATGCATTTAAAATTTCATGGCTACCTGTTCTAAAAACTATATATATGGGATCTTTTCCGTATATATTTTTTAAGCCAAAAACAGACATAATCATTAATGAAGATCCACTCATTTTTTCTCTCCTTATTCTCATGTGGCTATTCTAGGGCAACAAAACATTGATATCAATCAATAAAATGTCATTGAAATCAATTAGATAACATCGTGTGATATCATCAAGATTGTCTGTGAGAAGTAATCAGACTAGATATTTGAATTACATTGAGAGATGATATCTACTGGTCATAGATTGATAGGTTCTAAAGATGAGCAGAAGGCAAGCATACACGAGGGTTGAAAGGATCAACTTCAATTTACCTGAACATGTTAAAGGTAAAGGTGATGTAGGATATCGCGTATTTGAATGCTTGAATCCACAATGTCGTAACATGATACAGATTCAAACTGAGGATTTACCACCTGATTTTGAGTTTGAATGCGAAGAATGCGGTTTTCAACATAAAGCAGGTGAGGTGATTAACATTTATGAATATAATTTAATTAATAATACAGAAAACCGTGTTATTGAAAATGGAGAGTTTTCAATATTGCATGATGATTATATAGCTGAAGCATTAGAGTATAAATATTGTATTATTTGCGGCTTATTAAAGCCTTTGCAATCTTTTGATATACACTCAAGACGTAAAACCGGTAGGCAGGGCGAATGTAGATTATGCAAGCATGTATATAATTCTATAAAAAATCAAACCAGATTGACTGAGCAGCATAGAGAAGCGTCTCAAAAAAGAAGACTATATGTGCAATTCGATTCTAAAAATAAAATTGATGTTAACGAGATATATAGAAGATTTGATAATAAATGTTTCAAATGTGGTTTGGATTTAAGTGCTGATTTAGTAGCCAACTCTGAGAAAAAAATGGGTAATTTGGATCATACATTGCCTGTATATTACTTATGGCCTTTGACTACTGATAATGCCACATTGCTCTGTAAAGTACATAATGGAGAAAAAGCAGAGAAATGGCCTGGGGAGTTTTATTCAAGGCAAGAATTGGCATCACTCTCAAGATTGACCGGGGTTGAAGCTCGTGTTTTGGCTGGGGCACCAATATTTAATCCAGAAGCAATTGATATTTTAAAAAATCCTAAATTCGTTGAAGGTTTAGTCGATAAGTTTTCCAGATATCCGAATGAGGTATATAATTTACGCAATCGAATTAAGAGAGTTACAGGGTTCGATTTCTTCGATAACCCTAATTTGAAAATTTCTGCTAATTGGGTTATCGAAGCCGATAAACTTATCTAATCTTTCGTAAAGACAAGGTACTGATGATGGGTTGTCGTGCCTTTGTCTTTAATTCCGTGACTTTCGCAATGTTCAACACTTTCGTCAAATATATCTATAAGGCTAAGATAATTACTACCAATTTTAGCAATTTGTCCTGCCATATCACTTTTTTTACTTTTACCAACGTGCATTAAAAAAACGCCATCTTTTTTTAAGCATTGTTGAGATTGTTTGAATATATTATCATATATTTCAAAGCTTTTTTTTTGAGTTTCGTCCACAAAATCTTTTGGCTTCGTTTGGAAGTCATCTTTTTCCCAACCAGAAAACCATAATCGCATCCAATTTGCTGAATAGAAACGGGTACTATCATAAAATGGAGGTGATGTTATAATTGCATCTAAATTATTTACTTCTTCAGGCCAACTTTTTGTAGAGTCCTGATAAAATACTTTGCTGCCAGTATCTGGGATATCATCAGAATTTTGCAAGACTCTTTCAACTTTTTTAATTAACTTTATAACTAAATTACTGTATATAAAATCTCCAGTAGGCGCGAAAGGTGTAATAGGATGGGACTTTCTACTCAATGCATACGGACGATTACCATGTAAAATATGTAATAAACATGACTGTACTAACGATTCAGATGCATCTAATTCACCTTTTATTAAAAAGAATTTACGAGCACACAGTATTTCCTTAAAAGTTTCAGGATGAAAATAGGATTCAATTGAACCATTAAACCTTATTAAATTATGTTCGTTATAATCTATTGAATTTTTGTTTTGATCAATAAAATCAGATAATTTATTGATTACCTCTTGAATTTCATTTTTACTTATAACTTCTAGTTTTGCACGTGAAATATTAACTGCTGCTGGACTAATATCAAATCCATATGCAGTATGACCAAGTAATCTTGCTTCGAAAGGAATGGTGCCAACACCTGAGAAGACATCTAATATACGTCCCTTACTTGATGGCATGAATGTATCAATTAAAGATCTAGCGATTGATGGTTTAAGTTTCCCTTGGTATGAACACATAGAGTGCCAGTTATGGCCCCAATTTCTCTTTACCATTTCACCTGATTGATGGGGTAATTCTTTCTTGAATTGCTCCCATTTTTTACTAAAATATTTATTTTTCATTTAAAAACCTGAACAGTCTGGACTAACTTTGTTCCATTGCGGGATTTTCGTTCACGAAGAATGACCCTTTCGTTCTCTTCAAAACCTAACTTTGACATCATTTCTTTCAAAATATCTTGTGTAGGGATGTAGACGTTACAATAAACAGAATCACCTAAATCTATACAGATAGTCGCATCATTAGTTAGTAATTTGGGGAGTTTTGATAAGAATTTGAACATGTCCCAAAAGTAGTTTTCAACCATCATTGAAATACGACTATCATACTCTTTTATGCTTAGTTCTTTAATACATTCAGATAATAATGGTATTTCTGAGATAATAGTATTATTTGAAGATAAGCTTTTACCTTTAGTTACATCGTTAATACCACTGGTAATAGCTAAATCCCTATAATGTCTTAGATCTGATTTGGTCTTTAATTTCCCTATAAACCAAAGTTCAATTTTAGTATTTCTAAAATAGTTTGTGCCATTTAAATATGGCGGGCTTGTTATTACAGCATCAATCAGGTTATTCCCAGATATTTCTTTGGCATCATCACATAAGAAGGTGGCTAAACCACTACCTTCCGTAATGTCTAATAAATCACTGGCAATTAATTCTAAGCTTTTTTGTACATGAAAGCGAAAGCCCTGGTTGCCTTTCTCTAATTCTTTTTGTGTCTTGAATCGTAAATCACCTCGTCTTACCAATAACGAGGAAGGGATTAACGATCTAATCCCTGCTATTGTCAGAAGTCTCTTAAGATTGTTATCTTCGATAGAGCTAATGTAACATTGATAACTAAGTATATCTTTAAATATGTGATCCTCAAAAAATTTCGTATTACCAAAAACGGATTTAAATGATTTCTCTAGATCTGTCTCGGTTGCAGAAGGTTTGAGTACATTAGTTATTTCATTAGAAATACAATAAAGTTCATTTACTAATTTTGTTTTTTCTTCTTCGCTTAATGTTAAAGCTATTAGTTTAGTTTCAATAATATATTGGCATAAAGGGTTTACTTCGCAGTAGTAATTATTTAAACCCTCTAAAACGGAAACAATGGCTGTTGTTCCAGAGCCACAAAATGGATCTAAAATTGTTTTGGCTTTAGGAGCAAATCGTGAAATCAAGCATTTCACAAATTCGGGAGAATAACCCTCTAAATATGGGTACCAATCATGCATTGGACTACCTTTGCCACCGCTAAAGGTTGATTGCAAACGCATAAATGATTTTTCATTTTTCTGATTCACAAATTTTTTTGCCAAAATATCTTTTATAAATGTTGACTTGCCTACATTCTTTTCATTTGCGATTGTTTCTAGTTTTTCATATGATTGTATGTCAATCATATCCCTCAGGGTGGCTGAACTTAAATGTTTGATATTATTGTATAAATTATATTCACTTTCAGAGAAAGCAATCGTAATCCCAGTCTTGTTAGCCGAGGAACATTTGTAATCTGAAAAGTAAATCTTCTTAGAAATCTGCATGTTAATTCATATTGTTGTGAAGAGTGTAACTAACATAGCATATGGGTAATGTGTTTTGAAGATCCAATCTGTAATTGAAGCGTTTTTGAAGGTAGTGATAATCAATTAAAACATAAATAATTCAGTAGGTTAACTGAGAAAAGATATTGTTTTTAATGCTATTTATCTCGCTTTACATGCAATTGCAAAGTTGATGAGTGGTGCTCATAATACTGTTCGATTATCATCAATCGGGACTGATGGTATCAATGATGGTATTATGTCCAATGTGGTAAATTTTAATCTCTTAAGATCATAAGGATAGTTGTGATGTTCGAGTCCGGCCTTCGCATCGCCATCAATTCCCCCTTGTCCTGCATATACATCGCCCTCCGCTCCCGCATCGGCGCAATCAGTTCCTGCAAACACGCCTCCAGCTCGTTCTTACATACCCGGTCACCCAGCCCGCCTGCCTGATAGTGCGCCTTCATCGCCGCCACTTTCTCCTTGTCCGGATGAAAAGCGTCGAGATACGTAAACACCACGTTCCCCTCAATCTGCCCCGGGTCGCTCACCTTCAGGTGGTTCGGGTCGGTGTACATGGCGCTGACCGCACGGTGAATGGTCTCTTCACTGGCCGAAAGGTGCAGCGTGTTGCCCAGCGATTTCGACATCTTGGCACCGCCGTCGATGCCGGGCAGGCGGCTGGTGTCGCTCAGCATCGCCTTGCAGTGGCGCAGCACCGGGGCGGGCAGCAGGCTATTCATCTTGTGCACAATCTCGTTGGTCTGCTCAATCATCGGCAGCTGGTCGTCGCCGACGGGCACGCACTTGGCCTTGAACGCGGTGATGTCCGCCGCCTGGCTGATGGGGTAGGCCATAAACCCGACCGGCAGCGAGCGGGCGAAGCCTTTCTGCACAATCTCGTTTTTCACCGTCGGGTTACGCTCCACGCGGGCGACGGTGACGATGTTCATATACAGCATCGTCAGCTCTGCAAGGGCGGGCAGGGCGGATTGCAGGCAGATCGTGGTCAGGTTCGGGTCGATGCCCGCGGCGAGGTAGTCGGCCAGCACTTCGGGGATGTTGTCGCGAATTTTTTGCGGGTTGCTGCCGTTGTCGGTCAGCCCCTGAAGGTCAGCAATCAGCACAAACTGGTTGTGGGTGTGCTGGAGCGCCACGCGCTGGCGCAGCGATCCGACAAAGTGGCCGAGGTGCAGCGGGCCGGTTGGGCGATCGCCGGTGAGGATGGTGGGTGCGTTCATAAAGACTCCTTAATGTGCAGTAGCCGAAAGGGTCTTAGAAAAGTGAAAGCCGCCTTTCGGCGGCTATCTGAAAATGAGGAAAACTACTCCGTGCCGCCTTTAAGAAGGCAGCCACCAGCGGTTTACGGTGAGCACGGCGTGGTTTATGTTCATCTCTTTACCGTACCATGTCCGGCGCGAAAAACAAAAGGGCACGTCATGCTGCAATCACTCAACCACCTGACCCTCGCGGTCAGCGACCTGCAAAAAAGCGTCACCTTCTGGCACGAGCTGCTGGGGCTTGCGCTGCACGCCCGCTGGAATACCGGGGCCTATCTCACCTGCGGCGATCTGTGGGTCTGCCTGTCGTACGACGAGGCGCGCCGGTACGTGCCGCCGCAGGAGAGCGACTATACCCACTACGCGTTTACCGTGGCGGAAGCGGATTTTGAACCGTTCTCGCAAAGGCTTGAGCAGGCGGGCGTCACCGTCTGGAAGCAGAACAAAAGCGAGGGAGCATCGTTTTACTTTCTCGACCCGGACGGGCACAAGCTGGAGCTGCACGTGGGTAGCCTCGCCGCGCGGCTGGCGGCGTGTCGCGAGAAGCCCTATGCGGGCATGGTGTTTACCTCAGACAAGGCTTGAGGCGCGCACCTTCAGCCTGCCCGCCAGCGTCACGTGCGTGGCGGCATCTTCCTGATTGCACAGGTACTCCACCGCCAGCCGTCCCAGCTCGCTGTAAGGCAACTGGATGCTGGTCAGCGGCGGGGTGAGCTGCTCGGAAATCTTCTGGTCGTCGTAGCCCGCCAGCAGCATATCCTGCGGAATGCGCACGCCGTTCACCGCCAGCGCCTGGTAGCAGCCGATCGCCAGCCAGTCGCTGGCGCAGAAGATGGCGTCCGGGCGCTCGGCCAGTTCCAGCAGCGAAGCTGTCGCGGTAAAGGACTCGCTGAACTGCCAGTTGGTCTGGCGCACCAGGCCGTCGTCGCACGCGAGTCCGGCCTGCTGTAATGCTGCCTGGTAGCCCGCCAGACGCTGGCGCGAGGCCTCCATCCAGCTCTCGCCGGTGATGTGGGCGATGCGCGTGGCGCCGCAGGCGATGAGGTGTCTGGTAACCTGGAAAGCGTTGGCGTAGTCGTCCGGAATAAACGACGGCAGCAGCGGCGAGCCGGGGTCGCGCTGGTTGAGCAGCACCAGCGGGATGCGGGTGCAGTCCTGGAATGCCGTCATATCGACGACGTTCGTGACCGGAGAGGCAAGGATAATCCCGATGCAGTTGCGCTTGTCCAGCTGACGGATGATGTTCAGGGCCAGCTCCACGTCGTCGCCGTAGTCGTAGACGGTGAGCAGGGTCTCGTTGCGCCACGCCGCTTCCCGCGCCTGGCTGATGGCGTCGATAAACGGGTCGAAGCTCTGCATGGAGCTGACCAGCAGGGCGATCTCCTCCTGGTTGCGCGGGGCGTGAACGGCGGGGAGGCGGTCGTAGCCGAGCTCGGTAGCCACATTAATCACCCGCTGGCGGGTATCGTCGCTGAGCTTAATGTTGCGGGACTGGTTAAGCACCAGCGATACCGTCGCCTGCGACACCCCTGCCGCCCGCGCAATATCGTTCATCGTCACTTTTGTTTTTCGCTTCATCCGTCCTCTCCCTTTCGCGATTTTGCATCATACCCTAACCGCACGCTTTAGCGCCGTCGATCACGTTTCTCATCCATCGAAGCGTGAACTTTGTGAGAGGCGTCGCTTTTCTGAGCGCCGCGATTTGCGCATTTATTCTGCAACTAATATTTATTAGCTAAACATTATCAGTAAGAGGATGCGTAATGAAAGAGCAGTGGAGCAGGGAGCAGGCACAGGCGTGGTATCAGCAAAAAGGCTGGCTGTGCGGGTTTAACTATCTGCCGTCGACGGCGGTGAACTGGACCGATATCTGGCAGGAAGAGACCTTCGATGCCGAAACCATCGAACGCGAGCTGGGCTGGGCGGCGGACGCGGGCTATAACACCCTGCGCATCAACCTGCCGTTCATCGTCTGGGAGCACGACCGCGACGGGCTGATGACGCGCATCGACCGCTTTTTGACGATTGCCGACGGTCACGGGTTCAGCACCATGCTGACCCTGATGGACGACTGCGGGTTCTCCGGCGACGAGCCGTACCTCGGCCCGCAAAAGCCGCCCGTACCGGGCAAGCACAACAGCCAGGCGGCAGCGAGCCCGGGACGCGATAAGGTGTGCGATCGCGACTGCTGGCCACAGATTGAGCGCTATATCCGCGACGTTGTGCGCCAGTTCCGCGAGGATAAGCGCGTATTGCTCTGGGATCTGTATAACGAGCCGGGCAACCGCGGCATTTTCGCGACCGGCACGCAGGAGGTGTTGTACGACGAGAAGCTGGAAACCTGCGCGCACGAGTTGATGAAGCAGGCGTTCCGCTGGGTGCGTGAGGAAGACCCGACCCAGCCGCTCACCATCTGCGCGTGGCGTCTGCCGGCGGAAGAAGAGGGCGAGACGTTTTACCAGCACCCGCTGGACCAGACCGCGCTGGCGCTGTCAGATGTGGTGAGCTACCACGCCTATACCAATACCGGGCGCATGACGGCGATTATCCAGCAGCTTCAGGCGCTGGGCCGCCCAATCTTCTGCACCGAATGGCTGGCGCGTCACGTGGGCGGCACCATCGAAGAGCAGCTCCCGCTGATGTACATGGCGAAGGTCGCGCCGTATCAGTGGGGGCTGGTGCGCGGTAAAACCCAGACCTGGCTGCCGTGGCCGGTAGTGATGAAGGAGTCCACGGACTACTGCCGCCTGTGGTTCCACGACGTGTTTGAGGAGAACGGTATCCCGTTCTCACGCGCTGAAATCGCGCTGATGAAGAAGCTGCGCAAAATCGCCCCGAATCCGCAGGGCTAATAATAATGACCCGGCGCGCTGTCGCCGGGCAACCAGGTACGCACTATGGCAATGACAATGAAAATACCGTCTCGCGAGTTGTGGTCTTACTTTGGCTATGGTTTAGGTCAGTGTTTTAGCTTTGGTTTAGTGGGTTCGTTTATTAACTATTTTTACACCGACGTGCTGGGGATCTCGGCGCTGGCGGCAAGCACCATCTTCCTGATTGCCCGTGCGTGGGATGCGGTTCACGATCCGCTGTTTGCCAGCATTATGGACACCATTAACAGCCGGTTCGGCAAGTTTCGCCACTTTTTACTGATCGCCCCGCTGCTGATCACCGGGGTCACCCTGCTGGCGTTCTATAAAATCGAAGCGGACATGACCACCAAAATCCTCTACGCCGGGGTGACGTATATCCTGTGGGGGACGCTGTACGCCATCTCCGATATCCCGTTTTGGTCGATGTCATCGGTGATGACCAACGACTCCGGCCAGCGCACCCGCGCGGTGACGGCGGCGATGCTTGGAGTGAACGCCGGGATCGCCTGCGCCAACATCTTCTTCCCGAAGCTGGCGGCGTTCTTTGCCCAGTACAGCAACGATAAAGGCTACTTTATGGCGGCGCTGGTGATGATGCTGGTGGGCCTGCCGCTGATGCTCAACGGCTTTATGCAGATCAAAGAGCGCGTGCCGCCGAGCCCGGAAAAGGTGACGATGCGCGACACCTTCCACAACCTGCGCCAGAACAAGCCGCTGTTTATCGTCCTGCTGTCGTTTTTTTTCTGCGTGTTCCATAACGTGGCGGGCGGTCTCTATATCTACTTCTTTATCAACAATATGGGCGACGGCAGCCTGCAAATGGCAATTGGCGTGATGGGGATAGTGGCGGCGGTGCTGTGCCTGGTCGCCCCGCTGCTGACCCGTCGGATGCAGAAGCGGAAGCTGTTTATGATCCTCTGCGGGCTGGACGTGGCGGTGCGCGTGGTGATGTGGTTCACGGGCTATCAGCACACGGCGTTGCTGTTTGTCCTGCTCGGCCTGAGCACGCTGTTCGTGATGATGACCAACATCCTCACCTCGTCGATGATTGCCGACACCATCGAGTATGCGGAGTATCACACCCACAAGCGCTGCGCGGCGATCACCTTCTCCGGGCAGACCTTTACCGGCAAGATGTCGGTGGCGGTGGGCGGCGGGCTCATCGGCGTGTTTCTGACGATGATCGACTATGTGCCGCAGGCACAGGCCCAGAGCGACAGCGTGCTGGCGGGGCTGTTCTTCGGGATTTGTTTGTTACCGGCGATAGGCTCGCTGATTCGAATGGGGTTTATGTCGCGCTTCACCTTTACCGAGGAGAAGCATGCGGAGGTTTGTCGGCTGCTGGCGGAGCGGAATGCGTCTGCGAAAGCGCCGGGTGGCGGCTGCGCCTTACCCGGCCTACAGGACCAGCCCTTGTAGGCCTGATAAGCGAAGCGCCATCAGGCTTCGCGTAATGACTTACAGCGACTTTACAAACGCCAGCAGATCTTCGTTGAGCTGATCCTGGTGGGTCAGCGCGAAGCCGTGCGGCGCGTTGTCGTACACTTTCAGCGTGGCGTTTTTGATCATCTCTGCCGCCAGCTTGCCGGTCGTTTCAAACGGCACGATCTGGTCGTTGCTGCCGTGGATCACCAGCGTCGGCACGTCGATTTTCGCCATATCCGGGCGGAAGTCGGTTTCGGCGAAGGCGGTTACGCAGTCGATGGTGCCCTTCAGGGACGCCAGCAGGGCGATGTTCAGCGTCTGCGTCAGGGCACCGGCAGAAACGGTCTGCCCGGCGTTGGTGCCGTAGAATGGGGTAGCGAAATCGCTGATGAACTGGGCGCGATCTTTACGCAGTCCGTCGCGAATCCCGCTGAACACGCTCTGATCGACCCCTTCCGGGTAGCTTTCGGATTTGCCGAAAATGGGCGTTACCGCGCCCAGCAGGGCAAGACCGGCCACGCGTTCGCTGCCGTAATTGTTGATGTAGCGCGTCACATCGCCGCCGCCCATGGAGAAGCCCACCAGCGTCACGTCGCGCAGATCCAGCGTGGTGATCAGGTCGTTAATGTCGGATGCAAAGGTATCGTAGTCATAGCCGTTCCACGGCTGATCTGAACGTCCAAACCCGCGACGGTCAAAGGCGATGGTGCGGTAGCCGCGCTCGGCCAGGTGGTTCAGCTGGCTGTCCCACATATCCCCATCCAGCGGCCAGCCGTGGCTGAAAAGAACCGGTTTGCCCGCGCCGCAGTCTTTGTAATAAATCTGCGTACCATCTTTTGCCTTAAACGTTGCCATAGTGTGTTCCTCTACAGGTGATTGTTATGTTCAGACCGGCGCGACCAGATAACGAATTGCCGGTGATGTTGTGCCCTGATGAAAAGCCAGAACGCGGCTCTGCAACAGGAGGTCATTCATGGTGTGGCGCTCCTGCTGGCGCAGATGCTCGATCCAGGAACCCATCAGGAAGGTTTCGATAAACAGACCCGGACGTTCAATATCTTCGTACACCGCCCAGCTCATCGCCCCGGCGCGGCGGCGCACCCGGCGTAGCTCGTGCACGGCCTGCAAAAACGCTTTCGCGTTCTGCGGGTCGATGATGTACTCATGCGAGACCAGCACCGGGCCACGCTCGTTCGGGAGTTCAATCTCCACCCCGTCCAGCGGCTGCCCGCTCAGGTCGAGATTTAAATCCGGATCTTTCTCCAGCTTCCAGCGGAACACCGTCATGCTCGCCAGCACCATCCCCAGCGTGGCGACAACCAGCGAAGCCGGAGTGCCGAACTGCGAGGCGATCTGGCCCCAGACGGCGCTGCCTGCGGTCATCGAACCGAAAAAGACCGTCAGATACACCGCCAGCGCCCGGGCTTTTACCCAGCGTGCGGCGCTGCGCTGCGCGCCAAGGTTGAGGGTGGAGAGCACCGCAATCCACGCGAAGCCGGTAAAGAACTCAAACAAGTTTAGCAGCCAAAAGTGACGTACAAATGCCAGCGCCAGCATGGTGATCGCAAACGTCAGGCTGGCGGCCACCATCAGCCGATCGGCGTTCAGCCGCTGGCGCAGACGCGGCAGCAGGATGGCCCCGGCAATGGCGCCAAGGCCGATACACGCCAGCATCACGCCGTAGCCCGCCGGGCCTAAGCCCAGCTCGCGGCGCGCCACCAGCGGCAGCAATGCCCAGCCCGCGCTGCCGAAAACAAAAAAGGCCACGGTGCGCACCAGCACGTTGCGCAGCACCGGCGCGGCGTGCACGTAGCGAATCCCGGAGCGCACCGCAGAGAAGAAGTGCTCCGGTGGCAAACGCTGCATGGACGGTGCCGGACGCCAGCGCCACAGCACCCACGCCACGCCCATCACGGACAGCGCGTTCAGGGCAAACACCATCCACGGCCCGGCAAGCGACAGCAGAAAACCGCCCAGCGCAGGGCCAATTGCCCGGCTGATATTGACCCCGAGCGAGTTAAGCGCCACGGCGGAACCCAGCTCGGACTTGCTCACCAGGTCAGGGACAATCGCCTGAAACGGCGGCGAACTCATGGCCGCACCCACGCTCAGCAGAAACGTCGCCGCCAGCAGAACGGTGGGGGTGACGTGTCCGGTAAAAGAGAGCAGCGTCAGCCCGGCGGCGGCAATGAACACCCACAGCTGGGAGAAGAGCAGGTATTTACGTCGATCAACGATGTCCGCCATCACCCCGGACGGCAGGGCGAAAAGGAACATCGGCAGGCTGCTCGCCGCCTGCACCAGCGCGATATCCAGCGGATCGGCGCTGAGCGTCAGCATGCTCCAGTTGATACCGACGTCGCTCATCCATGAGCCGACGTTAGAGACCACCGTGGCGATCCACAGCATGCGGAACACCGGCTGGCTCAGCGGCTGCCAGGGTGAAACCGCGGGGGCGGGCGTCGTCTCGACGTGTGCGTCGCGAACGTCGTTTACCTGGGTCATGCGAACCTCTCCGTTGTTTTAGGCTGCACTCGCCACTGGCCCGGCCCGGTAAGGGCGAGGGTGGTGAAGATAATCAGCAGCAGCCAGCCAAACTGCCCCTCGGCAATCGACCAGTTCGGGTGGACCGCCAGCATCGCCACCAGCAGCACGGCGATAATCGGCAGGCACGCCAGGCGGGTGTAAATCCCCGCAATGATAAACAGCGGGCAGATCACCTCGGCGACGATCGCCGGGATCAGACTGGCATACGGCCCAAAACCAAACGGATCTTCGATGCGCGTCAGCTCTTCGCTGAAGTGCAGCACCTTCGGCAGACCGTGCACGTAAAGCAGCAGCAGACTGCCGGTCAGGCGCAGAAAGAACAGCCCCGGATCGATCCGGGGCGAAGCGTCATTTTGTTTCATCAGAATGCAAAGCAGCTGCAACCCAGCGCCCCCCAGAAAGCGTTATCGTCGGATACCGGCATCTCTGACGTGCGGGCAAAGTCATGCTGGTGGTTGTGAACCCCGCACGGGCCGCTACAGTGGTGAGCCACACTCATACCCACGCGTGCGGCCTGCGGCGGCGCGCTGCGGTAGTGGCCCGGCACCTTCACCACCGGGGACCACTCGGGCAGGACCGGAATGGCGGGCGGCGCGAGTGGGCCAAAAGCGCCTGCGGCATAGACGATATCGCCGTTCACCACGGTGAGGACGGACTCGATGCCCTTGATCTCCTCCTCCGGCACGCGGAAGTAATCTTTGCTGAGCACCGCCAGATCCGCGAGCTGGCCAGCTTTGATCTGCCCCTTCTGGTTCTGCTCGCTGGAGAACCACGCGCTGCCCTGGGTCCAGAGCATCAGGGCGGTATCGCGATCCAGACGGGCGCTGTGGTCGTACATCTGCATCCCGCCGACGGTGCGGCCGGAGACCAGCCAGTAGAGCGCGGTCCACGGGTTATAGCTCGCCACGCGGGTGGCGTCCGTCCCTAAGCCCACCGGCACGCCGGTCTCGAGCATTTTCGCCACCGGCGGCGTGTGGCGGGTGGCTTCGATGCCGTAGCGCTCGGCAAAGTATTCCCCCTGGAAGGCCATGCGGTGCTGGACGGCAATGCCGCCGCCGAGTGCTTTGATGCGGTCGATGTTAGCCTGGGTGACGGTTTCCGCATGGTCGAAGAACCAGTGCAGCCCGTTGAACGGAATGTCGCGGTTCACCTTCTCGAAGACGTCCAGCATGCGGCTGATGGATTCGTTGTATGTGGCGTGCAGGCGGAACGGCCAGCGGTACTCCACCAGATGGCGCACCACGCGCTCCAGCTCGTCCTCCATGCCCGGTGCGAGATCCGGGCGCGGCTCGAGGAAGTCTTCAAAATCGGCGGCGGAGAAGACCAGCATCTCGCCCGCGCCGTTGTGGCGGAAGAAGTCGCTGCCCTGGCCCGGCGTAAGCATGTCGGTCCATTTTTCAAAGTCTTCCAGCTCGTGGCCCGGACGCTGGGTAAACAGGTTGTAGGCGATGCGGATGGTCATCTGCTTTTTCTCGTGCAGCTCGGCAATCACCTCGTAATCTTCCGGGTAGTTCTGGAAGCCGCCGCCCGCGTCGATGGCGCTGGTCAGCCCCAGACGGTTCAGCTCGCGCATGAACTGGCGCGTGGAGTTAACCTGCTGCTCCAGCGGCAGCTTCGGCCCTTTCGCCAGCGTGGCGTAGAGGATCATGGCGTTCGGACGGGCAATCAGCATCCCGGTCGGGTTGCCGTTGGCGTCGCGCTGGATCTCCCCGCCCGGCGGATTCGGCGTGTCTTTGGTGTAGCCGACCACCTTCAGCGCGGCGCGGTTGAGCAGGGCGCGGTCGTACAGGTGGAGGATGAAGACCGGCGTATCCGGCGCGGCGTCGTTAATTTCGTCGAGGGTCGGCATGCGGCGCTCGGCGAACTGGAACTCGCTCCAGCCGCCCACCACGCGCACCCACTGGGGCGACGGCGTGCGCAGGGCCTGCTCTTTTAGCATCCGCAGGGCGTCGGCGAGCGACGGCACGCCTTCCCAGCGCAGCTCAAGATTGTAGTTCAGCCCGCCGCGAATGAGGTGCAGGTGCGAGTCGTTCAGGCCGGGGATGGCGGTGTGGCCTTTTAAGTCCACCACCTTAGTGCCGTCGCAGTGGTGTTGCATCACCTCGGCGACGGTACCCACTTCCAGAAATTTTCCGTCGCGCACGGCAACGGCTTCCGCGACAGGATTCTCGCGATCGACGGTGTGAAACTGGCCGTTAACCAGAATGAGATCGGCTTTACCGAGGGTAACCATAATAGCTCCAGACTAAGAGGGGAATGGTCAGGATTATGGGAACCGGTTTCGGCAAAGATCCAGTTATACAATAGGATAGGTATACCAAAGTATAACTATACCTAAGGTTAACTATACGAAGAGATAATTACACCACAGCGCTGTGGGTCATAGGATGAACGCGATTTTATCGGCGTGCTGTTCGCGGCGATTTTAACCTTTAACCTCACTGGATAATCTTATGACCACTTCTAAGCTCGAAGTCTTAACCCCTGCCAACTGTCAGATCATCTTCATCGATCACCAGCCACAGATGGCGTTCGGCGTGCAGTCTATTGACCGCCAGGTGCTGAAAAACAACACCGTGGCGCTGGCGAAAGCGGCTAAGGTGTTCAACATCCCAACCATCATCACCACCGTTGAGACCGAAAGCTTCTCCGGCAATACCTATCCGGAGCTGCTGGACGTGTTCCCGGGCCAGGACATTCTGGAGCGTACCTCCATGAACTCCTGGGACGACCAGAAGGTGCGCGACGCGCTGAAGACCAACGGCAAGAAGAAGGTGGTTGTCGCGGGCCTGTGGACCGAAGTGTGCAATAACAGCTTTGCCCTGTGCGCGATGCTGGAAGGCGACTACGAAATTTATATGGTGGCAGACGCCTCCGGCGGCACCTCCAAAGAAGCCCACGACTTCGCGATGCAGCGCATGATCCAGGCGGGCGTGATCCCGGTGACCTGGCAGCAGGTGATGCTGGAGTGGCAGCGTGACTGGGCGCGCAAAGAGACCTACACCGCGGTGATGGATATCGTGCGCGAGCACTCCGGCGCCTACGGAATGGGTGTGGATTACGCCTACACCATGGTGCACAAAGCGCCGTCTCGTCAGAAGAGCGAGCACCGCACCTTAGCGCCGGTTCCGGCACGCTAAGTCCCGCTGGCGGGCTGGTCCCTCATCCGGCTCGCCGCTGCCTTTTTCTCTGGAGTTCACAATGAGTACAGGGTTGATATCCCTCGCGGCAGGCGTGTTGATTGGCCTGATGTATGCCGTGCTGAAGGTGCGTTCCCCCGCGCCGCCCGCGCTGGCGCTGATTGGCCTGCTGGGGATGCTGGCGGGGGAACAGGCGATGCGTCATCTTTTATCCCGCGACAATCCCGCGGGCGTGCAGGTGACGGTTCCCCACGTTCAGCACCTGTCCGGAGCGTCATCATGAAGGCCTGGATTATTTCGCTGGTGTGCGGGGTCGCGGCTGGGGTACTTTACGCCCTGCTCGACGTGCATTCCCCGGCGCCGCCGGTCGTCGCGCTGCTTGGCCTGTTCGGCATGCTGGTGGGTGAACAGCTGATCCCCATCGGACGGCGTCTGGTGAGCCGCGAACCGTTGACCCTGGCCTGGTTTCGTCATGAATGCGTACCGAAGATCAGCGGTACCGCGCCCCCAGCGCCCGCGAAGGAAAGCCGCGACGCGTAACGATTTGTTTGAGGAAAGACAGCATGACGCTGCCGTGGCGCATTGCCATCATTGATGACGAACGCTCTGTTCGCAGCGGGCTCAGTAACCTGCTGCAATCGGAAGGGTATGCTACCGATACCTTCGATTCGGCAGAGGTGTTTTTGAGCCACCCTCTCGCCCTGTCCGGCGCGTCGCTGGTGATCACCGACATCAAGCTACGCGGCATGAACGGCATCGAGCTGTTTGAGAAGCTGCGGTTGCTGGCCATGCCGCCACCGCCAATACTGTTTATCTCCGGCCATGCTGATGAAAATATGCAGCGGTATGCACTCAGTCTGGGCGCCGCTGCATTTTTGCGTAAGCCGATTAACATCGATATTCTGCTGGATCATATTCAGCGGGAGCTGACCCGCCGACAATAAGGATCGCGGATGAACGAACATACGTCGCCTGCATTTTGGCCCGCCCGGGGAAGTCTCCATGAAGGGCGGGCTTTTGTTCTGAAAGAGGATGTCATTTTTACCGTGCTGGCGCAGGAGGGCGGCATCTCCTGGATGAACGGGCGGCATCCCCAGTCCGGCGGTTCGTTTATTATTGCCACCGCGGTCAGCGATGAAGAAGAGGAGCGGGCAACGCGGCTGCTGAAAAACGAGTTTGCCCTGCGCGACCGGCTTCATGACGGCTGGGCTATCCGGCCCGTCGCTTCAACCCAGTACCGCGGACGTTTTGCGCTGGTCTACGCGCCGTTCTGCTTTGAACTGCTGGCGTGCCGGGCAGGTAAGGCGATTTCCGGGATCGCCCGCTTTATCGAAATGGCGATCCGCATCTGCGGTCCCCTGCGCCAGATGCATCTGCACAACCTGATCCACGGCGATATCAAACCCGGGGCGTTCTTCGTTCATCACGACGCCACCTGCCGTCTTTGCAGCTTCGGTCTTTCCTGCGGCACCTCCGACGCGTTCTCCCAGTCCCGGCTTGCCGCGTCTGGCGGCACGCCCGCCTACATGTCACCGGAACACACCACGCGTACCCGGCGCGCCGTCGACAGCCGGAGCGATCTCTACAGTCTGGGTATCGTGCTTTATGAACTTCTGACCGGGCGATTGCCGTTTGAACTGAGCGCTGATGACCAGACCAACTGGGCGCATTACCACATTGCCTCTGAGCCGCTTGCGCCGGGGCGGGTGCGCCCGGACGTACCCGGCATGCTGTCGACCATTATCCTTAAGCTGTTGGAGAAGAATCCGGAGAATCGCTATCAGACCGTCGACGGGCTGATTGCCGACCTCAGGCGCTGCCAGGCGACGCTGACCGCCGAAGGTGAGATCGTCGACTTTATTCCCGGCCAGCAGGATCGCTCTCCGGCGATCCATCTTGCCGATTCGCTTTTCTCTGCGCATCCGCAGGCCAGCGACGTCATCGCCGCGTTTGAGCGGGTCAGCCAGAGCGGTGCGCCGGAACTGGTGACGATTGGGGGGCCTTCGGGGATCGGCAAATCTTCCGTGATCGCCACCACGCTGAAATCGCTGCAACAGCGCAAGGTGCTGCTGGCGGTGGGCAAGGTCGATCAATATTCTCCCACGCTGCCCTACGGCGTGCTGAGTTCGGCGTTTCGGACGCTCACGCTGCACCTGCTCGGGCTGCCAGCCGGGGAGGTAGCGACGTGGAAAATCCGTCTGTCGCGCGCGCTGGAAGGCTTCGAGGAGCTGGCCGTCAGCCTGGTGCCGGAGCTGAATTTACTCCTAGAGAACAAACCGCGTTTCTCTGCGGATACCTTTTCCATCGACGCGCGGGCGCGCTTCAGCCATATGGTGCTGGCGCTGGTGAAAACCTTCGCCACCCAGGGCGCGCCGCTGGTGCTGCTGCTGGATAATGTGCAGTGGATCGACGCCGCCAGCCTGCAAACGCTCGATCACCTGCTGCGCGCCTGCGGCGCCATCCCGCTGCTGGTGGTGGTGGCGCACCGCGATCTCAGTTCGCTTTCTGAGCCCACCTTGCAGACCGCGCTGGCGAGCCTGCCAGAGGCGGCGCAACACGCCACGACGATCGTGCCGCAGCCGCTGTCGGTGAAGGCCGTGGCGCGCTGGCTCGGGGGGATTTTTCATGCCCGCAGTACCGGTACCACCGATCTTGCCACGCTGATCCATGAAAAAACCGGCGGCAACCCGCTGTTCGTGCAGGAATTTTTACGCCGCATCGTCGATGACGGACTGGTGGTGCACAACAAATATCAGGGGAAATGGCATTACGATCTCCAGGCCATCCGCGCCCGGCACTACACCGAGAACGTGGTGACGCTGGTGCTTGAACAGCTCAAGGAGATGCCCGACGAGACGCGCCGCCTGCTGGGCAGCATCGCCTGCCTCGGCTGCACGGGCGAGCTGGAGATGCTGTGCCGCGTGGTGGGGCGGTCGGCGGCGGAAATCCGCTACGCGCTTCATCCGGCGGTGACCGCTCAGCTGATTGTGCTGACGGAGAAAGAGTACGCTTTTACCCACGATCGGGTGCAGGAAGCCGCCTTTGCCCTGCTGGATGAGGGCGAGAAAAGCCATCTGCACCTGACCACCGCCAGCCTGCTGGCGGATGCCGCGCGGCAGACGGCGGGCAACGAACTGCTGTTCCGCGCGGTTCACCACGTCAGCGCCGCGCTGGACTGCATCCAGCCTGCACCCCAGCGGCAGCGATTCCGGGAGCTGAGCCTTCAGGCCGCGCGGCGTGCGAAGCGTACCGGCGATTACCTTTCCGCCTTAAGCTATATCCAGACCGCCAGAGCGCTGGGGAATGCGGGCCCGGTCTCGGACTTTATGCTGGATATCGAAGAGGCGGGCTGTGAGTTTGCGCTCGGACACCTGGAGCGCACGCGTGCGCTGTGCGATGCGATCCTCGGTTCACCGGGCGGGCTGACGGAGAAAGCGCTGGCCGCCAACCTGCTGGCGGAAGTTTATATGCGCCAGTCGGAGATCCGCCTGGCGCTGGAGGCGTCGTTATGCTGGCTGGGCGTGTTCGGGATCCAGATCAGCCGCTACCCGGAAAATGCCGAATGTGACGAGGCCTGGCAGCAGTTCTGTCAACGCACCGCCGACGCGCCGCAGAACCCGTTTTCTCAGCTTAAGCTGATGGAGAACGCAGAGACCGAAGCGGTGATGAACCTGCTTTACAGCGCCAGTATTTTCGCCAGCTTTACCTGCCCGCGCCTGCACTTTTTACTCCTGTGCCGGATGATGCACCTCACGCTCGATCACGGCATAACCGGTGCTTCCACCACGGCGATGGCCTGGTTTGGCGTGCTGATTGGCCACCGCTACGCCGAATACCGTCTCGGGTTTGAGTACGGCACGCTGGCTCGTGAGCTGGTGAACCGCCACGGCTATGATGCCTATGAAGCTAAAACTCTGCTGCCGCTCGACCAGCTCAGCGTCTGGACCCAGCCGCTGTTGTACACTATCGAGTGCGCCAAGGCCTGCTTTACCTCAGCGGTGACCCACGGCGACATGACGATGGCCTGCTTCGCGGCCTGTCATCAGATCATTAACTTCCTCTCCCGGGGCGATCATCTGGATGGCGTGCTGACCAGCATCGATCGCGGTCTGGCCTTTGTGCGCAAAACGGATTACCAGGACATTGAAACCGTTCTGCACATTCAGCGCCGCTACGTGGAGTTTTTACGCACGCCGGTGACGGGCCCATGGAGCGCCGCCCAGGCGCTGCCTGACGATCTGCTGCCCGCGCCGCCGGAGCAGGCGCCCGAGCAGACCTCGACCATGCTCTTCTGGTACTGGCTCTATCGCGGGATGGCGCACTTTTCCTGCGGCGAATACGCCGACGCACAGGCGGATTTAGAAATGGCGGGCTGGTATGCGTGGTCCGCGCCGGGTCATATTCATCTGCTGGATTACCATTTTTACAGCGCGCTGGCGCTCTCCCGCCAGCTCACGCCGGAAACCTTTTCGGCGGATTATCGCCGCAGTATTCATCACCATTACGACAAAATTGCCCTCTGGGCGCGGATCAATCCGGGCACGTTTGCCGATAAAGAGGCGCTGATTTATGCCGAAATCGTCCGTCTGGACGGCATGAACAGCATCGCGCTGGAGCAGTATGAAAAAGCGGTGCGACTCTCGCGGGAGGGCGGGTTTAACCCGATCAATGCCCTGGCGCACGAGCTGGCCGGGCGTTTCTCGCTGGCCTGCGGCTACCCGACCGCCTCCGACGCCCATTTCCGCGGCGCGATTGCCGCCTGGGGGCGCGTCGGGGCGCAGGCCAAGGTGCGCCAGCTGGAGCAGGATTTCCCCCATCTGCTGGCCTCCGGGCAGAGCCGCGCGTATGACACGGCGGCGTTTGCCCAGAACGAGGTGATCCGCGATTTACAGAGCGTCATCAAAGCCTCACGCGCCTTATCCGAAGAGATCAACCTTGAACGTTTAATCGAAAACCTGATGACGCTGCTGCTTGAACGGGCCGGGGCGCAGCGTGGCCTGCTGCTGCGCGTCAGCGATAATCACATCCCGGAGATTGAAGCCAGCGCCTGGACCAGTACCGACGGCGTGCGGGTGCGCATCCTGAAAGCGTCACCGATGGCGACGGACATGCCGCTGTCGGTGCTGGCCGCGGTGATCCGCACCGGGCAGGAGATCCGCACCGGCAAACCGGAGGAGTTCCACCCGTTCAGCCAGGATCCGTATCTGGTGACGTCCGGCGCCGCCGTGATGTGCGTGCCGATGTTCAAACAGGCGCGGCTGGTGGGGATTCTGTATCTGGAAAACCGCCTGATGCCGGAGGTGTTTACCGCCGAACATTCGCGCGTGGTCAGCCTGCTGGGCGCGCAGGCGGCGGTTTCGCTGGAGACGGCGCGGCTCTACGCCGAGCTGCTGGCGGAAAACATCCAGCGCCGACGGGTGGAGAAAGAGCTGCGCGCCAGCCAGACCTCACTGATGCTGGGCGAGCAGATCAGCCATACCGGCAGCTGGCGCTGGGAACTGGTGCAGGATCTGATGTTTATGTCCGAAGAGTACGCCCGTATCCTTGGCCTGCCGGAACAGCAAAAGATGATCTCAATGGCGGAGTTTTTGACCTTCGTGCATGAGGATGATTATGGCCGGATCAGCACCCTCGTTAATCAGAGCGTGCGTGACGGGCTGTCGATGCGCGCGGAGTTTCGCATCATCCGCACCGACGGCTCCGTTCGTTACCTCCTCGGGATTGGCGATCCGGTGGGGGTGGGCAGCGAGGTGAATGAGTATTACGGCATCATTACCGACATCACCAGCCAGCGGGCGGCGGAGGATGCGATGCGGGTGGCGCAGGCGGATCTGGCGCGGGTCTCACGAGCCACTACCGTCGGGCAACTGACCTCCTCGATCGCGCACGAGATCAACCAGCCGCTGATGTCGATTGTCTCGAACGCCGGCGCGAGCCTGCGCTGGCTCAACCGCGATCCGGCGCGGCTGGAAAAAGTGCGCGAGGGGCTGGAGGAGATCGCCGCCGAGGGCGAGCGGGCAGGGGAGATCATCCGCAGCATTCAGTCTCTGACGCGCAAACAGGACCCCACGTTTACGCGAATCGATCTGCACTTCCTGATCCACCACATCATTATGCTTTCCCGCAGCGAACTTGAGCTGCGACACATAAGCGTTGATTATCTTCTGAACGCTGACGACAGCTTTATCATCGGCGACAGCGTGCAGATCCAGCAGGTGTTGCTTAACCTGGTGATGAATGCGATGGAAGCGATGGCGGAAGTGACGGATCGCCCGTGCAGCATCACGATCGCCACCGCGAACTGCGCTGAGGGGAAGGTGATCTTCGAGATCGCCGATACCGGCAGCGGCATTGAGCCGGAGCTCACCGAGCGGATCTTTGACTCGTTCTATTCGACCAAAGCGCAGGGAATGGGCATGGGGCTGACCATCAGCGCCAGCATCATTGAACGGCACCGGGGGAAACTGAGCGCGCGCCGCAGAGAGCCGTACGGCACGGTGTTTACCTTCGCGTTGCCGCTTGCCGGACAGGAGATGTAACGGTTATTCCGCTGGCTGATGTTTGGTCAGGCGCTCGACGGCCCTGACCAGTTCAGCCACGGAGCGGACCTGCATTTTCTCCATCACCCGGCGGCGGTGCACTTTAACCGTAATCTCACTGACGCCCAGCTCGGCGGCGATCTGCTTGTTGAGCTTGCCGCTGACGGCCAGCTCAAGCACCTCATGCTCGCGCGGCGTGAGGGACAGATGGCGCTGTTTCAGGGCGTAGTGCTCTTTGACGCGGGCGGCGTTGTGCTGTGCCAGCCTGAGCGCGGATTCGATGGAGCCGATGAGCGCGCTGGATTCAACGGGCTTAGTGAGAAATTCGTAGGCCCCGCCTTTGATCGCCCGGACGGACATAGGGATGGTGCCGTGGCCGGTGAGAAAGATGATCGGTATTTCCCGCCCGCTGTCTTTCAGCGCATCTGCGACATCAAACCCGGTTATCGTGGGCATTTGCATATCGAGGATCACGCAGGAGGGCAGATCCTCAAAGGGATGGCTGAGAAAGGCTTCTGCTGAGGAAAAGCCAAGGGCATATATATCCGCAGATTCCAGCAGCCTGACAACGGACTGCCTGACTGTGTCATCGTCATCAACCACATAAACAATGTGTTCCATTCACCGCCCCGGTGTTGATTTAAATGTCGAGGATGTAAACAGTCACTATGGCTACGTAAGAGACTGTTTATGCTGACTTTCATCTTAACACATTAAATATCATTATCATTTAGCAATATGATAACCATATGAAGTATAGCGAGCTGGAGCGGAGGCGATGAAGGAACGAAACGCTGTTTTTATGCACCGACAAGCTCAATACGGTTGCCGTCCGGGTCCGCAATCACCGCTTCATAGAAACCGTCCCCGGTCATACGCGGGGCGCTGAGCAGGGAGCCGCTTGCCTGCGCCTGCGCTGCCATACTGTCCACCTGCGCTTTGCTGCCGACGTTGATGGCGATATGCGCCCAGCCGACAAATTCCGGGTGCGAAGGTGCACTGGGCAGGCCCGGCAGCGTCATCAGCTCGATGGTCGGCCCGTCATCCAGGGTAATAAAGTGGGATTTAAACCCCGGACGATTTTTGCTGACGTAGCGGTCATTACTGCGGCCGCCAAACACCGTTTCCCAGAACTGAACCTGCGCGTCCAGGCTGCGGGTCCAGAGTGCGACATGTGCAATATTCATAAGATCCCTCGTTATTTGTCTGTGAGGACTTTCACCGGTAAAACAGGCTACACTCTGGTTTTGAGCGCGACAAGCTGAGGAAACAACAATGCACTACACACTGAAAGAAAGCGACAAGGAAAAAGCGGAAGGAACAAACGGCGCGGGCGCTCTACAGCAAAAACTGCTGGAATCCCGTTCGATTGTCATCTCCGGAGAGATTAACCAGGAGCTGGCCCAGAAGGTCATCACTCAGATGATCCTGCTGCAAAGCGTCAGCAACGATCCGATCAAGCTGTACATCAACAGTCAGGGCGGCCACGTAGAAGCGGGCGACACCATCCACGACTTCATTAAGTTTATCCGTCCGGAAGTGCATGTGATCGGCACCGGCTGGGTGGCGAGCGCCGGGATCACCATCTTCCTGGCGGCGAAAAAAGAGCACCGCTACGCTCTGCCGAATACCCGCTTTATGATCCACCAGCCGCTGGGCGGCGTGCGCGGTCAGGCAACGGATATCGAAATCGAAGCGCGCGAGATCATCCGCATGCTGGAGCGCGTGAACAAGCTGATTGCTGACGCCACCGGCCAGCCGCTGGAGAAAGTGAAGAAAGACACCGACCGTAACTTCTGGATGTCACCGGCGGAAGCGCTGGACTACGGCATCGTGGGTAAACTGATCACCCATTATGACGAGCTGAACCTGGATTAAGTTTAAGCCCGCGTGTGCGTCGGGTGACGGCTTCGCCTTACCCGACCTACGCGCGCTCGATTGACCCATGACAAGTTCCCCCCTCGCTGTCTCTTCTATAATCGCGCCTGTCTCCCCTCTCACTGGTGCTATCCATGGCGTATCAACTGAACCTGAACTGGCCGGAATTTCTTGAAAAATACTGGCAAAAACAACCCGTTGTGCTGAAAAATGCCTTCCCGAATTTTGTCGACCCCATTACCCCTGATGAACTGGCGGGTCTGGCGATGGAGCCGGAAGTTGATAGCCGCCTGGTAAGCCATGCTAACGGCAAGTGGCAGGCGAGCAATGGCCCGTTTGAGCATTTCGATAACCTCGGTGAAACCGGCTGGTCCCTGCTGGCGCAGGCGGTGAACCACTGGCATATGCCCGCAGCAGAGCTGGTGCGTCCGTTCCGCGTCCTGCCGGACTGGCGTCTTGATGACCTGATGATCTCCTTCTCCGTCCCGGGTGGCGGCGTTGGGCCGCATATCGATCAGTATGATGTGTTTATTATCCAGGGGATGGGCAGCCGCCGCTGGCGCGTGGGGGACAAGCTGCCGATGCGTCAGTTCTGTCCGCATCCGGCCCTGCTGCATGTCGATCCGTTTGAGCCGATCATCGACGAAGATCTGGCGCCGGGCGATATCCTTTACATTCCGCCTGGATTCCCGCATGACGGCTTCACCCATGAAACCGCGCTCAACTACTCTGTCGGTTTCCGCGGGCCGAACGGTCGCGATCTGATCAGCAGCTTTGCCGACTACGCGCTGGAGAACGATCTGGGCGGCGAACATTACAGCGATCCGGATCTGACCTGCCGCGAACACCCTGGCCGCGTGGAGCAGTACGAGCTCGATCGCATTCGCCAGATGATGATCGACATGATTAGCAAGCCAGATGATTTTACGAAATGGTTTGGCAGCTTCGTCTCCACGCCGCGTCACGAGCTGGATATTGCCGCCGCCGAGCCGCCGTATTCCGCAGAAGAGGTGCTCGACGCGCTGCAAGGGGGCGAAACGCTCTCCCGCCTGAGCGGGCTGCGCGTGCTGAACATCAACGGCAGCGTCTTTATCAACAGCGAACAGCTGGAAACGGCGGATGTGAACGGGGCGGACGCGCTGTGCCGCTTCACCGAGCTCGGCCAGGCTGAGCTGGGCGATGCGCTGAATAATCCGGCGTTTGTGGAAGAGCTGACCGGTTTGATTAACCAGGGCTACTGGTTCTTCGACGAGTAACAGCAGGCGGCGTTTAGTCAGGCTAAACGCCGCCAGGTTCAGACCAGCATATTACAGGCCTTCCAGTAGTTAAGAAGCCGCTCATCGTCGCGCTCTTTCTCCGCTTTGATTTTCATCGCCCGGGCAAGATTTTCTCGCGATACTTCATGGCCTTTTTGCACGATGTCTAAAACCGCTTCACCAAGAGCCAGTGAAATTTCTGCCCGATTATTGCGAATCGTCATAAATACCTCCTCGTTGGTTGCGATAATTTAATTATGAACGGGAAATAATCAGTCGGTAATAATTCATCTCATTCTTATTTTTTCATTTCGGCGTTAAGTAGACTTAATATTCGGTTCTGTCAATGATGTTTCAAAATGCTAATAAGACGTTTAAGCCTGAATTTATGCGCTACAGTTAATTTCGTGCAACAGGCAAATAACCGAAACAGGAGAATAATTATGGTAGATAAAAGCGCAATTAAGGATCACACTCAGGTTGTCGCCAGCTGCGGAACGCACGTCGGGGTTGTGGACCATCTTGATGGTGAGCGTATCAAGCTTGCGAAGAGCGATCCGGAATCGGGCGGCAAACACCACTTTATTCCTCTCGGCTGGGTTGATAAGGTCGAAGATAATAAAGTTGTCCTGACCAAAAACCATAAAGAGGTTTTTGCTGAGTGGCAGGAAGCATAAATATATTTCTCACAAGGAAATATATGCCTTCGCTCCGGCTTCGTCCGGAGCGTAATAGTGTCTGCGCCCGGTGATTGCTGCCATTACAAATGGATGATACTGTTTTGCCTGTCCTTTCCCCGATGCAGGCCCCGAATGATGCTCCAGAGTGAAAATAGATCAGCGAAACGCATATTTTTTGTTGAAGATTTTCAGGTATTCGGCGAGCGCTACGGCATCGACTACCGTTTCCCCCAGTTAAAAGAGGCGCAGGTCAGCGGTAGCCCCGTGTTGCAGGGGAATGTTGAAGAGATGATGCTCTCGTCCGGCATTTCGCTGACCCACTCCGACGTACGTGTATTACAGCCCTATGAAACCACCTCTCGCCACAGCAGCCCGCTCTATATGCTGGTGGTGCTGGAAGGGTGCGTGACGCTCACGCTCAATGGTATCAATTATCCCGTCCGCCCGGGCATGGCGTTCAGCTCACGTCTGAGTGAAGATCAGGTGATGAGCGCGCGTCACGATGCCGACAGCACGCTGAAAACGCTCTCGTTTGGCGTCTACCCGCACGATGCCGGACGTGAAGCCCTGCTTGAGTCATTGCTTCTGGAATGGCAAAGCCTGAATGCACCCGCGTTTGTCTGGCAGGTTCCCGAGTTTGTGATGTCAGGTATTCTGCATGCGCAGCGGCAGGGGGGAAGCGTGCTCTCACGCAAGCTGTTGCTGGAGGGGCTGATGTATCAGCTGCTCGGCCATGGCCTCAACCAGCGCCAGCAGCCTTGCCCGCGCCGGCCTGAGCATGCGCGTCTTGAACGCGTGCGGAGCCTGCTGGAACAGTCTCCTGAACGGGATCATACTCTCGCGCAGCTGGCAGCCCTTGCCGCAATGAGCCCAAGCAGCCTGCGCAGCAAGTTCCGTCAGCGCTACGGCTGCACGCTTTTCGATTACCTTCGCGACTGTCGCCTTGCGCTGGCGCGCCGCTATCTGCTGGAAGGCCACAGCGTGCAGCAGGCGGCTTGGATGTGCGGGTATCAGCATGCCACCAACTTTGCCACCGCGTTTCGTCGTCATTACGGGATTTCACCGGGGGACGTGCGCAAACTCCGCTAACGTAATTTCTCCTGTCGCGCGAATGCATTCCGTGTGGTTTAGCATCGCGCATACGTAACCTGGCGGCACGCATAGCCGTTTGCACTCTCAAAAAGGTAATAATTCTTATTAACAATAAGAAATATCTCTGGAGAGGGTTATGTTTGCTAAATCGCGTCTGGCACTGCTGGTGGGATGGGTTACCGGTAGCGTTGCTTTTCCTTTACTGGCGCAGGATGCCCAAAAAACTGACACCGTGGTGGTGACCTCGCAGATGCAGTCTGCGGCCACCAAGCTTGAAACACCGGATATTGAAACCCCGCAGTCGGTCTCTATCGTCACTCGCGAGCAGTTCGAAGAGCAGGGCGCAACCAGCGTGCGTCAGGCCGTGAGCTACACGCCGGGGGTCTACAGCAACCAGATCGGGGCGTCAAACCGCTTTGACTACATGGTGCTGCGCGGCTTCTCGGACGGCAGCCTGGATAACGTCTACCTCGACGGCCTGAAGATGATGGGCGACACCAACTCCCACAGCTCGCTGGTGGTTGACCCGTGGTTCCTGGACAGTATCGAAGTCGTGCGCGGTCCGGCCTCCGTGCTCTATGGTCGCTCATCGCCGGGCGGGATTGTGGCGCTCACCTCCCGTAAGCCATCGTTCGATCCTGGCGGGGAGATCAAGCTCTTCGCCGGTAACAATAACCAGCGTGGGGCGATGTTCGACGTCACTGGCCCGGTTGATGATAACGACCGCGTGGCGGTGCGCCTCAGCGGGATGACCCGCTATGCCGATTCCCAGTTCGATCCGCTGAAGGAAGAGCGTTACGCCCTGATGCCGAGCCTGACCTGGCGTATCACCGACAACACCCGTCTGGATCTGATGGCCTACCTGCACCGCGATCCGGAAGGCGGCAGCCACTCCGGCCTGCCATTTGAGGGCACCGTTGTACCGCACAGCGGTAAGAAAATCTCCAACACCTTCTTCGAGGGCGAGGACGATTACGACAAGTACGATCGTCGGGAAAACATGGTCGGCTATAACATTGAGCACCTGTTTGACAGCGGCTGGTCCGTGCGCCAGAAGCTGCGCTACCTGCACACCAAAGTCGAGCTGAACCAGGTGTATGCCGCAGGCTGGCTGAATGACACCGAGCTGAACCGCGGCTATTCCGGCTCCGACGAGAAGATGAACGCCATCACCCTGGATAACCAGGTCGACGGCAGCTTCGATACCGGGGCGGTAAACCACCGCGTGCTGATCGGCATGGACTACCAGGACCGCGCCAACAACGTCACCGGCTACTACGGCGGCTTCCCGCCGATTGACGCTTTCCATCCTGTTTACGGCGCGAAGCCGGACTACATCACCCAGTACAGCAGGGAAAAACACAAGCTGCGCCAGACCGGCTACTACCTACAGGATCAGATGTCCATTGACCGCTGGCGCCTCACGCTGGGCGGGCGTTACGACCAGGTGAGCGTGTCGAACGTCGACAACTTCAACCACACCCGCAGCGATCTGGATAAAAACAACTTCAGCAGCCGCGCGGCGCTGCTGTATCTGTTTGATAACGGCGTCGCGCCGTACGTCAGCTACTCTACCGCCTTTACGCCGACCAGCTTTGCCGACGAGCAGGGCAACATTTTGGATCCGATGAAGGGCAAGCAGTGGGAAGCGGGTGTGAAGTATGAGCCGGAGGGGATGAACAGCCAGTTCAGCGCCTCGGTGTTCCGCATTAACCAGAAGAACATTGCCACTAAAGAGGAGCCGACCGATCCGTACCGTTCCATCGGTGAAATCGAATCCGAGGGCGTTGAGCTGGAGGCGATTGGTCAGCTGACCGACAGCCTGCGTATGCAGGCGGCGTATACCTACACGGATATTCGCTACAAGAAGAGCAGCCCGGAAGAGGAGGGCAAGCGCGCCGTTTATGCCCCGCGTAACATGGCCAGCGCCTGGCTGAGCTACGACGTCAAAACCGGCCCTCTGGACGGCCTGACCGTCGGCTCCGGCGTGCGCTATGTCAACGGGATCGCCAGCGATCGCCAGAACACCCATACGCTTCCGTCGTACACGCTGGTGGATATGACCGTGGGGTATGACCTGTCAAAAGTGGGGCTCACGGGCGTGAGCGCGCAGTTGAACGTCAATAACCTGACGGACAGAAGCTACGTCGCGGCGTGTAACTCACTCTCTTACTGCTACTTCGGTGCAGAACGCAGCATTGTGGGCAGCGTTTCGTGGAAGTTCTGAGTCGTTGACCATTGCCCGGTGGCGGTTTCCACCCTCTCCCTGTGGGAGAGGGTTGGGGTGAGGGCAACAGGCCGCACTACTCCTCCATCGCAATCACAATTGCCTCGCCCATCTTCCTCAGCGCTTCGCGGTTCTTCTCCGTCGGCGGCAACGCCACGTTGATCCGCAGGCAGTTGCGGTACTTCCCGGAGGCAGAAAACAGCGACCCGGCCGCAGCCTGGATCTTCAGACGGCACAGCTGCTTGCTGACGCACACCATATCGACCGTCTCCGGCAGCTCAACCCACAGCAGGAAGCTTCCCTGCGGGCGGGTGACGCATATCTCTGCCGGAAAATACTGCCGCACCCAGCAGGTATAGGTTTCCATATTCTGCTGATAAATCTGACGCATACGGCGCACGTGGCGATGGTAATGGCCGTCGCGAATAAACGCCGCCACCGCCATCTGCGTGCCCGGCACGTTAAACCCGCCCGCGGCGTACTTCATGTGCATCACCCGGTCGTAATAGCGCCCCGGCACGATCCAGCCGACGCGCAGGCCCGGCGCCACGGTTTTGGTAAACGAGCTGCATAAGAGCACACGGCCATCTATGTCCATAGAATGAATGGTGCGCGGACGCGGGTACTCCGCCGCCAGCTCGCCGTAAATGTCATCCTCAACAATCACGATATCGTGCCGCTGTGCCAGGGCTAAGACCTGCTTCTTGCGAGACTCCGGCATGATAAACCCGAGCGGGTTATTGCAGTTCGGCACCAGGATCACCGCCTTGATCGGCCATTGCTCCAGCGCCAGCTCTAACGCCTCGATGCTGATCCCGGTCTCGGGATCGGTGGGAATTTCAATGGCCTTGATGTCAAAGCCGCGCAGCATCTGCATGGTGCCGTGAAACGATGGTGACTCGACTGCCACGATGTCACCCGGCTTGCACACCGAGAGCAGAGCGATCGACAGCGCGCCGTGGCAGCCGTTGGTGATGACAATCTCGTTTGCCGCCACGGTGGAGCCGCCATCCAGCATCAGACGGGCGATTTGCTCGCGTAGCTCCAGGCGCCCGTCGAGCACGTCATAGCTCAGCATTTCGCCCGGATTATGCTGCGCAATGCGGCTCATCTCACGCCACAGCGGCTTCAGGCTCGGTTGGTTAATGTCCGGTGAGCCGCCGCCAAAGGAGATCATCTCTTTGTCGGCGCGGGCGTCCAGCAGCATCATCACTTCGTCCCACTGGGTGACGTCCACGGGGCGCTGCACCGGGCGCGTCATCGCCGGGACGGGCGGCTGGGCTTTGCGTTTCGAGACAAAATAGCCGGAGCGCGGCTGAGGCGTAATCAGCTGGCGGTTTTCGAGGATCTGGTAGGTCTGCTGTATGGTGCTGATGCTCACGCCGTGCTCCTGGCTCAGCGTGCGTACCGACGGCAGACGTTCACCGCTGCGATACAGCCCTTGTTCGATACGTTCCGCCAGGAGGTTGGCCAGATGTTGATAGCGCGTCATGCTGTATCCTTTTTTTTCACCATACAGAGCATTAAACCAGTACAGATTGATGGGTAAACCACCATGCAGATACCGTTTTAGCGGATCTGTATGGTAAACAAAAGCAGTTTTTGAATCTGTATTGTACTGGTCGTTTTCCATGATGATAACTCCACTGGCACAGCGAGGAGAGCATTATGGAATTCTACGAGAATCGTTCAAAACGTCCGTTTATCGCGTTTGTCTGGGTAGCGAAAACGCTGCGTAACTGGTATCGCATCAACCGTACCCGCCGTATTCTGAGCCAAATGAGCGACGAGCAGCTCAAGGACGTCGGGTTATCGCGATATGATGTGTGAGCATAGGGTTGCCCGGTGGCGCTACGCTTACCGGGCCTACAGGAGACCGTAGGCCGGGTAAGGCGCAGCCGCCACCCGGCGGTTTTCAGCTCAACAGCGCAAGCGTCTGCCGTTTCGGCCTTTCCAGCAGCTCAACCGCCTCCTGATATGACCGCACGTTGTTATAGCCCATCACCAGCCCGTAGCGTTTGCCCGACCCGCGATACCACGCCGAAAGCGCATTAACCTGCAATTGCTGTTCCTGCCAGCAGCGGGCGATCTCCCGGTCAGCGCTTCCCTTTGCGAGGAACGCGACAATATGCATTCCACCGTCGTTTTGCTCGGTGAAGAACAGATCACCATAGACCTCACGCAGGGCGGCAATCATCCAGTCGCGGCGGGTTTGATAGAGCGCGCGCATCTTTTTCAGATGACGGAAAAAATGCCCCTCGTTGAGAAAGGCTGTGAGGATCTTTTGCGTCAGGACCGGCTGGCCGCTGGTGAGGATGTCCGCGCTGTCGGTAAACGCGCCGACGGTGCTGGCGGGCATCACCACGTAGCCCATGCGCAGTGAAGGCATGATGGTTTTGCTGAAGGTGCCCATAAAGATCACCCTGTCATGCTGGTCGAGGCTTTTCAACGACGGCAGCACTTTGCGGGTGTAGTGAAATTCGCCGTCATAGTCATCTTCGATAATCCACGCCTCGTTTTGTGACGCCCAGTCGAGCAGCTGCTGCTTGCGCGGCAGGGAGAGCGTCACCGCCAGCGGGCTCTGGTGCGACGGGGTAACGATGGCGAAGCGGGCATCGTGGTGATTACGCAGCAGGTAGTCCGTATCCATCCCTGCGCGATCGACCGGCACGGTGTGCAGGCGGGGCACAATGCGCTTGAGCAACTGCTGGCCCATAAAGTAGCCCGGATCCTCAAATACCACCTTATCGCTGCGGCTGGCGAGCGTGTCGAGGATCAGGCGCAGGCTGCCGCTGTAGCCGCTGGTGATCAGCACCTGTTCTGCGGTGCAGGACAACCCGCGCGAGATATTGAGATAGCGGGCAATTGCCTCGCGCAGCGGATACCAGCCCAGCACCGGCGGGTTGAGCATTTCATCCTGACGCATGGCGCGCGTCGCCTGGCCTGCCAGCAGCAGCCATTTTTTATAGGGGAAGCTGTCGAGCGCGGGAATGCCGGGGCGCAGAAAACCGGCCCGTTCGCGCTGGCTAATCAACGACGCCGGCAGCGTGCCGGTCGCTTGTTCTGCCGGAGCGTTTTGCGCGGGCAGCAGAAGATCCGGATTCACCCGCGTGCCGCGCGCGCCCTGGCTTACCAGATATCCTTCCCCCGTCAGAATGGCATAGGCTGTTTCAACGGTTTTTCGCGCCACCTTAAGCTCTTCAGCCAGCACGCGGATGGCAGGCACTTTGTCGCCGGGCTTCAGTACGCCGCGCGTGATGTTATCGCGATAGCGGGTATAAATGTCGTGATAGCCCGGCTTCATGTCCTACCTCATTTCAGGTTTTTTGTGTCTTTTTACTATGTCATTAACGGCGTAGATTTGCCTCATCGCATGATAAAAACCGCACAAAAAAGAGGAAAGACAATGAGCACCCGCGTAAACCACCACAAAGCCACACCTGCACTCGCCAACGCGCTTTCCGCCCTGAGCATGGAAGTGGCGAAAACCTCCATTGATCCGGCGCTGAAGCACCTGATCGACATTCGCGTCTCGCAGCTGAACGGCTGTACCTTCTGCCTGGATATGCATTCGAAAGAGGCCAAAATTGCCGGCGAGCGCGAGCTGCGCCTGTACCATCTGGCGGCGTGGCGGGAGTCGCCGCTGTTCAGCGCCCGCGAGAAAGCCGCGCTGGCCTTCACCGAAGCGCTGACCCAGATTGGCGTTCACGGCGTGAGCGACGCGCTGTACCGCAGCGTGGCGGAGCATTTCTCGGACGTGGAAATTTCAGAGCTGAACTTCGCCATCGTAGCGATCAACGCCTGGAACCGCCTGGGCATTACCTCCCGCATGGAGCCGGGCTCGCTGGATGCGGCATATGGGCTGAACAAGGCTAACCTGGAGTAATCCCGCGCTCGCGGATTATCGCCACCAGCGCCCGTAAGCCTGGCGGGACGTGACGATGGCGAGTGGGGGATTCGGGCGTTTATGGAGCCGAGGTCGATTGTGGGTTAAACCCTGCCCGGTGGCGCTACGCTTACCGGGCCTACAAAACACCGTAGGCCGGATAAGCGCAGCGCCATCCGGCAAACACTTCGCTCCATACCGAAGCATCCACACCATTAGTCCCGCATTCTCTCCATATCATCACAACGGAGAGACCTTCATGATCGCAGTCCTTTTCGAAGCTAAAGCTGCACCGGCGCATCAGGCGCGCTATCTTCAACTTGCCGCAGAGCTTAAGCCTTTGCTGGCCGATATCGACGGCTTTATTGATATCGAACGGTTCCAGAGCCTGACGACCGACGGCAAAATCCTGTCCCTTTCCTGGTGGCGGGATGAAGAGGCCGTCCGCCGCTGGAAGCAGAATGTCTTCCATCAGGCCGCGCAGGCCGAAGGCCGGGCGTCGATTTTTTCTTTCTACCGTATTCGCGTGGCGCAGCTGATGCGGGAGTACAGCTCCGAAACGGGAGGGCACGCGCATGTATGACGTTCATGTGATTTTCGACAACAGGCCCGGCGAGCTGGGTGAAATTGCGGCGGCGCTGGAAAAGGCCATTGCCGCTGTAGCGGCTGCAATGGCCGATCCGTCGCGCGTGAAGATGCTCTGTGCTCTGATGGACGGGCGGGCGTGGACGGCTACAGAGCTGAGCGTGGCGGCAGACGTTGCGCCGTCGACCGCCAGTGGGCATCTCGCGCGGCTGGTGGAGGGAAAGTTGATTACCTGCCTGTCTCAGGGGCGGCATCGCTACTATCGCCTGGCGGGACACGACGTGGCGGCGCTTGTCGAGCAGATGATGGGGCTCTCCTGGAGCCGCATCACGCCGCCGGAAACCTCCGCGCCAAAAGCCCTGCGCGAAGCACGAACCTGCTACGACCATCTTGCCGGAACGGTGGCGGTGCATATCTATGAATTCATGCAGGCGGAAGGCTGGCTTGAGGCAGACGGTTCAGCGCTCACGCTACATGGCCGCGAGCAGTTTCTGAAGCTTGGTATTCCGTTAAATCCCAATACCCGTCGCAAGGCGTGCTGCGCCTGCCTGGACTGGAGCGAGCGGCGGTTTCATCTTGGCGGTGAGGCGGGCGCTGCGCTGTTGATTTATCTGGAAAGCAAAGGCTGGATCCAGCGGGTGGCGGGGTACAGGGAGGTGGTGGTGACGGCTTCGGGGAAAAGTGCCGTCAGGAAGCATTTTAGCCGCTAAACGCCGTTGCGGGCTGATGCCCTCACCCCGACCCTCTCCCATAGGGAGAGGGAGAACATCGTTTCGCAATTCCTGCGCTTTAACTTCTCGTTTCTTGATACTTATCCTGATAACTATTATCGTAATGGCGTACTACGAGAGGATTCCCCATGAGTGAAGAAGATCTGTTTAGCCGCAGGCCGATGGGCATGCGGATGGCGATGATCGTGCGTCAGTGGCGCGCAGTCATCGACGACGCCATTCTCGACACCGGGTTAACCCAGTCGAGCTGGACGGTGATGATGCAGCTTCATCAACTTGGGGATAACGTCTCGGTCAGCGAGCTGGCGGAAGTGCAGGGGATTGAACTGCCTCCGCTAATGCGTACGCTGACACAGCTGGAAAAGCAGGGCTACCTGCTGCGCACCGTCTCGCCGTATGACAAGCGTATCCGGCTGCTGACGCTGACGCCTGAGGGAAAAGCCATTCTTGAAAGGCTCTCTCAGGTGATTGAGACGTATCAGGCGCGCGTATCGCAAAACATCGCGCCGGAACATCTCGATATTTTCAGCGCCACACTCAATCAAATCGCCTGCAATTTGCGGACAATCCGCGAAGAAGATAATAAGACCGAAAAATAATGACTCCTGAACAAAAGTTTGCCCGCTGGGTAAGGGTGAGTATTGCCTCTTTCCTGCTGATGTTTGTCTACTTTATCGTCGCGGATATCTGGATCCCGCTGACGCCGGACTCCACCGTGATGCGCGTGGTGACCCCGGTGTCTGCCCGCGTCTCCGGGTATGTGGCGGCGGTACATGTCCACAACAATAGCCAGGTTAAGAGAGGCGATCTGCTGTTTGAACTCGACGCCACGCCGTTTCGCAATAAGGTCGAAGCGGCGCAGATTGCGCTGGAACAGGCGCGTCTGTCTAACGATCAGCTGGACGCGCAGATTGCCGCGGCGCAGGCCAGCCTGAAAACCGCGGTGCTGACGGCGCGTAATGACAAAGTTACCTTCGACCGCTACCAGAAACTGAGTACCTTGCAGAGCGTGTCGCAGGCGGATCTGGATAAGGTCCGTACCACCTGGCAGAGCAGCGAGCAGTCCGTCAGCTCGATTCAGGCGAATATTCATAACCTGCGCATTCAGCGCGGCGAGCAGGACGAGCACCACAACGTGACGCTGCAAAAATACCGTAACGCGCTGGATGAAGCGGAGCTGAATCTTGGCTGGACGAAGGTCTACGCCGAGGCGGACGGCACGGTCAGTAACCTGCAATTAAGCCCCGGTTTTTACGCCTCGTCCGGTTCGGCTGCGCTGGCGCTGGTGAACACCCGGATCGATATCGTGGCGGATTTCCGCGAGAAGAGCCTGCGGCATACCCACCAGGGGACCGACGCCGCCGTGGTGTTCGACGCCTTCCCGGGGCAAGTTTTCCGTGCCCACGTCACCAGCAGCGACGCGGGGATCCTCGCCGGACAGGAGGCCGTAAACGGTCAACTTTCTGAACCGGAAACCTCCAACCGCTGGGTGCGTGATGCCCAGCGTATGCGCATTCACGTGGCGCTGGACGAAGCCTTACCGAAGTCGCTGCCGACCGGCGCGCGCGCCACCGTGCAGCTCTACAATAGCGAAGGGCCGTTTGCGCGATTCTTCTCCGGGATGCAAATCCATCTGGTTAGCCTGCTTCACTATGTCTATTAGCACCCTGGCGCGGGTATTTACCCCGCACGGCAACATCGTCTATACGGCAAACGACTTTCGCCAGACCCTGCGTATCGTCTTTGCCGGGATGATTGCGCTCAGTATTTCGAGTTTCTACAACACCAGCTATGGCGTGTTTTTTGTGGTCTATCCGATCATGCTGCTCTCGCTGGTGCCGGTGTTTAACCGCCACGTGGCGAAGCAGTTTATCTTCAGCGCCTCGCTGAACTGCATCGAAATGGTGTTTATCATCGGCTATCTGTCCCAGTGGCCGGTCATTATGACGCTGGTGGTGTTTGCCCTGTACGTGATGCGTTTTCGCTTTATGAGTAAGGGGCCGCTGTTCCTGTTCGGCTCGATGGGCGTGGTTTGCCAGAGCGTGATGCTCAACTTTATGAGCTACCCCACCACCAACTGGCACACGCTTTTATTCTCTAACATCGAAGCGAGCGTAATGGCGGTGTGCCTGAGCGCGCTGATGAACTACCTGCTGCCGGACGTGGAGCCGCGTAAGCCGCCGCCGCTGATCGAGAAAGATGACGCCCGCGTGCGCCACGAGTCTCTGCTCTCGGGCACCGTGGCGACGCTGATTTTCGTGGTGTTCCAGATGAGCGACTTAAGCGATTCGCTTTCGGCGCTGATGGCGGGCATTCTGATCCTGTTCCCGATGCACTATCGCGGCTCGGTTATCAGCTCCATCTGGCGCGTAGTCGGCGTGGTGCTGGGGTGTCTCTATATCCTTGTCGTCCAGCTTATCCTCTACGATCACAGCAGCCATATGCTGCTGATGATGCCGCTGATTGGCCTTGGACTGGCGTTTGGCGCGCGTCTGCACGTAATGGAGAAGGTCGGCGCCGGGGTAGGCTTCGCCAGTATCACCACCATCGGCATTATGTTCGGGCAGAACATGCATCCGGACAGCGACCTGGTGTTCAGCGATCTGTACCGCATCACCTCCGTCACCTTCGCGCTGGTGGTCACGCTGACGATGGTCTTTCTGGTGCACCTGATCCTGAACCGCTTCGAGGCGACGCGCTACGTTATCGCGCCGCCAAAAGCAGATTAATGCCCCAGCACGGCGGGCAACTGCGAGAGCAGAAACAGGATCAGGCCAATTGTTCCGCCCACCAGGGTACCGTTAACGCGAATGAACTGAAGATCTTTACCGATATTGAGTTCTATCTGGCGTGACATGTCTTTGGCATCCCAGCTTTTCACCGTGTCGCTGATATGGCGCGTCAGGAACGCGGCGAAATCCGGCGCCACGCGGTGCGCGGCCTGCTCCAGATGCTCATTCAGCGACGCCCGCAGGCTGGCGTCGTTGGTCAGCGTTTCGCCAAACCACAGCCCGGCGTTGGCGATACGCTGCTTCACGCGGGAATCATCGCTCTGCATGTCATTTTTCAGCCACTGGCGCAGGTCAGCCCACATTTCCCCCAGATAGCGGTTAAAGGCTTCGTCATTCTTCAGGTAGTGTTTGATATTCTCGGCTTTCGCCGTCATCTCCGGATCGTTTTTCAGATTGTCGATGAACTTGATCGTGGCGCGGTCAAACGCCTGACGGATCTGGTGCGTGCGGTCGTGGCTGATATCGTCCAGCAGCGTGTTCACCGCGTTCGACACCATCTCCGCGCTTTGATCGCCCAGCCACTCGGTGGGCAGCACCATCGCCTTGCGCGGATGCTCGGTCTTAAGCCAGTGGACGATCTGGTCGGCAATAAATTCCCGCGTGCTTTCCCGCTGAATCAGGGTAATCAGGCGGTTGATGATGGCGTCCAGCAGCACCTGGTGACGGTTGTTTTTGGTCATGCTTTCCAGCATGACGGCGCTGGTCTCGGTTAGATCGACCTTGTCGATAGCCTTGTGGACGGCGCGTTTGAGCAGGCGCTGAATGCGCCCATCGTCGGTAAGTTCCAGAAAACCGCTCATCACCTGCACCAGATGCTGCCCCACGCGCCGGGCGTTATCGGGCTGGCTGAACCAGGTCCCAATCATCTGTGCGGGCTCGTAGCGACGGATAAGATCGACAAGGGATTGCGTATCGAGAAACTTTTCCTGCACGAACTGGCCGAGATTGTCGCCGATGCGGTCTTTATTGCGCGGGATAATCGCCGTATGGCGCGAGATAAAGGGAATTGGCACCCGGCGGAACAGCGCGACAACGGCAAACCAGTCCGCCAGCGCGCCGACCATCGCCGCTTCGGCAATGGCCTTTACGCCGCGCACCCAGAAGGTTTGCGGCAGGAACAGGGTGGTGATAAACGCTGCGACGGCAATCAGCAGCAGCGACAGCGCGAGAAGCTTGGCGCGTTTGAGTTCGGTATGTTTTTCCATGGGTTAAGGATAGAGGGATACGGGGGAAAAGTGCAAAGCTGCACGAGGCCAGTCATCTCACTTTCTGGAATGCTCCTTCAGAAATCAAATCAAAACATTGTCTTTTTCGTTCAAATACTGCTCTGTTTGTATATGCTTTTTTGTATATACAATCAGGGAAGGGTACACTATGCCTATAGAGTATGAATGGGATAGCAATAAGGCGAAAAGCAATCTGCAAAAACACGCCATTCGTTTTGAAGATGCAGTTCTGGTTTTTGACGATCCCTGCCATTTGTCTGTTCAGGATCGTTATGAAAACGGGGAGTTTCGCTGGCAAACCATTGGTCTTGTACAGGGTGTTATTGTCATTCTGGTCGCGCACACGGTACGTTTTGAAAGCGGGGATGAAATCATACGTATCATCAGTGCGCGTAAAGCGGATCGTAAAGAGAGGAGGCGTTATGAGCATCGTTAAACATAAACGCGGTAGTGCACCGGAAGTGAGTGCCCGCCGGGAGGCTGAACTCAAAGCGCTGGCGGATAAACCCGACAGGGAAATTGATTACAGCGATATACCGGCCACGGAGGATGATCGCTGGGCCGGTGCCGTGCGGGGAAAATTCTATCGACCGCTCAAAACTCAGGCATCAGTACGCATTGACGCCGACGTGATGGAGTGGCTTAAACGGCCAGGGAAAGGTTACCAGACGCGGCTTAATGCCATTTTGCGCGAGGCGATGCTGCGCGATCAGAACAAAAAATAACACAGGCAGCGTCAGGCTGCCTTTTCTCTCAGAGGATTTTTGCCACTACCCGCCACAGCACCCACCCACCAAACCCCATCAACACCACCCCCCCCGTGCGCTCTATCAGCCAGAGCGAACGGCTGAGCTTTCGCTGAACCGCCGGTAACCCCATCAGCGATACCAGCGCCAGATCCCATACCAGCACCACCATCACCATCCAGACGCCGCAGGTCGCCTGCTGAAGCAGTGTGACGTCCGGCCCGAGTAACGCTGTCATTAGCGCCAGGTAGAACAACGCGTTTTTGGGATTTAACAGCGCCGAACCCAGCCCCAGCAGGATCTGCTTACGCAGAGAAGGGCAGCGCTGGCGGGTTTCTTCCAGCGCCAGCGGCTGCGGGCGGCTGCGCACAAGATGCGAGCCAATCCACAGCAGGTACAGCGCGCCGGACAGTTCGATAAGCGTAAACAGCCACCCAAACTGGCGCAGCGCGCTCCAGCCGATAATTACCAGTAAGATATATAACCCGTTACCTGCTGCGATGCCGAGACACAATCCGGCGCTGCCGCGCAGCCGGTAGCGGGCGGCGTAGCCTACCAGCAGGAAGAAATCCGGGCCCGGGCTTAACAGGGCAACAAAATGCGCCAGCGCCAGGGCAAGAAAGGCGGAGGGAAATAACAGTTCCATAGCGACCTCAGTGACAAATCTGAGGTCACCTTACGACGTTACGTATCCTGATTATTGTCTGATATTGATCGGCCCGTGGCGTACTGGCGCGGCGTGGCGGCGGTATAGTTCACGAAGGTCTTATGAAAATGACTCTGGTCGGCAAACCCGCTCTGGTAGCCCACGTCGGCGATATCATCCCCCGCGCGCAGCCGCGCTTTGGCGTACTCCACGCGCGAAATGTTGAGGAAACTGCCCGGCGTCAGGCCGGTATCCTGCCTGAAAGTGCGGATCAGCGTCTCCTTGCGCAGTGAGAATCGTTGGGCGAGTTCGTCAAGGGAAGGCGGTGCGGCAAGGTCGGAGAGTAACGCCTGCTGAACCTGCTGACTGGTTGAGCGAGGTGCATTCATCTCACCCGCGCAACGGGGAAGGGCAGAAAGCAGGGTCTCCACGGATGCGGAGGACATCGTCCCGACAACGGCAAGAAAGTGCTTAAAGAGCGTGGGATCGCGAATAACCTGTAGCGCCAGGGGAAGATCGGTGTCGATATAGAGCATATGGTAACTGCGCGGCTTCCCGACAACGGGGTTGCAGCTGTGCGGGGCATAAGCCGGGATCACGATAAGATCACCGGGATCAAGAACGTACGCATTGCCATGACTTACGCAGCAGGTCTGGCCTTCCACAATCGCGCCGATGGAGAGCTGTGGATGGCAATGACGTTTATATGCCCGGGTGCTTTGCCACGTACTGCGCAGCTCAAGGCCTGCTGCGCGGTTAAAGGTCTGGCGGATGTGGCGGGTATCGGTCATAGGAACTCCATTGATGAGCATTTTTTATACCATGTCTGCGCATCGCCTGGCAGCGTCTTGTTAAGAACCCTCCGTATATACCCAACTTTACCTTCAAAGCCAGTCAGATTGACTACCCTTAATACCCTAAGCGGTAAAACAAGGAGATTCGATATGGCTTATCAGACAGTAAATCCTGCCACGAACCAGCTCATCAAAGAATATCCCTCTCACACTGACGCAGACGTTGAAGCGGCGCTGAAGGCAGCCGATGCGCTCTATCATTCCGACTGGGCGAAAGGCGACATAAGCCAGCGCCTGCCGGTGCTGCATAAGCTGGCGGACCTGATCGACGAACGCGTGGAGGATCTGGCGAAAATCGCCAGTCAGGAGATGGGTAAGCTCATCGAACAAAGCCGCGGCGAAGTGAAGCTGTGCGCGCAAATCGCCCGCTACTATGCGGACAACGCGAAGCAGTTCCTGGCCCCGGTGAAGTATGACTCTGAACTCGGGGAAGCATGGGTTGAACATCACCCCATCGGCGTGCTGATGGCCGTCGAGCCATGGAACTTCCCGTACTATCAGCTGATGCGCGTTCTGGCGCCAAACCTGGCAGCGGGCAACCCGGTGATCGCCAAGCACGCCAGCATCGTGCCGCACTGTGCAGAGACCTTTGCACAACTGGTACGTGAAGCGGGCGCGCCGGAAGGGGCGTGGACCAACCTGTTTATCTCGTCCGAACAGGTGGCGAACATTATCGCCGACGATCGCGTACAGGGGGCGGCGCTGACCGGTTCAGAAAAAGCGGGTAGCGTGGTTGCGGCACAGGCTGCGAAGCACCTCAAAAAATCGACCCTGGAACTGGGCGGGAACGATGTCTTCGTGGTGCTGGACGATGCCGACCTGGATAAAGCCGTGAAGATCGGCGTTAACGCGCGGCTGAACAATGCCGGGCAGGTCTGTACCGCGGCGAAGCGCTTTATCCTGCATGAAAAGATTGCAGACGCCTTCCTGAGCAAATTCACCGAGGCGTTTAAGCAGGTGAAAATTGGCGATCCGCTGGACGAAAGCACCACGCTGGGGCCTTTGTCATCCAAAGACGCGCTGGAGACGCTAACTAAACAGGTTAACGAGGCGGTGAAAAATGGCGCGAAGCTGCACCATGGCGGCAAGCCGGTTCAGCGTGACGGAAGCTTCTTTGAGCCGACCATCCTGACACATATCTCGCGCGATAATCCGGCGTACTTCGAGGAGTTCTTCGGTCCGGTAGCGCAGGTTTACGTGGTGAAAAGCGACGACGAAGCGGTCGCACTGGCTAACGATTCCCACTACGGTCTGGGCGGCGCGGTGTTCAGCCAGAACATCGAGCGCGCGAAGAAAATGGCGTCGCGCATTGAGACCGGGATGGTGTACATCAACTGGCTCACCGACACTGCGGCAGAGCTGCCGTTCGGCGGCGTAAAACGTTCGGGTTACGGACGCGAGCTGTCGGACCTGGGGATCAAAGAGTTTGTGAACCAGAAGCTGGTGGTCGTTCGCAAGTAATGCGGTAATAAAAAAAACCTGCCATCCGGCAGGTTTTTTATTAACGGTCGCATCGCCTTTCTTGCCGGGTGGCGCTGCGCTTACCCGGCCTACAATGTGCAATAATTTTAATACATTGCACCCTTCATTGTAGGCCCGTGCAAGCGTAGCGCCGCCGGGCGAAACGCGCAAACAGGCTTAGAAGGACACTCCACCGCCTACATATGCACCATCGATCAGCGTGTGGTTTGGACGACCGTCTTTACCGTCTACGCTCACGTGGCGATAGCCCACTTTCAGCGTGACAGGTTTGACTGGCGTCCAGCTTACGCCGCCGTTAGCTTCAACATAGTTCTTCACGCTGTTGTTCAGGCCGTCTGGCGCCACATAACCTTCACCAAACACGTGAATGCTGTCCGTAAGCGCAACGTTAACGCCGCCGCCAATCGGGAATGCCACGCCGTTATCGCCTTTTTTCGGGCCGATGTAGATGGCTTTCGCGCCAGCATTCAGCATCACCGGACCCACTTCCAGGTTGTAGCCTGCCCCAACGCCGCCGGTCTGGGTACCGTCATCGGTGTTTTTCAGCCAGTTGCTCTCCGCATACAGGCCGGATGAGGATTTCCCCATTTCCAGATTGAGGTTAGTAAAGTTTTTACCCTGCTCAATGCTGCCACCCATGGCCAGTGCGGAGCCCGATACGGCGGTCAGAGCAGAAAGGATCAGGATGTTAAGTTTTTTCATGAGTGTTTCCTCGTCATTAAATTAATCTGAGGGCACCTTAACAAGCGATGTTTATGACTGCAAATGTGATATGTATCGCATTTATATGCTGTTTGTGTTGGGTTTTTGAATGGTAAATGTTGATGAGTTGTTTATATGGCAAATCGTCAATGTCCAATACATTCGCGTTTAGGGACAGTTTACATTCCTGGCTAAACGTAAAATGAACGAGGCGCAAATAGTCCTTCGCCATGAATTAATTGGGTTTCTAATAATTTCCAAAAGTATTTCAGCTGACACAGATAAAGACAGAGGTTTACATTTCTGGTGATTGATATACGTCCGTACGCGCCGCTTCGTTGCCATTACATGTCATTTTTCTGACACCTTTCTTCATTACGTTGTTGGCTTCACTTACTGGATGCTAACAATATGAAAAGAAAAATTATTCCTGTGCTAGTCGGTTGTGCGCTCTCTTTCTCTGGCCTGGCGGCACAGCCAACCGCGGAGCGCTACGTCGTCAGCTTTCCCGAAGGCGCGCATGTCAAATACAGCGGTGCGTTTGCCAGCGCATTCCCGAACGGGCTCCCGGTGGGGATTGGTTCGGGTTTGTTATTCACGGGCAAGCAGGGCGATGCGCTGACGTTTGCGACCGTGACCGATCGCGGTCCTAACGCGGATTCGCCAAAAATGGGGAAAAACGATGCCAAAATCTTTGTTACCCCGGATTTCGCCCCGCTGCTGATGACGATCCGTGTGCTAAACGGCAAAGCGGAGGCCGTGGACGCGCGACCGCTGCATGATGATAAAGGCGAGATCAACGGCCTGCCGCTGCAAAGCGGCGTGATTGGATCTACCAATGAAGTCGCGCTAAGCGACACCTTAAAAGTGCTGAAAGGCGATAACCGCGGGCTGGATACGGAAGGCATCACGCCGGACGGGAAGGGCGGCTACTGGCTGTGCGATGAGTATGGCCCGTTCCTGATTAACATCGACGGGAAAGGGAAAATCCTCGCGATCCACGGCCCGCAGGCGACGGAAGGGGAGAAAGCCATCGCAGGTGGTCTGCCAAACGTTATCAAATGGCGTCAGGCAAACCGGGGCTTTGAAGGGCTGACCCGCATGCCGGACGGACGCATTATCGCCGCCGTGCAAAGCACGCTGGATATCGACGGGAAGAGCAAAAAACAGGCGCTGTTTACGCGTCTGGTGAGCTTCGATCCGGCGACCGGGAAAACCGCGATGTACGGCTACCCTGTCGACAGCGCGGCCTACAGCAAAAACAGCGACGCTAAAATCGGCGACATAGTGGCGCTGGATAACCACACCATCCTGCTGATTGAACAGGGCGAGGATAAAAATGACGCAATGCGTAACCTCATCTACAGGGTTGATCTGAGCAAGGCGAGCGATCTGGCGGCCTTCGACAAGCCGGGCGAATACCCGGAGTTTGATGATGAGAAAACGCTGGCGCAGCGCGGCATCACGCTTGCGGAAAAAACGCAGGTGGTCGATCTGCGTGCGCTGGGCTGGCAGCAGGAAAAGGCCGAAGGGCTGGCGCTGATTGACAGCAAAACGCTGGCAGTGGCGAACGATAATGACTTTGGCGTGAAGGTGGCGATGCAGAAGCCAGTCGAAGGCAAGAAGCTCAAGGATTATCGGGTGAACGCGCAGGGGGCGCTGAAGCTGGATGACAAACCGGTTGAAACCACCCTCAGCGTGAAGCCGTTGAAGAAACCGGAGTCCGACAGCGAGCTGTGGATTGTGACGCTGCCGGAGGCGTTGAAATAAGTTCCCCCTCACCCTAACCCTCTCCCCGCGGGGGAGAGGGGATAATCGGTGCGGTTATTTCTTCAGCCCCGCAAACGCTGCCCGAATTTCCTCTTCCGGCAGCTGTATTCCAATAAACACCATCACGCTGTGCGGCGCTTCATCGTCCCACGGGCGATCCCAGTCGGCGCTGTACAGGCGCTGCACGCCCTGGAACAGCAGGCGGTTCGGCTCGCCGTCGATCCACAGCATCCCTTTATAGCGCAGCAGCTTGTCGGCAAATGACAGCAGCAGGTTCTCCATCACGCGGGAGACCTCGCTGATGTCCACCGGGTAGTCCAGCTCCACCACAATCGACGTCACGTCGTTTTGCTTGTCGGACATAAAGTGGAAGCGCGGTTTCGCGGTGACGTTCTCTTCCAGCATAAAGCCGTTGGTGTTGAACAGCTGAGCGAGATCGATATCGCCATGCGTCACCGTGTAAATGGGCGCACGCGAGTTGATGCGCGTCAGGCGCTCGCGCAGTTTTTCACTTTCACCCGCCACGTCGGTTTTGGTCAGCAGGATGCGGTCGGCGTAGCCAACCTGGGACTGGGCGATGGTGAACTGGTTCATCTGCTCGTCGGCGTGTACCGCATCCACCAGAGCGATGACGCCGTCCAGCAGGTAGCGCTGGCAGAGGATCTCATGGGAGAAAAAGGTCTGAATAATCGGGCCGGGGTCGGCCATGCCGGTGCACTCGATCACCAGTCGGTCGAAGTCGATGTCACCGCGATCGCGGCTGTCGAGCAGGTCCAGCAGGGCGTCTTCTAATTCGTTAGAGCGGGTGCAGCAGATGCAGCCGTTGGTCAGGGTTTTGATCTGGGTGGCGCGGTCGCCAATCAGCTGATCGTCAACGGAGACTTCGCCAAATTCGTTTTCGATGACGGCGATTTTGAAGCCGTGCTGCTCGTTCAGAATGTGGCGCAGCAGGGTGGTTTTACCGGCGCCGAGGAAACCGGTCAGCAGGGTAACGGCAATCGGGGTCATGGTTTCTCCTTTAGCAGCAGCGGACGCCGCCTTCTCCACTTCCGCCGTAGCGCGCTTCCTGGCGCTCGCGGAAGAATTCAGTGTAGGTCATGTACGGCTTATCCGGATGGTTGGTCTTCATATGCTCAACGTAGTTGTCATAGTCCGGAATGCCAATCAGCATTTTCGCCGCCTGACCGAGGTATTTTTTTGCTTCGCCTAAGTTACCAAACATTGAGGGTTCCAGATAGAAGAAGCCCGGTGGCGCTACGCTTACCGGGCCTACAGTAACATGCTTAATTAATGGTGTGAGGAGGTCTTCACGCCGCCTTCCGGCACCGGTACGTACGGGGTCTCTTTGTCCGTACGGCCCTCAACGTTACGCACTTTCATCCAGGTTTTGATGCCGTAGAAGATAATGCTGTACACCACCACCAGGAACAGAATGCTCAGACCCGCGTTGGTGTAGTTGTTCACCACGATATGGTTCATGTTGGCAATCTGCTGCGCGGTCAGATCCGCGCCGCCTGCGGCAATCTTCTCTTTGTACTGGTTAGCCATGAAGAAGAAGCCTTCCAGCTGCGGGTTGGTGCTGAACAGTTTCAGACCCAGCGCCCAGGTAGTGCAGAGCAGCAGCCACAGCGCAGGCACCACGGTGACCCAGATGTATTTGGTGCGTTTCATCTTCACGAGGACAACGGTACCCAGCACCAGGGCCACAGCCGCCAGCATCTGGTTAGAGATACCGAACAGCGGCCACAGGCTCTTCACGCCGCCCAGCGGGTCAACAACGCCCTGATACAGCAGATAACCCCACAGGCCTACGCAGCCCGCAGTGCCCAGAACGCCGGCCACCAGAGAGTCGGTTTTCTTCAGGAATGGCACGAAGTTACCCAGCAGATCCTGCAACATGAAGCGGCCTGCACGCGTACCGGCATCCAGCGCGGTGAGGATGAACAGCGCTTCAAACAGAATGCCGAAGTGGTACCAGAAGCCCATGTCCGCCCACGGCAGCACTTTGTGGAACACGTGTGCGATACCCACCGCCAGCGTTGGCGCGCCACCTGCGCGGTTCAGCACGGACGGTTCGCCGATGTCTTTCGCTGTCTGCATGATCTGCTCGGGCGAAATCACGAAGCCCCAGGAGCTGACGGTCGCCGCCGCGTGCGCGCTGGCGTCTTTCAGCTGTGCCAGGATCAGCGCGGTATTTTCGCCGCCCATCTCATGCAGGTTTGGCATGGTAATGCCGAGACCCGCCGGCGGGGTGTTCATCGCAAAGTACAGGCCAGGCTCGATAATCGACGCCGCAACCAGCGCCATGATCGCCACGAAGGATTCCATCAGCATCGCGCCGTAACCGATGAAGCGCGCGTCGGTTTCGTTGGCCATCAGCTTCGGCGTGGTGCCGGAGGCGATCAGCGCGTGGAAGCCAGACACGGCACCGCAGGCAATGGTGATAAACAGGAACGGGAACAGGGCGCCTTTCCACAGCGGACCGGTACCGTCAATGTACTGCGTCACCGCCGGCATTTTCAGCTCCGGGTTGATGATCACAATACCAATGGCCAGCCCGACGATAACGCCGATTTTCAGGAAGGTTGCCAGGTAGTCACGCGGAGCCAGAATCAGCCACACCGGCAGCAGCGCTGAGATGAATGCGTAGCCGATCAGCGCGAAGGTGATGGTGGTGTCTTTAAAGGTCAGCGCCGGACCCCAGTACGGGTCGTGCGCAATCACGCCGCCGAAGTAGATGGAGGCGACCAGCAGCACGATACCGATGATCGACACCTCGCCAACGCGGCTAGGGCGCAGGAAGCGCATGTAGATGCCCATGAACAGCGCAATCGGTACGGTAGAGCAGACGGTGAAGACGCCCCACGGACTTTCGGCCAGCGCTTTCACCACGATCAGGGCCAGCACCGCCAGGATGATGATCATGATCAGGAAGCAGCCGAACAGGGCGATGGTGCCCGGCACGCGGCCCATCTCCTCTTTGATCATCTCGCCCAGCGACGAACCGTTACGGCGCGAGGAGATAAACAGCACCATAAAGTCCTGCACCGCTCCCGCCAGCACTACGCCCGCCAGCAGCCAGAGCGTACCCGGCAGGTAGCCCATCTGCGCAGCCAGCACCGGACCGACCAGCGGACCCGCGCCTGCAATGGCGGCGAAGTGGTGACCAAACAGCACGTAACGGTTGGTTGGCACGTAGTTCAGGCCGTCGTTGTTAATGACCGCCGGGGTGGCGCGCGTCGGGTCGAGCTTCATGACCTTCTGCGCGATGTACAAGCTGTAGTAGCGATAAGCCACAAGATAGACGGAAACCGACGCGACCACGATCCACAGGGCGCTGACGTGCTCGCCCCGGCGTAATGCGACAACCGCCAGACAGAAAGCACCGATGATCCCGAGTATGGCCCAGGGCACGTGCTTAAGTAGTTTTTTAGTATCCATAATAAGACCTGGTTTTTTATGTAAAGTAAAGAAAAAAGGGTCAGGGTTCGTTGTGAGGAGGTGTTGATTAATGCTGGAGCGATCGTGCCAGATCCTCGCGCGTGTAAAGCACGGTAAATAGGTGAGTGGTTGAAAGCGATGCGTGAGCGGTCAAAAGCGAGGGTAAGTGGTTAAGGCTCACCCCCGGCGGAAGAAAATATGTGATTGAGATCACTGAGAATAATCTAACCCTGCGGGGTTTCGTCGTTTGCTTCAGGGCAGTGCGCGCGGCGGCAGGGCTGATACGCGGGCAGCAGCTGATAGCGCCCTTTGCCGTCGTGTTCAATAATCGGGGAAAGCGCCTGTAAATCGCGGTACACCGTGCGTTCGGTAATGCCAAATTTATGCATCAGATCGCGGCGATTAACGCTTCCGTTGCGGTGCAGGGAAATAATGATTTCAACCAGACGTTCAGCCGAGCGGCTTCGGGGTGAAGGGGCCATAAGACTTTCCAGCGTTAAGGGGGCGGCTGACGACGTCGCCAGCCGCCCCGGAAAATTTATCTTATGGATAGTTAACGGCGCACCTTTGCGGAAACCTTAACGTTTTTTTGTGCATCGGGATCAAACTGCGGCTTCCATCTCTATCATCACCGGGTGGAAACGGCGTTTGAAGTAGATCAGGCCGTGCCCCTCGCTGCTGAGGATAATGTTCTTAATCTCCACAAGGTAGACCAGATGGGTGCCGATTGTTTGCACCTGGGTTATCTCACCTTCCAGGCTTGCCAGAGCGCCTTTCAGCACCGGCTGCGCCAGCGGTCCTTTCTGCCAGCAGGATAGAGCAAAGCGCTCCTCCATTGCCATGCCGGTCATCCCGGCAAAGTGGCGAGCCATGATCTCCTGCTCATGGTTCAGCACGTTGACGCACAGTTTGCCGTTGCCCTGGAAGACCGGGTTCATGGCGCTGTTGGCGTTGATGCAGACCATGACCGAAGGCGGGGTGTCCGTGACCGAACAGACGGCGGTGGCGGTAATGCCGCAGCGACCCGCATCGCCCTCGGTGGTGACCACATTCACCGCCGCCGACAGGCTGGCCATCGCGTCGCGAAAACGCAGGCGTTCTTCAGATTGCATTGAAACCTCCCGCTGCGTTATTTCAGCAGCTTATCCAGCATGTTGATATCAGTGTTGTTGTGCAGGTGCGGTACGGTCCAGCCGTGCTGGTCGTACTCGGACATGCAGCGGTCAACCATCGCCATCATCTTGTCCATGTTGCCTGAGCTTTGCGCCTGACGCAGGCATTGCAGGCGGATCTCATCCTGGCTACCGGAGTAGTTGATTTCGTACAGCTCGTGACGTCCGCCAAACTCGCTGCCGATGGCATCCCACATCAGTTTCAGAATCTTGATGCGTTCGACATGATCCATCCCGTTGGAGCCGCGCACGTACTTCGCCAGGTACTGGTCGATCTGCGGGTTGTTCAGGTCCCGCGCGCTGGACGGCAGGTAGATCAGCCCGGAGGTCACGTTACGTTCGATGATGTTCTTGATCTTCGCATAGGCCATTGGCGCCATCACGCGGTAGGTCTGTAACGCCGCGTGGTCAGGCAGATACGCGCCGTTTACCCACGGAGTGGCTTCGGAGCACATGGAGTCGCTCAGCGCCCAGAACATGTTGCGCCATGCCACCACTTCGCCGAGATCCGCCTGCACGCCGCGGAACTCGAGGGTGCCGGTACACTCCAGCGACTTCTTCAGCAGAGCGGTGATGAAGTCGAGCTTCACTGCCAGACGCACGCAGGCCTGAAGCGGGTACATGCGGGCGAAGCCACCTTCCATCGTCCAGCGACGGCAGCGGTCGAAATCGCGGTAGATCAGCACGTTTTCCCACGGGATCAGCACATGATCCATTACCAGAATGGCGTCGTTCTCATCAAAGCGGCTGGAGAGCGGGTAGTCGTACGGAGAGCCTGTCGCCCCTGCCACCATCTCGTAAGAGGCGCGGGAGATCAGCTTCACCCCTTCGGCATCCATCGGCGCGACGAACATCAGCGCGAAGTCCGGGTTTTCGCCCATCACCTGCGCAGAGCCGAAGCCGATCATGTTGTAGTGGGTCAATGCCGAGTTGGTGGCCACCACTTTCGCGCCGCTGACGATGATCCCGGCGTCGGTCTCTTTCTCCAGCTTGATGTAAACGTCTTTCACCTCGTCCGCCGGTTTATGGCGATCGATCGGCGGGTTGACGATGGCGTGGTTAAAGTACAGGCCGGTTTCCTGAATACGGGTGTACCAGTTGCGGGCGTTCTGCTCGAACTGACCGTAGAAGGCAGGGTTAGCGCCGAGCGCGCAGCCGAACGCGGCTTTGTAATCCGGCGTACGCCCCATCCAGCCGTAGCTCAGGCGCGACCACTCGGCGATGGCGTCACGCTGCTGGCGCAGATCGTCGGCACTTTTCGCCACGCGGAAGAATTTATGGGTGTAGCCGCCGCTGCCTGTATCGGTACCCCAGCAGAGGGTATCCTGCATGTCTGGCTTGTGCAGGGCATCGTACATCTGGGCGATGGACGCCGCCGCATTGCGAAATGCCGGGTGGGTAGTGACGTCCTTAACGCGCTCGCCGTAGATATAAATCTCACGGCCATCTTGCAGGCTTTTTAAATACTCTTCACCGGTTAACGGACGTTTGGCATCAGCGCGGAAATCTTCAGGCTTCATAGGGACCTCGTATCGGAAGATGGTTGTTAAATTTATGTTTTGTTTTTGTTGTTTAATTGAAGCTTGAGACGGGCGGAACGTGAAGGGACGATTGGGACAACGGCAGGTACTTTTCGGGTGAGAGGTGGTTTTGTGATCTGTGCGGCTTTTCGGCGGGTGGCGCTGCGCTTACCCGCCCTACGAACCGTTATGCGTTCAGGAAACCGGTACTTTCTGCGCTCGGTATGCGCTGGGTGAGCACCCCGTCAGTCGGTTAAAAAAACGGGCGAAATAGGCCGGATCTTTAAACCCCAGCTGCCAGGCAATTTCGCTCACTGTGCTGTCGGAAAACAGCAGCAAACGCCTGGCTTCCCGCAGCTGGCGGTCGAAGATCAGCCGTTTCGGCGAGCGGTTGGCGAAGCGGCGACAGATATCGGTCAGGCGAGATTCGGTGAGATGCAATTCGCTGGCATACTCCGGAACCGTCCAGTGCTCGTGGTAATGAGCATCTGTCAGCTGGTTAAAGCGCTGAAAAAGCTTCAGCTCACCGCGCATGCCGCCTGACGCGTGGTCGTCGAGCTTCGCGTTGCGCAGCAGCAGGGTAAAAACGGCCTGGGCCAGCAGGACCAGCGTATGCTCGCGACCGGCCAGTTGTTCCGTGGATTCCCGGGCAATCAGCTGCCAGTAGTGCTTCAGCGCCGCCAGCTCGTCAGGCCTGTCGGCAAGCGACAGGCAGATCCCCGGCAGGCCGAACGCTTCCCGCGTACCGGGGTAGAGCACTTCTAACAGCGGCCAGATGAGATCCTCGCGCACCGTCAGCACGTGGCCGTCGCTGTCGGATTCGGTAATAAACGCGTGCGGCACCGACGGTGGCGTTAGCACGAACAGCGGCGCCTGCACCGAGTAACGGTGGTCGTCGAGCTGGAGCTCAATCTGCCCGGTGTCGAGAAAATGCATCTGAAAATACTGGTCGTGGCGGTGCGCCTGCATGTCGCGGCCAAAAAAGGCCGCCATGCGGGCGAACGACTGGTAGTGCACATCGTCGGTGCCCAGACTTTCGTCGTAATCCTTGCTGATATCAATGTTGGCGATGGGGCTCTGGCACATGATCGTTCCTCTGTTGATCCCGCTGCGTCATCGGAATGCGCGTCAGTACCAGCGCGCCCACCACCAGCAGACCCGCCACGAACCACAGTCCCGAGCTGAAGCTGCCGGTCGCGTCGCGCAAAATACCTATCAGCAATGGGCTGACGGCAGACCCGACGTTGCCGATGGCGTTGATCACCGCCAGCGCCACCGCGCGGGATTGCAGGCTAATAACCTGATCCGGCGTGGTCCAGAATATCGCCATGGCGGTAAACGATCCGGTTGAGGCCATGATGATGCCAAGCAGCTGGATCAGGCTGTGATCGGTCGCCGAGGCCAGCATCCATCCCGCCGCTGCAAACAGATACGGCAGGATGGTGTGCTTTTTTCGCTCTTTCAGCCTGTCGGAGCGGCGGCTCCACCAGATCATCCCGAGGATGGTGCAAAACTGCGGGATCGCCGCCAGCAGGCCAATCACGATATTGCTGCTGCCGGTGTTGAAGCTTTGCAGGATCTGCGGCGTCCAGATGTTGATCGCGCTCAGCGTATTCGTCAGGCAGAAGTAGGCCAGCGTGTAGAGCAGCACGGCGGGCGTCAGCACCTCGCGCAGCGTCGAGCGCGGCGTGGCGGCGTGCGCAATGGCCAGCTCCTGTTCGCGGGCGATCATCGTTTTGAGTGCCTGCTTTTCGTCATCATCCAGCCAGGTGGCCTGATCCGGGGTGTCGTTAAGGTAGAACCAGGTCACCACGCCGAGCACCACCGATGGCAGCCCCTCCAGCAGGAACAGCCACTGCCAGCCCTTCAGGTTCCACAGCCCGTCCATCGCCAGAATGTACCCGGAGAGGATCGAGCCGAGCATCATGGTCACCGGCATGGCGATCATAAACAGCGCGTTGGCGCGGGCGCGGTGATACGCCGGGAACCACCAGGTGAGATAGACCAGAATGCCCGGCAGGAAACCGGCTTCGGCAATGCCCACCAGCATGCGCAGGACGTAGAGCGTTTCGGGGCTGGTGGCGAACATGGTGCAGGTAGAGGCGATGCCCCACACCACCATGATCCCGGCGATCCAGCGGCGGGCGCCGACCTTCGCCAGCATGATGTTGCTGGGGATACCGCACAGCACGTAGGTCACGTAAAACAGCGTCGCGGCCAGGCCAAACATGGTTGACGTGAGGCCCAGATCTTTGCCCATCGTCAGCCCGGCAAAGCCGATGTTGATGCGATCGAGAAACGAGAAAACAAACAGGATAAAAAGAAACACGATCAAACGACGGAACAGCTTATTAATAACGCGATGTTCAACAGCTTTATTATGCAGGGTTGAGGTCGTCATGTTGCGCTCCACATCGTACGTTTAGTAGACGGATTTATTGTTATCAACTGCTGTGGTGACGTCGGTAAAGCGGGCCGCCAGCGCTTCGGCGCTGCGGGCGAGCAGGGTGGTATCCACGCCGACCGCGACAAACAACGCGCCGAGGCTGAGATAGCGTTTTGCCAGCTGTTCATTCGCCATCAGGATGCCGGGCGCTTTGCCCGCGCTGAGGATCTGCGCGATCGCCTGTTCAATGGCGGCCTGCACCTCCGGGTGCTGCGGATTACCGGCGAAGCCCATGTCGGCGCTCAGATCCGCCGGGCCGATAAACACGCCGTCCACCCCTTCCACGTCCAGGATCTGCGGCAGGTTTTTCAGCGCCTCGCGAGTTTCGATTTGCACCAGCACGCACATGGCGTCGTTAGCCTGATGCAGATACTCCGGGATGCGGTTCCAGCGCGACGCCCGCGCCAGCGCGCTGCCGACGCCGCGAATGCCGGCAGGCGGATAGCGGGTGGCGCTGACCGCCAGACGGGCTTCGTCGGCGTTTTGCACCATCGGCACCAGCAGGGTTTGCGCCCCCACGTCCAGCAGCTGCTTGATCTGCACCGGATCGTTCCACGATGGGCGCACCACCGGCTGGCTGGGATAAGGGGCGATGGCCTGGAGCTGAGTCAGGACGGTCTGCACGCTGTTCGGCGCGTGCTCCCCGTCGATCAGCAGCCAGTCAAAACCGGCCCCGGCCAGTAGCTCAGCGCTGTAGCTGCTGGTCAGCCCCAGCCACAGGCCGATTTGTGGCTTTCCGGCTTTCAGCGCGGTCTTAAATGCGTTTTCCATGGTGCACTCCTACACAAAGCGGCAGCTAATCGAGCCCATGTTGCCGTAGTCGACGTGGAAGGTGTCGCCTCTGCTGGCGGCAACCGGGCGGGTAAACGAGCCGCCGAGGATGATCTGGCCTGGCTCAAGCTGCACGTCGTATGGCGCGAGTTTGTTCGCCAGCCACGCCACGCCGTTTGCCGGGTGGTTAAGCACGCCTGCGGCGACCCCGGTCTCTTCGATCACGCCGTTGCGGTAGAGCAGGGCGGAGATCCAGCGCAGATCCAGCTCGTCGGGTTTAATCGGGCGGCCGCCGAGGATCACGCCCGCGTTGGCGGCGTTATCGGAGATGGTGTCGAACACCTTGCGCGGGCGCTGGGTTTCCGGGTCAACGTTATGGCAGCGGGCGTCGATCAGCTCCAGGGCGGGGATGACGTAATCCGTGGCGTTGTAGACGTCGAAGATTGTGCAGTTCGGGCCGCGCAGCGGTTTTGCCAGCACGAAGGCCAGCTCCACTTCGATGCGCGGGACGATAAAGCGATCCACGGGGATGTCGCTGCCGTCGTGGAAGAACATATCGTCCAGCAGCGCGCCGTAGTCCGGCTCGCTGATCTGCGAGCTGGCCTGCATCGCTTTGGAGGTGAGGCCGATCTTGTGGCCTTTCAGCACGCGGCCTTCGGCGATTTTCAGGCTCACCCATTCGCGCTGGACGGCGTAGGCGTCTTCAATGGTGATCTCCGGGTACTCCAGCGAGATCGCGCGGATCTGCTCCCGGGATTGTTCCGCCTGATGCAGGCGGTGGGCGATCAGGGTATGGGTGTGTTTGTCGAGCATGGCGTATCCTTTGTGCGGCTGTTGCCGGGTGGCGCTTCGCTTACCCGGCCTACGGTTCGGTGCTGCTGTTGCCGGGTGGCGCTGCGCTTACCCGGCCTACGGTTTGGGGCCGTTGTAGGCCCGGTAAGCGCAGCGCCACCGGGCTAGCAAACGGCTACTTAAACAACGCGTGCACGTTGTTCTGCTTGTAATTAAGCGTCGGGTGCAGCTCGTCGAGCTCGAACGACAGCGCCAGATAGCGGGCGGCCATCAGCTCTGCAAAATGCGTTTTGATCAGCGCAAACAGCATTTCACCGACCTCTTTCCGGCTTTCCAGGCTGCGCCCCGCGCCAATCTTCAGCGTCATATGCACAAAGGCGTAATCGTGCTTACCGTCTGCCATCTGCCAGGTGTCCAGCCAGTGGGCGCGGCTGCGGATACCGCCGATGGGGAAGATGCCCGTGGCGGCGAGCGCCTCGTTCACTTTGGCGAACAGCCCTGGCAGGTCGGCCTGCTCGCGGATGTTGTCGGTACATTCAGCAATAAAATGCGGCATGGTGGCTCCTTACGCGGGCAGCGGGAAAACGGCGTTGACCTGGCCGGTGCCGGAGCTGGCGAACAGCTCGGTGAGAAACTCCACCTTACCGTCGTATTTTTCCCAGCCGAGCATCCCCAGCAGCATCACCGTGTCGTGCATGTTGCCCTCGCCGTAGCAGTAGTCGGCGTACTCCGGCAGCATGCTGCAAAACTCCTTGAACTGCCCCTCGCGCCACAGCTTCACCACGCGCTCGTCCATCTGGCGGTCAAACTCGCGGGTGTAGCTGTTCATCCCTTCCTCCGCGCGCTGGTCGTCGATAAAGCGGTGCGAGAGCGAGCCGCTGGCAAGCACCGCCACGGTGCCGTCGTATTTTTCGATGGCACTGATGATGGCCTCGCCCAGCCTGCGGCTGTCGGCGAAGTCGTGAACCGTGCAGAACGCCGAGATGGAGATCACTTTGAAGTGCTTATCCGCGTTCATGTAGCGCATCGGCACCAGCGTGCCGTACTCCAGCTTCAGGCTCGGGATGTTGTGCGCCTTGGCGCGAACGCCAAGCTTCACCGCTTCGTCGGCAATCAGCTGGCCGAGTTCCGGGTTGCCGTTGTAGTCGTAGGTCATATCGCGAATAAAATGCGGCAGCTCGTTGCTGGTGTAGACGCCCGAAAAATGGTCCGCGCAGTTGATGTGATACGCGCTGTTCACCAGCCAGTGGGTGTCGAAGACGATAATGGTGTCCACGCCCAGCTCGCGGCAGCGCTTGCTGATCTCTTTATGCCCGTCGATGGCCGACTGGCGGCAGCCGTGGTTTTTGCCCGGCAGTTCAGAGAGATACATTGACGGAACGTGTGTGATTTTTGCCGCTAACGCTAATTTTCCCATGATCAGATCCCCCACTTTGGAATCGGATGGTCGCCCATGGAGATGCAGACGTTTTTCATCTCCGCGAAGACCTCGAAGCTGTACTCGCCGCCCTCACGCCCGGTGCCGGAGGCCTTCACGCCGCCAAACGGCTGGCGCAGGTCGCGCACGTTCTGGGTGTTGACGAACACCATGCCCGCTTCGATGCTGCGCGCCAGACGCAGCACTTTGCTGACGTCCTGGGTCCAGATGTAAGATGCCAGGCCGTACTCCACGTCGTTCGCCAGGCGCAGGCCTTCCGCTTCATCCTTAAACGGCAGCAGGCAGGCCACTGGCCCGAAGATCTCCTCCTGCGCCACGCGCATGCGGTTATCGACATCCGCCAGCACGGTCGGGCGCAGGAAGTTGCCGCCTTTCAGGTGCGCAGGCAGATCGGTCGGTTTGTCCGGGCCGCCCGCCAGCAGGGTTGCCCCCTCTTCAATGCCGAGGCGGATATAGCCGGAGACTTTTTCCCAGTGCTGCTGGCTGATGAGCGCGCCAATCTGGGTGTTCGGATCGGTCGGGTCGCCCACGCGCAGGCGGTTGGCGCGCTCGGCAAAGCGTTTGACGAACTCCGGGTAGATGCTCTGCTGGATGAAGATGCGCGAGCCGGCGGTGCAGCGTTCGCCGTTGATGGAGAAGATGGTAAACAGGGCGGCGTCCAGCGCGCGCTCAATGTCCGCGTCTTCAAAAATCAGCACCGGCGATTTGCCGCCAAGTTCCATGGAATACTTCTTCAGCCCGGCGTTTTTCATGATGTTGCGCCCGGTGGCGGTACCGCCGGTGAAGGAGACGGCACGCACGTCATGATGACGCACCAGCGCGTCGCCCGCCGTGGCGCCATAGCCCTGCACCACGTTGAGCACGCCCGCCGGAATGCCCGCTTCGAGGGCCAGCTCGCCCAGACGGTCGGCGGTCAGCGGGGAGAGTTCAGACATCTTCAGCACCGCGGTATTCCCTAAGGCCAGGCACGGCGCGACCTTCCAGGTGGCGGTCATAAACGGCACGTTCCACGGCGACACCAGCGCGCAGACACCCACCGGCTGCACCAGGGTGTAGTTGAGCATCTTGTCGTCGACCGGGTAGGTTTTGCCGTTCATCTGCTGGCACACCTCGGCGAAGAACTCGAAGTTGTGCGAGGCGCGCGGAATGAGCACGTTTTTGGTCTGGTGGATCGGCAGGCCGGTGTCGGCGGTTTCCATCGCGGCAATGTCCGGCACGTTCTGGTCAATCAGATCCCCCAGGCGACGCATCAGGCGCGCGCGCTCCTTCATCGGCAGGTTGGCCCATTTCGGAAACGCCTCTTTGGCGGCGGCAACGGCCTGATGGATTTCGGCTTCGCCGCCTGAGGCCACTTCTGCCAGCACTTCGCCGGAGGCCGGGTTAGTGGTGTGGAAGTACTCACTTCCGGCGACGTTTTTCCCGTTGATCCAGTGGTTAATCTTTTTCATTTTGCAGTCTCCTCACTGACAATTCGGTTTACCAGGCGGCCTACGCCTTCCACTTCCACCACCACCTCATCGCCCGGTACCACGTCGGACAACCCCTTCGGCGTGCCGGTGGCAATCATGTCGCCCGGTTGCAGGGTCATAAAATCGCTCAGATACGCAATCAGGAATGGGATGCTGAAAATGAGATCGGCGGTGGTGCCTTCCTGACGCAATTCACCGTTAACGTAGGTGCGAAGACGAAGGTTGTGCGGGTCAGGGATGGCTTCTTTTGGCACCACGTTCGGACTGATGGGGGTCAGCCCGTCGCGGCTTTTCACCCGCAGGTTCGGGCGATAGTAGTTTTCGAGATAATCGCGGATGGCGTAGTCGTTGCACACCGTGTAGCCCGCAACATAGTCCATCGCCTCGGCTTCGCTGACCTTACGCGCGGTTTTACCGATGACCACCACCAGCTCGGCTTCGTAATGCATGTATTCAATGTTGTCTGGGCGCACCGACGTCTGGTTGTCGCCGTTGAAGGTATTCGGCGCTTTGATAAACACCAGCGGCTCGGTGGGTGGCTTGAAGTCCAGCTCGCTGGCGTGGTCGGCATAGTTCAGACCGAGGGCAAACAGCGTGGCGTGCGGCGGCGTGCGCGAAGCGATGGCAACGTCGCGTTCCTCCACCACCGGGTTTTCCAGCGGCGGAAATCCTTCTGCCAGAATACGTACCCGATCGCCCGGGCGAACTTCGACGCGGCTTTGCGGAGTGCCGAGCAATATCGCATCGCCGGGGTTCAGGGTGGCAAATTCGCTCAGGGCGCTCAGCAGTTCGGCGGCGTTGCGGTGCAGATCGACCGTGTTCCAGTGGTCCGCTTCGCGGCCGTTGATCTCGGTGATGATGGTCAGATTATCCACGTTATCAACGGCGACAGGTTCGCCGAGCGGGCAAAATCCATCCCGGCATTTGGCTTTGATCGCCGGACGGTAGAAGCTCTCTTCCGGCAGGCTGATTTCGTTAGCCAGCGCGTAGCCGGCGATGTACGCCGCCGCCTCTTCAACGCGTACTTTGCTGGCGGTTTTGCCCACCACCAGCGCCACCGTCGCGCCGCTTAACACGGTTTCTCCCTGCGGGAAGGGAATCGGTTCGCCTGCGCGGATAACAGTGTTATGTGGCTTGATAAACCACACCGCCGTTTTTGGCGGCGCGTTATAGGGGGCTTTTTCAAACGCCTCAGCCCAGGCCACACGCTGGCTTTGGTGGTTTAGCGCTACGGCAAAAACAGTACCTTTCATTCCCATACTCCTCAAACCGGCTGTCCGGTTTTGATTTCATTAATATGTTAATGATCTGGTTTTATGCTTTTGCTGTTCGTTTCGCAATCAGAAGTGAATAATTTGTGATGCAAATAACAATAAATTTACATAAAAGGGTGAATTGATATTTAAATCAATAATTTAAAAAAAACAGCTTTGTTTCTGTTAGACTTTTTGGGTTAAAACGTGTTGTCTATAAAAGCATCTTTTTTTAATTGTTTATTTGTTAATGATGTAAGGGGTAGATGATGCATGACTCATTAACCATCGCGCTGTTGCAGGCGCGTGAAGCGGCGATGGGCTACTTCCGCCCGATAGTGAAGCGGCATAATCTGACCGAGCAGCAGTGGCGTATCGTCCGCGTGCTGGCCGAGCATCCCTCCATGGATTTTCACGATCTGGCGTTCCGCACCTGCATTTTGCGCCCAAGCCTGACCGGCATTCTGACGCGGATGGAGCGCGACGGTCTGGTGCTGCGCTTAAAACCGGTGACTGACCAGCGCAAGCTGTACGTGTCGCTGACGAAAGAAGGCAACGCGCTGTACCAGCGTGCTCAGGCTCAGGTGGAAGAGGCGTACCAGCAGATAGAGGCGGAATATACGCCTGAGAAGATGAAGCAGCTCACGGCGCTGCTGGAAGAGTTTATTGAACTTGGAAACCGACATATCGCCGCGAGGGACGAAGCGTAAAAACCCTAAATTCCAGGATGATTTTCGTAAAGTTTTCTCATGCCAGGCCGAATATTCTGTATCTGCCTGAGGAAAGAGAAAACATGTTAAACCGAATCAAGATTGTCACCAGCTTACTGCTGGTTTTAGCGATATTTGGCCTTTTACAACTCACGTCTGGTGGTCTTTTCTTCAATGCCCTGAAGCATGACAAAGAGAATTTCACCATCCTGCAAACCATTCGCCAGCAACAATCCACCCTGAACGGTAGCTGGGTGGCGCTGCTGCAAACCCGTAACACCCTGAACCGCGCGGGTATCCGCTATATGATGGATCAGAACAATATCGGCAGCGGCTCAACCGTCGCCGAGCTGATGCAGATTGCCTCTGCGTCTCTGAAACAGGCGGAAAAAAACTGGGCGGATTACGAAGCGCTGCCGCGCGACCCGCGTCAGAGCGACGCTGCGGCACTGGAAATCAAACGTAATTACGATATTTACCATGGCGCGCTGGCTGAGCTGATCCAGCTGCTGGGGGCGGGCAAAATCAATGAGTTCTTCGACCAGCCGACCCAGAGCTATCAGGATGGCTTTGAGAAGCAGTACGTCAACTACCTGCAACAGAACGACGCGCTGTATCAGACCGCGGTTGAAGACAGCAACAGCTCTTACCGCCAGGCTATCTGGGTGCTGATTAGCGTGCTGGCTGCGGTGCTGGTGGTGATTGTTGCCGTCTGGCTGGGTATTCGTCAGGCGCTGATTTCGCCGCTGAACCGTCTGATTGACAGCATTCGTCATATCGCCAGCGGCGACCTGGTGAAGCGCATCGACGTGGAAGGCTCCAACGAGATGGGTGTACTGGCTGACTCCCTGCGCCATATGCAGGGCGAGCTGGTGCGTACCGTGGGTGACGTGCGTAACGGCGCCAACGCTATTTACAGCGGTGCGAGCGAAATCTCGATGGGCAATAACGATCTCTCATCCCGTACCGAACAGCAGGCTGCCTCTCTGGAAGAGACCGCCGCCAGCATGGAACAGCTGACTGCCACCGTGAAGCAGAACGCCGAGAACGCCCGTCAGGCGAGCAACCTGGCGCTGAGCGCGTCTGAAACCGCGCAGAAAGGCGGCAAGGTGGTGGATAACGTGGTGCAGACCATGCGTGACATCGCCGGCAGTTCGCAGAAAATCGCCGATATCATCAGCGTGATCGACGGGATTGCCTTCCAGACCAATATTCTGGCGCTGAACGCGGCGGTAGAAGCGGCGCGTGCGGGCGAGCAGGGGCGTGGTTTTGCGGTGGTTGCAGGTGAAGTCCGAAACCTGGCGCAGCGCAGCGCCCAGGCGGCTCGCGAGATCAAGAGCCTGATTGAAGACTCCGTGGGGCGCGTGGAAATTGGTTCAACGCTTGTTGAAAGCGCGGGTGAAACCATGGGTGAGATCGTGAATGCGGTAACGCGCGTGACGGATATCATGGGCGAAATCGCGTCTGCGTCTGACGAGCAGAGCCGCGGTATCGACCAGGTTGGGCTGGCGGTGGCTGAGATGGATCGCGTGACCCAGCAGAACGCCTCGCTGGTGGAAGAGTCTGCGGCGGCGGCCGCGGCACTGGAAGAGCAGGCGAGCCGTCTGACGCAGGCCGTTGCGGTGTTCCGTATTCAGCAGGAACAGATGAAGGCGCGCGAGTTCGCCTCGGCGAAAAGCGTTGCCGCACCGGTAGTGGCGCGTAAACCGGCGACCGCAGACGCGGGCGATAACTGGGAAACGTTCTGACGCTGTGCGTTTTGCCGGGTGGCGGCTGCGCCTTACCCGGCCTACGGATTGTGCGTTTCGCCGGGTGGCGGCTACGCCTTACCCGGCCTACAGGGTGTGCGTTTTGGCGGGGGCGGCTTCGCCTTACCCGGCCTGCGGAATTGGGTTTTGTAGGCCCGGTAAGCGCAGCGCCACCGGGCGATTTTACAGAGGCAGGCGCATGGCGCAGCGGGAACCATATGCTAAACCATGCGCCGTCTCTTCCTCGCGTTTCTGGCGCAGTTCTGGCGTCAGCGTCGTCATCATTTCAAACCCTAATCGCCTGTAGAAGGGCGCATTCCACGGGACATCACGAAACGTCGTTAACGTCAGCGAGTTCAGCCCCAGACTGCGGGCATGCGCGGCGGCACGGGCGATTAACTGGCGTCCAAGACCTCGTCCCTGCCAGTCCAGGTGAACCGACAGTTCCACAATAAACAGCGACGATGGATGAGCTTCGGCGAGAATAAAACCCACGGGCCTGTCGTCAGCCAGCGCCAGCCAGCTTAATCCGCGTCCGGCGTAACCGAGGTGATCTTCAACAGAAATAACCTCATTGTCTGCCAGCCAGGCCAGCTCAGGAACGTCGCGAAACCGCTGCCCCGCCGCGCGTTCAATGGCGGGCAGGGCAGCGACGTCGTCGATGCGCGTCGGGCGAAGAGTGAACGCCGTCATCAGCCAGCGCTGCTCACAATTTTAATCTCCACCATGCCGATCCCCAGCTTGCGCGGAGCGTGACCGAGAATATTCCCTTCGTTAGTGGACTGCGGATCGGGTGGCACAATGACCAGCGTATTGCTGCGCGTTGGGTTATCGAAATGCAGCGTGCTGGTGGTGACGTCATTGCTCAGCGTCAGCGTCTGTTCTTTATCACCGACGCGCACCGGTATAGGACGGTTTGCGTTGGGACCAAATGCCCTGGCGGTGATCACCAGATCGAATTTCTCCGGCAGCGGATGGGTATATTCAATTTTCACTTCATCGCCCAACTGAGCGTTAGACCAGCGCCCCCAGGATTCCGGCCGTGAAATACCGCTGAACTGCTTCACCTCTTCCGGCGCGCCGGCAACATTAAAGATGAAGCTGTCTGCTTTATAACGAATGTCGTTGTCGACGATTTTCAGCAGGTCTACGTTGCGCTGATAGCGTGCGGTATCAATAATCGTATCTTTAAACGCGGTTTTTCCCTGCCACTGCGGTTTGTCAACGTGTTGCACGGTCTGCTCGCCGCCGAGTTGCCCCTGAGAGACGCACCAGTCGGTGGACAGCGACAGCTGTTGCGACCAGAGCTGGCCCATTTTGTAGCATTTGTCGACCCAGACGAAATTATCGCGCGGGGCAAATTCCGCCAGCTGGAAGCGCAGTGGCGCGGAGTATTCGCTTTCCGGCAGCGGCTCGACGCGGTTATCCGACACGCGCAGCAGCAGCGGCAGGCGGAAATGGCTGCCGGAGAACGCGATCATTTTTTTATCCTGATCGATGGTGAAGTCTTTTATCTCTTTCGGGAAGTTCCACAGACGAATGATATCCGGCTTCCAGGCGAGGATTTTTTCCTTCATGTTGAGGAAGATTTCCGACAGGGACTGGCCCGACAGCGTACTGCGACCCAGGCCAATGAAGTTATCGCCACCCAGAATATCCAGCACGGTAGCGCCGTTATCCATCGAGTTACGTTTAGCGGCAATGATCTCCTGCTGCGGTTTATCGCCGCGCAGCACAAAGAACAGGTTGCTGCGATCCAGCTTATTCAGCTCATCCCAGGCGCTGTTTTTCATCGCCAGATGGTCAGATGAGACGACGATGACCGTATTTTTGAAATACGGCGACGCTTTGATTTTCTCGATTAACGCCGCGATATGCTCCTGGCTACAGGTCACGGCGCTGAACGACTTGTTGTTTTTACCGTCAATGTCATAGCCCTGACGTTTACAGGTGCGTGAGACGAAACCATCCGGATGATGCGTGTCAACGGTCAACGCAAACAGCGAGAAGCGTTTACCGGCGCGGGAAAGCTCCTCGAATTTCTTCCAGGTTTCATCCAGAACGGTATCGTCGTAAAAGCCCCAGTCGTTGCGGTAGGCCGGATCGGCCACCGTGGTTTTCAGCTCTTCGGAACCATACAAGTGATCGAAACCGTGGGATTTCAGGAACACATCTTTCCCGGCAAAGCGCAGGTTAGCGCCCTGCATAAAGTAGTTTTCATAGCCCGAGTTTTTCAGGATATCGCCGAGGCAAATGTTCTGCGGGAAGAAGCTCGACATCGAGGCGGAGGCGTTGCCTTCAAACGGAGCGAACAGCGGAATGCCGCACTGGGAGGCCACCATCCCGGCGATGGTGTAATCCGTACCGGGCAGCTGCATGGTGTGGCTGAAGTCGAGGCCCTGGTCTTTCAGCGCGCCAAGCTCTGGCGTCAGGTTCGGGAAAGCATCGTTATCAAAATAGGTGCGTTCCAGACTTTCGCCGTAGATATAGACCAGGTTGAGTCTGGGATTGTCGATCTTCTTCGAGGGTTCTTTGTAATAGGCCGCAAAGTCCGGATCGCCATCGCGCGACTGGGATTTTACCAGCTCGGTAATTTGATGGAATGCCGGGCTGGCATCCACGGAGGCCAGCGCCAGGCACAGCGCCAGCAGGCTGTAGCCATGATGATGCGGACGGTGACGGCGACGGCGCAGAACCCAGGCCAGCGCGGCGAAGATGCCCACCAGGGCGACCACCAGCCCCAGACCCGGAAGGATGTACTTACCCACACCAGCGCCGGTGAGGCTGTTGGTCAACGTGTAGAGCACCGCGTCGTTAATACCGTCGCCGGTAAAGTAATCGCTGGCATATAACGTAATGTTTAAAACAATAAAAATGCCGAGCACCACCAGGGTGGCCACAAACCACCAGGTGTGACGACCGGCTTTCCAGGCATAAACGCCGATGGAAGCCAGGAAAAGGACAAGGGACATTAACTCTGACAACAGCAGATCCTCATCATGCCGGACGCTTAGCCGACTAATTGCTTATTTTTTGGGTAATACAATGTAATTGCGATGTCGCTTAGCTGCAATTTTAGTGTCACGAAAGTGTGCTGTTGTTAGGATTTGGTTTATAAAATCGGATTTTTGAATACAGTCGCAGCGTGGCACACGGAGGCTGAGGTGGTGGCAGGGGGTAAAAAAACGCACTTCACGCCGCGGTGTAAGACTAACGTAATAAACCCGGCGTGTTGTGGCAGAAAATGGGAGGCGATCAGGAGAGGAAATTAACGCCTTGTTTCAGCACCAGATCGCAGGCTTTCGTTTTTACCTGTTTCGCCAGAGATGAATTTCCAAGGGTGCTGAGGTTCAGCTGCTGGCCATTTTGCGCGTTCAGCAGACCCTGAATACCGTCCATATAGTTGGTGTCCGCTTTCTGCTCCTGGGTGTCCAGACCCAGTTTACCCAGTACCTGGTTTTTGATGTTTTCGGTATCGGTAACGGAAGCCAGTTTCTGCTTCGCGCAGTATTCCAGAATGCCCGCCGCGTTGTTCATCGTTCCGGCGCTCAGGCTTTGGGAGCTGTTACTCAGCAGGCCGGTGAGGGACGAGGCTGACAGCCCGCCCTGGGAAGTGCCGCTCTCTTTGGTTAACTCACTTGCTGCGCTGGAGAGCGACTCCTGCCATGATGCGGCCTGCGCTGCGCCAGTCACCAGCAGGGCGCCAGTAAGGATGCTGATAAGAAACTGTTTTTTCATAATGATTTACTCAACAAGGTCCGTTTTGGGCCAAAAGTGGGTTCAGTATATACCTCTGCTCTTCCAGTGCTCCCTGGAAATATCTTAATACTCTTTGCCGGTGACGCGGCTGCGATAGCTGTCCCAGTCGAAGATGACGTACAGGCTGTTACCCAGCTTCATGCGATCCATCACCCGCTCGCCAAGAAGTCGGGTCATCTCGTCGATATTGTGGTTCGTCAGCATACCGGTTGGGCGTTTTGACGACGAACGGCGATCGACAATCTGATTGATGATCACTTTTTCGTAGCGGGACTCCGTCTGGACGCCGATCTCGTCGATGACCAGCAAATCCACGTTACTCAAATCATTCAGCAGCTGTTCTTCGCTGGTTTCGCGGTTACTGAAGGTGTCCTTCATGGCGGACATAATATCGGCCACGGTGATAATCAGCACTGACTTCCCGCGCAGCAGCAGCTCGTTGCAGATTGCGGCCGCAAGGTGATTTTTCCCCGTGCCGGGTTTTCCGCTAAAGATGAAGCTGGCAATGTTGCCGTCAAATTCATCCACGTACTGGCGCGCCTGGTTGAGGGCGTTCATCTGCCCCTGTGACTCGACCTTATAATTCTCGAAGGAGCAGTTCTGGTGCAGAGGGCGAATGCCCGAGCGGTTAAAGGTGCGCTGCATTTTCATCGCGCGGTTTTCGCGGGCGAGGGCAGCCGCGCGAATTTTACCTTGCTCTTTTTGCCATGCCAGCAGCTCTTCACCGGTGGTGAAGGCGGGCTTCACGTTGGCGGGCATCATCTTCTGCAAACGTTTCATCAGGTCGCCGACGTTTTTCATTTCGCACCTCGGAATCCATCAGGGATTTTTTTGTCCGGTTCTGAAAAGGCATTGATATCACGTTTTGGCTGGCCATTGTTGCTGGCGCGGTTGATTTGCAGACTGCGCGCGAACTTTTGCTGCCACTGAACATGGTGGAAGACTTTTCCTTCAGCCTGCCAGTAAGCGGTAAAGGCCGCCAGCTCTTCTGGCGTCGCGGGCTGCGCGAGGGCTATTCCCCATAAGGCCGCCTGCCGCTGAAAATCGGCGTCCGGCTGCCAACCGGCGTACATGGGAAATTTCCCCATTGGAACGGCCACCGGGGCGCTGGCGGGTTCGTCAAAAAACTGATTATCCAGCATGACATCGCTCGCCGGACGCGACAGCTTCGCTTCAATTTCCAGAAGCTGCGCCAGACGTTCCGGCGTGACCGCATAAAACGCCGGGGCGTTGTCGGCAAATACCGCGAGCGTGCCGCCTTCGGCGTGCGTCAACACACCGCGAGGATCGCGCATAAAGGCATCAATGCCAGCAATGCTGGTGGTCAGGATTCTGGAGGACATAACACTTTCTCAACTGATTACTACGGACGTGATTGAGGGTTATGGTAGCACAGAGAGAGGAGAGGAAAGGAGAGGATTTCCCCGGCGGCGTTACGCTTACCGGGGCTAAAATCACAAGGGCTGTTTACGCGATGATGTTCAGCGTCACGTCGATATTGCCGCGCGTCGCGTTAGAGTACGGACAGACGATATGCGCTGCATCCACCAGTTTTTTAGCTTCCGCTGCGTCCATCCCTTCAACGTGGATGTTCAGCTTCGCTTCGATACCAAAACCGGTTGGCAGCGGGCCAATCCCCACTTCGCCTTCAATAAAGGCGTCTTTTGGCAGAGCGAATTTGTCGCGTGCCGCAACGAACTTCATTGCGCCCAGGAAGCAGGCGGAGTAGCCCGCAGCGAACAGCTGTTCAGGGTTGGTTACTTCACCCCCCATGCCGCCCATCTCTTTTGGCACACCCAGTTTGACATCCAGAACGCCATCGGAAGACGTTGCGCGGCCATCACGGCCTCCGGTTGCTTTGGCTTTGGCAGTGTAGACAACTTTTTCTAAAGACATGGCAGGTTCCTCATCTTACGTTTATATGCACTATTAAATAGCGCGCGATGTATTAACTTAAAATCAGACGCGTAAAGTATAGCCTTACGCGCGATGCAGCTGTTGGCGCAAAAGTTCGAGCTGGTGCTTGAGCGCCAGCATGGTGTCGGTATCACACTGCGCTGCGCAACCCACGGCGTGGGGTATCGTCACGGCCTGCTGTTGCAGCGCCCGGCCCGCGTCGCTCAGGGTGACGGCGACCTGACGCTCATCCTGACGGGAACGCTGGCGGAAGATTAATCCTGCGCTTTCCAGGCGTTTCAGCAGGGGAGTCAGCGTGGCGGAATCCAGGAACAGCCGCTCGCCAATGTCTGACACCGTAATATCATCCTGCTCCCACAGCACCAGCATCACCAGGTATTGCGGGTAGGTCAGGTTAAGCGGCGCCAGCAGTTGCCGGTACAGCTTGTTAAGCGCCAGATTTGCCGAATAGAGGGCAAAACAGAGCTGGTTATCCAGCAGAAGCGCGTTGGTAGTGTCGTTCGTTTTTGCGTCCATGAAATGAATATAGATAGCGCACGATACAATTGCAAGCGATTTTATTATACGCGTGGACGTTTGCGGTAAAGCCATAATCCGGGGATCGACAGGCCGATGGAGAGCGCGCCCACAATCGACGAGGCTTTAAGGAAGTTGCTCAGAAGCAGGATCATCTGCGGTTCGCTGTAGCCAAAGTGGCTGATTTTGACGGCGGAGATCATCGCCGTATAGGCTGAAATGCCCGGGAACATAGGAATGACTGCCGCCACGGTGAACACCTTCGGGTGCGCCAGATACCAGCGGGACCACTGAATACCGATGCTGCCGACCAGCATGGAGGCGATAAACGTCGACCATTCGATATTAAAGCCTGCGGTCATCATGATCATACGTGAGCCGTGGCCAATGGCACCCAGCAGCGCACACCAGGGTAATGCACGCTGTGGGACGTTAAACACCATTGCAAAGCCAACGGCGGGAAGGGCTGCCAGGAGCATGTCCTGCGCCAGTGCGAGCAGAAAATCCATCACGCCCATCCGCGTAACCCCCAGAGTGTCATGGCCATTACCACCCCGATACAGGTCGCCAGCGTCAGCAGGCTGGCTATCGCCCAGCGCGCCAGACCGGTGTTGATGTGGCCTTTGAACATATCAGCGACGGCGTTGATTAAGGGAAAACCCGGCACCAGCAGCAATACGCTGGCGGCCATCGCAACAGTAGGCGTGCTGGCGAAGTAAGGCTGGCGCAAAAGCAGGCCGGATACGGTTGTCGCCACGAACGCCGTGATGCAGAAGTTAATTTGCGGATGCAGTTGCCTGTGCGTCAACAACTGGCGGACATACATCGCGATGCTGCTGGCAAAGAAGGTCACGACAGCGCCGTCCCAGCCGCCCGCGTTGAGCTTGCAGAAGCAGGCGCAGGAGAGTCCCACCATCAGCACAACCAGCCAGCGTGGATACCGGAGAGGTTTGATCTGGTTGAAGCGTTTCTCTATCTCCCTCAGATCGAGCAGCTTGTGTTCAGCAAGGATCACGATGTGCTGCACTTCCGTCACGACGTGCATGTTAATGCCGCGGTCATGATTTTTACGGGTGGAGGTCAGGCACTGTCCGTCTTTAATGGTGGTCAGCACAATGGCATTTGACGAGATGGAGCTCTCAACGCTGTCCATCCCCAGCGCCAGCCCAAGGCGTGTGGAAAGTTCTTCCACGAGGGCGCTTTCTGCCCCGTGTTGTAAGAGAAAAAGCCCGCACTGAATACATAGCCGCGTGGTAGCACGTTGCGTAGACCGATCTGCCTGCATGAAACGCCCTGAAGAGAAGAGAGATTGCTTACTTTTAACACAAAGGGCCGGGCCCTTTGCGCTGGGCCAGATCAACATTTGTGCAATCAGTCGCGTGAGCAGGGGGAGAAAACCGCACTTTCTATTTATTTAATGAATATAAAAATAGAGATTTATAAAGACAATATATTAAGTATTTCTAATTTCATATTTTCAATCTTTTCACGCAATCTTAATTAAAGTTTTGTGGTCTTTATGCGATATTAAGCCAGTATTGGGCGTTTCTTAACCCATGTGACATTTCTTCTGATTTGCGAGTATTAAGCCGTTTTGTACTGAGGGATGCAAGCGTGTTTAAACTCGTAGGGTTAGTTCGTTCTTAAATAATGAATTTATGACAGGGAGGGTCTATGTTGCCATTGAATGGTAAACACGGAGTGGTGATTAGTAGAGTGCCGGTCATGCAAAATGGGCTAGGTGGCGTCATGACGCGTCATTTTCCTGATTTTGAAATAACGTACTGCCGTTCGATGCAGGAGTTGACGCTACTACAATTGCGTCGCGCTGGGGTCGTTATTGCCGATATTTCAGGTGAGTATCGTAATCCTCGCGGCACGCTTGAGCAGTATTATGGATTAATGAATCAGTATCGGGACATTCACTGGATATTCCTTGTCTCGCGTCCCCTTTATCCACTTGCAGTAGAGCTTCTTATGCGTCCGGAAAGCACGCTGCTTTCGGATATGGAACCGATTGAAGGCGTTATTAACGCTATTCGCGCGGGCAGTGAACGTGCGGAGCGAATAAGCCAGACGTTATTAATACCGGAAACGTCCGATATTGAAGAAGAGAGTGAGCAAATGATTGCACTCACCCACTCTGAACGCAAGGTGTTGCGTTTATTAGGTAAAGGTTGGGGAATCAACCAAATAGCCACGCTGCTGAATAAAAGTAATAAAACGATCAGTGCACAGAAAAACAGTGCAATGCGCCGCTTATCACTTCGCAGTAATGCCGATATGTACGCGTGGATAAGCAGTACCCAGGGAATGCGAGAACTCAGTTTAATGTCGGCTTATGGAGAGTTTGAGGAATGGAAAAGACCACTGCAACAAGACATATCGCCGTCATCGAAAGCTGCTCAATGAGCGCTGTAGGGCTGAAGCATCTCTTTGCGATGCCCGCCCTGAGCCATTACCAGGTGCACCTGTTTAGCAGATTCGCCAGCTTTAAAGCGGCGCTCTCGGATATCTCATTCTATGCGGTTATCTATTCACTGTCTGATGAGCGTGAAGAGCGGAGAAACTGTCTGGCCTGTTTACGGGATCTCACCTTCACCCACAGCGACGTCCAGCGTATCGTGCTGGCCTCTGACGAAATGGAGGCGAGGCTGGTCAGCCATCTTTCGCCTTCTCGCTTGCATGGGATAATCAGTAAATCGGTTCCGCTAAAGCAGTTAATGGAGGGGCTGGAGACATTACTCAGCGAAACGCATCAGGTGAATGACAACATGTACAATCACTGGTGTGTTAGCCAGAATCGTATGTTAAGCCCAACCGAAAGGGCAATACTGCGTTATATGTCATCGGGATTTTCAATCCCTGAAATTGCGGCGCAGCTTGAACGCAATATTAAAACCATCCGGGCGCATAAGTTTAACGCAATGGTAAAGCTGGGCGTCAATTCTGACGTGGGATTACTGGATGCGGCGGATATCCTGGCGCATCTCCCTGCCCGGGAAGTGCGTCGTTCAGCTCTCACCGTTCCTTCATTCTCTCAGCGTTAAGTGGTGCGCCAGAGTTCTTCTGGCGCAACGTTTAAATGCAGACATCGACCCATTTTGCTGCGGTCAGCTCCGCCATTCTGTCGGGCGATATACGCACCGCACTGTGGATGGCACCCGCTGCGGGTAACACTTCCGCGTACTGTTTTAATGTGATGTCACAGTAAACAGAGAGCGGATTTTCCAGTCCGAAAGGGCAGACGCCGCCAACAGGATGACCCGTCAGGGTGACGACCTCATCGCTGCTGAGCATGCGGGCTTTCGCGCCGAATGTCTCTTTAAGCTTTTTGTTATCCAGACGCGCATCGCCTTTTGCAACCACCAGAATCACGTCATTTTTAATTTTCAGTGACAGCGTTTTGGCAATTTGGCCGGGTTCAACGTTGTGCGCGGCAGCAGCAAGGGCAACAGTCGCTGTGCTTTGGTTAAGCTCAATAATCTCTATATCCGGAGCGTGTTCGGCAAAAAACTGTTGTACAGACTGCAAACTCATTGATTCCTCCTGACAAATATCCTGCGTAATCTGTCATAAGAATTTAGTCGCTGTAAATATCCCTTAAGTAACAAATATCCGTCAGGGGCGATTTCTGGATCGCCTTCACATTCACAGAAACCGGTTACAGTAACCGGTTGCAGAGCGTGATGCAGAGATTAATACTAAGTGTGTAACTTCCCCTGTATCTAATAATAAGAGCTAATTATGAAACCATTCCGTTTGAGCAGTACCGCAGGTACACGATCCGGCAAGGTTGTGACGCTGATGTATGGAACAACGTGTGACGTGAGAGCGTCCAAAACGAACGTCTGACAGGAGATCTGCTATGTCTGCCAACCACGCTGCATTTAATCTGATTTTCCGCTTCGTTGAAAATTATGTCAGCCCTATTGCCGGGCGCATCTCTTCCCAGCGTCACGTTATGGCTATTCGTGACGGGTTTATCTCAGCGATGCCGTTTATGATTGTAGGCTCGTTTTTATTAGTGTTCGCTTACCCGCCTTTTTCGCCAGATACCACCTGGGGTTTTGCTCGCGCCTGGCTGGATATGGCGAAGCAGTTTGAAGGTCAAATTCTGACGCCGTTTGATATGACAATGGGGGTGATGTCCCTTTATATCTGTGCGGCTATTGCCTACAACCTGGGCAAACATTACGTTAAAACGCATCAGCTGGATCCGTTCATGTGCGCGATGCTGTCGCTGATGGCGTTCCTGCTGGTCGCCGCCCCTAAAACCAAAGGCGCTTTACCGGTGGATAGCCTGGGAGGGACCGGTATTTTCACCGCGATTCTGGTGGCGATCTATTGCGTTGAGATGATGCGTTTCCTGAAAGCACACAATATCGGGATCCGCCTGCCAGACCAGGTTCCACCGATGATCAAAAACTCGTTTGACCTGCTGATCCCGGTGCTGGTAGTGGTGCTCACGCTATACCCGCTGAGCCTGCTGATCCAGTCGCAGTTCGGTATGCTGATCCCACAGGCCATCATGTCGATATTCAAACCGCTGGTCTCTGCGGCTGACTCGCTCCCTGCGATCCTGCTGGCGGTGTTGATTGGCCACCTGCTGTGGTTTGCCGGGATCCACGGCGCGGCGATTGTCTCCGGGATGCTGCAAATGTTCTGGCTGACAAACCTGGGGGCGAACCAGACCGCGCTGGCGGCGAGCCAGCCTTTGCCACACATCTTTATGGAAGCCTTCTGGACGTTCTTTATCGTTATCGGCGGATCGGGGGCGACGATGGGGCTGGTGTTCTGCTATCTGCGTAGCCGCTCCGCGCACCTGCGCTCCATTGGACGTCTGAGCGTGGTACCAAGCATTTTCAATATCAATGAACCGGTGATTTTCGGTACGCCGATTGTGATGAACCCGGTGTTCTTTATTCCTTTCCTGCTGGCACCGATGGTTAATGCCGTGCTGGCATGGGCAGCGATGAAGTTTGATCTGATTGGCCGCGTGATTTCCGTTGTGCCGTGGACGGCACCGGCTCCGGTTGGTGCCGCCTGGGCGCTGGGCTGGGATTTCCGTGCAGCCATTCTGGTGCTGGTTTTGGCCTGCGTTTCCGCCATTATCTATTTCCCGTTCTTCAAGGTGTACGAGAAACAGTTGCTTCAGCAGGAAGCGGAAGAAGCACAGCGTAATGGAGAAGAGGAAAATCAGCAGGTCGCTTAGGTAAAAGCAAAACGGCAACGCAGGTTGCCGTTTTTAATGTTTGTTCCCTCTCTCTGCGGGTTTCAGGCCGGGCCAGACTACTTAAGCGTGCAATCGCCACACTGCTGCACGTCCGGCAGACGGTAGCGCTGACAGCAGGTACGACGTACCAGAAGTCCCTCACGCGGAACCACGGTGCGGTAAAGAGGGTTGTCCCGTCCATCCGACAGCTGTCTGGCAAAGAAACAGCTCTGACGCAGTGCATCCACTTTCTCGTCGCCGAGCAGCGGCTTCATCTCCGTTAAATACCAGTGGATAAGATACCCGGTATTACTCCAGATCAGTTTGCCGTTAATCTCTCCCGTCGCTTCCAGCGCATCAATGACCGGAACCAGCGCTCTTGTAATCAGCCGTTCCATACGCGCCTGCGCTGACAGGTGTCTCGCGCTCGGATCTTCATGTACATCAATCCAGAAACAGGCAGCACGCCCGGTTTCATGAAACTCAACATGGAAATGTTCTGACGAGAGATCGAGCATCGTTTCCTGGGTCAACAGGGCCAGCATGACAGGCGGCACCATCAGCCCGATATACCACTGTGCCCAGAGGGATAACAGCGGTTTGTTTTCCCGCGTCAGGGTAGGTTGGTTACGATAAATATGGTCGGAATAGGTTGCCAGCAGTGACCGCAGCTCCGCAGGGCGTTGCCACTCAGTCAGCGTCAGAGCATGATGCGGCGGTGCTTCATCCAGTTTGATGAAATCCAGCAGATGGGCGCGCGTTACGGCAATTTTTTCCCGAATGGCATCCGCAAACGTCGTTTCCCCGGCGGAGAGTGGAGCTCGCCAGAGCAGGGGCTCAACGATGTGTGCGGTACGAGTCGCCATAGTGTGGATTACAAATCTAAATGATAATGATTGCCAATCCTAACTATAGATAAAACCGAGCGCAAGCGTTTTATCCTGGCGCTGTGAAGGCGGTTTTAGGCGGTATGAAGCTCTTCGCTCAGCAGAATGCTGTTACGTCCCATATGCTTGGCTTCATAGAGGGCTTTATCGGCTTTCGCCAGCGCGCCCTCAACGTCGTCACCTTCGAACATGGCGATGCCGATGCTGATGGTCACGTTAGTGGCGACGCTTTCGTTAAACATATGGGGGATTTTAAGATCGTAAACCTTCTGACGTATGCGTTCAGCCGTCTGTCGCGCTTGCTCCAGCGGGATGTTACTCAACAGCACCATAAATTCTTCCCCGCCAAACCGGGCGACAACATCGCGTGAGCGCACGGCGTCGCGTATCGCAGCCGAGACCCTGATCAAGGCCTGATCGCCCATCATATGGCCATAATGGTCGTTGTAGGCTTTGAAGTGGTCGATATCCATCAGCAGCACGAAGTGCTCGCCAGCGTCAGGCCTGGGAAGATTCTCCAGCCGGCTTTGCAGCCCGCGACGGTTATATAGGCCGGTGAGCGGGTCCATCATGCTGAGATCGGTCAGGGTTTCGCGCTCCTCCAGCAGTTCGGAAAGCAGCTCCTGGGCGAAACGGTCATTGCGCCGCTGAAGAACATGATGGATACCAATGGCGACCACCGGCAGCGCGAAAAAATAGGCCATTCTCAGCCAGTTTTCGGACGGACTAAGCCACAGGCAGGATATAAAAGCGGGAAATGAATGTAACGTAAAGGCTTTAATATTACTTGCGAACGCCAGAGACCCTATAAAAAGCACTGTTAATAGCGCCATCATTAAATAGGTCGCGTGATCGTGCGTGATTAACAGAAATTTAGAGACGATCTGCCAGGCCCATAAAAGACCAAAAATAGCTGAAACAACAGGGATATTTATTTTTCGCGTGCTGTTTTTCCAGTGCCAGATAAGTAAGCCTGTGCTGATAGTCAGTACGGCAAAGAGCGGGACTGATAACACACGCACGGAATAGAGAGGGTTTGTTACCGAGAACAATGCTGATGCGGCGTTCAGAAATAAAAACAAACGTAAAGATAGCTGATATTTCTTGTTGACTAAAGACAGCCAGGATTGTGATGTCATATGCGTGCGTTTTTATTAAAACTCAATTAAAACAATGAGCAAGGTGTTGTTGTGTAATATTGGGCGCTAAAAAATTGAATTTTTATTATCAGAAAAACTTTATCGGAAGTTAACAGGTGGGCAATTTATCACCTTACACATTCTCTGTCATTATGGGAAAGCAATTGCTGGCGCAATTTCTTACGTCGCATGCTGACAAGTGATAATTACTATCATACGATACTGGTTATCATTATCAGTGCGAGAGGTGAAACCATGTTGAGCAAAGCGCTGGGAAGTGGGTGGGGAATATTACTGCCTGGTTCCATTATCGGTGGGCTAATGTTTGCCGATCTCCCCATTGATGTCTGGAAAGCAATGATTGTTTCAGGCTTGCTGGTGACATCCGCAATGATCTGGCACAAACAGTTACGGCATTACGTGCTGCTGCCATCATGCGTTGCGCTAATCAGTGGACTGCTGGTGATTCTGATGAGTTTGAAATAAAAGGGAAAAACAGGAGGCACTGCTGAGGGGATGTAAGATAATTGGTGCGAGGGGGGGGACTTGAACCCCCACGTCCGTAAGGACACTAACACCTGAAGCTAGCGCGTCTACCAATTCCGCCACCTTCGCACAGTCATCTTACTGGTTTGATATCGCCTCGTTGGTGCGAGGGGGGGGACTCGAACCCCCACATCCTAAGGACACTAACACCTGAAGCTAGCGCGTCTACCAATTCCGCCACCTTCGCCCAGTGCGAGCAATATCAACGTGATTTATGGTGCGAGGGGGGGGACTTGAACCCCCACGTCCGTAAGGACACTAACACCTGAAGCTAGCGCGTCTACCAATTCCGCCACCTTCGCATACCATCGACACTGTAAAAGTATCGTAACCACGGAGGCGCATTCTAGATGTTTTCAGCTTTACGTCAACAGAAAATTGCGCACGTTGTTTTGATTGCTGCAAAAATGGGCGATGGCAGCGTCAGCCATCGCCGGACCGGGGGTTTACTTTTTCGCCTGGCGCGTCATCACGGTGCGATAGACCTTAAAGCGGCCCGTCTGGGCGATCACTTCGTGGAAGCCAAAGGTTTCATCCAGCACTTTCGGGTACGCGAGGAAGGCGTTCGCTACGATACGCAGCTCACCGCCGCTGTTGAGGTGACGGGTTGCGCCACGGATCAGCGTTTGCGCCGCTTCAAGGCTGGTCTCCATTCCGTCGTGGAACGGCGGGTTAGAGATGATCATGTCAAAGCGACCGGACACGTCGGAGAAAACGTTGCTGGCAAACACGTCACCTTCAATGCCATTCGCAGCAAGCGTGGCGCGGCTGGCTTCTACTGCCGGGGCGCTCACGTCACACAGGGTTAAACGCACTTTTGGTGAGTGGCTGGCGAGAACCGTTGACAGCACGCCCGCACCACAGCCGACGTCCAGCACCTTGCCCTTGGTATGAGGCGTCAGGGTGGACAGCAGCAGCTTGCTGCCCGTATCGAGCGCATCACGGCTGAACACGCCCGGCAGGGTTTTAATGGTCAGGCCGTCAAGCTGGTACTCGTCCCAGAAGGCGTCGGCATCGAAGGTGGTCTGTTTTTCCAGACGACCATGGTACAGGCCGCAGCGACGGGCGCTGTCGATTTTCGTCAGCGGCGCCCAGGCTTCGAGCATCTGCTCTGCGCTACGCACCCCGCTGCGGTTCTCACCGACAACAAAAATATCGCAGCCGACCGGCAGCAGAGAAAGCAGGTTCATCAGCTGGAACTGGGCTTCCGGCTTGTTTTTCGGCCAGTAGTAAATGAGCGTATCGCAGTCAGCAATATCGCTCTGCTCCGCCGCCAGGCTAAAGCGCGCGCGCTCGCCCATCTGGCGGCTCAGCACCTGCCAGTGGTGATAGTACTGGGTGTGGGCACGGCTTTCAGCACAGTCGAAACGCGCGGGCAGGTCATCCTGCATATCTCCGGCAAACAGAATACGGCTTTCTTCGAAATCATCACTGTGACGCAGCAAGACTTCACTTGCCGGGGTAAATGCAGACATGAATTGTTCCTCAATAAACTCAGGTGGGGATTATAGTAGGTAGATGGCGCAGTTTCGACACATTTGCTATATTTGCGCGCCTGAGAGACAGGAGTTTTCGCTATGACATCCCGACGAGACTGGCAGTTGCAGCAGCTGGGCATTACCCAGTGGGCTTTGCGTCGCCCGACGGCGTTGCGGGGCGAAATAGCCATCTCCATCCCTGCGCATGTCCGCCTGGTGATGGTGGCAGAAGCGCCGCCTGCCCTGAACGAGCCCCTGATTGAGGATGTCCTTCGCACCCTGAAGGTGACCCGCGATCAGGTATTACAGCTGGCGCCTGAAAGCGTCGCGATGCTTCCCCCTGACAGCCGCTGTAACAGCTGGCGAATCGGGGCGGTGGACGAGCTACCTCTTGAAGGAAGCCAGATCAGTTCGCCAGCGCTGGACGAACTGAAAGCCAACCCAAAAGCGCGTAGCGCGCTATGGCAACAAATTTGCGAATATGAACACGATTTCTTCCCTCACGACGGTTGACCTGACCACCGCGTTCGCGATTGAAACCCGCGCCCATGCCTTTCCGTGGAGCGAAAAGACGTTTGCCAGCAATCAGGGCGAACGCTATTTAAATCTCCGCCTGGACGTTGACGGTGCGATGGCTGCGTTCGCCATCACGCAGGTCGTTCTGGACGAGGCGACGCTGTTTAATATTGCGGTCGATCCCGCTTACCAGCGCCGCGGGCTGGGCAGGGAACTGCTTGAGCACCTCATTCGTGAGCTGGAAACCCGTGACGTTTTCACCCTGTGGCTGGAGGTGCGCGCGTCCAATGTCGCCGCCATCGCGCTCTATGAAAGCTTAGGCTTCAACGAGGCGACTATCCGCCGTAACTACTACCCCACCGCAGAGGGACGTGAAGACGCCATTATCATGGCTCTGCCGATTGGATAACGAAAATAAGGTTGTAACGATGAAATGGGACTGGATTTTCTTTGATGCCGACGAAACGCTGTTTACGTTTGACTCGTTCGGCGGCCTACAGCGGATGTTTCTCGACTATAGCGTGACGTTCACCGCGGAAGATTTTCAGGACTATCAGGCGGTGAACAAACCGCTGTGGGTGGATTACCAGAACGGAGCCATCACCGCGTTACAGCTTCAGCATCAGCGTTTTGACGTGTGGGCTGAACGGTTAAACGTCAGTCCTGGGGCGCTGAACGAGGCCTTCCTGAATGCGATGGCGGATATCTGCGCGCCGCTGCCCGGCGCCGTTTCTCTGCTGGATTCGCTGAAAGGGAAGGTGAAGCTTGGGATCATTACCAACGGCTTTACCGCGCTTCAGCAGATCCGCCTTGAACGCACCGGCCTGCGCGATCATTTCGACGCGCTGGTGATCTCCGAAGAGGTGGGCGTACCGAAGCCGGATCCGCGTATTTTCGATTATGCGCTGGCGCAAGCGGGCAATCCTGACCGCGATCGCGTGCTGATGGTGGGGGATACGGCAGAATCTGATATTCTGGGAGGTATGAGATCGGGCCTGTCGACCGTCTGGCTGAATGCGCATGGCCGCACGCTGCCGGAAGGCATCGAACCGACCTGGACCGTTACATCATTGAACGAACTGGAGCAGCTCCTGTGTAAACAATGATTGCCTGCCCCCTGTTGATGGGTAAAATAGCCGCATTTTTCGTATTCCATGATGCGCGGCCTGCTGCCGCGCTTACCTAAGAAGAATTGATTATGACGTTGTCTCCTTATCTGCAAGAGGTGGCCAAACGCCGCACTTTTGCCATTATCTCGCACCCGGATGCCGGTAAAACGACCATCACCGAGAAGGTGTTGCTGTTCGGACAGGCGATCCAGACCGCGGGTACCGTTAAAGGCCGTGGCTCCAGCCAGCATGCTAAATCCGACTGGATGGAGATGGAAAAGCAGCGTGGTATTTCGATTACCACCTCCGTGATGCAGTTCCCGTATCACGACTGCCTGGTGAACCTGCTGGACACCCCGGGGCACGAAGACTTCTCCGAAGATACCTACCGTACGCTGACGGCGGTGGACTGCTGCCTGATGGTAATCGACGCCGCGAAAGGTGTTGAAGATCGTACCCGCAAGCTGATGGAAGTCACCCGTCTGCGCGATACGCCGATCCTCACCTTTATGAACAAACTCGACCGTGACATCCGTGATCCGATGGAACTGATGGATGAAGTGGAAAACGAGCTGAAGATTGCCTGCGCGCCAATCACCTGGCCGATTGGCTGCGGCAAGCTGTTCAAAGGGGTTTACCACCTCTATAAAGACGAAACCTACCTGTACCAGACCGGTAAGGGCCACACCATTCAGGAAGTCCGCATTGTGAAAGGTCTGGACAACCCGGAGCTGGACGCCGCTGTCGGTGAAGAGCTGGCCGCCCAGCTGCGCGATGAGCTGGAGCTGGTTAAAGGCGCGTCGCATGAGTTCGACAGAGAGCTGTTCCTGAGCGGTGAAATTACCCCGGTCTTCTTCGGTACCGCACTCGGCAACTTCGGCGTTGACCATATGCTCGACGGTCTGGTTGAGTGGGCCCCGCAGCCGATGCCGCGTAAAACCGACACCCGCGAAGTAGAAGCGAAGGAAGAGAAGTTCTCCGGCTTCGTCTTTAAAATTCAGGCCAACATGGACCCGAAACACCGCGACCGCGTCGCCTTTATGCGCGTGGTTTCCGGTAAGTACGAAAAGGGCATGAAGCTGCGTCAGGTCCGTATCGGTAAAGACGTAGTGATCTCCGACGCGCTGACCTTCATGGCGGGCGACCGTTCGCATGTAGAAGAAGCCTATCCGGGTGACATCATTGGTTTACACAACCACGGTACCATTCAGATTGGCGATACCTTCACGCAAGGCGAAATGATGAAGTTCACCGGTATCCCTAACTTCGCGCCAGAACTGTTCCGCCGCATTCGCCTGCGCGATCCGCTGAAGCAGAAGCAGCTGCTGAAAGGCCTGGTCCAGCTTTCCGAAGAGGGCGCGGTACAGGTGTTCCGCCCAATCGCCAACAACGATCTGATCGTGGGCGCGGTGGGTGTGCTCCAGTTCGACGTGGTGGTTGCCCGTCTTAAGAGCGAGTACAACGTGGAAGCGATTTACGAATCGGTGAACGTGGCGACGGCGCGCTGGGTTGAGTGTTCTGACGTGAAGAAATTCGAAGAATTTAAACGTAAGAACGAAGTTCAGCTGGCGCTGGACGGTGGCGATAACCTGACCTATATCGCCCCAACCATGGTAAACCTGAACCTGACGCAGGAACGTTATCCTGATGTTCAGTTCCGCAAAACGCGCGAGCATTAATTTCCTTTCAGAGCACGGCAGCCGCCGTGCTCTTCTTTAATTCCTGTGTTATTAAACCCTTGCGGAATGTTCTTAATTCACCGCAATTTTTCGCTATTCGTTCGTTTTTTCCCCAATTCTGAATGCACCCCTCTGATTGTGATCTATATTTAACTCAGTGTTTAGCACCGGGCGTGGATGAATTAACTGTTCAATGCATGTCCATTGGTTCTCCATTTTGCCCCGGTGTTAATTCGCAATATATAAAACCAAGATTAGGGAAGTATGTCGCCCAAATAATGGGCAAAACACAGGAATAAATCGATGAATATGACAAGACTGAAGATTTCTAAAACTCTGCTGGCCGTAACGTTGGGTAGTGTCCTGGTAAGCGGTTCTGCTCTGGCGGAAACCAGCACCATGGATAAAGCGCAAAATTCCGCCAATACCGCAGGGGAAAAAATCGATAGCTCTATGAATAAAGTCGGTAATTTCATGGATGACAGCTCAATCACAGCAAAAGTGAAAGCCGCACTGGTGGATCACGAATCCATCAAGAGCACCGATATTTCTGTTAAAACCGACAACAAGGTTGTCACCCTGAGCGGTTTCGTTGAAAGCCAGACCCAGGCTGAAGAGGCCGTTAAAGTGGCGAAAGGCGTTGAGGGCGTAAGCTCCGTCAGCGACAAACTGCACGTACGTGACAGCAAAGAATCGTCGGTGAAGGGCTATGCCGGAGATGCAGCAACTACCAGCGAAATCAAAGCTAAACTGTTAGCTGACGACATCGTGCCATCCCGTATGGTGAAAGTTGAAACCACCGATGGTGTGGTCCAGCTGTCCGGTACGGTTGAGAATCAGGCACAAAGCGATCGTGCCGAGTCAATTGCGAAAGCTATTGATGGTGTGAAAAGCGTCAAAAACGATCTGAAAACGAAGTAAAGCAGTACCATTCGCCCGTCAGGCTTAAAACCGCGGGCGAAATAAAAACGATTCTGGAAAAGCCGGTGAGTGACCTGAGCGCTCACGTTTAGCGGCCGACATTAACTATGGTAAAGGAGAGGCTTATGTTTCGTTGGGGCATTATATTTCTGGTTATCGCGTTAATTGCCGCCGCATTGGGCTTTGGTGGACTGGCGGGTACCGCGGCATGGGCAGCGAAAATTGTCTTCGTCGTCGGTATTATTCTGTTCCTGGTCAGCCTGTTTACGGGTCGACGTCGCCCGTAGCAAACGCAATATTTATTAAACAAACTCAAGCCAGTCCTCGTGACTGGCTTTTTCTCGTTTGAGAACCACCGGGGAAGTGCGTTACTGTGTCTCATCAAAATAATGAAAACAGGAAGGCAGAGGTGGGGCAACGAATTCCCGTTACGCTCGGCAATATTGCGCCGCTGACGTTAAAACCGTTTCATGCAGGCCAGCTTGCGCTGGTCTGTGAAGGGGGAGGGCAGCGCGGTATTTTCACTGCTGGCGTGCTTGACGAATTTATGCGCGCACAATTCAACCCGTTCGATCTCTATTTCGGTACCTCTGCCGGGGCGCAGAACCTCTCCGCCTATGTCTGCAACCAGCCCGGCTATGCGCGCAAAGTGATTATGCGCTACACCACCTCCAAAGAATTCTTCAATCCGGTACGCTTCGTACGCGGCGGGAACCTGATCGATCTCGACTGGTTACTGGATGCTACCTCCAGCCAAATGCCGCTGGCCATGGATACCGCGTCACGTCTGTTCGATACCGGCAAAGAGTTCTGGATGTGCGCCAGCCGTGGCGATGACTATTCGCCGGGTTACTTTTCGCCGCAGAAAGAGAACTGGCTGGATATCATCCGCGCGTCCAGCGCGATCCCGGGATTCTACCGCACCGGCGCCCTGCTGGAGGGGATAAGCTATCTTGACGGCGGTATCAGCGACGCGGTGCCGGTACAGGAGGCGGCGCGGCGCGGGGCAAAAACCATTGTGGTGATCCGCACGGTGCCTTCGCAGATGTATTACACCCCACAGTGGTTTAAGCGGATGGAACGCTGGCTGGGCGACAGCAGCCTGCAACCGCTGGTGAATATCGCGAAGCAGCATGAAACCACCTACGGCGCGATGCAGCGTTTTATTGAAAAACCACCGGGCAAGCTGCGCATCTTTGAAATTTATCCGCCTAAGCCGCTGTTGAGCATGGCGCTGGGCAGTCGGCTGCCTGCGTTGCGTATGGATTACAAAACGGGGCGGCTGTGCGGGCGTTACTTCCTGGCGACCGTCGGGAAAATGCTGGCGGAGCAACCGCCTCTTCATCGGCATAAAAGCATCATTTTGCCGCCTGCCGTTGTGGCCAATGACGCGGTGGCGATGCCGCTGGTGGACGCGCCGCAGGCCAACGATGGCTTACTCGATAACGAGGATCTGGCGTGACGCACTGCTTTATCGATACCCATTGCCACTTTGATTTCCCGCCGTTTAGCGGGGAGGAAACATCAAGTATTGCGCGCGCGGCTGAGGCCGGTGTGAGAGCCATTATTGTGCCCGCTATTGAAGCGGCGAGATTCGACAAAGTTCTGGCGCTTGCCCGGGAGCACGATGCGCTGTATGCCGCGCTGGGTCTGCATCCGATCGTTATTGAGCACCATTTTGATGACCATCTCGACAGGCTGGATGCCACGCTGCAAAATGCGGATACGAAGCTGGTTGCCATCGGTGAGATCGGCCTCGATCTCTATCGTGAAGATCCGCAGTTTGAGCGCCAGCAGACGATCCTGGATGCGCAGCTCCGGCTGGCAAAGCGCCACGATCTGCCGGTGATCCTCCACTCCAGACGTACCCATGACAAACTGGCGATGCACCTGAAGCGTATCGACGTGCCGCGCAGGGGCGTGGTCCATGGTTTCGCTGGAAGCCTTCAGCAGGCGCAGCGTTTTATTGAGCTGGGCTATAAGATTGGCGTCGGTGGCACCATTACCTATCCGCGTGCCAGCAAAACCCGTGATGTGATGGCGCAGCTCCCGCTGACCTCGCTCCTGCTGGAAACGGATGCGCCTGACATGCCGCTGAATGGTTTTCAGGGCCAGCCCAACCGCCCGGAGCAGGCGGCGCGCGTTTTTGATGTGCTGTGTGAGCTGCGTCAGGAGCCTGAAGATGTGATTGCCAGAGCGCTGCTGGAAAACACCCGCGCGGTCTTCGGCATCACGCTATAAATAAAGGGCCGGGCGGATCACCGTGATCTGCTGCCGTTCCAGGGCCTGCGCCAGCGGCTCGATGTCCTCCGGCGTGGCGCTCCGCCATCGCGCCGCCTCCCCGTAAACCCCATGAGCATGAAACGCGTTGATCCGCACAGGAACGTTCCCCAACGCGTGGATAAAAGCGGTCAGCGATGGCAGATGGTGCAGATAATCACACCGAGCGGGGATCACCAGCAGGCGCAGCTCCGTCAGGCGATGACGATCGGCCAGCCAGCGGATGCTCTGCTTGATCTGCGTGTTTTCGCGCCCGGTCAGAAAACGGTGATGTTCATTGCCCCAGGCTTTCAGATCCACCATCGCGCCGTCAAACACCGGTAACAGCTTTTGCCAGCCGGTTTCGCTTAACAGGCCGTTGCTGTCCACCAGGCACGTCAGATGGCGCAGGGACGGATCGGCTTTGATCGCGGTGAACAGCGCAACCAAAAACGGCAGCTGCGTGGTGGCCTCACCCCCGCTGACGGTCACGCCCTCAATAAACGGCGCGGACGTGCGAACCCGGGAGAGGATCTCCTCGACGCTATAGCGCTGCGCCATCGGCGTCGCCTGCTGCTGACACAGGTGCAGACAGGTGTCGCACTGCTGACAGTGACTCTCCTGCCACCAGACGCGCCCGGCCTGAATTGCCAGCGCATCATGAGGACAGTGGGGAACACAGTCGCCGCAGTCGTTGCAGCGCCCTATCGTCCACGGGTTGTGGCAGGTTTTGCAGCGCAGGTTACAGCCCTGGAGGAACAACGCCAGGCGGCTGCCCGGCCCGTCCACGCAGGAGAAGGGTATGACCTGACTAACTAAAGCGCATCTGCTGTTCATGGCTTATCACGCGCGGCTGACGTTCCAGAATACGGGTATTGCGCGCGGCCTCCTCGCCGAGCCAGGTGGTGTTGGTGCGCGAGCCGGCCTCCCGGTATTTCTCCAGATCGGAGAGCCGCACCATATACCCGGTGACGCGCACCAGGTCGTTTCCGGCTACATTCGCGGTGAACTCACGCATACCGGCGTTGAACGCCCCCAGGCACAGCTGCACCACAGCCTGAGGATTGCGTTTAACCGTTTCCTCCAGGGTGAGAATATCGCTGATCCCCGAATGATAGTGTTTATGATGCGGCGCCACGGCCAGCAGGTGGCTGACAGGGTCCGGTTCGTCGCCGTACGGCAGACGTGCGCCCGGCGTGGTGCCAGAATCGGAACTGATCCCAGACTGGGCATGCAGCATCGCGCGGTGCTGCCAGCCGTGTTTCACCGGCGTGTTTTCAACAAACGCCGCAAGCTGTTCACTGATGCGGTAGCCCAGCGCATTGGCCTGTTCGTTCTTACCGTAACGTCCCGTAATGCCTGCTTTCTCGCACAGCACATTCACCGCTTCGGCCAGACCGTACATGCCAAACATCGGCACAAAGCGATCGGCATCAATCAGCCCCTCTTTCACCAGGAAGCTATTCTCAAAGAAGCCGGATTGTTCATATAAAAAATCGCAGCGCGCATTGATGATCGCGATTTGTTGCTGGCAGTAGTGTGGCAGGGTACGGGTGAAAAAGTCTTCCGGTGAGCGGCTGTGTTCCGCAATCGCTTTCAGGTTAAGGCGCACCAGCGTGCTGCCGCCGCCCGCCAGCGGCAGGGAGTTGTAACAGCTCACCACGCCATAGCGACCTTTTGTGAAAATTTTATCATTCACCGGGCCATTAGAAATATGCGGTTTACTACATTCACAAATGTTTTCCGCCACGCTCAGCAGCAGATCGCCGGGGGTTACATCCGGGTCGTAGATAAAGGTCAGGTTCGGCGCAACCTGCTTCAGTTCTGCATCCGCACGAAGGATGGCTCGGGTGACAGGCGTATCCGCCGGGCCGATATTGGCATGCATAAACGCATCGGGCAGGGTTCTGTCCAGGTAACGCCAGAAACGTTTTATTCGGCTATCGATTTCATCCTGTGTTAGAATTTTAACATAGGGGCTGAGTATCTCATCGAGCTGGCCCAGATAGACCGGCATTGATGTGACGGACGGAACATGGTGATAAAGGATAGTGAGCAGCGAGAGGGCATCATCCAGATCTTTAGCCCCTTCCAGCTCCAGCCATTCTGAGCCGTTAGCCAGAAATTTAGCGTAGTCCGGCAGCACGTAGCGCGGTTTGTAAGGCGCATGGCCTTCGAACATGTCGCAGATGAATCCCTCGTCCAGCGCGGCGCGGGCCGCCTCTGGCAGAGCGGGATAGGGCAGATTGTTCTCCGCTTCCAGCGCCAGAAAATGACGTTTTTGTTCCGGGGTTAACACCGGGCTGGTCACAATGTGCTGGCAACGTTGTTGCAGGGCGTCGGGCATGTTCACTTCCTTGGTTGTTCTGCGGATGGTGAACGAATTGTAGGAAGCCAGCCTGGTGGCGCTTTTGATCAGAACGGGGATATCGCCGATTTAGTCAGCAATTAACGCACTAAAATTTGAAGAAGATCTCATTACAGTAATGCAAATTTGCACACAGTTTTCATTAACTGTGATGAATGTCGAAGTGTGGATGCGGGTGAATGTTAGAATACTCACAGACCCGCAAGGTAAAATTTATACGGCACTGCCGTTGGAGAATGTTATGACCGATTTAACTGCAAGCAGCCTGCGCGCGTTGAAACTGATGGACCTGACCACCCTGAACGATGACGACACCAATGAAAAAGTCATCGCCCTGTGCCATCAGGCGAAAACGCCAGTGGGTAACACCGCCGCCGTCTGTATCTATCCGCGCTTTATCCCGATTGCCCGCAAAACGCTGAAAGAGCAGGGCACGCCGGACGTGCGCATTGCCACCGTAACTAACTTCCCGCACGGCAATGACGATATCGAGATCGCGCTGGCAGAAACCCGCGCGGCGATTGCGTACGGCGCAGACGAAGTTGACGTGGTATTCCCGTACCGCGCGCTGATCGCCGGCAACGAGCAGGTCGGTTTTGACCTGGTGAAAGCCTGTAAAGACGCGTGTGCGGCGGCAAACGTGCTGCTTAAAGTGATCATCGAAACCGGCGAGCTGAAAGAAGAGGCGCTGATTCGTAAGGCGTCTGAAATCTCCATCAAAGCGGGCGCGGACTTCATTAAAACTTCTACCGGTAAAGTGCCGGTCAACGCTACTCCGGAAAGCGCACGCATCATGATGGAAGTCATCCGTGATATGGGCGTGTCCAAAACCGTTGGCTTCAAACCGGCGGGCGGCGTGCGTACCGCGGAAGACGCGCAGCAGTTCCTGGCGATTGCCGACGAGCTGTTCGGCGCCGACTGGGCTGATTCCCGCCACTACCGCTTCGGCGCGTCCAGCCTGCTGGCCAGCCTGCTGAAAGCGCTGGGTCACGGTGACGGTAAGAGCGCAAGCAGCTACTAAGTTGAATTGCCGGGTGGCGCTACGCTAACCCGGCCTACAGGATCGTAGGGCGGGTCAACATATCCGCCGCCATTCACCCGATTCCGCATGGAGGTTACCGTGTTTCTCGCACAAGAAATTATTCGTAAAAAACGTGATGGTCATGCATTAAGCGACGAAGAAATCCGCTTTTTTATCAATGGCATTCGTGATAACACCATCTCTGAAGGGCAGATTGCGGCTCTGGCGATGACCATTTTCTTCCACGATATGTCGATGCCTGAGCGCGTGTCGCTGACCATGGCGATGCGAGATTCAGGAACCGTTCTGGACTGGAAAAGCCTCAACCTCAACGGCCCGATTGTGGACAAACACTCCACCGGCGGCGTGGGCGACGTGACCTCCCTGATGCTCGGCCCAATGGTGGCGGCCTGTGGCGGTTACATCCCGATGATTTCCGGGCGCGGCCTGGGTCATACCGGCGGTACGCTCGACAAACTGGAAGCCATTCCGGGCTTCGATATCTTCCCGGATGACAACCGCTTCCGCGACATTATTAAAGACGTTGGCGTGGCGATTATCGGCCAGACCAGCTCTCTTGCTCCGGCTGACAAGCGTTTCTACGCGACGCGTGACATTACCGCGACCGTAGACTCCATCCCGCTGATCACCGCCTCTATCCTTGCCAAAAAACTGGCGGAAGGTCTGGATGCGCTGGTGATGGATGTGAAAGTGGGCAGCGGCGCGTTTATGCCAACCTATGAACTCTCTGAGGCGCTGGCCGAAGCGATCGTTGGCGTCTCCAACGGCGCGGGCGTGCGCACCACTGCACTGCTGACGGACATGAACCAGGTGCTGGCCTCCAGCGCCGGTAACGCGGTTGAAGTCCGTGAGGCCGTGCAGTTCCTCACAGGCGAATACCGTAACCCGCGCCTGTTCGATGTCACCATGGCGCTGTGCGTTGAGATGTTAATCTCCGGCAAGCTGGCCAAAGACGACGCGGAAGCCCGCGCGAAGCTTCAGGCGGTGCTGGACAACGGCAAAGCGGCGGAGATCTTTGGTCGGATGGTGGCGGCGCAGAAAGGCCCGACCGACTTCGTGGAAAACTACGCGAAATACCTGCCCACCGCGATACTCAGCAAAGCGGTCTATGCGGACAGCGAAGGCTTTGTCTCGGCTATGGATACCCGCGCGCTCGGCATGGCTGTTGTGTCTATGGGCGGTGGTCGTCGTCAGGCATCGGACACCATTGATTACAGCGTCGGCTTTACCGATATGGCCCGTCTGGGCGACAGCGTTGACGGCCAACGTCCGCTGGCGGTGATCCACGCGAAAGATGAAGCCAGCTGGCAGGACGCGGCGAAAGCGGTGAAGGCGGCAATATCTCTTGACGATAAAGCACCGGAAACCACACCGACGGTCTATCGTCGTATCACTGAATAGCGGTATACTGATCTGATCGCATTTTTATGAAGCACTAAGTACGGAGAACAATTATGAAACGTGCATTTATTATGGTGCTGGACTCATTCGGCATCGGCGCAACCGAAGATGCAGAACGATTTGGTGACGTGGGTTCCGATACCCTGGGTCACATCGCGGAAGCCTGTGCAAAAGGCGAAGCGGACAACGGTCGTAAAGGCCCTCTGAACCTGCCAAACCTGACCCGTCTGGGGCTGGTAAAAGCGCATGAAGGCTCTACCGGTAAGATCGCAGCCGGTATGGACGGTAACGCGGAAGTGGTGGGCGCCTACGCGTGGGCGCACGAGCTCTCTTCCGGGAAAGATACTCCGTCCGGCCACTGGGAAATCGCCGGCGTGCCGGTGCTGTTTGACTGGGGCTACTTCTCCGATCACGAGAACAGCTTCCCGCAGGAGCTGCTCGATAAGCTGGTGAAGCGCGCCAACCTGCCGGGCTACCTCGGCAACTGCCACTCCTCCGGTACCGTGATTCTGGATCAGCTCGGCGAAGAGCATATGAAAACCGGCAAGCCGATTTTCTATACCTCTGCTGACTCCGTGTTCCAGATCGCCTGCCATGAAGAGACGTTTGGCCTGGATAAACTGTACGAGCTGTGCGAGATCGCCCGTGAAGAGCTGACCGAAGGCGGCTACAACATTGGCCGCGTTATCGCGCGTCCGTTTATCGGCGACAAAGCGGGTAACTTCCAGCGTACCGGCAACCGTCACGATCTGGCCGTGGAGCCACCGGCGCCGACCGTGCTGCAAAAACTCGTCGACGAGAAAGACGGCCACGTGGTTTCCGTGGGTAAAATCGCGGACATTTACGCCAACTGCGGCATTACCAAAAAGGTCAAAGCGACCGGTCTGGATGCGCTGTTCGACTCCACCATCAAAGAGATGAAAGAAGCGGGCGATAAGACCATTGTCTTCACCAACTTCGTGGACTTCGACTCCTCCTGGGGCCACCGTCGCGACGTCGCCGGGTATGCTGCGGGTCTGGAGCTGTTTGACCGCCGTCTGCCAGAGCTGATGGAGCTGGTGGGGGAAGATGACATTCTGATCCTGACCGCTGACCATGGCTGTGACCCGACCTGGACCGGTACCGACCACACCCGTGAGCATATTCCGGTGCTGGTGTACGGCCCGAAAGTCAAACCGGGCTCGCTGGGTCACCGTGAAACCTTCGCGGACATCGGCCAGACGATTGCGAAATACTTTGGTACGTCTGACATGGAATATGGCAAGGCTATGTTCTAAGCGGATTGGGTGCGGCCTGATGCCCTCACCCCGGCCCTCTCCCACAGGGAGAGGGAGAACAGAATGTAGGCCGGGTAAGGCGTAGCCGCCACCCGGCAAAAACAACAATGTAAAAGGAACTGAAGATGGCAACTCCTCACATTAATGCAGAAATGGGTGATTTCGCTGACGTCGTATTGATGCCGGGCGACCCGCTGCGCGCGAAGCACATTGCAGAAACCTTCCTCGAAGACGTGCGTGAAGTGAACAACGTGCGCGGCATGCTGGGCTTCACCGGCACCTATAAAGGCCGCAAAATCTCCGTGATGGGTCACGGCATGGGTATCCCATCCTGCTCCATCTACACCAAAGAGCTGATCACCGATTTCGGCGTGAAGAAAATCATCCGTGTTGGCTCCTGCGGCGCGGTGCGCATGGACGTTAAGCTGCGTGACGTGGTGATCGGCATGGGCGCGTGCACCGACTCTAAAGTCAACCGCATCCGCTTTAAAGATCATGACTTTGCGGCCATCGCTGACTTTGACATGGTGCGTAACGCGGTTGACGCGGCAAAAGCGCTGGGCGTTGACGCGCGCGTGGGCAACCTGTTCTCTGCCGATCTGTTCTACTCGCCTGAAGGCGACATGTTCGACGTGATGGAAAAATACGGCATTCTGGGCGTGGAAATGGAAGCGGCCGGTATCTACGGCGTGGCGGCTGAATTCGGTGCGAAAGCGCTGACCATCTGCACCGTGTCTGACCACATCCGTACCCACGAGCAGACTACCGCTGCCGAGCGTCAGACCACCTTCAACGACATGATCAAAATCGCGCTGGAATCCGTTCTGCTCGGCGATAAAGAGTAATACCTGTTGTGCCGGGTGGCGGCTTCGCCTGACCCGGCCAGCGGTTTTCCAGGCCCGCTAAGCAGAGCGCCAGCGGGCTTTTTTATTAGCGTACTGCCTGCGCAATCCACGCCGATAACTCCCGCAACTCTTGTTCCTGTTCCGGAAAATCAACACGTAACGCGTCACACTCCTGTTGCAGCATATCTGCCCGATAGAGACAGCCCTGCAAACGTGCAGCCAGCGCTTCTAACGGTGCCGGATTAAGACTATCCGTAAATACCTGGGTACGAGAGATATGGCCTTTCTCGACGTCAAAGTGCAGCTCAACGCCGCCCCAGGTAAATCGCTCATCCAGCAGGTGTGAAAACGCCGGTGCCTGACCGAAATTCCACTCCCAGCTGCTCTGGCGGGCGAAGGTTTCCGCGAAGTTTGGCAGATCCGGGGTTTTATCCGGAGAAATCACCTCGGCTTCTACGCGTTCACCGTAATGCCTGAAAAAGGCCTCGCGGATCGCATCGCAAATGCGCTCATGGGTAATCCCCGGCAGGAGCTCCACCAGATTCGCCACGCGACCGCGCACGGAGGTAATGCCTTTGGCCTGGAGCTTTTTCTTGTCCGGGTTCAGATAGTTTGCCAGACGGCTCAGATCGGCATTCAGCAATAGTGTGCCGTGGTGGAATCCGCGATCCATCGTTTCGCGGTAGGCTGAGCCTGACACTTTCCGGTCGCCTTCAGGCGTTTTCACGACCAGATCGTTACGTCCCGAGGCTTCAGCCGTCACGCCGAGTGAATTGAGCGCGTTAAGCACAATGGAGGTCGAGATGGTTTTGTCGTATTCCGGCTTGCCCGCCATAAAGGTAAAGCAGGTGTTGCCCAGATCGTGAAACACCGCACCGCCGCCGCTGCTGCGGCGCGCCAGGCGGACGTTGTCCTCTTCCATACGGCGGGTGTTACACTCTTTCCACGGATTTTGCGCGCGACCAATAACGACCGTATCGGCGTTGCGCCAGAGAAACAGGACGCGCTGGGTGGCAGGCATCTGGCGGAAGATGCACTCTTCCACCGCCAGGTTAAACCAGGGATCGTAAGAGTCAGAGATTAGCAGGCGTAACGTCGACATGGCAGAGTTCCTTTTCCGAATCATCCGCCTACTTTATCACTATTCTTTCTTCTCGCTCTCTTCCTCTTCGGGAACCGACTTGCTGGCGGTTAACAGGAACGGCGACTGCTGCCAGCGGGTGCGCTTGCCCTGGAGCAACGTACGTGCCAGTACCACGCCAATCGCCAGCGAGAGCAGCAGCATCAGGCGCAAAATATTGGTGGTGTTATCCACCTGTTTGGCTTCGGTTGGCAGGGTGTGGGTGTCGAGTGTCAGACGTAAATAGCCGAGCGGACCATTCTTGCCCTGAATGGGTTCGACGATTTGTTGGTTGAAATAACCACCGGCTTTTTTGCCATCCAGCGCCAGCCTGTCGCGCACGTCGACATGCTCACCCGCGCGGGCAATCAGGTCGCCCTGTTCATCGTACACGCCCGCATCCAGAATGCGGCTGTTTTCCGTAAGCTGGCGCAATACCTGGGCTATTCGCTTATCATCCGGCGTTTCGGTGCGCATAGACGGCGCAACGTTGAGCGTCACCTGGCGCGCCAGCGTCCGGGCCAGTTCCTCAAACTGCGGGTTACGCTGTCGTTGGTGATTCTGGCTAAACCAGGATGCCCCCTGCATCAGCGCCACTAATAGTGCGAGACAGATCAGGACAATCACGGCGCGATGAAGCCGGAATTTCAGTTTTGCGCGAGCCATATTCCACCTGCTTAAAATTTACGGCTTAATGTTGCCAGAAGTGATGGTTACAGGGTAGCCTCATGCGTTATTTTCCCTCTGGAACCTTCCGGCGCGAACGAAATTACAGGAGCTTCAATGCCGAACATTACCTGGTGCGACCTGCCAACGGATGTCTCTTTATGGCCAGGATTGCCGCTCTCTTTAAGTGGCGATGAGGTGATGCCTCTCGATTACCACGCTGGCCGTAGCGGCTGGCTGCTGTACGGACGCGGCCTGGATAAGCAACGCCTCACCCAGTATCAAACCAAACTGGGCGCAGCGATGGTCATCGTTGCGGCCTGGTGCGTGGAAGATTATCAGGTTATTCGCCTGGCGGGTTCCCTGACGCAGCGCGCCACGCGTCTGGCGCACGACGCCGGGCTGGACGTTGCCCCCCTCGGCAAAATTCCGCACCTGAAAACGCCCGGCCTGCTGGTAATGGACATGGACTCCACCGCCATTCAGATCGAATGTATTGACGAGATTGCTAAACTGGCGGGCAGCGGCGAGCTGGTGGCGGAAGTCACCGAGCGCGCGATGCGCGGCGAGCTGGATTTTACCGCCAGCCTGAGACAGCGCGTGGCGACCCTGAAGGGGGCCGATGCTAACATTTTGCGTCAGGTGCGCGATGAACTGCCCCTGATGCCTGGGCTGACGCAGCTGGTGCTCAAGCTGGAGACGCTCGGCTGGAAAGTGGCGATTGCCTCCGGCGGGTTCACCTTCTTTGCCGACTACCTGCGTGACAAGCTGCGTCTGACCACCGTGGTGGCAAACGAGCTGGAGATCATGGACGGCAAACTCACCGGACAGGTCATCGGCGACATCGTGGATGCGCAGTACAAAGCCAATACGCTGACGCGTCTGGCGGAGAAATATGCCATTCCGGTCGAGCAGACCGTCGCCATCGGCGATGGCGCGAACGATCTGCCGATGATCAAAGTTGCCGGGCTGGGTATTGCCTACCATGCCAAGCCGAAAGTGAATGAAAAGACGGAAGTCACTATCCGTCATGCTGATCTGATGGGGGTGTTCTGCATTCTCTCCGGCAGCATTAATCAAAAATAGCGGCCTGCTTTTGTAGGCCGGGTAAGCGTCAGCGCCACCCGGCGCGCAGACCGCACAGAAATAACGAGGTAAACCGTGGCGAAAGCTCCAAAACGCGCATTTGTCTGTAATGAATGTGGTGCGGATTATCCGCGCTGGCAGGGGCAATGCAGCGCCTGTCATGCCTGGAACACCATCACCGAAGTGCGTGGTGTGGCGGCTTCGCCGAGCGTGGCCCGCAATGAACGGCTGAGCGGCTATGCGGGCAATGCAGGCGTGTCGAAGGTACAAAAACTTTCGGATATCAGCCTGGAAGCGCTGCCGCGCTTTTCCACCGGATTCAAAGAATTTGACCGCGTGCTCGGCGGTGGCGTAGTGCCGGGCAGCGCCATTCTGATCGGCGGTAACCCGGGCGCGGGTAAATCGACCCTGCTGCTGCAAACGCTCTGCAAGCTAGCCGAACAGATGAAAACCCTGTACGTCACGGGGGAAGAATCACTTCAGCAGGTGGCGATGCGCGCGCACCGCCTCGGCCTGCCGACCGGCAATCTGAATATGCTTTCGGAAACCAGCATCGAGCAGATCTGCATGATCGCCGAAGAAGAGCAGCCGAAGCTGATGGTGATTGACTCCATTCAGGTGATGCATATGGCTGACATTCAGTCGTCACCGGGAAGCGTGGCGCAGGTGCGTGAAACCGCGGCCTACCTGACGCGCTTTGCCAAAACGCGCGGCGTGGCGATTGTAATGGTTGGTCATGTGACCAAAGACGGCTCGCTGGCGGGACCGAAAGTGCTTGAACACTGTATCGACTGCTCGGTGATGCTCGATGGCGATGCGGATTCCCGTTTTCGTACCCTGCGCAGCCATAAAAACCGCTTTGGCGCGGTGAATGAGCTGGGCGTGTTTGCCATGACCGAGCAGGGGCTTCGCGAAGTCAGCAACCCGTCGGCCATCTTCCTGAGCCGTGGCGACGAGATCACGTCCGGTAGTTCGGTGATGGTGCTGTGGGAGGGGACGCGTCCGCTGCTGGTTGAAATTCAGGCGCTGGTGGATCAATCGATGATGGGCAACCCGCGGCGCGTGGCGGTCGGTCTGGAACAGAACCGCCTGGCGATCCTGCTGGCGGTGCTGCACCGTCACGGCGGTCTGCAAATGGCGGATCAGGATGTGTTCGTCAACGTGGTTGGTGGGGTGAAGGTTACGGAAACCAGCGCGGACCTGGCGCTGCTGCTGGCAATGGTCTCCAGCCTGCGCGACAGACCGTTGCCGCAGGATCTGGTGGTATTTGGTGAGGTAGGGTTGGCCGGCGAGATCCGCCCGGTGCCGAGCGGTCAGGAGCGTATCTCCGAAGCGGCAAAACATGGCTTCCGCCGCGCGATTGTTCCGGCCGCCAACGTGCCGAAAAAAATTCCGGAAGGGATGCAGGTTTTTGGCGTTAAAAAACTTGCAGATGCGTTAAATGTCTTTGACGACTTATAATTACGTATTCGATTTTGCAGGAGGCACCGTAATTTATGTCATCATTTGACTACATCAAGACCGCTATCCGCCAGAAGGGCTGCACGTTGCAGCAGGTGGCGGACGCCAGCGGCATGACCAAGGGCTACCTGAGCCAACTGCTGAACGCCAAAATCAAAAGCCCCAGCGCGCAGAAGCTGGAAGCGCTGCACCGTTTTCTGGGGCTTGAATTTCCGCGGATGCAAAAGAACATTGGCGTGGTGTTCGGTAAGTTCTACCCGCTGCATACCGGGCATATCTATCTGATCCAGCGCGCCTGTAGCCAGGTCGACGAACTGCATATCATCATGGGTTATGATGAAACCCGCGATCGCCAGCTGTTTGAAGACAGCGCCATGTCGCAGCAGCCCACCGTGCCGGACCGCCTGCGCTGGCTGCTTCAGACCTTTAAATATCAGAAAAATATTCGTATTCATGCCTTTAACGAAGAGGGCATGGAGCCGTATCCGCACGGCTGGGACGTGTGGAGCAACGGCATCAAAGCGTTTATGGAAGAGAAGGGCATTGCGCCTAACTGGATCTACACCTCTGAAGAGTCCGACGCGCCGCAGTTCCGCGAGCATCTGGGCATCGAGACGGTGCTGATCGATCCTAAACGCACCTTCATGAACATCAGCGGGGCGCAGATCCGCGAGAACCCGTTCCGCTACTGGGACTACATCCCGACCGAGGTGAAGCCGTTCTTCGTGCGTACGGTGGCGATCCTCGGCGGCGAGTCGAGCGGGAAATCGACGCTGGTAAATAAGCTGGCTAACATCTTCAATACCACCAGTGCGTGGGAGTATGGCCGCGATTACGTCTTCTCACACCTTGGCGGCGACGAGATGGCGTTGCAGTATTCCGACTACGATAAAATCGCGCTCGGTCATGCCCAGTACATTGATTTTGCGGTGAAATACGCCAATAAAGTCGCCTTTATTGATACCGATTTCGTCACCACGCAGGCGTTCTGCAAAAAGTACGAAGGGCGCGAGCACCCGTTTGTGCAGGCGCTGATTGACGAATACCGCTTTGACCTGGTGATCCTGCTGGAAAACAATACCCCGTGGGTGGCCGACGGCATGCGCAGCCTGGGCAGCTCGGTGGACAGGCGGGAGTTCCAGACCATGCTGGTAGAGATGCTTAACGAGAACAACGTTGAGTTTGTACATGTGGAAGAGTCGGACTACGACTCCCGCTTCCTGCGCTGCGTCGAGCTGGTGAAGGAGATGATGGGGGAGCAGGGTTAATAACTTCCCCTCTCCCACCAGGAGAGGGGGCTTTAATCGCCCTCTCCCTTTGGGAGAGGGCCGGGGTGAGGGAATCAGTCCACTCAATACTCAATCACCACCTTCCCACGCATATGCCCCTCCAGCACCCTGCGGTGCGCTTCGGTAATGCTTTCCACGCTTAGCCCGTGCAGCGTTTCGCTGAGCGAGCTTTCCACCACGCCGTTATCCACCAGCTTCGCCACCTCATCTAAAATCTCACCCTGACGCGCCATATCCGTGGTCTGGTACATGCTACGGGTGTACATAAATTCCCAGTGCAGGGCGGCAGATTTGGACTTCAGCTTGTCCTGGTTCAGCGGATGCGCGTTTTCAACGATGGAACAAATGTCTCCCTGAGGGGCAATCAGATCGCTGACCGCATCCCAGTGCCCGTCGGTATCGTTGAGGATAAAAATGTAATCCACAAAGGTGAGCCCCTGTTTCGCCAGTTCTCCCTTCAGGTCGTGGTAATTTACAACAATGTCAGCCCCGCGATCGCGACACCACCGGGCGGAATCTTCTCGTGAAGCGGTTGCGACGATCTTCACCTTGCTGTTGTGCTTCGCAAACGGGATCGCCAGCGATCCGACTCCACCCGCGCCGCCAATTATCAGCAGCGTTTTATCTGCGTCGGCATCCTGAATCTTCAGCCGTTCAAACAGGCCTTCCCACGCGGTGAGCGCCGTCAGCGGCAATGCAGCCGCGGCGGCCCAGTCAAGGCTTGCAGGCTTGTGCCCGACAATGCGCGCATCGATCAGCTGGTGCGTGGTATTACTGCCCGGACGGGTGATATCCCCCGCGTACCATACTTCGTCACCCGGTTTGAATCCGGTGACGCAAGCCCCAACGGCTTGTACGATACCGCTGGCATCCCACCCGAGAATGCGCGGCTCCTTCAGTCCGCTTTTGGCAATGCCTGCATGTACCTTGGTGTCCACCGGGTTTACGGAGACGGCTTTTACCTCCACCAGCAGATCGTGTTCACCGGGCTGCGGCATCGGCGGAGTGATTTCAACGAAGGTGGACGGATTTTCCGGGTTAACGGCAATGGCTTTCACTGACATAGTGTGCTCCTCAATGGCATGCGTTTTGTTGAGGCTAGTCTATTAAGTGGTCAGCTGCATGATAAGATGGACAATCCAGAACTCAGCGTTCGTACAGGGTGAACAATCATGTTTAAACAGCTTCAGGATATGGCGCTGTTTGCGCTGGTGGCCGAGATGGGCAGCTTTACCGCGGCGGCGCAGAAGGCGGAACTGCCGAAATCCAGCGTCAGCCAGCGGATTAGCCAGCTGGAGCAACAGGTGGGGATCCGTCTGTTGAATCGCACCACGCGCAGAATAAGCCTGACGTTTGCGGGCGAACACTATCTGGTGCACTGTCGTGAAATGCTGGCGGCCAGCGAGCGCGCGGAGTATGCCATTCAGCGGCTGCGCGAAAACCCCAGCGGGCGGCTGCGGATCACCTGTCCGGCGGGAATTGGCGCGACGCTGCTGGCGCATATGAATGCCGAGTTCCAGCTTCGCTATCCGGACGTGTCGCTGGATGTGTCGATCTCAGACGACGTGGTGGATCTGGTCGAGTCTGGCTTTGACGTGGCGCTGCGCACCGGCAAACCGCAGGATTCATCCCTGATTGGCCGCATGATTGGGCACTGTCCGCGCTACATGCTGGCCTCGCCCCACTACCTGGCGCGTCGGGCGCCGTTAATTCATCCCCGACAGCTGGTGGATCACCGCTGCATTACGCACCGGGCATGGTCAGAGTGGCTTCTGCGAAGCGAGAATGAGGATTACCGCTACCTGCCGGATAACGCCCACATGACGGATAACCTGGTGTACGCCCGGGAATGCGCCATTGCCGGGGCGGGGATCACGCTGTTACCCGCATTCCTGCTGGAAGATAAGATCGAAAAGGGCGCGCTGGTGAAGGTGCTGTCGGCGTGGAGCGTTGAGGGAAACGATCTCTGGCTGGCCTACCCGAGCCGTAAGCTCAATTCGCCTGCGCTGATGAGCTATATCGACTTTGCGATGCAGTTTGATGAGGTGAAGCGGTATTACGTGGGCAAATAAAAAAGCCGGGTGGCGGCTTCGCCTTACCCGGCCTACACACTGTGCGGCCTGATGCCCTCACCCTGGCCCTCTCCCACGGGGAGAGGGTACAAACATAAAAAACGGCAACCGAAGTTGCCGTTTTGCTTTTATTTCGCAATACGCTTGTACTTAATACGCTTCGGCTCCAGCGCGTCTGCGCCCAGCGTGCGTTTCTTGTACTCTTCGTATTCGGTGAAGTTACCTTCGAAGAACTCCACCTTACCTTCGTCCTGGTAGTCCAGGATGTGGGTTGCGATGCGGTCCAGGAACCAGCGGTCGTGCGAGATAACCATCGCGCAGCCCGGGAACTCCAGCAGGGCGTTTTCCAGCGCGCGCAGGGTTTCGATGTCCAGGTCGTTGGTAGGTTCATCAAGCAGCAGAACGTTGCCGCCAACCTGGAGCAGCTTCGCCAGGTGCAGACGACCGCGCTCACCGCCGGACAGCTCGCCCACGCGTTTGCCCTGGTCAGTGCCCTTAAAGTTAAAGCGGCCAACGTAAGCGCGGCTTGGCATCTCGGTGTTGCCGATACGCATGATATCCAGACCGCCGGAAACCTCTTCCCACACGGTTTTGCTGTTGTCCATTGCGTCGCGGAACTGGTCCACGGAAGCCAGCTTCACGGTTTCACCCAGGGTGATAGAGCCGCTGTCAGGCTGTTCCTGACCGGACATCATGCGGAACAGGGTCGATTTACCTGCGCCGTTCGGACCGATGATGCCAACGATAGCGCCTTTCGGCACGGAGAAGGTCAGGTCGTCGATCAGCAGACGGTCGCCGTAGGACTTACGCAGGTTGGTCACTTCAACCACTTTATCCCCCAGACGTGCGCCAGGTGGAATAAACAGTTCGTTGGTTTCGTTACGTTTCTGGTATTCAGTGTTGTTCAGCTCTTCGAAGCGTGCCAGACGGGCTTTGCCCTTGGACTGACGGCCTTTCGCGCCCTGACGCACCCACTCCAGCTCTTTCTCGATAGACTTACGACGCGCCGCTTCCTGAGATGCTTCCTGCGCCAGACGCTGATCTTTCTGCTCCAGCCAGGAGGAGTAATTGCCTTCCCACGGAATACCTTCGCCGCGGTCCAGCTCCAGGATCCAGCCTGCAACGTTGTCGAGGAAGTAACGGTCGTGAGTAATCGCCACCACGGTGCCTTCGAAGTCGTGCAGGAAGCGCTCCAGCCACGCCACGGATTCCGCATCCAGGTGGTTGGTAGGTTCGTCGAGCAGCAGCATGTCTGGTTTTTCCAGCAGCAGGCGGCACAGCGCCACGCGGCGGCGTTCACCACCGGACAGGTTAGCGATTTTCGCATCCCAGTCTGGCAGACGCAGGGCATCGGCCGCGCGCTCCAGCTGCACGTTCAGGTTATGACCGTCGTGCGCCTGGATAATCTCTTCATATTTGCCCTGCTGAGCGGCCAGTTTGTCGAAGTCCGCATCCGGCTCGGCGTATTTGGCATACACTTCATCCAGACCTTTCAGGGCGTTAACCACCTCGGATACCGCTTCTTCAACGGATTCACGCACGGTGTGTTCCGGGTTCAGCTGGGGTTCCTGCGGCAGGTAGCCGATCTTAATGCCAGGCTGCGGACGGGCTTCACCTTCGATGTCTGTATCGATGCCGGCCATGATGCGCAGCAGGGTGGACTTACCGGCACCGTTGAGACCCAGAACACCGATTTTTGCGCCCGGGAAGAAGCTCAGCGAGATATTTTTAAGAATATGACGTTTCGGCGGGACAACTTTGCCGACACGATGCATGGTATAAACGAATTGAGCCACGTTGGACTTCGCCTCTTTTATCGTGATGAGAATGAATTTCAGCCTCGAAGTGTAGCCTTTTTCACGCCCTAATCCCAGCCAGGAACGTCGGGAGTGTTAAAACGCGCAAGAAAGGTAAAAAAGTGTCCATGACGTGGCGCGTTGTGGGATGCCTGGTTAGCATAAGTTGATGTAACTTTGACGTGGCAAGACGCTGCAACTGACGAAAAACAATGAGGAAGAGCTTGTGGAAAAAGCCAAACGGGTGGTCTGGCGTCTGCTGGCTGCCAGCGTATGCGTAATGGCGGTAAGCCAGGCGGTGCATGCCGATTCACTGGATGAACAACGTAACCGCTATGCCCAGATTAAACAGGCATGGGACAACAAGCAGATGGATACCGTGCAGGCGCTGATGCCGACGCTGAAGGATTATCCGCTGTATCCATATCTTGAGTATCGTCAGATCACGGACGATCTCATGAATCAACCGACCGTCACCGTGAATAACTTCATTCAGGCGAACCCGACCCTGCCGCCTGCGCGCACCCTGAAGTCCCGGTTTGTGAACGAGCTGGCCCGTCGCGAAGACTGGCGCGGCCTGCTGGCTTTCAGCCCGGATAAACCGGGCGCGACGGAAGCGCAGTGTAATTACTACTATGCGAAATGGGCGACCGGTCAGCAGGAGGAAGCCTGGACCGGCGCGAAAGAGCTGTGGCTGACGGGCAAAAGCCAGCCAAACGCCTGTGACCCGCTGTTCAGCGCCTGGCGCGCCTCGGGCAAGCAGGATCCGCTCTCTTACCTGGAACGTATTCGCCTGGCGATGAAGGCCGGAAACACCCGGCTGGTCACCGTGCTGGCGGGCCAGATGCCCGCAGATTATCAGACCATTGCGTCTGCCGTTATCAGTCTTGCAAACGATCCCAATACCGTGCTGACGTTTGCGCGTACTACCGGCGCGACCGATTTTACCCGCCAGATGGCGGCGGTGGCCTTTGCCAGCGTGGCGCGTGATGATGTGGAAAACGCCCGGCTGATGATCCCGCAGCTGGTGCAGGCCCAGCAGCTTAATGACGATCAAACTCAGGAGCTGCGCGATATCGTGGCATGGCGACTGATGGGGACAGATGTCACCGACGAACAGGCGCGCTGGCGTGATGATGCGGTGATGCGTTCAAACTCTGTCTCGCTGGTGGAGCGTCGCGTGCGCATGGCGCTGGGAACGGGCGATCGTCGTGGCCTCAATACCTGGCTGGCGCGTCTGCCGATGGATGCCAAAGAGAAAGATGAATGGCGTTACTGGCAGGCGGACATGCTGCTCGAACGTGGTCGTGAAGATGAAGCCAAAGAGATCCTCCACTCCCTGATGCAGCAGCGCGGATTCTACCCGATGGCGGCGGCGCAGCGTCTGGGCGAGGAGTACACCCTGAAGATCGACAAAGCGCCAGCCAACGCGAACCCGGCGCTGACGCAGGGGCCGGAAATGGCGCGCGTGCGCGAGCTGATGTACTGGAATCTGGATAATACCGCGCGCAGCGAATGGGCGAATCTGGTCACCAGCCGTACCACCGATGAGAAAGCGCAGCTTGCCCGCTATGCATTTGATAATCGCTGGTGGGATCTGAGCGTGCAGGCGACGATCGCCGGCAAACTGTGGGATCATCTCGAAGAGCGTTTCCCGCTGGCTTATAAGGATCTGTTCGATCGCTACACCAGCGGCAAAGATATTCCGCAAAGCTACGCGATGGCCATTGCCCGTCAGGAGAGCGCCTGGAACCCGAAAGTGCGTTCTCCGGTGGGTGCCAGCGGCCTGATGCAGATTATGCCGGGTACCGCGACGCACACGGTGAAGATGTTTAATATTCCAGGCTACAGCAGCCCGTCCCAGCTGCTGGATCCGGAGACTAACATCAACATCGGTACCAGCTACTTGCAGTACGTCTATCAGCAGTTCGGTAATAACCGTATCTTCGCGTCAGCGGCGTACAACGCCGGGCCTGGCCGCGTGCGGACATGGCTTGGCAACAGCGCAGGGCGCATCGACGCCGTGGCGTTTGTCGAGAGCATTCCGTTCTCGGAAACGCGCGGCTATGTGAAGAATGTGCTGGCTTATGACGCCTACTATCGCTACTTCATGGGGCAGAAAGATACCCTGATGAGCGATGCCGAGTGGCAGAGACGTTACTGATCGGCGCGGGTTGTGTTATGCTGTACTCGCTAATGAGTACAAGAGGCAGCATAACATGACCCAGCATTCCCCGTATTCCTCGGCCATGGCCGAACAGCGTCATCAGGAGTGGCTTCGTTTTGTGGAGTTGCTCCGCCAGTCTTACGACAAAGATCTGCATTTACCGTTGCTACAGCTGATGCTGACGCCCGATGAACGCGAAGCGCTGGGCACGCGGGTACGCATTATTGAGGAACTGCTGCGCGGCGAAATGAGCCAGCGCGAGCTGAAAAACGAGCTGGGCGCGGGTATCGCGACCATCACCCGGGGTTCAAACAGCCTGAAGTCGGCGCCGGTTGAACTGCGTCAGTGGCTGGAAGCCGTATTGCTGAAAAACGCCGGATGACGGCTTCGGCTTATCCGGCCTGCAAACTTAACGATAAATCGCGTTATGAAACGGACTTAACGCCAGAATAACGGCCTGGTGGTAAACGCCTGAACGCGTAAGCTTGCCACCCGTAAAGACGCCAATCGCCCCCTCTTTACGACCAATTTCATCAATGCCGGTGTAGTGCGACATTACCGGCCCCAGCGCCTCACCCGCGCGGACTTTCTCCAGTATGACTTCCGGCAGCGGCAGCGTGGCAGAACGCGCTTCGCCGCGCTGCTCACGGCTTTCGATGACAACCCAGCTGAAGGTCGCCCCTTCGTCGATGCCTGCTTCAATCGCGACCCAGAAGTCAGCGTCTGGCGCGGCGGCTTTTGCATTCGCCACGCGATTTCGTGCGCCAGCGCGTGTTTCCTCGCTGCCAAACGGCTGTTCCGGCACACCGCTCTCGACGCCGACGGCGTCAATATGGCAGGATCCTTCGCCGAAGATCTCTTCAAATGCCCTTAGAATTGCCTGAATTTTGGCAGGATTGGTGGTAGCAGAGACAACATGGTGCATAATTAAGCTCGATTTAAAAAATTCATCGCAGTATAACGGAAAAAAAGCATGTTACAGGTATACCTTGTTCGCCACGGTGAAACGCAGTGGAACGCCGAGCGACGTATTCAAGGCCAGTCAGACAGTCCTCTCACCGACAAAGGTGTGCAGCAAGCGTGGCAGGTGGCGGAGCGCGCCAGAACGCTGGGTATCACTCACGTCATCTCCAGTGATTTAGGCCGCACGCAGCAGACGGCACGCATCATCGCCGATGCCTGTGGCTGCGACGTGACCCTCGAACCGCGTCTGCGCGAGCTGGATATGGGCGTGCTGGAAAAACGTCCTATCGATACGCTGACGGAAACCGAAGAAGGCTGGCGCCGCACGCTGGTGAACGGCACTGAAGATGGTCGCATCCCTGAAGGGGAATCCATGCAGGAGCTGAGCGTGCGCATGCATGCCGCGCTGGCCGAGTGCCTGAAACTCCCGGCAGGTAGCCGACCGCTGCTGGTAAGCCACGGTATCGCGCTGGGTTGCCTGGTGAGCACCATTCTGGGACTGCCGGCTTACGCCGAACGCCGTTTGCGTCTGCGCAACTGTTCCATTTCCCGTATCGACTATCAGGAAAGTGCCTGGCTGGCATCGGGGTGGGTAGTTGAGATGGCAGGGGACATTTCGCATCTTGATGCCCCTGCTCTGGACGAATTGCAGCGTTAACGACGTACCGGAATCAGGAATTCCATACGCAGATTGATAGGGCCTTCTTCCGGTTTAGCATCTTGCGCCGGATAGTAGCGCTCAATGTCCTGACCTTTACGGCGATTCAGATTCAGCATCGGCATGCAGGTCCCGTAAACGGTCAGGATGAACTCCTGAACGCCCGTTCCTAAACCTTCGTATGAGAACATCACATACTCGCCGCCTTCCAGCACGACAGGCTTCGAGCCATGAATGTAACCGTTCGCCATGTCAGGCGTCAGCGCCGTGGTATAGAACACCTCCTGCTCGTCGTCTTTTTCCTGGCTGGGATGCGTTTCGTTCAGGCCATACAGAATCGGCGGGAGCGCCGGAGCATGGCTTAAAAATTCGCGCCAGAACTGAACGCGCATCTGATGGCGGAACTCGGAGATCTGCTCCAGGGAACAGGAGTAGCTCTGCGTGGTGCCGACCAGGTGCGTTTCCGGCAGGGTGATGATTTCATATTTTGGCATCGCAAACTCGCCCAGACGCAGCGGCGGACGCATACCAAAGGAGCTCCAGTCCGGCGAGCGGCGATAAAGCGCTGGCGTTAACGAGAACTGTTTTTTAAAGGCGCGGGTGAAGGTTTGCTGTGAATCGAAGCGATATTGCAGGGCAATATCCAGGATTGGTCGCGCGGTCAGGCGCAACGCGACAGCAGACTTTGATAAACGACGTGCGCGAATATAGGCACCGATAGCATGACCGGTGACATCCTTGAACATCCTTTGCAGATGCCACTTGGAATAGCCTGCTTTTGCCGCCACATTATCCAGTGACAAAGGCTGGTCGAGATGACCTTCCAGCCAGGTGAGCAGGTCGCGAATAATTCCAGCCTGATCCATATACTATCCTCATCCTTAAAACTGCCGCAGGTACCTGTTTACAGGTTAGCGGATAATAGCATTTTTTGACGTTTTAGCATTCAGTGTTTTTTTTGCGCATAAATGCTTTTTGTAGTGATTTATGTGCGGATATATTCTAATCCTGTGATCTTGCTACATTTTTATCTAACCTGTTGAATAATCGCTCAGCGTAATTTTTATGAATGGTAACAATATGAAATACAAGGTTTTAGTCTTTACAGCACTGGCGCTGATGGCAGGGCGCGTGGCACAGGCGGAGCAAATTGGCTCCGTGGATACTGTGTTTAAAATGTTTGGGCCGGACCACAAAATTGTGGTGGAAGCCTTTGACGATCCGGACGTTAAAAACGTCACCTGCTATGTCAGCCGGGCAAAGACCGGCGGGATTAAAGGCGGCCTGGGGCTGGCTGAAGACACGTCTGACGCGGCCATCTCCTGCCAGCAGGTTGGCCCGGTGGAATTGAGTGACAAAATCAAAAACGGCAAAGCGCAGGGCGACGTCGTATTCCAGAAACGGACCTCGCTGGTGTTCAAAAAGCTACAGGTGGTCCGTTTTTATGACGCGAAGCGTAACACCTTGGCTTATCTGGCTTATTCCGACAAAGTCGTGGACGGCTCACCGAAAAACGCGATAAGCGCGGTACCGATTATGCCGTGGCATTGATAAAAAAAACGGCGCAAATGCGCCGTTTTTTACTGCGTGACGGGAGAATTACTCCTGGAGGTCACCGCAGAAACGATAGCCTTCACCATGGATCGTGGCGATGATTTCCGGCGTATCCGGCGTAGATTCGAAGTGCTTACGAATACGACGGATGGTTACGTCAACGGTACGATCGTGTGGCTTCAACTCACGACCGGTCATTTTCTTCAGCAGTTCTGCACGGGACTGAATCTTGCCCGGGTTCTCGCAGAAGTGCAGCATCGCGCGGAATTCACTGCGCGGCAGTTTGTACTGCTCACCGTTCGGGCTAATCAGCGAACGGCTATTGATATCAAGTTCCCAGCCGTTGAATTTGTAGCTGTCGACGCTACGACGCTCTTCACTTACCGTACCCAGATTCATGGTGCGGGACAGCAGGTTGCGTGCACGAATGGTTAACTCGCGAGGGTTGAACGGCTTGGTGATGTAGTCATCCGCGCCGATTTCCAGACCAAGAATTTTATCAACCTCGTTGTCACGGCCCGTCAGGAACATCAACGCGACGTTCGCCTGTTCACGCAGTTCGCGCGCCAGAAGAAGCCCGTTTTTGCCCGGCAGGTTGATATCCATAATCACCAGGTTGATATCATTTTCAGAAAGGATCTGATGCATCTCTGCGCCATCGGTCGCTTCAAAGACATCGTAGCCTTCTGCTTCGAAAATGCTCTTTAACGTGTTGCGTGTTACCAACTCGTCTTCAACGATAAGAATGTGCGGGGTCTGCATGTTTGCTACCTAAATTGCCAACTAAATCGAAACAGGAAGTACAAAAGTCCCTGACCTGCCTGATGCATGTCGCAAATTAACATGATCGGCTTAACGTGACTAAAGTACGTAATTGCGTTCTTGATGCACTTTCCATCAACGTCAACAACATCATTAGCTTGGTCGTGGGTACTTTCCCTTTGGACCCGACAGTGTCAAAAACGGCTGTCATCCTAACCATTTTAACAGCAACATAACAGGCTAAGTGACACCGGACACCCAATAAAACTACGCTTCGTTGACATATATCAAGTTCAATTGTAGCACGTTAACAGTTTGATGAAATCATCGTAGCTGAATGCTAGCCTTTGTCACAATTTTTCAATAAACCAACTAGTTGCGGACATTGATTGATAAACGGTACGAATCCAATCAGAAAAGAGTATTCATATGGTCATTATCATTACAAAACATAAGGATAATGGACTTCTGTTAACATTCTAACTGATTGTTCAGCCACAAAATAGTTTAGCTTTTTTTAATTGTTATGAAACGCTATTTCGGTGATTTGTGTTGCAAAATTGTAAATTCGTGCTGCGTAATATGTTGAACTGAATCACATTTTTACCTGCTAACTGATTAAAAAGAGAGCGTAAATGCATCTGTCGATTGTGCTGGTGGCACCAGCAAGAGCTGAAAATATTGGCGCTGCGGCGCGTGCCATGAAGACTATGGGTTTTACCGATTTGCGTATTGTGGACAGCACGGCGCATCTGGAGCCTGCTGCACGCTGGGTGGCGCACGGTTCGGGTGATATTCTCGATAATATAACCACTTACGCTACGCTCGCCGACGCACTCCACGATATTTCGTTTACCGTCGCGACGACCGCGCGCAGCCGGGCGAAGTTTCACTATTACGCCACGCCTGCTGAACTGGTGCCGATGCTGGAAGAGAAAAGCCAGTGGCTGGAGAAAGCCGCGCTGGTGTTTGGGCGAGAAGATTCCGGGCTGACTAACGAAGAGCTGGAGCTGGCTGACGTGCTGACGGGCGCGCCGATGGTGGCGGATTATCCGTCACTCAATCTGGGGCAGGCGGTGATGGTCTATTGCTATCAATTAGCATCCTTAATACAAATTTCTCAGCCACCGGTGACAGTTTCGGATGAAAACCAGCTGGCGGCACTGCGTGTTCGTGCAAATAACCTTCTTGAGCAGTTGGGCGTCGCTGACGATCAGAAAATGGTGGACTGGTTACAGCAGCGCCTGGGGCGTCTTGAGCAGCGCGATACGGCAATGCTGCACCGATTGCTTCATGATATTGAAAAAAAATTAGCCGAGTAAAATAGTGTCATAGTTTTTTATTATGGCCGATCCTGCTGATGTCTGGGGTTGCATCTGGGTTATTCCGATGAAAATAAATCTGCCCGCAGCGGGACGTGAGAATGTCCCGAATTGTGATCGAATTAAAAATTCATTGACTTAAGGGGCTCGATCCTTTAACCCTAAAAGAATAGAGCACAGACAGATAATAATGACAGAGTACACAACATCCATGAAACGCATCAGCATCACCACCATTACTACAACCATCATCATTACCACAGGTAACGATGCGGGCTGACGCGTACAGGAAAAACAGAAAAAAGCCCGCACCTGAACAGTGCGGGCTTTTTTTTCGGCTAAAGGAAATGAGGTAGAACCATGCGAGTGTTGAAGTTCGGCGGTACGTCAGTGGCAAATGCAGAACGTTTTCTGCGTGTTGCCGATATCCTGGAAAGCAACGCCAGGCAGGGGCAGGTTGCCACCGTGCTCTCTGCCCCGGCCAAAATCACGAACCACCTGGTGGCGATGATTGAAAAAACCATCGGTGGTCAGGATGCACTACCGAACATCAGCGACGCCGAGCGTATCTTTGCCGATCTGCTTCAGGGGCTGGCCGACGCCCAGCCTGGTTTCCCGCTGGCGCAGCTGAAAAGCACCGTTGAACTTGAATTTGCCCAGATTAAACACGTTCTTCACGGTATCAGCCTGCTTGGTCAGTGTCCGGACAGCATCAACGCGGCGCTGATTTGCCGGGGTGAAAAACTCTCTATCGCCATCATGGCTGGCGTGCTGGAAGCGCGCGGTCACCACGTGACGGTCATCGATCCGGTTGAAAAACTGCTGGCTGTGGGCCACTACCTTGAATCCACCGTCGACATTGCCGAGTCGACACGCCGTATTGCGGCGAGCAAAATCCCGTCTGACCATATGATCCTGATGGCAGGCTTTACCGCCGGTAACGAGAAGGGCGAACTGGTGGTGCTGGGGCGTAACGGCTCTGACTACTCCGCCGCCGTGCTGGCCGCCTGTTTACGCGCAGACTGCTGTGAGATCTGGACTGACGTCGACGGCGTTTATACCTGCGATCCGCGCCAGGTGCCGGACGCCAGGCTGCTGAAGTCGATGTCGTACCAGGAAGCGATGGAGCTTTCCTACTTCGGCGCTAAAGTTCTTCACCCGCGTACCATCTCCCCGATTGCCCAGTTCCAAATCCCCTGCCTGATTAAGAATACCGGTAACCCTCAGGCGCCGGGCACGCTGATTGGCGCCAGCGCGGATGAAGATGACCTGCCGGTGAAAGGCATTTCTAACCTCAATAACATGGCGATGTTCAGCGTCTCCGGCCCGGGGATGAAGGGCATGGTCGGCATGGCGGCACGCGTCTTTGCCGCTATGTCCCGCAACGGGATCTCCGTGGTGCTGATCACGCAGTCTTCTTCCGAATACAGCATCAGCTTCTGCGTTCCGCAGGGTGATTGCCTGCGTGCCCGTCGCGCGCTGGAAGAAGAGTTCTATCTGGAGCTGAAAGAAGAGCTGCTGGAGCCGCTCTCGATTCAGGAGCGTCTGGCGATTATCTCGGTGGTCGGCGACGGCATGCGCACCCTGCGCGGTATCTCCGCCAAATTCTTTGCCGCGCTGGCGCGGGCTAATATCAATATCGTGGCGATTGCCCAGGGCTCATCAGAGCGTTCCATTTCCGTTGTCGTGGATAACGATGACGCCACTACCGGCGTGCGCGTGGTGCATCAGATGCTGTTCAACACCGACCAGGTGATTGAGCTGTTCCTGGTGGGCGTCGGTGGTGTCGGTGGCGCGCTGCTGGAGCAGGTGAAGCGCCAGCAGGAGTGGCTTAAGAAGAAACATATCGATTTGCGCGTTTGCGGCATTGCGAACTCGAAAGCGTTGCTGACTAACGTCCACGGTCTGAATCTGGAAAACTGGCAGGCGGAGCTGGAAGAGGCGAAAGAGCCATTTAACCTGGGCCGCCTGATCCGCCTGGTGAAAGAATATCACCTGCTTAACCCGGTGATTGTTGACTGTACCTCCAGCCAGGCGGTGGCCGATCAGTACGCCGACTTCCTGCGCGAAGGGTTCCACGTGGTGACGCCAAACAAAAAGGCCAACACCTCGTCGATGGATTACTATCACCAGCTGCGGCTGGCGGCGAGTAAGTCGCGCCGTAAGTTTCTGTATGACACCAACGTGGGCGCGGGCCTGCCGGTCATCGAGAACCTGCAAAACCTGCTGAACGCGGGCGACGAACTACAGCGTTTCTCCGGCATCCTCTCCGGCTCCCTGTCGTTTATCTTCGGCAAGCTGGACGAAGGGATGAGCTTGTCGGAAGCCACCCGCGCCGCGCGCGAGCTGGGCTACACCGAGCCGGATCCGCGCGACGACCTCTCCGGCATGGACGTGGCGCGTAAGCTGCTGATCCTGGCGCGCGAAACTGGCCGCGAGCTGGAGCTTTCGGATATCGTGATTGAGCCGGTGCTGCCAGCAGAATTTGATGACAGCGGTGACGTCAGCGCCTTTATGGCCAGGTTGCCGCAGCTTGACGACGCCTTTGCCGCACGCGTTGCGAAAGCCCGTGATGAAGGTAAGGTATTGCGCTATGTTGGCAACATTGAAGAAGACGGCGTCTGCCGGGTGAAGATTGCCGAAGTGGATGGCAACGATCCGCTGTACAAGGTGAAAAACGGCGAGAACGCCCTGGCGTTCTACAGCCATTATTATCAGCCACTGCCGCTGGTGCTTCGCGGCTATGGCGCAGGGAATGATGTGACGGCGGCAGGCGTGTTTGCCGATCTGCTGCGTACCCTGTCATGGAAGTTAGGAGTTTAAGATGGTTAAAGTATATGCCCCGGCTTCCAGCGCCAATATGAGCGTCGGATTTGACGTGCTGGGCGCGGCGGTCACGCCGGTGGACGGTTCGCTGCTGGGCGATACGGTTACGGTTGAGGCGGCAGAGCGCTTCAGTCTGAATAACATCGGCCGCTTCGCCAGTAAGCTGCCGTCTGAACCGCGCGAGAATATCGTTTATCAGTGCTGGGAACGCTTCTGTCAGGAGATCGGCAAAAACGTGCCGGTCGCCATGACGCTGGAAAAGAGCATGCCGATTGGTTCGGGGCTGGGCTCGAGCGCCTGCTCGGTGGTCGCCGCGCTGGTGGCGATGAATGAGCATTGCGGCAAGCCGCTGAACAACAGCCGTCTGCTGGCGCTGATGGGCGAGCTGGAAGGGCGCATCTCCGGCAGCATTCATTATGATAACGTGGCGCCGTGCTTCCTTGGCGGCATGCAGCTGATGATTGAAGAAAATGGCATCATCAGCCAGCAGGTGCCAGGGTTTGATGAGTGGCTGTGGGTGCTGGCCTATCCGGGCATTAAAGTGTCTACCGCCGAAGCGCGTGCGATCCTGCCAGCGCAGTATCGTCGTCAGGACTGTATCGCCCACGGGCGTCATCTGGCGGGCTTTATTCACGCCTGCTACACCCGTCAGCCGCAGCTGGCGGCGAAACTGATGAAAGACGTCATTGCCGAGCCGTATCGCACGAAGCTGCTGCCGGGCTTTAACGAAGCGCGACAGGCATCCATGGATATCGGCGCACAGGCGTGCGGCATCTCCGGCTCCGGCCCGACGCTGTTCGCCTTATGCGACAAGCCAGACACCGCGCAGCGCGTGGCGGACTGGCTCTCTAAACACTACCTGCAAAATCAGGAAGGCTTTGTTCATATTTGCCGTCTGGACACGGCTGGCGCACGAGTACTGGGATAACGAATGAAACTCTACAACCTTAAAGATCATAACGAGCAGGTCAGCTTCGCGCAGGCGGTAACGCAGGGGCTTGGCAAAAATCAGGGGCTGTTCTTCCCCCACGACCTGCCGGAATTTCAGCTGACCGAAATCGATGAGCTGCTGAAGCAGGACTTTGTCACCCGCAGCACCAAAATTCTGTCTGCCTTTATCGGCGACGAAATCCCGCAGGAGCTGCTCGAAGAACGCGTGCGTGCGGCGTTTGCTTTCCCGGCGCCGGTGAAGCAGGTGGAGCCTGACGTTGGTTGTCTGGAGCTGTTCCACGGTCCGACGCTGGCGTTCAAAGATTTCGGCGGTCGCTTTATGGCGCAGATGCTGACCCACATCAGCGGCGACAAACCGGTGACCATTCTTACCGCGACTTCAGGCGATACCGGAGCGGCGGTGGCCCATGCGTTCTACGGCCTGAAAAACGTCCGCGTGGTGATCCTCTATCCGAAAGGCAAAATCAGCCCGCTTCAGGAAAAACTGTTCTGCACCCTTGGGGGCAACATTGAAACCGTGGCGATCGACGGCGATTTCGATGCCTGTCAGGCGCTAGTGAAGCAGGCCTTCGATGACGAAGAGCTGAAGGCGGCGCTGGGGCTGAACTCTGCCAACTCCATCAACATCAGCCGTCTGCTGGCGCAGATCTGCTACTACTTCGAAGCGGTGGCGCAGCTGCCGCAGGACGCGCGCAATCAGCTGGTGGTTTCCGTGCCAAGTGGGAACTTCGGCGACCTGACGGCAGGCCTGCTGGCGAAATCACTCGGCCTGCCGGTGAAGCGCTTTATCGCCGCCACCAACGCCAACGACACCGTGCCGCGTTTCCTGAAGGACGGAAAATGGGCGCCGAACGCGACGCAGGCCACGCTCTCCAATGCGATGGATGTGTCACAGCCTAACAACTGGCCGCGTGTGGAAGAGCTGTTCCGCCGTAAGGTCTGGCGTCTGGGCGATCTGGGCTACGCAGCGGTGACGGACGAAACCACGAAAGCCACCATGCGCGAGCTGAAAGCGGTGGGCTATACCTCTGAGCCGCATGCGGCGATTGCCTATCGTGCCCTGCGCGATCAGCTTCAACCGGGTGAGTATGGTCTGTTCCTCGGCACCGCCCATCCGGCCAAGTTCAAAGAGAGCGTGGAAGCGATCTTGGGGGAAACGCTGCCGCTACCAAAAGAGCTGGCCGAGCGCGCCGACCTGCCGCTGCTGTCTCATGAGCTGCCCGCAGACTTTGCCGCGCTGCGTAAGCTGATGATGACCCGAGCGTGATTGTGCTGCCCGGTGGCGGCTTCGCCTTACCGGGCCTACAACGGCGAACTCATCGTAGGCCGGGTAAGCGCAGCGCCACCCGGCTTTTTTGTGAAGAAATTAAGGAGAAAAACAGCAGGAAAAAAGCAGAAATTCCCAATAAATGCGGTCACTTAGCGTTTAGGATTGCAGAGAATAACATCCCCCGTCCCCATCACGTACTCTCCTTACATCGGCCCACGTTGGGCAAGAAGAATAAGGAGTCACCTATGTCTACACTGAAACCTGCACTTATCGCGCTTTCACTGATGCTGGTCGCTCCCATGGCGGTGCAGGCAGCTGAGATCACCCTCGTGCCAGCGGTAAAACTGCAAATTGGCGATCGGGATAATAACGGGCACTACTGGGATGGCGGCCGCTGGCGCGACCATGACTGGTGGAAAGCGCACTATGACTGGCGCGATAACCACTGGCGTCCGCACGATGAACATCGCGATCGTGACGATCACCACCGTCATGACGATCGTCGCCCGGGCCCGGACCGGAAGCACCATTAACACAAACCCCGCCAGCTGGCGGGGTTGTCTTTTTATTGCTCGTGACGCTTAAACACCAGCTCGTTTTTTCCTGACGATGCCTCGTCGAAAAAATACCCTTCACTGTTAAAGCCAGTGAGCTGCTCTGGCTTCGTCAGACGGTTTTGAATGATGAAGCGGCTCATCAGACCGCGCGCTTTTTTGGCGTAGAAGCTGATCACTTTAAATTTGCCGTTTTTCTCGTCGAGGAATACCGGCTTGATAATGTCCGCATCCAGCTTCTTCGGCTTCACCGATTTGAAGTACTCATCGGAGGCCAGGTTGATCACCACGTTGTCCCCCTGGGCTTGCAGCGCCGCGTTAAGCTTGTCGGTAATGACATCGCCCCAGAACTGGTACAGATCTTTACCTTTAGCGTTTTCCAGGCGGATACCCATCTCCAGACGATACGGTTGCATCAGATCCAGCGGTCGCAGCACCCCGTACAGGCCGGATAACATGCGCAGATGCAGCTGGGCAAAATCGAAATCGGCTTCGCTAAACGTTTCTGCTTGCAGGCCAGTGTAGACGTCACCTTTGAAGGCCAACAGCGCCTGGCGGGCGTTGGCGGGCGTGAAGTCAGGCTGCCACTCATGAAAACGGGTGGCATTCAGGTCGGCGAGTTTATCGCTGATGCTCATCAGCGAAGCGATTTGCGGAGCCGAAAGCTTACGCGCCTCGTGGATCAGCTGTTGCGAGTAGTCCAGCAATTCCGGCTGGGTATAACGCTCAGTGGCGAGCGGGCTCTGGTAGTCGAGCGTTTTGGCAGGTGAAATCAGAATCAGCATATCCAGTCCTTGCAGGAAATTTAGAGCGACTTTAGCAAAAAATCGCCCTGAATTGATCGATAGCTGTTATTGCCGCGGCAAATCATCCCAGGTGCCAGGGGCAATTTGTGACTCGATTTCGGGATAGCGTGAGGCGTCAAAGACGGGCTGTACGCCGAGCTTGCGCTGACGCAGATAATCGCGCGCGATCAGCGCCACAACCGGTGAAAGCAGCAAAATGGCCGTCAGGTTCGTGATGGCCATCAGCGCCATAATGACGTCCGCTATTTGCCAGATCATCGGCATGCTGAGCAGGCAACCTACAAACACCATCGCCAGCACGCCCGCGCGAAGGATGTTGCGGGCCAGACGCGAGTCAACTTTCAGGAAGATAAGGTTGTTTTCGGCATAGATATAGTTCACCGCAATGGAACTAAAGGCAAAAAGTCCCACGACAAGTGCGACAAGGCCCGCGCCCCAGCCGCCGACGAGGGAGACCAGCGCCTGTTGTACCCAATGAATGCCTGCCGTACTACCGGACGGTTGTTCAGCGGCACCGGCCAGCAGCATTATCATCGCGCTGGCGGAGCAGATAACAATGGTGTCTGTGAAGACGCCAATCATCTGTACAATGCCCTGCGCGGCGGGATGCGGAGGCCAGGATGCGGCCGCTGCGGCGGCATTCGGCGTGGAGCCCATTCCCGCTTCGTTGGAGAACATACCCCGCTGAAAACCCGCCGTGAGTGCCTGGCTAAGGGTGTAACCCAGCGCGCCGGAAGCCGCTTCGCGCCAGCCGAACGCGCTTTGGAAAATGGTGACGATGACGTTCGGCACCTCATCGATATGTATCGCGCATACCATCAGGCTGGTGGACACCCACAGCAGCGCCATCAGTGGAACCAGCCACTGCATCAGGCGGGCAACCCCTTTGAGCCCGGTCACAATGGTCAGCAGGGTGAGAAGGGCAAGCGCGCCGCCTGTCAGCCACTCCGGACAATTGAAGGCAAAGCGCAGCGCGTGGGCGACGGAATTTGCCTGAACGGTATTGAAAATAAGGCCATAGGCAATCAGCAAAAAGATCGAGAACAGAACGCCCATCCAGCGCATTCCCAGCCCGCGAGCCATATACCAGGCGGGACCGCCGCGAAACTGACCTTTGCCGTCTTTTTCTTTGTAGAGTTGCGCAAGCGAGCATTCAGCAAAGGAGGTGGCCATACCGATAATCGCCGTCACCCACATCCAGAATACCGCGCCCGGACCGCCCGCGCCGATCGCCAGCGCGACACCGGCCAGGTTACCGCTGCCGACGCGCGCGGCCAGGCTGGTACAGAGCGCCTGAAACGAGGTCAGGCCGCCCGGCTGTGGGGTGACGCTGTTTTTCAGACTTCTGCCAAATTTGCGGATATAGCGAAACTGAATCAGACCGCTGCGCCACGTAAACCAGATACCTGCTCCTGAAAGCAGGTATATCATGATCGAACCCCAGAGGACTTCGTTGATAAAGAAAAAGAAATCAGGCACTAACGTCCCTCTTGTTGATGCCAAAGTGAATATGTAAGCGCTACCACTGATTGTGCATGCTGTTACTTAGCAGCCTGTTAATATTCTGAGTTTATCATACTCTGCCTAAGCGCACTGTCTGCGGTTGCGCTGCCTCTCACTCGTGTTATCATCAGGGCAGACCGGTTACATCCCCCTAACAAGTAAACCTGTCATTTTTCCGCTGCTGGCAAGCTGTCGGTAGTGTGAATTATCCAGGGCACGTTAAAAGAGAAACACTATCATGACGGATAAATTGACCTCCCTTCGTCAGTTCACCACTGTCGTCGCTGACACCGGAGATATCGCGGCAATGAAGCTGTACCAGCCGCAGGATGCCACAACCAACCCTTCTCTGATCCTTAACGCCGCGCAGATCCCTGAGTATCGCAAACTGATCGACGAGGCGGTGACCTGGGCAAAAGCACAGAGCAATGACCGCGCGCAGCAGGTTGTGGATGCTACTGACAAACTGGCAGTGAACATCGGTCTGGAAATCCTGAAGCTCGTTCCTGGCCGTATCTCTACCGAAGTTGATGCTCGCCTGTCCTACGACACCGAAGCGTCTATCGCAAAAGCAAAACGCCTGATCAAACTGTACAACGATGCGGGCATCAGCAATGACCGTATCCTGATCAAACTGGCGTCTACCTGGCAGGGCATCCGCGCTGCTGAGCAGCTGGAAAAAGAAGGCATCAACTGTAACCTGACTCTGCTGTTCTCCTTCGCGCAGGCGCGTGCATGTGCCGAAGCTGGCGTATACCTGATTTCTCCGTTCGTGGGCCGTATTCTGGACTGGTACAAAGCCAACACCGACAAGAAAGAGTACGCGGCGTCTGAAGATCCAGGCGTGATTTCAGTGACTGAAATCTACGAATACTACAAACAGCACGGCTATGAGACCGTTGTTATGGGCGCAAGCTTCCGTAACGTCGGCGAAATCATCGAGCTGGCTGGCTGTGACCGCCTGACCATCGCTCCTGCGCTGCTGAAAGAGCTGGCAGAAAGCGAAGGTGCTATCGAGCGTAAACTGTCCTACACCGGCGAAGTGAAAGCACGCCCTGAGCGCATCACCGAGTCCGAGTTCCTGTGGCAGCACAACCAGGATCCAATGGCCGTAGATAAACTGGCGGACGGTATCCGTAAGTTTGCTATCGACCAGGAAAAACTGGAAAAAATGATCGGCGACCTGCTGTAATCATTCTGCGTGACCGGGTTCCCGGTCACGCGTCTTTCCCCCGCCTCTGTCTGAATTTTCTCTCTGCGTGTATCATTCCCTTTAATCAGTACTTTTTGAATGGAATGGATATGAATACCTTACGCATCGGCTTAGTGTCGATTTCTGACCGCGCCTCCAGCGGTGTTTATCAGGATAAAGGCATCCCTGCTCTGGAAGCGTGGCTGGGCAGCGCGCTCACTACCCCGTTTGAGATCCAGACTCGCCTGATCCCGGACGAGCAGCCGATCATCGAGCAAACCCTGTGTGAACTGGTGGATGAGATGAGCTGCCACCTGGTGCTGACGACGGGCGGAACCGGCCCCGCGCGCCGCGATGTAACGCCGGACGCGACGCTGGCTATCGCCGATCGTGAAATGCCGGGCTTCGGTGAGCAGATGCGCCAGATCAGTCTACACTTTGTCCCGACGGCCATTCTTTCCCGTCAGGTCGGGGTGATCCGCAAACAGGCGCTGATCCTGAACCTGCCGGGGCAGCCGAAGTCGATAAAAGAGACGTTGGAAGGGGTAAAAGCCGAGGACGGCAGCGTTATCGTCCACGGTATCTTTGCAAGTGTACCGTATTGTATACAACTGCTTGACGGTCCGTATGTGGAAACTGACGGCAACGTGGTAGCAGCATTTCGCCCTAAAAGCGCTCGCCGCGAAACAATCTCCTGAAATTCTTTAAAATGTGACATTAGCGCCAGCCGCGGTAGCGTGTAAATGGATTTACGATATAGTAATTTTTTCTTTACGATTGCTGTAAAAAATAATCCACAACACATGCACAATGGTTCGCTATGTCACATAACACCCGACCTCTGAATCGACAGGACTACAAAACCCTCACGCTCGCTGCCCTGGGCGGCGCGCTGGAGTTTTACGACTTCATCATCTTTGTCTTCTTCGCCGCCGTTGTGGGGGCGCTGTTTTTCCCGGCGGATATTCCGGAATGGCTGCGTCAGGTACAAACCTTCGGCATTTTCGCTGCCGGCTATCTGGCGCGTCCGCTGGGCGGCATTGTCATGGCGCACTTTGGCGATCTGGTCGGGCGCAAGAAGATGTTTACCCTCAGCATCCTGCTTATGGCCGTGCCGACGCTGGCGATTGGGCTTTTGCCCACCTATGAGTCGATGGGCATTATCGCCCCGTTATTGCTGCTGCTGATGCGTATTCTCCAGGGCGCGGCCATCGGCGGGGAAGTGCCGGGCGCCTGGGTGTTTGTCGCTGAGCACGTCCCGGTGCGCCGCATCGGCATTGCGTGCGGAACGCTGACCGCAGGGCTGACGATCGGGATCCTGCTTGGCTCCGTGGTTGCAACCATCATCAATACCAGCATGACGCAACAGGCCGTTCACGACTGGGGCTGGCGTATACCGTTCCTGCTGGGCGGGGCGTTTGGGCTGGTGGCAATGTACCTGCGACGCTGGTTGCAGGAGACGCCAATATTTCTGGAAATGCAGCAGCGGAAGGCGCTGGCGCAAGAACTGCCGGTGAAAACCGTAGTAGTGCGGCATAAAAAAGCGGTAGTGGTGTCGATGCTTCTGACCTGGCTGCTGTCTGCGGGGATCGTGGTGGTCATTTTGATGTCACCGGTCTGGCTGCAAAAACAGTACGGTTTTGCGCCTGCCGTGACGTTACAGGCGAACAGTATCGCGACAATTATGCTCTGCTTTGGTTGTCTGGCCGCCGGGCTGGCGGCGGATCGTTTCGGCGCAAGCGCGACCTTTATTGTCGGCAGTTTGCTTCTGGCCGCGTCGAGCTGGGCATTTTATCATCTTGCGGGCACCCATCCTGAACAGCTGTTCCTGCTGTACGGTGTCGTCGGGCTGTGCGTGGGCGTCGTTGGCGCCGTACCGTACGTAATGGTCCGCGCCTTCCCGCCGGAGGTACGCTTCACTGGGATCTCTTTCTCTTATAATGTCTCGTATGCCATTTTCGGTGGGCTGACCCCGATTGTGGTGACGGTGTTGATGGGGGTGTCACCCCTTGCACCTGCGTGGTACGTGCTGGCGTTATCGCTGATGGGACTGGTTTTGGGGGTGTGGCTTCGCCAGTCAGAAGGACGTCGTGCCCGCGACGCGGGCACGACAGAGGGATCAGTGTTTTTCACCAATCGGTAGAATGGTGCGGTCGAACTGCTCGTTCAGCACTTCACCCATGGCCAGGTAGATTGCGCTTGCGCCGCAAACCAGACCTACCCAGCCGGCAACGTGAACGATGCCTTCGTTATCCGCCAGGTGACCGATGGCCAGCAGAGCGAACAGTACGGTCAGGCTCAGGAAGACGAATTGCAGTGCGCGGTTCGCCTTAAGGGTACCGAAGAACATGAACAGGGTGAACACGCCCCACAGTCCCAGGTACACGCCCAGGAAATGGGCGTTTGCCGCCTCTGCCAGGCCCATTTTAGGCATCAGCAGAATTGCGACCAGAGTCAGCCAGAAGGAACCGTAAGAGGTAAATGCGGTTAAGCCGAAGGTGTTGCCTTTCTTATATTCCAGCAGGCCCGCAAAGATCTGTGCGATACCGCCGTAAAAAATGCCCATCGCCAGGATAATGCCGTCCATCGGGAACATCCCGATATTGTGCAGGTTCAGCAGAATGGTGGTCATGCCAAAACCCATCAGGCCCAGCGGAGCCGGATTAGCCAACTTAGTGTTGCCCATAAGTCCTCAAAAAAATCATCATTAATATGGTGAAATGGTTAAACCCGCGCCAGTTCTACCTGACGGGGCGCGGCATCATAATGGGCGGCATCGACGCCGTCTATGATCTCACCGGGGTGAAATTAAAAAATTTTTTATCCTTCCCCCTTGATGGATGCTGTTGTGACCCCATCTTGTAAGCAACCGCAGTGTGTGGACCTGAAAAAAATCAAATCTGGGCAGTTGAAAAAGCACGTTCTGCCCTTATTACAGGTACACAACCACATGTTGACTGAATTTTTAGTGGAGACGTTTAGATGGGTAAAATTATTGGTATCGACCTGGGTACTACCAACTCTTGTGTAGCGATTATGGATGGCACTACTGCACGTGTGCTGGAGAACGCCGAGGGCGATCGCACCACGCCTTCTATCATTGCTTATACCCAGGATGGTGAAACTCTGGTTGGTCAGCCGGCTAAACGTCAGGCCGTGACAAACCCGCAAAACACCCTGTTTGCGATCAAACGCCTGATTGGCCGCCGCTTCCAGGACGAAGAAGTTCAGCGTGACGTTTCCATCATGCCTTACAAAATCATCGCAGCCGATAACGGCGATGCATGGCTTGATGTGAAAGGCACCAAAACGGCACCTCCGCAGATCTCTGCTGAAGTGCTGAAGAAAATGAAGAAAACCGCGGAAGATTACCTGGGTGAGCCGGTAACTGAAGCTGTTATCACCGTACCTGCTTACTTCAACGATGCTCAGCGTCAGGCAACCAAAGATGCTGGCCGTATCGCAGGTCTGGAAGTAAAACGTATCATCAACGAACCAACCGCAGCAGCACTGGCTTACGGTCTGGATAAAGAAGTTGGCAACCGTACTATCGCGGTTTACGACCTGGGTGGTGGTACCTTCGATATCTCTATTATCGAAATCGACGACGTTGACGGCGAAAAAACCTTCGAAGTTCTGGCAACCAATGGTGATACCCACCTGGGTGGTGAAGACTTCGATACCCGTCTGATCAACTACCTCGTTGACGAGTTCAAGAAAGATCAGGGCATTGACCTGCGTAACGACCCGCTGGCCATGCAGCGACTGAAAGAAGCCGCTGAGAAAGCGAAGATCGAGCTGTCTTCCGCTCAGCAGACCGACGTGAACCTGCCGTACATCACCGCAGACGCGACCGGTCCAAAACACATGAACATCAAAGTGACCCGTGCGAAACTGGAAAGCCTGGTAGAAGACCTGGTGAACCGTTCTATCGAGCCACTGAAAGTTGCATTGCAGGACGCTGGCCTGTCCGTGTCTGACATTCAGGACGTTATCCTGGTAGGTGGTCAGACTCGTATGCCAATGGTTCAGAAGAAAGTGGCTGAGTTCTTTGGTAAAGAGCCACGTAAAGACGTGAACCCGGACGAAGCGGTTGCTATCGGTGCTGCGGTTCAGGGTGGTGTTCTGACGGGTGAAGTAAAAGACGTACTGCTGCTGGACGTTACCCCGCTGTCTCTGGGTATCGAAACCATGGGTGGCGTGATGACTCCGCTCATCAACAAAAACACCACTATCCCGACGAAACACAGCCAGGTGTTCTCTACCGCTGAAGACAACCAGTCTGCGGTAACCATCCATGTGATTCAGGGTGAGCGTAAGCGCGCGGCGGATAACAAATCTCTGGGTCAGTTCAACCTGGACGGTATTAACCCGGCACCACGCGGCATGCCACAGATCGAAGTCACCTTCGACATCGATGCTGACGGTATCCTGCACGTGTCTGCGAAAGACAAAAACAGCGGTAAAGAGCAGAAGATCACCATCAAGGCATCTTCTGGCCTGAACGAAGCGGAAATCGAAAAAATGGTTCGTGATGCCGAAGCTAACGCGGAATCCGACCGTAAGTTCGAAGAGCTGGTTCAGACCCGTAACCAGGGTGACCATCTGCTGCACAGCACCCGTAAGCAGGTTGAAGAAGCGGGCGATAAACTGCCAGCGGAAGACAAAACTGCGATCGAAACTGCACTGAGCGCGCTGGAAACGTCTCTGAAAGGCGAAGACAAAGCGGACATCGAAGCGAAGATGCAGGAGCTGGCACAGGTTTCTCAGAAGCTGATGGAAATCGCTCAGCAGCAGCACGCACAGCAGCAGGCGGGCGCTGATGCTTCCCAGAACAACGCGAAAGACGACGATGTTGTCGACGCTGAGTTCGAAGAAGTGAAAGACAAAAAATAATCGCCCTGATGCAGGGTAAGTAATCGGCACGGGCGTAGGAGAATTCTCCACGCCCGTGCTCGCATGTTAAGGGGCTTAAAAAAACCAATGGCAAAGCAAGACTATTACGAGATTTTAGGCGTTCCGAAAACTGCGGAAGAGCGTGAAATCAAAAAGGCGTATAAGCGCCTGGCCATGAAATTCCACCCTGACCGTAATCAGGGTGACAAAGAGGCTGAAGCCAAATTTAAAGAGATTAAAGAAGCCTACGAAGTCCTGACCGATGCACAAAAACGTGCGGCCTATGATCAGTACGGTCACGCGGCCTTTGAACAGGGCGGCATGGGCGGCGGTGGATTTGGTGGCGGCGGCTTCGGCGGCGGCGCTGATTTCAGCGATATCTTTGGTGATGTATTTGGCGATATCTTCGGCGGCGGACGTGGTCGTCAGCGCGCGGCGCGCGGCGCAGACCTGCGCTACAACATGGAGCTGACGCTTGAAGAAGCGGTTCGCGGCGTCACCAAAGAGATCCGTATTCCGACGCTGGAAGAGTGTGACGTTTGCCACGGCAGCGGCGCGAAAGCGGGGACTCAGCCACAGACCTGCCCAACCTGTCACGGTTCCGGTCAGGTGCAGATGCGCCAGGGCTTCTTCGCGGTGCAGCAGGCCTGTCCGCACTGTCATGGTCGCGGTACGCTGATTAAAGATCCGTGCACCAAATGCCACGGTCACGGTCGCGTGGAGAAAACCAAAACACTGTCCGTTAAGATCCCGGCAGGCGTGGATACGGGCGACCGCATCCGTCTGGCTGGTGAGGGTGAAGCCGGCGAGCACGGCGCACCGGCAGGCGATCTGTACGTTCAGGTTCAGGTGAAGCAGCACGCCATCTTCGAGCGTGAAGGTAACAACCTGTACTGTGAAGTGCCGATCAACTTTGCGATGGCGGCGCTGGGTGGCGAAATCGAAGTGCCGACGCTGGACGGTCGCGTTAACCTGAAAATCCCTGGCGAAACCCAGACCGGGAAGCTGTTCCGCATGCGCGGCAAAGGCGTTAAATCCGTTCGCGGTGGCGCGCAGGGTGACCTGTTATGCCGCGTGGTCGTGGAAACGCCGGTCGGCCTGAACGATAAGCAGAAACAGCTGCTGAAAGAGCTTCAGGAAAGCTTTGGCGGCCCGACGGGTGAGAAAAACAGCCCGCGCTCCAAAAGCTTCTTCGATGGCGTCAAAAAATTCTTCGACGATTTAACCCGCTAACCCGCCAGCTGGTTACTATCCTTTAAAGCCCGGAAGCGATTCCGGGCTTTTTGTTTATAGCGTTATTCCTCGGTTAAACTGAATATATACCCAATATTAATCTGTTTTTACCGATCTTTTTGCGCTGATATTATGGTTTTACCGAGGTATTGTTGTAAAAGAGAGTTTAAACGTGAAATTACTACACCGTTTCTTTAGCAGTGAGGCATCCGGCGGCGTCATCCTGATTATTGCTGCTGCGGCCGCCATGCTGCTCGCCAATATGGGCATGACGCGCGATCTCTATCACGCATTTCTGGAAACGCCCGTCGAGCTGAAAGTCGGGGCGCTGGAAATTAACAAGAACATGCTGCTGTGGATCAACGATGCGCTGATGGCGGTGTTCTTCCTGCTGGTGGGTCTGGAGGTTAAACGTGAGCTGGTGATCGGTTCGCTTGCCAGCCGCCAGCGCGCGGCGTTTCCGGTGATCGCGGCGATTGGCGGGATGATCGTTCCGGCGTTGCTCTTTCTCGCGTTTGCGTGGCAGGATCCGGTTGCGCGTGACGGCTGGGCGATCCCGGCCGCAACGGATATCGCGTTTGCGCTCGGGGTCTTAGCCTTGCTCGGTAGCCGCGTCCCGGTAGCACTGAAAATTTTCCTGATGGCGCTGGCGATTATCGATGATCTGGGCGCTATCGTGATTATCGCGCTGTTCTACACCAGCGATCTGTCGGTTCTGTCGCTGAGCGTGGCGGCCGTGGCTATTGTGGTGCTGGCCTTGCTGAACGTCTTCAACGTCCGACGTACGGGTATTTATATTCTGGTGGGCATGGTGCTGTGGACGGCGGTGCTGAAGTCTGGCGTGCATGCCACGCTGGCGGGCGTCATCGTTGGCTTCTTTATTCCGCTGAAGGAGCAGGACGGCAAATCGCCAGCCAGACAGCTGGAGCATGTGCTTCATCCGTGGGTGGGCTTTATGATCCTGCCGCTGTTTGCGTTTGCCAACGCGGGAGTTTCCCTGGCCGGGGTTACCCTGGACGGACTCACCTCCGTGCTGCCGCTGGGTATCATCGCCGGTCTGTTTATCGGTAAGCCGCTGGGTATCAGCCTGTTCTGCTGGCTGGCGCTGAAGCTGAAGCTGGCGTCATTGCCAAACGGGACCACCTTTAGCCAGATTATGGCCGTCGGCGTGCTGTGCGGTATTGGATTCACCATGTCGATCTTTATCTCGACGCTGGCGTTTGGCGCAAACGCGCCTGAGCTTATCGTCTGGGCAAAACTCGGCATTCTCATCGGGTCATTACTGGCCGCAGTCATTGGTTATACCTTGTTGAAGGTGAAATTGTCCGGACAGGCTGTCCAGGCATAACGGAAAACCGGGAGGAGGGGGCTCCTTCTCCCGATACACACTCAGGGAGAGAACACGCGATGTCTCATTTGAATTACAACCATCTTTATTACTTCTGGCACGTTTATAAACAGGGCTCGGTCGTGGGGGCGGCAGAAGCGCTTTACCTGACGCCACAAACCATTACCGGGCAAATCAAAGCCCTGGAAGAGCGGTTACAGGGCAAGTTGTTCAAGCGCAAGGGCCGTGGGATTGAGCCCAGTGAGTTGGGCGAGCTGGTGTTCCGCTATGCGGATAAAATGTTCACCCTGAGTCAGGAGATGCTGGACATCGTCAACTACCGCAAAGAGTCGAACCTGCTTTTTGACGTGGGGGTGGCGGATGCGCTGTCCAAACGGCTGGTGAGTGGCGTGCTGGATGCGGCGGTGGTGGAAGATGAACAGATCCATTTACGCTGCTTTGAGTCCACTCACGAGATGCTGCTGGAACAGCTGAGCCAGCATAAGCTGGATATGATTATTTCGGATTGCCCTATCGATTCCACGCAGCAGGAAGGCTTGTTCTCGGTGAAAATTGGCGAATGCGGCGTCAGTTTCTGGTGCATCAATCCGCCACCGGAAAAACCGTTTCCTGCCTGCCTGGAAGAGCGCCGCTTGCTGGTGCCGGGTCGGAGGTCCATGCTCGGACGGAAGCTGCTGAACTGGTTTAACTCGCAGGGGCTGAACGTAGAAATTCTCGGTGAGTTCGACGATGCGGCGCTGATGAAAGCCTTTGGCGAAGCGCATAACGCTATCTTCGTTGCTCCGACGCTGTACGCGCACGATCTCTATTCAGACGACAAAATAACCGAGATCGGCAGGGTGGATAACGTGATGGAAGAGTATCACGCCATATTCGCCGAAAGGATGATTCAGCACCCGGCGGTGCAGCGAATCTGCAATCGCGACTATTCGGCGCTGTTTACGCCGCCAGCAATCTGAAGACATAAAAAAACCCGCGTTAAGCGGGTTCTTTCAAACAAGCAACAACAAGTGGCGATTAAGCCAGTTTGTTGATCTGCGCGGTCAGGTTTGCTTTATGACGCGCTGCTTTGTTTTTGTGGATCAGACCTTTAGCAGCCTGACGATCCACGATTGGTTGCATTTCGTTAAATGCGTTCTGCGCTGCAGCTTTGTCGCCAGCTTCGATAGCTGCGTATACTTTCTTGATGAAAGTACGCATCATAGAGCGACGGCTTGCATTGTGCTTACGAGCCTTTTCAGACTGAACGGCACGTTTCTTAGCTGATTTGATATTAGCCAAGGTCCAACTCCCAAATATGATCTATGTGGACAATTCAAAGGCCGAGGAATATGCCCTCTATACCTTCTTTTGTCAATGGATTTGTGCAAATAAGCGCCGTTAATGTGGCGACGCTACGTTACGTAGTGATGGCGCAGGATTCTACCAGCTTGTCGTTCGTGAATACAGCTTTTCGGCGTAAAAATCGCAGTTCGCGGGCAGATTTTTTTGCTGCGAAAGGTCAGCGTGATGAAATCATACGGCTTTCTGTTTAGCGTGAACAATCGCCGGTTAACCTTAACCGCTGTACAAGGTATACTTTGGCGATTTTCACTGTTTTGAGCCAGTCATGAAGCTGATACGCGGCATACATAATCTCAGTCAAGCCCCGCACGGGTGCGTGCTGACCATTGGTAATTTTGACGGCGTGCATCGTGGGCATCAGGCGCTGTTGCAGGGATTGCGTAAAGAAGGCGAGGCGCGAGGCCTGCCCGTCGTGGTGATGATTTTCGAGCCTCAGCCGCTGGAGCTGTTTGCAGGCGAGAAATCCCCCGCGCGGCTGACGCGTCTGCGCGAGAAGTTACGCTACCTGGCGGAGTCAGGGGTGGACTACGTCCTGTGCGTAAGGTTCGACCGTCGTTTTGCCGCGCTGACCGCACAAAATTTTGTCAGCGACCTGTTGGTCAGGCAGCTTGGCGTGCAGTTTCTCGCCGTGGGCGATGATTTCCGCTTTGGCGCTGGTCGTCAGGGCGATTTCTTGTTATTACAGAAGGCTGGCCTGGAGTACGGGTTTGACGTCACCAGCACGATGACCTTCTGTGAGGGCGGCGTGCGCGTAAGCAGCACGGCGGTACGTCAGGCGCTGGCGAACGATGAACTGGACACGGCAGAAACGCTGCTGGGTCACCCGTTCACAATTTCAGGTCGCGTGGTCCATGGCGATGCGCTGGGCCGCACGATAGGTTTCCCGACGGCGAATATACCGCTGCGTCGTCAGGTCTCCCCGGTTAAAGGGGTCTATGCGGTGGAAGTGGCAGGACTGGGCGAGAAGCCTTTCTACGGCGTCGCCAACATTGGCACACGTCCAACGGTTGCCGGTGTGCGTCAACAGTTAGAAGTACACCTGCTGGACGTTGTAATGGACCTGTATGGTCGCCATATAGATGTGATACTGCGTAAAAAAATACGCAATGAACAGCGATTCGCTTCGCTGGATGAACTTAAGGCGCAAATCGCGCGAGATGAATTAACGGCCCGCGAGTTTTTTGGGCTTTAGAACCGGCTTAACTGCCTACGTGATAAATACGGAACCGAGAATCTGATGAGTGACTATAAATCAACCCTGAATTTGCCGGAAACAGGGTTCCCGATGCGCGGCGATCTCGCCAAGCGTGAACCGGGAATGCTGGCGCGTTGGACCGATGATGACCTGTACGGCATCATTCGTGCAGCCAAAAAAGGCAAAAAAACCTTCATTCTGCATGATGGCCCTCCATATGCGAATGGCAGCATTCATATTGGTCACTCTGTAAACAAGATTCTGAAAGACATTATCGTGAAGTCCAAAGGACTCGCGGGATATGACTCGCCTTACGTTCCGGGCTGGGACTGCCATGGTCTGCCGATCGAGCTGAAAGTTGAGCAAGAGTACGGTAAGCCGGGTGAGAAGTTCACCGCCGCAGAATTCCGCGCGAAATGCCGCGAATACGCTGCCACCCAGGTTGACGGTCAGCGCGCTGACTTCATCCGTCTGGGCGTGCTGGGTGACTGGTCGCATCCCTACCTGACCATGGACTTCAAAACCGAAGCCAACATCATCCGAGCGCTGGGTAAAATCATCGGCAACGGTCACCTGCACAAAGGCGCGAAGCCGGTGCACTGGTGCGTCGACTGCCGCTCTGCGCTGGCAGAAGCGGAAGTGGAGTATTACGACAAAACCTCGCCTTCTATCGACGTGGCCTTCGAAGCGGTCGATCAGGATGCGATCAAAGCTAAATTTGGTCTGCCTGGTGTAAGCGGCCCGATCTCTCTGGTGATCTGGACCACCACCCCGTGGACGCTGCCTGCTAACCGCGCGATCTCCCTCTCTGGCGAGTTTGAGTATGCGCTGGTGCAGATTGATGGCCGTGCGGTTATCCTGGCGAAAGACCTGGTCGAAAGCGTGCTGAAACGCGCGAACATCACCGATTACACCGTGCTGGGCACCGTAAAAGGTGACGCGCTGGAACTGATGCGCTTCAAACACCCGTTCCTGGACTTCGACGTTCCGGCGATTCTGGGCGACCACGTCACGCTGGACGCGGGTACCGGTGCGGTGCATACCGCCGGTGGCCACGGTCCTGACGACTACAACATCAGCCTGAAATATGGTCTGGAAATCGCTAACCCGGTTGGTCCGGACGGCTCTTACCTGCCTGGCACCTACCCGGCGCTGGACGGCATCAACGTCTTTAAAGCTAACGACATCATCGTTGACATGCTGCGCACCAGCGGCGCGCTGCTGCACGTTGAGAAAATGCAGCACAGCTATCCGTGCTGCTGGCGTCACAAGACCCCGATCATCTTCCGTGCAACCCCGCAGTGGTTTATCAGCATGGACCAGAAAGGCCTGCGCGCCCAGTCTCTGAAAGAGATCAAAGGCGTGCAGTGGATCCCTGACTGGGGCCAGGCGCGTATCGAATCCATGGTGGCTAACCGTCCTGACTGGTGTATCTCCCGTCAGCGTACCTGGGGCGTGCCGATGTCTCTGTTCGTACATAAAGAGACGCAGGAGCTGCACCCGAACACTCTGGAACTGATGGAAGAAGTGGCGAAGCGCGTCGAAGTTGACGGCATTCAGGCGTGGTGGGATCTCGACGCCCGCGACATCCTGGGCGCTGACGCAGACAGCTACGAGAAAGTGCCGGATACCCTGGACGTGTGGTTCGACTCCGGGTCTACCCACTCCTCCGTGGTTGACGTGCGTCCGGAGTTTGCTGGTCACGCTGCCGATATGTATCTGGAAGGGTCTGACCAACACCGCGGCTGGTTCATGTCATCGCTGATGATCTCCACCGCCATGAAGGGTAAAGCACCTTACCGCCAGGTATTGACCCACGGCTTCACCGTGGATGGTCAGGGCCGTAAGATGTCCAAATCTATCGGTAACACCGTTTCTCCGCAGGACGTGATGAACAAACTGGGCGCGGACATTCTGCGTCTGTGGGTGGCCTCTACCGACTACACCGGCGAAATGGCGGTCTCTGATGAGATCCTGAAACGTGCTGCTGACAGCTATCGTCGTATTCGTAACACCGCGCGCTTCCTGCTGGCGAACCTGAACGGGTTCGATCCGGTGAAAGACATGGTGAAGCCGGAAGAGATGGTTGTGCTCGATCGCTGGGCGGTAGGCTGCGCGAAAGCGGCGCAGGAAGATATTCTTAAAGCCTATGAGTCTTACGACTTCCACGAAGTGGTGCAGCGCCTGATGCGCTTCTGCTCCATCGAGATGGGCTCGTTCTACCTCGACATCATCAAAGACCGCCAGTACACCGCGAAAGCGGACAGCGTGGCGCGTCGTAGCTGCCAGACTGCGCTGTTCCACATCGCAGAGGCGCTGGTACGCTGGATGGCGCCGATCATGTCCTTCACCGCGGATGAAATCTGGGGTTACCTGCCGGGCGAACGCGAGAAGTATGTCTTCACCGGCGAGTGGTACGAAGGTCTGTTCGACCTCTCCAGCACTGAAGCAATGAACGATGCCTACTGGGACGAGCTGCTGAAAGTGCGTGGCGAAGTGAATAAGGTTATCGAGCAGGCGCGCGCTGACAAGAAAGTCGGTGGTTCGCTGGAAGCGACCGTGACCCTGTACGCCGAACCGGAGCTGGCGGCCAAACTGACCGCGCTGGGCGATGAATTACGATTTGTCCTGTTGACCTCCGGTGCGAAAGTTGCGGATTATGCCGAAGCTACTGCTGATGCTCAGCAGAGTGAACTGCTCAAAGGACTGAAGGTCGCACTGAGCAAAGCCGACGGTGAAAAATGCCCGCGTTGCTGGCATTACACCACTGATGTCGGTCAGGTGGCGGAACACGCAGACATCTGCGGACGCTGTGTAAGCAACGTCGCCGGTGACGGCGAAAAACGTAAGTTTGCCTGATGAGTAAAACTCTCTGTTCAACAGGACTGCGCTGGCTGTGGCTGGTGGTGGTGGTGCTGATTATTGATTTGGGCAGCAAGTTCCTGATCCTCCAGAATTTCGCTCTGGGGGATACGGTCCCGCTGTTTCCGTCGCTTAACCTGCACTATGCCCGCAACTATGGTGCGGCGTTTAGTTTCCTTGCCGACAGCGGTGGCTGGCAGCGCTGGTTCTTCGCGGGTATCGCTATCGGTATCTGCGTCGTGCTGGCGGTGCTGATGTACCGCTCAAAGGCCACGCAAAAGCTGAATAACATCGCCTACGCGCTGATCATTGGCGGCGCGCTGGGTAACCTGTTTGACCGCCTGTGGCACGGCTTTGTGGTCGATATGATCGATTTCTACGTCGGCGACTGGCACTTCGCGACCTTTAACCTCGCCGATAGCGCAATATGCGTTGGTGCGGCGTTAATCGTGCTGGAAGGCTTCTTGCCTAAATCGGCCGCGAAAGAGCAGGCGTAACAAAACCAGCCGGGTGACGCGTAGCGATCCCGGCCTACAGAATTTGTGGCCTCCGTAGGCCCGGTAAGCGTAGCGCCACCGGGCAACAGGTGACCCAAAACAAGCGAGCAATTTGCATGTCTAAATCCGTACAGAGCAACAGCGCGGTTCTCGTTCATTTCACGCTGAAGCTGGATGACGGCTCCACGGCCGAATCCACCCGCAACAATGGCAAACCGGCGCTGTTTCGTCTGGGTGACACCTCCCTGTCTGAAGGCCTTGAGCAGCAGCTTCTGGGTCTGAAAGAGGGCGAGAAAAAAGCGTTTTCGCTGGAGCCGGATGCGGCATTTGGCGTGCCAAGCCCGGACCTGATCCAGTATTTCTCGCGTCGTGAGTTTATGGATGCGGGTGAACCAGAAATCGGGGCGATTATGCTCTTTACCGCTATGGACGGCAGCGAAATGCCTGGCGTGATCCGAGAAATCAACGGCGATTCTATCACCGTCGATTTCAACCATCCGCTTGCCGGGCGTACCGTTCATTTTGATGTCGAAGTGCTGGAGATCGATCCGGCACTGGAGGAGTAAAATGCAGATCCTGTTGGCTAACCCGCGCGGCTTCTGCGCCGGTGTAGACCGCGCTATCAGCATTGTTGAAAACGCGCTGGAGATTTACGGCGCGCCGATTTACGTGCGTCACGAAGTGGTGCACAACCGTTACGTGGTCGACAGCCTGCGCGAGCGCGGTGCGATTTTTATCGAGCAGATCAGCGAAGTGCCGGACGGCGCAATCCTCATCTTCTCCGCGCACGGCGTCTCTCAGGCGGTACGCAACGAGGCGAAAAGCCGCGATCTGACCGTATTCGATGCCACCTGTCCGTTAGTGACAAAAGTGCATATGGAAGTGGCGCGCGCCAGCCGTCGTGGTGAAGAGTCAATTCTGATTGGTCACGCTGGTCACCCGGAAGTTGAAGGCACCATGGGCCAGTACAGCAACCCGGAAGGGGGCATGTATCTGGTTGAGTCACCGGAAGATGTCTTTACGCTGGACGTGAAAAACGAAGCCCGTCTGTCATTTATGACCCAGACGACGCTTTCCGTAGACGACACCTCAGACGTGATTGACGCCCTGCGCCAGCGCTTCCCGAAAATCGTCGGGCCGCGCAAAGATGATATCTGCTATGCAACCACCAACCGTCAGGAAGCCGTACGCGCCCTGGCTGAACAGGCGGATGTGGTGCTGGTGGTCGGCTCGAAAAACTCCTCTAACTCCAACCGACTGGCCGAACTGGCGCAGCGTATGGGGAAAGCGGCGTTCCTGATCGACGACGCAACGGACATTCAGGAAGCGTGGGTGAAAAACGCGGCCTGCGTCGGTGTTACCGCAGGCGCTTCAGCGCCGGATATCCTGGTGCAAAACGTCATTGCCCGCCTGCAAGAGCTGGGCGGTGGCGAAGCGGTGCCGCTGGAAGGCCGTGAAGAGAACATTGTCTTCGAAGTGCCGAAAGAGCTGCGAATCGACGCCCGCGAAGTGGAATAATGTCCTCTCAATCTTCAAAATGCCGGTGGCGAAAGCCTCCGGCATTTTTGTTTCTGGTTAACTGTGATTCACCATCAATATTGACGCTTTTATCACTAGGTTAATCGTTTAATCTGCCATCATGATATTGCTGTTCTCCTCGGGCCGGAGAGCGATATGAATTCAGACATCTTTTTGCCACCTCAGTTGACGTGGGCTACCGGCGCGCTAGCCGGCGGGCCGCTTATCCGCAAAACGACTCGTCTTGCGGATCTTCCTGGGATCTTCGCAGACGGCGAGGCGTGGAAGTGCGGCAATCCTCAAAAAAGTGTGTATGACGTAGACGTACTGGGCTCGCCCGTAGGGGAAGGGGCACTCTTCGTTGGGGTAACTCACCTGCGTGCGGGTAACGTGGGCGATGAGTTCTTTATGACTCGCGGTCATTTTCATCAGCGCCGCGAACAGGGCGAGGTCTATTTTGGCCTGCGCGGATGTGGCTTGTTGCTGCTGCAAACGGAGGCGGGCGACGCGCGGCTTGAGCAGGTGACGGCTGGCTCCGTGCATATTATTCCTCCTTTTACAGCGCATCGTTTGATTAACACTGGCAACGAGACGCTATCCTCCCTTGCCGTCTGGCCGAGCATTGCGGGACACGACTATGCGGCGCTGGCAGAGGGCTTCACCCTGCGGATCTTTGCCTCCGGGGAAGGTTACGAGGTGCGCCATGGCTAACTATGGCCTTGATATGACCATCACCCGTCAGCCGCTCGGTTTTTGCTACGGAGAGGATGTTACCGGGCCGATGCCGGAGATCAGAACACTGGATCAGATCCGCCCGTCGCTGCGCAATCCGGACTGCGAAGGGCCTGAACAGGTATATGCCATCGCGATGGACGTGGCGCGTCTGGCGGACAGGCCGGAGCTCGAAAAACGCATGCTGCTTTTTGGTGTGGTCACCTACGCGGCAGGCACGCTTGGCGATGAGCCGGTCCGCAGCCAGGGACATGTTCACCGTATTAGCCAGCACAGCGGATGGTCGCCCCCTGAGCTGTACGAAATCTGGCAGGGTAAAGCGATTATCTACATGCAGGAGTATGTGGACGACGATCCGGGACGTTGTTTTGCGGTACTCGCGGGGCCGGGTGAAAAGGTACTGGTCCCTCCCGGATGGGGCCATGCGACGATTTCGGCCTCGCCCAATGAGCCGCTGACGTTTGGTGCGTGGTGCGATCGGGAATATGGCTTTGAGTATGAGGCCGTTCGTGCGCGAAAAGGTCTGGCCTGGTATCCCTTAGTTCAGGGTAATCATATTGTCTGGCAGCATAACAGTCACTACAGACCAGGGCGCTTGCAGATGATTACGCCGAGAAGTTATCCGGAATTTGGCATTACTGATGCGCCTGTTTATCAGCAGTTTATTGATGACCCCGCACGGTTCCAGTTTATTTCGCGTCCGGATAAAGTCGCAGAACTGTGGAATAACTTCCATCCATAAAGAAGCCGGGGCATTGCCCCGGTTTTCTTATCCTGCAAACAAACCGGACGCCACGCCAAGCGCTGCCAGTATAAGCAGCAATATCATGGCTTTTACCGGCGACACGCCGCGTTTTGCCATCAGATACCAGGTCCCCAGCACCACCGCCAGCGGAAGCAGCTGCGGGAAAATACCGTCCAGCATCTGCTGAACGTGAATGTTAACCCCGTCCCGGGTGATGAACTCCAGCCCGGTGCCGAGCTTCACGTAGCTGGCCGCCACGCCGCCCATGACAAATACGCCCAGTAGCGAGAGCGCTTCCCGTAGCCGGGTAGATTTGCTGCTGACCAGCATCTCCACGGAGCCTGATCCCATCTGGTAGCCTTTGAGAAACAGGAACCAGGAGCCAGGGATAATGATGGCCAGCCAGGCAACGGTATAAAACAGTGGACCGAGGATATTTCCGCCTGCCGCCAGCGCCATCCCAATGCTAAGCAGGATCGGGATCAGCATGCCGGGGATCATCGAATCGCCGATCCCGGCAATTGGCCCCATCAGGCCTACCTTCAGGGTATTTATGGTTTCACCGTCAATCGGCTCGCCGTTGGCTTTTTTCTCCTCCAGCCCCAGCGCCATACCGTTAACGATCGCGCCAATCTGTGGCTCCGTGTTGTAGAACGACGCGTGACGGCGCAGCATCTCGGTACGTTGTACCGGGTCGGGATAGAGCTTTTTTGCGACCGGCAGCATGCTCAGGCAAAAGCCGAAGGATTCAAGGCGTTCAAAGCTCATTGAGGAGAGGTTGTGCATCATCCACGCTCGCCAGCAGCGGCGCAGATCCTTGCGGGTGAGTTTACGTTCTTCCATCAGAATTCATCCTCGTCGTCAGGGACAGGTGCTGAAGCCACGGCCTGCGGTGCCTCGGGTTTATAGTTGTAATGAATCAGTGCCAGCAGGGCGCCCACGATCACCAGCGCGACCATATTGAGTTTCAGGAAAACGATGCAAACGAAGCCCACCAGAAAGTAGATGAGCATGGTATAGCTTTTGATGATCTGCTTAAGCAGGATGGCAATACCGACGGCGGGCAAGATGCCGCCCAGCACATTCATGGTGGAGAGGACGATGTGCGGCAGGTTGTCCATAAACCCGCTAATGTACTGTGCGCCAAAAAAGACGGCGATAAAGGTAGGCACAAAGCGCAGCACAAAATTCATCGCCTGCGGCCAGATGGCGCTGTTGAGGTAGATCCCGCGCTCGTCGCCGTTCTCCAGCGCCACATCCGCACGATGGTTCCAGAAGGAGTTCAGCACCATCATCGCATTGAAGAGAATGGTTCCGGCGATCCCAATAGTCGCCGCCAGCGCGACGGCAACCTCAGGTCCTTTGCCGGAAAGTATTCCCAGTGCAATGGCCGGATAAGCCACAAAGTTTAAATCTGCTGGCATCGAGCCGCCGGGTGTCACCATTGCGATATACACCGCCTGCACCGCTACGCCAATCATAATCCCGGTTTTGATATCGCCCAGGATCAGGCCAACCAGCATCCCGGAAATGAGCGGTCGGGAGATGAGATACCAGCCGCCCGTCAGCCCTAAAAGCCACGGACTACTGAGTGCGCCCAGATAACACAGCAGGCCAATTAAAGCCGCTTCGATAATCATGATCTGCTCCTTATTTCAGCTTTTGTCTGGCATCCTGCCAGGTATAAAAACTGGCATCAGGAACCAGGCGGAATTCAATCGCGTGTCCCTGCCCGGTCAGCCACTCGAACGCCGCCGCTTCATCCTGGGTTACCGATTGATTCGGGCCGATGGTGATCGTGTTAGCCCGGGCGCTCATCGGGCCCACGTTAATTTTTCCGTTGCTGTTTTTCAGGCTAATGCCCGCCTGCTCAATGCGCTGTAGCGTGAGTGGAGATTTGCCAATCACGAAATAGCGCTTTTCGCTGGCAATCACTTTTGGCAGTTTTTCGATCGCGGTTGCCGTATCGAACAGCCACACTTTAGTATCTGATACGGCTCCTTTCATGACCGACGATAACAGCGGATCGGCCGCAACGGCATCGTCAATGGCAACGATGCCGTCGCAGGGCAGCTCCCTGGCCCAGCGTGTAATGAGCTGCCCGTGGATCACGCGATCGTCAATGCGTACAAAAGAAATACTCATATGCGGCTCCTTAAAAATCGTCTGTCTGTGCAGTATCTGCCGGTTTCGCCTGTACCAGCGTCGGCAGAGTAAGTTCGATAAGCTGCCCGGCAGCCTGATGAACATCGCGAGCCATCATCACCTCATCGGTTTGCAGCAGCATCGGGAAGTTGACTCCAGCCACCACGGCGACCGGCGGCTGCGTATGTGGGTTAAACGCGGCCTCACAGGCCACGTTCCACGGCGTGCCGCTTTGCATGTCGCACAGCACCAGCACGCCGTCAGCGTTGACGCTTGCCGCTTCCAGTGTGGAGATGAAATCCTGCCGGAAGCCCTCTATTCCCGCCTGTTCGGTCAGACAAATGGCGTGTACGCCGGGGAGCTCGCCGTATACCATCCGGCCGCTCTCCAGCAGCGCGGCGGCTAACGGCCCATGAGTGGCGACAATAAAATGAATCATCGTTAGCTCCTTACCCAGGCTTTGATAGTCGCGAGGGGGTGTCCGGAAGCACGGGCTGAAGGTGAAATGCGATAGTCACCTACGCTTGCCGGAATGATGAAGGTTTCGGCGTAATGGACGGTAAACGGCTCAAATGCACCGGTTGGGCTGTCGACAATTGCTTCGTCGCCCTCTACCAGATTCAGCACGTTCACGCCGCCGCCGGTGTGGTGCAAAACGGGTTCGCTAAACCAGTGGCGGCGGGTTTCGATAAATTCACGCTCGTGCAGGCCAGTACGCTCTTCACGCCAGCCGTTTCCTTCCGCGACAGGTTCGAACTGATTCACCAGATGCTGATGTACCCACCGCGTGTCGCGCTGCCAGTCGATCACCTTTTCACCGTGCTCCAGGTGGACCGGGCGCGGCAGCCCGTCCAGGCCCAGGCGGCCCCAGTCCCACAGTTTGAAGGTGAAAATATACGGCGTAGCGCTGATCTCCAGCACCATGGTTCCCGCGCCGGAGCAGTGCACCGTCCCAGCCGGGATCAGGAAATGATCGTGCTTTTTTGCCGGGATCTGATTAACGAAGCGGTCGTCATCAAACGGTTTTTCACCGCGACCCGCGCGCCTGAGATCGTCCATCATGGCCTCAGGGTCTGTGCCGGTTTTGGTCCCCAGATAGACGACGGCACCCGGCTCCGCTTCCAGAATGTAATAACTCTCATCCTGGGTATAGTGCATCCCAAACTGCTGCTGGATGTACTCGGTAATGGGGTGGACCTGGAAGCTCAGATTCTGGCCACCCATGGTGTCGAGGAAGTCAAAACGGATCGGGAATTCCGCGCCGAAACGTGCGTGAACTTTCTCGCCCAGCAGAGCACGGGGCTCAAGCAAAACCAGATCCTGAGAGGGGATCTCGATCCGCACTGCGCCAAAACGCAGTAACAGGCTGTTCTCCTCGGGCACGCAGTCAAAACCCCACGCGTAATTGGGTGCAGAGGGATCGAGATCGAATTGCTGTTTCATCCACTGGCCGCCCCAGACGCCAGGATCGAAAAAGGGCGCCACGCGGAAAGGCTGGGTGGTAGTTTGCTTCAGCCCGGCTCGCAGGCCCTCGCCGCTGACCATCGCGGGCTGGTTCGTCTGGGTTGTATCCAGTAAAAAATCGGTGCGCCTGAGCAGCGGTGTTTTGTGGCGATCGAAGACGCGCCATTCGACAAAAAAGGCGCGCTTGTAGCGACGAAGCATATCTTCCTGCTGATTATCTGCGCCCCAGTTCCCAGTCTCACCCCGGCGCATACGCTGCTGGATCTCCCAGCGCGGCAGATCGGCATACACCAGCACATCACCCGGATGGACAAGCGTCGCACCGGGTCCGTAGATCACAATCAGCCCCCCGGAACACTGGTTCACCTGAACCTGCAACGCCTCCAGACGCGCGGGATCGAAAAACTCTCCAAGCTGGTGGCAGGAGAGAACGCCAAAGACGCGATCGTCTGTGAGGTTGCGCGCCAGCATCTCATGAATGGCACACTCATCCCGTCGCGCCTGTTCAGCATTGATCGCCAGCGTCGGGCGTAGACGCGGCAGCACGTTCTCTTCAAGCTCGGTCATGCGCACGCCCGGATAGCAGTCAATCACCAGCACCGTGCGGCTGCGCTGTTGGGTTTTTGACTCAAGAACGCGGGTTATTGCTTCCCAGCCTTGCCAGGCGCTGTCATCAAAACCCTGTATCGCCACCGTGGGGAATTTGTCGTAGGTTGTCATTGTATCCTCCGTAATCGTTATTTAAGGTTATTCGATTAACCGTATTTGAGAAGAGTGGTTAACGCGATTAACCCGCCATAAATGCGAATCGAATCCAGAACAACAGCGGTAATGTGAAGAGTCTCACAGGGAAAAATGCAGAAAACAGGTTATTCGATTAACCTGTAGTGATGATGAAGGAGACAACATGACGGGAATTACACTGGCCGATGTCGCGAAACGCGCCGGCGTGTCAACGGCGACGGTCTCGATGGTGCTCTGCAACAAAGGCCGCATTTCGCAAAGCACGCGCGAACGTGTGCTTAAGGCGCTGGATGAATCCGGCTATGTCTATAACCAGACGGCAGCCAATTTACGTAACCGCAGCAGTAACCAGGTCGGGCTGCTCTTGCACGATATCACCAACCCTTTTTACAGCGAGATGACGGCAGGGCTAAGTCATGAAATGGAGCGCCACGAGCTGATGCTTTTTCTGGCGAATAGCGAGGAATCGGCAGAGCGACAGCAAAAATTTGTTGATTCACTGATGCGTAATAACGTCGGCGGTATGGTGCTGTGTGCGGCTCGGGAAACGCCCCAGGCCTTTTTTGAGGGTCTGAAGCGGCGCAATATTCCGGCTATCATGGTTGTGCGACCGCTGAACGATCCGGATTTTGATTTTGTCGGAACGGATAACTTCTTAGGCACGCAGATGGCGACGGAGCATCTGCTCAGAATGGGCCATCGGCACATTGCGTTCATTGGAGGGAGCCAGAATTCGGGCTCTCGGGCGCAGCGTATCGGGGGCTTTACCAGCAAGCTGCTGGAGTACGGCGTGACGCCGAATCCTGCCTGGATCAGAACCTCTCACGCCAGCCAAAGCGACGGCGCGCGCGTGGCAGAGGCGTTACTTCTCGAGCATCCACACATCAGTGCGGCGATTTGCTATCAGGATGTTGTGGCGCTGGGGGTGATGCAAAGCTTACGCAAGATGGGCCGTGAGCCGGGACGTGATTTTGCGCTGGTCGGTTTCGATGATATTACCGAAGCGGCTCTGGTGCAGCCCGCATTGACCACCGTATCGGTGGCGGCGAAAGAGATTGGTCGTAAGGCAGGGGAGTTACTTTACAGCCGCATACAGGGCAACGACGAACCCGCCAAACGCATCATTCTGCCGCCTGCGCTGGTGGTGCGGGAATCATGTGGTTTTAGCTGACGATCATGTCTTTCACTGATATCTCACCCTGTTTATCATTAAATTCTAATTATCGGCGTTTTCTGTGGCAGCCTGTGCAAAGGCTGGTTAATCTGAAAACGATTTACATCATTTTAACGTAAGAGAATAACTATGCATGATGCACAGATCCGCGTCGCCATTGCGGGCGCGGGTGGACGTATGGGCCGTCAGCTGATTCAGGCGGCACTACAGATGGATGGCGTGGCGCTTGGCGCGGCGCTGGAGCGTGAAGGTTCATCGCTTTTGGGAGCCGATGCAGGCGAGCTGGCAGGCGCAGGTCAGACGGGCGTTACCGTGCAGAGCAGCCTTGAGGCGGTGAAAGAAGACTTTGACGTATTTATCGATTTTACCCGCCCTGAAGGCACGTTGGCTCACCTGGCGTTTTGCCGTCAGCACGGTAAAGGGATGGTGATTGGCACCACCGGTTTTGACGAGGCCGGTAAGCAAGCCATTCAGGATGCGTCCACTGAGATTGCGATTGTCTTTGCGGCAAACTTTAGCGTGGGGGTAAACGTCATGCTGAAACTGCTGGAGAAGGCGGCGAAGGTGATGGGCGACTACACCGACATTGAAATCGTCGAAGCGCACCATCGCCATAAAGTCGATGCTCCGTCAGGCACGGCGCTGGCAATGGGCGAAGCGATTGCGTGTGCAATGGATAAAGATTTGAAAGACATCGCGGTCTATTCTCGCGAAGGCCACACTGGCGAGCGCGTGCCTGGCACCATTGGGTTTGCCACCGTTCGCGCGGGTGATATCGTCGGTGAACATACCGCTATGTTCGCCGATATTGGCGAAAGGATCGAAATCACTCATAATGCATCCAGCCGCATGACATTTGCAAACGGGGCGGTACGTTCGGGATTGTGGCTGAAAGGTAAGCGTAATGGTCTTTTTGATATGCGAGATGTCCTCGAACTCAACAATTTGTAAGCATTATTACCCTTCGTGATGTGGTTATTGCAGTCGTAATTACTTGATTGCATAGGGCAATATTTTATTGCCCTTTTATTTTGTCTGTTTGGGATGTTTATTGTGTCTAACTGATTTAAAGTAAGTGTTTTCTCGATAATTTCTGTTGCTGAACTGTAAATTTTGACCATTTGGTCCACTTTTTATTCCTGTAAGACGTTCCTTTCGATTAAACTGGATGCGCAAGCGGTTTCCACAGTGATTTAGTTGATCTTTTTGCCGCTTAATATGATTTCAGACCGCCAGGCTTGCAAAAGAATATACAAAACTCCCGTTTTAAGTTGACTTTTACATGGCAAATCCCCAGAATGCCGCCGTTTGCCAAAAATCCGCTGGCAACACATTTGCATTGATTCATGACATGGTTATGAATTAATATGCAAATAAAGTGAGTGAATATTCTCTGGAGGGTGTTTTGATTAAGTCAGCGCTATTGGTTCTGGAAGACGGAACCCAGTTTATCGGTCGGGCCATAGGGGCAACGGGTTCGGCGGTTGGGGAAGTCGTTTTCAATACTTCAATGACCGGTTATCAAGAAATCCTCACTGATCCTTCCTATTCTCGCCAAATCGTTACTCTTACTTATCCTCATATCGGCAATGTCGGCACCAATGCGGCTGACGAAGAATCCTCTCAGGTACATGCGCAAGGCCTGGTCATTCGCGACCTGCCGCTGATTGCCAGCAACTTCCGCAACACCGAAGACCTCTCTTCTTACCTGAAGCGCCACAACATTGTGGCGATTGCCGATATCGATACCCGTAAGCTGACGCGTCTGCTGCGCGAGAAGGGTGCACAAAACGGTTGTATCATCGCAGGGGATAACCTCGATGCGACGCTGGCGCTGGAAAAAGCGAAAGCCTTCCCGGGACTGAACGGTATGGACCTGGCGAAAGAAGTGACCACCGCTGAAGCCTACAGCTGGACGCAGGGAAGCTGGACGCTGGAAGGCGACCTGCCGGAAGCGAAACCGGAAAGCGAGCTGCCGTTCCACGTGGTGGCCTACGATTTTGGCGCCAAGCGCAACATCCTGCGTATGCTGGTTGACCGTGGCTGCCGCCTGACGGTGGTTCCGGCGAAAACCTCTGCTGAAGATGTTCTGAAGATGAACCCGGACGGCATCTTCCTCTCTAACGGTCCTGGCGACCCGGCGCCGTGCGACTACGCTATCGACGCCATCAAGTCCTTCCTTGAAACCGACATCCCGGTATTCGGCATCTGTCTCGGCCATCAGCTGCTGGCGCTGGCGAGCGGAGCGAACACCGTCAAGATGAAGTTTGGCCACCACGGTGGTAACCACCCGGTGAAAGATATCGACAACAACACGGTGATGATCACCGCGCAGAACCACGGCTTCGCTGTGGATGAAGCGACGATGCCAGCTAACCTGCGCGTGACGCATAAGTCACTGTTCGATGGTACCTTGCAGGGTATCCATCGCACCGATAAGCCTGCGTTCAGCTTCCAGGGCCACCCTGAAGCCAGCCCGGGCCCACACGATGCCGCGCCGCTGTTCGATCACTTCATCGAACTTATCGAGCAATACCGTAAGACCGCTAAATAATCAGGAGCTGAGAAGACCATGCCAAAACGTACAGACATAAAAAGCATCCTGATCCTTGGCGCTGGCCCGATTGTCATCGGCCAGGCCTGCGAATTCGACTACTCCGGCGCGCAGGCGTGTAAAGCCCTGCGTGAAGAGGGTTACCGTGTCATCCTGGTAAACTCTAACCCGGCCACCATCATGACCGACCCGGAAATGGCGGATGCGACCTACATCGAGCCGATTCACTGGGAAGTGGTACGCAAAATTATCGAGAAAGAGCGTCCGGACGCGGTGCTGCCGACCATGGGCGGCCAGACGGCGCTGAACTGTGCGCTGGAGCTGGAGCGTCAGGGCGTGCTGGAAGAGTTCGGCGTGACCATGATCGGTGCGACCGCCGACGCGATTGATAAAGCAGAAGACCGTCGCCGCTTCGACGTGGCCATGAAAAAAATTGGCCTTGATACCGCACGTTCCGGTATCGCGCACAATATGGAAGAAGCGCTGGCCGTTGCGGCTGAAGTGGGTTATCCGTGCATCATCCGTCCTTCCTTCACCATGGGCGGCACCGGCGGCGGTATTGCCTACAACCGCGAAGAGTTTGAAGAAATTTGCGAGCGCGGCCTGGATCTCTCCCCAACCAAAGAGCTGCTGATTGATGAATCGCTGATTGGCTGGAAAGAGTACGAGATGGAAGTGGTGCGTGATAAAAACGACAACTGCATCATCGTCTGCTCCATCGAAAACTTCGACGCGATGGGGATCCACACCGGCGACTCCATCACCGTTGCGCCAGCTCAGACGCTGACCGACAAAGAGTACCAAATCATGCGTAACGCCTCGATGGCGGTACTACGTGAAATCGGCGTGGAAACCGGCGGCTCAAACGTGCAGTTCTCGGTGAACCCGAAAACCGGCCGTCTGATTGTTATCGAAATGAACCCGCGCGTGTCCCGTTCCTCCGCACTGGCCTCCAAAGCCACCGGCTTCCCGATTGCGAAAGTGGCGGCGAAACTGGCGGTGGGTTACACCCTTGACGAGCTGATGAACGATATCACCGGTGGCCGCACGCCAGCGTCCTTCGAACCGTCCATCGACTACGTTGTGACCAAAATTCCACGCTTTAACTTCGAGAAATTCGTCGGTGCCAACGACCGTCTGACTACCCAGATGAAATCCGTTGGTGAAGTCATGGCGATTGGCCGCACGCAGCAGGAATCCCTGCAAAAAGCACTGCGCGGCCTGGAAGTGGGCGCGACCGGCTTTGACCCGAAAGTCAGCCTGGACGACCCGGAAGCACTGACCAAAATCCGCCGCGAGCTGAAAGACGCGGGCGCAGAGCGTATCTGGTACATTGCCGATGCCTTCCGCGCGGGCCTGTCCGTCGACGGCGTATTTAACCTGACTAACATTGACCGCTGGTTCCTGGTGCAGATTGAAGAGCTGGTGCGTCTGGAAGAGAAAGTGGCGGAGCTGGGCATCAACGGCCTGGACGCAGACTTCCTGCGCATGCTGAAGCGTAAAGGCTTCGCCGATGCGCGTCTGGCTAAGCTGGCGGGCGTGCGTGAAGCGGAAATCCGCAAGCTGCGCGACCAGTACGACCTGCACCCGGTCTACAAGCGCGTGGACACCTGTGCGGCTGAATTCTCGACCGATACCGCATATATGTACTCCACCTATGAAGAGGAGTGCGAAGCGAACCCGTCCGTCGACCGCGACAAGATTATGGTGCTGGGCGGCGGTCCAAACCGTATCGGCCAGGGCATCGAGTTTGACTACTGCTGCGTACACGCCTCACTGGCGCTGCGCGAAGACGGTTACGAGACCATTATGGTCAACTGTAACCCGGAAACCGTCTCGACCGACTACGACACTTCCGACCGCCTCTACTTCGAGCCGGTCACCCTGGAAGACGTGCTGGAAATCGTGCGCATCGAGAAGCCAAAAGGCGTGATCGTGCAGTATGGCGGCCAGACTCCGCTGAAGCTGGCGCGCGCGCTGGAAGCAGCAGGTGTGCCGGTTATCGGCACCAGCCCGGATGCGATTGACCGTGCGGAAGACCGCGAGCGTTTCCAGCAGGCGGTTGACCGTCTCAAACTGAAACAGCCGGCGAACGCCACCGTGACCGCAATTGAAATGGCCGTTGAGAAAGCGAAAGAGATCGGCTACCCGCTGGTGGTGCGTCCATCCTACGTACTGGGCGGCCGCGCGATGGAAATCGTCTACGACGAAGCGGACCTGCGTCGCTACTTCCAGACGGCGGTGAGCGTTTCCAACGATGCGCCTGTGCTGCTCGACCGCTTCCTCGACGACGCGGTTGAAGTCGACGTGGATGCCATCTGCGACGGCGAAAGGGTGCTGATTGGCGGCATCATGGAGCACATCGAGCAGGCGGGCGTGCACTCCGGTGACTCCGCCTGTTCTCTGCCAGCGTACACCCTGAGCCAGGAGATTCAGGACGTGATGCGCCAGCAGGTGCAGAAGCTAGCCTTCGAGCTCCAGGTTCGCGGCCTGATGAACGTTCAGTTCGCGGTAAAAGACAACGAAGTCTATCTGATTGAAGTCAACCCGCGTGCGGCGCGTACCGTACCGTTCGTCTCCAAAGCGACCGGTATTCCGCTGGCGAAAGTGGCGGCGCGCGTGATGGCTGGCCAGACGCTGGCTCAGCAGGGCGTCACGAAAGAAATTATCCCGCCGTACTACTCGGTGAAAGAGGTGGTACTGCCGTTCAACAAATTCCCGGGCGTTGACCCGCTGTTAGGGCCAGAGATGCGCTCTACCGGGGAAGTGATGGGCGTTGGCCGTACCTTCGCAGAAGCGTTTGCGAAAGCGCAGCTGGGCAGTAGCTCCACCATGAGAAAATCTGGCCGTGCGCTGCTCTCCGTTCGCGAAGGCGATAAAGAGCGCGTGGTTGACCTGGCTGCCAAGCTGCTGAAACAGGGCTTCGAGCTGGACGCCACTCACGGTACGGCGATTGTGTTGGGTGAAGCGGGTATCAACCCGCGTCTGGTGAACAAAGTGCATGAAGGTCGTCCGCACATTCAGGACCGCATTAAGAATGGCGAGTACACCTACATCATTAACACCACCGCAGGTCGCCAGGCGATTGAAGACTCCAAACTGATTCGCCGCAGCGCGCTCCAGTACAAAGTGCATTACGACACCACCCTGAACGGCGGTTTCGCGACGGCCATGGCGCTGAATGCGGATGCCACCGAGAAGGTGATTTCGGTGCAGGAAATGCACGCTCAGATTAGCAAGTAACACACATTGCCCGGTGCCATCCGGTTACCGGGCAATTTTCCCATCTTAAGAACCTTCTGGTTTTTCATCCGCTTTCAGTCAGTTAGCCTAAAATAGTTAGGTCGATAACGAAAATTCAACTGAGAGCAGGGGAATACACCATGCAAAATAAACTACTGATCGCTTCCGTTCTGGCTGCCACCGCAATGTTCACCGTGGCGGGCTGTTCGTCCAATCAGGCCGTAAAAACCACCGATGGCAAAACGATTGTTACTGACGGGAAACCGCAGGTGGATGACGATACCGGTCTGGTATCGTACAAAAACGCCGAAACCGGTCAAACTGAACAGATTAACCGTGACCAGGTTAAATCAATGGGCGAGCTGGATAACTAAAAAAAAGCAGTGGCACATGCCACTGCTTTTTTGCTTCAGGATGATCGATTACCAGCGATGGTTTAACAAAATATGACCGCCGTAGGCGGCATAGCTGTTTTCACCCCACTCGCCGCTGGCACGCAGGGAGATCGTCGTGGTTTCGTTCAGGTTGCCGGTTAAGCCCAACTCTAACTGACCACGATCTTCCGGCGTATCGTTGCTGACGGTCTCGTCGTTGAATGCCAGATCGTTTTGACCTGCACCTTTCAACCAGTTAACCGCAACGTACGGCTGCCAGGCCTTGACGTCCTTCTGCTGGAAGTAGCTTGCTTTAATGCCGAGACGACCAAAGACGCTGTCATTGTCAAGGGTAGTGACGCGTACGCCGTCGCGATCGGTATGATTTTCCTGATCGAGATAGCTGTAGATCACCTGCGCCTGCGGCTCGATCTTCCAGGTGCGTTCATTTTCAGACTGGATTATCCACGCGTGGCCGACTTCAACAGACGCGGCGAAACCTTCACTATCGTAGTCTTCATCGTTGCGATTGCTGGTGACGTTGTTGTTGTACCAGCTGTAAGCGGCCCAGGTATCAACGTAGCTGCCCAGACGTAATTTCTGATCTTCCTGCCAGGTGGCGTACAGCCCAACATTGAAGCCATCAACCTTACCCTGTGCGTCACGTACGTTGTGCTTCGCATCAGAGTGGGTCTTCGCCTGGCCTGCACCGAACATCCCGCCAGCACGCAGGATACCGTTATCCATTGGCTTGCTCATGAAATCGCTGCCGACTTGCAGTACGGTGGTGGTGGTGTCGTAGCTGACTTTATCGCCACCCGCATCGTTCTCGTGATAGCGACCCTTAACGTACATCCAGGTGTTCAGGTCGTCTTCATTGCGGAAGGTGATCTGGTCGCGATCGTCACGCTTATGCAGGAACATGCCCTGTGCGGCAAGGTAGTTACCTAAGTAAGCACCCACTTCAGGTGCCATGACTTCCGGAGCATTGTTACCGCCGTTGTCAGTGTTGCCGCCGTTATCGGTGCTGCCGCCGTTATCGGTGCTGCCGCCGTTATCGGTGTTGCCGCCGTTGTCGGTGTTGCCACCATCATCGGTGTTGCCACCGTTATCGGTGTTACCGCCATTGTCGGTGTTGCCACCATCATCGGTGTTGCCGCCGTTGTCGGTGTTATCGCCATCATCAGTATTGCCACCGTCATCGGTGTCGTCGGAAGGCTCATCAGAAGGCGTCGCCTTTGATTCCAGATACCAGTTGCCGTCACTGTGCTGGTAGAGGCTATATTCCCAGGCGCCTGCAACGACCGGTTTTGCCAGCGTCAGTTGGGCTTCGGAACTGCCGCCGATGCTGACAATTTCCATACCGTTAATGGTTTGCGCGCCTGCGCCGCCAATGTTGGTGATGCTGATGCCAGACTGACCGAAGCTGCTACCCGTAATAGTGAGGTGATCAGTTGGTGAATTATCTTCACCCAGGGTGCTGTTCATCACGATCTGGCTACCGTCAGAGCCGGTGTAGTCGCCATTAATCGTAAAATTATTGCCAACGCTCTTATTAGCCGCACTGAGTAACAGCGTGCCGCCATTAGTCACGTTGCCGTTGATGGTATCGACGCCGGAAGCGCTGAGCGTGGAGTTACCCTGGACTGCATTCCATGCCGCCAGCGTACCGCCGCTAAGAACCGCGATGTTGTTGTTCACTTCGCCTGCGGTGGCAAAGGTCGCGCCATTTTCAACGGTAACGGTGGCGTTACTGCCCTTGACGCCGAGCGTTGCGCCGGTGGAGACCAGCGTGGTGCCGCCGTGCAGAACCGTATCCCCTGTATAGCTATTTTTGCCCGTCAGGGTCAGGGTGTTGGAATCAACTTTTTCGACGTTACCGCTACCGGTCATGTCGGTGGCGAAAGTGAAATCGCTTCCCTGGTTAAAAATGACGGTACCGTTGTTGGTGAGCCCACCGCTGAGGGTCGCGGTTTTTTCGCCATCGCCCAGTTGCAACGAAGCATCTTTGGCCACCCGTGTATTACCGGTATTCGATACCGCGCCTGACAGGGTTAACGCGCCCGTGTCTATCAGCAAGGAATCGCCAGAGCCAATAATATCGAGATCGCCCGACAGCGCCCAATTTTCGCCCATCATTTTTATACTGGCAAAACCGTCGCCTTCGTTCAGACCCACAAAGTTACTGTCTTCCGTACCGGTGCCGATCAGGGTGAGAGTGTTTCCCGTGGAATTGGTGGAAATAACGTCACCGATAAGAATGGAACCCGTATCAAGCACCAGGGTGTTATTTTTATTGCTGGCAAACATAACAGCGGCTGTATCACCACTAATCGTTCCGCTATTCGTGATATCTACTTTTGCATTATTCGTTACATTAAAACCGTATTGCGCACCCTGCACGTTACCAGTATTTATGACCTTAGTGTTACCCTCGCTCAGAGCGATTCCATCATTCGCTGTGCCAGTGATCGTACCCGCATTATTAATGGCAACGCCTGCAAGTGCGTTCAGGCCAGTTTTACCTTTAATAACTCCGGTTGTGCTATTTGAAATACTTACAGCCGATGAGTTTTCACTAACGAATATACCATCCTCAAAAGCGGTTATATTCCCACGGTTGCTAATTTCACCTTGCATTGATTCAATACTAATAGCTGTAGCCGATTTCGATGTGATGGCGGCACCTTCCTCGTTATTCACCACAACACGTTGCGCGGCAGTATTTATATCCAGGCCAGTTTCCCTACCGGAAATATTCCCTTCGTTAGTGATATTATTGATAGTAAACCCAGTGACAGATACCGCCGCTTCACTATCTGCGGAAGATATCGTCACGTCTTTATTAATAACATATTCAGCATCGGCTGAGAAATCTTGAGGAACAGAAGTTGATTGGTCAATCGTTGCAGAAAACGCAACCGCAGGGGTGCATATCAACAAGGCAGGAAATATCTTTCCCAGAGTTTTGGTTGTATTATTTAATTGGGAGGGTTTGTTGCTCATGTACACATCCATTTGAGTGAGAAGGAATATTCGACACGTGTGTGAAACGTATATCGATCGCCTAAATAATGAGCTCAAAACAAAGAGCGTAAAATTATTATTTTTTCAATGGGTTATGTACAGACTGTTTTATTAAAGAATGACTTAAGGTCCTCTAAAAATATCTGTTGGCAATATGAGTTGTTACTATTATTTTGCGGCATGAATTTGTCGTACGCGTCGTTTTCTTTCTTTAGCGCCGTAATCGCTGTTAAGGTGGTGATGATTGCCAATACTTGCGATTTACTTTGAAGCGTAAGATGACCCCTTTAAGTCGGGGTGGTAACTGTCTACACTCATTGCTACAAGAAAAGTAAAAGACGGGCATATACATGATTCTGATAATTTATGCGCACCCCTATCCGCAGCACTCGCATGCGAATAAGCGGATGCTTGAGCAGGCAAGGACGCTTGAAAACGTAGAGATACGTTCCCTCTATCAACTCTATCCTGATTTCAATATCGATGTCGCCGCCGAACAGGAGGCGCTCTCCCGTGCCGATCTGATCGTCTGGCAGCATCCGATGCAGTGGTACAGCACGCCTCCGCTGCTGAAATTGTGGATCGACAAAGTTTTCTCCCACGGTTGGGCATATGGACACAACGGCAACGCGCTTCAGGGCAAAAGCCTGATGTGGGCTGTTACCACCGGCGGGGGGGAAAGCCACTTTGAGATTGGCGCCTTCCCCGGATTTGACGTGCTGGCGCAGCCGCTCCAGGCTACTGCCCTTTACTGCGGTCTGAACTGGCTTCCGCCTTTTGCGATGCACTGTACCTTTGTCTGCGACGATGAAACCTTGCAGGCGCAGGCTCGTCACTACAAACAACGTTTACTTGAGTGGCAGGAGACGCACAATGGATAGCCATACGCTGATACAGGCGCTGATTTACCTCGGCGCGGCGGCATTAATTGTGCCCGTGGCGGTTCGTCTGGGGCTGGGCTCGGTGCTCGGCTATCTGATTGCCGGGTGTGTGATTGGCCCCTGGGGCTTTCGGCTGGTGACGGATGCCGAGTCGATCCTGCATTTTGCGGAGATCGGCGTGGTGCTGATGCTGTTTGTGATTGGTCTGGAGCTGGATCCGCAGCGGCTGTGGAAACTGCGCGCCTCGGTGTTTGGCGGAGGCGCCCTGCAAATGCTGGCCTGCGGTCTGCTGTTGGGCGGGTTCTGCATTCTGCTGGGGATGGAGTGGAAAGTCGCAGAGCTGATCGGCATGACGCTGGCGCTCTCCTCGACGGCGATTGCCATGCAGGCAATGAACGAGCGTAATCTGACGGTGTCGCAAATGGGGCGCAGCACCTTCTCCGTACTGTTGTTCCAGGATATTGCCGCCATCCCGCTGGTGGCGATGATCCCGCTGCTGGCAGCCAGCGGCGCATCAACGACGCTGGGAGCATTTGCCTTATCAGCGCTGAAGGTTGCCGGTGCGCTGGCGCTGGTTGTTCTGCTTGGTCGCTACGTAACGCGTCCGCTGCTGCGCTTTGTTGCTCGCTCTGGCCTGCGCGAAGTATTCAGCGCCGTTGCGTTATTCCTGGTGTTTGGTTTTGGATTGCTGCTGGAAGAGGCCGGGCTGTCGATGGCAATGGGCGCCTTCCTCGCGGGGGTCTTACTGGCAAGCTCCGAATACCGTCACGCGCTGGAAAGCGATATCGAGCCGTTTAAAGGATTGCTGCTGGGGCTGTTTTTCATCGGCGTCGGGATGTCTATCGACTTCGGGACGCTGGTAACCCATCCGCTGCGCATCATCATTCTGCTGGTGGGTTTCCTGGTCATTAAAATGGCGATGCTGTGGCTGATTGCCCGCCCGTTAAATGTGCCAAAACCGCAACGCCGCTGGTTTGCCGTGCTGCTGGGGCAGGGGAGTGAGTTTGCTTTCGTTGTCTTTGGCGCAGCGCAGATGGCAAATGTACTTGATCCGGAATGGGCAAAAGCGCTGACGCTGGCGGTTGCGCTGTCGATGGCCGCAACGCCGATCCTGCTGGTGCTGCTGACGCGTCTGGAGAAAACGGGAAGCGAACAGGAGCGAGAAGCCGATGAGATCGACGAGGAGCAGCCGCGGGTGATCATCGCCGGATTTGGCCGCTTCGGGCAGATTACTGGCCGTTTACTGCTCTCCAGCGGTGTCAAAATGGTCATTCTCGATCACGATCCTGACCATGTCGATACGCTGCGTAAATTCGATATGAAAGTGTTTTACGGTGATGCGACCCGCGTCGATCTGCTGGAATCCGCCGGGGCGGCGAAAGCCGAGGTGTTGATTAATGCCATTGACGATCCAGAGACCAGTATGCAGATGGTTGAGCTGGTCAAAGAGCATTTTCCGCATCTGACCATTATCTCCCGTGCGCGCGATGTGGATCACTACATCCAGCTGCGTCAGGCGGGTGTGGCAGCCCCTGAACGTGAAACCTTCGAAGGGGCGCTCAAATCTGGCCGCATGGCGCTGGAAAGCCTGGGGCTTGGCGCGTATGAGGCACGTGAGCGTGCCGATCTGTTCCGCCGTTTTAATCATGAGATGGTGGAAGAGATGGTGGCGATGGCGAGCAGTACGGCAACCGAACGCGCTGCGGTGTTTAAACGCACCAGCACCATGCTGACGGAGATCATCAACGAGGATCGTAATCATCTGTCGCTGGTTCAGCGCCACGGCTGGCAAGGAACGGAAGAGGGCAAGCATACTGGTGATCCTGCGGATGAACCGGAGAGTAAACCCTCTGCGTGAAGTGGAGTTGCCAGCAATATTAAAAAATTTCTAATTCTTTACCCTGCCGCCAGTCGACGAAAGATTAAGCTTTCCGTATAGTGGCGGCAATTTTTTGCATCCGGGAAATTTTCAATGATCAGTCTGATTGCAGCGCTGGCGGTAGACCGCGTTATCGGCATGGAAAACGCCATGCCGTGGAACCTGCCTGCCGATCTCGCATGGTTTAAACGTACTACGTTAAACAAGCCGGTAGTGATGGGCCGCCTGACCTGGGAGTCGATTGGTCGTCCGCTGCCGGGTCGTAAGAATATTGTGATCAGTAGCCAGCCGGGCACTGACGATCGCGTTCAGTGGGTTAAGTCCGTAGATGAAGCCATTGCCGCCTGCGGCGATGCCGAAGAGATCATGGTGATCGGCGGGGGGCGTGTGTATGAGCAGTTCCTGCCAAAAGCGCAGAAACTGTATCTGACGCACATTGATGCGGAAGTGGAAGGGGATACCCATTTCCCGGATTACGATCCGGACGAGTGGGAGTCCGTATTCAGTGAGTTTCACGATGCGGATGCGCAGAACTCACACAGCTACTGCTTCGAAATTCTGGAACGTCGTTAACGGTTTTATCCTCTCCCCGAAGGGAGAGGATAAACATCTTCAGGAGGCGACTGCCTCACCCTCGCCTAAGTCCAGCTGTCGGTTGGATGGCTGCACAAAGTAAGTTTTATCTTCCCAGCGTAAGCAGGTTAAATCCCCGCCCCAACAGCATCCGGTATCCAGCGCATAGATATTTTCCGGGGTGCCTTTTCCTTCCAGCGATGCCCAGTGTCCAAATACCACACTGTATTCGTTTGTCACGGGGCCCGGAATCGCAAACCATGGCTTAAGCGGCGCAGGGGCATTTTCAGGCGTATCTTTGCAATACATATCCAGTTGCCCGTTCGGGAAGCAGTAGCGCATCCGCGTAAAAGCATTGGTGATAAAACGCAGTCGTGCCAGGCCGCTGAGGTCATCACTCCAGTTATTTGGCATGTCGCCGTACATCGCATCAAGGAAGAACGGGTAGGAGTCGCTCGCCAGCACCGCTTCGGCGTCGCGCGCGCAGGTTTTTGCCGTCTCAAGATCCCACTGAGGCGTGATGCCGGCATGCGCCATCACCAGTTTTTTCTCTTCGTCAATCTGTAGCAGCGGCTGGCGACGCAGCCAGTTGAGCAACTCATCGGCATCCGGTGCTTCCAGCAGGGGGGTAATGCGATCTTTCGGCTTATTACGGCTGATCCCGGCATATACGGCCAGCAGATGCAGATCGTGGTTGCCCAGCACCATGCGCACGCTGTCACCCAGCGATTTGACATAGCGGAGGACGTCCAGGGAACCGGGACCGCGCGCCACTAAGTCGCCCGTCAGCCAGAGCGTGTCCTGCCCGGGGGTGAAGTCGACCTGTTTTAATAATGCGATCAGTTCATCGTAGCAACCGTGAACGTCGCCAATCAGATATGTAGACATTAGATTAATGAATAAGTGTAGGTACGGCGAGACGGAATACGGGAATAGCAATGCGGAAAGCATTGCCGTCGGCATCGACCATTTCATAATGGCCTTGCATGGTACCCAGCGGCGTTTCAATGACCGCGCCGCTGGTGTACTGATACTCTTCGCCAGGGGCGATATGGGGTTGTTCACCGACCACACCTTCGCCCTGGACTTCAATTTCACGGCCATTGCCGTTGGTGATAAGCCAGTAGCGCCCGAGCAGTTGCACAGGCATCCGCCCCAGATTGCGAATGGTTACGGTATAAGCAAAGACAAAACGTTCTTCATCCGGTGTGGATTGGGACTCAATGTAGACGCTTTGAACCTGAACACAGACGCGGGGCGAATCAATCATGGCTTAGCTCTCCTTCGGCGGCGCATTGTCGCTGATGTAATTAGCCAGCTTGCAGTACTGCTCTACGGAAATATTCTCCGCACGCATTGCCGGGTCGATGCCCAACTCAGCTAATACGTCAACGGTAAACAGATTGCCAAGGCTGTTACGAATCGTTTTACGGCGCTGGTTAAAGGCTTCTGTCGTGATACGGCTCAGCACGCGCAGGTCTTTGACCGGGTACGGCATCGTTTTATGTGGCACCAGGCGCACAACCGCAGAATCTACCTTTGGCGGTGGCGTGAATGCGGAAGGCGGTACTTCTAATACCGGGATCACGTTGCAGTAATATTGCGCCATCACGCTTAAACGACCATACGCTTTACTGTTCGGCCCTGCAACCAGACGGTTAACGACCTCTTTTTGCAACATGAAGTGCATGTCGGCAATGGCATCAGTATAGCTAAACAGATGGAACATCAGCGGGGTGGAGATGTTGTACGGCAGGTTACCGAACACGCGCAGCGGCTGTCCCATTTTTTCTGACAGTTCGCCAAAGTTCATGGTCATCGCATCCTGCTGATAAATCGTCAGCTTCGGCCCGAGGAACGGGTGCGTTTGCAGACGCGCGGCCAGATCGCGGTCGAGTTCGATAACGGTCAGTTCGTCGAGGCGTTCGCCTACCGGCTCGGTCAGTGCGGCAAGACCCGGGCCGATTTCGACCATGGCCTGACCTTTCTGCGGATTAATGGCAGAAACGATACTGTCGATCACAAACTGATCGTTGAGGAAGTTTTGCCCGAAGCGTTTACGGGCTAAGTGGCCCTGATGGACTCGATTAGTCATTGAGTATTAACAATCATTTTGATGGCGAGATTAAGCGCCGTAATAAAACTGCCGACATCCGCTTTTCCCTGGCCTGCCAGATCCAGCGCAGTACCGTGGTCAACGGACGTTCGAATAAAGGGTAAACCGAGGGTGATATTCACCCCGCGGCCAAAGCCCTGGTATTTTAGCACGGGCAGACCCTGATCGTGGTACATCGCGAGTACGGCGTCGGCATTATCCAGGTATTTGGGCTGGAAAAGGGTGTCGGCAGGCAGAGGCCCGCTGAGGTTCATCCCCTTCGCCCGCATCTCCTCAAGCACCGGAATGATGGTGTCGATCTCTTCGGTGCCCATATGTCCGCCCTCACCCGCGTGCGGATTCAGGCCGCAAACCAGCACATGCGGCTGCGGAATGCCGAATTTGGTTTGCAGATCGTGATGCAAAATGCCAATGATCTCACGCAAGAGTTCAGGCGTAATGGCATCCGGAATGGCTTTGATCGGCAGGTGCGTTGTTACCAGCGCAACGCGCATTGCTTCGGTTGCCAGCATCATCACCACTTTCGGGCTGTGCGAACGCTCTTCGAAAAATTCGGTATGCCCGGTAAACGGAATGCCCGCGTCATTGATCACGCCTTTATGCACCGGACCGGTGATCAGGGCGGCAAATTCGCCCTGAAGGCAACCGTCACAGGCGCGCGCCAGCGTCTCGACAACGTAGTGGCCGTTTTCGGTGTGTAACTCACCGGGGACAACAGGCGCACGGAGCGGAACAGAAAGCAGGGTGAGAGTACCCGCCTGCTGCGGTGCGGGCTGTTGGCCTTCAACGTAAGGGAGGAGCGTTAAAGGCAGACCGAGCAAAGCTGCCCGGTCTTGTAACAGTGTTGCATCTGCGCAGACAACCAACTCTACCGGCCAGCTGCGCTGGGCGAGCTGAACCACAAGGTCAGGCCCAATCCCGGCGGGTTCGCCGGGGGTGATCACAACACGATGCGGTTTCATCAGTTGCTCAACACTTTCACGTAAGCGCTGGCGCGTTGTTCCTGCATCCAGGTTGCGGCTTCTTCAGAGAACTTACGGTTAAACAGCATGCGATACGCACGGTCTTTCTGCGCCGCGTCGGTTTTATCCACGTTGCGCGTGTCCATCAGCTGGATCAGATGCCAGCCGAAGGAGGAGTGTACCGGCGCGCTCATCTGGCCTTTATTCAGCTTCATTAACGCATCGCGGAAAGCCGGATCGTAAATATCCGCTGCCGCCCAACCCAGGTCACCGCCCTGGTTTGCAGAGCCAGGATCCTGAGAGAACTCTTTTGCCGCTTTATCGAAGGTGGTTTTACCGCTCTTGATGTCTGCGGCGATCTGTTCCAGCTTCGCACGAGCCTGATCGTCAGTCATGATCGGAGACGGCTTAAGCAGGATATGACGCGCATGCACTTCGGTAACCGAAATGTTCTGGCTCTGGCCGCGCAGGTCGTTCACTTTCAGAATGTGGAAGCCCACACCGGAACGGATTGGACCGACGATGTCGCCTTTCTTCGCCGTGCTCAGCGCCTGGGCAAACAGGGATGGCAGCTCCTGAATACGCCCCCAGCCCATCTGGCCGCCTTTCAGCGCCTGCTGGTCAGCGGAATAGGTGATCGCCAGCTTGCCGAAGTCATCGCCATTACGCGCCTGCTCAACGATAGCGCGCGCCTGGCTTTCCGCCTCAGCCGCCTGATCGGAGGTTGGGTTTTCCGGCAGTGGGATCAGGATGTGGCTCAGGTTAAGCTCAGTGCTGGCATCATTCTGATTCCCCACCTGTTTTGCCAGGGCATCCACTTCCTGAGGCAGGATGGTGACGCGGCGACGGACTTCATTGTTACGCACTTCTGAAATCAGCATCTCTTTACGGATCTGATTACGGTAGGTGGCATAGCTGATGCCGTCGTAGGCCAGGCGGCTACGCATCTGATCCGGGGTAATGTTGTTCTGCTTTGCAATGTTGGCGATCGCCTGATCGAGCTGCTCGTCAGAGATCGTCACGCCCATTTTCTGGCCCATCTGAAGAACAATCTGATCCATGATCAGACGCTCCAGGATCTGGTGGCGCAGCGTAGCGTCATCCGGAAGCTGTTGACCTGCTTCGCCCGAGTTGAGCTTTACAGATTTCATCAAACCGTCAACGTCACTTTCAAGCACGACGCCGTTGTTAACCACAGCCGCGACTTTATCGACAACCTGTGGGGCCGCGAAGCTGGTATTCGCAACCATAGCGACACCGAGTAGCAGCGTTTTCCAGTTCTTCATACTTTTTCCATTTCAATTAACCGCAAAGCGGATTACGTTGTAAATCAAGCACATTACAATGAACTACGATACGGCAGAATGTTCGAGCGCAGCATCTGCTGCGTGCCCAGACCGTAGTTAGAACTCAGGCCGCGCAACTCGATATTAAAGCCGATCACGTTATCATATTTGCCCTGACTGTTTTGCGTATCCCAGCCGTTAAGTTTGCGTTCGTAACCGACACGTATTGCGTAACAGCAGGAGTTGTATTGCAGACCCAGCATCTGGTCAGCAGGTTTTTGGGCATTCGTGTCATAGTAGTAGGCCCCGACGACTGACCAACGATCGGCGATCGGCCAGCTCGCGGCGGTACCCACCTGTGAAATACCGTCTTTGTATTGGTCTGTATTCGCATAGTTTGGCAGCGTCGCCTGGATATACTCCGGGCTGGCGTAACGGTACGTCAACTGCAACATGCGGTCTTCATCACGACGGTATTCGATGGCTGCGCTGCCCGTCGCGATATTGTCCAGTCGTGTATCGTACTGAACACCACCGCGCAGACCCCAACGATCCGTCATGCGCCAGTAGGTGTCGCCCGCCCATACCAGTGAGCCCGTTTTGTTGTCTTTCTCCCAGTTAATGTCGTCATCACCGGTACGAGACTCGGTGAAATAGTAGATTTGACCAACAGAAACGTTAAAACGTTCAACGGCAGCATCATCATATACGCGCGTTGTGACGCCAGTCGTTAACTGGTTAGCAGACGCAATACGGTCAAGCCCGCCGTAGGTACGGTCACGGAACAGGCCGCTGTAGTCTGATTGCAGGAAGGAAGAGTCGTAGTTTTGAATTTTGCTCTGATCGCGATAAGGCACGTACAGATACTGCATACGCGGCTCAAGCGTCTGGGTGTATCCATCGGCGAGAAGGCCCATATCACGTTCGAAGATCAGCTTCCCGTCCATTTTGAATTGCGGAAGCGTACGGTTTACCGACTCTTCAAGATCGGTGCCATAGCGTTTGTTATACCAGTCCAGATTTTTCTGCTGGTAGTGGGTGGCCATCAGCTTAGCTTCGGTATTCAGGCTCGCCCAGTCGTTTGACCACGGCAGATTGATCGTCGGCTCGATATGCAGACGCGTTGATTCCGGCATATCCGAGTTGGTGTTGACGAAATGGACCGCCTGAGCATAAACGCGCGTGTCGAAAGGACCCACATCGTTCTGGTACCAGTTCACGTCCAGCTGCGGCTCGGCACCATAGGTACTACGCGATTGTGTATCAAATACCTGGAACTGTTTGGTCGACACCGTCGCGTCAAAGTTCTCAATGGCGTAGCCCACGCTGAATTTCTGCGTGGCGTAACCGTCGGTACTGGAGCCGTATTTAGAATCAAAGTCGTTGAAGTAATACGGATCGCTGACTTTGGTGTAGTCGATGTTGAAACGCCACACCTGATCCAATACCCCGGCGTGCTTCCAGTAGTACATCCAGCGGTGCTTATCACCTTCGCTCGGATGCTCGTCCTGGAACACCTTATCTGATGGCAGATAATCAAATTCCATCAGACCCGCGCCCGCCTTGGTCAGATAGCGGAATTCGTTCTCCCACATGATGTTACCGCGCTTATGGATATAGTGCGGCGTGATCGTGGCGTCCATGTTGGGCGCAATGTTCCAGTAGTACGGCAGGTAGAACTCAAAGTAGTTCGACGTGCTGTACTTGGCGTTCGGGATCAGGAAACCTGAACGACGTTTGTCACCCACAGGCAGTTGCAGGTAAGGGCTATAGAAAATGGGCACCGGGCCGAGTTTAAAACGGGCGTTCCAGATCTCTGCAACCTGTTCTTCACGGTCGTGGATCACTTCACTGCCCACAACGCTCCAGGTATTTGACCCTGGCAAACAGGAGGTAAACGTGCCGTTTTCGAGAATGGTGTAGCGGTTTTCGCCGCGCTGCTTCATCAGGTCCGCGGTACCGCGCCCCTGACGACCGACCATCTGGTAATCACCTTCCCAGACGTTGGTGTCTTTGGTATTCAGATTCGACCAGGCTTTCGGACCTTTCAGGATGACCTGATTGTCGTCATAGTGCACATTACCCAGCGCATCCACCGTACGGACAGGCGCCTGAGCACCTTCCGGTTGCTTCTGGTGCAATTGCACTTCGTCAGCAAGCAGGCGACTGTTTCCCTGGTTAATATCGACATTGCCCGTAAAGGTCGCATTGTCAGGATAATTACCTTTTGCGCTGTCGGCATTAATGGTGACGGGTAAGTCATTCGTATCGCCTTTCACCAGTGGGCGATTGTAACTTGGGACGCCAAGCATACACTGCGAGGCGAGATCGGCTGCGAGCCCCTGTTGGCTATACAGGGCGGTGCCAATCATTGTGGCCAGAAGGGTGGGGATACGTTTTTTCATACGTTGTATTTTATTGTTCCGTCATCAGTGGCTACGGCTTACAAACGCTCAGAGACTATCTTACTCATCAGCGCAGTACCAGCGTTAATCCTGCCCGTTTGCGCGCCAGAGTGTTAGGCTCGCTATCGAATGACGAGTATGATAATGCAAATTATAGGCGATGTCCCTCAATTGACCGTGGCGCGACCACTGTAATGATGGCGTTGCGTCGGCCAGGAACATGACCATTCGGGGAGTATATGCAGTATTGGGGTAAAATAATCGGCGTTGCGTTCGCAATTATTATGGGTGCCGGATTCTGGGGTGTCGTTCTTGGCCTCATTATCGGCCATATGTTTGATAAAGCACGCAGCCGCAAAATGGCCTGGTTTGCCAACCAGCGCGAGCGCCAGTCACTCTTTTTCTCCACCACCTTCGAGGTGATGGGGCACTTAACCAAATCAAAAGGACGCGTAACGGAAGCCGATATTCAGGTGGCCAGCGTCTTTATGGATCGCATGAATCTGCACGGCGAATCCCGCATCGCGGCGCAGAATGCGTTTCGGATTGGTAAATCAGATCACTACCCGCTGCGTGAAAAAATGCGGCAGTTCCGTAGCATCTGTTTCGGGCGTTTTGATTTAATTCGGATGTTTCTGGAAATTCAAATCCAGGCCGCCTTCGCGGATGGCTCTCTGCATCCGAATGAACGGGACGTCCTGTATGTGATTGCTGAAGAGTTGGGCATTTCCCGCATGCAGTTCGATCAGTTCCTGCGCATGATGCAGGGCGGCGCGCACTTTGGCGGCGGTTATCAGCAGCAATCGTCCGGCGGCGGCTGGCAGCAGGCGCAGCGTGGCCCTACGCTTGAAGATGCCTGTAACGTCCTCGGCGTGAAGCCGTCTGACGATGTTACGACCATCAAACGCGCCTATCGTAAGCTGATGAGCGAGCACCATCCGGATAAGCTGGTGGCGAAAGGCCTGCCGCCAGAGATGATGGAGATGGCGAAACAAAAAGCGCAGGAAATCCAGAAAGCCTACGAGCTGATTAAAGAGCAGAAAGGTTTTAAATAAAAAAATGGCCCGACACAGTCGGGCCATTTTTTCAGAAGTCCACCGGGGCTTTGAACGTCATGGCGTTGCCGAAAGCAGGGTGGGTGATGGTGAGCGTCTGCGCATGCAGTTGCAGGCGCGGCGCTAACGCCAGCGCTTCCGGCGGCGCATAGAATCTGTCCCCCAGAATGGGGTGACCCATCGCAAGCATATGCACACGCAGCTGGTGGGAGCGCCCGGTAATCGGCTTCAGCAGGACGCGCGCGGTGTTATCCGGCGCGTACTCCAGCACTTCATACTCGGTTTGCGCGGCCTTGCCGGTTTCGTAACACACCTTCTGCTTTGGCCGGTTCGGCCAGTCGCAAATCAGCGGTAAATCCACCAGCCCTTCCGCCTGCGCCGGATGGCCCCAGACGCGCGCGACATACTGTTTCTTCGGCTCGCGCTCGCGGAACTGACGCTTCAGCTCGCGTTCTGCCGCTTTATTCAGAGCCACCACAATCACGCCGCTGGTCGCCATATCCAGACGATGGACCGACTCGGCCTGGGGATAATCACGCTGGATACGCGTCATCACGCTGTCTTTATGCTCTTCCAGACGCCCCGGCACGGATAACAAGCCGCTCGGCTTGTTAACCACCATAATGTGCTCGTCCTGATACAGAATGACCAGCCACGGATCCATCGGGGGATTGTAGGGCTCCATTACCATCTTGCGCTCCGCTTACTGATGCGTCACAACGATAAGACGCAGGGCGTCGAGACGCCATCCCGCCTGATTCAGGCTTTCCAGCACCTGCTGGCGGTTGCTCTCAATGGCGGCCAGCTCATCGTCACGAATGTTAGGGTTCACTGCTTTCAACGCTTCCAGACGCGACAGCTCGGCAGAAAGCTTCTCATCGGCTTCGCTACGCGCCGCATCGATCAGCACTCTGGCCGCTTTTTCGGCCTGGGCTTCACCCAGTTGCAGAATGGCATGCACGTCCTGCTGCACCGCATTCACCAGCTTACTGCCGGTATGGCGGTTCACCGCGCTCAGCTGACGGTTGAAGCTTTCAAACTCCACCTGGTCGGCCAGGTTCGTACCGTTTTTATCCAGCAGCAGACGCACCGGGGTTGGCGGCAGGAAGCGGTTAAGCTGAAGCTGTTTCGGCGCCTGCGCTTCCACAACGTAGATCAGCTCCACCAGCAGCGTGCCCACAGGCAAGGCTTTGTTCTTCAACAGGGAGATGGTGCTGCTGCCGGTATCGCCGGAGAGGATCAGATCCAGACCGTTGCGGATCAGCGGGTGCTCCCAGGTGATGAACTGTGCATCTTCGCGGGAAAGCGCCACATCACGCTCAAAGGTGATGGTGCAGCCGTCTTCCGGCAGGCCCGGGAAATCCGGCACCAGCATATGATCGGACGGGGTCAGCACGATCATGTTCTCGCCGCGATCGTCCTGGTTAATGCCGACGATGTCGAACAGGTTCATGGAGAAGCTGATCAGGCTGGTGTCATCGTCCTGTTCTTCGATACTTTCGGCCAGCTGCTGCGCTTTTTCACCGCCGTTGGAGTGGATCTCCAGCAGGCGATCGCGACCCTGCTCCAGCTGAGCTTTCAACGCGTCGTGCTTCTCTCGACAGGATTTGATCAGCTCATCAAAGCCCTCGGTGTTTTCCGGCGCCGCGAGGTAACCGATCAGATCGCTATGCACCTGGTCATAAATGGTGCGGCCCGTCGGGCAGGTATGTTCAAACGCATCCAGGCCTTCGTGGTACCAGCGAACCAGAACGGACTGGGCGGTTTTCTCCAGATACGGAACGTGGATCTGAATATCGTGCGCCTGACCGATACGATCCAGACGGCCGATACGCTGCTCCAGCAGATCCGGGTTAAACGGCAGATCGAACATCACCAGATTGCTGGCGAACTGGAAGTTACGGCCTTCAGAACCGATTTCGGAGCACAGCAGAACCTGCGCGCCGCTGTCCTCTTCACTAAACCACGCCGCAGCGCGGTCGCGCTCGATAATAGACATGCCTTCATGGAACACGGCGGCGCGAATACCTTCGCGCTCGCGCAGCACTTGTTCAAGTTGCAGGGCGGTGGCTGCCTTGGCGCAGATCACCAGCACCTTCCGGGAACGGTGCGCGGTCAGATAACCCATTAACCACTCCACGCGCGGATCGAAGTTCCACCAGGTGCCAGTGTCGCCTTCAAATTCCTGATAAATTTGCTCCGGGTAGAGCATATCGCGCGCGCGATCTTCCGCTGATTTACGGGTGCCCATAATGCCGGAGACTTTAATCGCCGTCTGGTACTGGGTCGGCAGCGGCAGTTTGATGGTGTGCAGCTCGCGTTTCGGGAAGCCTTTCACGCCGTTACGGGTGTTGCGGAACAGCACGCGGCTGGTGCCGTGACGGTCCATCAGCATGTCGATCAGCTCTTTACGCGCAGATCCCGCATTATCGCTGTCGCTGTTCGCGGCCTGAAGCAGCGGCTCAATATCCTGCTCGCCGATCAGATCGCTGAGGGTGTTAAGTTCATCATTAGAGAGACGATTACCGGCCAGCAGCAGCGCGACGGCGTCCGCCACCGGACGGTAGTTTTTCTGCTCTTCAACAAACTGCTCAAAATCGTGGAATCGGTTCGGATCGAGCAGGCGCAGACGGGCGAAGTGGCTCTCAAGACCCAGCTGCTCCGGGGTGGCGGTCAGAAGCAGAACGCCCGGTACGCGCTCGGCAAGCTGCTCAATCGCCATGTATTCACGGCTTGGCGCATCTTCGCTCCAGACGAGGTGGTGCGCTTCGTCGACGACCATCAGATCCCATTCTGCGTCGCACAGGTGCTCCAGGCGCTGCTTGCTGCGGCGTACGAAGTCCAGGGAGCAGATCACCAGCTGTTCGGTTTCAAACGGGTTGTCCGCGTCGTGCTGGGCTTCGGCATAGCGCTCGTCGTCGAACAGGGAGAAGCGCAGGTTAAAGCGGCGCAGCATCTCGACCAGCCACTGGTGTTGCAGCGTTTCCGGCACCACAATCAGCACGCGCTCGGCAGCGCCAGAGAGCAGCTGCTGGTGCAGGATCATGCCTGCTTCGATGGTTTTACCCAGGCCCACTTCGTCAGCCAGCAGCACGCGAGGCGCATGGCGACGGCCCACGTCATGGGCGATATTCAGCTGATGGGGAATAAGGCTGGTACGCTGGCCGCGCAGGCCGCTCCACGGCATGCGGTACTGTTCACTCTGGAACTTACGCGCGCGGTAGCGCAGGGAGAAGCGATCCATTCGGTCGATTTGCCCGGCAAACAGACGGTCCTGCGGCTTGCTGAAAACCAGTTTGCTGTCGAGCAGCACTTCACGCAGGATAACATTCGTCTCGTCGGTATCAAGACGCGTTCCAATGTAGGCGAGCAGTCCATTCTCTTCTTTTACGTCTTCAACCTTCAGCTGCCAGCCTTCGTGGCTGGTCACGGTGTCGCCCGGATTGAACATTACGCGGGTAACAGGGGAGTCATTGCGAGCGTACAGGCGGTTTTCACCGGTAGCAGGGAAAAGGAGGGTAACCATGCGCGCATCGACGGCAACGACGGTTCCTAATCCAAGTTCGCTTTCTGTATCGCTGATCCAGCGTTGACCAAGTGTAAAAGGCATAGTTGTTCGGCTCTAATCTTTAATTGCAGGCAATAGTTCGACCCCGTCAAAAAAGACGGTCATCGAAAAATGGGTCCGGGAATGGAAAGGGCGCTATGGTACTGGATGGCAACGGTTTCGTCACGCGTCAAAATAGCCCAAGTTGTCCTGTCACTAGTGTAGCAAAGTCGTCATTGATGAACGGTAAAATTCCCTCCGCAACCGGCTGAAGCTGGCGGGTCAGGTAGTGATCGTAATCGAGCGGAGACTGCTGGTAATCAACGGGTTCCGGGCCGTTAGTTGTCCAGACGTATTTGATCGTACCCCGGTTCTGATACTGCGGCGCACGGCCCCGGCGAACATTCTCTTCATCCGCCAGCCGCGCGGCGCGTACGTGGGGAGGAACGTTACGTTGATATTCGGCCAGCGGGCGGCGCAGGCGCTTGCGATACACCAGCTGGTCATCCAGTTCACCCGCCATCAGGCTGGCGATGGTGTCGCGCACGTAGTCCTGATACGGCTCGTTGCGAAACACCCGCAGGTAGAGCGTCTGCTGGAACTGCTGCGCCAGTGGCGTCCAGTCGGTGCGCACCGTCTCCAGCCCTTTAAAGACCATCCGCTGCGTGTCACCTTCCTGAATCAGCCCGGCGTAGCGCTTCTTGCTGCCCTGGTCGGTTCCGCGAATGGTCGGCATTAAAAAGCGGGTGAAATGGGTTTCAAACTCCAGCTCTAATGCGCTGGTTAACCGCTCTTTTTGCAAAGTTTCGCGCCACCAGTCGTTCACAAAGGCGACCAGATCTTTGCCGATTTGCGCGGCGTCGTCCTCCGAATGGGCGGCTTTCAGCCAGACAAAGGTGGAGTCGGTATCGCCATAAATCACGTCATAGCCCCGGGATTCAATCAGCGCTTTGGTCTGGCGCATAATGTCGTGCCCGCGCATGGTGATGGACGACGCCAGACGGGGATCAAAGAAGCGGCAGGCGCTAGTACCCAGCACGCCGTAAAAGGCGTTCATAATGATTTTCAGCGCCTGTGAGAGCGGCTTGTTGCCGTGGCGTTTCGCCTCGTCGCGGCCGTGCCAGATGTTTCCCACAAGCTCGGGCAGGCAGTGTTTTTCCCGCGAGAAGCGTGCCCCAAGAAAACCTTCGGTGCTGTGCGCATCGTCTGGCTGGGCCATCCCCTCCACCAGCCCCACCGGATCAATCAGAAACGTGCGGATAATGGACGGGTACAGGCTTTTATAATCCAGCACCAGCACCGAGTCATACAATCCTGGCCGGGAGTCCATCACGTACCCGCCGGGACTGGCCTGCGGCGGCACGTCCCCGAGGTTGGGGGCAACGTACCCTGCCCGGTGCATTCGCGGAAAATAGAGGTGGCTGAAGGCCGCTACCGAGCCGCCGTGCCTGTCGACCGCGAGACCGTTCACCGTCGCCCGCTCCAGCAGGAACGGCATGATCTCGGTTTTGTGGAAGATCAGCGTCACCAGCTCGCAATCTTTCAGGTTATAGGTAGCGAGCGCCGGCTTATCTTCATTAAAGCGCCGGTCGATCTCGTCCATTCGGTCCCAGGGATTGTCGATGGATTTACCTTCGCCGAGCAGCGCCTGGGCGACCGCTTCCAGCGAGAAGGAAGAGAAGTTCCAGAAGGCGGATTTCAGCGCCTCGATACCGTCGATAATCAGGCGACCGTTAGCCTGCGCGAAGAAAACACCGTTCTTAAAACCGTGCTCACGCCACTCCAGCTCGCTGTTGCCGCGCCCCAGAATCAGCGGGATACGGTAACGCTCGGCATGTTTTTGCAGCACGCGCAGGTCAAACTGCACTACGTTCCAGCCGATCAGAACATCCGGATCGTGCTCGGCAAACCACTGGTTAAGCTTCTCCAGCAGTTGCGGGCGGCTGTTGACGTACTCCAGATTAAAATCCAGCGCGGACGCATCGCCGTTCGGCGGCCCGAGCATATAGACAACCCGCTGCCCACAGCCTTCCAGGCCAATGCAGTACAGTTCGCCGTGGCGGGTGGTTTCAATATCCAGCGACACCCACTTTAGCGGCGGGCGATAGTGCGGATTAGGCTTCAGGCGCGCGTTAACGATCCTGCCGTTTTGCGCGGTGCCATCTACCCAGACGGGGGCGGTGATAAATCGCTCCATCAGAAAGCGTTCAGGCGGGCGAATGTCGGCCTCGTAAAGCGTCACGCCTGCTTCACGAAGCAGCTTTTCATAGCGCATCAACTGGCGATGGGCGCGGCAGTAGAGGCCGTAAACCGGCTGGCGGTGGAAATCTTTCAGTTGGAGCGGCGTAAGGCGCCAGTTGTTTTCGCCGCGTAGCAGTTGTTTCACTTTCTCGACGTGAGCTTCAGGAATAAAGGCCACGGACTCCTGCGGCGGGAGCGTAACGTTTAGTGGGCCGTTGTCCGTTGCCAGCCAGAATTCAACCTCAGTACCCTGAGGGGTATCCCGCCAGTGTCTGGTCAGTAAAAAGCCTTCTTGCGCCTGCGTCACGCCGATATCCCATAAAACAAAACCAGGCCTGATTATAGCCTGGTTGAGGGGTGTTTGCTGGGGTTTTATACAGTGCCCGTTCCGCCGGATGGCGCTGCGCTTATCCGGCCTACAGGTTCCGCAGGCCCGGTAAGCGCAGCGTCACCGGGTAAGGGTTTACTGGCCGTAGTAGGCTTTCGCGCCGTGCTTACGCAGGTAATGCTTATCCAGCAGGGTTTGCTGCATATCCGGCAGCTGCGGCGCCAGCTGGCGGCAGAAGATCCCCATATAGGCGACTTCCTCCAGCACGATCGCGTTGTGCACCGCGTCCTCCGCGTTTTTACCCCAGGCAAACGGGCCGTGGGAGTGCACCAGCACGCCGGGCATTTGCGCCGCGTCGATTCCCTGTTTTTCGAAGGTTTCGACAATCACGTTCCCCGTTTCCCATTCGTACTCACCGCCGATCTCCGCATCGGTCATCAGACGCGTGCAGGGAATGGTGCCGTAAAAGTAGTCCGCGTGGGTGGTGCCGGTGGCCGGAATAGGCTGGCCCGCCTGCGCCCAGATGGTCGCGTGACGCGAATGGGTATGCACAATCCCGCCGATGGTCGGGAAGGCCTGATACAGCAGGCGATGAGTGGGCGTATCGGAGGAGGGCTTTTTATTGCCTTCAACCACTTCACCCGTTTCGATGCTGACCACCACCATGTCTTCTGCGGTCATTACCGTGTAATCCACGCCGGAAGGCTTGATCACGAACACCCCTTTTTCCCGGTCAACGGCGCTGACGTTGCCCCATGTCAGGGTTACGAGGTTATGTTTTGGCAGCGCCAGGTTGGCTTCGAGTACCTGACGTTTGAGATCTTCTAACATTGTCGTCTCCTGCCGGATGGCGCTGCGCTTATCCGGCCTACAGAACCGTAGGCCCGGTAAACGAAGTGCCACCGGGCATTCAGGGCTTAGCGTTTTGAACCGTAATAGACTTCGTTCCAGCGCAGCGCGTCTTTAAAGGCTGGCAGACGGGTGTCGTTATCAATCACGGTCAGTTCGATGTCGTGCAGCTCGGCAAACTGACGCATATCGTTCAGGTCAAGCGCGTGGCTGAATACGGTGTGGTGCGCGCCGCCGGCCAGGATCCAGGCTTCCGAGGCGGTTGGCAGGTCAGGCTGTGCTTTCCACAAAGCGTTGGCGACCGGCAGTTTCGGCAGAGAATGCGGGGTTTCAACCGCATCGACGCAGTTCACCAGCAGGCGGAAACGATCGCCGAGGTCAATCAGGCTGGCGTTAATGGCCGGGCCGGTACGGGTGTTGAAGATCAGACGGGCCGGATCCGCTTTGCCGCCAATGCCGAGGTACTGCACGTCGAGGATCGGTTTCTCTTCAACCGCGATGGATGGACACACTTCCAGCATGTGCGAGCCGAGCACCAGATCGTTGCCGTTCTCGAAGTGGTAGGTGTAGTCCTCCATAAAAGAGGTGCCGCCCTGTAGACCGGTCGACATCACCTTCATGATGCGAAGCAGAGCGGCAGTTTTCCAGTCGCCTTCGCCCGCAAAGCCGTAGCCCTGCTGCATCAGACGTTGTACCGCCAGACCCGGGAGCTGTTTCAGGCCGTGGAGATCTTCAAAGGTGGTGGTGAAGGCATGGAAGCCGCCCTGTTCCAGAAAACGCTTCATGCCCAGCTCAATACGTGCGGCATCCAGCACGTTCTGGCGCTTGTCACCGTTGACCTGTGCCGCAGGCGTCAGGCGATAGCTGCTTTCGTACTCGTCCACCAGCGCGTTAACGTCGCCATCGCTGATGTCATTCACCACCTGCACCAGGTCGCCCACCGCCCAGGTGTTGACGGAGAAGCCAAATTTAATCTGCGCGGCCACTTTATCACCGTCGGTGACCGCCACTTCGCGCATGTTGTCGCCGAAACGCACCACTTTCAGGTGGCGGGTATCCTGCTTAGATACCGCCTGACGCATCCAGGAGCCAATGCGTTTTTGTGCCTGACCGTCCTGCCAGTGCCCGGTCACCACGGCATGCTGTTGACGCATGCGCGCGCCGATGAAGCCGAACTCGCGGCCGCCGTGCGCGGTCTGGTTCAGGTTCATGAAGTCCATGTCGATGCTGTCCCACGGCAGGGAGGCGTTGAACTGCGTGTGGAATTGCAGCAGCGGTTTGTTGAGGATAGCCAGGCCGTTGATCCACATTTTGGCTGGCGAGAAGGTGTGCAGCCACACCACCAGGCCAGCGCATTTGTCATCGTAATTGGCATCGCGGCAAATGTTGGTGATTTCGTCCGGGGTGGTACCCAGCGGCTTCAGCACCAGTTTGCACGGCAGTTTGGCTTCCGCGTTCAGCGCATTCACAACGTGCTCCGCGTGTTTCGTCACCTGCTGCAACGCTTCCGGTCCGTACAAATGCTGGCTGCCAATCACAAACCACACTTCATAATTATTAAAAATGGTCATTATCGTGTCCTTAATGTGTCAGGGTTGCCGTAGTATCCGCGGTGCTTTTGGCCGGGGCGGCGACAGGGAGATAGTGAAGTTCGGCGCTTTTTGCCCATTGCTGGTAGCGCTGATAAAGCTGTTCAAAGCGTTGTGCCTGCTGAGTCTGCGGCTGGAGCGTACTTTCGACGGCGCTCGCCATATGCTGTTGCGCGGTCGGGATATCCGCATGTACGCCTGCGGCCACGGCAGCGAAAATCGCCGCGCCCAGCGCACAGCACTGATCGGAGGCCACAATTTGCAGCGGCCGGTTCAGCACGTCGCAGCAGGCCTGCATAATCACCGGGTTTTTACGGGCGATGCCGCCCAGCGCCATCACGTTGTTCACGTCAATGCCCTGCCCGGTGAAGCACTCCATAATGGCGCGCGCGCCGAATGCGGTGGCGGCGATCAGGCCGCCAAACAGCGCGGGCGCGTCGGTCGCGAGGTTGAGATCGGTAATCACCCCTTTCAGACGCTGGTTGGCAAACGGCGTACGACGCCCGTTGAACCAGTCCAGCACCACCGGCAGGTGGTCGAGAGACGGATTTTTTGCCCAGGCTTCGGTGAGCTGCGGCAGGAGCTGTTTTTTGCTCGCGGTAATCTGTGTTTTCAGTTCAGGATGCGCGGCTGCCAGCTGATCCAGCGGCCAGCCGAGCACACGGCCAAACCAGGCGTAGATATCGCCGAAGGCGGACTGACCCGCTTCGAGGCCGATAAAATCGGGTACCACGCTGCCGTCAACCTGACCGCAGATGCCTTTCACCGCGCGGTCGCCGACGCTGGCTTTATCTGCCGTCAGAATGTCACAGGTGGAGGTGCCGATAACTTTCACCAGCGTGTTGGGCTGCGCACCCGCGCCCACGGCACCCATATGGCAGTCGAACGCGCCGCCGGAAATGGTCACGTTTTGCGGCAGACCGAGGCGTTTCGCCCACTCTTCGCAGAGCGTGCCGACCGGAATATCGGCGGTGAAGGTGTCGATAAACAGCGGGTATGTCAGGTTTTTGTTGATGATCGGGTCGAGTTCATCGAAGAACGTTGCCGGAGGCAGCCCCCCCCAGCTTTCATGCCACAGCGATTTATGCCCGGCGCTGCAACGGCCGCGGCGGATATCCTGCGGGCGAGTGGTACCGGAGAGCAGGGCGGGAACCCAGTCGCATAGCTCAATCCATGATGCCGCTGCCTGTGCGACCGACGCGTCCGCGCGGGTAACGTGCAGGATCTTGGCCCAGAACCACTCGCTGGAGTAAATTCCGCCGATATACCGTGAGTAGTCAGTTTTGCCCGGCTGATGGCATAAGCGGGTGATGGCTTCCGCCTCTTCCACGGCGGTATGGTCTTTCCACAGCACAAACATGGCGTTCGGGTTGTCGGCAAACTCCGGTCGCAGCGCCAGTACGCGGCCTTCGGCATCGACAGGAGCAGGCGTTGAGCCAGTGCTGTCGACGCCAATCCCCACGACATCGGCCCGCTGGGCGTCCGTCAACTCCGCCAGCACGGTTTTGATCGCCGCTTCCATTGATTCAATGTAATCACGCGGGTGGTGGCGGAACTGGTTGTTCGGCGCATCGCAGTAGCGCCCCTCTTGCCAGCGCGGATACCACTCAACGCTGGTTGCTATCTCCTGGCCAGTCGTACAGTCCACTGCCAGCGCGCGAACTGAGTCGCTGCCAAAATCGAGGCCAATTGCAATTGCCATGGTGTTGCTCCATCCAAAAAACAGGTATGGAAGAACATTAGAGACTGGGGACAAAAATCGTCAGGCAGGATCCGCTAATCTTATGGACTAAATTGCTGTAGCCACGCAAAGTGTGACGCCGTGCAAATATTCTATGTGGACATTTCTGCCGCACTTATAGACACTTTTGTTACTGCTTATCTGCCCGTACTGGCGGACAAATCAGGGGAAAAGGCTGAAACATGGCGGACGTAAAAGAGGCGTGATGCTTTTTGGATCTTTTCGCGGGCCATTTTTATACTGCTTTTATCGATATGGACAATTGGTTTCCTTCAGGACCCTTGGGAGAACTGAATCTATGGCCGAACCGCAAAACGATCCCTTACTGCCGGGCTACTCATTTAACGCCCATCTGGTGGCGGGGCTGACGCCAATTGAGGCCGAGGGATATCTCGATTTTTACGTCGATCGCCCTCTTGGCATGAAGGGATATATCCTCAACCTGACCGTACGCGGAGAAGGGGTCGTCAAAAACGGGGATCAGCAGTTTATCTGCCGCCCCGGTGATATGCTGCTGTTCCCGCCGGGGGAGATCCACCACTACGGGCGCCATCCGGATGCCAAAGAGTGGTATCACCAGTGGGTCTATTTCCGTCCGCGCGCCTACTGGCAGGAGTGGCTCTCGTGGCCGGCCATTTTCGCCCATACCGGTTTATATCGCCCGGATGAGGCGCATCTGGCGCAGTTCCGTGAGCTGTTCGCACAGATTATTGAGGCAGGGCAGGCGGGCGGGCGCTACGCCGAACTGCTGGCCATCAACCTGCTTGAACAGGTGCTGCTGCGCCGCATGGAGGCCATCAACGAGTCGCTTAATCCGCCGCTGGACAACCGCGTCCGCGACGCCTGCCAGTACATCAGCGACCACCTTGCCGACAGCCAGTTTGATATTGCCAGCGTCGCCCAGCATGTGTGCCTGTCGCCGTCACGGCTCTCTCATCTGTTCCGCCAGCAGCTTGGCGTGAGCGTACTCAGCTGGCGTGAGGATCAGCGCATCAGCCAGGCGAAGCTGCTGCTCAGCACCACCCGAATGCCTATCGCCACCGTCGGGCGTAACGTCGGCTTTGAAGATCAGCTCTATTTCTCTCGCGTGTTTAAGAAGTGCACCGGTGCCAGCCCGAGCGAATTCCGTGCGGGATGTGAATAATCGGTAAACATTCAGGTGAACTTCAGGCGCATCTTGTAAACTATTCAGACAATTGATGCCTTGACGCGGTGCAGGGCGCTAAGCAGAATCGCTGATTCGTTTTCTGACCGGAATAGTTATGCAGGCATTGCTGGAACATTTTATTACCCAGTCCGTTATGTATTCGCTCATCGCCGTGGCGCTGGTGGCGTTTCTGGAGTCGCTGGCGCTGGTCGGGCTGATCCTGCCCGGCACCGTGATGATGGCGGGGCTTGGGGCGCTTATCGGCAGCGGCGAGGTCAATTTCTGGCAGGCGTGGATGGCCGGTATCATCGGTTGTTTGCTGGGGGACTGGATCTCCTTCTGGCTGGGCTGGCGCTTTAAGAAGCCGCTGCACCGCTGGTCGTTCATGAAAAAAAACAAAGCGCTGCTGGATAAAACCGAGCACGCGCTGCACCAGCACAGCATGTTCACTATCCTTGTGGGGCGCTTCGTTGGCCCAACGCGCCCGCTGGTGCCGATGGTGGCCGGGATGCTGGATCTGCCCGTCGCGAAGTTTGTGGTGCCGAACATCATCGGCTGCGTTTTCTGGCCGCCGTTCTACTTCCTGCCGGGGATCCTGGCGGGCGCGGCCATCGATATTCCTGACGGTATGCAAAGCGGCGAGTTCAAGTGGCTGCTGCTGGGAACGGCGGTCCTGCTGTGGCTGGCGGTCTGGCTCTGCTGGCGCCTGTGGCGCAGCGCGAAAGCCAGTGTTGATCGCCTGACGCGCTATCTTCCGCGCACGCGCCTGCTCTGGCTGGCCCCGCTGACGCTGGGAGTGGCTGTCGTGGCGCTGGTGGCGCTGATTCGCCACCCGCTGATGCCGGTGTACGGTGAGATCCTGTTGAAGGTGGTGAGCCGTTAAACGCCGGGCGGCACTCCGTTTGCCCGGCCTACGGTCTTATACCCAGTAATCCTGACGCGCTTTCTTTCCCGCTCATTAAGGCGTCGGTTGTTCCATCCCACAAAATACGTCCCTCCGCGATCACTACCGATCGCGGCGCGATGCGTGCGGCATCTTCGATGCTATGCGAAACCATCAGCATCGTCAGTTGCTCGCGCTCGCAAACCTCCTCAACCAGCGAGAGCATCTCCTGACGCAGGGCCGGGTCGAGCGCCGAAAAGGGTTCGTCGAGCAGCAGCAGCGGCTGCTTGCGCACCAGACAGCGTGCCAGCGCCACGCGCTGGCGCTGGCCGCCGGAAAGCTCACCCGGTAGTCTGTTGATAAACGCAGCCAGGCCCATTTGTTCGGCGATCGCCTCCAGCGTCTGACGCTGCGCAACACTGAGCTTTAACCCCGGATCCATACCCAGCGCGATGTTCTGCCACACCGTAAGATGATTGAACAGATTGTTTTCCTGGAACAGCATCGACACCGGGCGCGTAGCCGGCGGAGCGTAGGTATATTCGCCATTATCAATGACGATCGACCCGCTGGCAGGCTGCAAAAAACCGGCAATCAGATTGAGCAGGGTACTTTTTCCGGCCCCGCTGGGGCCAAGCACTGCGATTCGCTCTCCCTGACGAACGGAGAGGGTAAAACGCATTGGCAGGTGCTCATAAAGCCAGGTTACATCAGTCAGTTTTAACATCACGCCCCGGAAGTTTTTCGATAACGGTAAATAACGCAAAGCACAGCACCAGCAGTAAAAGTGCCGTGACGGCGCCGTCCTGGCTACGATAGGAGCCAATTTGCTGATAAAGCCAGAACGGCAGCGTGCGGAAATCCTCGTTGCCAAAGAGGGCCACAACGCCAAAATCGCCAATCGACAGCACGCAGGCAAACGCCAGCGCCTGAGCCAGCGGACGCTTTAGCGCGCGCTGTTCGACCACCTTCAGACGCTGCCAGCCCTGCATGCCCAGCGACTGACACAGCAAACTGTAGCGGCTGTTGACGTCGCGCATCGGGTTTTCCAGCACCTTGAGCGCGTAAGGGATAGCCATCAGTGCGTTGGTAAAAATGACGATGCCGTCGGCGCTTTCCGGCAGGCCGATGGTGCTGTTGAACAGTAAAAAGAATCCGGTCGCCAGCACAATACCCGGCATCGCCAGGATCAGCATACCCGTCAGTTCCAGCGCGTGTCCGGCTTTACGGGCATGACGCGCGTACAGCTCGCGGCTGCTCCAGAGCAGCATCATGGTCAGGATCACGCACAGCAGCCCGGCTGCCAGCGCGATGCGCAATGAGGTCCACGTCGCCTGCCACAGGACAGGCTGTTGCAGTACCGACAACACATTGCGATTCAGGCCATCAACGATAACGGCCAGCAGCGGGGGCAGCAGAAGCAGGAGGGCCAGCGCGATCAGCATAAAATCCGCGACGCGGCTGTGCAGGCTGTCCTGCGGATCGCGCCAGCCTGTCAAGTGATTGCTGCCTGTGGGGATCGCTTTACTCAGCCGCTGGCTGAGTAACACCAGCGCCAGGCAGCAGACCATCTGCACCATCGCCAGCAGCGCGGCGCGGCCCGGATCGTAGTCGTAACTTAAGGCCTGATAGATCGCCAGCTCAATGGTGGTGGCCTGCGGCCCGCCGCCGAGAGAAAGCACGGTCGCGAAGCTGGCGAAGCAGAGCATAAAGATTAGCGCGGCCACCGGGGCAATCTGGCGTCGCAGCCACGGCCATTCGACAAAGCGGAAGAACGACCAGCCGCGCATGCCAAGCTGGGCGGCAATCTGACGCTGCTCCCCGGGAATGTTTTCCAGCGCCTGTAAAAAGAGGCGCGTCGCCATCGGCATATTGAAAAAAATATGCGCCAGCAGAATGCCTTTCAGGCCGTAAGGGGAGAAGGTCCATTCCAGACCAAGCAGGTTGAAGAGGGATGCCAGCCAGCCCTGCCGACCGTAGACGCTCAGAATACCGAACACCGCCACCAGCACGGGCAGGATCAGCGTCATCGCGCACAGCCGCAGCAGGGCAAGCCTGCCGGGGAAACGTCTGCGATAGAGGGCGCGTGCAAGGAAAATGGCCGGGATCGTCGACAGCAGCGCGGAGAGAAACGCCTGCCAGAAGGAGAAACGGATGACGTGCCAGAGATAGCTGTCGTGCCAGAGGGCGAGCAGATCGCTCTCTGGCGCGTTAAACCACAGCGCAAGGAATGCACCCAGGCTGACGACCACCATCAGTATGGCGGCGAGCAGCCCGGGAACTAACCAGCCGGGGATCAGCGGCTGACGGCGCGTTGCCATTCACTAATCCATGCGGCGCGCTGGGCGGCAACCTGCTGCGACGTAAATTCCAGTGAGGTTTGCGGCTTGTTTAGCTGCTCAAAGCCTGCCGGCAGCGCAACGTCAGTGACCGGGTACATCCAGTTTCCTGTCGGAATAGCATTCTGGAATGCCGGGGAGACCATAAATTTCAGGAATTTTTCGGCAAGCTCCGGCTGTTTGCTCGCGGCGGTGCGGGCGGCCACTTCCACCTGCAAATAATGCCCTTCAGCAAAGTTCGCGGCGGCGTAGTTATCCTTTTTCTCGGCGATAATGTGGTAGGCCGGAGAGGTAGTGTAGCTCAGCACCAGATCGCTTTCGCCTTTCAGGAACAGGCCGTAGGCTTCGCTCCAGCCTTTGGTGACGGTAACGGTTTTCGCGGCCAGCTTCTGCCACGCTTCCGGCGTTTTATCCCCGTAGACTTTCTGCATCCACAATAGCAGCCCCAGACCCGGGGTGCTGGTACGCGGATCTTCATAAATTACGCGCCATTTCTGGTCACTTTCGACCAGCTCTTTCAGGCTTTTGGGCGGATTCTTCAGCTTGTTTTTATCGTAGACAAACGCAAAGTAACCGTAATCAAAGGGAACGAAGGTGTCGTTTTTCCAGCCGCCCGGTACGTTGACGGCATCTGCCGCCAAACCGCTTTTGGCGAACAGTCTGGTTTGGGTGGCGGCTTCCAGCAGGTTGTTATCCAGCCCGAGCACCACGTCGGCTTTGCTGTTTTTGCCTTCCATGCGCAGACGGTTGAGCAGCGAGACGCCATCTTCCAGCGCCACGAATTTCAGCTCGCAGTTGCAGTCGGCTTCAAAGGCTTTTTTTACCACCGGGCCGGGGCCCCAGTCGGCGGAGAAGGAGTCGTAGGTATAGACCGTCAGAACGGGCTTAGCAAAAACAGGCAGCGCAAACAGCGCCAGCAGAGGAAGAACGTTTTTTAACACTTTGCACCTCAGGGTTGAGTGGCAAAGGATTTTGAGAGACAGCCTCAAATCCCTTCGCCGGCGTTATCCGGATCAGGTTCGACGGGTATTATCTCAGCGCACATCAGTGATGCAGCACCCCGTTGAGAACGGCGCTATTGTAATGATTTGGTGAATATTACGAAAGCGTTATGGCTCCGGCGGCGCAAACCAGGCGGATTTAAAATCAAACCAGCCGAGGGTATTCATCCGCAGGCCGCGCATGCTGCGTTGCCCCTGGATCAGCAGCCAGTGGTGAATCAGCGGTACGATCGTCTGCCCGGTCAGTAATTCCTGACACCAGGCGGCCAGATCCATTTCTCCCGCGCGCCACCGCGCGGCGTCCTGCTGCCAGTCCCGGTTGATACAGTGCTGAATCAGGGGCACTTCGTACAGGTGAGAAAAGAGCGAGAAATCAAGCGGCAGCGTAAAGTTTGCGCTGTTGAGCCAGATATCGCTGATGACGTCTCCGCGATGCCATTCATCATAATCGACTTCCTGTATCGCCAGCGTCACGCCTTCGGCTGCCAGCAGCGTGCTCATGATCCTCGCCAGAAAACGATGCTCAATGTGATCGCGATAGTAGCTGAGGGTGATGGTCTCCAGTCCGGCAGGCTTTTCACTGCGGACGGGCTGCGCATGGTGCCAGCGTGGGAGCAGGCCATAGGCCGGGAACCACCAGGTCTGGTATTGCTCCTCTGCGTGATAAATCAGGTTAGCGGGCGCCAGAATATGGCTTATCCACCTGCGGACGTCGTGGTTTGCCCCGCGATGGCTGCGGCCATCAAAGAGCAGGTAGTAGCAGCCCTCCTCCAGGCGGCTTTCGAACGCCTTTTCACCGGCTGTTGGTCCTTCCAGGGTCAGGCCTGCGCTCAGCTCTTCATTGAGATCCGGTAACACCCAGACGTTCACTTCGTCGATCAACGCCCTATAGCCAAAGTAATCATCAAAGGCGCGGATCTTCAGCTGATTACTGTTATTTCGTGTAACGGAGTAGGGGCCCGTACCAATCGGCTGGCTGGAAAAATTGTTCAGGGAGCGCCACTCGGCAGGCAGGATCATTGATGGCACGTAGCCCAGAAGCCACGGAAGCCATTTGTCCGGCTGCGAAAGCTCAATATCCAGCGTCCAGGCCGTTGGAGAGTGGATCCGTGCGATATGCGAATAGAGCGGCAGCGTGCGGGCGCGCTCTAAAGAGGCGATAACGTCGCGCATCTCCAGCTCGCGTCCATGGTGGAAATGAATGCCGGGGCGTAGAAAGAAGCGCCAGTGCAGCGGAGACACCTGTTGCCAGTGATGGGCAATATCCGCTTCCAGTTCCCCGTTTTCCTCATTTATCCGCGTCAGGCCGCTGAAAATCTGCCGGGCCATGTGGGTTTCAGAGCGACGTAACGCCGTACCGGGCAACAGATTTTTCATTGGGCGGTAGTAAAGTACCCGCAGAATGTGGCGTCCCTGACGAAAGCTGCGTCCCAGATGCGAGACCAGCATCTGGCGCACGGCGGCTTTGTCGCCCACCAGCTGGACCAGCTGATCGATGCGGTCCTGCTCCAGCAGATCCTCCGCCCGCTGTTGCTGTAACGCCAGGCCGGTATAAAGGAAAGTCAGGCGCGAACGCTTGCCGCGTCCGGCTTCGGCCTCCCAGTTTAGCCAGCCCTGCTGCTGCATGGTATTAAGGAGCGTGCGCATATGACGCCGGGAGCAGTTGAGGAGCTCGGCCAGCTCGTTCAGCGTGGTCTCCTGCGATTGCCCCTCGCAGCACTGCCAGAGGCGGATAAATTGTTGTTGCAGACGACCGGAAGGCATAAAAGGGGAACTCCTGACAAAAAATCAGCAATTTATTAATCCCTATATTAAGCCAATAATCCTTTTCGATGAAGCGAGGAGGTAAATTATGAAGAGGTCTACCGCACGTCAGTTTTATCAGCACTATTTTTCAGCGACAAAGGGAGTGTCCTGGCTGGCCCGCCAGTGCGCAGAGCAGCGGCTGAGAATACTGGAAGATCTGATGCAGTGGGACGTTACGAAACCGACCTCTTCTCGCTAACTCGCCTCGATCATGTGTGACTGAGTATTGGTGCTAATCACCCGCCAGCAAAATGTTTTTTGCTGGCTTTTTTCGTTTACTATTTCACCCAATTTCGATTCGCTTTCATAAGGACTTGCGCATGCTCTGGTTGATGACGATGGGGCGACGCCTGAATGGCGTGTACGCCGCTTTTATGCTGGTGGCCTTCATGATGGGTGTGGCCGGCGCGCTACAGGCGCCGACGTTGAGCCTGTTTCTCAGCCGCGAGGTGGGGGCGCAGCCGTTTTGGGTGGGTCTGTTCTACACCGTCAACGCCATTGCCGGGATCCTCGTCAGCCTGTGGCTGGCGAAACGATCCGACAGCCAGGGCGATCGCCGTAAGCTGATCCTCTTTTGTTGCGCCATGGCCGTGGGCAACGCGCTGCTGTTTGCCTTCAACCGCCATTACCTGACGCTCATTACCTGCGGCGTGCTGCTGGCCTCTCTGGCGAACACCGCCATGCCGCAACTGTTCGCCCTAGCCCGGGAGTACGCCGACAGCTCGGCGAGGGAAGTGGTGATGTTCAGTTCGGTGATGCGTGCGCAGCTCTCTCTCGCGTGGGTCATCGGTCCGCCGCTGGCGTTTATGCTGGCGCTGAACTACGGCTTCACCACCATGTTTTCCATCGCGGCGGGGATTTTTGTCATCAGCCTGGCGCTGATAGCCTTTGCGCTGCCATCGGTGGCGCGCGTAGAGCAGGTGACGGACAAGCCCATCACGCAGGTGAGCGGCTGGCAGGATAAAAACGTCCGCATGTTGTTTATCGCCTCCACGCTGATGTGGACCTGCAACACCATGTACATTATTGATATGCCGCTGTGGATCAGCAGCGATCTGGGACTGCCCGACAAGCTGGCGGGTATTCTGATGGGCACCGCTGCCGGGCTGGAGATCCCGGCGATGATTCTGGCGGGTTACTACGTCAAACGTTTCGGAAAGCGTCGGATGATGGTCGTCGCCGTGGCGGCCGGGGTACTGTTCTACGCGGGGCTGATCCTGTTCCATTCGCGTGAAGCCTTGCTGGCTTTACAGCTGTTTAACGCGGTGTTTATCGGAATCGTTGCCGGGATAGGCATGCTCTGGTTCCAGGATTTAATGCCGGGGCGCGCAGGCTCCGCGACCACGCTGTTTACCAACAGTATCTCTACCGGCGTGATTCTGGCAGGGGTAATTCAGGGGGCGCTGTCGCAAAGCTATGGGCATGCATCCGTGTACTGGGTGATCGCAGCGATTTCGCTTGTCACGCTGATGCTGACGTGCCGGGTAAAAGACGTTTGATTCTGGAAGGCGGCTTCACGAAATGAAACGACTTTCTGACAGGCACAGAGAAGGCGCATAGAGTGCGTGACGGGTGCTTGAGGCTGTTTGCCTCAGGCTTTCGCAAGAGGCAAACAGTGGAGAGTCCCACATCAAAAAACTGATGGGGAGATTAACTTCACAACCCACATTGCGAGGTTAGTCTCTTCATTGCCGAAAAGCAATAAGGAGGCTGGAATGCCAAAACGTACTCTGCTGTTAGGTTTGTTTCTGATCTGTACGACGCTGTTGATCTTCACCTGGATGGTGCGCGACTCGCTGTGTGAGCTGCACTTCAGACAGGAGAAAACAGAGCTGGCAGCAGTGTTGGCTTACGAAGCAAAACGTTAGCGGTATTGGCGGGGGTTTTTCCCCGCCTCTCCAGAGTGGTTGAGCCTCAACGCACCCTTATCAATGGCCCGCGCCCTGCGGGCCATTGCCTTTAGCCCATAAATGCTGGCTGTTTTTTCTCGTAGGCGGAGATAGCTTCTTCGTGTTGCAGCGTCAGGCCAATGCTATCCAGACCGTTCAGCATGCAGTGGCGGCGGAACGCATCAATGCTGAAGCTGTAGGTCTTATCCCCGGCTTTCACCACTTCTGCTTCCAGATCCACCTCAAACGCAATCCCCGGATTCGCCTGCACCAGCGCAAACAGTTCATCGACCTGTTCGTCACTCAGCGTCACCGGCAGCAGCTGGTTGTTGAAGCTGTTACCGTAGAAGATATCCGCGAAGCTCGGGGCGATAACCACCTTAAAGCCGTAGTCGGTCAATGCCCATGGCGCATGTTCACGCGACGATCCGCAGCCGAAGTTTTCCCGCGCCAGCAGAATGGATGCCCCTTTGTATTCCGGAAAGTTCAGGACGAACTCCGGGTTGGGCACTTCGCCTTTATCGTCGAGGAAACGCCAGTCGTTGAACAGATGCGCACCAAAACCCGTGCGCGTCACTTTCTGCAAAAACTGCTTAGGAATGATCGCGTCGGTGTCGACGTTAGCGGCGTCCAGCGGGACAACCCGGCCCGTATGTTGGGTAAATTTCTCTGCCATGATTGTCTCCTTATTTCAGGCTGCGAATATCGGCGAAATGACCGGTGACTGCCGCAGCGGCGGCCATTGCCGGACTGACCAGGTGGGTGCGCCCACCGCGGCCCTGACGGCCTTCAAAGTTACGGTTGCTGGTGGAGGCACAGCGCTCGCCCGGATTCAGGCGGTCGTTGTTCATGGCCAGACACATGGAGCAGCCGGGCAGGCGCCACTCGAAGCCTGCTTCAATAAAGATCTTATCCAGACCCTCCGCTTCCGCCTGGGCTTTCACCGGACCGGAGCCTGGCACAACCAGCGCCTGCACGCCCGGCGCCACTTTGCGGCCTTTAGCGATTTCTGCCGCAGCGCGTAAATCTTCAATACGGGAGTTGGTACAGGAGCCAATGAATACTTTATCAATGCTCACATCGGTCAACGGTACGCCGGGCTTCAGCCCCATATAGGCCAGCGCTTTTTCCGCACTGGCGCGCTCGACCGGATCGGCGAAGGAGGCCGGGTCAGGAATACTGTCGTTGACGGAAATCACCTGGCCCGGGTTGGTGCCCCAGGTGACCTGCGGGGCGATCTCTTCCGCCTGTAACGTCACAACGGTATCAAAAATTGCCCCCTCGTCCGTTTTCAGGGTTTTCCAGTACGCTACCGCGTCGTCAAAATTCTGACCTTTCGGCGCATGCAGACGCCCCTTCACATAGTTGAAGGTGGTTTCGTCTGGGGCCACCAGGCCTGCTTTGGCGCCCATCTCAATGGCCATGTTGCACAGGGTCATACGACCTTCCATGCTCAGCGCCTGGATAGCGTCGCCGCAGAACTCAACGACGTGACCGGTGCCGCCTGCGCTGCCGGTTTTGCCGATAATCGCCAGCACGATATCTTTCGCGGTGATACCCGGCGCAGCTTTACCCTTCACTTCAATCTTCATGGTTTTGGCGCGGCCCTGCTTCAGGGTCTGCGTCGCCAGAACGTGTTCAACTTCAGAGGTGCCAATCCCGAACGCCAGGGCGCCAAATGCGCCGTGCGTCGCGGTGTGGGAGTCGCCGCAGACGATGGTCATGCCCGGCAGCGTAATCCCCTGCTCAGGCCCCATTACGTGGACGATGCCCTGATAGGGGTGGTTCAGATCGTACAGCTCCACGCCAAACTCGTTACAGTTCTTAATCTGCTCCTGCATCTGGATACGCGCCATCTCGCCAGATGCATTGATGTCTTTGGTCTGGGTGGAAACGTTGTGATCCATCGTGGCAAAGGTTTTACCCGGCTGACGCACCGGGCGCTTGTGCGCGCGCAGGCCGTCAAATGCCTGAGGAGAGGTCACTTCGTGTACCAGATGACGGTCGATGTACAACAGTGGGGTTTCGTTTGGTGCTTCGTAAACAACGTGCGCATCAAACAACTTCTCATATAACGTCTTAGCCATGATTACACCCCTTCAGCGACATAGCGGGCAATGATGTCGCCCATTTCATCGGTACTGACTGCCGCCGTGCCGCGTGCTAAATCACCGGTACGGACGCCTTCTTCTAACGCCCGGTTAATGGCGTTTTCAATTGCGGTTGCTGCTTCGCCTGCATCCAGGCTGTAGCGCAGCAGCAGAGCCAGGGAGAGGATCTGCGCAATCGGGTTGGCGATGTTTTTACCCGCGATATCCGGGGCAGAACCACCTGCTGGTTCATACAGACCAAACCCTTCTTCGTTCAGGCTTGCGGATGGCAGCATCCCCATGGAGCCGGTGATCATCGCGCATTCATCCGAGAGAATATCGCCGAACAGGTTGGAGCACAGCAGCACGTCAAACTGGGACGGATCTTTAATCAACTGCATCGTTGCGTTGTCGATATACATATGCGACAGCGCAACGTCCGGGTACTGCTTAGCGACTTCACTGACGATTTCGCGCCACAAAATGGACGACTGGAGCACGTTTGCTTTATCAATCGAGGTCACTTTACGGCGGCGTTTGCGCGCTGACTCAAACGCGATATGGGCGATACGTTCAATTTCAAAACGGTGATAGACCTCGGTATCAAACGCTTTCTCATGCTGACCGCTGCCTTCGCGACCTTTTGGCTGACCGAAGTAGATGCCGCCGGTCAGCTCACGCACGCACAGGATGTCGAAACCGTTGGCCGCGATATCCGCGCGCAGCGGGCAAAATTCTTCCAGCCCCGGGTACAGCTTCGCCGGACGCAGGTTGCTAAACAGTTTGAAGTGTTTACGCAGCGGCAGCAGCGCGCCGCGCTCCGGCTGCTCTGCTGGCGGCAGGTGTTCCCACTTTGGGCCGCCCACGGAGCCAAACAGAACGGCATCGGCACTTTCGCAGCCTTCTACAGTCCCTTTCGGCAGGGGAGTACCGTGGTTATCAATCGCAATACCGCCCACGTCGTAGTGGCTGGTGGTAATTTTCATCGCAAAACGCGAACGTACGGCTTCCAGTACTTTCAGCGCCTGTGTCATCACTTCCGGGCCAATACCGTCACCCGGCAACACAGCAATATGGTAATTCTTCGACATCACACGGTTTCCTTGTTGTTCTCTTTATTCTGAGCTTTGCGTTGCAACTCTTTTTCGACTTCGGCGGCGCGCCAGATGTTGTTCAGGACATGCACCATCGCTTTCGCGGAGGATTCGACGATATCTGTCGCCAGACCCACACCGTGGAAGCGGCGACCGTTATAGTTGACGACGATATCAACCTGGCCCAGGGCGTCTTTACCGTGCCCTTTAGCCGTCAGGTCATATTTCACCAGTTCAACGTCGTACTCGGTGACGCGGTTAATCGCCTGGTAAATGGCATCCACAGGGCCGTTACCGTTGGCGGCTTCCGCTTTAATTTCATCGCCGCAGGCCAGCTTGACGGAGGCGGTAGCGATATCACTTGAGCCTGACTGAACGGTGAAGTAGTCCAGACGGAAGTGTTCTGGCTCTTCCTGCTGTTTGTTGATGAATGCCAGCGCTTCCAGGTCGTAATCGAAGACCTGGCCTTTCTTGTCAGCCAGTTTCAGGAATGCGTCGTACAGCTGATCCATGTTGTAATCGCTGTCCTGATACCCCATCTCTTCCATACGGTGTTTCACCGCCGCGCGGCCAGAGCGCGAGGTCAGGTTCAGCTGAACCTGGTTCAGACCGATGGATTCCGGAGTCATGATTTCGTAGTTTTCACGGTTCTTCAGCACGCCATCCTGGTGAATACCGGAGGAGTGAGCGAACGCGCCAGTACCAACAATCGCCTTGTTCGCCGGGATCGGCATATTGCAAATCTGGCTCACGGTCTGGCTGGTGCGCCAGATTTCGTTGTGATTGATGCGAGTGTGTACGTTCATAATGTCTTTGCGCACCTTGATCGCCATGATCACTTCTTCCAGCGAGCAGTTGCCGGCGCGTTCACCAATGCCGTTCATTGCCCCTTCTACCTGACGCGCGCCGGCGTGGACGGCAGCGATGGCATTGCCCACAGCCAGACCCAAATCATCGTGGGTGTGAACAGAGATGATGGCTTTATCAATATTAGGTACGCGGTCGTACAGGCCGGTGATGATGTTAGAGAACTCAAACGGCATGGTGTAGCCGACGGTATCCGGGATGTTGATGGTTCTGGCTCCGGCATTAATCGCGGCTTCCACTACACGGGCCAAATCGTCAATCGGCGTGCGGCCTGCATCTTCACAGGAGAATTCGACGTCATCAGTATAGTTACGCGCGCGTTTAACCATATACACCGCACGTTCGATCACTTCATCCAGCGTGCTGCGCAGCTTGGTTGCAATGTGCATGGGGGAGGTGGCAATGAATGTATGGATACGGAAGGCTTCTGCAACTTTCAGGGATTCCGCGGCCACATCAATATCTTTCTCAACGCAGCGAGCCAGACCGCATACGCGGCTGTTTTTGATGGTGCGGGCGATGGTCTGTACTGACTCGTAATCACCCGGCGAGGAGACGGGAAAGCCGACTTCCATTACGTCTACACCCATGCGTTCGAGGGCCAGCGCAATTTGCAGTTTTTCTTTAACACTCAGGCTCGCCTGTAATGCCTGTTCACCGTCACGTAAAGTAGTATCGAAAATAACGACTTGCTGGCTCATGGGTTAGGTCCTTGTCAGTCTTAGGGCGCCTTGCTACGAGCATAAAAAAACCCGCGCAGTGGCGCGGGTTTTTAGTTTTACTGAAGACGATTCAACGCTGAATTTCGCCCGCCAGTCTACCGCGCACAGTGGATGCGTTTAGTAGTAGTAGACCGGTGAAACGAAGGGTGCGAATCATGAATCGTGCTCCAGATGAATGCGATATGCTTTTAGTGGTACTGGATACGCTGACTCATGTCAACCCCTCTCAGGCAAAACGGCCACTCAGCGCAGGATAAACACATTAGCTAATTGTGCTGGTTTTTACGCTGTTAACCGATTTAATTGTCTATTATTGGACTTGAGATTCATCTCTGGAATAATTTGAATATAATTGGTAGCAATTGAACACAGTATTTTTACCGATGTGCTGTGAAATGGAATGCGTTTTATTTCATTGAGTTATAAGTTCTATGAATGAATCATGGGCGGGAAAGTTATCAATATTGATATCATTTTGTTAATGAAATCGTGGTGTATGCCCTTCATAGTTTAATAATACTTAAGTTATTATTAACTAAGGCGGTGATTGTGTATTTGCCAGCTTTATGGTTTCATGCCTGCATTAAAGTTTTAGATATCATTTGAACGATTTTTAGCTCTTCATTCAGGGGATGCTTAATGGCATCTCTTGAATGAGGGTTCTTTATATATTCTGAATTTTAAATAATTTCCTTTCGCTTGTTGTATATGCATGGTAAATCATATTTTTCGAAGTTATTACTGTACTTTGGCAAAGGGAATTTAGCGTGACAGTGGAGTCAGAAATGCCAGAAAATAATATTAACCAACCACAGCCTTATGATGGGGTTAAGCCTCAGTTACGCACAGTGGATCTCAACCTGTTAACTGTATTTGATGCAGTTATGCAGGAGCAGAATATTACGCGAGCAGCGCAATCTCTGGGAATGTCTCAACCTGCCGTGAGTAATGCCGTAGCCAGACTTAAGGTGATGTTTAACGACGAGTTATTCGTCCGGTATGGAAGAGGTATCCAGCCCACGGCGCGTGCATTCCAGCTATTCGGTTCGATTCGTCAGGCGCTACAGCTGGTTCAAAATGAGCTTCCTGGCTCAGGGTTTGAACCTTTAAGCAGTGAGCGGGTTTTCCATCTCTGTGTTTGCAGTCCGTTAGACAATTATTTGACGTCTGTTATATATAATAAAGTTGAACAGATTGCTCCTAATATTCATCTCGTTTTTAAATCATCTTTAAATCAAAACACTGAGCACCAGCTTCGTTATCAGGAAACGGAGTTCGTTCTGGGCTACGAAGAGTTTCGCCGTCCAGAGTTTGCCTGTGTTCCGTTGTTTAAAGATGAAATGGTGTTAGTCGCCAGCAAAAAACATCCACGCATGAATTCGCCGCTGCGTGAAAGCGATGTTTACAGCGAGCAGCATGCCGTTGTTGCTCTGGACAGATATGCTTCGTTCAGTCAGCCGTGGTATGACACTGCCGATAAACAAGCCAGCGTGGCCTATCAGGGGATGGCGATGGTCAGCGTTTTAAATGTCGTTTCTCAGACGCAGCTAGTCGCTATTGCACCGCGCTGGCTTGCTGAAGAGTTCTCCGATTCGCTGAGCCTGCAAATTTTACCTCTGCCGCTCAAGCTGAATAGCCGTACCTGTTATCTTTCCTGGCATGAAGCGGCGGGGCGGGATAAAGGGCACCAGTGGATGGAAGAGTTGCTGATCAATATTTGTCGTCGATAAGTCAGGGTGAATAAACCGCATGGTGACATGCGGTTTATTCTGTGATTTTTTATGCAGGCAATATTTTGTTCTGTGCGCATTTTTTCAGACGCTCAGGGCGGCTTAAAAATAGATGATTTCCTGATCCATCCTCTTTTTAAGAGATGAATTATTAGCGTCTCCCCTCATACCAGACGAATTCACCATATTCGTGTCTGACAGCTATTTTTTCTGCTTTTATTGCCCATTCCCGCATTCCGTTTGCTAATTGCCTGCCTCATAACGAGCGGTTAAGGTATCCCTCACTCTGCACATTATAAGATGGGTTTACCCTGTCAGAAGTCGGCGCGGAAATGAATTCTGTTGACCGTCTATAACAAAAGCCTGGAGGCAAAGCATGGAGATGTTGTCTGGCGCGGAAATGGTCGTCCGATCGCTTATCGATCAGGGCGTGAAACAAGTGTTTGGCTATCCCGGAGGCGCGGTTCTCGATATTTATGACGCGCTGCACACGGTAGGCGGTATTGATCATGTTCTGGTTCGTCATGAACAGGCTGCTGTGCATATGGCTGACGGCCTGGCCCGCGCCACGGGAGAAGTGGGTGTAGTGCTGGTCACTTCGGGGCCGGGAGCGACCAATGCCATCACCGGCATTGCGACTGCGTATATGGACTCTATTCCACTGGTCATTCTCTCCGGACAGGTGGCGACGTCACTGATTGGCTATGATGCGTTTCAGGAATGCGACATGGTGGGGATCTCACGCCCCGTGGTGAAGCACAGCTTTCTGGTTAAGCAAACGGAAGATATCCCGGGCGTGCTGAAAAAAGCCTTCTGGCTGGCCGCCAGCGGTCGTCCTGGGCCAGTGGTTGTCGATCTGCCAAAAGATATTCTCAATCCCGCGAATAAACTGCCTTACCTGTGGCCTGAGTCGGTGAGCATGCGTTCGTATAATCCGACGACGCAAGGGCACAAAGGCCAGATTAAGCGTGCGCTGCAAACGCTGCTGGCTGCGAAAAAGCCCGTAGTCTATGTGGGGGGCGGCGCCGTCAATGCAGCCTGTGAAACGCAACTACGCGAACTGATTGAGAAGCTGAATCTTCCTGTCGCGTCATCGCTGATGGGGCTGGGGGCATTCCCGGCTACCCACCGTCAGGCGCTGGGCATGCTGGGTATGCATGGCACCTATGAAGCCAATATGACGATGCACCATTCTGATGTGATTTTTGCCGTCGGCGTACGTTTTGACGATCGCACCACCAATAACCTGGCGAAATACTGTCCGAATGCGACGGTGCTACACATTGATATCGATCCTACTTCTATCTCTAAAACGGTGCCGGCGGATGTGCCCATCGTGGGGGACGCACGACAGGTGCTGGATCAAATGTTGGAACTGCTGGCGCAGGAGACCGCCTCTCAACCGCTGGATGAGATCCGTGACTGGTGGCAGCAAATCGAACAATGGCGCGGCCGTCAGTGCCTTAAATACGACACGCAGAGTGAAAACATCAAGCCGCAGGCGGTGATCGAGACGATCTGGCATCTGACCAAAGGCGAGGCGTATGTCACTTCTGACGTAGGCCAGCATCAGATGTTCGCTGCGTTGTATTACCCGTTTGATAAACCGCGTCGCTGGATCAACTCAGGCGGGCTTGGCACGATGGGCTTTGGTCTGCCCGCCGCGCTGGGGGTGAAGCTGGCGTTGCCGAACGAAACGGTTATCTGCGTAACGGGTGATGGCAGTATACAGATGAATATTCAGGAGCTTTCTACTGCGCTGCAATATGAGTTGCCAGTGCTGGTGCTTAACCTGAATAACGGTTACCTCGGTATGGTGAAGCAGTGGCAGGATATGATTTATTCCGGCCGTCACTCTCAGTCTTATATGAAGTCACTTCCGGACTTTGTCCGTCTGGCTGAAGCCTATGGTCATATTGGCATGCGGGTAACCGATCCGTCAGAGCTGGAAGCGAAGCTCGGCGAAGCGCTTGAGCACGTTAAAAACAATCGCCTCGTCTTCATGGACGTCATCGTCGACGGCACAGAGCACGTTTATCCGATGCATATCCGTGGCGGTGGTATGGATGAAATGTGGTTAAGCAAAACGGAGAGAACCTGATATGCGCCGGATATTATCTGTATTACTGGAAAATGAGTCGGGCGCACTGTCACGCGTCATTGGGCTTTTTGCGCAGCGCGGATACAACATTGAAAGCCTGACCGTTGCGCCGACCGATGATCCAACGCTCTCCCGCATGACGATCCAGACTGTCGGCGATGCGAAAGTGCTTGAGCAGATCGAAAAGCAATTGCACAAGCTGGTGGACGTGTTGCGCGTCAGCGAGCTGGGGCAGGGGGCTTACGTCGAACGTGAAGTGATGCTGGTGAAAATTCAGGCCAGCGGTTATGGCCGTGAAGAGGTCAAGCGTAACACGGATATTTTCCGTGGGCAGATCATTGACGTCACGCCTTCTATATATACTGTGCAGCTTGCCGGAACGAGCGATAAGCTGGATGCGTTCCTGGCCTCCGTCAGGGATGTGGCAAAAATTGTTGAAGTTGCGCGCTCTGGCGTTGTTGGCCTCTCGCGCGGCGATAAAATCATGCGTTAGTTGCGCAAAAGGTTCGCCTCTTTCAGCCCGGTAGCCAAAGCCGGGCTTTTTTTTGCGTAATCCGCCGACAACGCGGACAAAAGCGGTTGCCGTGAAAGCTATTCTGCGTTTAGATGTTAAAATATTTAACCATAACCTTGACAGGGCCATGGACTTTTTTCTTTTTTTGAGGGGCAATTGTGAAACTGGATGAAATCGCCCGGCTCGCCGGCGTGTCGAGAACCACGGCCAGCTATGTGATTAACGGTAAAGCAAAGCAGTATCGTGTCAGCGATAAGACCGTTGAGAAAGTGATGGCAGTCGTTCGTGAGCATAATTACCATCCGAATGCTGTCGCCGCAGGTTTACGTGCCGGACGCACCCGCTCGATTGGCCTGGTGATCCCGGATCTGGAAAACACCAGCTATACCCGCATCGCCAACTATCTTGAACGTCAGGCTCGTCAGCGGGGCTATCAGCTGTTGATTGCCTGCTCCGAGGATCAGCCCGACAACGAGATGCGCTGCATTGAGCATCTGCTGCAACGTCAGGTTGACGCCATCATCGTGTCGACCTCTTTACCACCCGAGCATCCTTTCTATCAGCGCTGGGCGAACGATCCATTCCCGATTGTGGCGCTGGATCGTGCTTTGGATCGTGAACATTTCACCAGCGTCGTAGGTGCCGATCAGGACGATGCAGAAATGCTGGCTGCCGAGCTGCGTACCTTCCCGGCGGAAACGGTGCTCTATCTTGGCGCTTTGCCTGAACTATCCGTGAGCTTCCTGCGTGAACAAGGGTTCCGTACGGCGTGGAAAGACGATCCGCGTGACGTTCATTATCTGTATGCCAACAGCTATGAGCGCGAAGCGGCTGCTCAGCTGTTCGAGAAATGGCTGGAAACGCACCCGATGCCGCAGGCGTTGTTTACCACCTCGTTTGCCCTGTTGCAGGGGGTGATGGACGTGACGTTACGTCGCGATGGCAAGCTGCCATCCGATCTGGCGATTGCGACCTTCGGCGATAACGAACTGCTCGACTTCCTGCAATGTCCGGTGCTGGCCGTGGCTCAGCGTCACCGCGACGTCGCCGAGCGCGTGCTTGAGATTGTTCTGGCAAGCCTGGATGAACCTCGCAAACCGAAACCCGGGCTTACGCGTATCAAACGTAATCTCTATCGGCGCGGGATTTTGAGCCGCCATTAATATTTCCACAGGGGCGGTAAAACTGCCCCTTTTGCGGCGCATTTATTGCGGGAAATAATTCCCGGATAAAAATTAGGATTTATCTCTAAGATTCGTAGCCGGCTATTTTTCTGAATCCGTTTTGGCGTTAAAAAGCGCAATTATATTTTTTAACGGGCATTCTTTTGTATTGTTTTGTTACAAACAGCCGCCAGCCGATGAATATTCAGCCATTTTTTACTCTCCCCTTTAGCCCTCAATGTACACGAACGAATCCATATTGCCTTGCGCTTAATCTGGTGCTGTTATCCCCCGGCGATATGCCTTAAAATGCTGCCCGCGTCGCAAACTGACACTTTATATTTCCCTGCGATGATATTGAGTGAGTCTTAACGCTCGTGTGCATATTCGGTTTTTTTCTTACAAATATTCATAACGTTAATTTTGCCTCGCCAGTTGTGTAGTTATTAGCCAGGTCACTCTTGCTCTGTAAATACGGTGCTTTCGCGCCGGTATAGAGAGAGTCCTGGCTTGACAAGCTTTTCCCTCGCTCCGTAAACTCCTTCAGGTGGGAATTTGTGGGTTAAAGTGGTGAGGAGGGGTGAGGCTGGCATGTTCCGTGGAGCAACGTTAGTCAATCTCGACAGCAAAGGTCGTTTATCGGTACCAACCCGATACCGCGACCAGCTGATTGAGAACGCTTCGGGTCAACTGGTTTGCACCATTGACATCAACTCCCCCTGCCTGCTGCTTTACCCTTTGCCTGAATGGGAAATCATTGAGCAAAAGCTGTCGCGACTGTCGAGCATGAACCCGCAAGAACGCCGCGTGCAGCGGTTGTTATTGGGACATGCCAGTGAATGTCAGATGGATAGCGCCGGGCGATTATTGATTGCGCCTGTGTTGCGACAACATGCCGGTCTGACTAAAGAAGTGATGCTGGTCGGGCAGTTCAACAAGTTTGAACTGTGGGACGAAACGACCTGGTATCAACAGGTCAAGGAAGATATCGACGCTGAGCAGTCTGATTCCGCAACATTATCGGAACGGCTGCGGGACTTGTCTCTATAAATATGATGGAAAATTATAAACATACAACGGTGCTGCTGGATGAGGCCGTTAACGGCCTGAATATTCGTCCAGACGGCATCTATATTGATGGCACTTTTGGTCGCGGTGGTCACTCGCGTTTGATCCTCTCCCAGCTTGGAGCGGAAGGACGCCTGCTGGCAATTGACCGCGATCCGCAGGCGATTGCCGTTGCGCAAACCATCGATGATCCTCGCTTTTCCATCGTGCATGGACCTTTCTCTGCGCTTGCGGATTATGTCGCTGAGCGCGGCCTGACCGGCAAGATCGACGGGATTCTCCTCGATCTTGGCGTCTCTTCACCACAGCTTGATGATGCAGAACGCGGCTTCTCCTTTATGCGTGATGGGCCGCTGGATATGCGTATGGACCCCACTCGTGGCCAGTCTGCCGCTGAATGGTTACAAACTGCTGACGAAGCGGATATTGCCTGGGTAATCAAAACCTTCGGTGAAGAACGCTTTGGCAAACGTATTGCGCGCGCCATCGTGGAGCGCAACCGCGTTGAGCCAATGACCCGTACCAAAGAGCTGGCAGAAGTCATCGCGGCGGCAACGCCGGTGAAGGACAAGCACAAACATCCTGCGACCCGTACCTTCCAGGCGGTTCGTATCTGGGTAAACAGTGAACTGGAGGAAATAGAGCTGGCGCTAAAAAGCTCGCTCGACGTGCTGGCCCCGGGTGGGCGGTTATCCATCATCAGCTTCCATTCGCTGGAAGATCGCATCGTAAAACGCTTTATGCGTGAACAGAGCCGCGGTCCGCAGGTTCCAGCTGGGCTGCCGATGACGGAAGAACAACTCAGAAAGCTGGGAGGCCGTCAGTTGCGAGCATTAGGCAAGTTGATGCCGGGCGAAGAAGAGGTGGCAGAGAATCCACGTGCCCGTAGTTCAGTGCTGCGTATTGCAGAGAGGACGAACGCATGATCAGCAGAGTGACAGAAACCCTAAGCAAAGTTAAGGGATCGTTAGGAAGCAACGAGCGCCATGCTTTGCCTGGCGTGATCTGCGACGATCTTTTGCGGTTTGGGAAGCTGCCACTCTGCTTGTTCATTTGCATCATTGTGACGGCAGTCATGGTGGTCACCACCGCTCACCATACCCGTTTATTGACTGCGCAGCGCGAACAGATGGTACTGGAACGCGATGCGCTGGATATTGAATGGCGAAATCTGATCCTTGAAGAAAACGCGCTCGGCGATCACAGCCGGGTTGAGCGGATCGCAACGGAAAAACTGCAATTACAGCATGTTGATCCTTCGCAGGAAAATATCGTAGTACAAAAATAAGGGAAAACGCGACGCATGAAAGCAGCGGCAAAAACGCTAAAACCAAAACGCCAGGAAGAACAGGCCAACTTTGTCAGTTGGCGTTTTGCGTTGCTTTGCGGCTGCATTTTACTGGCGCTGGGTTTCCTGCTGGGACGCGTGGCGTGGCTACAAATCATCGCGCCTGACATGCTGGTACGTCAGGGTGATATGCGTTCTCTGCGCGTGCAGGAAGTTTCTACCTCTCGTGGGATGATCACCGATCGTTCCGGCCGTCCGCTGGCGGTGAGCGTGCCGGTGAAGGCGATCTGGGCCGATCCGAAAGAGTTACACGATGCAGGCGGGATCACCCTTGATAACCGCTGGAAGGCGCTGTCAGACGCGTTGAAAATGCCGCTGGATCAGCTGGCGTCGCGCGTTAACGCCAACCCGAAAGGGCGCTTTATCTATCTTGCCCGTCAGGTGAACCCTGACATGGCTGACTACATTAAGAAACTGAAGCTGCCGGGCATTCATCTGCGGGAAGAATCCCGCCGTTACTATCCTTCGGGCGAAGTCACCGCGCACCTGATTGGCTTTACCAACGTGGATAGCCAGGGGATTGAGGGCGTTGAAAAAAGCTTCGACAAGTGGCTTACCGGCCAGCCTGGCGAGCGAATCGTGCGTAAAGACCGCTATGGTCGCGTCATTGAAGACATTTCCTCGACAGACAGCCAGGCCGCGCACAACCTGGCCCTGAGTATTGATGAACGCTTGCAGGCGCTGGTCTATCGTGAGCTGAACAACGCCGTCGCGTTTAACAAGGCGGAATCGGGCAGCGCCGTGCTGGTGGATGTGGCGACAGGTGAAGTGCTGGCGATGGCCAGTAGCCCCTCATACAACCCGAATAATTTTGCCGGTACAGCAAAAGATGCAATGCGTAACCGCTCCATCACCGATGTGTTTGAACCCGGCTCAACCGTAAAACCTATGGTGGTGATGACGGCTCTACAGCGAGGCATCGTCAACGAAAATACCGTTCTGAATACGATCCCTTATCGAATTAACGGTCACGAAATCAAAGACGTGGCACGTTACAGCGAACTGACCCTGACCGGGGTCTTACAGAAGTCGAGTAACGTCGGTGTGTCAAAACTGGCGTTAGCGATGCCGTCCTCAGCGTTAGTAGATACTTACTCACGTTTTGGGCTGGGAAAGGCGACCAATTTGGGGTTGGTCGGAGAACGCAGTGGCTTATATCCTCAAAAACAACGGTGGTCTGACATAGAGAGGGCCACCTTCTCTTTCGGCTACGGGCTAATGGTAACTCCCTTACAGTTAGCGCGAGTCTACGCAACGATTGGCAGCTATGGCATTTATCGTCCGCTGTCGATCACCAAAGTTGATCCACCGGTTCCGGGGGAACGTGTTTTCCCGGAATCTATCGTTCGTACCGTCGTGCATATGATGGAAAGCGTCGCGTTACCTGGCGGTGGCGGCGTGAAGGCCGCAATTAAGGGCTATCGTATCGCCATTAAAACCGGTACAGCGAAAAAAGTGGGGCCGGACGGCCGCTATATCAACAAATACATTGCCTATACCGCAGGCGTAGCGCCTGCAAGCAATCCGCGTTTTGCGCTGGTGGTCGTCATCAACGATCCGCAGGCGGGTAAATACTACGGCGGCGCCGTCTCCGCGCCTGTGTTCGGGGCTATTATGGGCGGCGTGTTGCGCACCATGAACATTGAACCGGATGCGCTGGCGACGGGCGAAAAAAGTGAATTTGTAATTAATCAAGGCGAGGGAACAGGTGGCAGATCGTAATTTGCGCGACCTTCTTGCTCCGTGGGTGCCTATGCTACCTGCGCGAGCACTGCGAGAGATGGTACTGGACAGCCGCGTAGCGGCTTCTGGCGATCTTTTTGTGGCAGTAGTGGGTCATCAGGCGGACGGGCGTCGTTATATCCCGCAGGCGATTGCGCAAGGTGTTGCTGCCATTATTGCTGAGGCCAAAGATGAGGCAACAGACGGTGAGATCCGTGAAATGCACGGCGTGCCGGTCATCTATCTCAGCCAGCTGAATGAGCGTCTCTCCGCGCTGGCAGGACGTTTTTACAACGAACCTTCCGACCAGTTAAAGCTGGTTGGCGTGACAGGAACCAACGGAAAAACCACCACCACTCAGCTGATGGCGCAGTGGGCGCAGCTGCTGGGCGAAGCCGGTGCCGTCATGGGCACGGTGGGGAACGGTCTTCTGGGCAAAGTAAGCCCGACGGAAAACACTACAGGCTCGGCGGTTGACGTGCAGCGTGTGCTGGCGGGCCTCGCTGAGCAGGGGGCGACCTTCGCTGCGATGGAAGTCTCTTCCCATGGTCTGGTACAACATCGCGTGGCGGCCCTGAAATTTGCTGCCTCTGTCTTTACTAACCTGAGCCGCGATCACCTTGATTATCATGGTGATATGGAGCACTACGAAGCGGCGAAATGGCTGCTTTATTCCACTCACCACCACGGGCAGGCGATCATTAACGCCGACGACGAAGTCGGTCGCCGCTGGCTGGAAAAACTGCCGGATGCGGTGGCGGTGTCGATGGAAGATCGCATTAATCCGAACTGCCGCGGCCGCTGGCTGAAGGCGGTCGAGGTGAACTACCACGATAGTGGGGCGACGATCCGCTTCGCTTCCACCTGGGGCGAAGGTGAAATTGAAAGCCGCCTGATGGGGGCCTTTAACGTCAGTAACCTGCTGCTGGCGCTGGCGACGCTGCTGGCGCTGGGCTACCCGATGGCGGATCTGCTGAAAACGTCTGAGCGTTTGCAACCGGTCTGTGGCCGCATGGAAGTGTTCAGCGCGCCGGGCAAGCCGACGGTGGTCGTGGATTACGCACACACGCCGGATGCGCTGGAAAAAGCGCTGGAAGCGGCGCGTCTGCACTGCGCAGGCAAGCTCTGGTGCGTGTTTGGCTGCGGTGGCGATCGCGACAAGGGCAAACGTCCGCTGATGGGCGCCATAGCTGAGCAGTTCGCGGATATTCCCGTGGTAACCGATGACAACCCGCGTACCGAAGAGCCGCGGGCCATTATCAATGACATTCTGGCGGGCATGCTGGATGCGGGTCGTGCGCGCGTGGTCGAAGGCCGTGCGGAGGCCGTGACTAACGCCATTATGCAGGCGCAGGAGAACGATGTGGTTCTGCTGGCCGGTAAAGGTCATGAAGATTATCAGATCGTCGGCAATCGTCGTCTGGATTACTCCGACCGCGTGACGGCAGCGCGTCTGCTGGGAGTGGTGGCATGATTAGCATTACGTTAAGCCAGGCCGCTGCGGTATTGCAGGGGATGCTGCATGGTCAGGATCTAACCATTGAGGCTGTGACCACCGACACCCGTAAGGTGACGGCGGGCTGCCTGTTTGTGGCGCTGAAGGGCGAGCGTTTTGACGCCCACGATTTTGCGCAACAGGCTAAAGATAACGGCGCGGGCGCGCTGCTGGTCAGCCGTAAGCTCGATATCGATTTGCCGCAGATTGTGGTGAAAGATACGCGCCTGGCGTTTGGCGAGCTGGCGGCATGGGTTCGCCAGCAGGTGCCAACACGCGTCGTGGCGCTGACGGGCTCGTCGGGTAAAACCTCCGTTAAAGAGATGACGGCGGCGATCCTTAGCCAGTGCGGTAACACGCTTTATACGGCGGGCAACCTTAATAATGACATCGGTGTACCGATGACGCTGCTGCGCCTGACCCACGAGCATGAATATGCGGTGATTGAGTTAGGGGCTAACCATCAGGGCGAAATCGCCTGGACCGTGAGCCTGACGCGTCCGGAAGCTGCGCTGGTGAATAACCTGGCGGCGGCACATCTTGAAGGTTTTGGTTCGCTGGCCGGTGTGGCGAAAGCGAAAGGTGAAATTTATACCGGACTGCCGGATGACGGCATCGCCATTATGAACGCCGATAACAACGACTGGCTGAACTGGCAGAGCATCATTGGTTCACGCAAAACCTGGCGCTTCTCACCGAATGCGGCAAACAGTGATTTTTCGGCGACCAACATTCATGTGACGTCACACGGCACCGAGTTCACCCTCACGACCCCAACGGGCGACATCGAGGTGCTGCTGCCCCTGCCCGGTCGTCATAACATTGCCAATGCGCTTGCTGCGACAGCGCTCTCAATGGCGGTAGGTGCCTCACACGCGGCGATCAAAGCAGGTCTGGCAAATTTAAAAGCCGTGCCGGGGCGTCTTTTCCCGATCCAGCTGGCTGAAAACAAACTTCTGCTGGATGACTCCTACAACGCTAACGTCGGCTCCATGACGGCGGCCGTGCAGGTCTTGTCTGAGATGCCGGGCTATCGCGTGATGGTTGTGGGCGATATGGCCGAGCTGGGTGATGAAAGCGAAGCCTGCCATGTTCAGGTGGGTGAAGCGGCGAAAGCCGCCGGGCTTGACCGCGTATTGAGCGCAGGCACGCTGAGCAAGGCCATTTCCGATGCCAGTGAAGTTGGCGAACATTTTGCCGATAAATCTGCACTGATCGAACGCCTGAAGGCATTGATTACAGAAAAACAGATTGTGACTGTTTTAGTTAAAGGTTCACGTAGTGCCGCCATGGAAGAGGTTGTGCACGCATTACAGGAGAACGGGACATGTTAGTTTGGCTGGCCGAACATTTGGTCAAATATTACTCAGGCTTTAACGTCTTTTCCTATCTGACGTTTCGCGCCATCGTCAGCCTGCTGACTGCGCTGTTCATCTCGCTGTGGATGGGCCCGCGCATGATTGCCCGTCTGCAAAAACTCTCTTTCGGCCAGGTTGTACGCAACGATGGTCCGGAATCGCACTTCAGCAAGCGCGGTACGCCGACCATGGGCGGGATCATGATCCTGACCGCGATTGTGGTGTCCGTTCTGCTGTGGGCCTATCCGTCTAACCCCTACGTCTGGTGCGTGCTGACCGTGCTGGTTGGCTATGGGATCATCGGTTTTGTTGATGACTACCGCAAAGTCGTGCGCAAAGACACCAAAGGTTTGATCGCCCGCTGGAAGTATTTCTGGATGTCGGTGATTGCGCTGGGCGTGGCCTTCGCGCTTTATCTGGCAGGAAAAGACACCCCGGCCACCGAGCTGGTGGTGCCGTTCTTCAAAGACGTGATGCCGCAATTGGGGCTGTTCTACATTCTGCTGGCTTACTTTGTGATCGTCGGCACCGGCAATGCCGTCAACCTGACCGATGGTCTGGACGGCCTGGCCATCATGCCAACCGTGTTTGTCGCGGGCGGTTTCGCGCTGGTGGCGTGGGCGACCGGTAACATGAACTTTGCAAACTACCTGCACATCCCGTACCTGCGACATGCGGGTGAGCTGGTGATCGTCTGTACGGCGATTGTCGGGGCGGGGCTGGGCTTCCTGTGGTTTAACACCTATCCGGCGCAGGTCTTTATGGGCGACGTCGGTTCACTGGCGCTGGGCGGCGCGCTGGGCATTATCGCCGTGCTGCTGCGTCAGGAGTTCCTGCTGGTGATCATGGGCGGTGTGTTTGTGGTTGAGACGCTGTCGGTGATTTTGCAGGTCGGTTCCTTCAAGCTGCGCGGTCAGCGCATCTTCCGTATGGCACCGATTCACCACCACTATGAACTGAAAGGCTGGCCGGAGCCGCGCGTCATTGTGCGCTTCTGGATTATTTCGCTGATGCTGGTGCTGATTGGCCTGGCAACGCTGAAGGTACGTTAATCATGGCAGATTACCAGGGCAAAAAAGTCGTTATCATCGGGTTAGGCCTCACCGGCCTCTCCTGCGTGGACTTTTTCCTTGCGCGTGGCGTGACGCCGCGCGTGATGGATACGCGCGTCTCTCCGTCGGGTCTGGACAAGCTGCCGGAGCAGGTTGAACGCCACCTGGGTGGTCTGAATGATGAGTGGCTGCTGGCCGCCGATCTGATTGTTGCCAGCCCCGGTATGGCGCTGGCGCATCCTTCCCTGAGCGCCGCCGCGGATGCGGGCGTTGAGATTGTCGGCGATATCGAACTGTTCTGCCGGGAGGCGCAGGCCCCGATCGTCGCCATTACCGGTTCAAACGGTAAAAGCACCGTCACCACGCTGGTGGGGGAAATGGCGAAGGCGGCGGGCAAAAATGTCGGCGTGGGCGGTAACATTGGTCTGCCCGCTCTGATGCTGCTTGATAAAGGGTGTGAGCTGTTCGTCCTTGAGCTTTCCAGCTTCCAGCTGGAAACCACTTCAAGCCTGCATGCGGCGGCGGCGACGATCCTAAACGTCACCGAAGATCATATGGACAGATACCCGTTCGGCTTGCAGCAGTACCGTGCGGCCAAACTGCGCGTTTATGAAAATGCCAAAGTTTGCGTAGTGAATGCCGATGATGCACTCACCATGCCGGTGCGCGGCGCAGACGAACGCTGCATTAGCTTCGGTATTAACATGGGTGACTATCACCTTAATCGTCAGCAGGGCGAAACCTGGCTACGCGTGAAAGGTGAGAAAGTGCTGAACGTGAAAGAGATGATGCTCTCCGGCCAGCATAACTACACCAATGCTCTGGCGGCGCTGGCGCTGGCGGATGCCGTTGGCCTGCCGCGATCTTCAAGCCTGAAGGCGCTCACCACCTTTACCGGCCTGGCGCACCGCTTCCAGCTGGCGCTGGAGCACAACGGCGTACGCTGGATTAATGATTCCAAAGCGACCAACGTGGGTAGCACCGAGGCGGCACTGAACGGTTTGCACGTTGATGGCACGCTATACCTGCTGCTGGGCGGCGACGGTAAATCGGCTGACTTCTCCTCGCTAAAGCAGTACCTCAACGGTGATAACGTGCGCCTGTATTGCTTTGGCCGCGATGGCAGCGAGCTGGCAGCGTTGCGTCCTGAAGTCGCCGAGCAAACCGAGACCATGGAGCAGGCGATGCGCCTCATCGCCCCACGCGTGAAGCCCGGCGATATGGTACTGCTCTCACCAGCCTGTGCCAGCCTCGATCAATTCAAGAGTTTCGAACAGCGGGGTGATGTCTTTACCCGCCTGGCGAAGGAGTTAGGCTGATGCGTTTATCTCTCCCTCGCCTGAAAATGCCGCGCCTGCCAGGATTTGGTATCCTGGTATGGCTGTTTACGGCGCTGAAAGGCTGGGTGATGGCTTCCCGGGATAAAGATTCCGACAGCCTGATCATGTACGACCGCACGCTGTTTTGGCTCACGCTGGGGCTGGCGGCGATCGGCTTTATTATGGTCACCTCGGCGTCAATGCCTGTCGGACAGCGTCTGGCAAACGACCCGTTCCTGTTTGCCAAGCGTGACGGGCTGTACATCATTCTCGCGTTCTGCCTGGCAATGATCACCTTACGCCTGCCGATGTCGTTCTGGCAGCGGCACAGTACAGCCATGCTCATCGCCTCAATCATCATGCTGTTGATCGTTCTGGTTGTCGGGAGCTCCGTTAACGGGGCATCACGCTGGATTGCCTTTGGCCCACTGCGTATTCAGCCCGCGGAGTTCACCAAACTGTCGTTGTTCTGCTACCTGGCTAACTACCTGGTGCGTAAAGTTGACGAAGTTCGTAACAACCTTCGTGGCTTCTTAAAACCGATGGGCGTGATTCTGGTCCTCGCGATCCTGCTGCTGGCGCAGCCCGACCTCGGTACGGTAGTCGTACTGTTTGTCACTACGCTGGCGATGCTGTTCCTGGCGGGCGCAAAACTGTGGCAGTTCATTGCCATCATCGGGATGGGGATTTCGGCGGTGGTGCTGCTGATCCTCGCCGAGCCCTACCGTATCCGCCGTGTGACCTCGTTCTGGAACCCATGGGAAGATCCGTTCGGCAGCGGTTACCAGCTGACGCAGTCGCTGATGGCGTTTGGCCGCGGCGAAGTCTGGGGTCAAGGCCTGGGCAACTCGGTACAAAAACTGGAGTATTTACCGGAGGCGCACACCGACTTCATCTTCTCCATTATTGGGGAAGAACTGGGTTATATCGGTGTGGTATTGGCGCTATTAATGGTATTCTTCGTCGCTTTCCGCGCCATGTCGATTGGCCGGAAAGCGCTGGAGATCGATCACCGCTTCTCCGGTTTCCTGGCCTGCTCAATTGGTATCTGGTTTAGCTTCCAGGCGCTGGTAAACGTTGGGGCGGCAGCGGGTATGCTGCCGACCAAAGGTCTGACGTTGCCGTTGATCAGTTATGGTGGTTCGAGTCTGTTGATCATGTCGACGGCCATCATGTTTTTGTTACGCATAGATTATGAAACGCGTCTGGAGAAAGCTCAGGCGTTTACACGAGGTTCACGATGAATCAACCGAAGCGGTTAATGGTGATGGCAGGCGGTACCGGTGGACATGTGTTCCCGGGACTGGCGGTTGCGCACCATTTAATGGAACAGGGCTGGCAGGTACGCTGGCTGGGAACCGCAGACCGCATGGAAGCCGATCTGGTACCTAAACACGGTATCGAGATCGACTTTATTCGTATTTCTGGCCTTCGTGGCAAAGGGATCAAGGCGCAGCTGCTGGCGCCGGTGCGCATTTTCAATGCCTGGCGTCAGGCGCGCGCCATTATGAAGCGTTTTAAGCCTGACGTCGTTCTGGGCATGGGCGGTTACGTTTCCGGTCCGGGCGGACTGGCGGCGTGGTCACTGGGCATCCCCGTTGTTCTGCATGAGCAGAACGGTATTGCCGGGTTGACCAACAAATGGCTGGCAAAAATCGCCACCAAAGTTATGCAGGCCTTCCCCGGGGCATTCCCGAAAGCGGATGTCGTAGGGAATCCGGTACGTGTGGACGTGCTGGCGCTGCCGCTGCCAGATACGCGTCTGGCGGGTCGCGAAGGGCCGGTGCGCGTGCTGGTCGTCGGCGGTTCCCAGGGCGCACGTATTTTAAACCAGACGATGCCGCAGGTTGCGGCAAAACTGGGTGATGCGGTGACCATCTGGCACCAGAGCGGGAAGGGCGCTCAGCAGACCGTTGAGCAGGCCTACGTGCAGGAAGGTCAGCCGCAGCATAAAGTGACTGAATTTATTGATGATATGGCCGCAGCCTATGCCTGGGCCGATGTTGTGGTCTGTCGCTCGGGCGCGCTGACGGTGAGCGAAATCGCCGCCGCCGGTTTACCGGCGCTGTTTGTGCCGTTCCAGCACAAAGACCGACAGCAGTACTGGAATGCGCTGCCGCTTGAGAAAGCGGGCGCAGCGAAGATTTTTGAGCAGCCACAATTTACCGCTGATGCGGTCGCCACTACCCTGGCGGGCTGGAACCGGGATGTATTACTGGAGATGGCGCAACGCGCACGCGCGACCGCTATCCCGGATGCAACGGAACGGGTGGCAAAAGAAGTGAGCCTGGCAGCCCAGGCATAATTCTCGCAGTGCGTGTTGCGCTGCACGATTTTTTTGAAGTAGTCGATGGCGTTTAGAGAATGAATACACAACAACTGGCAAAACTGCGTTCTATCGTGCCCGAGATGCGTCGCGTCCGGCACATTCACTTTGTCGGCATCGGTGGTGCTGGCATGGGCGGTATTGCCGAAGTGTTAGCTAACGAAGGCTATCAGATCAGCGGGTCTGACCTGGCGCCAAACCCTGTTACGCAGCAGCTGGCATCGCTGGGGGCGACTATCTATTTCAATCATCGCCCGGAAAACGTGAGCGATGCGAGCGTGGTTGTGGTGTCCAGCGCTATCTCCGCGGATAACCCGGAAATCGTTGCGGCGCATGAGGCGCGCATCCCGGTGATCCGTCGCGCGGAAATGCTGGCGGAACTGATGCGTTTCCGTCACGGCATTGCGGTGGCCGGTACGCACGGTAAAACCACCACAACAGCGATGGTCTCCAGCATTTATGCGGAAGCGGGTCTCGACCCGACGTTCGTAAACGGTGGTCTGGTGAAAGCCGCTGGCGTGCATGCGCGTCTGGGCCACAGCCGTTATCTGATTGCGGAAGCGGATGAGAGCGATGCGTCGTTCCTGCATCTACAGCCGATGGTGGCGATCGTCACCAACATCGAAGCTGACCATATGGACACTTACCAGGGCGACTTCGAGAACTTAAAGCAGACCTTTATTAACTTCCTGCACAACCTGCCGTTCTATGGCCGTGCGGTGATGTGCGTGGACGATCCGGTTATTCGCGAACTGCTGCCGCGCGTCGGGCGTCAAATTACGACCTACGGCTTCAGCGAAGACGCGGATGTACGCGTAGAAGATTACAAGCAGATCGGTGCGCAGGGGCATTTCACCCTGGCGCGTCAGGATAAGGATCTGCTGCATGTCACCCTGAACGCGCCGGGACGTCACAACGCCCTGAATGCGGCAGCGGCGGTGGCTGTTGCGACAGAAGAAGGCATTGACGATGAAGCGATCCTGCGCGCACTGGAGAGCTTCCAGGGGACGGGCCGTCGCTTCGACTTCCTCGGTGAATTCCCGCTGGAGCCGGTAAACGGTAAGCCAGGGTCTGCGATGCTGGTGGATGACTACGGTCACCATCCGACGGAAGTGGACGCAACCATCAAAGCGGCACGCGCGGGTTGGCCGGAAAAGAATCTGGTCATGATCTTCCAGCCGCACCGTTACACGCGTACCCGCGATCTGTATGACGATTTTGCCAACGTCCTTTCGCAGGTCGATACCCTGCTGATGCTGGATGTTTATGCAGCGGGTGAAACTCCGATTCCGGGTGCGGACAGTCGTTCTTTATGTCGTACCATCCGTGGACGCGGTAAAGTGGATCCTATTCTGGTTCCCGACCCGGCTCAGGTGGCTGAAATGCTTGCCCCGGTCCTGACGGGTAACGATCTGATCCTGATTCAGGGCGCGGGAAATATCGGCAAAATCGCCCGTACCTTAGCTGAAATCAAACTGAAGCCGCAAACTCAGGAGGACGAGCGTCATGGCTGATAAGATTGCTGTCCTGTTTGGCGGCACTTCCGCCGAACGCGAGGTTTCTCTGAATTCGGGCGCTGCCGTGCTGGCGGGCCTGCGTGAAGGTGGCGTGGACGCGCATCCGGTTGATCCGAAAGAGGTGGACGTCACGCAGCTGAAAGCGATGGGCTTCGATAAAGCCTTTATCGCGTTGCACGGTCGCGGCGGTGAAGACGGCACGTTGCAGGGGCTGCTGGAGCTGATCGGTATGCCGTACACCGGCAGCGGCGTGATGGCATCCGCCATCTCCATGGATAAACTGCGCAGCAAACTGCTGTGGCAGGGGGCGGACCTGCCCGTTGCGCCATGGGTTGCACTGACGCGTCGTGAATATGAAATGGGTCTGTCGGACAGCGTTAATACACGCATTGCGGCACTGGGCTTACCGGTTATTGTGAAGCCGAGCCGTGAAGGGTCGAGCGTGGGAATGTCTAAAGTCGATAAAGCTGTAGATTTGGCTGACGCTTTAGCACTGGCATTTCAACATGATGAAGAAGTTCTGATTGAAAAATGGCTTAGCGGGCCGGAATTTACCGTCGCGATGCTTGGCGAAGAAATTTTACCGTCAATTCGCATCCAACCCGCCGGAGTCTTCTATGATTATGAGGCGAAGTATCTCTCTGATGAGACGCAATATTTCTGCCCAGCGGGTCTTGAAGCAGAGCGTGAGGCCGAATTACAGTCTCTGGTGCTTAAAGCCTGGAATGTGCTGGGATGTCGTGGCTGGGGACGCATTGACGTGATGCTTGACGGTGACGGGCAATTTTATCTGCTGGAAGCAAACACGTCTCCGGGTATGACCAGCCATAGCCTTGTGCCGATGGCGGCGCGTCAGGCGGGAATGAGCTTCTCGCAGTTAGTCGTACGTATTCTGGACCTGGCGGGCTGATATGTCTCAGGCTGCATTGAACACGCGCAACCGCGATGACGAAGAAGAATATTCCTCTTCGCGCCGGAGTAATGGAACGCGTCTTGCAGGGATCATCTTCCTGCTCGGGGTGCTGTGCACCGTGTTTATCAGCGGCTGGATGGTGCTGGGCTGGATGGAAGACGCGCAGCGGTTGCCGCTGTCGAAGCTGGTGGTGACCGGGGAGCGACACTACACGCGTAACGATGACATTCGCCAGTCGATTCTGGCGCTTGGGTCGCCTGGCACCTTTATGACGCAGGACGTCAACATTATCCAGAGTCAGATTGAACGTCTGCCGTGGATAAAACAGGCGAGTGTCAGAAAACAATGGCCAGATGAATTGAAGATTCATCTGGTTGAATATGTGCCGATTGCGCGTTGGAATGATCAGCATATGGTTGACGTAGACGGAAATTCGTTCAGCGTCCCGAGCGATCGTGTCAACAAGCAGAATTTACCGATGTTGTATGGCCCGGAAGGCAGCGAAAACGAAGTATTGCAGGGTTTTCGTGAGATGGGGCAGGTGCTGGCTAAGGATCGCTTTACGTTAAAAGATGCTGCGATGACGGCGCGCCGTTCCTGGCAGTTGACCCTAACGAATGGCATTAAGCTCAATCTTGGCCGCGGCGACACAATGAAACGTCTGGCGCGTTTTGTAGAACTTTACCCGGTTTTACAGCAGCAGGCGCAGACGGATGGCAAACGGATAAGCTACGTTGATTTGCGCTATGACTCAGGCGCAGCAGTCGGTTGGGAGCCGGCTCCGGTCGAGGAACCTAATCAGCAACAAAATCAGGCACAGGTACAGGCAGAACAACAATGATCAAGTCGACGGACAGAAAATTGGTAGTAGGACTGGAGATTGGCACCGCGAAGGTTGCCGCTTTGGTAGGGGAAGTTCTGCCCGACGGTATGGTCAATATCATTGGCGTGGGCAGCTGCCCCTCCCGTGGTATGGATAAAGGTGGGGTAAACGACCTTGAGTCGGTGGTGAAATGCGTTCAGCGCGCCATCGACCAGGCTGAATTGATGGCAGATTGCCAGATTTCCTCTGTCTATCTGGCCCTGTCTGGTAAGCACATCAGCTGCCAGAATGAAATCGGTATGGTGCCGATTTCTGAAGAAGAGGTGACGCAGGAAGACGTTGAGAACGTTGTCCACACGGCGAAATCCGTGCGTGTTCGCGACGAGCACCGTGTGCTGCATGTGATCCCGCAGGAATACGCGATCGACTACCAGGAAGGCATCAAGAATCCGGTCGGTCTGTCGGGCGTGCGTATGCAGGCAAAAGTGCACCTGATCACATGTCACAATGATATGGCGAAGAACATTGTAAAAGCCGTTGAACGTTGTGGCCTGAAAGTTGACCAACTCATTTTCGCCGGTCTTGCCGCGAGCTATTCCGTGCTGACCGAAGACGAACGTGAACTGGGCGTCTGTGTGGTCGATATTGGTGGTGGTACAATGGACATGGCCGTCTATACCGGCGGTGCGTTACGCCACACCAAAGTGATCCCGTACGCCGGGAATGTGGTGACCAGCGATATCGCTTACGCCTTTGGTACGCCACCGAGCGATGCAGAGGCGATTAAAGTGCGCCATGGTTGCGCGCTGGGCTCTATCGTCGGCAAAGACGAGAGCGTTGAAGTGCCGAGCGTAGGCGGGCGACCGCCGCGCAGCCTGCAACGCCAGACGCTGGCAGAGGTGATTGAGCCGCGTTATACCGAGCTGCTCAACCTGGTCAACGAAGAGATTTTGCAGTTACAGGAACAGCTTCGCCAGCAGGGTGTGAAACATCATCTCGCGGCGGGGATTGTATTAACCGGCGGGGCAGCGCAAATTGAAGGTCTTGCGGCCTGCGCTCAGCGCGTGTTCCATACGCAGGTGCGTATTGGTGCGCCGCTGAATATTACCGGTTTAACGGATTACGCTCAGGAGCCGTATTACTCAACGGCCGTGGGCCTGCTGCACTACGGGAAAGAATCCCATTTGAGTGGTGAAGCAGAAGTGGAAAAACGCGTCTCGGTGGGGTCTTGGGTCAAACGACTTAACACCTGGTTGCGAAAAGAGTTTTAATTTTTTTAAGAGACCGGAGAGAATTAGCGGTCTCGGGCGACAGGCACAACGGAGAGAGAGATTATGTTTGAACCTATGGAATTAACCAACGACGCGGTGATTAAAGTCATCGGCGTCGGTGGCGGCGGCGGTAACGCCGTAGAGCACATGGTGCGCGAGCGCATCGAAGGTGTTGAATTCTTCGCGGTGAACACCGATGCGCAGGCGCTGCGTAAAACGGCTGTTGGCCAGACGATTCAGATCGGTGGTGGCATCACCAAAGGTCTGGGAGCAGGGGCTAACCCGGAAGTGGGCCGCAACGCGGCTGAAGAAGATCGTGAAGCGCTGCGCGCTGCACTGGACGGTGCAGACATGGTCTTCATCGCAGCGGGTATGGGCGGCGGTACAGGTACCGGTGCAGCACCCGTTGTGGCGGAAGTCGCTAAAGATTTAGGTATTCTGACCGTTGCTGTCGTGACCAAGCCTTTCAACTTTGAAGGTAAGAAGCGTATGGCTTTCGCGGAGCAGGGTATCACCGAGCTGTCCAAGCACGTGGACTCTCTGATTACCATCCCGAACGACAAGCTGCTGAAAGTGCTGGGTCGCGGTATCTCTCTGCTGGACGCCTTTGGCGCGGCAAACGACGTGCTGAAAGGCGCGGTTCAGGGTATTGCTGAACTGATTACCCGTCCAGGTCTGATGAACGTTGACTTTGCAGACGTTCGCACCGTGATGTCCGAGATGGGCTACGCGATGATGGGCTCTGGCGTGGCGAGCGGCGAAGACCGTGCGGAAGAAGCCGCTGAAATGGCGATCTCTTCTCCACTGCTGGAAGATATCGATCTGTCTGGCGCGCGCGGCGTGCTGGTCAACATTACCGCTGGCTTTGACCTGCGTCTGGATGAGTTCGAAACCGTGGGTAACACCATCCGTGCGTTCGCCTCTGACAACGCGACCGTCGTTATCGGTACGTCCCTTGATCCGGAAATGAACGACGAACTGCGTGTGACCGTTGTGGCCACCGGTATCGGTATGGACAAGCGTCCTGAGATCACCCTGGTGACCAACAAACAGACTCAGCAGCCGGTTATGGATCGTTACCAGCAGCACGGTATGGCGCCTCTGACTCAGGAGCAAAAACCCGCTGCGAAAGTGGTGAACGACCCGACTCCACAAACGGCAAAAGAGCCAGATTATCTGGATATCCCGGCGTTCCTGCGTAAGCAAGCTGACTAAGAATTGGCTGGAATTTGGGGATTTGCGCTCTTTGTGCTAAACTGGCCCACCGTTAGTGATATACACTCTCGGTTGGATAGTTAATTTGGCGAGATTATACGATGATCAAACAAAGGACACTTAAACGTATCGTTCAGGCGACGGGTGTCGGTTTACATACCGGCAAGAAAGTCACACTGACGTTACGCCCTGCGCCGGCCAATACCGGGGTCATCTATCGTCGCACCGACTTGAATCCACCGGTAGATTTTCCGGCCGATGCCAAATCTGTGCGTGATACTATGCTCTGTACTTGTCTGGTGAACGAGCATGACGTGCGGATTTCTACCGTAGAGCACCTGAACGCCGCCCTGGCGGGTCTGGGTATCGACAACATTATGGTTGAAGTCGATGCGCCAGAAATCCCGATCATGGACGGGAGTGCTGCTCCGTTCGTTTATTTGTTGCTGGATGCCGGCATCGAAGAACTGAACTGCGCGAAGAAATTTGTTCGCATTAAAGAGACCGTTCGCGTCGAAGATGGCGACAAATGGGCTGAATTCAAACCGTACAATGGTTTCTCGTTGGATTTCACCATCGATTTTAACCATCCGGCGATTGACTCCAGCACCCAGCGCTATGCGATGAACTTCTCTGCGGATGCGTTCATGCGTCAGATCAGCCGAGCACGTACCTTCGGCTTTATGCGTGATATCGAATATCTGCAATCCCGCGGCCTGTGCCTGGGCGGCAGCTTCGATTGTGCCATCGTTGTTGACGATTATCGCGTACTGAACGAAGACGGCCTGCGTTTTGAAGATGAATTTGTTCGTCACAAAATGCTGGACGCGATCGGCGACCTCTTCATGTGTGGTCACAACATCATTGGTGCATTTACCGCGTTTAAATCCGGTCATGCACTGAACAACAAACTGTTGCAGGCCGTCCTGGCAAAACAGGAAGCCTGGGAATATGTGACCTTCGAAGACGAAGCTGAACTGCCGCTGGCGTTCAAAGCCCCGACTATGGTCCTGGCGTAACGGTTAAAGCCGTTTCGTAAGAAAAGCGACTGGTTCACCTGGTACTCTCTCCGACCAGGGAAGCCAGTCGTTTTTATTTCTGCCCTTCTTTAATTTGTCCCCCTCACCCCTGGCCTGTGTCGGGTGCCGAATAACGGTGTGTTCGCTGCATTATTGACCGTTTTTACCTGCTGCAAGGTGTCATTCCTGCTGCCGTGTATTGGCTTTAGTGGTAATATCTGGGCGCTAAAAAAGAATAACTGAACTCAGCCTGCACTGGCGGGCGAACGTGGTGGAGCAAGTGAGCGGAATACTGACGCGCTGGCGACAATTTGGCAGACGTTACTTCTGGCCGCATCTCTTATTGGGGATGGTCGCGGCGAGTTTCGGCTTGCCTGTGCTCAGCAACAGCGCAGACGCGGCCACGCCAGCACGTTCCACGACGACCAAACACGATCTCACCACACGGGTTAACTTCACTAATCTCGCATGGCTTGAAGCCAGCCGCCGTCCCAATTTCTCCGTTGATTACTGGCAGCAGCACGCGATTCGCACGGTTATCCGCCATCTGTCGTTCGCGATGGCGCCGCAGACGATGCCTGTTGCGGAAGAAACGCTGCCGGTTCAGGCTCAGCATCTTGCCCTGCTCGATACGCTTAATGCGCTTCTGACGCAGGACAACCAGCCGCCAGTGACCGTAAATCAGACGGCGCAAACGGATTTTGTTTCCCCTGCATCCTTCTCTGTTTCGACATGGATTAGCCAGGTTCACGGCATCCGTGCCGGGCCTCAACGCCTCAGCTAAATTAACCTTTTTCAATACCTTAATTTATCTGCCCGACTGGGGCGTTTGAGAATTTATTATGCTAATCAAATTGTTAACCAAAGTTTTTGGTAGTCGTAACGATCGTACCCTGCGCCGCATGCGCAAAGCTGTGAACGTCATCAACGGTATGGAACCGGCGATGGAGAAGCTCACTGATGATGAGCTGAAAGCGAAAACCGCGGAGTTCCGTGCGCGTCTGGAGAAAGGTGAAACCTTAGAAAGCCTGATCCCGGAAGCCTTCGCCGTTGTACGTGAGGCCAGTAAACGCGTGTTCGGCATGCGTCACTTCGACGTGCAGCTGCTGGGCGGGATGGTGCTCAACGAGCGCTGCATCGCGGAAATGCGTACCGGTGAAGGTAAAACCCTGACTGCAACGCTGCCGGCTTACCTGAATGCGCTGACGGGTAAGGGCGTTCACGTTGTTACCGTCAACGACTATCTGGCGCAGCGCGACGCCGAAAACAACCGTCCACTGTTCGAATTCCTCGGCATGACCGTGGGCATTAACATGTCCGGCCTGCCGGCACCTGCCAAGCGTGAAGCGTATAACGCGGATATCACCTACGGCACCAACAACGAATACGGCTTCGACTACCTGCGTGACAACATGGCGTTCAGCCCGGAAGAGCGCGTCCAGCGTAAACTGCACTATGCGCTGGTGGATGAGGTTGACTCCATTCTGATCGATGAAGCGCGTACCCCGCTGATCATCTCCGGCCCGGCCGAAGACAGCTCCGAGATGTACCGTAAAGTCGACAAAATCATTCCTCACCTGCTGCGTCAGGAGAAAGAAGACTCCGATACCTTCCAGGGTGAAGGTCACTTCTCCGTGGATGAAAAAGCGCGTCAGGTCAACCTGACCGAACGCGGCCTGGTGAAAATCGAAGAGCTGCTGGTGGCTGAAGGCATTATGGAAGAGGGCGAGTCTCTGTACTCCCCGAGCAACATCATGCTGATGCACCACGTAACGGCTGCACTGCGCGCGCACGCCCTGTTCACCCGCGACGTTGACTACATCGTTAAAGACGGCGAAGTCATCATCGTCGATGAACACACCGGCCGTACCATGCAGGGACGTCGCTGGTCCGATGGCCTGCACCAGGCCGTGGAAGCGAAAGAAGGCGTGGATATTCAAAACGAAAACCAGACGCTGGCATCCATCACCTTCCAGAACTACTTCCGTCTGTACGAGAAGCTGGCGGGGATGACCGGTACCGCAGATACCGAAGCGTTTGAGTTCAGCTCCATCTATAAGCTGGATACCGTGGTAGTACCTACCAACCGTCCGATGATCCGTAAGGATATGCCGGACCTGGTATACATGACTGAAGCGGAAAAAATTCAGGCGATCATTGAAGATATTCGCGAACGTACCGCGAAGGGCCAGCCGGTACTGGTGGGGACCATCTCCATCGAGAAATCCGAAGTGGTATCCAACGAGCTGACCAAAGCAGGCATCAAACACAACGTTCTGAACGCCAAGTTCCACGCTAAAGAAGCAGATATCGTTGCGCAGGCCGGTTACCCGGCTGCCGTAACCATCGCCACCAACATGGCGGGTCGTGGTACCGATATTATGCTCGGCGGTAGCTGGCAGGCCGAAGTGGCGGAGCTGGAAAACCCAACCCCAGAGCAAATCGCGCAGATCAAAGCCGACTGGCAGGTGCGTCACGACGCGGTGCTGGCATCCGGTGGTCTGCACATCATTGGTACAGAGCGTCATGAATCCCGTCGTATCGATAACCAGCTGCGCGGTCGTGCGGGTCGTCAGGGTGATGCCGGTTCTTCCCGCTTCTATCTGTCTATGGAAGATGCGCTGATGCGTATTTTCGCCTCTGACCGTGTGTCCGGCATGATGCGTAAACTGGGCATGAAACCTGGCGAAGCGATCGAGCACCCGTGGGTTACCAAAGCGATTGCGAACGCCCAGCGTAAAGTAGAAAGCCGCAACTTCGATATTCGTAAGCAGCTGCTGGAATATGATGACGTTGCCAACGACCAGCGTCGTGCGATCTACACCCAGCGTAACGAACTGCTGGACGTGTCCGACGTGAGCGAAACCATCAACAGCATTCGCGAAGATGTGTTCAAAGCCACTATCGACGCGCACATTCCGCCGCAGTCTCTGGAAGAGATGTGGGATATCGAAGGTTTGCAGGAACGTCTGAAAAACGACTTCGATCTCGAACTGCCAATCAAAGAGTGGCTGGACAAAGAGCCTGAGCTGCACGAAGAGACCCTGCGCGAGCGTATCTACGAAACCGCGCTGGACGTCTACAAGCGTAAGGAAGAAGTGGTTGGCGCAGAGATGATGCGTCACTTCGAGAAAGGCGTAATGTTGCAGACCCTGGACTCCCTGTGGAAAGAGCATCTGGCGGCAATGGACTACCTGCGTCAGGGTATCCACCTGCGTGGTTATGCGCAGAAAGATCCGAAGCAGGAGTACAAGCGTGAATCCTTCTCCATGTTTGCTGCCATGCTGGAGTCGCTGAAGTATGAAGTCATCAGCACCCTGAGCAAAGTTCAGGTGCGTATGCCGGAAGAAGTGGAAGCGATGGAGCAGCAGCGTCGTGAAGAAGCTGAGCGTCTGGCACAGATGCAGCAGCTGAGCCATCAGACCGATGAGAGCGAAGCCGCAGCGGCAATCGCAGCGCAGACGGGCGATCGTAAAGTCGGTCGTAACGATCCGTGCCCATGCGGTTCCGGCAAAAAATACAAGGCGTGCCACGGCCGTCTGAGTTAAGAACATAACAAACTGAAAAGGCGCAGATATCTGCGCCTTTTTTATGGAAGTGACATGATGAAAACACTGCAAATTGCTGTCGGGATCATTCGCAACCCGCAAAATCAGATCTTCATTACCCAACGTGCCGCCGATGCGCACATGGCCAACAAATGGGAATTCCCCGGCGGAAAAATCGAATCAGGTGAAACGCCGGAGCAGGCGCTGGTGCGTGAGCTTCAGGAAGAGGTGGGGATCACCCCGCTTGGTGCAACGCTGCTCGATAAGCTGGAGTACCAGTTTCCGGATCGTCACATCACGCTGTGGTTCTGGCTGGTTGAAAACTGGGAAGGTGAGCCGTGGGGAAAAGAGGGGCAGCCGGGTAACTGGATTGAGCTTCAGGCCAGCGATGCGGAAAAATTCCCGCCTGCCAATGAGCCTGTGATCCTCCGGCTGGCCGCACAACCGTAGGCCTGCTAAGCGACGCGCCAGCAGGCTTTGAACGTTACTGCTGGTTTTCGCTCCAGTCATCGCTATCCGAGAGATCGCCTTCGCTCGGAATGCGTTTCTCTTCCGCCGCCCATTCGCCCAGGTCTATAAGCTGACAGCGCTTACAGCAGAATGGGCGAAATGGACTTACGTCTCCCCAGACGACAGTTTTCCCACAGGTTGGGCAGTTTACGGTGGTTACGTCAGACATTGGCACTCCTTAACAACAGGCCAGTTCAAAATCGAGGCGTTCCGGCACGGTGCCATGTTCACTGTCCAGCGGCATAAAGCGGATCGCGAAACGGCTTTTATGCCCGGAAATTTGCGGGTAAAGCTGCTCGCCAAGAGACAGGTTCAGGCGCAGAAGATCGGCGTCGTCGCCGTTATCCTGATAGAAACCGTTGAGACTGGTTTGTTTGCGGAACGGGGCAGAGTTACGCACAAGATCGAGGATCAGGGATAACGTCTGATTCATCGGCTCCAGGCTGCCCAGCCAGCTGTTCACCTGGCGATTGCGCTGTTCCTGCGGCATGTGCAGCCACATATGCAGCGTTGGCAGGTCAAAGCTACAGCATCCGCCCGGTATGCTCAGGCGCTGGCGCACCAGCGCAATCAGACGATCCTCTCGTAAAAACTGGCCAACGCGCGGCGCGGCCATCAGGGTCGTGCTGCTGTTTTTCAGCTGCTTGCGTAAAGCGTCAATTCGACTTTGATCCACGCCCGGTACTTCGGCCCAGGCCTGTAATTTACGCTGCTGGCGCTCCAGCTCTTTCAACAGCTCAGTGCGGACGTCGCCGCGTTCAATCACATCCAGCAGATCGCCCACGTTGCGGAAAAAATGCAGCGCGGTGGCGTGATCGTTGACAGGCAGATGTTGTGAAAGCTGTTGAATAAGAAATTCTATGCGTAGCCAGGTACGCATTTTTTCGTTAAGCGGGTGCTCAAAAAGGATATGAGTCGACATTATGGTTTTTCCTGTGCAACGGCCTGCGCGGCGAAGGTCAGATACTGCGCGTGCAGACGAGCAACATCCGATGCAATGGCATCTGGTGCGCCGTTATTATCAATAACATCATCCGCAATGGCGAGGCGCGCTTCGCGCGTGGCCTGTGCGGCAAGAATTTGTTCAGCATGCTCGCGAGAAACATGGTCACGCGCCATGGTTCTCTGGATTTGCGTTTCGCGGGAAACGTCAATCACCAGCGTTCTGTCTGCTTTATTTTGAAGCTGATTTTCCACCAGTAACGGGACCACCCACAACACATAGGGCGAACTGGCTGCGGCAATCTGACGCTGAGTTTCCTGGTGGATAATGGGGTGGAGCAGGGCATTAAGCCAGGCTTTTTCCGCTGGATCGGAAAATATGCACTCACGCAGCTGCCGACGATTCAGGGTGCCGTCAGCCTGTATCACGGGGCGACCAAAATGCGCTTCGATGGCGTTTAAGGCGGGTGTATTGGGTTCTACCACCTGACGGGCAATGATATCGGCGTCGATAATCGTGATGCCGAGACGAGCAAACGCGTGCGCAACGGTGCTTTTACCACTACCGATGCCGCCGGTTAATGCGACGATATACCCCATTAAATCAGATCCTGGGAATTATTCAGTTTTAAAATCAGTTGCTTAAAATTCAAACTTACAACAGCCAATGTTTAGCTCTCTTTACCCGCTTTTTACCAGGTAAATTTATAGGATTGTAGCGTAAAAAAAGAGAATTTCGCAGTCTTGCGGAGCAGGTATTAGTGCGTATGATAGCGTCACTGGAGTTGTGCTTTTAATATATTTGCCTCTAACCCCAGGAATCCGCACATGCGTATCGAAGAAGATCTGAAGTTAGGTTTCAAAGACGTTCTTATCCGCCCTAAACGCTCTACACTGAAAAGCCGCTCAGACGTTGAACTCGAACGTCAATTCACCTTTAAGCATTCCGGTCAGACGTGGTCTGGCGTGCCGATTATCGCGGCCAACATGGATACCGTCGGGACCTTCGAGATGGCGACCGCACTGGCGCAATTCGACATCCTTACTGCGGTACACAAACACTACAGCGCTGAAGAGTGGGATGCGTTTGTCGCCTCCGCCTCGGCTGACGTGGTGAAGCATGTGATGGTCTCGACCGGTACCTCTGATGCAGATTTCGAGAAAACCAAACAGATCCTGAACGCCAATCCAGCGCTGAATTTTGTCTGCATTGACGTGGCAAATGGTTATTCCGAGCATTTCGTTCAGTTCGTCAGCAAGGCACGTGAGGCCTGGCCAACCAAAACCATCATCGCGGGCAACGTGGTGACCGGTGAAATGTGTGAAGAGCTGATCCTCTCCGGGGCCGACATTGTAAAAGTTGGCATTGGCCCGGGGTCCGTTTGCACCACGCGCGTGAAAACCGGTGTGGGTTATCCGCAGCTGTCTGCGGTAATTGAATGCGCTGACGCTGCGCACGGTCTGGGCGGCCAGATCATCAGCGACGGTGGCTGCACCATGCCAGGCGATGTCGCGAAAGCCTTCGGCGGCGGCGCGGATTTCGTGATGCTCGGCGGCATGCTGGCTGGCCACGAAGAGAGCGGCGGTACCGTGGTAGAAGAGAACGGCGAGAAATTCATGCTGTTCTACGGAATGAGCTCTGAATCCGCGATGACCCGTCACGTGGGCGGTGTCGCGAAATACCGTGCGGCGGAAGGCAAAACCGTTAAGCTGCCACTGCGTGGTCCGGTCGAAAACACGGCGCGCGATATCCTCGGCGGTCTGCGTTCTGCCTGCACCTACGTTGGTGCTTCCCGCCTGAAAGAGCTGACGAAACGCACGACGTTTATCCGCGTTCAGGAGCAGGAAAACCGCGTATTCAATAGCCTCTGACGGCTACGGCTGGCGCGCGTCCGTGCGCCAGCGTTACCCCGCGCTCATTGCATCCCCCAGATGGAAAATCGGCAAATACATTGCCACCACCAGCGTGCCAATAATCAGACCCGTCACGACCAGTAGCAAAGGCTCAAGAAGCGCCGCCAGATTGTCTGCCTGCTGAAATGTCTGTTCCGTATGGTGGCGGGCCAGATTCATCAGCATCACATCCAGTGAACCCGACACTTCTCCGGTGCGAATGAGCTGAATACACAGTGGCGTAAAAACAGAGGCCTTCTGGAAGGAGGACCACACGGGCATCCCCTGTTCGATATCGCTGCGTATCTCACGGAGTTTCTCCTGCCAGTAGCCCCTCTCAACGGTCTCCTCCACACTCTCCAGTCCTTGTAAAAAGGCAATTCCGGCCTGCTGGGTTAATGACAGCACGGTAAAAATCTGTCCCAGTTTTTGCCCGCGCGTCAGCGTGCCCATAACCGGTACGTGTAACAAAACATACTGCCAGCGTGGATGCCGCCGCAGCTTACAGGCGATGACAACCATTGCCACGAGCAGGGTCAAAAGGGTGAGGATATGCGCCTGAACCAAGGCCGCCAGCCCTATGACTGCCTGCGTGAGCAAAGGGAGCGGGGTGTTGAACGTTTTGTAGATTGCAGCAAACTCAGGCAAAACCAGCGTGACCATCGCCAGCACCACGAAAACGGCCAGCGTCAGGATGATCAGCGGATAGCGCAGCGCTTTCTTCACCTTCGCACTGAGCTGCTGCTGGGATTTTTGTTGCTGCGCAAGCTGACGGCAGCAGGCTTCGAGCTTACCCGTCAGCTCACCCGTCTTCACCATTGAGACATAAAGAGGGCTAAACACCTCTGACCATTTCTTCATGGTCTCTGACAGGGCGCAACCTTCGCTCAGGTCATCAGCAAGACTGTGCAGCAGCGCCTGCCAGTGCTGCAAAGGATGCTGTTCCGCCAGCATGTGCAGGCTTTGGGATAGCGTGAGTCCAGCCTGTAGCAGCGTGGCGAGCTGGCGAAAAATATCGTAGCAGTGCTGCACCTGCCATCGCTGGCGCTGCTGACAGCGTTTTAGCGCCAGCGGGTGCAGTTGTTTAAGCACCAGAGCCGTGTAAGCTGCGTCACGGTCGATGGCCCAGAGGGTGCCGGTTTGCACCTCCCCCTCGGTGTTCAGGGCACGCCAGCGCCAGAGCGAATTAGCAGCCATCGGGCATTCCCAGGACGCGCAACAGCTCTTCGAGCGTGGTCAGCCCTTGCTCTACGGCCATGCAGCCATGCTCAAACAAAGAGGTCATTCCCGCCTGACGAGCGCTGGACCCAATCACCTCCGTGCTTGCTCCGCTGGCGATGGCCTGCCGCAGCGTGTCGTCGATGACGAGCACTTCAAAAATGGCTACGCGACCATAAAAACCGTGGTAGCAGCGATCGCAGCCGGTGGGTTGCCAGCGAGGAAGCGGCCGGGGCCACAGCGTGCGGGGTAATTCGGTGTGGCGGCTGGCTTCCTGTCGGCAGTACGGACATAAACGGCGCACCAGTCGCTGGGCAATCACCATCGAGAGCGCCGAAGAGATCATCCAGCGCGCGACGCCCATCTGTTGCAGCCGTACCAGCGTTTCAGTCGTTGAGTTAGTATGCAGGGTGGACAGCACCAGATGCCCGGTTTGCGCCGCCTTAATGGCAATTTCTGCCGTTTCGCCGTCACGAATTTCACCCACCATAATGATGTCAGGATCCTGCCTGAGCAGGGCACGCAGCACGCTCTGGAAGGTCAGCCCCGCACGCGGATTAATCTGCGTCTGGTTTAAGCCTGCAAGCGGGATTTCAACGGGATCTTCCACGCTGCAAATATTGACGTCAGGGGTATTTCGCGCCTGTAACGCGCTGTACAGCGTCACTGTTTTCCCGCTACCGGTCGGGCCGGTGACCAGAATCAACCCCTGAGGGCTGTTAAGCGCCCCGGCAAAACGGGCCTGCTGATCTGCGCTCATCCCCAGCTGTTCAAGCTCCAGTGCCTGCTGTACCTGGTGAAGCAGACGAAGCACGATTTTTTCTCCACCACTACAGGGAAGGGTTGCGATACGAAAAGAGACGGGGACGCTTGCCAGCTCCACCGTAAACTGGCCGTCCTGCGGCAGGCGGCGCTCCGCAATATCCAGTTGACCCAGCACCTTCAGACGTGCGGCAAGCGTCGTCCCGAGGGCGGCAGAGATCGGCAGTTGCGGGTAGAGAACACCGTCGATTCGCAAACGGATCTGGTAGCCGTGCTCCGTCGGTTCAATATGGATGTCAGAAGCCCGCTGGTTTACTGCCTGCTGCAAGGTTGTACTGAGCACGTCAGCGGCTGAGTTTGGCGCTATGCCCGGCAGGTGTGATGATGAGACGGACTGAAGCCGTTTTTCCATCCGTTCTGCCGTCCAGCACTCAATATCAATACGCTTCTGCGTGGCGAAGCGTAACGCTTCCATCAGCTCAGAGGCAGGATTACCCACCACCGCAATGCTGATCATATCGGTGTCGCTTGCGAGTAGCAGTGCGTGATGGCGCTGACAGAGCGTCATTAGCTGTTCGGTATTCATTGTCCACTCCTGTCAGTTGTTGTCGAAGCGGAAAACATCTTCACAGGCTTGTCTGAGCGCCGTGTCGGACGCAATTTTGCAGTCACGCGTCCAGCCCGTCATACCGTTACCGTCGCTCCAGATCGGTGTCATGAGCACTTCAAGTCCGTTAAGGCTTTCCTGCCCTGTTAACGATACGGCCCCCTTTGCCACGCTCATCGCTGAAACGTAACGTGTGGTTGTCGGGGAGGGGATGCCATTGGTGCCTGCGTCGCAGCTATCCACACCACCACGATCCAGGGCGCAAAGCTCAATGGCGGTGCGGTAGGGGATGAACGTTTGCAGCATATCGGTGAGCGCCGCTTTTAGCAGGTAGTTCTGATAGGCCGGAACGCCAATGGCGCTCAGGATGGCAATAATGCCAATGACCACCATTAGCTCAATCAGGGTAAATCCTTGTTGTCTGTTCATGTCTGCTCCTTACGTTAAGTGGCGCTACTGTGGCAGTGCCAGCATGCAGAAACGAGGGACAAAAGCGTGAACGTGAAGGGGCTTTCAGGGAAATGATTCAGTGTTGCAGAGAAGGACAGCGTAATTGCGAGCGGTTTCGTATTTCCCCTCTCCGGGCGGAGAGGGGAGGATAATTTATTTGAAGCGCATCGAGAGGTCGAGGGCGCGGACGTGCTTGGTCAGGGCGCCAACGGAGATGTAATCGACGCCGGTTTCAGCAAATTCGCGGATGGTGTCGAACGTCACGTTGCCGGACACCTCAAGCTGCGCCTGGCCGTTTGTGCGTTTGACCGCTTCACGCATCTGCTCCGTGTCAAAGTTATCGAGCATGATGATGTCAGCCCCCGCTTTAATGGCCTCGTCCAGCTCCTCCAGCGTTTCCACTTCCACTTCGACCGGCACATCCGGATGCAGCCAGAAGGCCTTTTCCACGGCCTGACGCACCGAGCCAGAGGCAATAATGTGGTTCTCTTTGATCAGGAAGGCATCGGAGAGCCCCAGACGATGGTTGGCGCCGCCACCGCAGAGTACCGCGTATTTCAGCGCGGTGCGCAGGCCCGGCAGGGTTTTACGGGTATCCAGCAGCTGCGTGCGGGTGCCTGCCAGCAGGTCAACGTAGCGGCGTACTTCACTGGCAACGCCAGAGAGCGTTTGCACAAAATTGAGCGCGGTGCGTTCGCCGGTCAGCAAGACGCGGGACGGGCCGTCCAGCTCGAACAGTGGCTGATTCGCCGTGACCGCATCACCGTCTTCAACGTGCCATGTTACCTGCACCTCGTCGCCTGCCAGCTGGGTAAAGACCTCTTCAACCCAGCGTTTGCCGCAGAAAACCCCCGCTTCGCGGGTGATGATCACCGCATGCGAGCGTGTCTCTTTTGGCAACAATTGGGCGGTAATATCGTTATCGGCGCTGACGTCGCCGCCGAGATCTTCTTTCAGGGCATGGGCAACGCTTGCCGGGATATCACTATTAATACGTTCCAGAAGCGCGTCACGTCGGTGGTCGGGGTTATAGCGGCGAGGCGGCATGATAAAACTCCAAATTGGTAACGAATCATAATATTGAAACATGCTACTCTGAACCGAGTAACAGCACCATAGATAAGGAGTTCCAGCATGTTGTTAGAAAACGGATGGCTGGTGGACGCGCGGCATGTACCGTCGCCGCACCACGACTGCCGCCCGGAGGATGAAAAGCCCACACTGCTGGTGGTTCACAATATTAGTCTCCCGCCGGGTGAGTTTGGCGGTCCGTGGATCGATGCGTTATTCACTGGAACGATAGATCCCGATGTCCACCCCTTCTTTGCTGAGATTGCGCATCTGCGCGTATCGGCGCACTGTCTGATCCGTCGTGATGGCGAAGTGGTTCAGTATGTTCCTTTTGATAAGCGAGCCTGGCATGCCGGCGTGTCGATGTATCAGGGGCGCGAGCGGTGCAATGATTTCTCCATTGGAATTGAACTGGAAGGAACGGACACCACGCCTTACACCGATGCGCAATATGAGAAACTGGTTGCTGTAACGCAAACGTTAATCGGGCGCTATCCCGCCATTGCAGACAATATTACAGGGCACAGCGACATCGCCCCCGAAAGAAAAACCGACCCCGGCCCGGCGTTTGACTGGTCCCGGTTTCACGCCATGCTTACCACGTCGTCAGATAAGGAGATAACATGACGTTGTTTACCATGCTGCTGGTTATGATCGCTGAACGCCTGTTTAAGCTCGGCGAGCACTGGCATCTGGATCATCGGCTGGAGGTGTTATTCCGCCGCATCAGGCATTTTTCCATGCTGCGCACGTTGCTGATGGCGGCAGGCGTGATGGCGATTACGTTCCTGTTGCTGCGCTCGCTTTACGGCCTCTTTTTCAACGTGCCGCTGCTGGTGGTGTGGATCCTGCTCGGCGTGCTGTGTATTGGCGCGGGCAAGGTGCGTTTGCACTATCACGCGTATCTGAAAGCCGCTTCCCGGGATGATGCCCACGCGCGCGGCGCGATGGCGAGCGAGTTGACGATGATCCACGGCGTACCGCCGGATTGCGATGAACGCGAGTTTCTGCGGGAGCTGCAAAACGCGCTGCTGTGGATTAACTTCCGTTACTACCTGGCGCCGCTGTTCTGGTTCGTGGTGGGCGGACCCTGGGGGCCGGTTCTGCTGATGGGTTATGCGTTCCTGCGCGCCTGGCAGACCTGGCTTGCCCGCTATCTTACGCCGCATGAACGTCTACAGTCCGGCATTGATGCCATCCTGCACGTGCTCGACTGGCTTCCGGTGCGTCTGGTAGGCGTGGTCTATGCCCTCATCGGTCACGGTGAAAAGGCGCTGCCCGCGTGGTTTGTCTCCCTTGCAGACCGCCATACCTCGCAGTATCAGGTTTTAACCCGACTGGCACAGTTCTCGCTGGCGCGTGAGCCGCACACGGACAAAGTCGCAACGCCAAAAGCTGCCGTCTCGATGGCGAAGAAAACATCCTTTGTGGTGGTGGTGATTGTGGCGCTGCTGACGATTTACGGCACGCTGGTCTAAGCCAGCGCGCCGAAGCTGTTACGGCGTATCCGCAGGCGGGATGCCGAAGTCAGGCATCCCGTTTTCGTTCCAGCGGACGAGTTTCAGGCGAGTATGGCGATTGGGATCGTAAAGCGGATCGCCTTCAATTTCAGTGTAGTTTCGCGCGTGGTAGACCAGCACATCTTCGCCTTCCGGCGTCTGCGTAAAGCTGTTATGGCCTGGCCCATACTGACGGTTTTCGTAGCTGGTGACGAACACCGGGCGCGGGGATTTATGCCAGTTAGCCGGGTTTTGCGGATCGGCATTCAGGTCTACCCACAGTAATCCCATGCAGTAGTTCTCGTCGGTGGCGCTGGCGGAATAGCTGATAAACAGCTTATCGCCATGGAACAGCACCGCCGGGCCTTCGTTGACCCAGAACCCACGGCACTCCCAGTCATATTCCGGTTTACTGAGCATCACCGGCTCGCCTTTCAGCGTCCACGGATTTTCCATTTCACACAGGTAAAGATTGGAGTTACCGGAAATGTCCGGGGCTTTTTGCGCCCACAGATACCAGCGTTTACCCTGATGAACAAAGGTGGTGGCATCCAGCGCGAAGGTGTCAAACGGGGTTTTGATTTGCCCTTTTTCCACCCACGTACCGGTGAGCGGATCGCCGTCTGCGCGTTCAATGGCAAACATGCGATGCTGGAACATCCCGAGCTGATCAAGCGCCTGGGTATGCGTGGCGGCAAAATAGATGTACCACCTGCCGTCGATATGATGCAGTTCCGGTGCCCAGATCAGCTGGCTCATCGGGCCGGTGTCGGGCTTGCGCCAGACAATCACCTCTTCGGCATCGCGTAAACCTTCCAGCGAGTCCGCGCGGCGGATCGCCAGCCGATCGTACTCCGGCACGGAGGCGATAAAGTAATATTGCCCATCGTGACGCAGGATATACGGGTCGGCGCGTTGTTCAATAAACGGGTTTGGCCAGGTTTGCATTCGGCTTTCCTTATTTAGTCTCAGCGGCTTTGAGTTCCTGATAATCGTTCAGCTCGCGATAGTTGGTGCGACGCTTTTCCAGATCGGACTGGATCTGCTTCATGGTCTCACGGTCCACTTTCAGCAGACGTACTACGCCCGCGGTAATTAAGTATCCAATGCCGGGAATGATGGTAAACAGCAGCACGATCCCGTTGATGGCATCCGCGCTCTGCGCTTTTGCGCCCGCGTCGTAGCCGTACCAGGAGAGCAGGAAGCCGACCATTGCCCCGGCAATCGCCAGACCCAGCTTCAGGAAGAAGATGTTGCCGGAGAAGCTGATCCCGGTGATGCGTTTCCCGGTTTTCCATTCACCGTAGTCGTCCACGTCGGCCATCAGCGACCAGTGCAGCGGTGACGGGATCTGGTGCAGGATGTTCAGCAGGACGTAGAGCACGACAATGGTTGTCGTCGCTTTCGGGTCGAAGAAGTAAAAGGCGCAGGAGAAAATCGCCAGCACGATGTTGGTCCAGAAGAAGACCTTCAGCTTACACCAGCGGTCGGTCAGCACTTTCGCCAGCATACTGCCGAACATCATGCCGACCACGCCCAGGCTGATAAACAGCGTGGCGAAATGGGTGCTTTGCCCCATGACCCAGGTGACGTAATACATGGTGGCCGCCATGCGGATAAAGCCAGGGCAGACGTTGCACAGGGTTAACAGCAGGATCCGCACCCACTGGTCATTCTTCCACACGTCTTTCAGGTCGTTTTTCAGTTCGTCATGGGTTTGCACTGCCGGACGCACGCGCTCCCGCACGGTGGCGAAGCAGAACAGGAACATACAGGTTCCAATCAGCGCCAGCACGGTCATTGCCATCTGGTAGCCTTTGGCTTTGTCATCTCCCCCGAACCAGTCGGCCATCGGCAGGAGCGTCAGCGACAGCAGCAGCGTGGCGATACCAACCATAACAAAACGGTAGGACTGGCAGGCAACGCGCTCTTTCGGGTCGTTGGTGATCACGCCGCCGAGCGAGCAGTACGGAATGTTGATGGCGGTATAGGTCAGCGACAGCAGGAAGTAGGTGACAAAGGCATAGATTACTTTGCTGTTATAGCTCCACTCCGGCGTGGTGAACATCAGAATGCTGAACAGCGCATAGGGGAAGGCAATCCACAGCAGCCATGGACGAAACCGGCCATATTTGCTGCGGGTACGGTCGGCAATCGCGCCCATAATTGGGTCCGTGACGGCATCAATGACGCGTACGGACAGGAGTAAAACGCCAACCAGTGCAGGAGCCAGACCAAAAATATCCGTATAAAAGTAGTTAACAAATAACATGATGGCGCCAAAGATAATGTTGCATCCGGCGTCACCCATGCCATAGCCGATCTTTTCTTTTACTGACAGTTTGTTGTTATTCATCGACAGCTCTCCGGGTTTCGGTATGGAGAGAATTATTCGCTGGCAAACGAATATATGCGTTGCAATATAAAGGCGGTGATATGGAGGATTTTGCTGTGGGCGCGAATTTGTGAGGAAGGTAACAAGACGCTGTACCCGCAACCGCGAGTACAGCGAGAAAACACTTAGTGCGCTTTCACCGTTTTGGCATTTTTCTGTTTCACCATATAACCCACGCCGAGGATCGCAATCCAGACCGGGATCAGGTAGACGGAAATCGCCATGCCTGGGGTGATGAGCATGATGACCAGCACAGCTGCCATGAACAGCAGGCAAACCCAGTTCCCCAGCGGATAGAGCAGGGCAGGGAAGCGCGTGGTTACGCCCTGCTGGTGCTTGGCGCGGCGGAACTTGATGTGCGCGAGGCTAATCATCGCCCAGTTAATCACCAGCGCGGAAACCACCAGCGCCATCAGCAGACCGAAGGCAGATTCCGGTGCCAGGTAGTTAATCAGAACGCACAGCGCCGTCACGACCGCCGACACGATGATGGTATTAACCGGTACGCCACGCTTATCAACGGTAAGCAGCGCTTTCGGTGCGTTGCCCTGTTGCGCCAGGCCGAACAGCATACGGCTGTTGCAGTAAACGCAGCTGTTATAAACGGAGAGCGCGGCGGTCAGCACCACGACGTTGAGCGCGTTCGCCACGAAGGTGTCGCCCAGCTCGTGGAAGATGAGCACAAACGGGCTGGTATCCGCCGTCACGCGCGTCCATGGCAGCAGGGAGAGCAGGACCGCCAGGGAGCCCACATAGAAGATCAGAATACGGTAGATAACCTGGTTAGTGGCTTTCGGAATGCTCTGCTCCGGGTTGTCGGCTTCCGCGGCGGTGATGCCCACCAGCTCCAGACCGCCGAAGGAGAACATAATTATTGCCATCATCATCACCAGACCGGTCATGCCGTGCGGCAGGAACCCGCCTTGCTCCCAAAGGTTGCGCACGGTGGCCTGCGGACCGCCGTTGCCGCTGAACAGCAGCCAGCCGCCGAAGATGATCATCGCTACAACGGCAATCACTTTGATGATGGCAAACCAGAACTCCATCTCACCAAACACTTTTACGTTGGTCAGGTTAATGGCATTGATAATGACGAAGAAGGCCGCCGCAGACGCCCAGGTGGGGATCTCCGGGTACCAGAACTGAATGTATTTCCCAACGGCGGTCAGCTCGGCCATGGCAACCAGAACGTACAGAACCCAGTAGTTCCACCCCGAGGCGAAACCTGCGAAGCTGCCCCAGTATTTATAGGCGAAGTGGCTGAATGAGCCTGCGACCGGCTCCTCAACAACCATTTCACCTAACTGGCGCATAATCAGAAATGCAATAAAACCCGCAATCGCGTACCCCAGAATAATGCCCGGACCGGCCGACTGGATAACCGATGCACTGCCCAGAAACAGGCCAGTACCAATAGCACCGCCCAGGGCGATGAGCTGTATATGGCGGTTTTTAAGGCCGCGCTTTAGCTGATCGCCATGCTGTTGAGCTTCCATTTGAAACCTCGTGTGTGGTTGTTATGTTCACGCTGTGCGTGTGTAATTATGAAAGTCCATATTCTGTATTTATTTCTTTACGGTTAACGATACCGAAAAAAGCGGAGATGGCTTCCGTTAGCGCAAGAATAGTGGTAAGTGCCAGCGAATGCACCTGCTTTATGAAGGGATGAAGACGACTTGAATAAAAAGAAACCAATTGTAAATCGGTACGTTAACCCCTCATACCCCAACCTATAGAATAGAAATGCGTCAGAAGAGGGCGAATTTTCATTTTTTGCTTTGTTGAATCGCTTCAGATTGCAAAAACCCTCGTTTCATTATGGTTAAAACTGCCTCTTTGGTAGTAACCATTTCATTTGTGCAAAGTTACATTCCTGAAACGTTAGTTCTGTAAGGTTGTTAAAATGTGCCGGGTTTACTGATTTCAATCAAAACCAATATGGACAGAAGGTGAATACTTTGTTACTTTAGCGATACGAACATGAAATTGGTAAGACCAATTGACTCCGGGCAAAAAGGCGTAAGACAGGGAATATGGCCTACAGCAAAATTCGCCAACCAAAACTTTCCGATGTGATTGAGCAGCAGCTGGAGTTTTTAATTCTCGAAGGGACACTGCGCCCGGGCGAGAAGCTCCCGCCAGAACGCGAGCTGGCAAAACAGTTCGACGTTTCACGCCCCTCTCTGCGTGAGGCGATTCAACGTCTCGAAGCAAAGGGCCTGTTGCTCCGTCGCCAGGGTGGCGGAACCTTTGTGCAAAACAGCCTGTGGCAGAGCTTCAGCGACCCGCTGGTAGAACTTCTCTCTGACCACCCAGAATCCCAGTTTGATCTGCTTGAGACCCGTCACGCGCTGGAAGGTATCGCGGCTTATTACGCCGCCCTTCGCAGCACTGATGAAGACCGCGTACGTATTCGCGAGCTGCATCAGGCCATTGAACGGGCACAGCAGTCCGGCGATTTAGACGCCGAGTCCAATGCCGTCGTCCAGTATCAAATTGCCGTCACCGAAGCGGCGCACAACGTGGTGCTCCTCCATCTGCTACGCTGCATGGAGCCGATGCTGGCCCAGAACGTTCGTCAGAATTTTGAATTGTTGTATGCCCGTCGGGAGATGCTCCCGCTGGTAAGCAACCATCGCACCCGAGTATTCGAGGCGATAATGGCCGGGGAACCGGAGCAGGCGCGCGAAGCGTCGCACCGCCATCTGGCTTTCATTGAGGAAATCTTGCTGGACCGCAGCCGTGAACAATCGCGTCGCGAACGTTCATTACGCCGCATACAGCAACGAAAGGATTAAGCGCCAGGTACTTTTAGAGCGCGGCAACTAAACGCAGAACCTGTCTTATTGTGTTTTCTGGCGAAAATACAATGGGACAGGTTCCAGACAAATCAACGTATTAGATAGATAAGGAATACCCCCATGTCAGAACGTCTCCAAAATGACGTGGATCCGATCGAAACTCGCGACTGGCTACAGGCGATCGAATCGGTCATCCGTGAAGAAGGTGTTGAGCGCGCTCAGTATCTGATTGATCAGCTGCTTTCAGAAGCACGCAAAGGCGGCGTGAAAGTGGCTTCAGGTGCAGGGGCTAGCAACTACGTAAACACGATTGCCGTCGAAGACGAACCGGAATACCCGGGCAATCTGGATCTGGAACGCCGTATCCGTTCTGCTATCCGCTGGAACGCCATCATGACCGTTCTGCGCGCATCCAAGAAGGACCTGGAACTGGGTGGCCACATGGCGTCCTTCCAGTCTTCTGCGACCATTTACGAAGTGTGCTTCAACCACTTCTTCCGTGCAGCTAACGAGAAAGATGGCGGCGATCTGGTGTACTTCCAGGGCCACATCTCTCCGGGCATCTATGCACGTGCCTTCCTGGAAGGTCGTCTGACTGAAGAGCAGATGAACAACTTCCGTCAGGAAGTTCACGGTAAGGGTCTGTCTTCTTACCCGCACCCTAAACTGATGCCTGAGTTCTGGCAGTTCCCGACCGTATCTATGGGTCTGGGTCCAATCGGTGCGATCTATCAGGCTAAATTCCTGAAGTACCTGGAACACCGTGGTCTGAAAGACACCTCTGAGCAGACCGTTTACGCCTTCCTGGGCGACGGTGAAATGGATGAGCCAGAATCTAAAGGCGCGATCACCATCGCGACCCGTGAGAAGCTGGACAACCTGTGCTTCATCATCAACTGTAACCTGCAACGTCTGGATGGTCCGGTAACCGGTAACGGCAAGATCATCAACGAACTGGAAGGCATCTTCGCAGGTGCTGGCTGGAACGTGATCAAAGTGATGTGGGGCGGTCGTTGGGATGAGCTGCTGCGTAAAGACACCAGCGGTAAACTGATCCAGTTGATGAACGAAACCGTTGACGGCGACTACCAGACCTTCAAATCCAAAGACGGTGCCTACGTTCGTGAGCACTTCTTCGGCAAATATCCTGAAACCGCAGCCCTGGTTGCAGACTGGACTGACGAGCAGATCTGGGCGCTGAACCGCGGTGGTCACGATCCGAAGAAAGTTTACGCTGCACTGAAAAAAGCGCGTGAAACCAAAGGTAAAGCGACTGTGATCCTGGCCCACACCATCAAAGGTTACGGCATGGGTGATACCGCAGAAGGTAAAAACATCGCTCACCAGGTTAAGAAAATGAACATGGACGGCGTGCGTTATATCCGCGACCGTTTCAACGTTCCAGTGACCGATGAGCAGGTAGAAAAACTGTCTTACATCACCTTCCCGGAAGGTTCTGAAGAGCACAAGTACCTGCACGAACGTCGTCAGGCGCTGAAAGGCTACCTGCCTGCTCGTCAGCCTAACTTCACCGAGAAGCTGGAACTGCCAGCGCTGGAAGATTTCTCTCAGCTGCTGGAAGAGCAGAACAAAGAGATCTCTACCACTATCGCTTTCGTTCGTGCCCTGAACGTGATGCTGAAGAACAAGTCGATCAAAGATCGTCTGGTTCCAATCATCGCCGACGAAGCGCGTACTTTCGGTATGGAAGGTCTGTTCCGTCAGATCGGTATCTACAGCCCGAACGGTCAGCAGTACACCCCGCAGGACCGTGAGCAGGTTGCATACTACAAAGAAGACGAGAAAGGTCAGATCCTTCAGGAAGGTATCAACGAACTGGGTGCAGGCGCATCCTGGCTGGCTGCTGCGACTTCTTACAGCACCAACAACCTGCCGATGATCCCGTTCTACATCTACTACTCCATGTTCGGGTTCCAGCGTATCGGTGACCTGTGCTGGCAGGCAGGCGACCAGCAGGCTCGCGGCTTCCTGATCGGTGGTACTTCTGGTCGTACGACCCTGAACGGTGAAGGTCTACAGCACGAAGATGGTCACAGCCACATTCAGTCTCTGACTATCCCTAACTGTATCTCTTACGACCCGTCTTACGCGTACGAAGTGGCAGTCATCATGCATGACGGCTTGCAGCGCATGTACGGTGAAGCGCAAGAGAATATTTACTACTACATCACCACCCTGAACGAAAACTACCACATGCCGGCAATGCCAGCAGGTGCCGAGGAAGGTATCCGTAAAGGTATCTACAAACTCGAAACCATCGAAGGTAGCAAAGGTAAAGTTCAGCTGCTGGGCTCCGGTTCTATCCTGCGTCACGTTCGTGAAGCAGCGCAGATCCTGGCGAAAGACTACGGTGTGGGTTCCGATGTGTACTCTGTTACCTCCTTCACTGAACTGGCGCGTGATGGCCAGGATTGTGAGCGCTGGAACATGCTGCACCCAATGGAAACCCCACGCGTTCCGTACATCGCTCAGGTGATGAACGACGCGCCAGCGGTGGCGTCTACTGACTATATGAAACTGTTCGCTGAGCAGGTTCGTACTTACGTTCCAGCTGATGATTATCGCGTACTGGGTACTGACGGCTTCGGTCGTTCTGACAGCCGCGAAAACCTGCGTCACCACTTCGAAGTTGATGCTTCCTACGTGGTAGTAGCAGCACTGGGCGAACTGGCTAAACGTGGCGAAATCGATAAGAAAGTGGTTGCAGACGCAATCACCAAATTCAACATCGATGCAGATAAAGTTAACCCGCGTCTGGCGTAAGAGGTAAAAGAATAATGGCTATCGAAATCAATGTACCGGACATCGGGGCTGATGAAGTTGAAATCACCGAGATCCTGGTCAAAGTGGGCGACAAAGTTGAAGCTGAACAGTCGCTGATCACCGTAGAAGGCGACAAAGCTTCTATGGAAGTCCCGTCTCCTCAGGCTGGCATCGTTAAAGAGATCAAAGTCTCTGTTGGCGATAAAACCGAGACCGGTAAACTGATCATGATTTTCGATTCCGCCGACGGTGCAGCAGCTGCTGCACCTGCGCAGGAAGAGAAGAAAGAAGCCGCACCTGCTGCTGCTCCAGCAGCGGCCGCGGCAGCGAAAGAAGTGAACGTGCCTGACATCGGCGGTGACGAAGTTGAAGTCACTGAAATCCTGGTGAAAGTGGGCGATACCGTTGCGGCCGAGCAGTCACTGATCACCGTAGAAGGCGACAAAGCCTCTATGGAAGTGCCGGCACCGTTCGCGGGTACCGTTAAAGAGATCAAGATCAACACCGGCGACAAAGTGTCTACAGGTTCCCTGATCATGATTTTCGAAGTGGCGGGCGCTGAAGGCGCTGCGGCTCCAGCGAAAGCGGAAGCTGCTCCGGCTCCGGCTGCTGCACCAGCGGCTGCTGGCGGCGTGAAAGACGTTAACGTACCGGACATCGGCGGTGACGAAGTTGAAGTGACCGAAGTGATGGTAAAAGTGGGCGACAAAGTTGCCGCTGAACAGTCACTGATCACCGTTGAAGGCGACAAAGCTTCTATGGAAGTGCCTGCGCCGTTCGCCGGTACCGTTAAAGAGATCAAAATCAACACCGGCGACAAAGTCTCTACCGGCTCTCTGATCATGGTCTTCGAAGTGGAAGGCGCAGCACCTGCCGCCGCTCCAGCTGCCGCGGCTGCTCCGGCACCGGCTGCTGCACCGGCTCAGGCTGCTAAACCGGCTGCTGCCCCTGCTGCTAAAGCAGAAAAATCTGAGTTCGCTGAAAACGACGCTTACGTCCACGCGACTCCGCTGATTCGTCGCCTGGCGCGCGAATTCGGTGTGAACCTGGCGAAAGTGAAGGGCACTGGTCGTAAAGGCCGTATCCTGCGCGAAGACGTTCAGGCTTACGTGAAAGATGCGGTGAAACGCGCCGAAGCTGCACCTGCTGCTGCCGGTGGCGGTATCCCGGGCATGCTGCCATGGCCGAAAGTGGACTTCAGCAAGTTCGGTGAAATCGAAGAAGTGGAACTGGGCCGTATCCAGAAAATCTCGGGTGCTAACCTGAGCCGTAACTGGGTAATGATCCCGCACGTTACCCACTTCGATAAGACCGATATCACCGATCTGGAAGCGTTCCGTAAACAGCAGAACGCCGAAGCTGAGAAGCGTAAGCTGGACGTGAAGTTCACTCCAGTGGTCTTCATCATGAAAGCGGTTGCCGCTGCCCTTGAGCAGATGCCTCGCTTCAACAGCTCCCTGTCCGAAGACGGCCAGAAGCTGACGCTGAAGAAGTACATCAACATCGGTGTTGCGGTTGATACGCCAAATGGTCTGGTTGTTCCGGTCTTCAAAGACGTGAACAAGAAGAGCGTCACTGAGCTGTCCCGTGAACTGACCACCATCTCCAAAAAAGCGCGTGATGGTAAGCTGACTGCCGGCGAAATGCAGGGCGGCTGCTTCACTATCTCCAGCATCGGCGGCCTGGGTACCACCCACTTCGCGCCGATTGTGAACGCGCCGGAAGTGGCTATCCTCGGTGTGTCCAAGTCCGCGATGGAGCCGGTGTGGAATGGCAAAGAGTTCGTGCCGCGTCTGATGATGCCAATCTCTCTGTCCTTCGACCACCGCGTGATCGACGGGGCTGATGGTGCGCGTTTCATCACCATCATCAACAACATGCTGAGCGACATTCGCCGCCTGGTGATGTAATCGAAAAGCCGGCCAGTCGGCCGGCTTTTTTCTGATAATCTCATGGGGTTTTTGAGGTTATTGGTGAAAGCGATAATTCGTGAGCCGTTTGTTGTTTCAAAATTGTTAACAATTTTGTAAAATACGGGCGGATAGAACGACCCGGTGGACGACGGGTATACATTAAGAGGTCATGATGAGCACAGAAATCAAAACTCAGGTCGTAGTACTTGGGGCAGGCCCGGCAGGTTACTCCGCAGCATTTCGCGCCGCGGATTTAGGTCTGGAAACCGTCATCGTAGAACGTTACAGCACCCTCGGCGGTGTTTGTCTGAACGTCGGCTGTATCCCTTCTAAAGCGCTGCTGCACGTAGCGAAAGTTATCGAAGAAGCCAAAGCGCTGGCTGAACACGGTATCGTCTTCGGCGAGCCGAAAACCGACATCGACAAAATTCGTACCTGGAAAGAGAAAGTTATCACTCAGCTGACCGGCGGTCTGGCGGGTATGGCCAAAGGCCGTAAAGTGAAAGTGGTAAACGGTCTGGGTAAATTCACCGGTGCGAACACCCTGGAAGTGGAAGGCGAAAACGGCAAGACCGTGATTAACTTCGACAACGCGATCATCGCGGCAGGCTCTCGCCCAATCGAACTGCCATTCATTCCACATGAAGATCCACGCGTGTGGGATTCCACCGATGCGCTGGAGCTGAAAACCGTTCCTAAGCGCCTGCTGGTTATGGGCGGCGGTATCATCGGTCTGGAAATGGGTACCGTGTACCATGCGCTGGGTTCAGAGATCGACGTGGTTGAAATGTTCGACCAGGTTATCCCGGCTGCCGACAAAGACATCGTTAAAGTCTTCACCAAACGCATCAGCAAGAAATTCAACCTGATGCTGGAAACCAAAGTGACTGCCGTTGAAGCGAAAGAAGACGGTATTTACGTTTCCATGGAAGGCAAAAAAGCCCCTTCCGAACCACAGCGTTACGACGCCGTGCTGGTGGCTATCGGTCGTGTGCCGAACGGTAAAAACCTCGACGCGGGCAAAGCTGGCGTGGAAGTGGACGACCGTGGCTTCATCCGCGTTGACAAACAGCTGCGCACCAACGTGCCGCACATCTTTGCTATCGGCGATATCGTCGGTCAGCCAATGCTGGCGCACAAAGGTGTTCACGAGGGTCACGTTGCCGCTGAAGTTATCGCCGGCATGAAGCACTACTTCGATCCGAAAGTGATCCCATCTATCGCCTACACCGAGCCAGAAGTTGCATGGGTCGGTCTGACTGAGAAAGAAGCGAAAGAGAAAGGCATCAGCTACGAAACCGCCACCTTCCCGTGGGCTGCTTCTGGCCGTGCTATCGCATCCGACTGCGCAGACGGTATGACCAAACTGATCTTCGACAAAGAGACTCACCGCGTGATCGGTGGTGCGATTGTCGGTACCAACGGCGGCGAGCTGCTGGGTGAAATCGGTCTGGCTATCGAAATGGGCTGTGACGCGGAAGACATCGCGCTGACCATCCACGCTCACCCGACTCTGCACGAGTCCGTGGGCCTGGCGGCAGAAGTGTTTGAAGGTAGCATTACGGACCTGCCAAACGCGAAAGCGAAGAAGAAATAAGTTTCTTCAGATGAAAAAAGCGGCCTCAGGCCGCTTTTTTTATGCGCCGCGTTCAGGGGGTGACAGGCTGCCAGGTTTTATCCGGGTGGTATGCAGCGAGCGCCTGCGCTTTTTGTGCCGAATCGTTGCCGAGATTTGCCTGATGCACCTTGTCATCCTGGTTAACGACAAAGCTCATTACCCCCGTCTGACCATAGCTCACGGGCCAGGCAACCATCGCAAAGCCATTTTTATCCGGCAGAATGCGGAACCGATAGCCGTGATAGCCCATACCCGGCTCCGGCGGGCTGAAGGCGGGACCCAGCGGGCTTGGCGCTTCGCCCGGCGAGATGGGCCAGTACAGGCCGTCTTTTAGCCCTGGCGTGCTGACAATCTTCTGCGCATAGCGGTGGTTCATGGCGTAGTAGCTCTGCTGTGCGTCGACGTAGGCGTGCAGCGCTTCGATAGCCGCGAGTTCGTTGCGGCCGATTTCGCGGGTCAGGATCTCATCCGCCGCTTTCTGCATATCAAATTGCCAGCCCTCTTTTTTCTTCACTACCGGTATGGGGAGTTGCCAGCCGTTATCGCCAACTGACAGATGGGCAATATCGCCGCTGATTTCGGTACGATGGTTAATCTTCCAGTCACGCAGGAATCGAGCTACCGCCTCCGGATCAACCCCTTCAGGTGGCAGATAGTCGCGCCAGTTATCCCCCAGCAGGTCGGCCATCGCGCGCTCATTCTGCTCGCTGATGGCCTTCGTCAGGGCATTGGCCGCCTGCTCAGGCGTGGAGAAAGATTGCTGGGCGCAGGCGAAGGTGGATACCATCAACAACAGCATTCCACCGATCGGTTTCATGTTCATAGCGGCTTCCTTAACGACGATGGAATTCACGGTGTTCGGTATGATGTTCGGACAGCTGCTGGCGGCTTTGCAGCCCGCGCTGGTGCTGGGCCTGCCAGTTGGCCGAGCGGCTGTCGTTGCCGCTCAGGGCGTTTGCCCGCAGCGGCTGATGCTGAACCTGCGTCGGGCGTCTGGTTTGCGCAAGAGTATTATTCATCCGTTGTGCGTGGGGCCGCGCGCTGTCGTAGCCGCGATAGTTGCTGCGCTGAGAGAGCTGCTTCAGCTGCTGCGCGGACGCTGAATGTTGCGGGAAATGCGCGTCGCCATGCTGTAGCTGTGTGAGGGTTTTGCCCGTCGACTGCTGTATCTGCGCCATCGCAGCCTGCCGCTGGCTATCGCGGTTGACCGTCTGCTGCCGGGTAGCGCTCAGCCCTCTCGGCACTGAAGTCTGATGATAGCGGCTGGCAAGCTGGCTATTGGCGTAGGGCACGCCGTTGCGGTAGGCCGGATTATGCTGCCAGACCTGATGATTATCGGTACGGTGCTCGCCGGTGATCTTATTGAAGTTATTAACATTAATATTAATGTTATCGCCGTTATGCGAATAACCGCCGTGGTGATCGTCATCATGATCGTGATGATGTTCGTCGTCATCGTCCCAGTCTATGTTACTGAACAGCGCATAGGTAGTGGCTACGCCGAGGCTATAGCCAAAGCCTCTGACAAAACTATTGGTAAACTGCTGGCCGGGAGACGGGGGCAGATACACAGGCGGATAGCTGGCGTTTGGCCACGTGCCGTAAACGGTGGAAGGGTTGTAGGTAGGGACATAAACCACCTGTGGATCGGCTGGCTCAATTTTAATCACCGTCGGACTAGCCGACGTTGACGTCGCGGCTGTACTGGTGGAGGCTGGCGCAGATTTTTTCACGGTGGTGACGGTCTGCTGCGGGGTGGATTGCAACGTGCCTGTCTGCTGCGCGAGCAGGCGCAGACGCTGCACGGAATCCATCACATCCTTTGGCTGGGCCAGAAAGGCGTCGCCGAGGCTCTGTACCCACGACGGGTTTTCTCCCATCAACGACATTAACTGCGGAAAGGCGACCAGCGATTTCACGCTGGCATCCCATGGCTGCCCGCTGACCGCCTGAATGGCGGTATCGCCCTGCATTTTAGGGTTGTCCTTTGACCACTGGGCGGCCTGAATCACGCTCGCCGGATAGGTTGAGGCCATCAGAATTTGCGACAGCAGCGCGTCGGGATAGAGCGCAATGGGCGCGGTCCACTGATCGATCTGCGCGGCGCTATAGGCCGGAGTCGCCATCGGGGCAGGTTGTGCTGTTGGTGCGGGGAGCTGCGGGGCTACCGGCGCAGGTGCGGGAGCGGGTTCCGTTGCGCGGCTTTTAACGAACATGACGCCCGAGGCGGCAAACAGCCCCGCACTGCAAAGCAGAACAAGAAGATGTGGTTTAAAAGGCAACTTCATAGATTGACTCCAACGAGACGAGTGCAGTGCCGTGAGGCGTTGCTGTTGCCGCGAGTATCATTCACCCGTGTTTTACAGTTTTAACTTTTGTTGGGAAAACCTCCGAAGAATCCGGATAAAGAGTGTGAGTATTTATTACACAATTATATCGGATGGCTGAGCAGGCGACGGGCATTCAGAAGGCCGCTCTTGCGAGCGGCCAGCAGCTAGTTGCTGGGGTGGAGACAAACTTACGGAACTGCTTTCGGGCCCGGTGACGGGGTGCTATACCATGCTTAACGATTCAGCAAATTTTTTAATGTTGCTTTTTTGTAAACAGATTAACACTGTGCAGAAATCCTGCTATGCTGCCCGACGCGGTATCGGGCATTTACCCTACAAACTGCTGTCTCACAGGAGCGTGAAGAGAACGCCCGCCGCATATGACAATGAGAGCGAGGAGAACCGTCGTGCTAGAAGAATACCGTAAGCACGTAGCAGAACGTGCCGCCGAGGGAATTGTACCCAAACCGTTAGATGCAACCCAAATGGCCGCGCTCGTCGAGCTGCTGAAGAACCCGCCTGAGGGCGAAGAAGAATTCCTGTTAGATCTGCTGATCAACCGTGTACCGCCTGGCGTAGATGAAGCTGCCTACGTAAAAGCCGGATTCCTTGCCGCCGTTGCCAAAGGCGAAGCCACCTCCCCACTGGTTACTCCTGAAAAAGCGATTGAACTGCTCGGCACCATGCAGGGCGGCTATAACATTCATCCGCTGATTGACGCGCTGGATAACGACAAGCTGGCGCCAATTGCTGCCAAAGCGCTCTCTTCAACGCTGCTGATGTTCGATAACTTCTACGATGTGGAAGAAAAAGCCAAAGCAGGCAACGTTTACGCGAAGCAGGTGATGCAGTCCTGGGCCGATGCCGAATGGTTCCTGAACCGCCCTCAGCTTGCTGAAAAAATTACCGTTACCGTCTTTAAAGTGACCGGTGAAACCAACACCGATGACCTTTCTCCGGCGCCGGATGCATGGTCTCGCCCGGATATCCCACTGCACGCCCTTGCGATGCTGAAAAACGCCCGTGAAGGCATTGAGCCGGATCAGCCAGGCGTGGTTGGCCCGATCAAACAGATCGAAGCCCTGCAACAAAAAGGTTTCCCGCTGGCTTACGTCGGTGACGTGGTTGGTACCGGTTCTTCCCGTAAATCCGCCACCAACTCCGTGCTGTGGTTCATGGGCGACGACATTCCGCACGTGCCGAACAAGCGCGGCGGCGGCCTGTGCCTCGGCGGCAAAATTGCGCCAATCTTCTTCAACACCATGGAAGATGCGGGCGCGCTGCCAATTGAAGTGGACGTGAGCAACCTGAACATGGGCGACGTGATTGACGTTTACCCGTATAAAGGTGAAGTGCGTAACCACGAAACCAACGAACTGCTGGCCAGCTTCGAACTGAAAACCGACGTGCTGATCGACGAAGTGCGTGCCGGTGGCCGTATTCCGCTGATCATCGGCCGTGGCCTGACCACCAAAGCGCGTGAAGCGCTGGGTCTGCCGCACTCAGACGTTTTCCGTCAGGCGAAAGACGTGGCGGAAAGCAACCGCGGCTTCTCGCTGGCACAGAAAATGGTGGGTCGCGCCTGCGGCGTCGCCGGTATCCGTCCTGGCGCGTACTGCGAACCGAAAATGACCTCCGTGGGGTCTCAGGACACCACTGGCCCAATGACCCGTGATGAACTGAAAGACCTGGCGTGCCTGGGCTTCTCTTCCGATCTGGTGATGCAGTCCTTCTGCCACACCGCGGCGTATCCGAAGCCGGTTGACGTAACCACGCACCACACGCTGCCAGACTTCATTATGAACCGTGGCGGTGTCTCCCTGCGTCCGGGCGACGGCGTTATCCACTCCTGGCTGAACCGCATGCTGCTGCCGGATACCGTCGGTACCGGCGGTGACTCCCATACCCGTTTCCCAATCGGGATCTCCTTCCCGGCGGGTTCCGGTCTGGTGGCGTTTGCCGCAGCGACCGGCGTGATGCCGCTGGATATGCCGGAATCGGTGCTGGTGCGCTTCAAAGGTAAAATGCAGCCGGGCATTACCCTGCGCGATCTGGTGCACGCGATCCCGCTGTATGCCATTAAACAGGGTCTGCTGACCGTCGAGAAGAAAGGCAAGAAAAACATCTTCTCTGGCCGCATTCTGGAAATTGAAGGTCTGCCGGATCTGAAAGTGGAGCAGGCGTTCGAGCTGACCGATGCCTCTGCCGAGCGTTCTGCGGCGGGCTGTACCATCAAGCTGAACAAAGAGCCGATTATTGAGTATCTGACCTCCAACATCGTGCTGCTGAAGTGGATGATAGCGGAAGGCTACGGCGACCGTCGTACGCTGGAGCGTCGTATTCAGGGCATGGAAAAATGGCTGGCGGATCCGCAGCTGCTGGAAGCCGACGCTGACGCAGAGTACGCGGCGGTGATTGAGATCGATCTGGCGGATATCAAAGAGCCAATCCTGTGTGCGCCTAACGATCCGGACGATGCGCGTCTGCTCTCTGACGTGCAGGGCGATAAGATCGACGAAGTGTTCATCGGCTCCTGTATGACCAACATCGGCCACTTCCGTGCTGCCGGTAAGCTGCTGGATACCCACAAAGGCCAGCTGCCGACCCGTCTGTGGGTGGCGCCGCCAACCCGTATGGATGCGGCGCAGCTGACCGAAGAGGGCTACTACAGCGTGTTTGGTAAGAGCGGGGCGCGTATCGAAATCCCTGGCTGTTCCCTGTGTATGGGCAACCAGGCGCGCGTGGCCGACGGTGCGACGGTGGTTTCCACCTCAACCCGTAACTTCCCTAACCGTTTAGGAACCGGGGCGAACGTTTACCTGGCCTCTGCGGAGCTGGCGGCGGTTGCGGCGCTGATTGGCAAACTGCCAACGCCGGAAGAGTACCAGACCTTTGTGGCTCAGGTAGATAAGACGGCGGTGGATACTTATCGTTATCTGAACTTCGACCAGCTCTCTCAGTACACCGAGAAGGCTGACGGGGTGATCTTCCAGACCGCAGTATAAATGCTACCCTCTCCCGTGGGAGAGGGGCTGGGGGTGAGGGCGCCAGACCGCTCCGCACCTGACCCATTGCCCGGTGGCGCTACGCTTACCGGGCCTACAAAACCCATCGCAACGTCGGTGGGTTTTTTATTTTCATTCCTCCCACCTCTCCCGCTTTTTTTCTTCCTCTCTGCTGCGATAATTACCCTAATGGCTTTGCAGAGGAAAACGCTATGGATTACGAATTTTTGCGCGACATCACCGGCGTGGTGAAAGTGCGAATGTCGATGGGGCACGAAGCCGTTGGACACTGGTTTAACGAAGAGGTGAAAGAGAACCTCGCGCTGCTGGATGAAGTCGAACAGGCGGCGGAAACGGTGAAAGGCAGTGAACGCTCCTGGCAACGCGCCGGGCACGAATACACGCTCTGGATGGATGGCGAAGAGGTGATGGTGCGCGCCAACCAACTTGAGTTCTCGGGTGATGAGATGGAAGAGGGGATGAGCTACTACGACGAAGAGAGCCTGTCGCTTTGCGGCGTGGAAGACTTCCTGAGCGTGTTGAACGCCTACCGCGATTTTATGAAACAGAAGTAATTCCCCGTAGCGTCCCTGCTCCGGATCACGTTTACACGGTCGGAATGTTACGGCCGTAGTAAATTTCGCGCATCTCTTTCCAGAGCAGGTCGGTAATGACCTTACGCTCTTCGTCACTTAAATCTTCCGGCCTGGTATGGAACATATAGTGCTTAAGATCGAACTCTTTAAGCATCATCTTGGTATGGAAGATATTCTCCTGATAGACGTTCACATCCATCATGTCGTACAGCGACTTCATGTCTTCGGACATGAAGTTCTGAATGGAGTTGATCTCATGATCAATGAAGTGCTTCATGCCGTTGATATCACGGGTAAAACCGCGCACGCGATAATCAATAGTGACGATATCGGATTCCAGCTGGTGGATTAAATAATTCAACGCATTCAGCGGTGAAATCACGCCGCAGGTCGACACTTCAATATCCGCGCGGAAGGTACACAGCCCGCCTTCCGGGTGGCTTTCCGGGTAGGTGTGCACGCAGATGTGGCTTTTATCCAGGTGGGCGACTACCACTTCCGGCAGCGGGCCGGGGTGCTCGGTTTTGTCGATAAGCTTCGGGTCAACCGGCTCTTCACTCACCAGAATGGTGACGCTCGCACCCTGAGGCTCATAATCCTGGCGCGCGATATTCAGGATGTTCGCGCCGATAATCGAGCAGGTCTCTGTCAGGATCTCGGTCAGACGGTTGGCGTTGTAGAGTTCATCGATATAGGCGATGTAACCATCGCGCTCTTCTGCTGTTTTGGCGTAGCAGATATCGTAAATACAAAAACTCAGGCTTTTGGTCAGATTGTTAAAGCCATGCAGTTTAAGCTTTTTCAATTAGTTCACCTCCTTTGAGGACAGCGCGTCTTGCAGATATTGAGGCAACGCAAAGGCTGCGGTGTGGATCGCCGGGTTGTAGTAGCGGCACTGGAGTCCGGCCTGGTGGAAGCGGGCCTGCACGATCTCGGTAGAGAGATGGCGCAGAACGTCGTTATCCGTCGCCCAGGCAAAGGTCATGATCCCGCCGTAGTAAGTGGGGATCGCCGCCTGGTAGAAGCTGACGTCAGCAAAATAGGTGCTCAGCTTACGGTGGCTATCAAGTGCTTCATCCTGTTGCAGGAAGCAAACACCGTTTTGCGCCACAAAAATTCCGCCAGGCTTCAGGCAGCGCTTGCAGCCTTCGTAAAACGACGAGGTAAACAGCGACGCGCCCGGACCGATAGGGTCGGTACAGTCAGAGATAATGACATCAAACGTTTGCGTGGTCTGGTTAACAAAATTGACGCCATCATCGATAACCAGATTAAACCGCGGATCGTCATAGCTGCCGGCATTATGGTTGGGCAGATACTGGCGGCAGAACGACACCACACCGGCGTCGATTTCCACCATGGTGATGGTTTCGACATTCTGATGGCGAGAGACTTCACGCAGCATCGCGCCGTCGCCGCCGCCGATAATCAGCACGTCCTTCGCGTGGCCGTGGGCCAGCAGCGGGACGTGGGTCATCATTTCGTGATAGATAAACTCGTCGCGCTCGGTGGTTTGCACCACGCCGTCCAGCGCCATCACGCGGCCAAAGGCGGCGTTTTCGAAGATTATCAAATCCTGATGATCGGTTTTCTCATGATAGAGCACGTTATCCACGGCAAAATACTGACCAAACTGGTCATGCAGCGTTTCTTGCCATACCGTTTTTTCGGTCATGGGGAGCACCTCCTTCGTTAACATCCATTACATCCGGCAGATGGGCGCAACACAACACCGCCGTGAGGCGGTTAACGGGTCAACAAGGGGCGTCGGGAAGGTTACTTCACGTAGGCGAGCAGGCTGAGTGAATCGCGAGCCAGCGCTTTGCATTTTTTAGCAGTGGGAATGCCAATACCGCTTAAATCACGGTAGCTGTCTTCACCGAGCGCCTTCATGTCGAAGCTGTCGTAGTTGCTGAGGTCCCATTGGTTCTGCTGGGCAAAAAAGACCAGTGCGCGACGAATTTGCCCATTGGGTAAATTCTGGTAACCACAATCGTTTTTCAGAAAAACAAAAACTGCCGTCAGATCGGCCATATCTTCCGCTTCGTTTTCACTTAGCGCGTAACTGTTCGCACACATCGCCATCAGGCTGGCGAACAAAATTGTTCTGAAAAACGTCTTCATTGCCTTTACCACTGCATCACGGAAAATTAACGTTAGCATACTTGATGCCAGGCCGACGATCTTTATTATTGCCGCCGTGCTTGACCTTCCGGTAAGGGGAGGGTTTATGCTCAAAAGATCGCCTGCTGGAAATAAGGAAATGCACATGCAACGTCGTGATTTTTTAAAATTTTCTGCCGCACTGGGGGTTGCCAGCGCGTTACCTCTCTGGAGCCGCGCCGTTTTTGCCGCCGACAGACCGGCTTTACCCATTCCTGAATTACTCGCCGCAGATGCCCGCAGCCGCATTCAGCTTGTGGTGCAGGCCGGTAAAACCACGTTCGGTCAGCACGCCGCCACGACGTGGGGCTATAACGGCAATCTGCTCGGCCCGGCGTTGCAGTTACGCAAAGGGAAGGCGGTGACGGTAGACATTCATAACACGCTTGCGGAAGAGACCACGCTGCACTGGCACGGGCTGGAAGTCCCGGGCGAAGTGGATGGAGGGCCTCAGGGCATTATCAGGCCTGGTGGTAAACGCAGCGTAACCTTTACTCCGGAACAACGCGCGGCGACCTGCTGGTTCCACCCGCATCAGCATGGCAAAACGGGCCATCAGGTGGCGATGGGGCTGGCCGGCCTGGTGCTGATTGAAGACGATGAAAGCCGCCTGCTGCGCCTGCCAAAACAGTGGGGAATCGACGATGTCCCGGTGATTGTGCAGGACAAAAAATTCAACGCTGACGGGCAAATTGACTATCAGCTGGACGTAATGAGCGCGGCGGTAGGCTGGTTTGGCGATATACTCCTGACCAACGGCGCGATCTACCCGCAGCATGCCGCGCCAAAAGGCTGGCTGCGCTTACGTCTGCTTAACGGCTGTAACGCCCGCTCGCTGAACTTCGCCACCAGCGATAAACGCCCGCTTTACGTGGTGGCAAGCGACGGCGGCCTGCTGCCGGAGCCGGTGAAGGTGAGCGAGCTGCCGATGCTGATGGGGGAGCGCTTCGAGGTGCTGGTGGACATCAGCGATGGCAAAGCGTTTGACCTGGTGACCCTGCCGGTCAGCCAGATGGGGATGGCCGTTGCGCCGTTTGATAAGCCGCATCCGGTCCTGCGCATTCAGCCGCTACAGATCACCGCCTCCGGTACGCTGCCGGAGACCCTCACCACGCTGCCAGCACTCCCGTCGCTGGACGGGCTTACGCAGCGTAAACTTCAGCTTTCTATGGACCCGATGCTCGACATGATGGGCATGCAGGCGCTGATGAAGAAGTACGGCAATCAGGCCATGGCGGGAATACATCACGGCCAGATGATGGGCCATATGCATATGGACCACGGTAAAATGGGCGGCATGGATCACGGCGGCCATGGTTTCGATTTCCACAACGCCAACCGCATCAACGGCAAAGCGTTCGATATGAACACGCCCATGTTCGCCGCCACGAAAGGGCAGTTTGAACGCTGGGTGATTTCAGGCGAAGGCGACATGATGCTGCACCCGTTCCATATCCACGGCACGCAGTTCCGTATTCTGTCTGAAAATGGTAAAGCACCGGAGGCGCATCGTGCGGGCTGGAAAGATACGGTGAGGGTGGAAGGCGGCGTCAGCGAGGTGCTGGTGAAGTTTGACCACGAGGCGCCGAAAGAGTTTGCCTATATGGCCCACTGTCATCTGCTGGAGCATGAAGATACGGGGATGATGCTCGGTTTTACCGTATAAAAAAAGCCGGGTGGCGGCTTCGCCTTACCCGGCCTACATAGGGCACCCGTAGGCCCGGTAAGCGTTAGCGCCACCGGGCTTTTTCGTTACTTAGCGTCGTCAGGCAGTGCATACGCGACAATATAGTCGCCCATCTTCGTGCCAAACGAACCGTGACCACCCGCAGAGATGACAACGTACTGCTTGCCATTCACTTCATAGGTCATCGGCGTTGCCTGTCCACCGGCTGGCAGACGGCCTTGCCACAGTTTCTCACCGTTGGTCATGTTGTACGCGCGCAGGTAGTTATCTGCGGTTGCCGCGATGAACAGCACGTTACCGGCGGTAGAGATTGGACCACCCAGCATTGGCATACCCATATTGAACGGCACTGGAACAGGCATCGGGAACGGCATGCTGTCCTGTGGCGTACCAATACGTTTCTTCCAGACGATCTTGTTGGTCTTCAGATCCAGACCGGAGATGTAACCCCAGGCAGGCTGTTTACACGGCAGACCAAACGGAGACAGGAACGGATTCAGGGTCACACCATAAGGAACGCCATACTGTGGCTGGATACCGGCTTCGGTACCGCTGCCTTTCGCATCTTTCGGCTGCTCCATTGGGTTACCCGGACCACGAGGGATCAGGCGGGAAACGAACGGCAGCGCCATTGGGTTAGCGATGGCGACCTGACGGTTAGGGTCAACGGAGATCCCACCCCATTCGAACATCCCCAGGTTACCCGGGAAGACCAGCGTACCCTGCTCTGACGGCGGGGTGAAAATCCCTTCGTAGCGCAGCTGGTGGAACATCACGCGGCATACCAGCTGGTCAAACATGGTGGCACCCCACATGTCTGCACCGCTGAGATCTTTCTTCGGACGGAAGCTCAGGTCAGAGAACGGCTGCGTTTTGGTGACGTAGTCGCCTTTGGCCGCACCCTGCGGAACCGGTTTTTCCGGCGCAGGAACAACCAGCTTACCGTTGCTACGATCAAGCACGAAGATGTTACCGGTTTTCGCCGGGGCGTAAATCACCGGTACGGTTTTACCGTTAACGGTAATGTCCGCCAGCGTCGGCTGGGACGGCATATCCATATCCCACAGATCGTGGTGAACGGTCTGGTAGCTCCATGCCAGTTTACCGGTTGTTGCGTTCAGCGCCACGATGGAGCTGGCGTAACGTTCCTGCTCCGGCGTACGGTTACCGCCCCAGATATCCGGCGTGGTCACGCCCATCGGCAGGTAGACCAGGTCCAGCTTCGCGTCATACGCTGCCGGTGCCCAGGAGTTCGGTGAGTTAAAGGTAAAGGTGTGTTCATCCGATGGGATCGCGTTAGGATCTTTCGCGCCCGGGTCGAAGGCCCACAGCAGTTTACCGGTGTTCACGTCGAAACCACGGATAACGCCGGAGGTTTCACGGGTAGAGAAGTTATCCGTTACCGAACCGGCAATCACGATGGTTTTATCGGTGATGATTGGCGGGGAGGTCGGCTCATACAGGCCCGGCGTGGTGTCCGGCATGTTGGTCTGAAGATTCAGAATGCCTTTATTGGCGAAGGTTTCGCACAGCTTGCCGGTCTCAGCGTTAATGGCAAACAGGCGGCCATCGTTCACTGGCAGCATAATGCGGCGAGGACAGTCGGCAATGACTTCCGGGCTGGCATTATCGGCGCGCGCTTCGTGGTAAGAGACGCCGCGGCAGGTAATGTGCTGGAACGACGGGTTGGAGTTCAGCTGTGGATCAAAGTGCCATTTCTCTTTACCGGTAGCCGCGTCGAGCGCGAACAGACGCTGGTGCGCCGTACACAGGTAGAGCATGTTGCCCACTTTAATCGGGGTCACTTCGTTGGTCAGCTCACCCGGATCGTTTGGCATCTTCAGGTCGCCGGTACGGAATACCCAGGCTTCCTTCAGGTTTTTCACGTTGTCCGCGTTGATCTGCTTCAGCGGGGAGTAGCGTTGACCTTCCTGGTTACGACCATAAGCAGGCCAGTCACCGTCCGCCACCTGCGAAATAGCCGCAGCCGGCGTGGATTCCGCGTTCAGCGTACCGTTGATCTCCTGCGGGTCGTTAAAACCGGCCCAGGTCAGGATGCCGCCACTAATCAGAAGGGCAACGACCAGACTGGCCACGGCGCCACTGGAAGGGACGATCAGACGACGCCAGACAAACGGCAGGATCAGCCAGATACCGAAGAAGACCAGAATGTCGCTGCGCGGCGTCAACGCCCAGAAGTCGAACCCGACTTCCCAGACGCCCCAGATCATGGTTGCGAGCAGTAACGCTGCGTACAGCCACAGAGCAGATTGTTTTCTGCGTAAAAGCAGGACGGTTACGCCAACCATAACCAGACCCGCAATCGGGTAGTACCAGGAGCCGCCAATCGCGACCAGCCATACGCCACCGATTAACAAATACAGCGCGCAGAATGCGGCAAACGCGGCTGTTAATGTCACCAGTAGACGCGGCTGTTTAGTTTTTGTTTCAGCCATAGAAAAGTACTCGTCAGTTTTGTTAATTATTTGCTAGCAATTAATTATAGGTATTAACAACTGTGATCGGAATCACAAATATTGCTTTTTATAACTCATACGCCAGGCTTATCCATTTACTGGTATAATGGCTGGCTTGCGTATCGATGCCGGAGCGAGAGTCATCCGCATTGAGAGATTTTCACTAAAATCATTTGGTTAGTAATATGAAACATACTGTTGAAGTGATGATCCCGGAAGCCGAGATCAAAGCGCGTATCGCCGAACTGGGTCGTCAAATCACCGAACATTACAAGGACAGCGGCAGCGAAATGGTGCTGGTCGGTCTGTTGCGTGGCTCTTTCATGTTCATGGCAGACCTGTGCCGTGAAGTGCAGGTGCCGCACGAGGTCGATTTTATGACCGCCTCCAGCTACGGCAGCGGCATGTCCACAACCCGTGATGTGAAAATCCTGAAAGATCTGGATGAAGATATTCGTGGCAAAGATGTGTTGATTGTTGAGGACATCATCGACTCCGGCAACACGCTCTCTAAAGTGCGTGAGATCCTGAGCCTGCGTGAACCAAAATCACTGGCGATTTGTACTCTGCTGGATAAGCCTGAACGCCGTGAAGTGCAGGTGCCGGTGGAGTTCGTTGGTTTCTCCATCCCGGACGAATTCGTGGTGGGTTACGGCATTGATTACGCGCAGCGTTATCGCCATCTGCCGTATGTTGGGAAAGTAGTGATTCTGGACGAATAATTGCGGGCTGATGCCCTCACCCCAGCCCTCTCCCACAGGGAGAGGGTGAAAACCCCCGGCTTTGTTATTTATGGTTAACGTGCTTAAGCTTGAGGTTGGCAATTCCCGAGCGGTAACGCTGTTCCAGCGTTTCGCGGTTGGTGGCGGTCACTTCCAGATTGCGTAGCAGGCCGTCGTGAATACCGTACGCCCAGCCGTGGATGGAGACCTTCTGTCCGCGTTTCCAGGCAGACTGCATAATCGTCGAGTGGCCCAGGTTATAGACCTGCTCCATCACGTTCAGCTCACACAGCGTGTCGAGACGGCGCTCCTGCGGCATTTCGCCCAGCAGTGAGCTATGTTTGAACCAGATATCACGGATGTGCAGCAGCCAGTTATCGATTAACCCCAGCTCTGTATTTTCGACCGCCGCCTGTACGCCGCCGCAGCCGTAGTGGCCACAAATAATGATGTGCTCAACCTCCAGAACGTCAACGGCATACTGAACAACCGAAAGGCAGTTGAGATCGGTATGAATAACGAGGTTAGCAACATTGCGGTGAACAAACAGTTCGCCCGGTTCAAGACCGGTCAGACGTTCGGCGGGGACGCGGCTGTCGGAACATCCAATCCAGAGAAAGCGCGGGTTCTGCGCCTGTGCCAGTTTTCCAAAAAATCCGGGGTCTTCCTCCACCAGCATTTTTGACCATAGTGCATTGTTGCTGATGAGTGTATCTATGTCGTTCATGGAGGTTAGCGACCTGTAACCAAGTGATTGCGTTGCGCTACTATAGGGTAACCCGACTTTTAATGAAACCACACAACGTGTGTCAGAACTTAAGGTAAGTTGAATTCATGGCGATTGCACTGGAGCTTGAACAGCTCAAAAAAACCTACCCGGGGGGCGTCCAGGCGCTGCGCGGGATAGATCTTAAAGTCGAAGCGGGAGATTTCTACGCGCTTCTGGGGCCGAACGGGGCGGGAAAATCGACCACCATCGGGATTATCAGCTCGCTGGTCAATAAAACGTCTGGCCGCGTTAGCGTGTTTGGCTACGACCTGCAAAAAGACGTGGTCAACGCCAAGCGCCAGCTGGGGCTGGTGCCGCAGGAGTTCAACTTCAATCCGTTTGAGACGGTACAGCAGATTGTTGTTAACCAGGCGGGTTACTATGGCGTTGAGCGCAAAGAAGCGCTGGAGCGCAGCGAAAAGTATCTCAAACAGCTTGACCTGTGGGAGAAGCGTAACGAGCGCGCGCGGATGTTGTCCGGGGGGATGAAGCGCCGCCTGATGATTGCTCGCGCGCTGATGCACGAGCCAAAGCTGCTCATTCTTGATGAACCGACCGCTGGCGTGGATATTGAACTGCGTCGTTCCATGTGGGGCTTCCTGAAGGATCTGAACGACAAAGGCACCACCATCATTCTGACCACGCACTACCTTGAAGAGGCAGAGATGCTGTGCCGCAACATCGGCATCATTCAGCACGGCGAGCTGGTGGAAAACACCTCGATGAAGAACCTGCTCTCCAAGCTAAAATCAGAGACCTTTATCCTCGATCTGGCGGCGAAAAGCGCCCTGCCGAAGCTGGAGGGGTATAACTATCGCCTGGTCGATACCTCGACGCTGGAGGTAGAAGTGCTGCGCGAGCAGGGAATCAACAGCGTGTTCTCCCAGCTGAGCGCGCAGGGCGTTCAGGTATTAAGCATGCGTAACAAAGCGAACCGACTGGAAGAGCTGTTTGTCTCTCTGGTGCACGATAAACAAGGAGACAAGGCATGACGCATCTTTACTGGGTCGCGCTGAAAAGCATCTGGGCGAAAGAGATTAACCGCTTTATGCGCATCTGGGTGCAAACCCTGGTGCCGCCGGTGATCACCATGACGCTCTACTTCATCATTTTCGGCAACCTGATTGGCTCCCGCATTGGTGAGATGCACGGCTTTACCTATATGCAGTTTATCGTGCCGGGCCTGATCATGATGGCAGTGATCACCAACGCTTACGCGAACGTGGCGTCCTCATTCTTCAGCGCCAAGTTCCAGCGCAACATTGAAGAGCTGCTGGTGGCGCCAGTGCCGACGCACGTCATTATCGCCGGTTACGTGGGCGGCGGCGTGGCGCGCGGGCTGTGCGTGGGTATTCTGGTGACGGCGATTTCGCTGTTCTTCGTGCCGTTCCAGGTGCACTCGTGGCTGTTCGTGGCGCTCACGCTATTGCTGACGGCGATCCTGTTCTCACTGGCTGGCTTGCTGAACGCCGTGTTCGCCAAAACGTTCGATGACATCAGCCTGATCCCGACCTTCGTGCTGACGCCGCTAACCTATCTGGGCGGGGTGTTCTACTCCCTGACGCTGCTGCCGCCGTTCTGGCAGGCGCTGTCGCACCTGAACCCGATTGTCTATATGATCAGCGGCTTCCGCTTTGGTTTCCTCGGCATTACCGATGTCCCGCTGTTCACCACCGTTGTGGTGCTGGCGGTATTTATCGTGGCGTTCTATCTGCTGTGCTGGTATCTGATCCAGCGTGGACGTGGGCTGCGTAGCTAATCTTCTGCCCGGCGACGTTCTGTTTGCCGGGCACTTTCTTTGACAGTTATCACCGTAAACTAACCTTCACCTGGATAAACTACTCGCCTGCTAAGGAGAGACGTTATGCTGGGATGGGTTATCACCTGCCACGATGAAGAGGCACAGGAAATGCTCCTGAAGCTGGAGGCCCGATTTGGCCCTCTGGCGCAATGTCGTGCGGTAAATTACTGGCGAGGGCTGAGCACCAATATGCTAAGCCGGATGATGTGCGACGCGCTGCATGAAACCGACACCGGTGATGGCGTGATTTTTCTCACCGACAGATCGGGCGCGGCGCCTTACCGTTCAGCGGCGTTAATGAGCCATAAGCATGATAACTGTGAAGTAATCTCCGGTATCAGCCTGCCTTTACTCGAAGCGATGTATCCGCTGCGCGCAACGTTGAGCAGCGCTGAGTTTCGTCACGCCATTGTGGCGCAGGGCTCGCCGGGCGTGAGCAGCCTGTGGCACCAGCAGCAGAAGAATCCGCCTTTCGTTCTGCTTCACGATCTGTATAAGCATTAAACATTGGTATTGATGTCGCTTTTGGTACAATGGCGACTGATTATCCGTATCGATTTATATCCCATGTTCATGCGCGTTATCTTTATCCTTCTGCTACTGGTCTCCGGTGGTGCGTCTGCCAGCCTGACCAGTCAGCAAGGCCTTCCTGCCCAATATATGCAAACCACCGAAGATGCGGCCATCTGGGCGCAGGTGGGAAATGCCGTCGTGAACGTGGGCAATGTCCGCGCCGGGCAGATCCTCGCCGTCTTTCCGGCCGCGGCGGATTACTATGAATTTCGTTTCGGATTCGGTACGGGGTTTATTGATAAAGAGCACCTGGAAAAAGTGCAGGGTAAGCAACGCGTTGAGGACAGTCTGGGCGATCTGAACAAGCCGCTCAGCAATCAAAACCTCATCACCTGGAAAGACACGCCGGTGTATAACGCCCCCAGCAGCGGAAGCGCGCCCTTTGGCACCTTAAGCGCCAATCTTCGCTATCCGATTCTGAATAAGCTGAAAGATCGCCTGAACCAGACCTGGTTTCAAATTCGCATCGGCAATCGTCTGGCGTGGATCAGCAGCCTGGATGCACAGGAAGATAACGGACTGCCGGTTCTGACCTACCACCATATCCTGCGTGATGAAGAGAACACCCGTTTTCGACATACCTCCACGACAACCAGCGTACGTGCGTTTAATAATCAGATGGCCTGGTTACGCGATCAAGGCTATACCACGCTGACAATGTACCAGCTTGAAGGGTACGTGCGTAACAAGATGAACCTCCCCGCGAAAGCGGTGGTGATCACTTTTGATGATGGCCTGAAATCGGTGAGCCGCTACGCGTATCCGGTGCTGAAAGAGTATGGCTTCAACGCGACGGCGTTTATTATTTCATCCCGAATCAAAGGTCACCCTCAGAAGTGGGATCCCCGATCGCTACAGTTTATGAGCGTTCAGGAAATTAAGGCTATTCAGGATGTGTTCGACATTCAGTCTCACACCCACTTCCTGCATCGCGTAGATGGGTATAAACACCCCATCTTATTGAGCCGCAGCTATCACGTGATCCTGTTCGATTTTGAACGCTCACGGCGTGCACTGGCGCAGTTCAACCCGCGCGTGCTGTATGTTTCGTACCCGTTTGGCGGGTATGACAATAAAGCGATTAAAGCCGCGAATGATGCCGGTTTTCATCTGGCAGTGACAACGGTGAAGGGGAAGGTGAAGCCGGGGGATAATCCGTTCTTACTGAAGCGACTGTATATTCTGAGAACGGATTCGCTGGAGACAATGTCGCGGCTGATCAGCAATCAGCCGCAGGGGTAGGTTATTCGTACGTGGTCTGAATGGTCACGGTGGTACCGAAAACACCGACGGTTACCGGATCGCTACCGGTTTTGACCAACCTGGCCCAAAGTGATCTGTCAATAATACTAACAGGATCCCCAACAACCTCTCCTATAGCAATGACACGTTGGTAACTGTCTGCCGGCACGGGGTAATGATCATTTTCAGAATCCGTAATCATGACGCCGACGCCTCCTGCCGCAGTAACACCACCAGTATTCTCGACGGTATTGGTAAAATATTTTTTATCTGCGGTGGTATGTGTGGAGGATAACGTATAGTAAACAGCGGTTGTATTTACACATGTACCCGTAACATGGAACTCGACTTTGCTGGTATTCCCGTTTTCGACTTCTGCGGGATACCAGTCACCAAGATTTACCGTTGTGGGCGCACGTAAGACACAGGTCGGGCGATTTAAAGGCATGCTAAATGACATCTCGCTCATGTTCACATGGGGACGAGGGTGATCGGATGTCTTCGGATCGCTTGGATCGCCCAGAATGATCTGACCAATCGGGCCTGCACCGGCCGTTAAAAAATTAACATCCGAAGGAACACCCTGAAATCCATTGGTTTGATAGATTTCCATGCGCACATGCCAGGTTTTTTCGTCAAGCAACTCTTCGTGATCGTCATTAGGTGCGGTCATATACCAGGACCCTGCGTTGGGCGGGAACCACGCGGTGACGCCGTTACCATCGGGATACATCGCCAGGGTATAGACAATACCCGGAATATTCGTCCGGAAGGTGGCTTTGTTATCTATGTAGCCTGCCAGCATTGAGTTGTCGGTAATCTGATAGGTGTTTTCACCGTCATTTCCCCCAGCACAGTGAGATTTTAACGCAGGCGTTGTTTCCATAATGATCGTATTACTGATCTGTATGGGAGTTGTTACTGTGCCCACAGGCAGAGGAGTGATAACTGGTTGTGCACCTGGAGACATAATCTGCAAGTCATCATTACCGTAAAATTTGCACTCCTCGAAATTAGCCTTTGCTGCGCCAGACAGCCCGAACGCTGCGAACGCTAATATAGTGAGGTATTTTTTCATCCTAAATCCCTTTATTCGTAGCTGACATTAACCAGAACATTACTTATCACAGCGCCGCTGGTGATCGTTCCAATATTCTGATAACGTGCGTAAAAGCCATAATCCTTTATATAGTTCTCACTACTTCCACTGACATCGTAAATAACGTTTGATGTCCCGTCGCTGTTCAGGACGTTAGTTTTGAACGTATCTGAAAAAATAACGATACCCACATTTTCAGCCGCACCGGCTGTGGCATCGTTTTTAAACACCTGGTTGTGATTACTCCAGAAACCATTTTGCGGAGCAAAACTAAATTTTAGTTTGTTAATCGTTGCGCCTTCTGTACTGCTCGCATAGCAGTCATCTACGTGGATGGTAAAAGGCGTTCCAGCTTCATCATCGTTTGGCGATAAACGATCGCTCTTGTCGCTGTTATAAAACCAGTCTCGTGACACGGTCGGCAAAGTGATCTCTCCGCCGTTTTCGACGCTTAGCCGACAGGTATTATTAACGATGTTTGCTGTCAGGTTTACATCCATACCTGAACCTGCCTGGCTTACGCCAGGCAGAGTGCTACCAGCCAGACCGATAAGCAACACAAGACCGGGCTGGTGTAAATTAAACGGTGATTGTTGCATAATGGTTCCTGGAATTATTGATAGGTGACTGTGAAGGTTACTGGCGCAGTAACGGCACCTGTGCCAACATCGGCAATATTTCTGTCTTTCGCAATCACAATGCGTGAGTTCATCGGGAATTCCCCTACACCGTCAGCAATGGTGACCTCCTGTGCCGCCGGAGGCCTTTTGCAACTCAACATTACGCCAGTATCTACAACTCCTGACCAGATTTCGAAGCCTGTTGCTAACCCAGCAGAATAAGAATCTCCGTCCGTTTTCGGACCCGAGCATCCCCCACCTGCACCACTCGCTGCGGCTACCGTTGCCTTAGTTACACCAGAGCAGTTTGTAAAGGCAATTTTTAACGGCTCGACACGAGTCTTATTTACCAGATCGGTTTTATATACGTCGCCAAACGCAATTTCAGTGGACGCAGTTCCTGCACCGTTAAGCACTTTTGCTGTACACGTGCCCGAGACTATTTTTGATTTTATCGTTAATTTAACACTGTCAGTACCTGTAATTGCTGCGTTTGCCATTCCCGAATACAGAAGTGCAGAAACGGACAGGGCGATAAAAGTAGATTTAAATTTCATAATGTTGCTCCGTTTTCCTGCACCAATTACTCGTAGCTAAATTCAAAAGTCGCAGTAGCCTCAAAATCACCAACTGTCATGCTATTAACTTTGGTTTCACGTATTGTGGCTACTAAAGGAACTTCTTTATTCTGGATTTCTGTTGCACTCCAGACCAGTCGCTTAGCATCATCGTCAGAGTTGATGATAAAAGGGGCCTCCGGTGCGCTGGCTCTGGCAATTTCAACAGCAGAGAAATCTGCGCCTCCATCGGCTTTTGGTTTTTGATTAACAAGGCCGCTAAGCAAATAACCCGATTGGCTTCCTTTTACCGTGGCTTTCAGTGAGGTCAGAGAGGCCGGGCATTCAACAATCACAATTTTGAAATTGGCATTTGCGGTGCCAGCTTTGACATCGTCGAGACGCACCTGGCCGCCGTTACCAATGAGCAGTGTTTGATCCGTATCGGAACCCGTACCGCCCATCAGTTTCATATCACAAGTGGTTTCACGGATATTGGCCGTAAAGTTAACATCGAGATTCGTGCCCTCGGCGAGCGCCGAACCTGATAACGCCAGCATCGTTACGGCAACGACTGACAGGCTATAAAGATTTTTTTTCATACAAACTCTCGTCTATTTTCCCGAATAATTACATCTGGCACACTTGATTGCTGAGCACCGTTGTAAGTCCTACTTTTTGAGCATGTGATGAGACGTTATAATGCACGTCACATTTACTGTCTTTATCGCTTCCCCAGACAACATGAAGCGTGCCTTCATCCTCAACGCCGCGGACATAGGCTTGCCCCGCCTGTCCCACGGTGCCAATAGATTCATTTTTTTCATTTAAAACATCAGCGCCTAAAGGAATAAATCCGTTATCGGTGCGCTTAAGTTCTAAAATTAATGAACGACCTTCATCGGTTGCAAAATCAACCAGCACAACGGAACCACTGCGGGGAACCGTAATTTCACTGGTGTTTTTAATTTCAACGTCGTTTTCCAGCGTGCTGATATCAAGGTATACGCGGTTTTCACGGTAGGCAGACATATAAGGCAGAATGCCATAGCCGGAACTGCCTATTTCGCTGTTACCAAAGCCGATACCGGCGCCTTTCGCACCACTCGCTTTGACCAGTGCCAGCGCATCGTTGTCACCAATACTCCCTGGCGCAAATGCAATACCTCCTGAATGGATGACCATGCCACCGTTATAGGAGGCAGAATATTGTTTACTGTTGTCATCACCAAAAGAGGCAGATAACCCCAGCGGGCCATATTCACTGTTATAGGACCCGTAGCCGCTTATCTGATTCAGGTCACCATAATTACCACTGTTTGACGAGGCGCTAACGGAATAACTCACCTTATTATCTTGCGTATTTCCACCCGCGGACGTGTTAAAGCTTGTGCCGCCTTTAAGGTCGGAACGTAATCCCATATTGATGTTGGAGAATCCACCGGCATTCCCTCTATCTTTTGAGAATACACTTAATGGAATGCTTAGGCTTAAATAAACGCTATCGTCTTTCTTGCCGTTCTGATCATAGGTTCGCTGTAATGACAAGCTGTAGCTGCCGTAGGTGAAGCTATTGTTATACCCAATATTGTAATTGGAAGTAGAGCCCGTCGCGTTCCAGTAATCCTGCCAGGTGCCGCTTACATACAGGGAGCCAAAATTGTCTTCTCCGGAGGTTAGCGGTTGGTTAAGACTAATTTGCACCTGGTTTTTGGTGCGCTGATAGTCTGCATATAGCGCTTCGTTTGAGTCATAGCTACGGTTTGAGTACTTCTGGTGCCTAATACTGTCCTGAAGTTGCGCCGCATCGTTAAGCGTCAGGTAGTCTTCCGTCGAGAAACGATAAGCCGCAACGTTAAAGGAAGTATTCGTCGACTCAATCATTTTGCTGTAGGTTAAACGATAACTTTGCCCGCTTAATTTATCCAGCCCCTCAATATCTGCATAAGATTGCGTAACGTCGAATGCAAACGCACCAACAGGGGTGTTCATTGCCACGCCGAGAATACCGGCATAAAAATCCATGTCGGTATATTGCGCGCCAATATAACCCGTGAACGTATTATTCAGGCCATAGTAAAGCGTACCGTAACCCACTTTAGGCGCATCAATCAGTGAATCGTCATTTAATTCACCTAAACCGACGTCCCAGCGAGAGGCTCCCGGACGGAGCATCTGCGTGACGGATGAAAAGGGTACGGTAAAGGAGCGTTTGCTGCCATCCGCTTCTTCAATCGTTACCAGTAAATCATTTCCGTAACCTGTGGTACTCAGGTCGTTTATTTCAAACGCGCCTGGTGGCACCGAGGTTTCATAAATCTTATTGCCGCTCTGCGTGACGCTGACCTTCGCGTTACTGTTCGCGACACCCCGAATGACAGGCGCGTAGCCTGTGGACCCCATTGGCAACATGCGATCGTCACTGTACATGCGTGCGCCGCGAAGGCTTATAGAGTTAAATGCCTCGCCACGCGTGTAAGAGTCGCCGATGACAAACTGGGCACTCAATGGTGTAATATCGCGCTGCAAATAGACATCCTGACTGGAGTATTTTGTGCCGCTATCTTTGTCCCAGTTAAAATTGCCACGCGAGCGCAGGCGCCATGGCCCCATATTCAGACCATAGCGTAACCCTACATATGCACTTTCTGATGTACTGCCGTTGTTCTCGCTACGCCAGCCGTTCATGTCATAAGAGAGCAGAGCGGCAGGAATCCCGTTATCCCACAACGATGGATCGACATAGCCCGCCGGGCGTTTCAGCACATAAATCTGGGGAAAATTAAAATCCATAGCCTGCTTGCCACTGTCATAGCTAACCGTAGCGCCAGCGAAAGATTTTTTAATATCGACGCAGGTTTCATCGTCTTCCGGTCCGTCAGGCAATGTGCTGGTGTCGACACCCGATTGTGACAGCAGCAGTTTTGTTATGCACGGGGTCGCACGAGGTGTTCCGTTATCTTTAAACGTGACCTCCACGGTGGACTTCAGTTTACCGTTCAGGTTGATCTTAGTGCGATAGGTCCCCGGTAAAACCGGGTTGCCATGTGAAAAACGATTAATATCAATATTAGCGCTGCCATTTAAAAGAAATTGATCGTTAAACTCGACCTCTTCTTCATTGTCAGGCAGATCTTTTGCTGGCGTGATATTTTCTGCACAGGCATAAAAAGGCAATGCTGCACTTATCGTAAGACATAAAAGAGAACGTTTAAATAACATGGCACATCCACTTAATCAGTGCAGAGAGGGTGCTCTCCACAGAGTTAATGCTATTAATTATTATATGTATTAAAGGGTGCTCTATTTTAGTCCCGCTTCGTGATGGTCTGTGCCGCCATAGTCATTAATAGAATCAAACTCTACTTTACCATTTACGGCAGAAGCTAAACCTTTAACCGTCATTGTGGTATCACTGAACGGTGGAACGGCCTTATGATCAACGTCGTATGTTTTTTGACTGGCTTTAATGGTTACCGCCGAAACGGAGACGTTATACGGTGAATTATTATGGGCAACAAGCTTAACCGCGTTTCCTTCTTTTTTCTGCGTCCATGTTAAATGCTCAGCTGCTTCACCTGCCGAGCCTTTTAACCCGTCAGGACGGTAAAAGAATTTAATACGTGTTCTGAATGCCAGCTGAAGCTGGTTAAGATTCTCTTTATCCGCAGCTTTTGATTTTGGTGGAATCTCCAGGACATTGAACCAGAAAAGCGATTCACGATCCTGTGGTAAAGGTGTACCTGTGTAGGTAATACGTACGGATTGGCCTTTTTTCGGGTCAATACGGGATACTGGAGGGGTAATGATAAAAGGAAGCTTTAACTCTTCCGGATTTACGCCATCACGCCCATCATCAAGCCAGGTTTGAACCAAAAGCGGTTTGGTTCCATGGTTATCGAGATTAACAACAACATCCTTCGATGACTGTGGATAGATAATACGGGTGCCGGAAATAACAATATCCGCACTTGCATTCGATGTGGCCAAAACGGCAGTTGCGAGCAATACGGCTTGAAAACTTTTAATGAAGACTGAATGAGACATTTTTTCCACTTCCTTTTGGAATTACACAAGCAATCCCTCATTCATCATGAAGGATTGCTTAATTTAAAGTTTTCGAATCTCTTATTCGTAAATCATGGTGAAGGCAACCTGTGCCTGCACGGTACCAGCAGAAACTGGATTACTTGTTGCATCCCAACCCTGACCCTGGGTGTAAGCTACGCGGTAGTACAGGTTTCCTGCGCCAGAAGTTTCATCGATGGTTGCTTTCTGGGAGTTGTTAGTCTGGTCAATTTTGATCTGATCGACAGCTGAGTTACCGTCGTTTGACAGCACCAGGTTAACGTTCTTAGCTGAACCCTGAGCATTGCTTGGTGGAACCAGCAGACCGCCTTCGGTAGAAGAGGAGCCAGCCCAGGAAGAGAACTGTGCAGATGCTTTCTTCACAGTTGCGGTATCACAACCGGTCAGTGTAAGGCTGAATTTCTTTTCACCCAGGGTGCTGGTGCTACCCAGTGCGTTTGCGAAATCACGCACAAATACAGTGTCCAGAGTCACATCAAAATCGTTACCGTTCTGATCGATTTTCTGGTCAAGGGAGACCTGGCAAGTATTGTTAGAAACCATGCCGTGGAAAGTAATAGTGCCGGTGTCAGGATCTGCTGCTACCGCTGAACCCGCAGCCAATACGCTTGCCATAGCAATTGCCAAACCATATTTTTTAGAAATCATTTAAATATCCATATTCGTTGAGTGAATAATAAGTGCCCGTAAATCTTTTATTTGAAATTAAATTTCGTGGCGAATTATATTGTTAATCTCAATGAAATATAGATGTTGTGCGTGATTTAAACTAAATGAATAGTTTAGTAAATTTAAAATTATTTGTTATCAATGTGATGGGATTGTCTGGTTGTGCGGGGAGAGTTTGAATATTAATTCTATAAATGCTTTTTAAAGACCCATTCATTTAATAAATGCGCAGGAATGGGTCGTGGGATAAATATTATCAGGCAACCTGTACCGGAATCGCCTTCGCGGTACGTTTCATCTCATTGTCGCCTTCAAAGTAGGCTACTTTTGGCTGCCAGCGACGCGCTTCTTCGTCAGACATCATGACAAAGCTGGCGATAATCACGATATCGCCTACGTCCGCGCAGTGCGCCGCCGCCCCGTTGACGGAGATGATTTTGGACCCGCGCTCAGCGGCAATGGCGTAGGTAGAGAAGCGTTTGCCGTTATTTACGTTCCAGATATCAATGGCTTCGTTTTCGAGAATACCCGCCGCGTCGAGAAAATCCTGGTCGATCGCGCAGGAGCCTTCATAATGCAGGTCGGCCTGAGTGACTTTCACACGATGAAGTTTACCTTGCAGCATTTTGCGAATCATTACGTTTACCTTTCATCTTCCGGGTAGAAAAACTACGCCAGCTCAACCACTTTGTTATCGATAAGGCGGGCCTGGCCGAGCCATGCCGCCACCAGAATTACCGCACGTTTGCTGGTCTCTGTAAGTGCCAGAAGCGTATCGGCATCCCGAATTTGAACGTCGTCAGCACGAAGACCTTTCTCGTTCAGCGCCTGTTCAGCCAGGGCGATAATCTCTTCTGCTGTTAACTCTTTTGCCAGCAGTTGCTCTGCCATAGTATTCATGACTTTGCTTAAGCCCGGCGCAATTTTACGCTGTTCGGCGGTCAGATAGCCGTTACGGGAACTGAGCGCCAGGCCATCTTTCGCACGCACAATCGGTACGCCGACGATCTCGATGTCGTAACCCATATCCGCGACCATCTTGCGGATCAGCGCCAGCTGCTGGAAATCTTTCTCGCCAAAGCAGGCGATGTCCGGCTGCACCAGGTTAAACAGCTTGCTGACGATGGTGGAGACGCCACGGAAATGGCCCGGGCGGCTGGCGCCCTCCAGCATGGTCGAAATACCCGGCACGTCGACGTAGGTCGATTCAGTGGTGCCTTGGGGATACACATCAGCGGGTGCCGGTGCGAAGACGATATCCGGATGACGTTTTTTGAGCTTCTCGCAATCTTCCTGCAAGGTACGTGGGTAGCGCGCCAGATCGTCTTCGCGATCGAACTGCATCGGGTTAACGAAGATACTAACTACCACGATATCTGCCCGGGCTCTCGCTTCATCGACCAGCTTCATATGGCCGTCGTGCAGGTTGCCCATGGTTGGGACAAGGGCGATACGTTTACCTTCCTGACGCGCCCGACGAATATGCTGACGCAGCAGCGGCAGGGTTTCTATGATTAGCACACCTGGACTCCTTAATGGAAACTGTGTTCTTCGCCCGGATAAACGCCGGACTCAACCTCGGCAATATACTGCCGCACAGCAGCACGCATGTCGCCTGCTTCTGACAGGAAATTTTTAGCAAATTTTGGAATATGGCCGCCGGTGATCCCGAAGGCGTCGTGCATGACCAGAATCTGGCCATCGGTGACGTTACCCGCACCGATGCCGATCACCGGAATCGACAGCGCCTCAGTGATACGCTTAGCCAGCTCAACCGGCACACACTCCAGCACCAGCAGCTGCGCGCCCGCAGCTTCCAGCGCCACGGCATCATCAAACAGCGTCTGCGCCGCATCGCCTCGGCCCTGCACCTTATATCCGCCAAAGATGTTGACCGACTGCGGCGTCAGCCCCAAATGACCACAAACCGGCACGGCGCGGTCGGTGAGCATTTTCACCGTATCGACCAGCCAGGCGCCGCCTTCGATTTTGACCATATTGGCGCCGGCGCGCATCACTGTCGCCGCATTTTCGAAGGCCTGCTCCGGGGTGGCATACGCCATAAACGGCAGATCGGAAAGCAGCAGGCAGGCGGGGGCACCCCGGCGCACGGCGCGGGTATGGTAAGCAATATCCTCGACCGTGACCGGCAGAGTGGAATCATGTCCTTGTACCGTCATCCCTAACGAGTCTCCGACCAGCATGACGTTGATCCCTTCTTCGGCAAACAGTTTTGCGAAGCTGTAGTCATACGCGGTGATAGTGGCGAAGCGTTTTTTTTCCTGTTTGCATTTCTGCAATAAGGAGATGGTGGTTGGTTTCATACTGTTTCCTGATGGCCCAAAAGCGAATCTTTGCGCATTCTAACAGTAACATTTGAGGGAACAATGATTTTAGGCAATCGATTAACCGCAAATAAGGAATGGTTAATCGATGCGGAGGCGGGATTACCAGCGGGCCGGTTTATCCGCGTTGAGATTTTGCAGAACGGATTGCAGCGAGGCGCCGTCAGGGAAGGTGAGATCGGGCGCGACTTCAAACAGCGGCCAGAGCATAAACCCGCGGTTTTTCATGTCGTAATGCGGAACGGTGAGGCGTTCGGTGTTAATCACCTCATGACCGAAAAGCATAATATCGAGATCGAGCGTGCGCGGTCCCCAGCGTTCGGCTTTGCGGACGCGACCCTGCTGTAGCTCAATACGCTGGGTATTATCCAGCAGCGTTTCTGCGTCAAGGGTCGTTTCCAGCACCACGGCGGCGTTCAGATAATCAGGCTGATCCTGCGGGCCAAGCGGCGGCGTACGGTAAAATGAGGACAGCGCGACGATGCGGCTTTGGGGGATCTCTCCCAGAGCCTGCACGGCAGCGTTAACCTGCTCCAGCGGAGAGGCCAGATTGCTGCCGATGGCGATATACGCAAGGGTCATGCCGTGCCTTCACGACGCGGTGCGCGTTTGCGCGGGCGACGGTGACGACGGCGCGGTGCCGGTTCATCATCCAGATCCGTAAGCATATCTTTTTGCTCCGGTGGCGCAGAAACCTGAAACTCGCCCCACCACTGCGCCAGGCGCTGTAGTTCCGGGTTCCTTTCAACTTCAGCACGCAGAGAGAGCAGATCGAACGCGGCGCGGAACTTAGGATGCTCCATCAGCTTCCAGGCGCGTTTACCCTGACGGCGGGACATACGCAGCTGAAGCTGCCAGATATCACGCACCAGCGTGGTAATACGTTTCGGGATCGCCAGCGTGCGACAGCCTTCGTCCAGCACGTCGTTTGCCGCCAGCGCGAACGCATCATAATAGGCGAGACCGCTCTCCTGGGTAATGCGCTGCGCCGTTTCCAGCAGCGGATACCAGAACATGGCCGCGAACAGGAACGCCGGATTCACGCGCATATCGTTATGAATACGGGTATCGGTGTTCTTCAGCACCTGCGCAATTATCCGCTCCATTGCGCTGTCACCGTTTTCGGTGAAGTAGCGGGTAATGGTCGGGAACAGCGGCTGGAACAGGTTGTACTCACGCAGCAGGTTGTAGGTTTCAAACCCGTAGCCTGCCTGGAGCAGCTTTAACGACTCCTCAAACAGACGGGCAGGGGGCACGTCGTTGATCAGCGTCGCCAGGCGCGGGATCGGCTCTGCGGTTTCCGGGCTGATACGCATGTTCAGCTTGGCGGCGAAACGCACGGCGCGAAGCATTCGGACCGGATCTTCGCGATAGCGTGTTTCCGGCGTGCCGATCAGGCGAATCAGACCGTCTTTCAGATCCTGCATACCGCCGACGTAATCGCGCACGGTAAAATCCGCCACGCTGTAGTAAAGGCTGTTGATGGTGAAATCGCGACGCTGAGCATCTTCTTCAATAGAGCCGAAGATGTTGTCACGCAGCAGCATGCCGTTTTGGCCGCGCTGGGAAGTCGTGCGATCGTTAACGCCCGCTTCGTGGTGACCGCGGAAGGTCGCCACTTCAATAATTTCCGGTCCAAACATCACGTGCGCCAGACGGAAACGGCGGCCAACCAGACGGCAGTTGCGGAATAATTTACGCACCTGCTCAGGCGTGGCGCTGGTCGTCACGTCGAAATCTTTTGGTTTTTTGCCCAGCAGTAAATCGCGCACCCCGCCGCCGACGAGATAGGCCTCGTAGCCTGCTTTATTCAGACGATAGAGCACCTTGAGGGCATTTTCACTGATATCTTTGCGGGAAATATTGTGCTGCTCACGCGGAATGACCGACATGTGTGGCTGTGCAATAGCGTCGTTCGCCATGCTCTCTTCGCGGCTCAGCACTTTACGGCAAAAATTAGCGACTCGGGTAAAAATAGTACACCTCGTAGTGTGTTTTGTTATCAAAAAAGCGGCTAATCATAGCTCAGCGCAACGCATTTGAGAATGCTGGATTTTTGGCACGGCCATAAGCGCCCAGTCAGCAATGGCCGTTTTCAGCAATTCATCCAGACTCAGATCCTGCCATTCCTGCGTTACATTCTGGTTGAGAAATCGCAGCGCGTCGATCAAAACCGGGCGCGGATCGCCCTCAGGCAGCGCCGGGGCATGATTCTGTTTCGATAGCTTATTTCCCCGTTCATTGACTGCCAGCGGCAGATGGATGTAATCCGGCACCGCCCAGCCAAACTGCTGGTAAAGCGATATTTGCCGCACGGTAGGCTCAACCAGATCCGCCCCGCGCACGATTTCCGTAACGCCCTGGAAATGGTCATCGATAACCACCGCCAGGTTATAGGCAAACAAACCATCACGACGGTGAATAATAAAATCTTCACGCGCCAGGCGTTCATCCGCCTGAATTGTTCCTGAGAGTACGTCGGTAAACTGCGTCACTGGAGTACGCTGTATCAGCCGCACGGCAGCATTCTCAGGACCGTTGTGCCGCGTACGGCAGTGGCCGTCGTAAACGCCACCCACGCTCTGAATTCGCGCCCGCGTGCAGGTGCAGTTATAGGAAAGGCCCTGTTCAGCAAGCCACGCCAGACGTTCACGGTAGGCATCATGGCGTTGAGACTGCCAGAGTATGTCGCCGTCCCAGTGAAGACCGTAATGTTCCAGCTGACGCAGAATAGTTTCTGCTGCACCGGGAACTTCACGTGGAGGATCGATATCTTCAATGCGGACCAGCCATTGACCCTGACGGGCGCGAGCCTGTAGGTAGCTGCCGAGCGCGGCAATTAATGAGCCGAAGTGTAATTTACCGGAGGGAGATGGCGCAAAGCGCCCGATATAGTGAGATTCAGACATATCAACGGTAACAAGGCGGGAGAGACTCCCGCCTTAGCTGAGTAGTGAGAGGGCAGGCGTTAGCCGGCCATCTGTTTTTCGCGGATTTCTGCCAGCGTTTTACAGTCGATGCACAGATCGGCTGTTGGACGCGCTTCCAGGCGACGAATACCGATTTCAACACCGCAGGATTCGCAGTAGCCAAAATCTTCGTCCTCGACCTTCTTCAGCGTTTTTTCGATCTTTTTGATCAGTTTGCGCTCGCGGTCACGGTTACGCAGTTCGAGGCTGAACTCTTCTTCCTGAGCGGCACGGTCGACCGGGTCCGGGAAGTTAGCAGCTTCATCCTGCATATGTGTAACGGTGCGATCGACTTCATCCCTGAGTTGATTACGCCATGCTTCAAGAATACGCTTGAAGTGCGACAGCTGGGCTTCGTTCATATACTCTTCGCCCGGCTTCTCTTGATACGGCTCCACCCCAGCGATGGCGAGAATACTCAGGGACGATGTTTTACGGTTTTGCCCTTCTTGCATGTTGCTTCTCCTTAACACGCACTATCGATCCCCGTGTTGGGGGAAAAATCAGGTCGCTATAAATAGCAGATGCTTTTCCGTATGGCAATTATCTAAACGTAACACTTGACAACCCTGTGAGGAAAAGCGTATTTGCGCACGCGGCCAGAACACTTATTAGTCAATCGTCTAATCCCTTATAAGACAATGGGAAGAGAGGATCTCAGAGTCATATTATCGGCAGAAAGTTCCGCTTTATAAGCGAAAATCTCTACCCCCTGCTTTTGTGCCTCATTCAACAATTGCGCGTATTTAGGATCAATATGACGGGCCGGGGAAAACCGTTCAATGGCTGAATGCAGAACCGCAAACAGCAACACGGCGCGCTTGCCCGCCGCCGCTACACTCATTAGCTCTCGCAGATGCTTCTGGCCACGTAGCGTTACCGCATCCGGAAAGAAGCCGTTTTCCTGTTCCGCTAACGTCACTGATTTCACTTCAATATAGCACTCAGGGCGGTCTTCCGCCTGTAACATAAAATCAATTCTGCTGCCTTCATCGCCATATTTCACTTCGCTTTTTTGCGTGCCGTAACCCACCAGTTCAGGAAGGATTCCATTTGTCAGGGCTTCCTTAACCAGCTGATTTGCGCGCAGGGTATTCACGCAAATAAATGCCCCGCTTTGCGTCTCGGTCATTTCCCATGTATGGGGATATTTGCGTTTAGTATTTTCTGATGTGGAATACCAGACCGTGTCACCCGGCGTGGCGCAACCGGTCATGGCGCCGGTGTTAGGGCAGTGCAGCGTGAGCGTTTCGCCCTCAGGGGTGATCACGTCAGCGAGAAAGCGTTTGTAACGCTGGATCAGCGTGGCGGGCTGGAGTGCAGGGCTAAACTTCATCAGGATTCCTTAACGTGTCGCCCAGCGTCCAGCGCTGGAGCGGAGTATAGCGGGTGCGTCCTTGTACAAAGGCAGATTCGTACAGCGCAAATTCATTCACCTGAAAGGACCAGTGAAAGCCCGGTGGCGGGATGGCAACGGCCTGACCCGCGTCGCGCAGCAGGGTAATGTGGGGATGAAACGGCTGCGGGCTCTGATAACAGCCGCTGCGCGCGGCCTGCGCCCGCAGCATGTTGGCGAGCTGTAGCAGTCCGCGAGGGGGCTGCCGCGTCCCCAGCCAGACCACCCGAGAGCGCAGCCATTGCCCGGCATCGTCAAGATGCAGCGTAAACCCCGGCTGCGAAATGCGTCCGGCCATTGCGCTTAACGCGCGCTGCTTTTCAGCGCTTACTTCACCAAGAAAGGCTAACGTCAGGTGCATATTGGCGGCGACGACGGGGCGGCCCGCTTCCGCGGGGAAGTGGCTGGCGCGCCAGCGAACAATCTGCCGTTGAAGCGTGGTGGGTAATTCAATGGCGAAGAATAGCCGTTTTGACTCAGACATGCGCAAGACTCGGTAATGATATGCGCCGATGCTACAATGTACGCCGATTAATGTTAACCCTCTGGAGCCGTAAGTGTCCTCTTTGCCCGTCGCCGTCGTCCTTCCTGAGCTTCTCGCAGCCTTAGAACATGCGCCACAGGTTTTGCTCAGCGCGCCCACCGGAGCGGGTAAATCCACCTGGCTGCCCCTGCAAATTCTGCGCGAGGGGAGCATCAGCGGGAAAATTATCCTGCTGGAGCCACGCAGGCTGGCCGCGCGCAATGTGGCGCAGCGCCTGGCGGAACTGCTGAATGAAAAACCGGGCGAGACGGTAGGGTACCGGATGCGCGCCGAAACCTGCGTTGGACCGTCCACGCGGCTGGAGGTGGTCACCGAAGGTATTCTCACCCGTATGCTGCAAAACGATCCGGAGCTGACCGGCGTCGGGCTGGTGATCCTTGATGAATTTCACGAGCGCAGCCTCCAGGCCGATCTGGCCCTTGCGCTGCTGCTCGACGTTCAGCAGGGGCTGCGCGACGACCTTCGGTTGCTGATTATGTCGGCGACGCTGGATAACGAGCGGCTCCGGCAGACGCTCCCTGACGCGCCGATGATCTCCTCTGAAGGGCGTGCGTTCCCGGTCGAGCGCCGCTATCAGCCGCTGCCTGCCCATCAGCGTTTTGACGAAGCGGTTGCCATCGCCACCGCCGAATTGCTCCGTCAGGAACCCGGCTCGCTGCTGCTGTTTTTACCCGGCGCAGGCGAAATCCAGCGCGTACAGGAGCAGCTGGCATCCCGGGTGAACAGTGACGTTATGCTGTGCCCGCTCTACGGCGCGCTGCCGTTGGCTGACCAGCGCAAGGCGATCCTTCCCGCACCGGCGGGGCAGCGCAAAGTGGTGCTGGCAACCAATATCGCGGAAACCAGTTTGACCATCGAAGGCATTCGCCTGGTGGTGGACAGTACGCAGGAGAGGGTGGCCAGTTTTGATCCGCGTACCGGGCTGACCAGGCTACTGACGCAGCGCATCAGCCAGGCCTCAATGGTGCAGCGCGCAGGGCGAGCAGGGCGTCTTGAGCCGGGTATTTGCCTGCATTTAACCAGCGCCGAGCAGGCGGAGCGTGCGGCATTGCAGAGCACGCCTGAGATTTTACAAAGCGATCTCTCCGGGCTGGTGATGGATCTGATGCAGTGGGGCTGCCCGGCCCCTGACCAGCTCACCTGGCTTAATCCTCCGCCTGTCGTGAACCTTTCCGCCGCGCGCAGCCTGCTGACCCAGCTTGGCGCGCTGGAAGGCGAGCGACTGACGGCGCGCGGTCAGAAAATGGCGGCGCTGGGCAACGATCCGCGTCTGGCGGCAATGCTGGTGGCAGCACAGGGCGACGATGAAATTGCCACGGCGGCAAAACTGGCGGCTATTCTTGAGGAGCCGCCGCGCGGTGGCAGCAGCGATCTGGGACAGGCCTTTTCTCGCCATCAGGGAAACTGGCAACAACGCGCGCAGCAGCTGTGTAAACGCCTGAATTGCCGGGGCGGTTCGCCTGACAGCGATAAAGTTATCCCTCTGCTGGCCCAGGCCTTCCCGGACAGGATCGCTCGCCGTCGCGGGCTGGATGGTCGCTATCAGCTGGCAAATGGGATGGGCGCGATGCTGGACAGCGATGACGCCCTGACGCGTCACGAATGGCTGATCGCGCCGCTCTTGCTCCAGGGCAGCCACTCCCCGGACGCGCGTATTTTACAGGCGGTTGCCGTGGATATTGACGCGCTGACGCGTGCCTGCCCGCAGCTGCTTCAGCAATCTGACATCGTGGAATGGGATGATGCCCAGGGCACGCTGAAGGCGTTCCGTCGTAGCCAGATTGGCAAACTGACGCTCGGGACGAAACCGCTGGCGAAGCCGTCGGAGGAAGAGTTACACCAGGCGATGCTGAACGGCATTCGGGAAAAAGGGCTGAGCGTACTGAACTGGACGCCGGAGGCCGAACAGTATCGCATTCGCCTGCATTGCGCCGCGAAGTGGCTGCCGGAACAGGGGTGGCCTGCGGTGGATGATGAGACGCTGCTCGCGACGCTTGAACAATGGCTGTTGCCGCAGATGAACGGTGTACACTCGCTGCGCGCCCTGAAGGCGCTTGATGTTAAGGCAGCGTTACAGAATTTACTGGACTGGTCGTTACGTCAACGTCTGGATAGTGAACTGCCTGGGCATTACACTGTGCCAACCGGGAGCCGGATTGCCATTCGTTATCATGAGGATAATCCGCCGGCGCTGGCGGTTCGGATGCAGGAGATGTTTGGTGAGGCCACCACGCCGTCCATCGCTGAAGGGCGCGTGCCGTTAGTGCTTGAGCTGCTTTCGCCTGCGCATCGTCCCTTGCAGATCACCCGCGATCTGGGGGCGTTCTGGGCGGGGAGCTATCGTGAAGTGCAGAAAGAGATGAAAGGGCGATATCCCAAACACGTCTGGCCGGACGATCCGGCGAATACCGCGCCGACACGGCGCACGAAGAAATATTCGTAATGGATCGAAAAGGGGAGTGCGGCCTGATGCCCTCACCCCGGCCCTCTCCCACAGGGAGAGGGAGAAACAAACTTTGAGAGATTTCTTCTTTCACTGACCTGTGCAAGATAAGAAAATCTGGCCTTTGCGCCTGAATGTTGCGGAGAAAAAGCATGGCGGGGAATGACCGCGAGCCAATAGGACGTAAGGGAAAGCCGACGCGTCCGGCGAAAGAAAAGGTAAGCCGTCGTCGCCTCAGAGATGAGGAGTATGACGATGACTATGAAGACGATTATGAGGATGAAGAACCGATGCCACGTAAAGGGAAAGGCAAAGGGCGTAAGCCTCGTGGTAAGCGCGGCTGGTTCTGGTTGCTGCTGAAGCTGTTCATTGTTTTTGTTGTCCTGATCGCGATTTACGGCGTTTATCTGGATCAGAAGATCCGCAGCCGTATCGACGGGAAAGTCTGGCAATTGCCTGCGGCAGTGTACGGTCGCATGGTGAACCTTGAGCCGGACATGTCCATCAGCAAGAACGAGATGGTGAAGCTGTTGCAAGCCACGCAGTATCGTCAGGTCACGAAAATGACCCGTCCGGGTGAATTTACCGTCCAGGCGAAAAGCATTGAGATGATCCGCCGTCCGTTCGACTTCCCGGACAGTAAAGAAGGGCAGGTGCGCGCGCGTCTGACCTTTGACGGCGATCGTCTGGAAACCATTGAGAACATGGATAACGATCGCCAGTTCGGTTTCTTCCGTCTCGATCCGCGCCTCATCACCATGCTGTCGTCCGCAAACGGCGAACAGCGCCTGTTCGTGGCGCGTAATGGCTTCCCGGATCTGCTGGTAGATACCCTGCTGGCAACCGAAGACCGCCACTTCTACGAGCACGACGGTATTAGCCTTTACTCCATTGGTCGTGCGGTACTGGCGAACCTGACCGCCGGGCGTACGGTGCAGGGGGCGAGTACCCTGACCCAGCAGCTGGTGAAAAACCTGTTCCTCTCCAGCGAACGCTCTTACTGGCGTAAAGCCAATGAAGCGTACATGGCCGTGCTGATGGATGCACGCTACAGCAAGGATCGTATTCTTGAGCTGTACATGAACGAGGTGTACCTCGGTCAGAGCGGTGACAACGAGATCCGCGGCTTCCCGCTGGCGAGCCTGTACTACTTTGGTCGTCCGGTAGAAGAGCTGAGCCTTGACCAGCAGGCACTGCTGGTGGGCATGGTGAAAGGCGCGTCGATCTACAACCCGTGGCGTAACCCGAAACTGGCGCTGGAGCGTCGTAACCTGGTGCTGCGTCTGCTGCAACAACAGCAGGTGATTGACCAGGAGCTGTACGACATGCTGAGCGCGCGTCCGCTGGGCGTTCAGCCGCGTGGTGGGGTGATTTCTCCGCAGCCAGCCTTTATGCAGATGGTGCGTCAGGAGTTGCAGTCTAAGCTCGGGGATAAAGTGAAAGATCTCTCCGGCGTGAAGATCTTTACCACCTTTGACTCCGTGGCACAGGACGCCGCAGAAAAAGCGGCGGTAGAAGGTATTCCGGCGCTGAAAAAGCAGCGTAAGCTGAGCGATCTGGAAACCGCGATGGTAGTGGTTGACCGTAACACCGGCGAAGTTCGTGCCATGGTGGGCGGTGCTGAGCCGCAGTTTGCGGGCTATAACCGTGCCATGCAGGCGCGTCGTTCAATTGGTTCACTGGCAAAACCGGCGACCTATCTGACCGCGCTGAGCCAGCCGAATCTTTATCGCCTGAATACCTGGATTGCCGATGCGCCAATTTCCCTGCGCCAGCCTAACGGCCAGGTTTGGTCACCGCAGAACGATGACAGACAGTTCAGCGGCCAGGTCATGCTGGTGGATGCGTTAACCCGCTCGATGAACGTGCCAACGGTTAACCTCGGAATGGCGCTGGGCCTGCCGGCCATTACCGACACCTGGCAGAAGCTGGGGGTACCGAAAGATCAGCTGCACCCGGTGCCAGCGATGATTCTGGGGGCGCTTAACCTGACGCCAATCGAAGTGGCGCAGGCGTTCCAGACCATCGCCAGCGGCGGTAACCGTGCTCCGCTTTCCGCTCTGCGTTCGGTGATTGCCGAAGATGGCTCCGTGCTGTATCAGAGCTTCCCGCAGGCTGAGCGCGCAGTTCCGGCGCAGGCGGCCTATATGACGCTGTGGACCATGCAGCAGGTTGTCCAGCGCGGTACCGGCCGTCAGCTGGGAGCGAAGTATCCGGGCCTGCATCTGGCGGGTAAAACCGGGACCACCAACAACAACGTCGATACCTGGTTCGCCGGTATTGATGGTCGTGAAGTGGTCATCACCTGGGTGGGGCGCGATAACAACCAGCCGACCAAACTGTATGGCGCGAGCGGTGCGATGTCGATTTACCAGCGCTACCTGGCCAACCAGTCTCCGGTGCCGCTGAACCTGGTTGCCCCGGAAGATATCGTTGATATGGGCGTGGACGCATCGGGCAACTTTATCTGCGGTGGCGGGATGCGTACGCTGCCGGTCTGGACGACTAACCCGGATGCGCTGTGTCAGCAAAGTCAGCCAGAAGAACCGACAGGTAACCCGTTCGATCAGTCTTCTCAACCTCAGCAGCCGCAGCAGCAACAGCCGCAGCAGCAGAATGAGAAGAAAGACAGCGACGGTGTCGCCGGCTGGATCAAGGACATGTTTGGCGGAAACTAATTAGTTTCCTGAATAAAAGGCCGCTTAATGATTAAGCGGCCTTTTTTTATGTTTACATTCATTTATATTTAAAATTATTAAATTTAAAATGTAGAATTATTAATTTTTGCTTTTTTTCATCTAAAACAGAAAGTTGTGTCCGATTATTCGGGTGTTATCATTTTGCGATCTAGACGTGATGAAGAATAATCTGATTAAATCCTCTCCAGAAATTTACTGACCTCACAGGATATTCCTTAGAGGACTTCCCAACATTTTTGTATATATCAAGAATGGATATCTTCATCATCACATATAAGGATATTGTTATGAGTAAATATGTTGTTTCAACGGTGCTGGCCAGCACGCTTATGGCTGCACTCTCTCTGCCGGTATTTGCAGCGAACGATTCTGGTACGGTAAATTTCGCCGGAAAAATTGTGGCGGATACCTGTGAAATTGATGTTGATGGCTCGGGGTCCAATACTTCCACCGTCACATTTGCAGATACTTATCCTTCTGATTTTGGTACTGACGGTCAGGTCGGGACGTCGAAGGCCTTTAAGATTGAAGTGAAAAAATGTGATCCGCTGGTTGCCAAACTGAACCTCAAGTTCAGCGGCACCACAACGGATGCGGAATACAAGCGCCTGAAGAACGATCTTTCCGGCGCTGGCAATGCGACCAACGTTGGCATCATTGTCAGTAATGAAAATGGGACTAAGGGGGACGTGGTTTTCAACGGATCAGAACCGGAAGCCGGTACCGATGTTGCGAACGATGCCACTGGCGCCACAGCATCTGTCTTTAATTACACCGCGAAAGTTATTCAGGTTGGTGATAACAAACCAACAGCAGGTCACTACTCCTCATCTGCAACGTTCGAGGTTGTTTATCGCTAAATCTATTTTGGCAGCCTGAAAGGGCTGCCTTCTGGAACGTAGTATGAATTATTTATTAAAATTGTTAGGTGGATGTTTGATTATCTCTTGCTGTTCAGTACAGGCAAGTGTGGTTCTCGGTGGCACGCGAATTATTTATCCATCGAATAAATCCGAAGTACAAATAGCACTCAAAAATAAAGACCCTCATACTCGATATCTGGTGCAAAGCTGGGTGAGTTACCCCAACGATGCAAAAGCACCTTTCATCATTACGCCGCCTGTCTATAAATTACAGGAAAATCGTCAGACCCTTTTGCACATCATTTTTACCGGCGATAAAAAAAATCTGCCCGCAGATCGCGAATCTTTATTTCTGGCGAATGTGAAATCCGTCTCGGCGTTATCACCTGACTTAAAAGACAAGAATACGCTGCAATTCGCGATGAAAACGCGTCTGAAACTGTTCTGGCGCCCTGCTGATTTGAAAGAAGCCGATGCCCTACAGGCCTATGAAAAAATCACGTTCCTCCGCCAGGGTAACAGGCTCATTGCGAAAAACCCAACGCCGTTTTACGTCTCCTTTGGCGAGCTGGCCGTGGGCGGGAAAAGTGTCCCTGTGACTGACACAAAAACCACGCCGGGGGCGATTTCAATGATGGTCGCACCTTTCAGCGAGCAATATTTTTCTGTGCCTCAATCTGCAAACGGGCCCGTGACGTGGACTGCTATTAGCGATTTCGGCGCGCAAACCTCCCAGCGCAAGCAGGCTCTTTAAACACACAATGCTGGTACCCTATGTCGTCATCTCCACTCTACAAACAGGTTCTGAAGGGAATCGCGTTAGCGCTGCTCGCGATGATCCAGCCTGTGAGTGCAGATGACGAATTTAACCTGCGGATCCTTGAGATGGACACTCCGCTGGAAAACACCTCAACGCTAAAAAATTTCATCAATGATAATGGCTTACTGCCGGGAAACTTTCTGACGACCATTATGTGGGATCGGGATGTTCTGGATAAACGCACGGTGAGTTGGATCTTGTCTGACGATAAGCAGCGCCTGTTACCGGAGCTGACCAAAGCGGATCTGCGTGCATTAGGGGTAAAAGTCGACACGATCCCGGACATGAAAGATCTGGATGATGCGGCGATAATCGATGACATCTCCCATTTTATTGATAATGCCCGCTACGATTACGACCAGGATAATCAGACCCTCAAGCTGGTGATCCCGCAAAAATACCGCGATCAGGCTGCGGCCGGGGCTATCGAGCCGAAATTCTGGGATGACGGTGCTCCCGCCGCCTGGACAAGCTACCAGTTTAGCGGCTCTCAGCAGCACTACCGTTCTGGTGAAACGTCATCTGCATGGCTTGGTCTGGAGTCGGGGATCAACCTCGGGGCGTGGCGGTTGCGTAACAACAGCACCTGGAGTGACAACGCCGGTTGGGATGCAATCGCCAGTACGCTGCAACGTGATATCAAAACCCTGCAAAGCCAGCTTGAGATAGGCCAGACGTACACTAACGGCGAGCTTTTCGACAGCGTCCAAATGACCGGCGTGAAGCTGGAAACGGATACTTCCATGCTGCCCACCAGCCAGCAGGGGTTTGCCCCCGTGGTGCGTGGTATCGCAAATAGCGATGCAAAAGTCACCATCAGGCAAAACGGCTACACCATTTATCAAAGCAACGTCTCTCCGGGACCATTTGAGATCCGCGATTTAAGCCAGGTCACATCCGGCGCGGATCTGGAGGTGACGGTGGAAGAGGCCGACGGCAGCGAACACAGCTTCATCCAGGCCAGCGCATCGGTACCGGTGCTACAGCGGGAAGGGGCATTTAAATATTCGCTGGCGGCAGGGCGTTATCGCGGTAATGAAGGTGAGGACGAGCCCCCTTTTCTGCAAGGGACGGTCATTTACGGCCTGCCTTATGGCGTAACAACATACGCCGGCGCGCTCGTTGCATCGTCGTATCAGGCTATGCTGGCGGGAACAGGGGCCGATCTTGGCCGTTTCGGATCGGCATCCGTGGATGTGACCGCCGCCCGTACGGCTTTTGATGATGGACGAGATGATGCCCGCGGGATGTCATGGCGTGCGCAGTATTCCAGGGATATTCCGGATACAGACACCACCGTGACGCTTGCCAGCTACCGTTATTCCACCTCAGGGTTTTATACCTTTCAGGAAGCTGTCGACCAGCGTGACAGCGAGATTGACGATGGGATTTATACCTATCGGCGAACCAATAATCGGCGCAGCCGCATGCAGGTTAATCTTTCCCAACGCGTTTCGGACTGGGGATCGGCTTACCTTAATGGTTATCAGCAGGATTACTGGAACATGGCGGGACACGAGCGCAGCGTCAGTGCGGGGCTAAGCTCCGGCTGGCGCGGTATAACCTGGTCGGTAAGCTACAGCCTGACGCGTACGCCGGACGCCAATACCGATCGGCAAATGGCGTTGATGGTCAACGTACCTCTTTCACGCTGGCTAGCGAACGCATGGTCAACTTACAGCGCCAACACTGCCAGCGGTGGATTCGTTTCGCATCAGGTAGGGATCGGCGGCACGGCACTTGAGAACAATAACCTCAGCTATAACCTCCAGCAGACCTATGCCAGTCAAGATACTGGCTATGGCGGCAGTGTATCCGGGCGCTACCGGGGATCTGCCGGTGATGTCGGGCTGGGGTATAACTACGGGGGCGATAACCGACAGTGGAACTACAGCGCGCAGGGTTCAATTGTTGCGCATGAACATGGAGTAACCCTGGGGCAATCCGTCCGCGACGCCTTTGCCATTGTCCATATCAAAGATGGCGATAACGTCAAAGTACAGAACGGGCGAGGGATCTACACCGATCGCTTTGGTAACGCGATTGTCCCTTCCCTAACGGCTTACCGGAAAAACGGTATTACGGTCAACACCCAGGATCGTGAAGATATTGAAATTGCCGCCGCTACCCAGGATGTTGTCCCAACAAAAGGTGCGGCCATCTCAGCGAATTTTGATGCACGAGTGGGGAAGCGTGCGCTTATCACGCTGCTTTTCCACGGCAAGCCGGTACCTTTCGGCGCCATTGTCACGCAGGAAAGTGCAACGGCTATCGTCGGTGATGAAGGAGAAGTCTGGCTTACCGGTCTGCATGAAGCGGTTTCCCTGAATGTGCAGTGGGGTGACGGGCGCGATCAACGGTGTGCGTGGGCGGGGGATCTCCCTCCCGGGCGCTCAGCAACTATTTTGAAAATGACGGTAAATTGCCAATGAGGCGTAGCAAAGAACTATTCATCAGCGCAATGGCTGGCCTAATCATGCTGTTTTCAGCTCCGGCATTCGCAACTTGTACATTTACGGGAGGCGGAAGTAGCGGGGGAATTGTTACCTTCAACATTCCCGCTGTCATCCAGCTTGAGCCAGACGTTCAGGTCGGTACCATTATTTATGACGCCAGCGTGGAATCAGGTGAAATTGCGCAAAGATGTGATGGTGATTCCGTTCGGGTACGTAGAGGCTATCTCTCATTGAGTGATGCTGATGCACGTGAAGATGTTTTACCCGGAGTGTATAAAACCAACGTGGCCGGGATTGGCATTCGCGTTGCAGCGTCTACAACCCAGTTCCCCAGCTATACCGAAGAAGACATTATCAGGCCGGAAACTTATCTTGGCACGATCAGAAGCTTTTCAACGAATTACAATTTCCGGGCTACCGCTCAGTTGATCGTTATTGGTGAAGTCGAAGAGGGCGATCTTAATACGTCCCTGTTAACCTCACATGAAACTTACGATAACGACGTGATAGGCGAAATTCGCTTTTCACCAACCAGTGTGCACATCACGACAAACACATGTAACCTGGCGGATAAAAACATCTACGTGCCGCTAGAAACGGTCAATGCGCACGATTTTAACGGTCAGTATTCTGACATCCTGACCGACAGTCGTTTCAGGATTGATATTACGGACTGCGCCGCCGGGACAAAAATTGATTATCAGTTCACCAGTGCAGGGTCGACTGGCGTAACGGATGGCAATATCCTCAACATTGCTACCGGAGACAACGCTGCAAGCGGCGTAGGCATTCAAATCCTCGACAAGAACGATGCGGTGTTACAGTTCGACCAGAGCTACACGGCAATAACCCGTAGCCAGGACAACGTCCCGGTTGAGATCCCACTCAAAGCCCGTTACATCAAAACGGGAGAGGTTAAAGCCGGGAAAGTCGACGCCGTCGCGACTTTCGAACTCTTCTATCGTTAAGCCCTCCGGCCCGTTTCGGCGGGCTTTAGCGATCATTTCGCTAACTTCATTAACCCTCTATTTTCATCTGGTTAATTCTTAAACCCTTAAATCTTGTAGGGCCGCATACTGCTTGCTATGCAGCCAACGTTTCGCATATTATTCTGCGGTCATAATAATAATTCTCGTTTACGTTATCATTCACTTTTCCATCAGAGATCCATCATGGCGCTTTCCAATACTGCTCAGCCAATTAACACGTCGCTGCGTAAAATCGCGGTCGTCGTAGCCACAGCGGTTGCCGGCATGTCTGCTTATGCTCATGCCGCCGAAACCCCGAAAAAAGAAGAAACCATTACTGTTACTGCCGCACCGGCTGCGCAGGAGAGTGCCTGGGGGCCTGCACCGACGATTGCAGCAAAGCGCACTGCAACGGCGACGAAAACCGATACACCGATCGAGAAAACCCCGCAGTCCATTTCCGTGGTCACACGTGAAGAGATGGACATGAAACAGCCGGGGACGGTTAAACAGGCGCTGGCCTACACGCCGAGCGTTTTCGCAACGCGCGGCGCCTCAACGACCTATGATGTGGTTTCGATTCGTGGGTTCACCACCTCCAGCACCGTGAATACCAACCAGTATCTGGATGGTATGAAGCTGCAAGGGGATAACTACTCTGAAGCGTCGATGGACCCATACTTCCTGGAGCGCGTAGAGCTGCTGCGAGGCCCGACGTCCGTACTGTATGGCAAAAGCCACCCTGGCGGCGTAGTGAGTATGGTCAGCAAGCGTCCAACCACGGAACCGTTAAAAGAAATTCAGTTCAAAATGGGGACGGATAACCTGTGGCAGACTGGGTTTGACTTCAGCGACGCGATTGATGATAACGGCGTGTGGTCCTACCGTCTGACCGGCCTGGGACGCAGTGAAAATGCGCAGCAGGAGATGGTGAAGTCTACTCGTTACGCGATTGCGCCGTCTTTCAGCTGGCGTCCTGATGATAAAACCGATTTCACTTTCCTGAGCAACTTCCAGAGCGATCCGGATGCGGGTTACTACGGCTGGCTGCCGCGTGAAGGTACCGTTGTGCCTTACTATGATGCTAACGGAAAGGCGCACAAACTGCCGACCGATTTCAACGAAGGCGATGAAGACAATAAGATCTCCCGTCGTCAGAAAATGGTGGGTTACAGCTTCGCGCATGAATTCAACGACACCTTCACCGTGCGTCAGAATCTGCGTTATACCAAAATCAATACGCTTTACCGTTCAGTTTACGGTAATGGCTATATCGCTCCGGCCCAAATCAGCCGTGCGTACGTGCGCTCAGATGAAGACCTCAACTCGTTCACGGTTGATACACAGCTCCAGTCGAAATTCGCGACCGGTGCCGTTGACCATACGCTGCTGACGGGGGTGGATTACCTTCGTATGCGCAATGATATTGATGCTGACTACGGTACCGCCGATCCGATCAGCATGAACAATCCGCAGCACGGCAATGCGAACGTCAATGTGAACTTCCCGTATGCCATGCTCAATCGCCAGGAGCAGACCGGGCTCTATGCGCAGGATCAGGCGGAATGGGATAAGTGGGTACTCACCATGGGTGGCCGCTATGACTTTGCAAAAACGTCTGCCTTTAACCGTAATAACGGGACCACCGCGGAAATTAACGATCAGGCATTTACCTGGCGCGGGGGGATTAACTACCTGTTCGACAACGGGATTACCCCATACTTCAGCTACAGTGAATCCTTTGAACCGCTCTCTGGCACCACCCAGGGCGGCAAACCGTTCGATCCGGCGCGCGGCAAGCAGTATGAAGCGGGCGTGAAGTATGTTCCGAAAGATCTGCCTGTTGTGGTGACGGCCGCGGTATACCAGCTGACCAAGAACAACAACCTGACCGCCGATCCGGCGAACCCGACCAGCGGCTTTAGCGTGCAGGGCGGTGAAATTCGCTCCCGTGGCTTTGAGCTGGAAGCGAAAGCGGCGGTGTCGGCTAACGTGAACGTAACGGCGGCCTACAGCTACACCGATGCGGAATATACCCATGATACCTGGTATGAAGGTCGTCGTCCGGCAGAAGTACCGCGCAACATGGCATCCCTGTGGGCGGATTACACCTTCCACGAGACGGCGCTGAGTGGCCTGAACGTCGGTGCGGGCGCGCGTTACATCGGTAACACGGTGACGTACTACTCCTCAGCGTCGCCTAAAGCCTATGAGTCCTTTAACGTCGCGGGTTATGCCCTGGCGGATGCGACCGTGAAATACGATCTGGCGCGCTTTGGTCTGCCGGGATCTTCCGTCGGTGTCAACGTGAACAACATCTTTGACCGTGAATACGTCTCCAGCTGCTACAGCGAGTATGCATGCTACTGGGGAGCAGGACGCCAGGTTGTTGCCACCGCGACCTTCCGCTTCTAACCTCTTTATGGGCACGGTTCGCCGTGCCCTTTTTATTTAAGTTGGCTGACATGCAGGATAATAAAACGCAATCCGACTCCACCTTCACGCTTAACAATCTCTCCTTTCGCGTACCCGGGCGCACCTTGCTGCATCCGCTCTCTTTGACGTTTCCCGCAGGTAAAGTGACCGGTTTAATCGGGCACAATGGTTCCGGTAAATCGACGCTGCTGAAGATGCTGGGTCGTCATCAGCCGCCGTCCGAGGGCGACATATTGCTGGATGACCAGCCGCTGGGGAGCTGGAGCAGTAAGGCCTTTGCCCGCAAGGTGGCCTATCTGCCGCAGCAGTTGCCGCAGGCGGAGGGGATGACGGTGCGCGAGCTGGTGGCGATTGGACGTTATCCGTGGCACGGTGCGCTCGGGCGTTTTGGCGTCGCTGACAGAGAGAAAGTGGAAGAGGCGATCGCGCTGGTTGGGTTAAAACCGCTGGCGCACCGTCTGGTGGATAGCCTGTCCGGTGGCGAGCGTCAGCGCGCATGGATCGCGATGCTGGTGGCGCAGGACAGCCGCTGCCTGCTGCTCGACGAACCCACTTCGGCGCTGGATATTGCTCATCAGGTTGACGTCCTGGCGCTGGTGCATCGCTTAAGTCAGCAGCGCGGCCTGACGGTGATTGCCGTTCTGCATGATATCAACATGGCGGCACGCTATTGCGACTACCTGGTAGCGCTGCGCGGCGGTGAAATGATCGCTCAGGGTACCCCTGCCGAACTGATGCGCAGCGAAACGCTGGAACATATCTACGGTATTCCTATGGGCATCCTGTCTCACCCAGCCGGTGCTGCACCCGTGAGCTTTGTCTACTGATGCTGGATTCAACATTCATTAGCCGCCGTCGCCTGCTGACGGCCATGGCGCTCTCACCGCTGCTGTTAAAGATGGGCCCGGCCCGCGCTGCCGCTATCGATCCGCACCGCATCGTGGCGCTGGAGTGGTTGCCCGTCGAACTGATGATGGCGCTTGGCGTGACGCCTTACGGCGTGGCCGATATTCCCAACTACACCCTGTGGGTGAATGAGCCAAAACTGCCGGACTCCGTCATCGACATTGGCCTGCGTACGGAGCCGAACCTTGAGCTTCTCACCCAGATGAAACCGTCTTATTTATTCTGGTCTGCGGGGTATGGCCCGTCGGAAGAGACCATGGCGAAGATTGCGCCCGGACGGGGCTTTTCCTTTAGCGACGGCAAAAAGCCGCTGACCATGGCAAAAAATTCCATCCACGAGATGGCGCAGTTTCTCAACCGTGAGGCTCAGGCGAAAAAACATCTCGATGAATTTGATGCGCTGATTGATTCCCTCAAGCCGCGCTTTGCCCACCGTGGCGATCGGCCTTTGCTGATGGTAACCCTGCTGGATGCCCGCCATATGCTTGTCTTTGGAAATAACTGTCTGTTCCAGGAAGTGCTCGACAGCTTTGGCATTCGCAATGCCTGGGAAGGCGAGATGACATTCTGGGGCAGTACCGCCGTGGGTATTGACCGTCTGGCGGCGTTTCGTGATGTGGACGTGCTGTGCTTCGATCACGGGAACGAGCGCGAGATGCAAACCCTGATGGCGACCCCGCTCTGGCAGGCAATGCCGTTCGTCCGCGAGCAGCGCTTCCTGCGCGCGCCAGCGGTATGGTTCTACGGCGCGACGCTGTCGGCAATGCATTTTGCCCGCGTGCTGGACAATGCACTGGGAGGCAAGGCATGAGCACGCGTATGGCTCGTTTCCCAATGTTGCTGTTAGCGCTCATTTTTCTGGCTGCCCTGATGTTAACCGGCTTTAACCTGAGCACGGCGTTACCGCGCGATCAATGGGCAGCCGCGTTTGCCGCACCGGATATCGATAATATTCAGCAAATGCTGTTCCACTACAGCCTGCTGCCGCGTCTGGCTATCTCCCTGCTGGTCGGGGCGGGACTGGGACTGGTGGGCGTACTGTTTCAGCAGGTGCTGCGTAACCCGCTGGCAGAGCCGACCACGCTGGGCGTGGCGACGGGGGCTCAGCTGGGGATCACCATCACCACTCTCTGGACCCTGCCGGGAGCGTTAACCTCGCAGTTTGCCGCGCTGGCAGGCGCATGTGTGGTCGGTGCGCTGGTCTTTGGCGTGGCCTGGGGAAAACGTCTCTCGCCGGTCACGCTGATCCTCGCGGGGCTGGTCGTCAGCCTCTACTGTGGGGCGATCAACCAGCTGCTGGTGCTGTTTCACCACGACCAGCTGCAAAGCATGTTTATGTGGAGTACCGGCACGCTCACCCAGACCGACTGGAGTATCGTCCAGCGCCTGTGGCCGCAGCTGTTCGGCGGCGTGGTGCTGACGCTGCTGCTGCTGCGTCCGCTGACGTTGATGGGCCTCGATGACGGCGTGGCGCGCAATCTGGGGCTGGCGCTGTCGCTGGCGCGTCTGGCGGCCCTGACCCTGGCGATTGTGCTGAGCGCGTTACTGGTTAACGCCGTCGGCATCATCGGGTTTATCGGCCTGTTTGCGCCATTGCTGGCAAAAATGCTCGGCGCGCGCCGTCTGCTGGCGCGTCTGATGCTGGCTCCGCTGATTGGTGCGCTGATCCTCTGGCTTTCCGATCAACTCATTCTCTGGCTGGCGCGCGTCTGGATGGAAGTTTCCACGGGCTCGGTGACGGCCCTGATCGGCGCGCCGCTGCTGCTGTGGCTGTTGCCGCGCCTGCGCAGCATTAGCGCCCCGGCAATGGATGCCGGCGATAAAGTACATGCCGAACGTCAGTCGGTGGTGTGGTTCAGCCTTGCCGGACTGGCGGTGCTGGTTATCGCCTCGTTTGCCGCACTCTCGCTGGGACGCGACGCCACGGGCTGGCACTGGGCGACGGGGGATTTGCTGCATGAACTCATGCAGTGGCGCTGGCCGCGGATCTTCTCCGCGCTGATTGCGGGCGTCATGCTGGCGGTGGCCGGCTGTATTATCCAGCGTCTCACCGGCAACCCGATGGCAAGCCCGGAAGTATTAGGGATCAGCTCCGGAGCCGCGTTTGGCGTAGTGTTAATGTTGTTCCTCGTGCCGGGAAATGCGTTCGGCTGGCTGATGCCTGCCGGGAGTATCGGCGCGGCAGTCACGCTGATGATTATCCTGATCGCCTCCGGGCGAGGGGGGTTCTCACCTCACCGCATGCTGCTGGCCGGGATGGCGCTCAGCACCGCGTTTACTATGCTGCTGATGATGTTGCAGGCGAGCGGCGATCCGCGCATGGCGCAGATCCTGACCTGGATTTCCGGTTCAACGTACAACGCCACCGGCAGTCAGGTGGTGCATACCGGGATTGTGATGATCGTGCTGCTGGCGATTGTGCCGCTGTGCCGTCGCTGGATGACCATTCTGCCGCTGGGTGGGGATACCGCCCGCGCGGTCGGGGTGGCGCTGACGCCAACGCGTATCGCCCTGTTGCTGCTGGCCGCGTGCCTGACGGCGACGGCCACCATGACTATCGGCCCGCTCAGTTTTGTCGGATTAATGGCGCCGCACATCGCCCGTATGATGGGCTTCCGCAGGACTTTGCCGCATATCGTGATCTCTGCGCTGACGGGCGGAGCGATCCTGGTCTTTGCTGACTGGTGCGGAAGGATGGTGCTGTTTCCGTATCAGATCCCGGCGGGCCTGCTGTCGACCTTTATCGGCGCGCCGTACTTTATATATCTGTTGAGAAAGCAAAGTCGGTAATAAAAGTAAACGGCAATCCTTAGATTGCCGTTTTCGTGTTTGCTCCATCTCCCTGTGGGAGAGGGTTCCACACAAAATAATGCCTGCACAGACGGCCCCCTCTCCCTTGAGGGAGAGGGCTGGGGTGAGGGGGAACATACGGCTCTGGTGGTCATTCCGTTCACTTTATGTTCCTTGCTACTCTGTCACGACATGAGCGGTGAACGTGCCAGGGTGGCTCAGTCGCCACCACCCTGGCGACCCGGGCTTCCGGCGGAAAATCGCCGCTTCGCGGTACCTTCGGCTTATTCCTTCCGGCTTATCGGGTACGGGCGGAGGAAACGTCCCTGTAAAGCCCGCCCTCTCGGCGCATCCCTGCGCCTCGCCCCGACCTACAGGAAACGCCTCAGCGATTTACAGCCGGACCGAGGTATCGCTGAAAGCCCTCAGTTATTCTGAGGCAACGTTATCGCTTTTGCTTTCAAATTACTGGGGAACCCTCTCCCCTGTGGGAGAGGGTTGGGGTGAGGGCATCAAGCCGCACATTTTACAGCTTCGCAAACACCTTACGCGCTGCGTCGATGGTGTTATTGATATCTTCTTCGCTGTGTGCCACGGACATAAAGCCCGCTTCAAACGCTGACGGGGCCAGATACACGCCTTCTTCCAGCATCAGGTGGAAGAAGCGTTTGAAGCGTTCCACGTCGCATTTCACCACGTCCTGATAGCAGGTCACGGTTTTCGCATCGGTGAAGAAAATCCCGAACATCCCGCCGACGTGGTTTACCACCAGCGGAATACCCGCGTCTTCTGCGGCTTCCAGCAGGCCGTTTGCCAGCTGCGTCGTCCGGTCCGTCAGGGTTTCGTGGATACCCGGCTGTGCCACTTCGGTCAGACAGGCAAAGCCCGCCGCCATCGCAATCGGGTTACCGGAGAGCGTACCCGCCTGGTAAACCGGACCGGTTGGCGCCAGCGCGTCCATCACGTCCTTACGGCCGCCAAACGCGCCGACAGGCATGCCGCCGCCAATGATTTTGCCGAGGCAGGTCAGATCCGGCTCTACGCCGTAGTATGACTGCGCTCCCGCCAGCGCGACGCGGAAACCGGTCATCACTTCGTCGATGATCAGCAGCGCGCCGAACTCATCGCACAGTGCGCGCAGGCCCGGCAGGAAATCCGGCTGCGGTGGAATACAGTTCATGTTGCCCGCCACCGGTTCAACGATGATGCAGGCGATCTCCTGCGGATACTGCTCGAACGCGGCGCGAACGGTATTCAGATCGTTATAGGTGCAGGTCAGCGTGTGTTTCGCGAAATCAGCCGGCACCCCCGGGGAGTTCGGTTGACCGAGCGTCAGCGCGCCGGAACCGGCTTTTACCAGCAGGCAGTCGGCGTGGCCGTGATAACAACCTTCGAACTTGATGATCTTGTCACGACCGGTAAAACCGCGCGCCAGACGGATAGCGCTCATGGTCGCTTCGGTACCGGAGTTCACCATACGCACCATGTCCATCGTTGGCACCAGCTCGGTGACCAACTCCGCCATTTTGACTTCCATCTCGGTTGGCGCGCCGAAGCTCAGGCCGCGCTGAGCGGCTTCAATCACCGCGTTGCGGATCGCCGGGTGGTTGTGCCCCAGTACCATCGGGCCCCAGGAGCCGACGTAATCGACATAGGCTTTACCATCCACATCATACAGATATGCCCCATCCGCACGTTCGATAAACAGCGGGGTGCCACCCACGCCGGTAAAGGCGCGCACGGGTGAATTCACGCCGCCTGGGATAAGCTCGCGGGCTGCGCTGTAGAGGTTTTCAGACTTGCTCATGGCGTCGTTCCTGGTTCGTAGAAATAAGTTAAGGCAACTATTCTAAGTGATTCGGAAGAGGTTATAAAATTTTTGCCCCTCAGAAGGCTTAACAATTGTTAAGTATTTTTCAGGGGACGAGGGGATTGTCTCTGGTAGAATCCCTGCGGCCTTTTGTATGACGAAACAGAACAGGTAATGAACGAGAACACACCTTCTTTTGAACAACAACAGTTTACGCGCGCGAAGCACCGGGTCAGTATCCGGCGGCTGCTCAACCGTGACAAAACCCCGTTAGCCATTCTGCTGGCAGCCGCCGTGGTCGGTACGCTGGCCGGGCTGGTGGGGGTCGCATTCGAGAAAGCGGTCAACGCGGTGCTCAACTGGCGCATAGGTACCGTCGCCAGCTTTGCCGATCGGGAATGGCTAGTCTGGGTGTGGGCCTTTGGCCTTTCGGCGCTGTTTGCTATGGTGGGGTATTTTCTGGTGCGTAAATTCGCACCTGAAGCAGGTGGCTCGGGGATCCCTGAAATTGAGGGGGCGCTGGAGGAGCTACGCCCGGTTCGCTGGTGGCGGGTGCTTCCTGTGAAATTTATCGGCGGGATGGGAACCCTCGGGGCGGGCATGGTGCTCGGTCGGGAAGGGCCAACGGTACAGCTGGGCGGTAACGTCGGGCGCATGGTCGGCGATCTGTTCCGTATGCGCAGCGCCGAGGCTCGGCATACGCTGCTGGCGACGGGGGCCGCAGCGGGGCTGTCTGCGGCGTTTAACGCGCCGCTGGCGGGTATCCTGTTTATCATCGAAGAGATGCGCGCCCAGTTCCGCTACAACCTGATCTCCATTAAAGCGGTGTTTACCGGCGTGATTATGTCGAGCATTGTCTTTCGCATCTTTAACGGCGAAGGGGCGGTGATAGAAGTTGGCAAGCTGACCAATGCGCCGGTCAATACCCTGTGGCTGTATCTGGTTCTTGGGATGATTTTTGGCGTCGTCGGCCCGCTTTTTAATACCCTGATTTTACGGGCGCAGGATATGTTTCAGCGCATCCATGGCGGAAATACCACGAAATGGGTGCTGGTGGGAGGCCTGCTTGGCGGCGTGTGCGGGATCCTCGGCTTTATCGAACCGAATGCGGCGGGCGGCGGTTTCGGCCTGATTCCCATTGCCGCGGCGGGGAATTTCAGCGTAGGCCTGCTGCTGTTTATGTTTATTTCACGCGTCATCACTACGGTATTGTGCTTCTCCTCTGGCGCCCCGGGCGGCATTTTTGCTCCGATGCTGGCACTGGGGACGCTGCTGGGTACGGCGTTCGGGATGGCGGCGGCGGCAGGTTTCCCGGCCTACCATCTGGAGGCGGGGACGTTTGCGGTTGCGGGAATGGGGGCGCTGCTGGCGGCCTCCCTGCGCGCGCCGCTGACCGGGATCGTACTGGTGCTGGAAATGACCGACAATTACCAGCTCATTTTGCCAATGATCATTACCTGTCTCGGCGCGACACTATTAGCCCAATTCCTGGGTGGAAAACCGCTATACTCCACCATTCTTGCCCGTACCCTGGCGAAACAGGAAGCTGAACAGGCCCTGAAGCAGAATACTTGAATGAATTACCAGGGTATTAGATAATGACAAAAAGAATTGGGTGATTTTTGCCCAATAGCAGTCGCAGTATTCATGGGAGCATAAGATGAGTGATGACGTAGCGTTGCCGCTGGAATTTACCGAAGCAGCAGCGAAAAAAGTGAAAACCCTGATTGCCGACGAGGACAATCCGGATCTGAAACTGCGTGTTTATATTACCGGCGGCGGCTGTAGCGGCTTCCAGTATGGTTTTACCTTTGACGATCAGGTTAACGATGGTGATATGACTATCGAGAAACAGGGCGTCGCGCTGGTGGTTGACCCGATGAGCCTGCAATATCTGGTGGGCGGTTCAGTGGACTACACTGAAGGTCTGGAAGGTTCGCGCTTTGTGGTGACTAACCCGAATGCGACCAGCACCTGCGGGTGTGGTTCTTCGTTCAGTATTTAAGCCTGAAAGCAGATTGTAGGCCCGGTAAGCGAAGCGCTACCGGGCTTATAAACGACACCTATCTTGAATTTTCATCCAGCGCAAACGTCGGCAGCTTCAGGTGCCAGCGTATCGCCGCTAAACGGATCACCAGCGTGACCAACATCCCCAGCATCGCCGCATTCTCCAGCGGGACAGCAAAGGTGTAATACGCCGTGGCGTGAACAATCCCCCCGATGATACAGGCCGTCGCGTAGATTTCCGTTCGCAGGATCATCGGGACTTCTCGCGCCAGTATGTCGCGAATAATCCCTCCGCCCACGCCGGTTAACACGCCCATGCAGATCGCCACCAGCGGGCCAGTCCCGGCAATAAAGGCTTTATTCACGCCTATCCCCACAAAGACCGCCAGACCGACGGCATCCAGCACCGGTAATATCCATTTTGGCAGTCTGCGAGGCTGACGAACCAGCATGATGGTTAACAGGCAGGTGACCATCGCCACCACCAGATCCGTGGGATCTTTTACCCAGAATACCGGGCCATTTGCCAGCGCCATATCGCGGATCGTTCCGCCTCCCACCGCCGTAACAACGCCGAGTACCAGTACGCCAAAAGGATCCATGCGTAGTTTTCCGGCAAGCAAAACGCCGGAGATAGCAAAAACGGCTGTGCCAAGAATATCCAGCCAATACACGAGCATCGTTAAATCCTCGAAGGGGGTATTTATCTGTTTGAGTGACTCTCTGCCAGTTCGGCGCAGAGTTGTTTTGCGGCGAGGATAATACGCGGGCTGGCGCGTTCAAACCAGTCGCTGTTGAGTGCGATGACCGGAATTTTAAGCTGCCGATGCCAGAATTGTTCTATTTTAGGAATCTCGCTCGCATTTCCGACCACCACAATGGCCTGCGGTTGTCGTGCCAGAACCTGCTCACGACTGACCTGGGGCCAGGGAACCCGGCTTTCGGCAAAGATATTTTCACCTCCACAGGTTTCAAGCACCTGGTTCTGGATCGAGCCTTTACCGGTAGTAAACAGCGGCTGGCTGCCAAATTGCAGAAAAACGCGTTGTTTCGGTTGCGTGCCGTATCGGGCTTTTAGCGCGGCATAGTCGTTGAGCATCTGCTGTGCAGCCTGCCCGGCGCGTTGGGGGGTAGGGCTGAAGGGCGCGAGGTCACGGAGGGTTTGCGCCACCTGTTCGATGCTCACCGCGTCCACCCATTTTACCGTTATTCCCAGCGAAGAGAGCTGGTTCACCTGCCGTTCGGCATTACCGCCGCGCCAGGCGAGGACCAGATCGGGCTTCAGCGCCACGATGCGTTCCAGGTTCATTCCCTGCCAGGTGGCAACCTGTTCGATATGGGCGGCCTGCGGTGGATAATCGGAAAAGCTGCTCACCGCAACGGGCGTGATCCCGGCGGCAAACGCCAGTTCCGTATTGGCAGGGGAGAGAGTGATCACCCGCGGCGCGGCGATGAGCCAGGCCGGAGCGAGCAGAAGCAGGGCGACCAGCGCCCTGAATGACACCTTACCCACGCGCCAGTTTCTGCACCAGGGTTTCCACCATCACGGTGGACTGTTTGGCCGCAACGGCCAGGAATTCGTCGAAGCTGATGTGGGACTGCTGGTCCGCCACGTCAGAGATCGCGCGAACGACCACGAACGGCACGCTGAAGTTATGGCATACGTGCGCGATGGCCGTGGCTTCCATCTCCACGGCCACAGCCTGCGGGAAGTTATGACGGATTTTCGCCAGACCGACAGAGCCGTTGATAAAGGCATCGCCGCTGACGATCAGGCCACGCACCGCATTGAGGTTCAGCTCATTAATGCAGCTTTCAGCGGCGGCAATCAGCTTATCATCCGCTTTAAACCCGGCCGGGCAGCCCGGAAGCTGACCATATTCGTAGCCGAATGCGGTGACATCTGCATCGTGATAACGCGCTTCGTCGGAAACCACGATATCGCCCACTTTCAGCGTCGGCGCCAGACCGCCCGCAGAACCCGTATTAATGATAACGTCAGGCTTGCAGCGCTCAAGCAGCAGGGTCGCGCCCAGTGCCGCTGCAACTTTACCGATGCCTGATTTCAGCAGAGCCACGTCAACACCGTTCAACTGGCCGGTGTAGATCTCACAGCCACCGAGGGAGAGGGTCTGACGGTTCTCAATTTTGTCACGCAGCAGCGTAACTTCTTCTTCCATTGCACCAATAATGCCGATTTTCATAGATTTACTCGCGATGTGCCTTGTTAAGATGCATAGTCTATCATGCGGTTAAGGGGAAACGCATTCTCACGCGGGGGAGCACATGGCACCAATCGATTTTCGCACCAAAATTAACTGGCACCGACGTTTCCGTTCGCCACAGGGCGATAAGAGCGAGCATGAGATCCTGCGCATTTTCGAAAGCGATCGCGGACGCATCATCAACTCGCCCGCCATCCGCCGGTTACAGCAAAAAACCCAGGTGTTCCCCTTGGAGCGTAACGCCGCGGTGCGTACGCGGTTAACGCACTCCATGGAAGTGCAGCAGGTGGGGCGCTACATTGCGAAAGAGATCCTCAGCCGCCTTAAAGAGCAACGTCTGCTGGAAATCTACGGACTGGATGAACTGACCGGGCCGTTCGAAAGCATCGTTGAGATGGCCTGCCTGATGCACGATATCGGCAATCCTCCCTTTGGTCATTTCGGCGAGGCCGCCATCAATGACTGGTTTAAACAGCGGCTTTTTCCCTCTGACGCCATAAGCCAGCCGCTCAGCGATGACCGCTGTGTGGTACGCGATTTATGCCTGCGTGAAGGCGAAGATAGCCTGAACGATCTGCGCCGTAAGGTGCGCCAGGATCTGTGTCATTTCGAAGGTAACGCGCAGGGGATCCGTCTGGTGCACTCCCTGATGCGGATGAATCTGACCTGGGCCCAGGTGGGCTGTATTCTTAAATACACGCGTCCCGCATGGTGGACCGGAGAAACGCCCGCCACGCATAGCTACCTGATGAAAAAACCGGGCTATTACTTATCGGAAGAAGCATACATCGCGCGGTTGCGTAAAGAACTGTCTCTTACCCCTAATGGCCGTTTTCCATTGACATGGATTATGGAAGCGGCTGATGACATTTCTTATTGCGTGGCCGATCTGGAAGACGCGGTGGAAAAAAGAATATTCAGCGTCGAGGAGCTGTATCAGCATCTTCATGATGCCTGGGGAGAGCATGAAAAAGGTTCTCTGTTTGCGCAGGTCGTCGAGAATGCCTGGGATAAATCGCGTTCAAATTCGCTGAGCCGCAGTACCGAAGATCAGTTCTTTATGTATTTGCGGGTGAACACACTGAATAAACTGGTGCCGTATGCGGCCGCCCGTTTCATTGATAATTTGCCGATGATATTTAGCGGGGAATTTAATCACGCCCTGCTGGAAGATGAGAGCAGTTTTAGTCAGCTTCTTGAATTATATAAAAACGTGGCTGTTCGCCATGTTTTCAGCCACCCGGATGTCGAACAGCTGGAGCTGCAAGGATACCGGGTTATCAGCGGGTTGCTGGAGATTTATGGCCCGCTGCTCCAGCTGACGGTCGATGAGTTCAGTGAGCTGGTCGAAAATGAACGTGTTCGCCGCCTGCCGATTGAATCTCGTCTCTATCAGAAGCTTTCAACCCGCCACCGGCTGGCATACATTGAAGCCGTCAGTAAAATAGATCGCCATTCTTCCCAATGGCCAGTCATGGAATATTATTATCGCTGTCGTCTTATCCAGGACTATATCAGCGGGATGACAGATTTGTATGCCTGGGATGAATACCGCAAGCTTATGGCCGTTGAATAAGCCATGAGTTTTGTAAAGACGACCAATAAATTTTTACTTTTTCCATAAACTTAATCCCGGAACTAAGCGGTATAAAACGAATCTGAGTTACACAGCAATTTTGCGTTATCTGGTAAATCGAGATTGAGAAACATGAAAAAAACCACATTAGCAATGAGTGCACTGGCTCTGAGTTTAGGTTTAGCGCTGTCCCCTCTGGCGATGGCGGCCGAGACAGCTTCCTCGGCAGCGACTGCGCAGCAGATGCCAAGCCTGGCCCCGATGCTCGAAAAAGTGATGCCATCGGTGGTGAGTATTAACGTTGAGGGCAGCACGACCGTCAATACGCCGCGTATGCCGCGTAATTTCCAGCAGTTCTTCGGCGACAATTCGCCATTCTGCCAGGACGGTTCGCCATTCCAGAGTTCTCCGTTCTGTCAGGGCGGCGGCGCAGGGGATGACGGTCAGGGCGGCGGCCAGCAGCAGAAATTCATGGCACTCGGCTCGGGCGTTATTATTGATGCAGCGAAAGGCTACGTGGTGACCAATAACCACGTGGTAGATAATGCTAACACCATTAAGGTGCAGATGAGCGATGGCCGTAAATTCGATGCCAAAGTGGTTGGTAAAGACCCGCGCTCCGATATCGCGCTGATTCAAATCCAGGATCCGAAGAACCTGACGGCGATTAAGCTTGCCGACTCTGACGCGCTGCGCGTGGGTGACTACACCGTCGCCATCGGTAACCCATTTGGTCTGGGCGAAACCGTGACCTCGGGTATCGTCTCTGCGCTGGGACGTAGCGGCCTGAATGCGGAAAACTATGAAAACTTCATTCAGACGGATGCGGCCATTAACCGTGGTAACTCCGGCGGTGCGCTGGTTAACCTGAACGGTGAGCTGATCGGTATCAACACCGCTATCCTGGCACCGGACGGTGGCAACATCGGTATCGGCTTTGCTATCCCGAGCAACATGGTGAAAAACCTGACTGCGCAGATGGTGCAATATGGACAGGTGAAACGCGGTGAGCTGGGGATCATGGGTACCGAACTGAACTCCGAGCTGGCGAAAGCGATGAAAGTGGACGCTCAGCGCGGCGCATTCGTAAGCCAGGTCATGCCGAACTCTTCGGCGGCGAAAGCCGGCATTAAAGCGGGTGACGTGATCACCTCTCTGAACGGTAAGCCGATCAGCAGCTTTGCCGCCCTGCGTGCGGAAGTGGGTTCTATGCCAATCGGCAGTAAAGTGACCCTCGGCCTGCTGCGTGAAGGTAAGCCGGTTAACGTGAGCCTGGAACTGCAACAGAGCAGTCAGAATCAGGTGGATTCCAGCACCATCTTCAGCGGTATTGAAGGTGCTGAAATGAGCAACAAAGGGGCAGATAAAGGCGTGGTGGTGAACAACGTGAAAGCGAACTCACCTGCTGCCCGTATCGGCCTGAAAAAAGGTGATGTGATCATGGGCGCTAACCAGCAGCCGGTGAAAAACATCGCTGAACTGCGCAAAATTCTCGACAGCAAGCCTTCTGTGCTGGCACTGAATATTCAGCGTGGTGATACCTCTATTTATCTCCTGATGCAGTAATCTTCTTAAGCCCCTGTTCGCAGGGGCTTTCTCTTTTCTGTGACCTTTCCCACAACTCCATACATCTCTCTCTGCCTCTGGGCATCTGCACAATGCAGCCTTAGCTGAACTTCCCTATGCTTGAGCTCTGCTCACGGGAGGGTTATATGGCTGGCTGGCATCTTGATACCAAAATGGCGCAGGATATCGTGGCGCGAACCATGCGCATCATTGATACCAATATCAACGTAATGGATGCCCGCGGGCGCATTATCGGCAGCGGCGATCGTGAGCGTATTGGGGAATTGCACGAAGGGGCGTTGCTGGTGCTCTCTCAGGGGCGCGTGGTCGACATCGATGACGCCGTGGCGAAACATCTGCACGGGGTCCGTCAGGGGATCAACCTGCCGCTGCGTCTGGAAGGAGAGATTGTTGGCGTTATCGGTCTGACCGGCGACCCTGAATCGCTGCGTAAATACGGTGAGCTGGTCTGCATGACGGCGGAGATGATGCTGGAGCAGTCGCGTCTGATGCACCTGCTCGCCCAGGACAGCCGCCTGCGTGAAGAGCTGGTGATGAATTTGATTCAGGCTGAGGAGCACACGCCTGCCCTGAGCGAATGGGCGCAGCGTCTGGGTATCGACCTGAATCAGCCGCGCGTGGTCGCCGTTATTGAGGTGGATAGCGGCCAGCTTGGTGTGGACAGCGCCATGGTGGAGCTACAGCAGCTGCAAAACATGCTGGCGACGCCGGAGCGTAACAACCTGGTGGCGATTGTCTCTTTGACGGAAATGGTGGTGCTCAAGCCTGCGCTTAATCAGTTTGGTCGCTGGGACGCGGAAGATCATCGTCGCCGCGTTGAGCTGCTAATCGAGCGCATGAAGGAGAACGGACAGCTCCGTTTTCGCGTCGCGCTGGGAAATTACTTTACCGGGCCGGGAAGCATCGCTCGTTCATGGCGAACGGCGCGCACCACCATGATGGTGGGTAAACAGCGCATGCCGGAGAGCCGCAGTTATTTCTATCAGGATCTGATGCTGCCGGTCCTGCTCGACAGCCTGCGCGGCGGCTGGCAGGCCAACGAGCTGGCGCGTCCGCTGGTGCGTCTGAAAGCAATGGACAACAACGGGCTGCTGCGCCGCACGTTGCAGGCGTGGTTCCGGCATAACGTGCAGCCGCTGGCAACGTCAAAAGCGCTGTTTATTCACCGTAATACGCTGGAGTATAGGCTTAACCGGATCTCGGAACTGACGGGGCTGGATTTAGGGAATTTTGACGACCGGCTACTGCTGTATGTGGCGTTGCAGCTGGATGAACAGAGATGATGCTGTTTGCCGGGTGGCGGCTTCGCCTTACCCGGCCTACATGTGTTCGTAGGCCCGGTAAGCGAAGCGCCACCGGGCAATAAAACGGCTCATTTGTTACGTGTCAATTTCTCAAGATCCGCTTCAATCTCGCTGATCTTATTGGTGACTACGCTTTCCAGGTGACGCAGGTCGTCAAGGATCTTACGTTTCAGATCGACTTCGCTGCGATCGCGCTGGCAGATTTGATCGAGTTCGTCGATCACGTAGCGCAGGTTAGGGCTGATTTCCTGTACTTCTTTATATCCCTGACCGATACCGTCAGCGACAACGGTCTTACGCTGGCGAGGGTATTTAAACTTCACGCTTTTGGCGAAGAACTCTCCTTTGTCCTTGTGAAAATAGATTTTCAAAATATCGTTATTGGCTTCCTGGCGGAGACTATAACGATCAATTTCATCAGGATTGGTAATGCCCAGACTTTTCAGATTATCGTACATAGCGGTACCCTTGATCTCAACATAACCTATGAATAATTAACGAAAAAATCTATTTTCGCCACCTTCGGATATAAAAAAAGCGGGGTTGCCCCCGCTTTTTGTTATACCCGATTAATCGATGGTGCGCAGCAGTTCATTGATGCCCACTTTACCGCGCGTTTTCGCGTCCACTTTTTTCACGATGACCGCGCAATACAGGCTGTATTTGCCATCTTTAGACGGCAGGTTGCCGGAAACCACAACGGAACCGGCTGGAACGCGGCCGTAGTGAATTTCACCGGTTTCGCGATCGTAAATACGGGTGCTCTGGCCAATATAAACGCCCATGGAGATCACAGAACCTTCTTCGACGATCACGCCTTCAACCACTTCGGAACGTGCGCCGATGAAGCAGTTGTCTTCGATGATGGTTGGGTTAGCCTGAAGTGGCTCCAGAACGCCACCGATGCCCACACCGCCGGACAGGTGAACGTTTTTACCGATCTGCGCGCAGGAGCCGACGGTAGCCCAGGTGTCCACCATGGTGCCTTCGTCAACGTAGGCGCCGATGTTCACGTAGGATGGCATCAGCACGGTGTTGCGTGCGATGAAGGCACCCTGACGAACGGCCGCCGGTGGTACTACGCGGAAGCCCTCTTTCTGGAAGCGCGCTTCGTCGTAATCCGCAAATTTCATTGGCACTTTATCGAAGTAGCGGCTTTCTGCTCCGTCGATAACCTGGTTATCGTTGATACGGAAAGAGAGCAGCACAGCTTTCTTCAGCCATTGATGAGTAACCCACTGACCGTCGATTTTTTCTGCCACGCGCAGCGCGCCGGAATCCAGCAGGGAAATAACCTGGTTTACCGCTTCACGGGTCACGGTATCCACATTTGCCGGAGTGATGTCGGCGCGACGCTCAAAAGCGGACTCAATAACGTTCTGTAACTGCTGCATTGTTTACTCTTTCCATTTCACTAAAAAACACGTCACCCTTTATCGTTTGGATTGAGGGCTGCTGTCAACCGTTGTTGCACTTCAAGTTGCAGGTCATTATTAAGGGCACGCCGGTCGGCCGTCGCGATTATAAATAAATCTTCTACTCGTTCGCCAATGGTTGTAATTCGGGCGCCGTGAAGCGAAATTCCCAGATCGGCAAAAACCTGACCGACGCGGGCTAGCAGCCCTGGCTGGTCGAGCGCAATCAGCTCAAGGAACGATTTACGGTCGGTATGGGTCGGCAGGAAATTGACCTCGGTATCGACGGTAAAGTGGCGCAGTTTTGCCGCCTGACGACGCGGCTGCGGAGGTTGCCAGCTGCGCTGCGTAATCGCCTGCTCGAGGCCAAAGCGTATCCCCTCATGCCTGTCCGACGACAGCGGGCTGCCGTCCGGCTCCAGCACAATAAAGGTGTCCATCGCCATGCCGTCGCGGGTGGTAAAAATCTGCGCGTCGTGCACGCTCAGGTTACGCCTGTCCAGCTCGGCACAGACCGCTGCAAACAAATAAGGCCGGTCCGGACTCCAGATAAAGATCTCTGTCCCGCCGCGCGTGGCCTGCGGGCTGAGCAGAATCATCGGTTTTGTCAGGTCGTGCTTCAGCAGATGCCGGGCGTGCCAGGCAAGCTGGTTTGGGCTGTGGCGCACAAAGTAGTTGGCGCGACAGCGCGCCCAAATCTGATGCAGCGCCTCTTCGTTGATGTTATCCATGCGCAGCAGGGCCAGCGCCTGCAACTGATGGTGGCGCACACGCTCGCGCATGTCGGGGGTGTTCTGCATCCCGCGACGCAGCTGTTTTTCGGTGGCGAAGTAGAGTTCGCGCAGCAGGCTCTGCTTCCAGCTGTTCCACAGGGTTTCGTTGGTGGCGCAGATATCGGCTACCGTCAGGCAGACCAGGTAGCGCAGGCGGTTCTCCGTTTGCACTTCCTCGGCGAACTGCTTGATCACTTCCGGATCCTGAATATCACGACGCTGAGCAGTAACTGACATCAGCAGATGATGGCGAACCAGCCAGGCGATAAGCTGCGTTTCACGCGAGTTCAGGCCGTGCAGCTCGGCAAATTTCAGCACGTCCTGCGCACCGAGTACGGAGTGGTCGCCGCCGCGACCTTTGGCGATATCATGGAACAGGGCGGCGATCAGGATCAGCTCCGGGTGCGCCAGACGTGGCCACAAATCAACGCACAGCGGATGGCGGGATCGCGTCTCTTCTTTAGCGAAGCTTTCCAGCTTCAGCATGACGCGGATTGTGTGCTCATCTACCGTATAGGCGTGAAACAGGTCGAACTGCATCTGCCCGACAATATGCGACCACTGGGGCATATAGGCCCACAATACGCTGTGACGGTGCATCGGCAGCAGACCGCGGCTGACGGCGCCCGGATGACGAAGCATGCTCAGGAACAGCGAGCGCGCCTCCGGGATGTAACACAGCGGCTGCTTCAGATGGCGTCGTGCATGGCGTAGATGACGCAGGGTGGTGGAGTAGATCCCGGTGATCGTGCTGTTGCGCACCATGGTGTAGAACATTCGCAGGATCGCTTCCGGTTCGCGAATGAACAACGTTTCGTCGCGCAGATCGATAAGCGTGCCGCGCAGCTGAAATTCGTCATCAATCGGACGCGGTTTTTCGTCTGCCGTCAGCGCGAGGATCGCCTCATCGAACAGCTGTAACAGCATCTGGTTTAGCTCAGAGACGCGGCGGGTGACGCGGAAGAAATCCTTCATCATTTGCTCGACCGGCTCGTTGCCCTCGCCCTGGTAATTCAGGCGCTGCGCCACGCTGAGCTGTCGGTCAAACAGCAGGCGGTTATCGTAGCGGGTGACTTCCAGGTGCAGGGCAAAACGGATGCGCCACAGCAGATGCAGACACTCATTGAGTTCGTTACGTTCGGCTTCGGTCAGAAAACCAAACCCGACCATTTCGTCCAGTGATGTTGCTCCAAAATGTCGACGGGCGACCCATTGCAGCGTGTGGATATCGCGCAGGCCACCGGGGCTGCTTTTAATATCCGGTTCGAGATTATAGCTGGTACCGTGATAACGCTGGTGGCGCTGGTTTTGTTCTTCGACTTTCGCGGCGAAGAATTTTTCCGAAGGCCAGAAGCCGTCGCTAAAGATGTGCTTTTGCAGTTCGAGGAACAGCGCAACGTCGCCAATCAGCAGGCGGGTTTCAATCAGGTTGGTGGCGACGGTCAGGTCAGATAACCCTTCCAGCAGACACTCTTCCAGCGTGCGTACGCTGTGGCCCACTTCCAGCTTTACGTCCCAAAGCAGGGTCAACAGTTCACCGATTTTCTGCGCCCGATCGTCCGGCAGTTTTTTACGGCTTAAGATCAGCAGGTCGATATCAGAGAGCGGATGCAGTTCACCCCGGCCATAGCCGCCGACCGCAACCAGCGCGACGTCGCTCACCTGGCCGAAACCGTAGTCGATCCACAGACGTTGCAGGAGCTGGTCGATAAATTCGGTGCGCGCTTCAATGAGCTGCTCGGCCGAAACGCCTGCGTCAAATGCGCTACCCAGCCAGCGATGGAAAACTTCCATGTGGGCTTTGATATGCGCGCAGGTCAGCTCATGCGGTGGCCAGACGCCCGGGTTATCAGGCTGGTCGGGGAGGGTGGGAAGTGCTGTGTTAGCATACTGTTCGGGTAAGAGATTACTCATCGTGCGCCACCCATAAGAAAAAGCTATCGCCATTAAAAAAGCCGGCATTCGCCGGCTTCTTATCACTCAATGTTCGTCAGTATCGCCGGGATGGTGTCATCCTTGCGCAACGTCATAATTTCGCAGCCGTTGTCTGTAACCACAATAGTATGCTCGTACTGGGCAGACAAGCTTCTGTCTTTGGTTTTTACCGTCCAGCCATCTTTCATGGTACGGATGCGGTAATCACCCGCGTTGACCATTGGTTCGATAGTGAAGGTCATGCCCTTTTGCAGCACTACGCCGCCGTCGTCTGCATCGTAGTGCAGAACCTGCGGTTCTTCATGGAACACACGACCAATACCGTGACCGCAATATTCGCGCACCACGGAGAAACCTTCCGCTTCCACAAATTTCTGGATTGCGGCGCCGATGGTGCGCAGGCGGATGCCCGGCTTCACCATTTTCAGCGCCAGGTAGAGGCTCTCTTGCGTCACTTTGCACAGACGCTCGCCCAGAATCGTTGGCTTGCCAACGATGAACATCTTAGAAGTGTCGCCGTGGTACTCGTCTTTAATCACGGTCACGTCGATGTTGACGATGTCGCCATCTTTCAGCAGCTTCTCGTCATCCGGAATGCCGTGGCAAACCACTTCATTAATAGAGATGCAGACGGATTTCGGGAAACCGTGATAGCCAAGGCAGGCGGAGACCGCGTGCTGCTCGTTGACGATATAGTCGTTACAGATGCGATCCAGTTCGCCAGTGCTGACGCCCGGTTTCACAAACGGCTCGATCATTTCCAGCACGTCCGCGGCCAGACGACCGGCGACGCGCATCTTTTCAATTTCTTCAGGTGTCTTAATAGAGATAGCCATGTAATCTGTCCATCGGTGTCGATTTTTTCGACAATACTAGTGTAAGTGTTGTCAATGGTATCAGTCAGGCGCACCCCGTGCCAAATTGAGAATCATTAACAGCACACTCCGCCAACAATTATTGGTTTCTGGCCGTGTTTTGTGATATAAAGCGCGCCGGACTTCCGATCCATCTCAGATACACAGGCTGGACGGGAGCGACAAATCTCACTTTGTGTAACAACACACACGTATCGGCACATATTCCGGGGTGCCCTTCGGGGTCGGTAATATGGGATACGTGGAGGCATAACCCCAACTTTCAATATAGAGGTTTTAAACATGGCAACTGTTTCCATGCGCGACATGCTCAAGGCTGGTGTTCACTTCGGTCACCAGACCCGTTACTGGAACCCGAAAATGAAGCCTTTCATCTTCGGCGCACGTAACAAAGTTCACATCATCAACCTTGAGAAGACTGTACCAATGTTCAACGAAGCCCTGGCTGAGCTGAACAAGATCTCTTCCCGTAAAGGTAAGATTCTGTTCGTTGGTACTAAGCGCGCTGCAAGCGAAGCTGTGAAAGATGCTGCTAACAGCTGCGACCAGTTCTTCGTGAACCATCGCTGGTTGGGCGGCATGCTGACCAACTGGAAAACTGTTCGTCAGTCCATCAAGCGCCTGAAAGATCTGGAAACCCAGTCTCAGGACGGTACTTTCGATAAGCTGACTAAGAAAGAAGCGCTGATGCGTACTCGTGAACTGGACAAGCTGGAAAACAGCCTGGGCGGTATCAAAGATATGGGCGGCCTGCCAGACGCGCTGTTCGTAATCGATGCAGACCACGAGCACATCGCAATCAAAGAAGCTAACAACCTGGGTATCCCGGTATTCGCTATCGTTGATACCAACTCCGATCCGGACGGTGTTGACTTCGTTATCCCGGGTAACGACGACGCAATCCGTGCTGTTAGCCTGTACCTGAGCGCTGTAGCTGCTACCGTTCGTGAAGGCCGTTCCCAGGATCTGGCTTCTCAGGCGGAAGAAAGCTTCGTAGAAGCTGAATAATAAGGTTTTACCCCTTATTAGTACCGTGTATGAATAGGGGCCCATTATCGGCCCCTTTTTTCAATTTATACTGTTTGGCTCCCGGCCGGGCAGTTCACATCTCCCGAGGATTTAAGAATGGCTGAAATTACCGCATCCCTGGTAAAAGAGCTGCGTGAGCGTACTGGCGCAGGCATGATGGATTGCAAAAAAGCGCTGACCGAAGCGAACGGCGACATCGAGCTGGCAATCGAAAACATGCGTAAATCCGGTGCGATCAAAGCAGCTAAGAAAGCAGGCAACGTTGCTGCTGACGGCGTGATCATCACCAAAATCGACGGCAACTACGGCATCATTCTGGAAGTTAACTGCCAGACTGACTTCGTTGCTAAAGATGCTGGTTTCCAGGCATTTGCTAACAAAGTTCTGGACGCAGCGGTTGCAGGCAAAATCACTGACGTTGAAGTTCTGAAAGCACAGTTCGAAGAAGAGCGTGTAGCGCTGGTTGCTAAAATCGGTGAGAACATCAACATCCGTCGCGTTTCTTCCCTGGAAGGCGATGTTCTGGGCTCTTACCAGCACGGCGCGCGTATCGGTGTTCTGGTTGCGGCTAAAGGCGCTGACGAAGAGCTGGTTAAACAGCTGGCAATGCACATCGCTGCAAGCAAACCAGAATTCGTTAAGCCAGAAGACGTGTCTGCTGAAGTGGTAGAGAAAGAGTACCAGGTTCAGCTGGACATCGCGATGCAGTCTGGTAAGCCAAAAGAAATCGCAGAGAAAATGGTTGAAGGCCGCATGAAGAAATTCACCGGCGAAGTTTCTCTGACTGGCCAGCCTTTCGTAATGGATCCAAGCAAGTCTGTTGCTCAGCTGCTGAAAGAGCACAACGCTGATGTAACTGGCTTCATCCGCTTCGAAGTGGGCGAAGGCATCGAGAAAGTTGAGACTGACTTCGCAGCAGAAGTTGCTGCAATGTCCAAGCAGTCTTAATGATTGAAAAGGAGCCGCCTGAGGGCGGCTTCTTTTTGTCACCCGTCTCACGAAATCAGACAGGCTCCAGTATCGCTGTGCTGATTTGCGACATATCATGTCGCCAGAATTAACCCCATCTTAATCGTTGACAGTCTCAGGAAAGAAACATGGCTACCAATGCAAAACCCGTGTACAAACGCATTCTGCTTAAGCTGAGTGGCGAAGCGCTGCAAGGATCGGAAGGCTTCGGTATTGACGCAAGCATCCTTGATCGCATGGCACAGGAAATCAAAGAACTGGTCGAACTGGGTATTCAGGTTGGCGTGGTCATTGGCGGTGGCAACCTTTTCCGTGGTGCTGGTCTGGCGAAAGCGGGGATGAACCGCGTAGTGGGCGACCACATGGGTATGCTGGCAACCGTGATGAATGGCCTGGCGATGCGTGATGCGCTTCATCGCGCCTATGTGAACGCTCGCCTGATGTCCGCTATTCCTTTGAATGGCGTATGCGATAACTACAGCTGGGCAGAGGCCATCAGCCTGCTGCGCAACAACCGCGTGGTGATCCTCTCCGCCGGTACGGGTAACCCGTTCTTTACCACCGATTCCGCAGCCTGCTTGCGCGGTATCGAAATCGAAGCCGATGTGGTGCTGAAAGCGACCAAAGTAGATGGCGTGTTTACTGCCGACCCGGCAAAAGATCCTTCAGCGACCATGTACGATCAGCTGACCTACAGCGAAGTGCTGGAAAAAGAGCTGAAAGTGATGGATCTTGCCGCCTTTACGCTGGCTCGTGACCACAAACTACCGATCCGTGTCTTCAACATGAACAAGCCTGGCGCGCTGCGTCGCGTTGTTATGGGCGAAAAAGAAGGCACTTTGATCACGGAATAATTTCCGTCGGCGATAAATACAGGTAAGATTCCGCTTTATTTCGACGTGGTATCTTACCCGGGCGCGCCTTTGGCGTTGTCATGAATTAAACGCGACTATACTTAGCACACCTGTAGCGCTGTGCTGGCGGATAGTCTGCCTGAGACAAGTTTTCAAGGATCCGTAACGTGATTAACGACATCAGAAAAGATGCTGAAGTACGCATGGAAAAATGCGTAGAAGCGTTCAAAAACCAAATCAGCAAAATCCGTACTGGCCGTGCTTCCCCAAGCCTGCTGGATGGCATCATCGTAGAATATTACGGTACGCCAACGCCTCTGCGTCAGCTGGCGAGCGTGACGGTAGAAGATACCCGTACCCTGAAAATCAACGTGTTCGACCGCTCAATGAGCCCGGCCGTTGAAAAAGCGATCATGGCATCCGACCTGGGTCTGAACCCAAGCTCAGCCGGCGCGGATATTCGCGTTCCACTGCCTCCGCTGACGGAAGAGCGTCGTAAAGACCTGATCAAAGTAGTTCGTGGTGAAGCTGAGCAGGGTCGTGTTTCCGTACGTAACGTGCGTCGCGATGCGAACGATAAAGTGAAAGCCCTGCTGAAAGAAAAAGAGATCAGCGAAGACGACGATCGTCGTTCTCAGGACGACATTCAGAAAATGACCGACGCGGCCATCAAGAAAATTGATGCGGCGCTGGCAGAAAAAGAAGCGGAACTGATGCAGTTCTGATTTTCGCTGTACACTGATAAACGCCGTTCAGAAGGACATTGAGTCTTGCTGGCGGCGTTTTGCTTTTATCTGGTCTAACTTTTGGGCATCTCATGAAGCATCTCACTCTCCTCGGCTCGACCGGCTCTATCGGTTGCAGCACTCTCGACGTTGTACGTCATAATCCTGACAGCTACACCGTGGCCGCGCTTGTGGCCGGAAAAAACGTGCAGCGAATGGTCGAACAGTGCCTGGAGTTTACCCCCCGTTTTGCGGTGATGGATGACGAAGAGAGCGCCCGCCAGGTGAAAGCGCTGTTGCAGGAGAAGGGCTGCCGTACCGAGGTACTCAGCGGGCAACAGGCGGCGTGCGATATGGCCGCGCTTGATGAAGTTGATCAGGTCATGGCGGCAATCGTCGGGGCGGCGGGTCTTCTGCCGACGCTTGCCGCTATTGATGCGGGTAAAGATGTCCTGCTTGCGAACAAAGAGTCGCTGGTCACCTGCGGACGCCTCTTTATGGAGGCGGTAAAACAGCGTGGGGCGCGTCTTTTGCCGGTCGATAGCGAACACAACGCGATTTTTCAGAGTTTGCCTCAACCTTTTCAACAAAACCTGGGGTACGCTGACCTGGAGCAGAATGGCGTTGTGTCGATTCTGCTTACCGGGTCTGGTGGCCCGTTCCGTGAAACGCCACTGTCTGAATTGAGCGCAATGACGCCGGATCAGGCGTGTCGTCATCCGAACTGGTCAATGGGGCGTAAGATCTCCGTCGATTCGGCCACCATGATGAACAAAGGTCTGGAATACATTGAAGCTCGCTGGCTGTTCAATGCGTCGGCGAAACAGATGGAAGTGCTGATCCACCCGCAGTCGGTGATTCACTCGATGGTGCGCTATCAGGACGGCAGCGTGCTGGCCCAGCTGGGCGAACCGGATATGCGTACGCCTATTGCTCATACGATGGCGTGGCCAAACCGCGTAAAATCGGGCGTTAAGCCTCTCGATTTTTGTAAGCTGAGTTCACTGACGTTTAGCGAGCCTGATTATGACCGTTATCCCTGTCTGAAACTGGCGATGACGGCCTTCGATCAGGGGCAGGCGGCGACAACGGCGCTTAATGCAGCCAATGAAGTGACCGTTGAAGCATTCCTGAATCAGCAGATCCGCTTTACTGACATCGCCGCGTTGAATTTATCCGTGCTGGAGATAATGGATTTGCGTGAGCCGCAGAGCGTGGAAGAGGTGCTGGCCGTGGATGAACAGGCACGCATTGTTGCGCGTAAACAGGTGACACGTCTCGCAAGCTGGTGATAAAGCAAGCACTAGTCGTCGTGCTATTTGTTAGCGTTGGGCTTCAGTGATATAGTCTGCGCCACCTGATCGCAGGTATTTGGCTTTAAGTGGTCAGGTAAGCCGTGGTTTGACACGGCTTTTTTATGTATAGGCTTCAGTATTCCTGTGTACCGTTAAATCCTTTCAGGGACTAAAAACGCGTTATGTTGTCTGCGAATCAACCAATAAGCGAAAACTTGCCAGCACATGGCTGTCGCCATGTTGCAATCATCATGGATGGCAATGGCCGCTGGGCGAAAAGACAAGGGAAGATACGAGCCTTTGGGCATAAAGCTGGGGCGAAATCTGTTCGCCGCGCCGTCTCTTTTGCCGCCAATAACGGCATTGATGCGTTAACGCTCTATGCTTTTAGCAGTGAGAACTGGAATCGACCTGCGCAGGAAGTGACTGCGTTGATGGAACTGTTCGTGTGGGCGCTCGATAGCGAAGTAAAAAGCCTGCACCGCCACAACGTCCGCTTGCGTATTATTGGCGAAACCAGTCGTTTTAACTCACGTTTGCAGGAACGGATTCGCAAAGCAGAAGCGCTGACGGAAAATAATACCGGCCTGACGCTCAATATCGCGGCGAATTACGGCGGACGCTGGGATATTATCCAGGGGGTTCGGCATTTGGCTGAGCAGGTTCAGGAAGGGCTGTTAAGACCCGACCAGATTGATGAAGAGGCGCTGAGTCAGCAAATCTGCATGAATGAACTGGCACCCGTGGATTTGGTTATAAGGACAGGGGGGGAACATCGCATAAGTAACTTTTTGCTGTGGCAAATTGCCTACGCCGAACTTTACTTTACGGATGTTCTTTGGCCAGATTTTGATGAACAAGACTTTGAAGGTGCGCTGAATGCCTTTGCCAATCGAGAGCGTCGTTTCGGCGGCACCGAGCCTGGTGGCGATAACGCCTGATGGGGGTAGCTTTTGCTGAAGTATCGCCTGATTTCCGCTTTTGTATTAATACCCGTCGTCATCGCAGCGCTGTTTTTACTGCCTCCGGTGGGATTCGCTATTGTTACGCTGGTGGTGTGTATGCTCGCCGCGTGGGAATGGGGGCAGCTTAGCGGCTTTACCTCGCGCACTCAGCGGGTATGGCTGGCGGTACTCTGTGGTTTTTTACTGGCCCTGATGCTGTATACCTTGCCTGAATATCATCATGATGTTCACCAGCCGCTGGTTGCCGGATCCTTATGGATATCGCTGGCCTGGTGGATTGCTGCGCTTGTTTTAGTGCTTTTCTATCCGGGCTCTGCGGCGATCTGGCGTAACTCTAAAGTGTTGCGCCTTATTTTTGGTCTGCTCACGATTGTTCCGTTTTTCTGGGGGATGGTTGCGTTGCGCGCCTGGCACTATGACGAAAACCACTACAGCGGCGCGATATGGCTGCTTTATGTGATGATTCTCGTCTGGGGGGCTGACTCCGGGGCCTATATGTTTGGTAAACTGTTCGGCAAACATAAACTGGCGCCAAAGGTTTCTCCGGGCAAAACCTGGCAAGGCTTCATCGGCGGCCTGTTTACGGCAGCGATTATCTCCTGGGGCTATGGCGTCTGGGCGAATCTTGAGGTTGCCCCCTCGACGCTGCTGGTATGTTCGATTTTCGCGGCGCTGGCATCGGTGCTGGGTGATTTAACCGAGAGTATGTTTAAGCGTGAAGCAGGGATTAAGGACAGTGGTCACCTGATTCCAGGACATGGCGGAATACTGGATCGCATTGACAGCCTTACCGCGGCTGTTCCCGTATTTGCTTGCCTGCTTTTACTGGTGTTTGGGACGATATAACGGAAGGTTTTATGCTGAGCATTCTCTGGAATCTGGCGGCGTTCATTGTTGCACTGGGTGTACTAATTACCGTGCATGAATTTGGCCATTTCTGGGTTGCCCGGCGCTGTGGTGTGCGGGTGGAGCGATTCTCGATTGGCTTTGGCAAATCGCTCTGGAAGCGCACCGATAAGCATGGCACCGAGTTTGTCATTGCTCTGATTCCCCTGGGCGGCTATGTCAAAATGCTCGACGAACGCGTTGAGCCTGTCGCCCCGGAACTTCGCCATAGCGCGTTTAACAATAAAACTGTTGGACAACGTGCTGCCATCATCGCTGCCGGCCCGGTAGCCAATTTCATCTTCGCTATCTTCGCCTACTGGCTGGTGTTTATCATCGGCGTGCCTGGCGTGCGCCCGGTCGTGGGCGAAATCACCACGGGTTCTATTGCGGCAATGGCGCAAATTACACCGGGAATGGAACTTAAAGCGATTGATGGTATCGAAACCCCTGATTGGGATGCCGTGAGGTTACAACTGGTTGCCAAAATTGGTGATGAGCAGACAACCGTCAGCGTATCGCCATTTGGTTCCGACCAGCGGCAGGAAAAAGTGCTGGATTTACGCCACTGGCGCTTTGAGCCAGACAAAGAGGACCCTGTCGCCGCACTCGGAATTCGACCGCGCGGCGCGCAGATCGAGCCGGTATTAGCCGAAGTACAGGCCAAATCGGCAGCGAGTAAAGCAGGTTTACAAGCGGGTGACAGGATCGTTAAAGTCGATGGTCAGCCATTAACACAATGGATGACCTTTGTTACTCTGGTGCGCGATAATCCAGGCAAGCCGCTCGCGCTGGAAGTGGAAAGGCAGGGGAGTTCGCTCTCACTGACTCTCACCCCGGATACCAAATCGGGCGGCGGTAAGGCGGAAGGGTTTGCAGGCGTTGTGCCGAAAGTGATCCCACTGCCAGATGAGTACAAGACAATACGCCAGTATGGGCCGTTTAGCGCCATCGTTGAGGCCACGGATAAAACATGGCAGCTGATGAAGCTTACGGTCAACATGTTGGGGAAATTGATAACCGGTGATGTGAAACTGAACAACCTCAGTGGGCCAATTTCGATTGCTCAGGGGGCTGGGATGTCAGCGGAGTTCGGGGTGATTTACTATCTCATGTTCCTTGCGCTGATTAGCGTGAACCTGGGGATAATCAACCTGTTCCCGCTTCCCGTATTAGATGGGGGCCATCTGCTGTTTTTAGCGATTGAAAAGCTAAAAGGCGGACCGGTATCCGAGCGAGTTCAAGACTTTAGTTATCGCATTGGCTCGATTTTGCTGGTGCTGTTAATGGGGCTTGCACTTTTCAATGATTTCTCTCGGTTGTAAGAGAGTTAGTTAGGAAGAACGCATAATAACGATGGCGATGAAAAAGTTGCTCATAGCGTCGCTGCTGTTTAGCAGCGCGACCGTATACGGTGCTGACGGGTTCGTAGTGAAAGATATTCATTTCGAAGGCCTTCAGCGTGTCGCCGTTGGTGCGGCCCTCCTCAGTATGCCTGTGCGCCCCGGCGATACGGTTAATGATGAAGATATCAGTAACACCATCCGTGCTCTGTTTGCCACTGGCAACTTTGAGGACGTCCGCGTCCTGCGCGATGGTGATACGCTGGTGGTTCAGGTAAAAGAACGTCCAACGATTGCCAGCATCACTTTCTCCGGTAACAAATCGGTGAAAGACGACATGCTCAAGCAGAACCTTGAGGCATCGGGTGTTCGTGTGGGGGAATCTCTGGACCGCACAACCCTTGCAGACATTGAAAAAGGTCTGGAAGATTTCTACTACAGCGTCGGTAAATACAGCGCGAGCGTTAAAGCGGTTGTTACACCGCTGCCACGTAACCGTGTTGACCTGAAACTGGTCTTCCAGGAAGGTGTTTCTGCGAAGATCCAGCAGATCAACATCGTGGGTAACCACGCGTTCAGCACCGACGAACTGATCTCCAACTTCCAGCTGCGTGACGAAGTGCCGTGGTGGAACGTGGTAGGCGATCGTAAATACCAGAAACAGAAACTGGCGGGTGACCTTGAAACCCTGCGCAGCTACTATCTGGATCGCGGTTACGCCCGTTTCAACATCGATTCAACTCAGGTGAGTCTGACTCCGGACAAGAAAGGTATCTACATTACCGTTAACATCACAGAAGGCGATAAGTACACGCTTTCGGGTGTTGAAGTCAGCGGCAACCTGGCAGGACATTCAGCTGAAATTGAATCTCTGACCAAAATTCAGCCGGGCGATCTGTACAGCGGATCTAAAGTCACCAAAATGGAAGACAGCATTAAGAAGCTGCTCGGCCGTTATGGTTATGCGTATCCGCGTGTGCAAACGCAGCCGGAAATTAACGACACGGATAAAACCGTTAAGCTGCACGTTAACGTTGATGCGGGCAACCGCTTCTACGTGCGTAAGATCCGCTTCGAAGGTAACGATACCTCTAAAGACTCCGTTCTGCGCCGTGAAATGCGCCAGATGGAAGGGGCATGGCTGGGAAGCGATCTGGTAGATCAGGGTAAAGAGCGTCTGAACCGTCTGGGCTACTTCGAAACGGTCGATACCGATACTCAGCGTGTACCAGGTCGTCCGGATCAGGTTGATGTTGTTTATAAAGTTAAAGAACGTAATACCGGTAGCTTCAACTTCGGTATTGGTTACGGTACTGAAAGTGGCGTTAGCTTCCAGGTCGGTGTTCAGCAGGATAACTGGCTGGGTACGGGCTACTCTGTCGGTATCAACGGGACGAAAAACGACTACCAGACCTACTCTGAGTTCTCCGTTACCAACCCATACTTCACCGTCGACGGTGTAAGCCTGGGCGGTCGTATCTTCTATAACGACTTTAAAGCGGACGACGCGGACCTCTCCTCGTATACCAACAAGAGTTACGGTCTGGACGGTACGCTTGGCTTCCCGGTTAACGAATACAACACCTTGCGCGCAGGTTTAGGGTACGTGCATAACGACCTGTCCAACATGCAACCGCAGGTGGCGATGTGGCGTTACCTGGACTCCATCGGTCAGTCGGCGAGTACGTCCAGCGATGATAACGGTTTCGCCGCGGATGACTTCACCTTCAACTACGGTTGGACCTACAACCGTCTTGACCGTGGCTACTTCCCGACGGAAGGTTCACGCGTCAACCTGAACGGTAAAGTGACTATCCCGGGCTCGGATAACGAGTTCTACAAGGTCACGCTGGATACAGCGTCCTACTTCCCAATTGATGAAGATCACAAGTGGGTCGTTCTGGGTCGTACCCGTTGGGGTTATGGTGACGGTATTGGAAGCAAAGAACTGCCGTTCTATGAAAACTTCTACGCCGGTGGTTCAAGCACCGTGCGTGGCTTCCAGTCCAATAACATTGGTCCGAAAGCGGTTTATTACGGCGGTAATGACGAAGATAACTGCGCAAGCCGTGATCCTAAGCAAGTATGTAGCTCTGATGACGCAGTAGGTGGTAACGCTATGGCCGTGGCGAGCCTCGAGTTCATCACGCCTACGCCGTTTATCAGTGATAAGTATGCGAACTCCGTGCGTACCTCCTTCTTTATGGATGCAGGTACGGTGTGGGACACCAACTGGGAGAACACCGCCCAGATGCGTGCGGCGGGGGTTCCGGACTACAGCGATCCGAGCAACATTCGCATGTCCGCAGGTATCGCATTACAATGGATGTCACCGCTGGGGCCGTTGGTCTTCTCTTACGCCCAGCCGTTTAAGAAATACGATGGAGACAAAGCGGAGCAGTTCCAGTTTAACATTGGTAAAACCTGGTAATAATCCGCTGCAATGGAATGCGTTGGCAGTGTAGCGCTGACAACCGGCGATCGGTAACACGGTCGCCTTGCCACGCAAAGAACGGTACCCCTCGGGTGCCAATGGGATGGTAAGGAGTTAATTGTGAAAAAGTGGTTATTAGCTGCAGGTCTCGGTTTAGCGATGGCAACTTCTGCTCAGGCAGCGGATAAAATTGCAATCGTCAACATGGGTAATTTGTTCCAGCAGGTTGCACAGAAAACCGGTGTTTCTGCAACGCTGGAAAACGAATTCAAAGGCCGTGCGAGCGAACTGCAACGTATGGAAGGTGATCTTCAGTCCAAGATGCAGCGTCTTCAGCGTGATGGTTCTACCATGAAAGCGAGCGAGCGCAGCAAACTGGAAAAAGACGTCATGTCTCAGCGCCAGACCTTCTCTCAGAAAGCACAGGCTTTCGAGCAGGATCGTCAGCGTCGTTCTAACGAAGAGCGTGGCAAACTGGTGACGCGTATTCAGTCTGCCGTTAAAGCAGTAGCAGCCGATCAGAGCATCGATCTGGTTGTTGATGCGAACGCCGTTGCATTCAACAGCAGCGATGTTAAAGACATCACCGCTGATGTTCTGAAACAGGTTAAATAAGTAATGCCTTCAATTCGACTGGCTGATTTAGCTCAGCAGTTGGATGCAGAATTACACGGTGATGGCGATATCGTCATCACCGCTGTTGCGTCCATGCAATCTGCTAAAGCAGGCACTATTACCTTCATGGTAAGCCCTAAGTACCGTGAACACCTGGCCCAGTGCCAGGCGTCTGCCGTTGTGCTGACGCAGGACGATCTTCCGTTTGCCACTAGCGCTGCACTGGTAGTGAAAAATCCCTACCTGACCTATGCGCGCATGGCCCAAATTCTTGATACCACGCCGCAGCCGGCACAGAACATTGCAGCCAGTGCTGCGATTGATCCGACGGCTCAGCTGGGTAACAACGTATCAGTCGGCGCAAACGCCGTTATCGAATCCGGCGTTGTTTTGGGTGATAACGTGGTGATTGGCCCTGGCTGCTTTGTTGGAAAAAATACGAAAATTGGCGCAGGGACTCGTCTGTGGGCCAATGTCTCTGTCTACCATGAGGTTGAGATTGGCGAGAATTGTCTCGTACAGTCCAGCACGGTGATTGGTTCTGACGGATTTGGTTACGCCAACGATCGGGGTAACTGGGTTAAGATCCCTCAGCTGGGTCGCGTGATTATCGGCGATCGTGTAGAGATCGGCGCTTGCACAACTATCGACCGCGGTGCGCTTGACGACACCATTATTGGTAACGGTGTTATCATAGACAACCAGTGCCAGATTGCACATAACGTTGTGATTGGCGACAATACCGCAGTTGCGGGTGGTGTTATCATGGCAGGCAGCCTGAAAATTGGCCGTTACTGCATGATTGGCGGTGCCAGCGTGATCAATGGCCATATGGAAATATGCGACAAAGTCACGGTGACGGGGATGGGTATGGTGATGCGTCCAATCACTGAGCCTGGCGTTTATTCCTCAGGTATTCCGCTGCAACCGAACAAGGTCTGGCGTAAAACAGCTGCACTGGTGATGAATATTGATGATATGAGCAAGCGACTCAAAGCGATTGAGCGCAAAATCGATCAACAAGACTAAGCGTTCATCCGTTTAACGCTAAATTTCCCGGCCTGTCGGCTTTGTTTATAAACCGGCAGGCCGTGTTATTATTGCTACTTAGTACATTTGACAGGAAGAGTATTTTGACTACTGACACTCATACTCTGCATATTGAAGAGATTTTAGAACTTCTGCCGCACCGCTATCCGTTTTTACTGGTAGACCGTGTGCTGGATTTTGAAGAAGGTCGCTTTCTGCGCGCAGTGAAAAATGTCTCCGTTAACGAGCCGTTCTTCCAGGGGCACTTCCCTGGTAAGCCTATCTTCCCGGGTGTATTGATCCTGGAAGCGATGGCACAGGCTACCGGTATTCTGGCGTTTAAAAGCGTAGGTAAACTGGAACCGGGTGAACTCTATTACTTCGCGGGTATCGATGAAGCGCGCTTCAAGCGTCCGGTCGTGCCTGGTGATCAAATGATCATGGAAGTCACTTTTGAAAAAACGCGTCGCGGCCTGACTCGCTTCAAAGGCGTAGCTATGGTTGACGGCAAAGTTGTTTGCGAAGCGACAATGATGTGTGCGCGTAGCCGGGAGGCCTGATACGTGATTGATAAATCCGCCTTTATTCATCCTACCGCCATTGTGGAAACGGGTGCCATCATTGGTGCCAACGTCCACATTGGCCCGTTTTGTATTGTTGGACCCCATGTCGAAATTGGTGAGGGTACAGTACTGAAATCTCACGTTGTCGTGAATGGTCATACCACCATTGGCTGCAACAATGAGATCTATCAGTTCGCCTCCATCGGCGAAGTTAACCAGGATCTTAAGTATGCTGGCGAACCGACCCGCGTGGAAATCGGCGATCGTAACCGCATTCGCGAAAGCGTCACCATTCATCGTGGTACAACGCAAGGCGGTGGATTGACGAAGGTGGGCAGCGACAACCTGTTTATGGTTAATGCGCACATTGCGCACGACTGTACCGTGGGTAGCCGCTGTATTCTCGCCAACAACGCAACGCTGGCGGGACACGTATCGGTCGATGATTTCGCAATTATTGGCGGCATGACCGCAGTCCATCAGTTCTGCATCATTGGTGCACACGTGATGGTCGGCGGATGCTCCGGTGTGGCGCAGGACGTCCCACCGTTTGTGATTGCGCAGGGCAACCATGCCACGCCGTTTGGCGTGAACATCGAAGGTCTCAAGCGTCGTGGTTTTAGTCGCGAAGCGATTACTGCCATCCGCAACGCGTACAAACTGCTGTACCGTAGCGGTAAAACGCTGGAAGAGGCGAAGCCGGAAATTGCCGAGCTGGCGAATAAGCACCCTGAAGTGAAGATGTTCATGGAATTCTTTGAACGTTCAACCCGTGGTCTGATTCGTTAATGGTCGACAGTCGTCCGCTTACCATCGCCCTGGTCGCCGGAGAAACCTCCGGCGATATTCTTGGTGCAGGTCTTATCCGCGCGCTTAAAGCCCGTGTACCCAATGCCCGCTTTGTGGGTGTGGCTGGGCCGCTGATGCAGGCCGAAGGCTGTGAAGCCTGGTATGAAATGGAAGAGCTGGCTGTGATGGGCATCGTCGAAGTGCTGGGCCGCTTGCGTCGCCTGCTGCATATTCGCGCCGACCTTACCCGCCGCTTTACCGACCTCAAGCCCGATGTATTTGTCGGCATTGATGCGCCTGACTTCAATATTACCCTTGAAGGGAACCTGAAAAAGCAGGGGATCAAAACTATCCATTACGTCAGCCCGTCCGTGTGGGCGTGGCGACAGAAACGCGTTTTCAAAATCGGACGGTCCACCAATCTGGTGCTGGCTTTTCTGCCTTTCGAAAAAGCGTTTTACGACAGATTTAATGTCCCGTGCCGTTTTATCGGTCATACCATGGCGGATGCCATGCCGCTGGATCCGGATAAAAACGCGGCGCGTGATGAACTGGGCATCCCGCATGATGTGCACTGTCTGGCGCTGCTGCCAGGGAGCCGGGGTGCGGAAGTTGAAATGCTCAGTGCCGATTTCCTGAAAACGGCGCAAATTCTTCGCAAGACTTACCCCGATCTTGAAGTGGTCGTGCCGCTGGTGAATGCCAAACGCCGCGAGCAGTTTGAGCGTATCAAAGCCGACGTCGCCCCGGATCTTCACGTCCGCCTGCTGGACGGGAAAGGGCGGCAAGCCATGTTTGCGAGCGATGCTGCACTACTGGCTTCCGGCACGGCTGCGCTGGAGTGTATGCTGGCAAAATGCCCAATGGTGGTCGGTTATCGCATGAAGCCATTTACCTTCTGGCTGGCAAAACGTCTGGTAAAAACAGATTACGTATCCCTGCCAAACCTGCTTGCGGGTCGCGAACTGGTGAAAGAGCTCTTGCAGGATGAATGCCAGCCGCAGGCGCTGGCTGATGCATTACTGCCGCTGCTGGCCAACGGTAAAACCAGCCACCAGATGCATGATACCTTCCGTGAACTGCATCAATTGATCCGCTGTAATGCTGATGAGCAGGCGGCCGATGCGGTGCTGGAGTTAGCACAATGATGGAATTTATTTATCCCCATACCCACCTCGTTGCCGGTGTGGATGAAGTCGGTCGTGGCCCGTTAGTGGGTGCCGTTGTGACCGCGGCGGTGATCCTCGATCCAGCCCGCCCGATCGTTGGCCTGAACGACTCGAAAAAACTGAGTGAAAAGCGTCGCCTGGCGCTGTTCGATGAAATTAAAGAAAAGGCGCTGGCCTGGAGTCTCGGGCGCGCAGAGCCGGATGAGATCGACGATCTGAACATTCTGCACGCCACCATGCTGGCGATGCAGCGTGCCGTTGCTGGCCTGAAGATTGTGCCTGAGTATGTGCTGATCGACGGTAACCGTTGCCCGGCGCTGCCGATGCCTTCCATGGCTGTTGTTAAAGGCGATAGCCGCGTCGCAGAAATCAGTGCGGCGTCAATCATTGCCAAAGTGACGCGCGATGCCGAAATGGCCGCGCTGGACCTCACTTATCCCGCGTATGGTTTCGCCCAGCACAAGGGATATCCAACGGCTTTCCATCTGGAAAAGCTGGCTGAACATGGCGCAACTGAACATCATCGGCGCAGCTTTGGCCCGGTGAAACGCTCGCTGGGACTGGTGTCCTGAATCAAGACGCAAGCAATTAAGTAACGCGGGATCTGAAGATGGCTGAACCACGTTTCGTACACCTGCGGGTGCATAGCGACTACTCCATGATCGATGGGCTGGCAAAGACCGGGCCGCTGGTAAAAAAGGCGGCCTCGCTTGGCATGCCTGCGCTGGCGATCACCGATTTTACCAACCTGTGTGGCCTGGTGAAGTTCTACGGAACGGCGCATGGCGCAGGATTAAAGCCCATCGTCGGCGCGGATTTTCATGTGCAGAGCGAGCTGCTCGGCGATGAGATGACGCAGATTTCCGTGTTAGCTATGAATAACACGGGTTATCAGAACCTCACTCTGCTGATCTCAAAAGCCTACCAACGCGGTTACGGCGCACTGGGTCCATGGATTGACCGCGACTGGCTGGCGGAGCTGAACGAAGGTCTGCTGCTGATCTCCGGTGGCCGTATGGGGGATGTCGGCAAATGTCTGCTGCGCGGTAACAACGCGCTGGTGGATCAGTGCGTCTCGTTCTACGAAGAGTATTTCCCGGATCGTTATTACCTGGAGCTGATCCGTACCGGGCGTGCGGATGAAGAGAGCTACCTGCATGCGGCCGTCGCCCTGGCGGAAGCGCGTGGCCTGCCTGTGGTGGCCACCAACGATGTGCGCTTCCTTGAGGCGGGTGATTTTGACGCGCATGAAATTCGCGTCGCCATCCACGACGGCTTCACCCTCGACGATCCGAAACGTCCGCGCAACTACTCATCGCAGCAGTACATGCGCAGCGAAGAGGAGATGTGTGAGCTCTTCTCGGACATCCCGGAAGCGCTGGAAAACAGCGTAGAGATTGCCAAGCGCTGTAACGTCACCGTGCGTCTCGGCGAATACTTCCTGCCGCAGTTCCCGACGGGAGACATGACCACCGAAGATTTCCTGGTCATGAAATCGAAAGAGGGTCTGGAAGAGCGTCTGGAATTCCTCTTCCCGGATGAAGCGGTCCGTAAAGAGAAACGTCCTGAATATGACGAGCGCCTGGATATTGAACTCCAGGTGATCAACCAGATGGGGTTCCCAGGCTACTTCCTGATCGTGATGGAGTTCATCCAGTGGTCGAAGGATAACGGCGTGCCGGTAGGTCCGGGCCGTGGTTCTGGTGCCGGCTCGCTGGTGGCGTATGCCCTGAAAATTACCGATCTCGATCCGCTGGAATTTGACCTGCTGTTCGAACGTTTCCTCAACCCGGAACGTGTCTCCATGCCCGACTTTGACGTCGACTTCTGCATGGAAAAACGCGACCAGGTGATTGAGCACGTGGCCGATATGTACGGTCGTGATGCGGTTTCGCAGATCATCACCTTCGGTACGATGGCCGCGAAAGCGGTTATCCGCGATGTGGGCCGCGTTCTGGGCCACCCGTACGGTTTTGTCGATCGTATATCTAAGCTGGTGCCGCCCGATCCGGGCATGACTCTGGCGAAAGCCTTTGAAGCTGAACCTCAGCTGCCGGAAATCTACGAAGCCGACGAAGAGGTCAAAGCGCTGATCGACATGGCGCGCAAGCTGGAAGGCGTCACGCGTAACGCCGGTAAGCATGCGGGGGGTGTGGTTATCGCCCCGACCAAAATCACCGACTTTGCGCCGCTGTACTGCGATGAAGCGGGCCAGCATCCGGTCACCCAGTTCGACAAGAACGACGTAGAATACGCCGGGCTGGTGAAGTTCGACTTCCTCGGCCTGCGTACGCTGACCATCATCAACTGGGCGCTGGAGATGATCAACGCCCGTCGCGAGAAGAACGGCGAACCGCCGCTGGATATCGCGGCTATCCCGCTTGATGACAAGAAAAGTTTCGACATGCTGCAACGCTCGGAGACGACAGCCGTCTTCCAGCTTGAATCCCGCGGCATGAAAGATTTGATTAAGCGTCTGCAACCAGACTGCTTCGAAGATATGATCGCGCTGGTGGCCCTGTTCCGTCCGGGGCCGTTGCAGTCGGGGATGGTAGATAACTTTATCGACCGTAAACACGGGCGCGAAGAGATTTCCTACCCGGACGTGCAGTGGCAGCATGAAAGCCTGAAACCGGTACTGGAGCCAACCTATGGCATCATCCTGTATCAGGAACAAGTCATGCAGATCGCCCAGGTGCTTTCTGGTTATACCCTTGGCGGCGCAGACATGCTGCGTCGTGCGATGGGTAAGAAAAAGCCGGAAGAGATGGCCAAGCAGCGTTCCATCTTTGAAGATGGGGCGAAGAAAAACGGCATCGATGGCGAACTGGCGATGAAAATCTTCGACCTGGTGGAGAAATTCGCCGGGTACGGATTTAACAAATCTCACTCCGCCGCCTATGCTTTGGTTTCGTATCAGACGCTCTGGCTGAAGGCTCACTATCCCGCTGAGTTTATGGCGGCGGTAATGACCGCCGATATGGACAACACCGAGAAGGTGGTTGGCCTGGTGGACGAGTGCTGGCGCATGGGGCTGAAGATCCTGCCGCCGGATATTAACTCTGGCTTGTACCATTTCCACGTTAACGATGACGGGGAAATCGTCTATGGGATCGGCGCGATCAAGGGCGTAGGAGAGGGGCCGATCGAGGCGATCATCGAAGCGCGTAACAACGGCGGCTATTTCCGCGAGCTGTTCGATCTGTGCGCCCGCACCGATACCAAAAAACTGAACCGCCGGGTGCTGGAAAAACTGATCATGTCCGGCGCGTTTGATCGGCTGGGGCCACACCGCGCCGCGCTGATGAACTCGCTCGGCGATGCGCTGAAAGCAGCCGATCAGCACGCGAAAGCGGAAGCCATTGGCCAGGCAGATATGTTCGGCGTGCTGGCGGAAGAGCCAGAGCAGATTGAGCAGTCTTATTCCAACTGCCAGCCCTGGCCAGAACAGGTGGTGCTGGATGGGGAGCGGGAAACGTTAGGCCTGTACCTGACGGGGCACCCGATCAACCAGTATCTGAAAGAAATTGAGCGCTATGTCGGCGGCCACAGGCTTAAAGACATGCATCCGACAGAACGTGGTAAAATCACCACGGCTGCGGGGCTCGTGATTGCTGCAAGGGTAATGGTCACCAAGCGCGGCAATCGTATCGGCATCTGTACCCTGGATGACCGTTCCGGGCGTCTGGAGGTGATGTTGTTCACCGACGCGCTGGATAAATACCAGCAATTGCTGGAAAAAGACCGCATACTTATCGTCAGCGGACAGGTCAGCTTTGATGACTTCAGCGGGGGGCTTAAAATGACCGCCCGCGAAGTGATGGACATTGACGAAGCCCGGGAAAAATATGCTCGCGGGCTTGCTATCTCGCTGACGGACAGGCAAATTGATGACCAGCTTTTAAACCGACTCCGTCAGTCTCTGGAACCCCACCGCTCGGGGACCATTCCAGTACATCTCTACTATCAGAGGGCGGATGCACGTGCGCGGTTGCGCTTTGGTGCAACGTGGCGTGTCTCTCCGAGCGATCGTTTACTGAACGATCTCCGTGGCCTCATTGGTTCGGAGCAGGTGGAACTGGAGTTTGACTAATACAGGAATACTATGAGTCTGAATTTCCTTGATTTCGAACAGCCGATTGCAGAGCTGGAAGCGAAAATCGATTCTCTGACAGCCGTGAGCCGTCAGGATGAAAAACTGGATATTAACATCGACGAAGAAGTGCATCGTCTGCGCGAAAAAAGCGTGGAACTGACGCGCAAAATCTTTGCCGATCTCGGCGCATGGCAGATCGCCCAGCTGGCGCGTCATCCACAGCGTCCGTACACCCTGGATTATGTCCGCCTGGCGTTTGACGAATTTGACGAACTGGCAGGCGACCGCGCATACGCTGACGATAAAGCTATCGTCGGCGGTATCGCGCGTCTGGATGGACGTCCGGTGATGATTATTGGTCATCAGAAAGGCCGTGAAACCAAAGAGAAAATCCGTCGTAACTTCGGTATGCCAGCACCAGAAGGCTACCGTAAGGCCCTGCGTCTGATGGAGATGGCTGAGCGTTTCAATATGCCAATCATCACCTTCATCGACACGCCGGGTGCTTACCCGGGTGTTGGCGCTGAAGAGCGCGGTCAGTCTGAAGCCATCGCACGCAACCTGCGTGAGATGTCTCGCCTGAAAGTGCCGGTCATCTGTACCGTTATCGGTGAAGGTGGGTCCGGCGGTGCGCTGGCAATTGGCGTGGGCGATAAAGTGAATATGCTACAGTACAGTACCTATTCCGTTATCTCTCCGGAAGGCTGTGCCTCCATTCTGTGGAAAAGTGCCGATAAAGCGCCGCTGGCTGCTGAAGCGATGGGCATCATTGCCCCACGTCTGAAAGAGCTGAAGCTGATCGACACCGTTATCCCTGAACCGCTGGGCGGCGCGCATCGTAAGCCGGAAGTGATGGCTGCTTCCCTGAAAGCGCAGCTGCTGGCAGATCTGGCGGACCTGGACGTGCTGAGCACAGAAGATCTGCTCAACCGTCGTTATCAGCGTCTGATGACCTACGGTTACGCGTAAGCCTCACAATTATCCTAAAAGCCGCACATTGTTGCGGCTTTTTTTATACCTGCCGTTTACCTTAACTATGCTTATCTGATGTTTTTCAAGGAGGTAAACCATGAACATCATTGCCATCATGGGGCCACACGGCGTCTTTTATAAAGACGAACCCATCAAGGAGCTGGAGCAAGCCCTTAAAGCACGTGGATACCAGCTGATCTGGCCGCAAAACAGCGCCGACCTGCAGAAATTTATCGAACACAATCCGCGCATCTGTGGCGTGATATTCGACTGGGACGAATACGACATGGAGTTGTGCAGCGATATCAATAAGCTCAACGAATATCTTCCGCTGTACGCGTTTATCAACACTCACTCGACCATGGACGTGAGCGCGCATGATATGCGTATGGCGCTGTGGTTCTTCGAATACTCACTCGGCGTTGCCGAGGACATTGCGACCCGCATTCAGCAGTACACCGGTGAATACCTCGATAACATCACACCGCCGTTCACGCGCGCGCTGTTCACCTATGTGAATGAAGGGAAGTACACCTTCTGTACGCCAGGCCACATGGCGGGAACAGCCTATCAAAAAAGCCCGGTGGGATGTCTGTTCTACGATTTCTTCGGCGGTAACACGCTGAAGGCGGATGTGTCGATTTCGGTCACCGAGTTAGGCTCTCTGCTGGATCATACCGGCCCGCATCTGGAAGCCGAAGAGTACATCGCCCGGACCTTTGGCGCCGACCAAAGCTACATGGTGACCAACGGTACCTCAACCTCGAACAAAATCGTCGGGATGTACGCCGCGCCTGCCGGCAGTACGCTGCTGATTGACCGCAACTGCCATAAATCACTGGCGCATTTGCTGATGATGAGCGACGTGGTGCCGCTCTGGCTGTCGCCTACGCGTAATGCGCTGGGTATTCTCGGCGGCATTCCTCGCCGTGAATTCGCGCATGAAGCCATTGAAAATAAGATCGCGGCGATCCCCGAGGCAGGCTGGCCTGTGCACGCGGTGATCACCAACTCCACCTATGACGGGCTGCTTTACAACACGAACTGGATCAAGCAGACGCTCGACGTGCCGTCGATCCACTTTGACTCCGCGTGGGTGCCTTACACCAATTTCCACCCGATTTACTCGGGTAAAAGTGGGATGAGCGGCGAGCGGGTGCCGGGCAAGGTGTTCTTCGAAACGCAGTCGACGCACAAAATGCTGGCCGCGTTTTCCCAGGCGTCTCTTATTCACATTAAGGGCGAGTACGACGAGGACACCTTCAACGAAGCCTTTATGATGCACACGACCACGTCGCCGAGCTACCCGCTGGTGGCGTCCATCGAAACGGCGGCGGCGATGCTGCGCGGTAATCCGGGTAAACGCCTGATCAATCGTTCGGTGGAACGGGCGCTGCATTTCCGAAAAGAGGTTCAGCGACTTAAAGATGAAGCGGACGGCTGGTTCTTTGATATCTGGCAGCCGGAAGAGATTGATGAGGCAGAATGCTGGCCCGTCGCGCCGGGGGAGAGCTGGCACGGTTTTCGGGATGCCGATGCGGACCACATGTTCCTCGATCCGGTTAAGGTGACGATCCTGACGCCGGGCATGGATGAGCAGGGCGTGATGAATGAGGAAGGGATCCCGGCTGCACTGGTGGCGAAGTTCCTTGATGAGCGCGGCGTGGTGGTGGAGAAAACCGGCCCCTATAATTTGCTGTTCCTGTTCAGCATCGGGATCGATAAAACCCGCGCGATGGGGCTGTTGCGCGGACTGATGGAGTTTAAGCGCGCATATGATCTGAACCTGCGGGTAAAGAATATGCTGCCGGATCTCTACGCGGAAGATCCTGACTTCTATCGCAATATGCGTATTCAGGATCTGGCCCAGGGGATCCACAGGCTGATCCGCCAGCACGATCTGCCGCGCCTGATGTTGCAGGCATTTGATGTTCTGCCTGAAATGAAGCTGACGCCGCACAGGGCGTGGCAGCGCCAGGTGAAAGGGGAGGTTGAAACCGTTGAGCTGGAGAACCTGGTCGGGCGGGTATCGGCCAACATGATCCTGCCTTATCCGCCGGGCGTGCCGCTGCTGATGCCGGGTGAAATGATCACCGAGGAGAGCCGGGCGGTGCTCGATTTCCTGCTGATGCTCTGTTCGGTAGGGCGCCACTATCCGGGCTTTGAAACGGACATTCATGGCGCGAAACGCGATGATAACGGCGTGTACTGGGTGAGAGTCCTAAAATAAAAGGGTCTGCTTGCCAGGGGCGGGTTGTCGGTTGTAACGTTCAGAGCATCATAAAAAGGAGAAACTATGCTGGGTTTAAAAGCGGTTCATCATATTGCGATCATTGCCACCGATTACGCGAAAAGTAAGGCATTCTACTGCGACGTTCTCGGCTTTACGCTGTTGAGCGAGGCTTACCGTGAGGAGCGCGACTCCTGGAAAGGCGATCTGGCGTTAAACGGACAATATGTGATTGAACTGTTCTCTTTTCCTTTCCCGCCAGCGCGTCCTTCACGCCCGGAAGCCTGCGGCCTGCGCCACCTGGCCTTCAGCGTCGATGACCTGGACAGCGCGGTAAAACATCTGGAAGCCCACGGCGTGGCCTGCGAAGCGATTCGTGTCGATCCCTTTACCGATAAACGTTTCACTTTTTTCAACGATCCGGACGGGCTGCCGCTGGAGCTTTACCAGCAGTAATCGCCGTCATGTGTGATAATGCCCGTTCAGTTCGGGCATTTTTTATGTGTAATTTCCTATGACCTTACCCGCTATCGCGCACGCCGTTTCACCCTATCGCCAGCTGCTGGTGGGGTTCAGCGGTGGCCTGGATTCCACCGTTTTGCTGCACCGCCTTAAGCTCTGGCGCGACCGTGAGCCTGACGTCCAGCTGCGGGCGATGCATATCCATCACGGCTTAAGCCCCCATGCCGACGACTGGGTGGCGCACTGCGAAGCGGTGTGTTCAGGGTGGGCGATCCCGCTGATCGTTGAACGCGTCACGCTTGAGGATGAGGGGCTGGGTATTGAGGCGCAGGCGCGGAAAGCCCGCTACGCCGCGTTTTCCGGCGCATTACAGCAAGGGGAAGCGTTGGTCACCGCGCAGCATCTGGACGACCAGTGCGAGACGTTTTTACTGGCGCTCAAGAGGGGCAGCGGGCCTGCGGGGTTATCTGCCATGCCTGAGCGCGCTGATTTTGCTGAAACAGAGCTCATCCGCCCACTACTGGGTGAGACGCGCGCATCACTGGAAGCCTGGGCGCAGCAGCATCATCTGTGCTGGATTGAAGACGAGAGCAATCAGGACGACAGCTACGACCGTAACTTCCTGCGCCTGCGCGTCTTACCGCTGCTGAGTGAGCGCTGGGCCCATTTTTCCGAAGCGGTGGCCAGAAGCGCCATGCTGTGTGCTGAACAGGAAAGCTTGCTGGATGAGTTGCTGAGCGAGGAGCTGGATACGCTGATTACCGCTGACGGTGCCCTGAACATTGCGCCATTGAAAGTGATGAGCCCTCTGCGTCGGGCTGCTCTGATTCGTCGCTGGCTGGCTTACCACCGTGCGGTTATGCCGTCCCGGGCGATGCTCAACCGTATCTGGGAGGAAGTTGCACAGGCGAGGGAAGATGCCGCACCTTGTATACACCTGAATGGTTATGACGTCAGGCGCTATAAAGGGCAACTCTGGTGGGTAAAATCTGTGCCGTCGCTGGCTGACGTTGTGCTCGACTGGCCGTCGCCGGAAAAAGCATTAACGCTACCGATGAATGCCGGTGTCGTTGCGTTAAGCCATTCGGGCAATGTGCGTCTACCTGAGCCGGACGAGAACGTTACCATACGCTTCAGGACCAGCGGCATGCTGCATATCGTCGGTCGTAACGGCGGGCGTAAGCTGAAGAAAATCTGGCAGGAACAGAACGTTCCGCCCTGGCGACGTGATACCACGCCGCTTCTGTTTTACGGCGACACGCTCATCGCGGCGGCAGAGGTGTTCATCACTGAAGAGGGGTGGGCTGAAGCGGGTGTTAATTTTGAATGGAAAGCGTAACGGGCAGCCTGGCTGCCCGTTGGTTATCAGGATTCGCTCACCACAACGGTGCCGATTTCCGGATGGCTGAAACTGGCAATTTTGTCGAGGCGTAGCTCACGCGTTGCACCTGCATCTTCCACAACCAGGTATTCCACATTTTTACGGGAAACCAGATCGCTGGCCTTTGCCTTTAGCACTTCGCCATCTTTTAGCTCCAGCGTCAGTATTAAATGATGCTGGCAGGCGAGTTCGAGGTTGTCATAGTCATCACAATTGATGGGTTGATAGGTATCATTCATCGACATAATCGCTCACCAGTAAATTCGCCGCAGCATACGCTGCTTTTTCCCTGACCGATTCAGAAAGGCTCTCATCAGAGGCCACTTCATTTAGCACGTTCAATACACAGCCCAACGCATCCGGAATGTACCCCAGATCTCCGCTGGCGATCTCCGCATAGCGTCTGCGAATCAACTCACAATAATTATTCACATCACCTCCTGCCAGCGTAATGACTTACTGTGAGATATCATTAAGCCTACGAAGTTAAACTCGGTTTAGCAAGGTGACTATACCATACTCATTTAAGCAATATCAGCGCCTTGATAAGAGGGCGCCACCACCTCGTAACAGCCTTTTGCCGCGGTTTTCGCTACAATGTACGCCTGATTCGAAAGGAGTTCTCTCATGGCGCTGAAAGCGACAATTTATAAAGCTGTGGTCAATGTGGCGGATCTTGACCGTAACCAGTTTCTGGATGCGTCATTGACGCTGGCGCGTCATCCTTCTGAAACCCAGGAGCGCATGATGCTGCGCCTGCTGGCGTGGATTAAGTATGCCGACGAGCGTCTGCAATTTACCCGTGGTTTAAGCGCGGAAGATGAACCGGAAGCCTGGCTGCGCAACGATCATCTGGGTATCGATTTATGGATTGAGCTTGGCCTGCCGGATGAACGCCGGATCAAAAAGGCCTGCACCCAGTCTGCTGAAGTGGCGTTGTTTGCCTACAACCAGCGAGCGGCGGAGATCTGGTGGCAACAAAATAAAAATAAATGTGCGCTGTTCAAAAATCTTACCGTCTGGTATCTGGATGATGAACAGCTGGCGCAGCTGAGTGCGTTCGCCAGCCGGACGATGGCGCTACAGGCGACGATTCAGGACGGCGCCATCTGGCTTTCCGATTCTCAGAATAATCTGGAAATTCATCTCACAGCCTGGCAGCCCGCATCATGATTGTATTGTCCCGAAACGTCAGCATCCCTGATAACGAGCTGGAGATCACCGCCATCCGGGCCCAGGGAGCAGGGGGACAGCACGTTAACAAGGCCTCAACGGCTATCCATTTGCGCTTTGACATTCGGGCCTCCAGCCTGCCAGAGTATTATAAAGAAAGCCTGCTTGCCGCCAGCCATCACCTGATCACCAGCGAGGGTGTGATGGTGATTAAAGCGCAGGAGTATCGCAGCCAGGAGCTTAACCGGGAAGCGGCAATAGCCCGGCTGGTCGCGGTCATCAAAGAGCTGACGGCTGTACAAAAAAGTCGCCGGGCAACACGTCCAACGCGGGCATCGAAAGAACGTCGGTTGTCATCGAAGGCGCAGAAATCCACCGTAAAATCACTGCGTGGCAAAGTCCGTCACCCATAATGTGACGAAAGGGATACCCTTTTTCATAAGGAAAGTATTGTGAAAAAAGCATTATTATCAGCGCTGGCCGTGACAAGCCTGTTCGCGCTTTTTGGCTGTAATAACCGTTCAGAAACGCAGGTACTACAGCCAACGCAAAATGAAGAATTAAAGCCGATGCAGCAAAGCTGGCGCGGCGTATTACCATGTGCAGATTGCGAGGGCATCGAAACCTCTCTGTTTCTGCAAAAAGATGGCACCTGGGTCATGAACCAGCGTTACCAGGGGGCGAAAGAACCGTCTTCTTTTGCATCTTACGGAACATGGGCGCGTACGGCTGAGAAGCTGGTATTGACGGATACCACGGGCGATAAAACCTTCTTCCGCGCCAAAGGCGAGGGGATGGAGATGCTCGATCGCGAAGGTAATCCGATTGAATCCCAGTTCAACTACACGTTGGCCCCGGTAAAAGCGACCCTGCCAGCCACCCCAATGGCGATGCGAGGGATGTATTTCTACATGGCGGATGCGGCGATCTTCACTGACTGTGCAACCGGGAAGAAAGTCAGCGTGGCGAACAATGCCCAGCTGGAGCGAGACTATGCCGTCGCGCGCGGCAACGACAGTAAGCCAGTGTTGCTGACGGTTGAAGGGCACTTTACGCTGGAGCCAAACCCGGATAGCGGCGAGCTGGTGAAAACGCTGGTGGCAGATAAAGACGCGAAGTTTGCTGCGGGGAAAGACTGCGAAAGCAAATAAGATATAGCCATTAAAAAACCCCGCACTGGCGGGGTTTTTTGTTTCTTAACCTTTGATGGCTTTCACCAGGTAATCAAGAATATCGCCCGTCTTGATCATCTGTTTTTCGCCGGTGCGACGGTATTTGTATTCAATCTCGTCGCTGTCGAGGTTACGGTCGCCAATGACGATGGTGTGTGGAATACCGATCAGTTCCATGTCAGCAAACATCACGCCAGGACGCTCTTTACGGTCATCCATCAGCACGTCGATACCTTTCGCGCTCAGCTCAGCGTAGAGTTTCTCAGCCAGCTCCTGCACGCGGTAAGACTTGTGCATGTTCATTGGCAGGATCGCCACCTGGAACGGCGCGATGTTATCCGGCCAGACGATTCCGCGTTCGTCATAGTTCTGCTCGATAGCGGCAGCAACAACGCGCGTTACGCCAATGCCGTAGCAGCCCATGGTCAGAACCTGGTTACGGCCATCTTCGCCCTGAACGGCAGCGTTCATTGCGCGCGAGTACTTATCGCCCAGCTGGAAGATGTGGCCTACTTCGATACCGCGTTTGATCATCAGGGTACCCTTGCCGTCCGGGCTTGGATCGCCTGCGACCACGTTACGGATGTCAGCCACTTCCGGCGTCGCCACGTCACGATCCCAGTTGATGCCGAAGTAGTGTTTACCGTCGATGTTTGCGCCCGCAGCGAAGTCGCTCATCGCCGCAACGGTGCGGTCAATGACCACCGGAACAGGCATGTTCACCGGACCCAGAGAACCAGGACCTGCATTCACCACGGCGCGGATCTCTGCTTCCGTTGCGAAGGTCAGCGGGCTGGCAACCTGCGGCAGCTTCTCGGCTTTCACTTCGTTCAGCTCGTGATCGCCTCGTACCAGCAGGGCAACCAGTGGATAAGCGCTACCTTCAGCCGATTTCACCAGCAGGGTTTTCACGGTTTTTTCGATCGGCAGAGTAAACTGCTCAACCAGCTCGGCGATAGTTTTCGCGTTTGGCGTATCAACCAGCGTCATCTCTTGCGTTGCCGCGCCGCGTGGTTCTTTTGGTGCCAGCGCTTCTGCAAATTCGATGTTCGCGGCGTAATCAGAGGAGTCAGAGAAGATCACATCGTCTTCGCCGCTCTGCGCCAGAACCTGGAATTCATGGGAGGCGCTACCGCCGATTGAACCGGTATCAGCCTGTACAGCACGGAAATCCAGCCCCATGCGGGAGAAGATTTTGCTGTAGGCCGCGTACATTTTGTCGTAGGTCTCTTGCAGCGATTCCTGAGAAGTATGGAAAGAGTAAGCATCTTTCATCAGGAACTCGCGAGAACGCATGACGCCAAAGCGTGGACGCACTTCGTCACGGAACTTAGTCTGGATCTGGAAGAAGTTCAGCGGCAGCTGTTTGTAAGAGCTCAGCTCGTTACGGATCAGATCGGTGATCACTTCTTCATGCGTTGGACCGAGAACGAATGGACGATCGCCACGATCGGCAATACGCAGCAGTTCAGGACCGTACTGCTCCCAGCGACCGCTCTCCTGCCACAGTTCAGAGGGCTGAACGACCGGCATTAACACCTCGATAGCACCGGCGTTGTTCATCTCTTCACGCACGATGTTTTCGACTTTTTTCAGGACGCGCACGCCGGTCGGCAGCCAGGTGTATAACCCGGAGGCCAGCTTGCGGATCATCCCGGCGCGCAGCATCAGCTGGTGGCTGATCACCTCGGCGTCGGCAGGTGTCTCCTTCAGAGTGGAGAGCAGATATTGGCTAGTACGCATGTTGTTACGGTTCCATTTCGACGATTGGAACAGGCTGAAACACCAGCCTGACACAAAAAAAGTGGTTTAGTTTACCAGTGTGGCAAAGATGCCAAAAGAGAGGAGAACAAAATTACCTGGGTTCCAGGGCAAACACTTCAAAACCCGCCGCAGTCACGCGCCAGCGCACGTTAAAGTCCAGCAGCCAGACGGCGTACGTATTCCCGGCTTCCTCTTCTTTGCGGTAGGCGGGACGGGGGTCCTGGGCCAGCACTTCAACGATAAAGTCACGCAGGCGAGGATAACGCTTTTCCAGCTCGCTGATTTGCGTTGTAATTTCAGACGTGAAGTGAACCGCCATATCTGCCTGCGGTGCGTCCTGAGCATAGCTTGCCCGGGCATCCGGCAGCGCTTCGGCGAAGGGCAGGTAAGGCTTAATATCTATGACCGGCGTGCCATCAACCAGGTCAAGACTACCTAACTCCAGGATCACCTGATCTTTCTGACAACGTATGCCTTTCAGCTCGACCAGCGACATCCCGATAGGGTTGGGACGAAAGGTTGAGCGGGTGGCAAAGACACCCATTCTGGCATTTCCGCCCAGACGAGGCGGACGCACGGTAGGACGCCAGCCGCCTTCCATGGTCTGGTGAAACACAAAGACCACCCATAAATGGCTGAACGCCTCAAGCCCGCGCACTGCATCGGCCTGATTATACGGCGCGACAAGATGAAGCTCGCCGCCGCCGTTAATGACCAGACCCGGCTGACGTGGAACGGCGAACTTTTCTTTATAAGGGGAGCGGATAACGCCTATCTGCTCGAACTGAAATGAACTCATTTCGCCGTAATGTTAAGCGCAGAACCGATACATACCGCCTGGCGATAGCAACCTGGTGTGCCGCTGGTGACTTCGCAGCTGTGCAGCAGCACGGCGTTGGCTTTCATTTTCGACGCGTTGATTTGCATACGCTTGCGGGCTGTCGGAATATTGGGTGGGGAGTCCTGATTCGTTGCCTGGCAGGATTCGCCGCTCACTTCGCCCAGTTCACGGAATGGCTTACCGACCAGCTCGTCGGCTTTGGTAATAATACGTACCGGCGCAGCGCGAGGCGCTTTCGGTTTTGCTGGCTCCGCTTTTGGCGGGGTTGCAGTGCTTTGAACAGGTTCAACAGGAGATCTGCTTAGCATAGAACAGCCGCTCAGCATCAGTGCTAAAAAACAGATCGGTAAAGCACGCATAATAATTCCTCAGTGGATAATCAAAACGTCAGATATTGAAGCAGTTGACCGCACAAATGACAAGACGGGCAAATGCCCGTCTTGATGATATTACACTGCCGGGAGATTACCAGCCTTTAACCGCGCCGCCGTTAAACACCTTATTGGCTTCCTGGTACACTTCTTCAGACTGATATGCCTGTATGAATTTCTTCACATTCTCCGCGTCTTTGTTGTCTTCGCGAGTCACGATCAGGTTGACGTACGGGGAATCTTTATCTTCAACGAAGATGCCATCTTTCGCTGGGGTCAGGCCGATCTGGCTGGCGTAAGTGGTGTTGATCACGGCCAGGGCGATCTGCGCATCGTCCAGAGAACGTGGCAGCTGTGGTGCTTCCAGCTCAACAATTTTCAGATTTTTCGGGTTTTCGGTTACGTCCAGAACGGTCGGTAACAAGCCAACGCCTTCTTTCAGTTTAATCAGGCCCACTTTCTGTAGCAGAAGCAGGGAACGGCCAAGGTTGGTTGGGTCGTTAGGGACGGCAACCTGTGAACCCGGCTGGAGTTCATCCAGAGATTTAATTTTCTTGGAGTAACCGGCAATCGGGTAAACGAAGGTGTTACCGACAGCAACAAGTTTGTAGCCGCGATCTTTGATCTGCTGATCCAGGTACGGTTTATGCTGGAAGGCGTTAGCGTCAATGTCGCCTTTGCTCAGCGCTTCGTTCGGCAGAACGTAATCGTTGAAGGTCACCAGTTCAACGTCCAGGCCATATTTCTCTTTAGCGATTTTCTGCGCGGCCTCAGCAACCTGCTGTTCTGCACCGACGATAACGCCTACTTTGATGTGGTTTGGATCTTTTTCGTCCTGACCGCAACCCACCAGTGCCAGCGAGCCAATCAGTGCGCCTACTGCTGCGAAGGTCTTAAATTTAAACGCCATGTTATATCCTTAACTCGTCGAGTTTGTGTTGTTTGTAACGTTATTTATGCGTAACAGCCCGGACGATACGATCGCCAGAGAATTGAATTAAGTAAACCAGCACAACCAGCAATACCAGAACGGTATTCATTACGGTAGCGTTATAGCCAATATAGCCGTACTGATATCCAATCTGGCCTAAACCGCCAGCACCTACGGCGCCGCCCATTGCGGAATAACCGACCAGGGTGATAAGCGTGATGGTTGCTGCGTTCACCAGCCCAGGCAGCGCCTCTGGCAGCAGAACTTTGCGAACGATCTGCATTGGCGTCGCACCCATAGCGCGGGAAGCTTCGATCAGGCCGGTTGGGATTTCCAGCAGGGCGTTTTCCACCATACGGGCGATAAACGGTGCCGCGCCTACGGTCAGCGGGACAATAGCTGCCTGCAAACCAATCGACGTCCCGACGATCACGCGCGTAAACGGAATCATCCACACCAGCAGAATAATGAACGGAATAGACCGGAAAATGTTCACCAGCGCAGAGAGCGTACGATACAGCTTCGCGTTTTCAATAATTTGACCCGGGCGCGTAACGTACAGCAGCACGCCGACCGGCAGCCCAATCACAAAACCAAAGAAGCCCGATACGAAGGTCATTGCCAGCGTTTCCCAAACGCCGCGAACCAGTAGCCACATCATCGGCTCAGACATAACCCAGTACCTCTACTTTTACGTGATGTTCTTGCAGCCAGGCAATTGCCGCCTGGGTTTCTTCCTGTGTGCCGTGCATTTCCGTCAGCATAATGCCGAACTTCACGCCACCGGCGTAGTCCATCTGCGCGCTAATAATGTTGTTATTCACGTTAAAGCGACGCGCGGTTTCGGACAGCAGCGGTGCGTCAACGGACTGGCCCGTGAACTCCATGCGCAGCATCGGGACGCTGTCAGGCGTTGCGTCTGTTTTTAAACGTTCCAGATAATCTTCCGGAATATCCAGATGCAGTGTGGACTGAATGAACTGCTGAGCCAGCGGCGTTTTCGGGTGCGAGAAGACTTCACTCACCGTGTCCTGCTCAATCAGCTCACCGTTGCTGATGACCGCCACGCAGTCGCAGATGCGTTTCACTACATCCATTTCATGCGTAATAAGGAGAATCGTCAGGCCCAGGCGACGGTTAATGTCTTTTAACAGTTCCAGAATAGAGCGCGTGGTGGCCGGGTCTAACGCGCTGGTGGCTTCATCGCACAGCAGCACCTTAGGATTGCTTGCCAGCGCGCGGGCAATGGCCACACGCTGTTTTTGCCCACCGGACAGATTTGCCGGGTAGCTATCATGCTTGTCGCCCAGACCAACAAGGTCGAGCAGTTCGGTGACGCGACGCGTAACTTCTTCTTTCGGCGTGTTATCCAGCTCAAGCGGCAGGGCAACGTTGCCGAACACGGTGCGGGATGCCAGCAGGTTAAAGTGCTGGAAAATCATGCCAATCTGGCGACGCGCTTTGGTGAGTTCTTTTTCTGAGAGAGCGGTAAGCTCCTGGCCGCCAACTTCTACGCTGCCCTGGGTTGGGCGCTCAAGCAGGTTAACACAACGGATCAGCGTACTTTTACCCGCACCCGATGCGCCAATGACGCCATAAATCTGACCAGCAGGCACATGCAGGCTGACGTTGTTCAGCGCCTGAATGGTTCGGTTCCCCTGCTGGAACACTTTGGTGATATTGGAAAGTTTAATCATTAGATTATTTTTATCGTAAGTAAGTTAGCCGTGGCATTTTCTTCTGCCAGATACGGGGAATGACCGTAAACAAAATGGATGTTAAGGCATCCAGACGTCTAAATCAATCCACCTCTGTGCGATGAGCACTTTATTGCGCTGCGATTCATGAGATACTAGCTGAACAAGACTTTTTCAGGAGCAAACCGGTGGCAAAATCTGTACCCGCAATTTTTCTCGATCGTGACGGCACTATTAATGTGGATCACGGTTACGTCCATGAGATTGATGAGTTCGAATTTATCGAGGGCGTAATAGATGCCATGCGCCAGTTGAAAGAGATGGGCTATGCGCTGGTGGTGGTAACTAACCAGTCCGGTATCGCCCGGGGTAAATTCACCGAAGCGCAGTTCGAGACGCTGACGGAATGGATGGACTGGTCTCTGGCCGATCGTGGTGTCGATCTTGATGGCATCTATTATTGTCCGCATCACCCGCAGGGAAGTGTAGAGGCGTATCGTCAGACCTGTGATTGCCGTAAGCCACACCCGGGCATGTTTATCTCTGCACAGGAATTCCTGCACATTGATATGGCCGCATCTTATATGGTGGGCGATAAACTGGAAGATATGCAGGCAGCAGCGGCGGCAGGTGTAGGTACCAAAGTTTTAGTGCGTACCGGTAAACCGGTCACCCCAGAAGCAGAAAATGCAGCCGACTGGGTGATAACGAGTCTGGCAGAACTGCCAAAAGAGATTAAAAAGCACCAAAAATAGGCGTTTTGGCGAAAAGGTGAGCGGTTGAAATAAAAATGCATTTTTCCGCTTGTCATTCCTCGGCGGCTCCCTATAATGCGCCTCCATCGACACGGCGGATGTGAATCACTTCACAGATAACCCGGTCGGCTGAAGAGAAAAAATCCTGAAATAACGGGTTGACTCTGAAAGAGGAAAGCGTAATATACGCCACCTCGCGACAGAGCGCTGAAGCGCGTCGCAACTGCTCTTTAACAATTTATCAGACAATCTGTGTGGGCACTCAAAGTGACATGGATTCTTAATGTCTTCGGACACTAAATGAATACCAAGTCTCAACGAGTGAACACGTAATTCATTACGAAGTTTAATTCATTGAGCATCAAACTTTTAAATTGAAGAGTTTGATCATGGCTCAGATTGAACGCTGGCGGCAGGCCTAACACATGCAAGTCGAACGGTAACAGGAAGCAGCTTGCTGCTTTGCTGACGAGTGGCGGACGGGTGAGTAATGTCTGGGAAACTGCCTGATGGAGGGGGATAACTACTGGAAACGGTAGCTAATACCGCATAACGTCGCAAGACCAAAGAGGGGGACCTTCGGGCCTCTTGCCATCGGATGTGCCCAGATGGGATTAGCTAGTAGGTGGGGTAACGGCTCACCTAGGCGACGATCCCTAGCTGGTCTGAGAGGATGACCAGCCACACTGGAACTGAGACACGGTCCAGACTCCTACGGGAGGCAGCAGTGGGGAATATTGCACAATGGGCGCAAGCCTGATGCAGCCATGCCGCGTGTATGAAGAAGGCCTTCGGGTTGTAAAGTACTTTCAGCGGGGAGGAAGGCGATAAGGTTAATAACCTTGTCGATTGACGTTACCCGCAGAAGAAGCACCGGCTAACTCCGTGCCAGCAGCCGCGGTAATACGGAGGGTGCAAGCGTTAATCGGAATTACTGGGCGTAAAGCGCACGCAGGCGGTCTGTCAAGTCGGATGTGAAATCCCCGGGCTCAACCTGGGAACTGCATTCGAAACTGGCAGGCTAGAGTCTTGTAGAGGGGGGTAGAATTCCAGGTGTAGCGGTGAAATGCGTAGAGATCTGGAGGAATACCGGTGGCGAAGGCGGCCCCCTGGACAAAGACTGACGCTCAGGTGCGAAAGCGTGGGGAGCAAACAGGATTAGATACCCTGGTAGTCCACGCCGTAAACGATGTCGACTTGGAGGTTGTGCCCTTGAGGCGTGGCTTCCGGAGCTAACGCGTTAAGTCGACCGCCTGGGGAGTACGGCCGCAAGGTTAAAACTCAAATGAATTGACGGGGGCCCGCACAAGCGGTGGAGCATGTGGTTTAATTCGATGCAACGCGAAGAACCTTACCTACTCTTGACATCCAGAGAACTTAGCAGAGATGCTTTGGTGCCTTCGGGAACTCTGAGACAGGTGCTGCATGGCTGTCGTCAGCTCGTGTTGTGAAATGTTGGGTTAAGTCCCGCAACGAGCGCAACCCTTATCCTTTGTTGCCAGCGGTTAGGCCGGGAACTCAAAGGAGACTGCCAGTGATAAACTGGAGGAAGGTGGGGATGACGTCAAGTCATCATGGCCCTTACGAGTAGGGCTACACACGTGCTACAATGGCGCATACAAAGAGAAGCGACCTCGCGAGAGCAAGCGGACCTCATAAAGTGCGTCGTAGTCCGGATTGGAGTCTGCAACTCGACTCCATGAAGTCGGAATCGCTAGTAATCGTGGATCAGAATGCCACGGTGAATACGTTCCCGGGCCTTGTACACACCGCCCGTCACACCATGGGAGTGGGTTGCAAAAGAAGTAGGTAGCTTAACCTTCGGGAGGGCGCTTACCACTTTGTGATTCATGACTGGGGTGAAGTCGTAACAAGGTAACCGTAGGGGAACCTGCGGTTGGATCACCTCCTTACCTTAAAGAACCTGCCTTTG